>Ga0265780_10000195_pt1 | contig 98681 bp, 94 predicted proteins | sample P1T30metagenome_FD_192432 | JGI IMG/M metagenome (GOLD analysis project Ga0265780, IMG submission 192432) | Plant litter microbial communities from East Loma Ridge, Irvine, California - P1 T30 | ecosystem: Environmental > Terrestrial > Plant litter > Unclassified | place: USA: California...
CAAGAAATCGTACCAGACGACACGCTCATCGACATCCTCTCAATGGCAGCCCTCCAAAGTGGCAGCGGCGGCATCAGCTGGCTGCTGCTCAACCGCTTCTTGGTCACCCTTCACTGTGACCTCAGACGAGCTCCCGACCGCCATGTCCAATCTGTCCCGTATCGCGCCACCACGCATACGGCTCGCTTGATGAAGAGGATCGAGGTTCTGCTGGTGTGTGGGTTTGACAAAGCGAAATTGAAGCGGGCGGTTCCGGGCAGACTTCACGAGCGGGATGAAGTTTGGCAGGACAGACATACTGCGCTTACTCGCACGATCCATGCTTTGAACTCAAGGGCGGAGAAGACTGAGGATGCTGCTATTGAGCTTGGGAGCGCGCTGGCGGCTTGGTATGCGCTGAGAGGAGAAGTTTGCTTCGATCGTGGGTCTGGTGATGGCGTAAGAAGCAGCCAAAGCGTTCAGATTGCGTCTGAGACCCCGAGTGCTGGGAGCCGGAATCCGCTTTTGAATCGCTGGTTCGCACAACAGGCCGGTTTACAAGGCCTCCCGATTGAGTCTGACATTCAGAGTGATGGGAATCGGAACCCACTCTTGAATCGTTGGTTCGCAGAACAGACCACCCTACGAGGTCCTAGAGCCCAGCTACTACTGGAGTTTCCGCAGCAGCAGAGACAACTCTCACCGGCCGTAGACCAAGGCGATGCCCCACCAGCCGGAACACGGTCAGCGGTACAAGTGCGAGACAACGACCCTCGCACATACTCCGACAGCTCAATCCTGGTAGGCAGCAAAGCAAAGATGGAACAGCGGACAGACAGTCCCGTGGAAGCATACAACGCTCTTCCCAGTCCCTCTGCCTCCAAGTCGAATTCCAAAAGCCCCCAGCGCCATGTCGAGACAGATCCAGATCTCTCCAATCTTGTCCGCGAGACGGAGCGATTGGATCTCGCTCGCGCAGGTCGAGGACAAGCAAGACCCGTTCCCTGGAATGCGGACCAAAAACGAAATGGTCACTAGCTTCAGGAACGGCAGGCTGCTAAAGAAAACGCTATCGCGACGTCACCATGGCGTGCTGCACCTGCAAAGGATAGCGAGGGTGACCAGCGTCGCAGCAGCGAACCAGATGAACGAACTGTTCCCCAGCGCGACGACGCGTCGTCGGAGGAGGGAGGAGTGAGGCTTGAAAACTTCGAGATCAAGAAGGCAAAGGCGGATGAGGTGGTATCTGAAGCAAAGTCGAGTGTTTCCAAGAACACTGGAAAGCAAGGGGACGAGGAAGAAGATGGATGGGTTGTGATCCGTCGCAGACTGCAAGCCTCTGCCCAAAGAACCATGGAGAAGACTTTGTCGAAGAAGCCTTCGTTGTAGTCAGTCTTATTCATAGCCCTCGTTCTGAGGAATTTCGATTCAAATGCTACCGCTTAACCCCACGCATTGGGGATTTTGTATTTGCCCATGAAGTCCAGCACGGTGTCCTATTGTCAAACCACGTTAGCGTCAAAGACATCATTCAACAATCCGAAGATAGCGGAAAGAAACACAGAATCAACTCACCCAGTTTTTACACTGATGCGTAACCCCCCACCCATCAACCGCAACCCTCTCGCCACTCTCCTCTGTCCGCGGCCACTCAACCGTCAAATCCGCATTGCACATCAACGCCTGCCTGATGTAATCAAAGCAATGATAAACATGGTCCTCCTGAGGCTTCAACATGTTGTCGTAAGTCTCGTTGATGGTGCCGTAGTCCATGCCGGCTTTCAGGGTGAAGAGGAAGGTCCGCACGTGGTTGAGGCAGTGCAGTTGGTGGAAGACGGAAATGTCGTAGATTTCGCCTTTTACGTTGTCGGTTTCGGCGGGTGGTTGGCCGGGAGGCAGGGCGTAGTCTTGCGGGTTGGGGATTAGGACGAAGCCGTCGCCTGGGGGCGTGAGGTCGTTGCCCCAGGCTTGGTCGGCTTCGGGGGTTGAGCCGGAGGCGAAGAGGGTGCGTTCGAATTTTATGGGGTGGGTTGGGACTGGGCGGTTTGGGTTAGTGGATGGATGGAGGTGGTGAGGTTGGTTTGCTTCGATGGGGTGGACATACTTTCTGGAGCGAAGGACTTGGACTTGTATGTCTGGTGGTCGCGGATGACATTTCTGTTCGAGAATAAAATGTATGCGATTGCGACTCCGAGAAGAACGCTCACTGCTATGAGCCATCTTCTCAGACGTCGGATTGATGCTTGTAAGGCTCTGCTGTGGTCTTCATCTTGTGTTTGAGTTGGCTTCTCCGTGTGCTCGTTGCTATCTCTGTACAATGGCTGGGCAGCATCGTCGCCAGCGTCCTCTGATCTACGATTAAAAGTCATCCTCGTGGTATGTGACAGCCTAGATCGGCTCGGTGTATAGAGACAGAACAGATGTGAGTATGATGGTGAGATCAGGTGTCCGGTAGCAAATCACTCTCAGGCGGTCGCGGGTGACAGCATTAGATGTCCAGAAGAACAGAAGATGGTGAAACGCCACGTGAGGGGCGAGATCCTGCTGATATGAAACGTGCCGTGCATCTAGTAGTCCAAGTGCGGTTCCTTCTTACGACGGACTCACGACCGTTTCCGAGGATGTGGCTTGACTCGTGGCCACTACGGACTGGCGGAAAAGAAAGGAGTTGTTGAGGGTTTCCGGGTTGGAACAAATCAGTATCTGCAAAATCGATGAGGGCAAACAATCGTTCGATTTAACAAGACCTCTCACGGTAAGAGGCACGCCAGAACCGCTCGTCACGTCCGTTTGTAGAAGATGGTGCATGACTTGGTGGTGGGGATTAATTTGGGCCGATGGATCATCTCCATGAACGGCACCGTTCCGCTGACACTTGATCCCGTCTGGGCAAAATGACCGCCGCCAGCAGTAGTCAGGCCAGGAGGCAGTGTGACTTTTCCCTCTTAGCCTTCTGAATGACAAAACTCTTCACTCCACGTGCTTCAGAATTCCGTCAGAATGTCGTGTGCAATGGTCGCCATCCAAGCCATCCAGCAAAGTCTGTCATCGCAAAAGTTACACAAACACTCTATCTGATACTTCCGATATCCTAATAGGGAGGTGTGCACTGTGATTGGTCACTTTTGGGAATGCAGATCATCAAAATCGCTTCGCCTTCCACTTGCATGTCGACTACGGTCTCTTCTTTCGACAGGCGGATTACACCCTATAACGATCTAGGGCAAACGGCACAGTCGAAGCGTGACAGTCAGACATGATGCCCTCCGACATGGAGATCGCCGTTACTCCGTGTTTTACTACTCACAAGCCTACTGCGTGGGATCCGTTGGCCTCAGCTCCAGGATTTTTCCTCAGTCATGGACGAAAGAGATGTGAGGTAAAGGGGTGTGGGAAAGGTCTTTTGATATTGCTGCGCAGGAATGTTCGGCTCTCTGCGCCTGTCCAGATCCTACCTAATCGTAGATCATGGGCGATCATTCTGGCCATCTTGCTATCAGATATGTTAGTGTCCAAGCGTGTGCGTATAAGTCCAATTGCAGTAGATGCTCACTCTAGCAGCACTACCGTTTAATTGCACCTTCTGCTCTGCCACACGGTCATTCGTTACCGCTGAACTTGACGATTCGGTCGCCAACTTAATTGTTCAACACCAAATCTACGAGTCTGGACCTGGAGACTCTCGAATCCAGAACATCACAAGTCCCGCATCGCGTCATGGTTGAACAGCCCTATGTCAAAAGTCGCATAGAGAAATCGGACTCACGAGTCGTGTTTCAGAGATAGTGGTTACAGGCCGCCAAGTGATCTACAGCCCTTTCATCTGAACAGGGCTTGCCGTCCGAACAACCCTACTCCATCCTCCCACGACAACGACATCAAACGCTAGCACCAAGCCCCGACTATGTGAATGCATACTATCCCAAGTTGCCAACGCAGCGGCACACGCTTCACATGATCCGAAAAGACCACATCGGTGTTTCAGGGTCGGCGGGAAAAGCGCTACTCAGAGCGGCCTGGTGCAGGACTGTCCCGACATCACGCCTTTTTGCCAGCCAAACTCATATCGTGCTCTTGCCCTTTCGACAACGTCTATGACCCGTCTGGAATGGCGTCGCGGAGTGGTGGCGGGCCAGTTCACGCTATGCTACAGCCAAACCCTATCGACCAGCAAGGTCAACGCTCGTTGCAGTGCTTGCAAGTCTCCAGGCTACGAGTAACAAAAAAGAATAGCAAGTCAAACCGAGTCAAGTCACCTATAAGTACACCGTTTCACCTCCACGACAGCAGCAACCTTCCAACTCCATCAGCTCCTTCTTCCATCAACACTCTCGTTCTCGCATCTTCTGCTCTTTCTGACAAACAAGACCTGGTGTCTTTGTTACATTCGTTCACTTAACTCTCGCGCATCTAAGATCTTCTTCTAACTAACTACATCTAAACCGCTACAATCATGCAGCTCACTTCCACCCTCTCCTACCTGCTCTACGCAGCCTCCATCGTCGTGGCCGCGCCCGTCGACAAGCGTCAGTTCGGTCTCGGTGGCGGCGGAAGCACTCGCAACGACATCAAAGACGGCAAGTGCGCGCCGGTCACTCTGATCTTCGCCCGCGGTTCGACCGAGCCCGGCGTAAGTTTCCAACAGCTCACCATCATCGAGCATCTTGAGATACTAATATTTCCCAGAACTTCGGCAGCTCTGTCGGTCCCTCCCTCGCCTCCGCCCTCGAGAAATCCCTCGGAGCCGATGGTGTCGCAGTTCAAGGTGTCGACTACACGGCCTCGATCGCCAGCAACGCCCAAATGGGTAGCGGCGGTGGCCCCGTTATGGCGGAGCTCGTCAAGCAGGCCAAAGCCAACTGCCCGGACACCAAGATCGCCCTCAGCGGCTACTCGCAGGGTGGATTCGTCGTTTCCAACGCCATTGCCAAGCAGGGCGTCAACCCGGACGACATCGCGGCTGCGGTCGTTTACGGCGACCCTTCGCGTCAGGCTGCCGGCGGCTTGGACGAGAGCAAGGTCAAGAGCTACTGCGTCAGTGGCGATGGCGTTTGCTCTGGCACGTTTGCCATCACGGCGGCGCACTTGGCTTACACTAGGTGAGTTGATGTTGTTGTGTTTCCTCCCTTCTCACAACAGCTCTTCGCTGACTCTCGATCGAAACAGCAACGGCGACACCCAAGAGGGCGCGGCCTTCATCGTCTCCAAGACCCAAGGTGGCTCCGCCACCTCTTCCAGCGGCTCCGCCGAAACGAGCGGCAGTGCCTCTGGCGAGAGCAGTGCTTCTGCATCCGGCGCAGCATCAGGTTCGGCATCCGGCGAGACTTCTGCCAGCGGCTCTTCTAGCACCGACAGCAGCTCGTCGGGCAGCGGCTCCTCCAGTGGTGAGTTCTTTCAACCTTGAGACTATTGCCATCCTGACAACATCAACACTCACATAGTCAAAACCGATCATCATCCCCAAACTAACATGAATTTATTACAGGCGGCCTCGGCGGACTCAGTGGACTCAGCGGCTTGAGTGGCCTCGGAGGCTCCAGCGGAAGCAGCAGCAGCGGTTCCAGCGGCCTCTCAGGACTAGGCGGCCTCTCTTCTCTTGGCGGCGGTTCCGGCTCTAGCGGACTGAGTGGTCTCTCTTCTCTCGGAGGTGGCAGCGGGCTTTCTTCTCTCGGCGGAGGTTCAAGCGGCCTGAGCTCTCTCGGCGGCGGCAGCGGCCTCTCTTCTCTCGGAGGCGGCAGCGGACTCAGCGGCCTCTCTTCCCTGGGCGGCGGCGGTAAATAGAACCACTCGGCAGCTCCCCACCGTTTCCCACACAAAGCTGACGGGCTTCTTTTTCTTTTTCTTTTGCGTAGGTCTCGGAGGTTTGTCTAGCCTTGGCGGAGGCGCGAGCAAGGGAGGACTTGGAGGGCTGTCGAGCTTGGGTGGAGGTGCGGGTGGGCTTTCTGCCCTTAAGGGGCTTGGAGGTATTGGGCGCTGAAAGAATGAGAATGAGTTGAGTTGAGGAATTTTTGGGTTTCGCTTCCCAGCTGGCTGAGGGGTGGAATGAGTGCAAGGGTTCTGGGATGTTGTGAGTATGCTTTGGGTTTATCAGTTGTTTTTTTCTTCTTATACATCTAGGAAATCAAAGTGGTCCAGTCACTTGCATGACTTCCGAGAGACTTTTCCGAACTCAAGATGAGGTTCCTTTGATCAGGTGACATTTGTGTTTTTGTTTGGTAAAAAAGATACAGGACTCTTGTGTTGTTCTGCATTGCTGCTCCATTAAACCCACAATTTATGGAGTCGAGAGTTGACATAATCTGCTGCCCCAAATCCATCTAGGTGCCATCCTGTGTCCTGGCTGTATTCCTGGCAAGCCAACCCGATCCATGAAAAAAGAAATTAAAACGACCACAACCGATGCTCTGAGCATGCATCGCGTCTTCCAATGTCTTCGCCCTGCGGATCAAGTCATCTGAACATCCGGCAAAGCCCCGTAGTCGAAATTGTCGAAATTAAACGAGTTCATAAAGCTGTCGTCGAAGTAGGTGAACAAGTTCTGCGGATCCGTCAACGTGGCCGTCCACTCATCCGAAGGAGTCGGTTGCTGCGGAATGACAGATCCAGCAGCCGTAGCGCCGGACTGGACTTGTTGCTGTTCTTGCTGCTCTTGCAAGCCATCCGGCCAGCGTCTGCCTCCGTCCATGACATTCATCGATGTGACAGGTTGCGCAGGGCTGCTGCCATTGGTGCCGGGGTATTTGGCGTCGTAGAGGTTCTTCATCCAGCGAGTCTTCGCTGCGAATTTGGTGAAAGAGTCATTGTTGATGGTGATGCCGTCGATGGGCAGAGTTTCGACGAGCTCAAAACGGCGGGTGAGTTCGCCGATGATCACGGAGTAGCTCAGCTCTTCGCGCAGAGCGGCGAGATCCCAGCCGTCGACTTCGAGGGTGGCGAGGCGGAGAAGTGTGACTGATGCTTGGACCGATTGACCCAGGACTTGGAAGGGGTAGATGAGGAAATCTTGTGGGGGCGTCGCGAAGTATATCTCAAAGTAGTTGCGGACTGCTTCGACGCAGCGCCAGACGGCGTCGATTCGCTGCCGCAGTTCGCTGCTTTCTTTCGGTTTCTTTTCGGAAAGGCCGGTGAGAGCATGTGTCCAGATGGCGATGTGGGCGTTTGCTTTCTGCAATGAAGCCAGGACTTTGGGCGTGCCAGACAATGGAGGCGTCGGGATGGCGTCCAGATCCGCTTGGAAAGAATTCGCAAGAAAGCGCACGGGAGCATCGAACGTGTCGATGTTGGCAACTTCTTCGGTCAAATGCTGGATTCGCACGGAGGCAATGAGGAATGCGTCTGTCCCGTATTCAGCTTCACTCTCGAGGGTGGTCGTACACTCTATCATCCAAGGTGACCATTTGAGGGCACTGAGCTTCTTGAACGATGTCGACATCATGGAGGTGTAGAAGTACGTCCCCAGGAATGCTCTACGCTCGTCGTTGGTGAAAGCAAGTACCGGTGGTGGCTTTCCAGCACCACTTTGAGGCATCTTGAGCTTGAACTTTTCGCAAGATTCCGGCGAGCGATCAATGTTCAGGTCAGCGGTCAATGACATGGCAAGATGGAGAAGCAGAACGGACTGCTGTGCCCAGATGATGTGTGGATGGTACCTGTGATGTCAGCATATCCTAGCGTAGCGTCTGCAGATTAATAGTCAACTCACCATGCAATTAGTATCAGTATTCCTTGCAGTAGCTCCAAGGATTTATCATTACGCAAAATCATCTTCTCGCTGATCTGGCGCATAAGGTCCTTGACCATGACTTGCTGCTTCGGGAGATCGTGGAAGAATGCCACGGTGGCGATGACTTGCATGAGGAACGGCTTTCGATGGGCCAGCTCCCAGGCGTCGGTGCCATCAGGAATGACTACAAAGGGCATGCTCGCCGCCATAAGACGATTGTATCTGGCCAGCAAGACGGCAGCTTCGTTGACGGATATCGATGGATCGAGGGTCGAGCTTGATGCGGTAGTCATACCAGCCATTGTCGAAGGCTTTGATGCAGTAGGGCACGACTCTCGCTCGTCGTAACATTCTTCGCGCCTTATCGGATCTGGCTGACTGACACGCGAAGGTTCCCTTTCGAGTCCTCTCTCGGGCCCTCTTTCGCTCGTGTTATGTGACGTTGATGGCGATGGGTGTCCATGGTCGTCGGTGGATTGTGATGTTGTTTGTGATTGGAATGACGGTTGTGTTTGCTGTGCAGACAAGGCATGGACGAGATTGTGAAGCTTATTTTCCAGATTCTCGAGCTGTGCTGTGCGTCTACAATCATGTCAGGACGACTGTTCAGTCATGGTAGAACGAAAGTCAGGGCGGCATACGTGAGCTTCGTCGTCTTCCTCCTTCGCTGTACAGGCTCCTTGATTTGACACTCTTTGTGCAGCCTCGAGCATCTAAGCGGCCATTAGCAATGCATCAAAGGTCACATAATTAGCACCCTCGGCCTTACCTCTCGCAGACCTGCTCTCCGGGCTGTCGCACGCATTTGGCCTTTGCCTTTGCACAAGTTATGCAGCTACGAGCAGGCGAGTTATGCGCGGCGGGCCTGGCGTTTTGGCCGACAACAGCGGCGGTCGGGGGCTGAGTGTTGGCCATGTCCGTTCGATGACTTTGCCGGAGCAGTGTCGCAAGAGAAATTGGTACAAAATAATGAAAGCTTACCCAGCGCTTTGAAAAGAGTCGATTGAATGATGCTGCCTGGAGGCTATAGGTACATTACAAAGCATTCCATGTTGGTGGTGAAAGGAAGACAACACCTGAGCTGACCCAAGACAAAGCGGAACGGGCTTTCATTTTACCTCCGGCCCCGGATCCTGTAGGATTGCATTGAACCTGCCCTCGCTGTTGATTGGAGTCTCGAGCGGATTGGAGACCTCGTTTTCGCGTTGTTTCGAGTACTGCAGTCCATTCAACTATCCAGTACCGATAATGATCCGTATCACAACCGCATTGTCGGGTTCTTGTCGTATCACCGGCTTTCATTCTCAGGTTCCGTCCCTGTCGACCGAGTGCTTCATAGAGAGAAAAGAAGAATTGATGGCTATGCTCTTCGTGATCAAGACCAGCTTGCTCTCAAAGATCAACGAAATTTAGTGAGATGAGACTCTTCGACGGCTGCCCCTAGTGGAACTGATGGATATATTTCAGAAATTGTTTGATGTATTGGAACATTGATTGATGTCAATGAATTCAATCTGTCCAAGACCAAGACAGACTCGAAGACCAGCCCCGCCAACCTCCACCGCAAATCGAATCGCGTCACTTTGGGCAGGCACGTGTTGCGGGGCAGCCCAAAAAAAGTTGACTCGAGAAACAATCGATCGACCTGTTTGTTGATGTTGCGACTCTTCCACACCTCACCTACCGCCAGACGTCAGATACACATCGGTTTCCGCAAAATGGCCAACATTGCAAGCTCATACGATGGTCCCATCCCCATCGCAGTGATCGGTGGAACCGGCCTGCAGTCCCTCCCAGGCTTCACTCCCGTCGCCTCGCTCAACCCGACCACTCCCTGGGGCACTCCCTCCTCGCCCATCACCGTCCTGCACCACACCTCCGGCGCCGGCAAGCCTATCCCCGTCGCCTTCCTTTCGCGTCACGGCCTGCACCACGAGATCGCACCCCACGAGGTTCCTGCCCGCGCCAACATCGCCGCCCTGCGCAGTCTGGGCGTCCGCACCATCATCGCCTTCAGCGCCGTTGGTTCTCTGCAAGAAGCCATCAAGCCCCGAGACTTCGTCATCCCCGACCAGATCATCGACCGCACCAAGGGCATCCGCCCTTTCACCTTCTTCGAGGGCGGCATGGTCGGCCACGTCGGCTTCGCGGACCCCTTTGACGAGGGAATTGCCAAGATCGTGCGCCAGTGCGGCCATAGCTTGGAGGGTGACGGCGTGCGCTTGCACGACAAGGGCACCATCGTGTGCATGGAGGGCCCTCAGTTCTCTACCCGCGCTGAGAGCAACATGTACCGCGCTTGGGGAGGCAGTGTGATCAACATGAGCGCTCTGCCTGAGGCGAAGCTTGCGAAGGAGGCGGAGATTGCGTACCAGATGATTTGCATGAGCACCGACTACGACTGCTGGCACTCATCGGAGGAGAGTGTGACTGTTGAGATGGTGATGGGCAACATGAAGGCCAATGCTGAGAACGCCAGGCGTTTCGTTGGTGCTGTGCTCGATGAGCTGAGCAAGGAGGAGTACAAGGACCTTGTGGCGGCTAAGCACCTTGAGGGAGCCATGAAGTTCGCTGGTGGCATCACTGCTCCCGCTGGCAGGAGCCAGGAGGCCAAGGAGAAGCTCGGCTGGCTTTTCCCTGGTTACTTCGAGTAATTGTGTTGATGGCGGGACTAACGTTTACTAACTGTACAGCGATTGATAGACGCATCACGAGAGCACGACACAGAGAGGGAGAGGCAAAATAGAGAGCACGCCGAAGATAGCACGCCAGATAGAGACTCCAAGAGAGAAGGAGCGATCGACCAAAAGAGTGCACATAGCGCAATTCTCGACATTAATACCAAAACAAGCAGCATATTTATTCAACATTCCGAGTGGCCCAACTGCTCAGAGCCTTTTCCGGCACACTGACGCAACTCCGGCGCAAGCTCTTGAACAGCTCGATATTTCACCAAGCAACAATCGCGTATCACCTGCCCGCAATCCGATCCCATTCAATTCCGGCATCCGATCCAAGCTTGGCCATTCCAACTCTTCCTCGCAGTGACACGAGAATAATTACCAGATTAGTACCGAGTGAACGTGAGTGCATCTGCATATCCAGGTGAATATTTGCAGTTGACAGATCCTCCCGAGGAGATGCTGTCAATTGTGAAGCATTTTGTTGTAGCTACTCAAGCGACGATTCAGGTAGACTATGTGCTCATGTCACTATAACGACAGCTAATCACACCATCGCGCCGCCAATAACTCACTCACCCATCTACAAACCTTGTTCCAAGATTTCGCTACCACATCATGTTGCTCAACAAGACGTGCTTCGAGCTACGATGGCGTGCTAAGAATAGTAGCACGATTCAGAACGGCCCTGTGTATACTATCGCCAGCAACCAAGACAGATCCACAAGCACCTTCGATACTGAGATGATCTACAATCTTCATGCCTAATTCCAACGTCAAGCCGCGATTGCTCATTTGGACCGGGTGATGCGATCTATACGGCTTCCCACTGGCTGTTCTTAACAACCTACACCAGACCTTCAACGATACTACCACCTCTTCCGACACTACGGATGTGACGCAGCGTCTTTTACTTTGGCTGGCTTGATTGATGCGATCTATGTCGGCGCTCACTGGCTGCTCGGACGACTACACTTTTTTCCAGCATGAGAGACGTTCACTTCAGGGCGAGGATAGTTCTCAACTGCTGATCGAACGCAGATCTGTCCCATATCCTACACAAAGGTGCTTCGTTGGCGCCCGGAGCACGTCCAACCGTATGGCACAGATCTCGTGCAGGCATTGGGCATCAAGCTATATAAGTCAGAGAAGATATCCTCTCTTGGAACCATCGTCACCATCTGCAGACATCATCACCGTCCAGCATCCAGCACCAATCGTTCTATTTACATTACCATGAAGTTCTTCCTCATCCTCGCGAGTGCCCTGGGTGCCGCTGCATTCCCCGGTCTCAAGACCGGCGGAGTGCCACTCGGGATCCGCTCTCTCTTGGACAATCCCCATAACCAAGACTTGGAGAAGCGTCAGCAAGACGCCCTCGGTACCTCCAAAATGGAGAGCAACTGCGGCACTCGCTTGTGCCCGAGACGAGGAGGTCAGCGTCAGTGGCGAGCATCAGTACGTTGGGCCAAGCCAAAGCGACATCCGCGGACCTTGCCCGGGTGTAAGTGCATTCCATTGAAACAAGTCATGGCCGGTGGCAACAACTGATCGTAACCACAAAGTTGAACGCCGCTGCCAACCACGGCTACCTCCCACGCAACGGCATCGCTTCCATCGAGCAGACCGTCAGCGGGTTGGGGAAGTTGTATAACCTCGGGCCCAGGATCACCGCTGTCCTCGCCGCGTACGCGGTGATCACCGAGGGCAATCCACTCGAAGGGGTATGGTCGATCGGAGGCCCTTTGCCAACAGATGAACTGACAGCGCCTCTGTTGGGCACCGGTCAAGGGTATACATTTTGAACACAAGTTCAGCTTTCCTTTATGCTAACGATTAAACAGACTCTCGTACTCCCACAATACTTATGAAGGTGACTCGTCGATCGGTCGTGGCGACGCCTACCTTAACAACGGCGATGCCCACTCGGTTAGTATATCGACTCGTCCGGTCACCAGCGGCTATTCCTGGTCGCAATCGACTTCGTCAATCGAAGACTCGCTAATTTAACGACTCCTCGGTTCAGCTTAACATCACCCGCTTCAGGGACGTCTACAACATCGCTGTAGTCGACGGATCTGACCGCTACACCCTCGACAAATTCAGGGCGAAGTTTGAGGAGGTTAGTAGAGCTCTGGGTCGTCGGGAATAGAATGATCCCGACTTTTAGGACTTTTTGCTAACTCTACCCTCAACCCTTCAGGCTCAAGACGAATCAATCGCAAACAACCCTTACTATTTTACCGGAGCTTTCTCCACCGTGGTCGTGGTTCCCGCAGCATACAGTGCGCAAACCCCTGGCTTAAAGCATTCTCATACACTTGACCTGCTGACCATTACTTCGCTGCAGACTTCGTCATCAACGTACGCAAGATCCTCACTGGAAGCATTTTCCTAAACTCAACGTGCTGACTATCATTTCGCTACAGCTTATGAGCAACCACAGCAAGAGTGAGCCCAGTGGGTACTTGGACAAAGCAAGTGACCTACGACTCCAACATTACCTTACGAGAGCTCAAGCTAACGCGCGGATTCCAGTACAACTTCCGTACTTTCTTTGGTGTCGAAGACGGGCCAGAGGGCTTGACCTGGCTGCCCGGACAAGAGCGCGTGCCTGAAAACTGGGTACAAACACACTCCCTTCAATTCCACGAGCAAGCTGACTCTCGTCCAGTACCGCCGCCCATCGTACGCGCCATACGAAGCCACAGACGTTCTTGGAGACGTCGCCCTCGGCTATCTCGCGTATCCTCGTACCCTCAAGATTGGCGGAAATCTCGGGAAAGTAAACACCTTTACTGGCGTGAACGTGGCCAACCTCACCGGCGGCGTGTTGAGCGCCGAGAATCGTAAGTCAAGCAAGCTATCCTGACCTTAACCCCTACCATGCTAACCATTCCGTCTCTCAGTTTTCTCCGGCAACAACTTCGCTTGCTTCGCATTCCAGCTCCTAGAGCAAGGCATTCCCGACTTTGCCACCAGGATCCTAAATGCTTTGGATCCAGTTACCAGCCTCGTCAACAAATATGTGGGCCCTGTCTTGGGAGGCCTTTCGTGCCCTCAGCTCGGACAGTTCGACAACGTAAGTTCAGCAGCGTACTCTCGCGCTCTTGCAATGTGAGAACAATGTTCACTTACATTTCAACCTGGTGCAGGGCGTCTTTGATTCCTTCCCCGGCCGCAAGTACAACCCAACTGGTCCTGCCACAAACTACAAATAACTACAGCGAGGGATGCTGCGGCGAATTTGTTTCTCCGTAGGGGTATATATAACTTCACCGTGGACATCTCTATACAACCTAGAAGGCGACGCTCGAGTGGCACTAGCACATCAGTCATCGTTGAAACTCGAAGGATTGATTGGATGTAATCTGTAGATAGGACCATAGATGTTGATGGTGCCATTCCATTGATGAGCGTCACATACAATCGTCTGTCCTCCCATATGTTCAATAACCTCTTGCATTTGGGCTGCAATCTACCATCTAGTAGACACAACTTGAAGCGACAGTGATTGCATTGGTAGAGCGACGAGTGAGAATACGCTACCTCGTGTGGCGACGCATCCGACTTCCTGCGCCGCCGCTGTAAACAGCCATCATTGCAAGCGGATGCGCTCCTAGGGCGAAATCGGCGACTCACATTTGATCGAAAGATTCGTGGTTTGAAAGTGCTATCTTTCACACGCATCGATTGATCATTTGAATATAACATGTGTTTCAACGCGTGCAACGCTAGGAATTGTTCTCAGAGAGATAATTCTGAGTGTCCAACATGGAAAATTGGAAATAGCCAAGGTTTGGCCCTACTCTTACGCCAGCGATGATTAAGGAGAAGCTGGCGAATGTGAGGAGAGCAAAGGATAATGCGATAGTTGAGAGATTTAGATCGATGTAGATCGAAAGATACGAGATTAGCAAAAGGAACGTTACGGCTGAACATGGAATATAGCAGGCTCAGAGGGGACAAAGGCCAGGTAACGAGAGGTACGGCTTATACGGCCATGCGAATAGCCTGAGTGAGTCAAACGAGAACAAGCAAACAGCTGGAGACCCTGTCCGCAATCACTAGCTGAACCCCATCACGAGCACAAAGCTGTGCACGTCTTATACTGGGCATCGCTGCGATACATTAGCCTCGTTGGAAGTTCGAGTTGGGCTGGTAGACTTACCACGTCGTTGGAGGGGAGACACATTTATGATAATCAGCATCGCATGCCGATTGGCAAGGACCTGTAGCTAGCGCCCAAGTTGCGAAAAGGCTAGAAAGGATTACCAGAAGCTGCATATTCGAGATCTGGATCGGTTGCAAATAGGCGTGGGTTGTCTAAACAAAAGCGTTCCAGAGTTAATAGTGCTATTTATTATCACAGTCGTTCTATCGTAGTTAACTCCCACCTCGAAACGGACGGCTGCTTGTGATTGTTGTAGATTCAGGGTAATGGGGAATCAAGGTCGAGTCGAGATTGAAACGCAGCTTACCTCAGCTATAGGTATTCAAGAAGTTACAATTCGACATATTTGGAATGGAGCGCTCAAGCCATCGTACCAGACCAAATAGAGGAAATGCAATCAGCCGATCAAATCGATGATGCACACCGCTTTTTAGACTCTAGTTTCGTCACACCGCCAGCCGAGCTGTGAGCTGCAGGAGACTTGGGATACATCTGCACTCATTTGTCGTTAATCTGGTAGTGTCGGTGTCGAGAGATCTTAGCTGCTGGTACATCTCGACGAACTTGCCGAGACCAGAGCATATCCTATGATACCACTGAGCGTGGCAGGGTTCGCAAGGTGCATTCACGGTATAATCGTAGATCATCAGTACAGTATCTTCGATCTTCGACTCCATTCAATGCTTGAGTGCCGCTGAGATTGCTGAGTTGAATCCGCCATATCTGGGCGGTTTTAGTCAATCGCCAGCGTGGTATACTCAATTTCCGAATCGACCCGATTCCCAAGTACCATCGAGAGCGACTATAGCATGGAGGCGGTTTTCTACCTTGCCTATGAGCCTTCCACGTAGTATCTAGCTAATCCGAGGCGATCCGACAGTTGGGTCCAACCGAGGGAGCTGTAAGTAGCGGGCTATATCTCGAGCATGTTGGCAAGGCTCTGAAGTAGAGCCTAAGATATCAGAGTCCATCAAACCCTAAAGACCGATTGATAGAGAGACAAGTAACGAGGTTAACCTCCTGCCTTTCGTACGTTATCGATGTGGTACCTAAAGGCCTCTAGCTGATCAAATCATCGTTTGCCACCGCGGGTGCTAAAACATGCATTGCACTTCTCCGAGGTATTGCGTACCATTAGACGAGGGACCTTATGCGTTCGGATCGATCCAACTCTGCATTGCTGCTGAGGCCATGCTGCAACAGACGGTGCACTGTTTAATAGCTGTTTCGACAGGAAATCAGGTATCCAGGCTTCACTCGAGGATCTCGCCCTCCTCGCTTCCCCCAGTCGTTTCGTCCTTGTTGCTCTTCTCGCTTCTCTCACGTTCGCCACGCTTCATGGCCACGAGCTCAATTCCCTTCACACACTCCGCAGGAAGCCCATTTTGTTTGATGTATTCGAGAATGTCGGCAGTATCAGCCTTGACAGGCATCCTGGGACCGACGACCTCCTTTGACTGGGGAGAGAACTTCGGTGAGCTCGGCAGGGTATTTTGGGTTTGATGCCTCGGCGAAGCGGACACATTTGGATTAGTAGAGTCAGCGGGGACGCGGCGTCTGACGCCGTTGGGGGTATTTCTGCGAAACTCCTCTTCCAAAACCTCATCCAACGCCTCAAAATTGCGGGACTCAGTCAGGTGACCGAGATGTAGCCGCTTAGAACTCTTTGGAATCAATACCAGACCCTCAGTTGGCATGTAGCACGGCGTCATGAAGGCATAGGTCTTCTGAGCGCTAGTGAAGTCCAGCGACCTGAAGCAACGCATCAATTTCGTGCGGTCGTCATACCCCGTTCGGTGGAAGTTTGCGTAATTGTCCTGTACTGCCTGACGCTTTTCTCTGGTGTCGAGCTCGGTGTTGGTGAACGTGGTGAGTATCCTGTAGATCATTGAGTGATGTCCCTTTCTGTTGCTTATGAGCACCGCTGGAGACAGCTTTTCGATAATATTTGTGTGTCGAGGGCCAGGACGGATGTTTTTGTTGCCTTTGGGAGGCCTGCTCTGGTCACCAAGGACACCAGTGTGGATTACCACATCGACATCACCCCTTTGCCCATGTGAACTCACCCTCCAGTGTTGGCCATCTTCCTTTGCCCTGCGGTCCTCCTCATCATGATGACGCCGATAAAGGAGGTTCGCTACGTCGAGAGTAGGGCCACGAGCCCGGTTGATCAGGTCGTTGACAAGTTTCTCGTTCCGGAAAGGTTGAAGTGGCTTGAGTAAATCAGAAACCTTGGCTGGGTTAGGATGATCTGGAGGATGGAACAAGTCGTCCGCGGAATCCGGATGCTGGGCGAATGCGACGTCCGGTTTGGGCGGCGGGACCATCGCCGAGTTGTCTATGCCTCGATTGCAATTGCCGTTATACACTCTCCTGCTTTCTGCTTCCGTGGGTTTGCCCTTCTTGACAGGGCGAGGATCTTCAACATTATCGCTCTCGTATGCCGGTCTCTTGCGCGGACGATTGACTTCAGGGCCAGCAAAAGACGGAGCAGCGCGGTGGTAGTGACTATGAGTTTGACTTGTGGTCGGTGGCCTTCCACTGCGAGCCGGTGCGGTGGATGTATAGTGACTTGTGGATTCCCGCCCATCGTGGCGGTCACGACTTTGGGGTGTGCGCTGCTCGCCTTGAACGTGACGCCTTGAAGCGGCCATAGCAAAAAGTTGTAGCAAGAACTCTTTAACAGGTCAGTAACCAATAGTAATTGGTCACGCATTTCTGTGCGGCTATACAGACTGTTGCTGGAACACAGCAGGATAGTTCAAATAGCGGGGTGTGACCACTCGATGATCGAGGAGGCCCACAGGCCCACAGGATGCGAAGACTAGTATGTCCGTAATTATTCTGCAGCTGTATGCAAGGCTGCTGATACAGAGAGCGGGCGAGTTTGTGAAGGCGCCCGCAGACGACTTGCCCTCGCTGTCTTGAGTGCGATATCTGGTTGCGAGTTCCAAATCTTGGTGTGGCATAAAGTCGCGCATGTCAATGATCCATGTTCATGGCGCCGCGCGACGTGCGTCCGCGACGTACTCGTTGCCTTGGCGCTTGACTCCGCCTTTCAGTGAGTGAGACCATGTCGAAGTCTGAACAGTGAAGCCTGATGTCCTTAGCGCGTAGCTCTGCCCCACAAATTGTAAGTGAGCGCAGATAAAGTCTGCGAAACCGATCAGTGTAATTTGCTATTGTCAACAAAGAAGCATAAACTAGCGAACTGTACAACAAGAATAGAAACGCAAACAAAGCAAATTAAACATCCTGTCACTAATAAAACCCTATCGGATCCCGTCTTCGACTCACGTTAAAGGTTAGCCACACCATTTCCTGACTTGATACTCAACTAGACACTGTACGGCGCAGCAATTCACTTACCACTATGGCACCCCGCAAATCAGTCGACGAGCGCAAGAACGAGCCCACGGCTAATGTAACGACGCGTAGATCCAAACGTGTTGCCGCTGTTGGCACAGACTCGCATCGCATCGTGAGGGCAGCCGCGAAAAGGGAAGCCGCCAAAACCCAGAGTCGCAATCAAGCAAAGACTCCCCGGAGTGGCAAGAATGTCGCAGATCAAGCACGAGACCAGGAGATTCTGTCAGTCAGCAGGGTCAGACCGCCCCAGACAAAGCAAAATACCAGTATAGATTCAGCAAAAGACGCATCTCATGCACCCAAAAATCCCAGGATCAGCACGGGAGAAACACCAAGACCAACGACCGAGGCTAGGTCTGGAGCGATGTCTGTCGTAAGAGCAGCCAACGACGCAGGGAGAGACCCGCGAGATGACGGGGGCGACAACTCGCAGCCCGCAGCAAGCGACCGACGCCGGATTGTTGATTATGATGATCCCGTTCCAGATGAGAATCTCGATGCTGCTGATCGAGCACGACCTGAAGACAGGGCCTCGGCGTCTCCGGTCGAGCATGGTTCGAAAACAGGAGGGTCGAGAGGCAAGAAGAGAAGGTCCCAGGACGCCCGGAACGATGATCCACCACCCTTGACAGGCAAGAGGACACGGAAATCCAATGAACTTCCGTTCCCAAGAGAAGGAACCGGTGCCCCGAGCAACCCACCCTCTGAGGACCCTGGACACAACACGCCGCCTCCAGAGCCGAGCCTCGGACAAAGGTTCAACGACCTCCTACTCCGAGCTGTCGTTACGGATCGGGCGCTGCGTGAGAGGCGGGAACAATATGAGGCGTGTTGCCGCTTACTGAAGGACGACGAAGATAGAATTGCGGCAAACCCCAGATTGAACCCTCGTGCGTGGATCGCAGGGCGTGACACGAGTAGGACTCGGGCACTGAGAAGTGACCAAGACACGGCCGATTGCAAAGTGAAATACATGGATCGCCAACTCAAGTTCTGCGTCGATGAGCTTCGAAACTTCCCTCACGTGTCTCGAGAAGACGATGGCTTGGAGTTTTTCGCTGATTGTGATGACTTCTGGCGTTGTTTCGGTCGCTTTCGGGAAATGCTTCAAGAGAAGAAGCAAGACCTGACGGACCTGGACAACATGACGAAACAGCTTTACGGGCGAATATTCGAGTATGGTGATCATGCCCCAATCCCAGCCATAGTAGAAGCGAACGCATTTGAAGACCTGGATGATTTGCCGGATGTGATGGCGAGACTCGAGACTTCGGAAGAGAGAGTCACGGAGTTCGAAGAAGCTCTCAAGACTTTGGCGCAAAATGTCTTGTGGTCTGCGGAATTTGTCTTTGTCAGGTCAGGAGTCCTCGTGCATGAGAACATCCTGTACAACTGGGATGATTCCGAACAAGTAGGTCTGGATGGGCAAGAGGACTGGCCTGTGCGAGAGAACTGGCGTGAACCGGTGCTGCCTGAATATGAGTCGGGAGACGACGACTTATATCAGTCTCAGTGGCGCTACATGGCCACACAGGCCTTCCATGGTGCAGATCGACTCCGGAATGCAAGAGCTGAACAATGGGATCGGTACGCGCCCGATAGGAAGGTCGATGGTGTGTACATTACTGAACGGTACGGGCGTGTTAGGAATGGGCGTGTTGAGAAGGATGGTTCATCGGAGCGCGCTGAAGATTATGACGGGCACGATCCGGAGAGGTACAGGTATGCTCCCACCAGTCTCACGCCTGGCAAATGGGCTCCCGGTTCATATGCCACTGGTGGGCACCAGCGCGGGCATGCCCGTAATGGAGATTATATCGATAGGTATGGGCGGCGTTGGGTGATGGATTCACCGCCTGCTGAACGGTCTATGCGCAAGAGGTTCGATCTGGCTAGGAGTGACCTTCGGAGAGCAAGAGGCGAATTTGAAGATGCTCGATTTCTCACCCAGTCAGACACTCGTCATCTACCACGGCCAGTCACCGAAGATGCCAAAGGCCTTGCTGCAGCTCAGAAGCTCATACGGCGGACTCGCGCCCTGACAGATGCTATCCGGGCGTATAAGGAAACCTACGAGCAAGCGCGAAAAGCTGGACTCACGGAAGGGGGTGAGAAGACGGCTTACTTCACCGACCGTGAGAGTGACGGGCATGCCGAACCGGTGTGGGACCAGATAATCGTGAGTGGCAAAGCCCGTGTTCCTCTGGACTGGGATGGCTTACACCTGATTCCTCAAGAGGCACCACTGACTCCCAAAGAGTTGGATAGAAGTCTCAGGAGGCTTCTGTCACCTCGTTTGGGAGAGGACTCTTCACATGTCGCTGAGCCGGGCTCTAGGTACCGGAACAGGATCGATGCCCTTTTGACGGAAGGCTACAATCTTCGGGAGCAGGGTTTGTTCCCAGATGCAGAAGCAGATGAGCTGATATTTGAGTGAACGGGATTTGATGGATTTGTATCGCTTGTGCGTGGATGGTGAAGTTGAGATGCGAGAAGATGGCACGAGCCAATGAGGGCTTGGCAATACTTCCTCTCTCATCTGGAACATCTCAAAACAACGGCAACGATGTGCACACGGCAATCATATTGAGGGAGAAACACAGGTGGAAAGAACAAGTGTTGTTGAATACGGTTTTTTGGGTTTACGATTTTTGCATACTTCGTGTTATTTACTCATCTATCTGTTTAGTATTCCTGTCATTTCAACGATTCATCTCAGACTTAGCTACACTACACTGCGCGCCACTCAGCCCCTCTGTTCATCTGTGTTCTACCTAGTCGTATCGGTATTGATATCACACATCGTCCACACGATCACGCAAAACTCGGGTTCTTCTTAAATGTTACCTTTACCCTCGATCTCTTGCTTTGGGACTGGTTACATGTCAGTCTTGGAAATGAACAGTCCGAATTCCTCTCGAAGATCGCCGAATGTCATTCTATTAACTTGTACGAGTCCGCACCCAATAGCGAGACCACAGTCTCCATGAGACTCGGTAAGAGCCCGCCTCGAGGTCTCAGCATCAGCATGCTCAGTAGATCTCAACTGTGATCCATTTGCTAGGTATCTGGTTAAACTCACGTAACCAACGCCCACTCAAAGCATCAGGAGAGAACAACCTTCTAGAGTCAATGATCTCGAGGAACAAAAGAATCGGTGGAGTGAGCATCGAATGAACCCGGAAGTCCTCGGTAGTACGTCAGAGAAAAGAGATACGTGAAGGGGGAGCGAAACGCCGAATCCGGACAAAGAGTGGATTAAGGTACAGTACGAAAGAGGATCGGAAACTCGGAGCCATTGCCGTCTCGCCAAACACAGCGTCCAGACCCTCAAACATCCTCAGGTGTGTTTTAATGAAGTACATGGACCGCATGGTTCGCAACAAATCATGAATTTGTACCGGATGGCCTTGGTATAGCGCGATTGCCATGCGCAGTGTTGAGAGTTCTCGAATCAAGCCAAAGAGGGGCATAGACAGTTCAAGTCAAGACTCTAGGTACAATATGCTCCCCTTCGCGACTGGTAATCCACCCTCCAGGATCCAGTCTCCCTATGGCAGCGTGACCATAAACACTGTCGTCTTGGGTACCATCAATCTTCCCATGAAAACCCAACTCCTTGTAACGCCGAAAGCAATCACCCGACTTCTTCAATCATTCCCTTCTGCCATGCTCGTAGTGCTCGGCAACTCGTGGCTCCACCTCATGGGTTTGTGTGCGCTGTGCTGTGCGTGCTGTGCTGCGCTGTGTGCTGTACGGTTTGCGGTGCCTTTGAACCTTTTCACATGACTGTGCAGGGAATCGGAAGACAGCAGCAGCTGCAGTCGTCGCCGCACCAGCAGGCTTGCTTGATGGGAATCTTGGGGCCCTTGGAGGAGGAGGTGGAGCTCGTGGATGGCGGCATGTTCGTAGTTGAAGCGGGATCGACGAGTTGATGGGCGGAGCTGAGCTGAGGAGTGGTGGCTTGGTGATCGGCTTTTCGAGATTTGAGGTTGTGAGACTAAGGTTTAAAGATTATGAACTGATGGATTCGTAGAGATATAGACACCTGGGTAATGGAGATTTATATCGTAAGTAAGTGCATGCGCGGCTGGATTCCCCAGCCTGTTTCATGTCGGCGCTTACGTCACGCGAATGGCGCAGACTTGAGACGTCCTTGCAAATTGTTGACATCCTCAATGCAACAAACGACGATGCGCCACTAAGCCTTGCTCAAGTTCTTTTGCGTCCATCCGTTGGTTGTCTGCTCAGCCTCGTTTAACACGTTACTTTTCTTGCGCTATCCGTCATTGGGTTGGAATTGGCTGCATTGGTCACGACGTCGATACATCTACACTGTTTCAAACGGAGCCAATAGCAGGATCGAACCCGACAAGATACTGGAAAGATTGGGCAATTGCACCAGCCTGCAATAAGGCGAACTAATACGATAGCCGAGATCCCATATCGTGAAGAACATTGTTTGCTTCCACAATGCCAAACTCCATCTTCTCTCTACCACCCGAGTTGCTGTCAAGAATTTTCGAATATCTGGCGGAAGACCGCCGTGATATATCCTCGAGTCGGCTTGTCAACAACGCTTTCAAAGCAGCTAGTTCGCCCTTCCTGATCACAGAGGTCATCTTCGCAAAGAGATTACCAGAGATCGCGAAGCTCCACGAGGTGGCATGCCACCCCTACTTCAGCCGCTATGTCACACACCTGGTCTACGATCTCAGCTGGTGGAAGTTCAACGAGCTGGAGATGAACGATCCGACCGAGATGATGGAATACATCACAGCCTGCGAAGAAGCCGAAGATTTTGAGATTCGGCAATTCCTGGACGAGGAGTGGGCGCATCGAGTGCAAGAAGAAAGTGAATTCTACCGCAGTTTATCTCAAAATCGAGGCGAACCTTCGGCAGAGCAGGCAAAGACATTCCTTTACAACCAAAAGACGGCAACGGCTGCCGACATCGTCCAAAGCCAAAACACAGCACTCAATGATCTCAATGAAGCTGGTGGCGAGGCGTTCCGGATGGGTTGCTATCAAAGTTTTCCTCAATACAAACGCAATGCCCACTTCCACGAACGCATCGCCGCCAAAGGGGAATACCTCAACATCCTGAAGCCCATCTTGACGAAGCTGCCCAAACTGCGAGCAGTAACCTTCACAGATTACCGAGGCCTCGCTCGGAAGGGCGAGACATACCGGAATCTATGCTCCAGGATGTTTGGCAACATGCTCGAACCAGAGCGTTGGAACTGGGAATTAGACCAAGGATCGTGCACTCCAGAAGCCATCACTGCGCTCAAAGCGATCGCTGAAGTCAAAGGAGGATTGCAATCAGTGTCCTTCGGCCCTCATTTCTACGAGATGGTCTCTTTCCCTGAGGAACCGCTAATCAACTACAAAGAACCCCACTACTTGTCCATTGAGGACATGGGCATCGAGGAGGACCAATCGCAGCGCGACCTCTGGATGAAATTATTCGAGGGCCTCCGATCTATCCGCCTGCCCTTCCTATTCACAGAAGCCACTTACCCAGCCGCACCCGCCGAGACTCTCTTGAAAGCCCTCCCAGACACCATCGAACACCTAGCGCTAAGCGCCAAAGGTCCCATCGAAGCCTTCTCACTCCTCGAGCAAGCGAGTCCGCAAGTACTCCGACCTTTCTCGATGATCTCGCCTCTGCGCTTCCCACGCTTGAAATCCCTCGAGCTCGAAGGCTGGTGCATGCCGATATCGGATTTTCGCGAAATGCTGCTAGCGCACGCCTCCACACTCCGCAACCTACACCTCATCAACCTCGTTCTCATCAGTGGCGGCGAAGACGAGCGCGACCAGGATCTTAACACTCTCGCGTCTTCCATCGCGATCAAGTCACATCTCACCGGGGTCGAGGTTACCAAGCTCCGATTGACCGAGTTGCATGATATCCCCAATATCGACGAGGAGGAAGACCCCTGGCTCATACCGTTCCAGAGCGAACAGGATGACTGGGATGGTCAAGAGGTGATTACTGCCACCAAACCTTGGGACGCGAGATTGGAGGCATTGTTTTTGGGTGGCCGTCCGAATCATATTCGTAGAAGGCGACCGGCTCTGCCAAAAGGTCATAAAGGGGATGACTTGGGATGCGTGCCAGCGTACTGGTGATAGTGAAGTTATCTGTAAAAGTACCATAGTGGCCAAGTATTGGTTGCCGAGTTCTCTCGCACACTAATAGCTCTCATTAGTGACGCTTGGTGACTTCCTTCCCTGAAGTTGCTTCATGCATCAGTTCTGGTATAGATTGATGACGATGAAGATGGTGATGAGCTCGTTCGCTGTCATACTCGAAACTACATAATAGGTATATGGTGCGTGACCACGATAGTGCCTCGTGGACTTTGTTACTGGAAAATAAACAAAGCTCATGGTCATAGCCATGTCGATACAAGACCGGCCTTCATACTTCCCTCCACGTCATGCCAGGTCGCTCGTGGCCAGGCGTGGGCGCTGCATTGCTATCTCCGAACGGATCATCTTCGTCTTCTTCCTCTTCGGCAGGCGTGAGTGCACTTGGCTTGTTGATGAAGGCAGGTGGGGAGGGCATAGAAAGATTTCCAGGACGGGGCGGCTTAGGAGGAGCATCTTCATGCAAAGACAGACCGCGAAGGTCTTCAGCTGCGTCAGATGCACCGCCGGATCCAGAAGCTGGTTGTGGGCGCATAGCCTCGGCGGGCGCGTGCTCCCAAGCATCGCTGTCACTGTCATCGTCGACGCTGCGGTCCATGATTTCGTATGCGGTGAGAGCCTTGACAAGCTCGTCGTTGGCGTTAACCAAGCTACCGATCCATTCGTCTGATTCCACGTGCTGGATGTAACGCAAGATCTCCTTACGCAGTTTCTTGCACAGTTGGAAGCGGCGTGAGACTTCCTGGTTCTCCGACACTCGCTCATTCTCACGGTTGACAAGCTGGAGACCGTTCAGCAGGTTGATGGATGCCATGGACGAATTAGCAATGGCCTTCGTCATGTTGTCTCTTTCTTTGTTGAGGTTGAAGGGTGTGCTGCTTCGGTCCTTATTCCTGCTCTTGGAGAGCTTGGACGCAAAGGTGGACGAGGTTGGAGTGAGAGTCACAGGGCGGTGCGGCGGGTTTGTCGGATTCACACTGGATGAAGCACGAGAGCGTCCGTGTGAGGGCGATGCGGCGCCGTCGTCGGAATCGTGGGTTGTATCATCTTGCAAGACCTTTTGTCTCGCAGCCACTGGGCGCGAAGACTTGGGCAACTCCTTGTACAAAGCAGCGATACGCTCAAGGCCGGGGGTATTTTTGTACGCATTTGCCCATTGGATGAACATTACTTTGCACTTCTGGCGAACTTGGGCATCGGCGACATCGTCACGGGCAAGAATGCGCAGTCGCTCAAGGAGTGGTTCATCGGCAAAAGCACGTTGAAAGCGGGATCCAGCGTTTTGGATAAGACCATCCAGGATGACTAGGGCGCGGATCTGACGATGAGGATTGCCGTACTTGCTGGTACGTCGTCAGTTCTGCGACCTTTAGTGCGTCTAGAAAACGTACAGCTTTTTTCGAATAGCTCTTGCTGCTTCGGTTGGCCCAGAGGATTGGATGCGAATGACTTCTACCAAATCGATGATCCCGCTCAAATCGTCTTCCTCGAATTGCTCACTTGTTAATCTGTCAACTTGGACAGTTATGGCCGAGTATGGTTTTCTCTAAAAGGCTCGTTAGTCTCCAGAACACAACATTTGTCACTTGATTGCTAGAAAGTGGTCTTTGCTTGGTTGCTTGGATCAAAGCCGCAACAGTTAGTACTTACTGAGCTACTGAACATGATGGTGGTTTTCTCCAAGTCTGTTTCAATGTGTCGTTTCGAGATATCAGAAGCCAGCAGATAGACCTGCCCTGAGCCCTGTAGCGATGTTGTCCGGTTGGTTTCCTGACTGCGTAGGTGGTAGGCGAAAGATGACACGAGGTTCGGGCCGTGGCTAGGATCAGGATTCCGGTCCAACGAGAAGCGGGTTTACGAGGAAGAACGTTCAAGCGGTAGAAGATCAGGTATACGGGAGTCAACTATAAGGCGACGGCGACTTGCAGGTGACTATTCGTGTATGCTGATGATCGGGGTGAGGGGCATGGAGTTGTTTTGCTTGACAAGTCGCGTGGGCGATGACGTGGCGGGGTCAGTGACCGCGGTGTTCGGACCAACCTGCTGTAAGTGGTTGGAAGTCGTTGCTAATGGCGTCTTGGCGGGCACGGAGAATGCTCGCGATAAGAGCAAGCACGTGTTTGTGTTTGTGAATGGGATTGCTATCTCGAAGCGATGAGGCATTAAGTTTCCCACTGTGGTGGACACACGAGGTCTGCCAGTCGCTCCTGCCTCCATCATGGGCTGGACAACTTTAGGCAGACGTGCCGAGACATCCCGACTTCACTTGATGCCATCGTTCTATACTGGCCACCACAACATCATCTAACGCCAGTATGAAGCACCAGGTATTCGCACTCAACCCATAACTACCAATCATCAGGCAGTACCGGCGTAGCGCAACTTGGAGAGCGCCGCCGTGGCCACGAACGTTGCCTTGGCCATCTCAATTCATTCCATCGACATGACAGGCTTCACGCCCATCAACGCGCGTGCGATCTCTGCACCGGCTCCGATCGCTAATGACACTTCCAAGGAGAGCAAGGCTGATACTGGCCGGCCAAAGACGACTAGATGCCGACAGCCAGTTCGTAAGAAGGCCGCACCACCAGACACCGAGAGCCAAGCAACAATCCCGGAACCTGCCCCAAAACGCATCAGTGGCAAAGGTAGGAAGCGTACCAATGATCCAGCCGAAGAGCCTGGTTCAAAGCGCCGTAAAAGTGGTAGTGTCGAACTGAGCATGCCCATCACCAAGACCGGTGTCAAAGCAAGCGAGGCGAAGTACCCGAGAGATATCACGGACAGCAATATCGTCGGCACTTCTTCAACAGATGCTGAGACGATATCACTGGCCTCGAAATCCAAGCTCGATGGCTTCCGTTACAGTAACAACACAGTGGCGGTAGTCAGCGCTCATGGATCGAAATCGACCGCATCTCACCATGTCTATATGCCCCAGACTTCCATGGACAGTGTGAGTGATGAACAGCAAGGTCGTGCATGACGAATGGCTTCACGAAAAGCAAGATGATTGACGTTGATGCGTTTCTCTGAGCTGACATGAGGGTCTTCCAGATCAGCCAAGCGCAGCCTCAAACGACGATGCAGGCAATACAGAGCTCACAGGCAGGCGGTTCAACACTCTACTCAAGTTCCACCGGATGTCCCACCACTGAGTATAGCGTACTATCCACGCCAACGTTCACGAGATCAACGCCTTTGCCAGTGTCCAGTAGGAGTGCGGTCACAACATCGGATCCCCCACAGACGCAACTCCCGACTCCAGTAAACTCGGACACGCCTCTGGAGGTTGCCAAACGCAGCTCACACCGATCCAAGATCAAGACATCCCAGGCAGATCTTGAAGCTCTTGAAGATCCCGTTCAAGATGATGATGAAGATGATGATGGAGATGATGATGGAGATGACGATGACGATGAGATGGTCGAGCTGGCAAAACGCATCGAGAAGTCGGCAGGGTCAAAAGAAACATCTCCACCAGCACGTGCTCGTAAATTCAACATTCGGGAGACGCACGAGTACGACGACTACGGAGGCGCACTCTTTACTGAAGAGGAGCGAGAGCTTCTTGGTACGTCTCCCTGTTGCAGTGAATTTGCAGCATCAACTAACGCCAAACAGACTCGATCAAACTCCCGCAAAGTGCTCGGCGACCCATTGTTCGCAGCAAATTTCCGTTGCCAATTATGGATCGTACATCCCTATCCGGTGTTTCCAACACAGGCGCTCTGCGCACTTGCTTCCGGGTCGGCGAAGCTCTCAACACCGGCTGCCATGCTGTACGCAACAATCGGAACCTGATCTTAGAGCTCTACGCCCGCATCACCGGCTCGTGGCGAGACGAAAAGCCCAGCCGAAAGCAGCATTTTGTCATTCACGATCTCTACCACGACAAGCCGCCCTTCATCAATGGCACCTTCGAGCTCTGGGATCAAAGCACGTTATGGGACGACGACAGCAGACCTTTCCTTGACGCATCAGATTCTGGCATGATGTGCCGCATGATTGCGAAGATGAAGCGTGATGGCGGGAGCTGGAGGCTTGAGATCCTGAGCGTCTGGCCGGCTGACTGGGATGATGTAGACCATGCCGCCGGGATTTACACCAAAGCAGTGATTGAAGAAAGATCTTGAGCGATCACAAAATCAGTGCCACAAGAGCAGGACTTGTACATCTGACCAGGCATGGGCTTACAGTCAAAAATCGCACTCAGCCGTTACATGTATACCTAAACAGTTCATAACCACACCAAGACTCGCTAGTTCAATGGCCTTGCTTCGAACTGCCTCGAAGCATAGTACATGTAAACCTTCGCAGTCCGATACCTTAACATCTTTCCCTTCCAGATGAACAAGCCCGCCCAAGATAGGATAAACAGCCCAATGGCGCAGATGGCGTTGAAGACGTTCGGAATACCAACAGCGTCCACCCAAGCCGGCATCGCGAAGACAAAGATGGTACTGAACACGTTTCGCAGGAAAGTGAGAGCAGTCAGCGAGTCGCCGACGATTTCTGAAGATCATGATCAGCCAAAGAACCGGCAAAATTGGAGCGATGAAAGAGAAGACTCACCGTTATAAGCATCGAGCATATAAGTCAACGCCAGACTCTGCAACGGTGCAGTGCCGAAATTGCAAATACCATACGCGACAGCAATGTGCGACCAGTGCCTACCATCCGCCAGCGCATTCGCAAAATACCACGCCCCGCCGCACTGGAACGGGATGAAGGGCAGGAAGCAGTAGAAGCGGAACTCAGGCTCGTAAATTCCGCCGTTGCGCTTCGATAATCGCAGAGCGACATAATCGCTCAGTGGGCCGACGACAAGCGAGCCCAGCGTGCTGCCGATGAAGGGCGCCAGACTCATGAGGCCGATCTGCGAGGCGGAGAACAAGTACGGCGGCTCCAGCATGTACAAACTCAAAGCGGTGGTCATAACGGTGCCGAAGGCTACCAGGATGCCGTAAGTTATCGAGCTAAACGCCACGCCAGGGATCGAGACGAGGATCATGAAGGGCTGGTAGGAATGGCGAAGGAAGTGGGACCATGGGCCGGGAGTGGTCTTCAGGAGTGACATTCTTTGCCAATAAGTTTTCCTTGGCATGTTGGGGTCGAGCTGGACGACGCTGAGGTTTCGAGCTGCATCGTCGTCGTTGGTCACGCCGGCTTCAACATCGGATGTTGGTGTTGTTGATTTCGCCAACATCTCTTTCTCGTTCTTGTTCCTGACATTCGTGGTCTCTGTCGGTGCCGAGACAGCGCTACCGCGGCGGCCTAAAAGCGTTGGCACCACAGAGTACTTGGTCTCTTCAAAGCCAAAGAAGAACATAAGACACTGTACCCCGAAGAAGATTCCGCAAATGTACCACACGAATCGCCAACCAAGGCCATCGGTGATGAACCCCGCGGCCGTCACAGCAAGATTGCTCCCAACATTGTAGCACCAGATGTATATCGTGTTCATCAACCCACGCTGGTGAACAAAGAACAGATCCGCCACCGTCATCTGGACGAGAACCTCAGCCAAGGCTCCGATCCAGCACTGTAGAGCGTTGACACCCCACCAGCCGCCTGCTGTAAACACCCTGGCAGCCCAGATAGAGATAGCGAACTGTGCCACGCTGCTGAGAACGTACACAGGCCGCGAGCCGTACTTGAGAGCAAACGGGATGAGCATAGGAGCTCCAAGCGCGAGAGTCGCGCAGCCAATAGCATATGTGTTAGTCAACGTCTGGCTGCTGAAACCTAGCTCGTCGCCCATGGGACCCCAAGTTGGTGAAGTGGCGTTGACAAAGGCGAAGACCATCACGGCGTAGTAGCAGGCCAAGGTGTAATTCAGGATCTTCTGCTTTTTCGTCCAATTCAAAGGATCATTCGGGTCGGCTGTTGGTCGAGGCTGGAGGATGATGTTGGCATCCTTGTGAGAGTTGCCTTTGTCAAAGATCTGCTGCAATCTGACGGTTCCAGGAGGCCAGGCTGGGTCCGAGTATCGTTCTGCCATGGTTGGGAAGGTGCAGAAACTTGCGGATGATCAGATGTGCTGGATTGAAGAGGATAGGGAGTAAGTTAGAGCACTTCATGTGGCATTCTTCTATACTTGCAAGTAGCCCTTTAGATAAAAGGTACGTCTTGAGTGTACCTTCCCGATCCATTCGCCCTATCGTCGTCAGTTATCTTCACCATGCATGCCGGGCATGCAACGCAGAACATGGGCATCAAACACGCATGCGTACACTTTCTTTAGAACGTGCATGACGCCGTCGGAGGAGGTTTGACATGCCGTATGTTGTACTTGATGCCAGGTCCACATCGAGCATGCGTGCTTTGGACGCAATTATGGAAGTAATCCCTCACGAAGCTTTCTTGTACAGACCAGGCGTCGTACACCTGTGTTGATCAGCATGCCGACGGTGCCGATCCTGGTGGGCTGGAAGTCTGAGATAGTTGAGATACGTAGTAACCTGCAAGGCGAGCAAGGATCGTATTAGGTTACTGATAAGGACCAAGGGGACTCAATTCGGCCGGCCAATGTCTCCGCGCCAAGACTGTCGAGTACACTGGCTTCGTCTGTACTGATGCTTGCGAGTAGTTATAAATGCAATTAAAGAATAATATTCGATATGTACTGATGCAAATCCTGACCAAAATTGTAATAATAACAAAGACACACTGCTCTCCATCTCTTCAAGCTATCCAAGTTTGTGGACGCCCACGCCTTTTCTGATCGTAGTACAGGACAGTACAAATACAGCACGCGCGCTAGAACGCTGTCAAAAGGGTATGTATAGATCACGCGCTTCCAATTTCACAACACTCGCGTTCACGTCGTCTGCGAGCCGTCAGGAAATAGCACACCAATTGTCTCGCGACAACACCCCCCTAGGATGCCGCTCGCAAAGCACTGGGATTTTCCTGGGCGTCAACTCCATTCGGTCGGGTTGCACCTTCGACAGTGCCGCTGCTGCTCCTTGGGCCGCTCAGCCTGCTTGACCAGCGTCTGCGTTCGGCGATGAAGTCGTCGTTCAATTCAAGCAGCTGCTCGGTCTGCAGTCGGATGCTTTCAAGCGTGCCTTCCAGGGTCAGACCAGTGGAGGATGAGCCACGGCTCATGGAGAGGCGCTTAGGTCGGGTGAAAGTGGCGGATGAGCTGAGTGGGCGGTGAGTAGAGGTGGTCGGAGAACCGGTCTCAACTACAGAGGCAGATTGCACGTCTCCAGTGTCTATTTCACCACGCCGGGAAGTGGAGGCGCGGTGTTTCTCGACAAGTTCGGCGCGTTGACGATCCAGTGCGGCCTGAAGTGCCTCTACGTGTTCAGTCTCGCGCTCGGACAGCGCTTTCTCAAGGAATTGCCTTTCAGCAGCGTGTCTGTCAGAGGCTTCTTTCAGACTGCTTTGCAGTTGCTTTTCGTGAGATTCTTTCAGTTGTGAAAGCGCATCTTCCAAAACTTGCTTCTCCGACTTGTGCTGGCCGACAAGCTCTTGGAGCGCCTGTTGCAACACGTCCTCTTGCTCGGCTGTCTGGTGTGAGAGTGCCTCTTCTAGCGCCTTTCTCTCTGCGTCGTGGCTCTCCGCCACTTCATCCCTGGCCATCTTCAAAACTTCATGTTGACCACTCTTCAGTGCATCGACTTGACCCTGCAGCTTCTGCATACTCGACTTGTACTGTTCATGCTGTGCCTCGATCGCAGCATGCAATGCCTTCTCATGTTCAGCATCACTCTCAGAAAGCTCGCGCTGTGCCTGCATCAACTCCTCGAGCTGTCCTTGTTCGGTGGCATCTTTGCTAGCAGTCAATTCTTCGACCTGCTTGTAAAGTGCAGCTTCGCGTTCAGTCGCCGCGGACAGCTGCTGCGCGAGTTCTTGTGCCTCCTCTTCGGCGTTGAGAAGGTTTCTGTGCTTCGTTTCGAACTCCTCACGTTGTCGTGCAAGTGCATTCTCCGTCTGCTTGTCGAACGTTTCGTATCTCTGGATGTACAGTTCTTGGGCCTCCTTCAACGCAACCGCGTGGTGGCGAGCCTGTTCTTCGAGTTCACGGTTATGTTGTACCTGCAGCTCCGAAGTCAAGTCTCCATTAGCAGCGTCGATCATGCTTTGAAGCTCAGCGACTTCACCAGCGTGCTTTTCCTTCAAGTTCTCAAGACCGGTCTGAGCATCTTCGAGCGATTGACGAAGCTCAGCAGTTTCGCCTGCATGAGTCTCCTTCAGTTGATCGACGTCATCGAGCGATCGACAGAGCTCGTGGATTTCACCAGTGTGCTTCTCCCTAAGCTGCTCACTCTCGCCATTTGCACGTTCGACTGACTCCTGAAGCTGAGCAATCTCGCCTGCGTGAGTCTCCTTCAGCTGCTCGAAGTCATCGAGCGACTTCTGGAGCTCAGCAACTTCAGCAGCGTGCTTCTCTCTGAGCTGTTGCACGTCGCCGTTTGCACCTTCAAATGACTCCCGAAGCTCAGCAATCTCACCGGCATGCTTCTCCTTCGTCTGTTCCATGTCGCTATTCGCTTTGTCAATCGACTTTTGAAGCTCAGCGACTTCAGCAGCGTACTTCTGCTTCTGCTGTTCTGCGTCGCCATGCGCGGCTTCAAGTGACTTCTGCAGCTCAGCAACCTCACCGTCATGCTTTCCTTTCAGCTGTGCAAGCTCCCCACTTGCGCTCTCGAGCGAGTTCTGAAGCTCAGCGACCTTGCTGCCGTGCTTCTCATGCAGAGTCTCGATATCCACCTGCAGCTTCTTCAAAGACTCTGTATGTTGGTTCTTTAGATCGGACAGAGCAGTCTCGTGGGCACCAGCCAACTGGTCTAGCTTGCCTTGACTGTCCTGCTGGGCCTGCTCCAAAGCCTCCATGTGCTCGCGAGAGAGTTCGGCCATATGATCTTGGTGCTCTTGCTTAATAGTCTCGACTTCCGAGCTGCCTTTACCGAGCTCTGAAATCTTCTCGGTGTGAGCCGACTCCAGCTCTTCAATGGAGCGCTTGTGGTCCTCTGCCATTTGACTGAACCTTTCGGCCTGCTGCTCCTTGAGTTGCTCGAGAGCTTGGCTGTGGTCGATGTTGGACTTGTCAAAGGCTTCCGCATGGTCGTTCTTGGCTTGCTCCAGAGCTTGGGTGTGTTCGGTAGTCATCTTGTTAGTCGCATCTTCATGCTCCCGTCGCAACTGCTGGGCAGCTTCCTCGCTCGCGCTAAGCTGAATTGCGTGCTGCTTCTTAAGCTCCTCGAGGGCATGCTCGTGAGCTTGGGTCAATTGTTCGGTCTTTTCCTCGAACTCCTTCTGGCTCTCGATGTTCGATTCCTGCGCTTTGCTGAGTTCGTCAGTCTTGGCTTGAGATTCGCTTTCCAGCTTCTCGAGCGCCTCGGTGTGCTCCTGGCGAAGAGTGTCGATCATCGCGGCGTGAGTCTTCTTGAGCTCTTCAACATCAACCTCGCCTCGTCCAAGTTCGGTGATCTGGTTGGCATGCTGCTCCTTCAACGATTGTAACGCTGTGCCGTGCTCACTCGTGAGTGTATTGATCTTCTCGGAGTGTTCCTGCTGAGCAGCCTCGACTTGCTTCTTCTGTTCAGCAAGCTCGGTTGTTCTTTGCTCGGCTTCGGCGTTGAGTCGTTCCATTGCACTGGCATGTTCGCTCTTGAGCTCTTCGAGAACCCGGGCATGCTCATTCTTCAGCGACTCGACCTCTTGTCGGCTACTCTCAAGCTCGCCAGTCAGACCGCTCTTCGCTTCCTCGAGCGTGCGTTTGTGCTCGCCCTTATGCTCCTTGAGGACACGGTTGTGTTCCTTCTCGAGCGAAGCGATATCTTCGCGGGTACGCTCGAGCTCTCCGATCATGTCGCTGTTGAGTTTCTCCATTGCTCTCTCGTGCTCGCTCTTGAGTTCCTGCATCGCACTTTTGTGTCCACTCTTGAGCTCCTTGAGAACACGATTGTGCTCCTTCTCCAGCGACGTGATATCCTCGCGGGTACTCTCGAGCTCGCCGATCATATCGTTGTTGAGCTTCTCCATTGCACTCTCGTGCTCAATCTTGAGTTCTTCGAGGACATGGGCGTGCTCCTTCTTCAAAGTCTCGACCTCTTCTCTAGTACCATCAAGCTCTCCGGATTTCTCGCCGTCAAGCTTCTCAATCGCACTGGCGTGCTCGTTCTTGAGGACTTCAAGAACTTGGGCGTGTTCAATCTTCAAAGTTTCGACCGCTCCACGGCTGACGTCAAGCTCACCAGCTTTGTCCATAGTGAGTTTCTCCATGGCACTGGCATGCTCGCTCTTTAGTTCGTCAAGGACCCGGGCGTGTTCCTGTCTGAGCGACTCGAGCTCTTGGCGTGTTCCATCGAGCTGGCCAGCCTTGTCGCCGTCAAGTCTCACGAGTGCGGCAGCATGTTCTGCTTTCAATTCGTCGAGCGTCTGATCGTGATTTTGCTTGAGAGTCTCATTGGCTTTGGCAAGCTCGTCGATCTTGCTGGAGAGCTCAGATTTGAGTGTTTCCATGTCAGTGCCATGTTTGGATGTGAGGGTGTCGATTTCCTTGGAGTGCTGTGCGCGGACCGAGCCGACTTCTTCCTTGCCTTTAGTGAGCTCTTCGATCTTGCTGGAGAGTTCTGCCTTGAGGGCTTCCATATCCGTGGCGTACTTGGAGGCAAGTTCGCCAAACTCCTTTGTACGCTTTTCGCGAAGAGTGTCAGCTTTCTTCTTGTCCTCGCTTAGTTCGCTGAGGCTTCTGGCATGCTCGCTCTTGACGGCTTCCAGGTCAGTAGCATGCTTGGAAGCCAATTCTTCGATCTCTTCAGCATGCTGTCCCCGGAGCGCACCAGTCTCTTCGTTGCCTTGAGTGAGCTCGCTGATTCTTTCGGCGTGCTCGCGCTTGAGGGCCTCAGTAGCATCGTTGTGGCTACGCTCCAATTCCTCAAATTTGCTGGCATGTTCCTGCTTAAGAGCTTCAGCTGCGGAGTGTTCGTCGGTGACCTCGCGAGCCTTCGCCTCTAGCTCATCTTTGAGACTTTGCAGTGCGCCATCGTGTTGGGTCTTGACTGCTTCAAGATTGCGAGCGTGCTCTTCCTTGAGCTCATCGAGGCTACGGTCATGCTCCCGCTTAAGCGTATCGCTGGATTGTTGATCATTCGCGAGCTCGCTTATCTTCTCGGCGTGGGCGGTCTTCAGGCTTTCCAGGGCGTCGGAGTGTTCGCTTTCAAGTCCTGCAAGCTTCTCGGCGTGCTGGCTCTTGAGTGCCTCGACTCCGTCTCTCGCGGTGGTGAGCTCTTCGGTCGTCTTGGCATGATCGGCCTTGACGTTCTCCATGTCCACCTTCAGTTGATCAAGCTGGCTGGTAAGTTGTTCTCTCAGAGAATCGGAAGACTCCTTAGCCTCGCCAAGCTCGCTGGTAGCCTGCGAAAGCTCTTTCTTGATGTCTTCCAACGCGGTCTCGTGCTCAATCTTGAGCTCGCTGATTTGCTGGGCGTGATCTTTCTTGAGTTCCTCGGCTGCCTCCTGGCCCTGGCTAAGCTCCTCGATCTTCGCGGCGTGGTCTTTCTTCACTTGTTCCAACGCTGCTTGATGATCCTCATTTGCACTGCTGAGTTTCTGTGAAAGTTCGCGGGTCGCTTCGTTTGCCTTTTGCTCAGCCTCGGTATCCTTGGTTGCTAGAGCAAGGTGGTGTTCGTTTTTGATAACATCGAGCCTTGAAGTAAGCTCCTCTTCAAGCGCAGATCTCTTGTCTTCAACGTCCTTGAGGTTGACCTCCAGATTGCTGATTTTTGCACTTAGCTCGGAATTTTCTTGCGACAACTTCTCGATGCGGGTTCTTTGATCGTCGTTATTCTGTGACTTCTCCTCGGTCGCTTGTTGGAGTTCCTGTTGCAAGTCTTCGATCTTCTTCTGCATGTCGGTGCGATCCTTCTCAGCACGGTCGTGAGCTATTTGCTGTTTCTCGTGCTCAATCTTCAAATGCTCGAGCTCCTCAGCCTTCTCAGCTGTTCGGCCTTGTTCGTCCCGAAGCTTGTGCTCAAAATCCTTTGCCAAATCTTGCAGCTCGGCTACAACATCGCGCAGACCGTCCGCCTCGCGCTTCTGGTGCTCCAGCTGAAGGCCAAGAAGTTTCAAAGCATCCGCTTGCGGTTCAATGGCCGGGCCACCATTTCCAAGCTCGCGATCAGAAGCCTCTGTCATGGGCGTTTCAATTTCCGGAATACCGTTGGCGGCTCTCACCTCCTTCAGCTCCTTTTGCAGCACGTGGTTGGCGTCTTTGATGATTCGCAGCTCGTCGTACCTCGTCTGCGCGACTCGCTTCAGTTTCTCTCGCTCTTCCTGCAATTGCAGCTGTTCTGAGGCGGTCTCGGCTGCAGCAGCGCTAGCGGCTTCGAGCCTTGCAATCTCTTCATCCTTAGCTAAAGCTTCCGTCTTGAGCGCCTCGAGCTCCTGTCGCAATTGTTCTGCCTCCTCCAACGCCGTGTTCGCATCCGCAGATTTGCTCTGCTTCAGCTTATCCAACTCCTGCTCTTTTGCCAAGGCCTCGGCTCTCAGCTCCTCAAGTTGTGTTTCCAAGCGCGCAGCCGCTTCTTGGGCAATTTTCTTTTCTCTCGCCTGAACCTTCGCTTCCTTGTCCAGCTTCAGCTGACACCTGTCAATTTCCACCTGGAGCTCTTGTACGACCCTGCCCAGCTCAAGCCTGTCGGCTTCTTTTTCCTCGATCGTCGCTCGCATCTGCTCCTCGTTGGTCGAGTACTCGTCGCGACTTGCTTCCAGCGCAGCCTGCACAGTTGCGATCTTTTCCTCGACAGTGTCCAGCTGCGAGGTGCGCCTCTGGTGGCCCCGTGCCTCGGCGCGTACTCTCTCGATCTCGGCGTCGTGTGCCGCCTGGAGCTCGGTGATTTCAACTTGGTGAGATGCTCTGAGAGACGAAACGGGGCTTGCTGAGGTTTTCGATGGCGAATTGGCCGATTTGACTGACGATACGGCGCTGGAAGGCCGTGCAGGGGTACCTGAGCTGGTGGGTCTAACAGGCGTCTCGGTTTGAGTCGGCTTCGTGGGCGACTTAGTGAGCGGTGTAGTGGACTGTCCGCCAGGTGCTATGCTATTGCGTTTAGCGGGGTTGGGAGTCGACGATTTCGCGGGCGTGCTAGGTCGAACAGGCAGAGTGCTAGTCCGCCTTCCAGACGCGGCGGTGGCCGATTTTCCGGGCGCACCGCCAGATTTAGCAGGCGTCGTAGTCGGAGTCCTTGCGGTCGAGGGCGTGCTTGGCCTGGCAGCTCCAGGGATGCTGGTGGAGCTTGGAGTTGGCGAGATGGATGGACGAGACGATTGACGTCTCGGCGCGCTGAGGCGCTCAGCTAGAGCAGCCTGCTGCTGCTTCCGGCTATCCATGTCTCTGTCGCGCGGTGCATAAGGTCCCAATGGTGCGGTTGTGTTGACTTGGAGGCCAGATAAATTAAGGGCAAAGGAGTGAAGCGAGGAAACGCCAGTAGTGGCAGATCGTCTGCACTTGCGGCGCGCTAGGAAGTTGGCGAGAGGTCGATGCACCGGGCTGGCGGGGGAGGTTGGTTGGTTAAGGATGGACGTCACCTTGCATAGGAAATGAAAGCTTGATGTACTTGAACACAGATGTAACGTTGATTGGTGTCTTCATCCTACTATCATCTGACACGCTATGCGAGTTGATGGTACAGTTGGGAACTTGGAGCATTGGTTCACCTCACCTCAGCGGACTTCCAAAGACCTCTCTTCCACCGTTGAGAACGACGCCGCTGCTACCACCAGGTGTTCCTACCCGAGAGCCTCCACTCATTTTCCTCCTCGGGGTGCCTGGCAAGCTGTCGGGTCCTCCACCAGCCTTTCCAAATCGCTCAGCCGGCACTCTGAAATCGCATGCCTTGCCCTTGACCCAAATCTCATCAATCATGCTTTCCAGGATGCCAGCGTCGACGAACTCAAGATACTTCCGCCATAGCTTCAACGCCGTGGCTGCATCTTCGATCGAGTTGTGTCCTGCCTCCGGGCCTGAGGATTGGATGTCTTCGCGCAGTAGGAGCCAAGCCAGGAAACGCAATGAGAGTTTGCGTCGAGCGCGTGTTCCTAAAGAGAACAACTCCTGCGTATCAATGACTTGCGATTCTGGTATGTGAATGTTGATTGTACGGAAGTCGCTCTTCAAGCCATGTCCGATGAACTTGCAGCCCAGATTGAGCAACACCCACAGCTTCTTGTAGACTGCTTTGAGGCTTACGAGGACATAGCGACTCGAGCCAAGCGTCAAGTCGCCAGGTCTCAGTCCCGAATACTCGGTCAGATAGTCTTCGATGGGATCGTCGATGGATATGTAGTCGTCGATAAACGGCACGCCACGTTCGGGCTCGTCGCCGCGAAGGACTGAAACACGAGCAAGGCCGGACCTGTGGGGGCGGGTAATGGTGCGTGAGCCGTCGGCGCCAACGTCAATCTCTTCGCGTAACAGGCGGACAAATTCTGCATCAATCGCACAGTGCGTGCCAACGCTAGGCAGAGAGTCGTTTGCGTTGAACGCGCGGAAGTCTATCGGTGTTACGAGGCCTGGCTGAGCAACACTGCGGTACAGCACGCGTGTGTCGATCTGGGATTTCCAGCTGTTGTCGATTGCGTGTGACATGGACTTGACCTGGTATGTGACCACTGCAGGGAGTTTCCAGCGTGCGTCAAAGCCGAGTCCGTCTTCTGGTCCGATCTTGCGCACCATGAAGTCGTTGAACAGATGCCAATCGTCTTTCGCTTGGACGTCCGGCTCAGACAGAGCAGTGTCAATGGTGGATACAATATGCGACTTCTTCGAGTCTCCAGAAGTGATATCATCGACAGTGCCGACAAGTTCGTACACTGTGATGTCAAAAGCTCGTCGCTGCAGATGCGTGCGCAAATCCTGGCCTTCGTAGCAGTAGAGCAAGCCGTCCTTAACGATTATGCCTACCTCCTTAGGTAAGAAGCCTTTCATCGCCCAGAGCTGCTTCACTTCAGCAGTGTGTATCGCAGTGTTGAGTGTCAATACTGCTGGGACTGAATGTACGACTCGACGCGAGGTTATAGGCTTGTAGCCCTGACACCTTGAACACCAGCCGCGCTGTATGTCGCATCGCTCAATGGATGCCTTCAGCACTTGCGAGAAGTACTGCCGCATCGGTCGTGGGGACTGCTTTGGCAGCTTGGGCGGATAGACCAAATCATGGCAATACGATATCTTCGGCTGCGATGCTTCATAGTTGCAGTGTCCACACTGGCTGAGGTTGTATCCAGTAGTTCCAAAGGCGAATTGCATTTGCTCTGAACTGCCAGAGACAACACGGTTGTTTTCTTCCATCGTGTTGAGGAGGAAGCGGTTGAGATTCTGGATCATTGTCGTGAGCGGAGTATTGACTGTGTGCTCCTCCAAGACTGCGAGTACAGATGCGCTGCCCAGCTTGCTCAAAGTCTTGAGGTAGTTGGACGCTTGACAGCTCTTGCCTTTTGCCTTTTCGAGCATGTCGATCAGAAAGCCAAGCTCGCAGAGCATACAGTTTTCGTATTCGCAATCTCTCGCAGTATGATGCAGTGCCAAGTTGCGGACGACTGGGGTAAAACGATAAAGCTGCAGAAGAGCATTCGCATATGAGTTGACGATGTGCGTCTCCAGACCTGAGTATTTCGTATAGTTGTAGTATCCGAAGTCGAAGTCCTCGACGCCGAACTTACTGTATTTGATCTCGACAGCCTGATACCATACTGGTATATGTGATGAATTGCCGCTGCTTACGGTAAGATCGGCAAACGTCTTTGCGACATCCTCGCTCATCCGCCTCTGCGAATCTTGTTCGGGCATCTCATCGCGAGGCTTTTCGCTCAGGAATTTAGGCGGCGCCAGTGGTCGTCGTGACTTTTGACTGGCGCGAGTATCTTCTTTCTGATATCGTCTATGCTTCCGTGGGAACACACCCACCTCGCCACTCACGACACCAGTCTGGAACTTCTGGAGAGACGCAAGTACAGCCGGATCGATCTTCGCGGGAGGTGCGCCGACTTCGTGAACCATGGTGCTAGACCACACAGAGAGGAGCATATCCCGGTAGTACGGCATACCTATCAAGTTAAGGGCGGTGTCTGGCGACCAGTCGAGCTGTCTTGCAGGCAACTGGTGATCAGCAAACTCGGTCGGTCGAGCATATTCGAGAAACTGCATCTTTGACGTGGATCCCCAGAGAGTGAGCTGGCAGTGGCTATCAGCCATTGCGAACCCTTTGCCAGACGGCATGACATCCAAACCGCGCAGTTGGGCATCGTAGGTATTCGCAAAGCGCATAATGGGTACGTCTGGATTGAGGATGTCGATGGAGTAAATTGCTCCTGCCTGTGAAAGCACCGTGCATGTTGTCGAAAGCTTTGGGTGCAATCTGACGAAAGCCGCTCCGGGTGGGAAAGATATTGGAGGAGCGGGTTTCTGGATCTTGAGATCAAATACTCGTACGAGTTGCTCGAGCGCCAGACCCTGGTAGTGCCTCGGCGCCCAACCAGTTGTGAGAAGATAGTCACCTCTGGCATCCATGTCGTTTATTGAGCCTGCATACGCCTTCCAGTGGTGTTGCACGACTAGCGTCCGCAGGTCGAGCAGGTAAATCGATCCATCATGTGCAGCTGCACAGATACAATTGCCAGCGCGTTTCATCATAGTGTATGGAACTGGTGTGGCTGGTGTGAGCGTTTCTGTGACTGTACCCTTCTCGATATCGATTCGGTAGAGCTGCTTTTGGCATCCTGCCACAACGATTTCATCGGTTCCTTTGCCTGTGAAGCTCATGCAGCGGAGGTTCTCCATATCCGGCAGACTGATGTGCCATTGTGTAAGGCCTCTCCGGGAGGAAAGATGGACACTCTCGTGGGAGACGGAAATGACGCCACGGTCGCAGAAGAGCAATTGCTTGACCGGTGCATTGTTCGAGGCATTCCTTTGATCTCGACTCACGTGGCCTCGGTAGGAAGTATACTTCTGCAACTCGGTGCCATAGAAGGATGTGACTCGACCCTGGAGTCGTATGAGAAAGCGTAATAGAGAGGATTGCCATTACGATGCAGAAGACCACGCAGGATGCAAGGGATATGAAATGAAGTAAACAAGACCATGACTTACATACTCGTTTCCGGCCCACAAGAGTTCTTCTTGTGGATCGAAGGCGAAGGTGGTCACTGGTGTTGAGGGTGCATTAGGCGAGGGACCAGGCAGAGGGATCCTCGCGGCCTACAGCGAAACGATGCCGATGTCAGCACCAAGGACAAAGACAGGAGTGGCCAAGCGAGTGGATCGGATCATACCTCGTTCCAATCCGCCTCCATCTCGCCCGGATTATGGCACGGCGGGGACAGGGTGCATGGCAGTAGTCTAGGTGGGTAGAGACAGTTGGCAGGCGGGCAATGAAAAGCGGCAAGCTGCGTTGACGGACGGACAGGAAAATCGGATAATGAGGAATTCGGTGATAGTTCGCGCAGGCACAGTCAGAGCAGACGGAAGCGACGCGCAACTGCCTTTCCGGTGTGGATGATTAGGTAGTACTGTACAGAGTGATACAGAGAGGCAGGGCTGAGGTTGGGTTGACTGGGGCGGAAGACAGGCGCGCTCTCTCTCTCCCCAGCACACAGCGGGCTCTCTCACGCGTTTCGTTGCCCAAAGCAGCGTCTCGACGCCGAGCGAATCATACAGCAGCCGTGTGCATTACCGGCGCGAACCCCACCAAAGGTAAAGTTGACCGACAGGCCGATTGCCTAACTTGACCGAGCCTGGCGCTGAAGCCCTGCGAGGTGCAATCGTTCCATATCGCCAGCAACTCCTCAGAACACTTCGATCCTCAATCCTCACCAAACACAATCACCCGGCTACGACAACACAAATCAACCAATCAACCTCACCACATCCCTCAAAACAACTCACCCCCAACAAATCCATACCCCGCCAAAATGTCCAAGGAATTCACCTTCAGCGATGTGTCCGAGCACACCTCGAAAGTAAATCTCACCAAACAACCGTAACGAGACCACAACACGGCAATGGGCGCTGACTCCTCTAAAGAAAGATCTCTACATGGTCATCCACGACAAGGTCTACGACTGCACCAGTACGTCTCCGCCTCTTCCCATCGCTCCCGCCGCCAACCCAAAAGAAAAGGACATCTTTCACAATCTCACCGCAAGACAAACTTCCACCAAACCCAACTAACCACTCCCCCGCACCACAGGCTTCGTAGACGAGCACCCCGGTGGTGAGGAAGTCATGCTCGACGTCGGCGGCCAGGACTCGACCGAGGCATTCGAAGACGTCGGCCACAGCGACGAGGCCCGCGAGATCCTCGAGGGCCTTCTTGTCGGAACCGTCAAGCGCGGCGTATGTTTAAAACACCCTTCCCTCAGCGCGCACAGCAAGCATTCTTTGGCTAACCTTCTCGAACAGCCCAACGACCCTCCCGCCAAAGCCCAGCAGACCACCACCTCCTCGCAGACCGGCACCGGCAGCGCCGGCCAGGCCAACATGGGTGTCGGCCTCTACGCCATCATCCTGATCGGTGGCGCCCTGGCCTTCTTCGGCTACCAGTACATGCAGCAGAGCCAGCAGAAGGCATAGAGGATACAAGATCCCATTGGTCCTGCAAAAAAAATTACAGAAAGCATGCGAGCAGAAGCATAGAGCAAAGAAGAAGGATGAAGCATTTTTTTTTCCATGTCTCCCTCGGGAGATTGGGTAGAAGCGTTGCACAGAGGACACGCTTGTTGGGAGAGAGAGAGGAAGAGCGTTGCGAAGTGGCTTACTACTTCAAGGTAAGCGGGCATGGAGTGCTTGGGTGGTTGCATGTGCGAATCAGGCGATCGCGAATCTATACGAAGAAGTTACGGATTTTTCGTTATTATTGGGGCGATGCGTCCTGGCTGCGTTGCGTCTAGAGGTGCCCGCAGGCCAATTTTATGTTATTCATTATTTTCTCTCTACGACGTATTCCAACAGACACACATCGCTGCCTACATCGAGACTACTGAAGGTGCTTGGATCAACACTAAATGCCTTGGTGGGTATACATGCTTATATACACTTGTCAAACGCTCCTCCAACAGAAAGACGCCATGCCTGCAGATAAGACTACAATCTAACAAAACGCCGGAATTACCTATCTGTAGAAATCACCCGGATCTCCACCGGCAGGCTGTGTCTGCTGCTGCGGTGGCTGGTAGGCCTGATACGCCTGGTAACCACCCTGAGGCGGCTGCGGCGCTTGCTGCTGCGGAGGCGGTGGAGCGCTATGTTCGGGCATCGGTGGCTGTTGTGGTGAGTAGACGCTTGTCGGGCTCTCCAAAGACATTTGTTGTACTTGAGAGCTCAGGTCAGGCCTTTGCTGTTGTGGCTGCTGTTGCGGTGGCTGCGGCGCGTACGGGTCGTAACCGCCAACGGCAGCGGGCATACCTGTGGAGTGGCGGTTGTCTGCGGGCGACTCGTAGCCGCCTGTGCCGAGTTCTTGCGGGTTGCCCGAGTTCAGTGTGTGGATGCTGTGAGGGCGGACTTGTCCTTGGAAGCCGCCGGAGGGTGGAGGTGCGCTGGGACCGCCGGAGTATTGGTCTGCGGCGGCTTGCTGTGGTGTTGGCTTGCGTCCAACAACGGATTGTTGTGGGCCTTGTGATTGGTCTTGGACGCCTCCGGGGATGAAGTGAAATGGTGCAGGTCCGTTGGGTGGTGCTGATGGTGGGTACTGGCCGCCATATCCAGGCCCAGACTGGGGTGGTTGCTCGGATGATGGCCCAGGAGAGAAGTAACGCTGCGGATCTTGCTGTTGAGGCATGTTGGGCGCCGTGTAAGGCTGGTAACCCGCGGATGGAGGTCCTTGAGGTGGTCCTTGAGGTGGGTATCCTGATGGCGGCATCTGACCACCGTAAGGAGGTTGTTGTTGCTGCTGCTGTTGTTGGGGAAGTTGATATGATGATTGATGGTGACGCATCGGGTATTGAGGCTGGTGGTAATGTTGCGGTTGAGACATGGAAGACTCAAGAAGCGCCTCATAGTCTCGCCTGGCTTTGATGAACTTCTCGTTCAGCTGGGTGAAATCGTCTGTTGCGTTGTCAGCATGATATTTTGAATGCGAGGTTCTGGCATTTGGACTCACCCTTCTTCTGTGAGTACTTCCCAATAAGCTCCACCAACTTCGGTCGAATGCTCAACGTCCGCTGGTACAAATCCGCGATCTCGTCTTCCTCACGCTCGCCTCGCCGTCCGCTGCCACCCTCAACACTGAGCAGCGCGAGTAGTTTTTCGACACTGCGCACCTCACCAAAGACCTCCGATTCCATTTGAGCGTCGCGCTCAAGCTCTTCCTTCGTCGCATCTTGCAGTTTCTCAACGTAGTTCAACGGGAAAATGCCAGTCTGTCCTCGCAAACTTCCTTTCCACCAGTCTTTGTATACACTCTCCAACACCGCAATGATGTCGTTCTTCTTAAAGGCAAGTTCACCCGGTTCCGAGGGCGTAAAGTCGTAGAGTGCACGCACGCGACTCACTGTTGCGGCTGTGGTCCCGGGTGCTGATCCTTGTGCGCCGGGTATCGCCTGTGCTGGCTGTGACTGGCTGTCGTCTCCAACAGATCCGTTTGTCTGCGTAGGTGCCGCGTTAGACTTGCTGGAGTCCTGCACACTTAACGCAAGGGCCATTTGTAGCTCGTCGTCCTCTTTCCTGCGATCCTCCGAACTGATCGCACTTTTGCTCGGCTTGCTCGGTGGCATGAGACCAGGCTGGGTCTGACGCAGCTTGTGGTATGCCTGGTCCATGATCCCTAGCTCGTGGCTGCCCTTGAACATCTCCGACCAGGATCCCATCCTCTCCAGCACTTTTTGCTTGACTTGTCCATGGGTGTTGCGGTCTGCCGCTAGTCGCAGCAGCGCATCGGTGAATGCTTTCGAGGCGAGCTCGCGGTGCAGCTCAGGGCCGCAGTTTTGGCTCAGCGCATTCGCAAGCTCCAGCGCGTACAGTTGGACGTTCGCATTGCGGTGGGCGAGACGCTTGATTAACGACGAGACAGCCTGAGCTGGGCCAGATGGTGAGGCGGCGACCCGATCGCATACGTCCAGAATGAGAGACCAGTCTTCGTTCACGAGGTCGTCGGCGGTAGCCTTGACTGTAGTTCAAGCGTGTTAGCTGGGATGTTTGTCTGCTGCCTGACGTCGGGGATTGAGCATACCGACAGCTTCCTCCATGGGGTTCTGCTGAGTGCGAAACATATTGTCTCGAGGCAGCAATATGAGGATGTGAGGTTTGCTTAGAGGGTGTGTTGAAGAAGACCAAGACAAGGAGTGTTTCGAGGTAGGTATGTACCTAGCCTGCAGCCTTGTGAGTGCGTGACGACGATTGGAGACGACGTCGGGTGACGTGTGGTCTGCTCCGCCACTTCCAGTGCATGGCAATCTTCAGTCGAACACGAATCCCATCTTTTTATGCACGATCTCTAGACACAGTACATGCAGAGTTCTTTTGTCGATTCGTCCATTCTCCTAACTCAAGCACATGACACTGTGTACGTTTTGACTGTAAATGTCAAGCATGCCCTTGCTTTCTACAACTATCACTCATTGCTCGAGCAACGATGTGTTGATATTCATTCTGACTGAGGTAGCTAGCAGTATCCAACCTTTCTCTGATCAAATCGAACTGGTAACGATGAACTACATTCACACCTTCAGGACTCGCTTATGTTGTTGTCGTGTCGGGTCTATGACTCAGGGTTAGGGTTGGGGTTGAGTATGCTCACTCTGAAGAGCTATCATCTGCCTTAGAGGAGCGTCGATATCTTTTTGTTGTGAAGCTCATTTCCCATGGTTATGATATCCCCTATATGTACTTTCCATCGTATAATCTGCTCGAACGCGTAGTCTGTAGGTCCTACAAGCCATTCGACAGCATCACGCAATGTCGAACGGAAGGGTCGTCTTTGATGAGACGATGTGTAGTTGCCAAATTAATCATTGCATTTATATTTTGTCGTATCGCGATCGATTGATCGAATAGATACCCCTTGACGATCGTTCTGCAGCAGGGAACACCAACAATTATTGCATATGCCTACATGTAACTTGTTGTCGACTGCTGTTTGCCAGTGTGCTCTCAGGTACAGTACCTCGGCTCCATGAGCCGCCTCGCTTTACGTCGGGCTACCATCAACATCGGCTACAGGCGGATTACCGCGAACCATTGAAACACCTTAACAACACACGACTTGCACCCATTGTTGCTAGGAATGTGATCTCTGCAACCCGCCGGACAGCCAAAATGGCGTCCAAACAACTACTCTCACCATTGCGTCGAGCGGTTCTGCAAAGGGTTCGCCCAAACAACAGCATATGCGTTCAACGCCAGCGAAGATGGCAGTCCAAGGTTTCGCAGCGGCCTGGTTCAGACCGGTATGTACTCAAGCCATGAGCAATGCGTTGCGATGTTCACCAAGCTGATACCAGCACAGCGTCCACTTCCCCGGTGCAGTCAACAGTAAATTCACCACGAAGCTCTCCTTCAACCGCGCGACCGAAGACGATGCCATGCCTACATACCGCGTCCTCGACCAGGACGGCGTGGTTGTCGACAAGGAAGCCCGCAGCCCCGACATCTCGGACGAAGATGCGATCAGACTGTACAAAGACATGGTGACCGTGTCCGTCATGGACATCATCATGTTCGACGCGCAGCGACAGGGCCGCGTCAGCTTCTACATGGTCAGCGCAGGAGAGGAGGGCATAGCAGTGGGCTCTGCGTCCGCGCTGAGCCCTGAAGACCCGATCTTCGCCCAATACCGCGAAACTGGCATCTTCCAACACCGCGGGTTCACCATGGACGATTTCATGGCGCAGCTGTTTGCTACCAAGAATGACCCGGGCAAGGGGAGGAACATGCCAGTGCACTATGGCTCGACGAAGTACAAAGTACACACCATCTCATCGCCTCTGGCGACACAGATACCGCAAGCGAGCGGAGCAGCGTACGCGGTAAGGACGCAGGATCGTCTGAACCCGACGACCAAGCCAAGAGTCGTGGCATGCTATTTCGGCGAAGGTGCAGCAAGTGAAGGTGATTTCCACGCTGGGTTGAACATCGCCGCGACAAGGAACTGCCCAATCCTGTTCATCTGCAGGAACAACGGATATGCGATCAGTACACCCACTCTCGAACAATATCGTGGAGACGGTATTGCAAGTAGGGGAGTTGGATATGGCATCGACACCATCCGTGTTGACGGCAACGACATCCTCGCCGTCCGCGAAGCTACCAAGCGTGCGAGAGAGATCGCGCTGTCAGACGGCGGCAAACCAGTGCTGATCGAGGCCATGTCATACCGCGTCTCACATCACAGCACCTCGGACGACAGCTTCGCGTACCGAGCCAAAGTAGAGGTCGAGGACTGGAAGCGTCGGGACAATCCTATCACACGTCTTCGCAAGTGGATGGAAGGCAAGGGGATCTGGGATGAGGTCAAGGAGAAGGATCTGCGCAGCGGTGCTCGCAAGAGTGTACTGGACGCGTACCGGAAAGCCGAGAAAGAGAAGAGGCCTCCGCTCAGCTCAATGATGGAGGACATTTATGAAGAACTGACCGATGAGCAGCGCGAGCAGTCGGCAAAGCTGAGCGATATCATCGAGAGATATCCCAATGAGTATGATGTGACGGAATTCGAGGGCGGGCTGGACAGCTTGAAGGCCTTGAAACGATAGAACATGAGATAAATGCTACGAAAAAGCAGCCAGTACGATGTACATGGCAATGTTGATCTACAACAATGGTGTTGTTAACCCCGGTGTTGCAGTTCTGCATGTCTAAAATGTGTGCCATCCACTCTATACGTGCGGAAGGCCGATCGAACCAATCACAGGCGGTAGAGAGATCTCAATGCGAGTGCGATCACGCCAGCGAAGTCTAAATGTCAATCCCCAGAGAAGCCAACCTCAACCAGACTGCGATCTAACTGTGCAAGGACAAGCACTTGTCTGCATGGAATCCTCTCTGATCTAAGCACCGCGGTTCCTGACTTTCACCATCCCCATCTGGCGCAAGACTGGAATGCAGTTTCGCCTGTCAAAAATGTATGACGACTCGATTAGCTCACGCAAATCGCAACTGCCATGCAACAGCGTGAACAACGCCTGACTGTCAGGCACCCAGTCTTGATTAATATTCACCTGAGTAACTCTTCGCCGCCCTCTTACTAGCTAACCCGGTAACCGCCGCGATCGCGATTTGGCGACGAGACAAGGACTGGGATCTCTTACTATTAGTCCATTAAAGATGGCGCCATCCGGCCCGCCCAGTCTATGATAGCGTCTGGCCAGATAATCGCATGCATGTCGCGTCCTCGGTGAACGCCCTAACCGGTGCCTCTGTCTTTCTGGATGGTTTGTTGTCGTCATCTCCATTTTATCTGTGAGCCTGTTGGAATCACTACAACGACTGCTGCCTACAATACCACTGTGATACTCGTCCTATAATCTCCTGGCTCAGCATCAACCACACGTCTCAACAAAACTGGAATTTCACAAAGCAGAGAACAGCCCATATGTCAGCAAGAATATCTAAGCGCCCGGGCTTGACGCCCACACGTGGCACCATCACTCGCAGTAAAACACCCATGCCAACGACCGCAACCTCACCACCGCCACCGAAGAGACGACGCACAGCCAGCTTAGAAGCCGACCTCTTGACCCCTCCTCTACTAGACGAAGAAGACCCTCTGTCCTCAAGGTCCCCCGCCGTCTCACAATCCGACAACGACGACGACGATGCCGACGAAGACCTCTTCAGCCACGCTGCACACGTGCTCGCCACAGAAGCCGCAGCCCTGGCCTCAATAACAGCCCTCTACCGCACCAGCTCAACGGCCAAAAAGAATCTGAAATCAGCTGTCGAAACCATCCTGCAAAGCCAGCAATCCCGCGGCAAACTCATCGTCTCCGGCGTGGGCAAATCCGCCTACATCGCCCAGAAACTCGTCGCGACGTGCAAGTCGATGGGCGTGGCGACGAGTTTCATGCACGCCTGCGAAGCCGCGCATGGAGACTTGGGAGACATTCGAGATGTAAGTTCGAAAGCCCTCCCCCTTGTTTGAGCTAAACAAAACAAAAACAACCCTCATTACTGAACGCCCGGCTAACAATTTCCATAAGAATGACACAATACTCTTCATATCCCACAGCGGCAAAACCCCCGAACTCCTCAACCTGCTCCCACACATCCCCGCCACAACCCCGATCCTAGCAATGTCATCGCAAACCACCCGCTCAGCCTGCCCCCTGATCCAAACCCGCAAGCCCGAACTCGGAATCCTGCTTCCCGCTCCCATCCCTGTGAGCGAAGAGGAGAGTTTCGGCGTCAGCGCCCCGACGACTTCGACGACCGTTGCGCTCGCAGTGTCAGACATGTTGGCACTGACGGTTGCCGAACGCTTGCACCGCAGTCGTGGCGGGTGCAAGCGCGAACAGTTTAAGCGCAATCATCCTGGCGGGGCGATTGGGATGAGTCAGCGGGAGTTGGAAATTGTCAAGAAGGCTGAGGTCAAAGTCGAAGTGCTCGAGTTGCCTAGTCCGAGCATCTCTGCTAACGACGTATGATCAATTCTTTTTGGTTCGGTCTGGCCCTGATTTGGCTCGTTTTGCATGATGAAGATTTGGTTTTCCATTGTCTTATGTTTTTTATTATGACGAGTAGAAAGAAATGCACGTGGATGATGGCGACGGCTGAGCACATACACGAATGATTCACCTTGGAATAGACACCATCTTCCGACATTGGCCTCGAGTGAAACAAAGAGTGTTAAACTTACACCACCGCGACATCGAGAAAAGAAATAACAAGGCCGGACGACTCACAAGCCCAACGCGAATTTCCTCCAGCACGTGTCGACGTCTTCGCAAAGCATAGTGAAGTTTGGGTCTTCCAGCTTTGAAATCATGAATTCGTCCAGGACAGCCTGGCGGTCTTCTTGGCTTTGAGAGGCGTAGCCGGCAAGTGAAGCAGCTTCCGGGATACCGCGTTGAGTTGTGGAAGAATCGCTCATGCGGCCTACGCCTGCTGCCTCGTGAGGATTGGTCTTGGATGGCGATGAAGCCGTTCCTGGCGGGGTTTCAAGTTCGTAGGCAGCATCTGCAGTGCTGTCCATGCGGGAGACCTTGTTGCTGTTGGGTGAACGTTCTGCGAGAGGCTTGTTAATGCGCATGAACTCATTCAAATCGCTCGGGCGTCTGAATGTGCTTTGTCGAACATCTGGTTTTGCAATCTTTGCATTTGTCTTTCCAGATGACGTTTTGCGCAACGTAGATGCGTGAGACTGAGGTCGAGCGTGAATCGCCTGCGCTTTCTCGACCGGCTGAGTGACTTTCGGGGCTGCATCACTTTTGGCTGAAGCAGCGGTGACTGGCCAGTTCACGCCGGACTTCCTTGCTGGGGACGACATCGACAAGGTCATCGGAGGGTCCGAGCTGCCACCGGTGGCATTGTAATACACAGATTTCGGTGTCGTGCTCGGGCGTGAGCTTGAACTTTGGTGACTCCCCGGTCGCTTGAACGGGAGTTCTCGTCGAGGTGGCATTTCGTGCTCCAAAGTCTCCGGCATCCTTAGTGAAGGGGGTAGCGAAGGTCGGTAGAGGCTGGTGCGATTGTCTGTGGAGGGAGAGGTGATGTCACGCGTTCCCAATTGCGCAATACTTGGTTCTGATAGCAATGCTGAAGTGTTGCTGCGATGCTCATTCACTGGCTTGTCAAGTCTGTCATTTGAATTCGCAGTCACATGCATGTGGTTCAGCGTGTCGATATTGTTTGTCGCAGCAGCACCCAGGGATCTCTGAAGAGAAGTCGTGTGCGAGCGGGGAACATTTTGTGTGGCGAGCGAGTCTGTTTCGTACGTCGCAGTGGCGTTGGAACGAAAAGGTCCTTCCAATGGGGTGGGGTGAGCGGGGAACTGTAGTAAAGACTGCTTCTGTGGTCTTTGGAAGGCAAATGAGCCGCCCATGTTTCCAGAATGCTGATACGAAAGTCCACCCGCTTCGAGTACTGGCAGTCGTATCGCGCTTGTTTTGGTTGGCTCTGGATGCGCTACAAAAGCGCGATTCTCCGAGTGAGAGGCCTGAACGGTCAACGGTCTTTCCTGAGAGCTAGATGTGCCCAATCGGGCAGTATTGAGCCTCGCAGTACTTGGGCGCTGTTGTTGGAACTCCATGCCGCGTCGCTTGAGGACTTCGATAATGGAGGCGGCGTCACGAGCAGACTCCAGTTTCAGCTGCACTCGTCGATTCTGTTCCTGAAGTCAGTTGGGAGTAGACATTTGTGTAGATGTGGAACGAGACCTGGTTGTCAGAACGACGATAGCGAAACGCTAGATATTTGTCCTTGTTAATGCCAAAGATGGGCAGCTGCTCGACTTGCGGTGAAATCCCCGCAAGCTGAGAGCGATTCCGCGCTTCAATCGACATGTCGATGAGATCTCCGACATTGACAGTCTCCTATACAAGCGCGTTAGGGGGCACATAAGGGTGGAGATGATTGGATATCGTACGAGCGCCGCATTTCCTTGTACTATTTGCATACACATCCGGCCGCTAGGCATGTGAGAATCTTCGCCTTTGAGCACAAAGAACATGTTCGATTCCGTGTGATGGGCCGTATGATGACTCCACGAGATGCTGCCATTTGGGTTCTCACCAATTGCATGGGAGTACTTGGCGAGAGTGACACATATGTCAGCCGCCATGGCTGCAATGTCGAAAGGCTATAGTCAGGTTTGGAGTCCCTCTTTCTAATGAGCGACGGTCCGATGGAGGCGATGCTTGACAGGATGTTGAATCCGGTCGGTACATATGAGGGTAGTCGACGTCGTTGAGATGTTGACTGATGGATTGCAAGTGGTGGTATAGCGGAGAGAGAGGTGAGGTCGGGTCTCAAGTCCGATCTGTGTATGGAAGTCGGAGCTGTTTAGACGCAGAGGCAGCCCCACAGAATAAGCTCGGCCGGTCCGCAGAGCCTCAGCCAGCGAGGGCGGCTTGCGAGGGACGCGCGAAGAAAGGCACTCTCCGCATTCACTTACAGCCAGCAAGTCATCCGTCGCGTCGCCCAATCCAATCCAATCCAATCCAGTCGCAAGTCGTCCCAAGAGTGAAGTGTGAGTGCGCACGTGATGCGCCCGTCGTCTCTACCATCAGTTGCCATCTGAAGTGTGGAGCTCTTGTGCGACGTGTGCGGTAGCTGCAATCTGCCGCCGCGCGCAGCCCATTCACCATGGCGCCCAAACGCGGGCTCTCCATCGAGCGAACGACCGAGTATGAGGATTTCATGAAAGATCTGGCCGCATTCCACGAAAAGCGCGGGTACGTCACCTGATACGTTCGTATCAAGATCAGTGACCGTGATACTGACCCAGCAATCACAGCACCCGTCTCGAGACCGAACCCAAAATCGGCGTCAGGCACGTCAACCTTCACAAACTCTACCAGCGCGTCGTCAGTGAGGGAGGATATGACTTGTGTTCCGACACCAAAGCGAAACCTTTGATGTGGAGGAGGTTTGCCGAAGAATTCATTGGGAAGAATCAGTACACAACGGCGCAAGCTTTCCAAGTGAAGCTTGTCTACTACAAGAACCTGGTCGCCTACGAGATCACCAATCACTGGAACCAAGAGCCGCCACCCAAGGAGATCTTGGAGGACGTCACTGCGAAAGGAGGAAACGTTATGGGCCGGACTCTCGAGAATTTCGCCAAACCACAAACACGAGAGGAAAAGTTAGCTGAGGCTGCTGAAGCGAGTGATACCAGTCCGGGCCAGATCACGCCCAAAGAAGAGAAGACAGAATTGGTCGAGGACCCCGGCAGTGCTGCTGGGCGCTCGAGCCGCGGTTTGCGACAACAACCTCCCCAGAGAGTGCTCTTCCAGCCGGACACAGCCTCACGTCAGACGCGCGGTCAGTCGAGTGCTGTTAATGCCTCACCGACTCCCGGCGCGATGACGAACGGAATCATGAACGCCTCAGCACTGACCAACGGCGCGACATCCACGCTTGCCTCCTACGAACCCACAGTCTCCTATCCGCTCACTCTGAAGCCTCTGCCCACACCCTCAAACAACGCCGAGCATTATCGCAACGAAAGAAAACGCAAGGCGGAGGCCAACGCTGGACCTCTGGCGCGGAAGTACAGGCAAATCATGCTGCCGGGCACTGGGTTTATTGGCCCCAACATATACGTCCGCGCGCAGATGGCCTTGCAGTCCGGAATCTCCGAGGAAGAGGAGTACGCCCTGCATCACTTAGTCAAGATCAGCCACGAACGAGGCGATAAGTACAAATTTGTTCAGTTTCCCGGTCTTGCAGATGCGCTCGTAAGGAAAGTACTGCAAGTGAGCAGTCTGTTCTACGACATCAACTGGGACGTCAACTATGACGACGAAACATTCCAACCCGACGAGGAAACGCTCAATGGACTCACAGGAACGCCGAACATCATCGCTAAACTCAAATCCCGCTCTTGCCACATAACGGACGACAGTGTCGAAGACGCGCATTTCTTGAGCGAGCTCAATCGCATTCTTGAAGCAGCACTTGCGATCAGAAACATGTGCATGCTGGAAGACAACGCCAAATACATTGCGACAATGCCCTTGATTCAAGACATGATCACCGTGATTCTCAACCTACCAGACCGGGCCTGCACAATAGAACTTCGTCATTACGCCCTCGAGATTGCTGAACAAGTACTACGCCACTGCGACGTGAGCACGCAAGATGACCTCTACCAGAGCCTCGTGTGCCAGCTTAGAAGTTCCGATCGCGGCACTCTCGTCACCACTCTGAAGACCGTTGCCCGCCTCGGCATGTCACTCCCTCCCCCAAAACGACTCGAGGAGATTCCTCCAGCAACGCTACGCGACATTCAATCATGGCTCCTGGTCGAAGACGAAGAGCTGCGCGGAGCCTGCTTGGACTTCCTCATGCAGTACACATCTATCGCCGACAATGTCGACAATCTCCTGCAACACGTTGATTCTGATAACCTTGCAAAGCAGCTCACTCGCTTACTTCTTTTCGACGCCAAGGAGCAGAAGCAAGGAACGAAGCCAGAATCGAAAGATGCAGACGCAACTATTCCGCCCGTGCCCCGTCTATCGCGAAGTATCGTCGAGCCCTTGTTGAAGCTCGATGAGCCGGAGCGTTCTTCGGAATGGCTGAGAATGTGCTTTATGCCAGATGTCAAGTCTGAAATGACTCAGATCAACCTTTGGCAAGCATATCAGGGAACCTTCGCGCCATTCTCTGCAACACACCCACACCTCATTGCTGGCGAGTTCATCAAGAACGTCTCCGCAGTGTTTACGGGTGCGACCGCTCAAGTTGCTCACGGAAACAAGTATGTCATCAGAGGGATAAGAGCCCGCAAAATTCCAGTGGAGACTGGCATGAGCCCTGGTAGCAAGGCAACAGACAAGGGCAAAGAGATGATCCGTTGCTGTTGGAAGGTGACGATCCCTGTCGAGGCACAGCGAGACCCCATCACAGGCGCCGTTACTGCGGCTACCACACGAGAGACTGCTTGCGGTGAGTGGTTCCGCAATTCTGTGGATATGCTCAAACACATCTGTGCCAACCACTTGCGCCTTCAACCGAAGAAGGTCTCGCCTACGCCTGCTCCAGACGCAGATGATATGGACATTGACTCAAAGCCTATGATGAACGGCCTTCCCAATGGTACAAATGGCGACACGGCTCTCACGAGCGGCTTCGATTTTGCGGCTGGCGACCAACAGACCCACCGATGCCACTGGGCAGGCTGCAAACGATCGTCCGAGGACTTCCGCATCGATGGCCACGGCCCGGCAACCGCACTCCTTGTGCGCCATATCCACACCCACATTCCGGTGGACTCTGCGAACGACCACGAAAAGCCTTCAGAACAGAGTAGTCAGCCACTTTCAGGAAAGAGACAGATGTTCTCAACGCTTCAGGACGAGACTGGCGACGCTGCTGGACTCCCGTTGGGAGCGGCGCTGGTGCTGCGAAACATCGCTCGCTTCATGCCCAAGTCTCTCTCCAACTCAGCAGACAGCGTGCGCGCAGCCATGACTGGAGAGACCGAGAAGCCCGCAGATGGCCCAGAAGATACTGGCATGATCGGTCTGTTTTTCAACGAGGATGTCAGGCGTGGCTTGTTCGACGCACTAAGCCACAACAAAACGCTCAAAGACTACGTCGGCATCGTTCTGAGGAACGTCCGCAGGAGTGGAGGCTAGTCTTGATAAACGGAGTTCACGCAAAAGGTGTACGAGTACTGTTTGGAGGGAGCATGCTTAATCGAGCTGAATAGCGTTTTTTAGACGAGTTTTATTAGTTTTTGATACCACAAATGCCATTGTTGAGGTCCTATCCCTTAGGCAGCTGTGCCACCCTTGCACGCGCCATTGATTTGTTCGTTCACGCCTTTGGTATCCTCAGTCTGGAATTCACATGAGGCCTCCATACTCCTTCCCCTCAGCTTGCATCTGCTGATCATGCTTTATGTAGTTGTGGAATTTCCCTGCTTCCTTTTTCTCCTCGGCTTTCAGTCTTTGTCCCAGGCTAGATTTGTCTTCGCTCTCTTTGGCTGCGATCGGCCGAAATTCTTCTTCTCTGAGGTGCTGGAACATCTTGTCCATGGGGCCATCTTTCTTGTGGTCTTCTGGTGGATGTCAGTCAGCATTTGCCCAATGATCGAACGATGGATTATCTTTGGCTGGACGGACGTCCGGACATCTTGAGACAACAAGAATAACTGAGCTCTGATTGTGCAAGATTGGCGGATTTGCGAAGAGAAGACGTTGAGGGCTGTTGTTCAGTCTATGAAGGAAGAGGAAGGAGGCAGTGAGTGAGTTCCTGGCGACCATTCTGCTTAATCTATCAGCTCCACTCGTTGGGATCTAGGTTTCATAGACCCTGGACATCAAGAACCCATATGCAGACGTGCAGGGTTGCCCGCAAGGATCGACAAGATCGACATTGATTGGGCGTTCGCGGTTTCGGAGTTTCGGAGTCTAGACTACCACTACGCGTGATAAGAAAGCTCCACTCCTTGTTTATACCTGCCCAACTCGTTCTTGCTCTTGACTTGAGGCCAATACCCCATCCGCTGGGTTGCGCAGTCATTACTTACGACATGGACTTTCCTATCTTCGTCACAGGGACTATGGCGCCCCTCCTCCAGGCTCAGACAGAAAGATAGCGAAAGGCTATCCACGGAGAATTGCACTTTTGTAGGGCTCACGTCTAATGTCTGCTGTCGGCGTCTCATACGGATCGGCCAGTGTTGATCAACGAGAGCTCCACAGAGCTCTGAGTAGCAAAAGCTTGACGGATACTGCGGCAAGAACATCTCAGCCTGTGGGTGATATGCTGACAAGAACCTCACCTCCTATAGGGGGTTGTATCGACCTAACGAATGTGGAACGTATGGGATTAAGCCGACTGGAACATCGTCCAACAAGGCTTACGTAGATTGGGTGCCCCCGATCTGGCAATGGAATTGGTTACGACAACATCATAATCTGTACTTTTGTGCCCATCACCCAGGGACACGCAACAATGGCGGCACATCGCACGAGTGAGATAAGAGGAGAATACATGGGTTCGCTTCAAGTGCTTTCCAGTCTCAGCTACTCAGAGAGAGAAGGAATCCGCCTCGAGTGTGTGAAGGCTTCTAAACCACAAGCCTTTGCATACTTTCTGAATGCGTTCCACGAAATGCCTCCTCATCGAAACAATGACGCGAATTGCATTGTGCGCGCTCACGTCTACAAGATCGGTAATCCTTGGTCCTCAGCGCTTGTCTGACTCTTGCCCGGTACCTTGTTTTCCTCGCGACCAGGTATGCCTCTGAGTACTGGCTCTCTTGCCAGAATTTGCCCCTTACTGGAACACACTTAGCAAGGTGTAACGCACCAGTCCCTCGAGCATCCGCGCCAGAATTTTGCGGCGACCGCACTCATCATTTCCTCGAGTTCTTCAACATCTTCGTGCAACACTGCGGTCATGCAGATGTGTTTCTGCTGGATGCGCTCTCGAACGGCCAAGCGAAGCTCACACAATATGTGACGGTGGGAATCCAACGATTCAGCAACAGGATACACCACAGGGCTGTAAGTAAACCTCCGAGCGCCAGGACGAAGAGTTGCCGAACCATAATGAACCCCATCCGAGGCCATCGGATACCGGTCGATGAGAGCTCTGCTTCGACGGACCACTACGCCTCTCAAGATGCCGAGCTCGACAAGCATGATGATTACGGCGAATGAACGGAGACCGATCTCATCCGTAGGAGCGTGCCACTCGATGTAGTGGAAATGCTTCAAGTGCTCCCTCCTTGCCAATAGCCATTGCATGACTTCACGGTCCTGGTACCGGTTGTGGCTCCCGGGGAACAAAAACTTGTTCACGTTGTAGAAGAACGCCAACGACTCTTTACGTATAAGTTTGCACGCGGTGAGGATGCCTGGATACTCTGACTTTTCGTAAAAGGCATTGAATGGCCTTTCGTCGGAACTCAGATTCTCCTGATCTTGCTCTTCAAACTCGTCGAAGTTAGAGCTCAGGGAATCGCATGAATAAAATTGTGGAAGTTCTGCAGCTGGACAGGTGCATTCGAAAGGATGTTGGTCTTCCTTGATCTTGGACCTCAGTGCCTTCGATGATCTCGACTTGGATGGTCCCTTCGCGGCTTTGCGCTCTGGTAGTTTTCGAAAGTGTGCCTCACACTTTGGTGGGTCAGTGGGAGCTCGAACAGCGACGGAGTATTTCCAGATGATATCTCTGGGCTCTGGAGGCAGTCTGAATAGCAAGCATTCCCTTCGCGGTGTCAGTCAAAGGCAGAAAAGTGGACGTGCAGGAAATCACTTACTCTTTACCATGCACATCTGGGCGCGCCGGAGACTCTGCCATGGCAGGACCAGAGGCTTTCATGTTCGATCTGCTTGACGAGTAGCTCGTTGTGGGAGAGAGAACACATTTATGGCGCGCGACTTTGGACTCACTCATAACTTACCTTTTGCTTATCTTTGACCAATCGGCTTGCACTTGTAGTCGATTTGCCCGTCATCAAACATTACCACCAAACAACGTGAACGTTGCCTTAGATTCTAGTACAGCTTGCTCGATGTCTTACGTACTTTCCAGAGATGGGGAAACCGTCGAACGATTTGCTGTCGATGTACAACATTGAACAAGTGACATTCTTCTAAGCAAAGCCATCAATTACCCCCCCAATTCTACGTGTTCAACCCGTCAAGACGCTATCAAAGAAGTTATTTTCCCGTTTGATAGAGTTGTGTTCTTGTAGCGAAACACTATCTGCTCTACTCACCATTCCTACTTTTTGACCCCTTGAAACATCGGTAATTGCCTCGTTGTCTGAAGCAATGTCTTCATAGGGACACAACATCAGCTTTAACTCAAGTCTTTGATCCCCGAGTCCTTGAGACATGATCGAGTGACCTTCGATCGATTTTTGTGATACCGCAATTCCGTTGGCATATATCGTTCTCGAGCATATATCATCAGCTCTATCCCAAATCCCAGCTCTTCACGGCTTGAAGACACCCTCAGATAGCTTGCCATGATGCCGGTGTTCTGATGAGCTCATTCTGTCAGTTCTCTCCATTGAATCATCATCGTCAGCCATCGAGGTGTCGTTCAATAGCTCGCTGTAATGCCCGAGAAACGGATCCATCATGTGCTCATATCATCAACTCTCTTCTCGAAAACCTCCATTGTGAGCCACCGAAATACCATTCGGCAGCTTTACATAACGCCCGCAAAGCGATATCGCTGTACGCTCACACCATTGACCGCATCCCCGTATTTACCCCTGTTGAGCCATTGAGACGCTCTTCGGCAGCTAGTTATGATGCCCGCAAAGCATGCTCTTACCATCGGCTCTATTCCTGATCCTAAGCCTGTACGCCATTGAGATACCGCCCGACAGCTTTGTGTGATACACGACGGCGGTGTACCAGGATGCTAATACCATCGGCTCTCGCTCCCACTCGTACCACTTGAATCATTGAGATGCATCACTATGTCACTCGGATATTCAACATGTCAAGCATTAAATCACAGGAGGAAAGAGAGAAATAGGCTTTCAAGGGTTGTCATTCATAGTACGGAGCATGAACAAGCTCGGTATCTCAAGTCTTCATCGTTGTCTCTGAGTCTAGAGCGACTCGAACAGCGGCTCATGCGGGCGGGTTCCGTCCTCCTCCAGCTCGCAGACGGTGCAGTAAGCCGTCCCCTCCTCGTTTGCGTCTCCGAGTCCCAGCGAGTCCTCGTCGTCCTGCCACAGAGTCTTCCAACCCACCGCAGTGGGCGCCACCAAAGCCTCCACAATAGCAACGTCCTTGCCCTCCACGTCAGCCTTGACGATCGGCTTGGCGGCGATAAGCTCGCGGACCTTCTCTCTCAGCTTGCAGCCGATGTGGTCGCCGCGGAAGAGGGTGAAGGTGACACGGAGCTGGCACTTCAGCAAGCCAAGCTCCATGAGCAGGATGAGGACGGCGTAGTCGACCACGACCTGGTCGCTCGGCGCGCAGTCCTCGAACTCGGAGAACATGCGGCGCACGTTCTTCATGTTGGCCCAGCCAACCACGCCAAATAGCCAGTCCTTGAGGACGAAGTAATCGGCGTCGTCGACGACGAAGGTGTTCTTGCTGTAGAAGAGGCCCAGAGCCTCGGTGCGGGTCTGGCGGCTGGCTTCCAGGATGCCGGGGTTGCTGTCGCCAGTGGTGACGTTGGTGCAGCAGTCGTCGCCCTTGAGGAAGAAAAGGCTCCCTGGGCCAGGGAGGATCTGGTGGACGTGGAACACCTCGTCGTCACCGCCCGCGCTGGTCGCGTTGGCGCACTCGTGGTGTTCTACCTGCGACATGATGTCGCAGTCGCACTTCGGGCCGCAGCCCTCGTCGTGCACCCTTCCCGGCTGGCGCTCGGCAGCAGGGCGAGGGTGGCGGACGGCGTGCTGGTACACGCGGTTCCTGGAAGCGAGTTAGCAGTCTGAAGGGGCTTGAAGAGTGGCAGGGGCGGAGGTTACCTGAGCTCGCTGGAAAGATTCAGGAAGCGGAACCTGAAAATTTATGTTAGTGCTGATGATATGACAGTGGGTAAGGGTATGCTGTATAACATACGGGCCGCCCTTCCTGAAACGCCCCTTCGCATCGCGGAGGCGCACGACTCTACCGGCGCGAGCCATGTCGCTTCGTGGTGGTCGTGGGTGGTGGTGGTGCTGTGGAGTCGCTCTTATGGCGACGGCGGGGTTCGAGAGTCGCTCTTATGGCGACGAGTGGTGTTCGTGGCGTGGATCGCTCCTATGGCGATGTTGGTCGTGCTGTCGGTCGCTCTTATGGCGATGGTGGTGATGTGATGTGTCGCTCTTATGGCGATGGTGTGGTGTTGCTTTTCGCTCTTATGGCAATGCCGACCGTGTGTGGCGCGGCGCGGTGCGGGTCGCTCTTATGGCGACGGCAATCCTCTGTAACGAGAGCAGCGTGATGAGGATGTTCTTGCTCTGCAGAGTGTGTTGTCAGTGTTGTAGTGCCTTTGGTTGTGATTGCGAACGACGAATGTGTGGGCAGCTGGCACGGCAATATCGGTGGAAGGGGGAGCGACAAAAACCTCGGGGAAGCGAATTTATAAGTGCTCCGTGGACGAATGATGTGAGGTTGATCAAGGTAAACATTGGACTGACGTAGAAAGGCGGGTAGTTCCCGTTCGCTGCCTTCGGCAAGTTCCGATGTTGTTGAGTGAAAAAGGGGTCAACAGGGTAGAAAGGCCGCATAAAGACATATGAAAGCGCAGTGACTCAAGGAGGTTATTGAGAGTGTTTGTTAGAACGGGGAGTGTATTATCTATAGTCGTGTCGAGCTTGTATAATATTGCGCAGGGCTGTGGCATCATTAGTCATGGAAGACGTCTGTAGGCCTGGTTAGCCCGAAGGTTCTGCTCCAAACTCACATCAGCTATTGAGATTACCCCTGAGAGGACAACGATCATATTCGATCAGTTATTACTTGTACCGTGTGCAAACACCACTGATTGACGTTGACGTGCGGACATGTCGATTGCTGGTCCTCCGTGGTCTCAATCGCCTTCCTTCGAGTGCTCTTGCCGCACCCGAGTCTTGTGTTCGCGACGCGACTCATCCGCTCGACTGGTGACATGGTTCCCCAGATTGAGTAGCTCGCCACGCAGCTTCTGTTGCTGTTGAGTTCCGACCTGGCTTCCTCCAGGTATGATCACTGGAGTCGATCCATTGCTAGCAGATTCATCCACAGTGCGCTGTGCCGTTGAAGTAGCGAGAAGAGCAGAGAATCTCGCAGTTGGTGCCCCTTGCGCGGGGTTTCCCTTGTAGTTCTTCTTCATAGCTTTCGCCTTCGCAGCGTTTTCCGTGGTCTTAGCCTTTTGGGCTGCTTTTGCAGCATCTCTGATCACCTTCTCAGCCTTCAATGTCTCGACAACACCTCCAGGCTGATGATGCTCTTGCACCGCCACGCCTACGAGTGCCTGAAGCGTATACGCTGCATCGTTGCCGGCGTTGTGAAGATTCTTAGCGTCGATGGACAACGCAGCAAGCAACTTGGTCAATCCCGGCGGCTGTTTCTTGGAGATCCTGGCCAGCTTCTGCGTGTCTATGTGTCCGGAAACATGTTTGGGAGAGAAGTTCAAGCGCCTCATGTATTCCGTGTCGTTGCTGAGAGCATGTCCAATGAGCATAATTGTCGGTTCCACGTCTGTAATCTCATTGTTCAAATCGCAAGCCTCGTGAATGCGTGTTGGATCACTGAAGATGCGTGTCATGATACGGCCTGCATCCTCGAGCTTGATCATGTCGGACGTGCCGAAATTGAAAGCATCCGGACAGCCTTTGATGAAGTTCCTGTTGACATACTTCTTGTACTCGATCGGGCGTAGGTGTACGTGTTTCATCAAGTCGAACCATGGCTTGCCGTCGTTCCCAGGATCGACAGCTTTGATGGAGCGGGAGTCGAGAACGGAGATACCTACAGAATTAGTCTGAATCAGAGAAGCTTGGAGTGGACTCAAGATACCAATTTCTGTGATTTTCGTCTGGTCATGCTCAAACGCTTCACAATCAATGCACACGAAGAAGACATCCTTAACGGGATGCTTAGACTCGATCAAGCCGAGGAGTTCCTGGAGATGGGTGATTTCCTGCTGCGGCATAGTATCGGTTTCTTCGACTTGGTCGACTTGATCGCTGCAGACCAAGCTTACTCGAACTTCTTGACTCGGGACGGCTACTGTGTCGGGTAACGTGTGGAAGGCTCGGCGTAGGAGTGGCAATCGCCACTTAGGCTGCGGAGTGAAGGCTGGTAAAGTCGAGTAGGCGAAGTGTCTGAAGTACGCTCGCCATTGCATCCGCAAGGTCGACGTCAGAACAACGCCACGTCAGATGGAGCCGTGTAGATTTTGCACAAGACAGATACGATGGCGCGTAAGGCTACCCGGCTGTGCATCGTGATGCATGTGCAAAGGAGTGAAGTTCAAACACGCGCTAGCCGAAAGCAGCAAGTATTGGACATCACCATTAAGTTGACTTATGCCGTGACCCATTGTCACCTTTCCTGATATGCAAACATGGAATGAGAAAATAGTACACGCTTGTCATGTTTACACAAGGCGGGTTCAACACGACAGGTCATACGTAAAGCTCCGAATCACAGGTATCGATTGCTATAACGATTACAGTATCCACAAGAATTCATCAACCGGAGTGCATGCCACCTGCAACCAATCTCGGCGTAACATCAAGCGTTCGAGTCCCAAATTTCAGCTCAACGCCATGCTAACAAGGTGTATGCCAATTCGCTCGCTCAAGCTTCTCATCCTAAACAGTCTCGACATAGTTCGACGGGAAGATTCCCTCCCTGTCGCCTATCCTGCCCGTCCACCAATCGGCTTCGCTCTCTGTGCGCTTGACGATTGTAATGACTTCGCCCTTCTTGAACCCAAGATCGCCCGGCTGGTCTGCGTCGAATGTGAACTTCGCGATCGCCTGGCCGGGTCCTGCGCTGCCGCCTTTGAAGCTGAAGGTAGGTTTGGGCGCGCTTGGCCGGCTTGGGGCTGGGCCTTTGCTGTCGGAGTATACGTAGTCGCTTTGGTCGCCAAATGTGGAAGAGCGACCGCGGCCGGATTCTAGACGATCGAAGGTCTCGCTAGGGTTTGCGCGGGAGAAGCGGTTGCTGGCTTGGTCGTAGGAGCTGTCCTGCCATGTCGAGGCTCGTTGTGGCGCGCGGTCGGCGAAGTTGTAGTCTGAGTCGTTGCCTCGGGCGCCAGTTGGGGCGACTGCCATTGTTCCTGTGCCAGTGCGATCTGTGCGAACACCTTCTCCGTATGCGCTTCCTGTGCGGCCTTGCCAAACCACATCATCCTGAGTGTCGTTGTAGACCGGGATGTCGTTGTACATAGCACCGTCCATACCAGTCGCTGTGACACCACGACCTGCGAAGACACGAGAGTTGAGCACGCGGGTCAAAGGCTCTGCCGCGGGAGGTACGGGGACTGAGCCCTCCAGACAGGCACGAGCAGTAACTCGGCGGTTGTACATCTTCTCGTTTGCATCTCTTCTCTCGATCAACACACTTCCTTCCAGCGATACACCAGCAAAGAGACCCTTGGTTTTCGAGTATGCGAAGATCCCTGACACGGACTTGAGCGACGCAGCACCGGCGGCCTCGGCGTTGCGACCAACAGGACCTGCCGCGATAGAGACATTACCACCGAGAGTAAGCGAGCCGACCTGAGCGAACGTCTTCACGGCGCTGGCATCGTTGAGAATGAAGACAAAGTCTGTGAGCTCGAAGCCGATCTGTCCGCCGAATCCACCTCCAACAGTTCCGATAGCGGAGGGCGCCGACCAGGATCCGTCTGCCAATCTTGCGACAACGACACCACTACCGAAGCGACCACTTCCTAGGAAACCAGCTTTGAAAACGGTGAGAATGGCCAGACCTTTGGCGTTTGCGAGAATTTGAGGTGGGATGACTTTGTCGGGTCCGAAGGATTGCTTGGGGTCGACGAACGAGGCGAGGATACGACCGCATTTCTTACATTCACCTGAGAAGGAAAGTCAGCCATCCGCGATGCTGGATATTTCACTCGTCGCACGCAATGTCCAAGCCTGTTGCCTTGTGACAGTACGACCCCGGCACATAGCGGGGTGTTTCGGAGTCTCTGATCGCGGGCAGCAAACAAGCGTGCAACATATTGGTATGCCTTGACGGATGTTCTTGAAGCGCTCAAGTGCCACGTATCAAATACGTTGCTGACTCTTGCGCCAAGTACTTTGGTTGGTATGTGTAGGAATCGGGTCGGTCCAAGTACTCACTTCGCATCGACGACGGCAACGGGTTGTTGAGGAAAGGCGGCATTTTGATCGGGTTCCGAGCGCGCGCGCGCGTATGTGTGTCGAGTTTATGACACTGAGGGAGGATGATCGAGCAAAAGGTAGCAATGCGCCAAGGAGGAAGTGTGTAGTACTTAAGTGTGTAATAGGACGAAGGTTGCGCAGCCCGAGGCGAAGCAGTTCAAGTGTGTCGTCAGCGACGTAAGCAGGGCAAGTTTAAGTCAAATGGCACCCAAGCCAAACGCCGATGCGCTTGCCTTGGACTAGCATCTGGGCGGCGGCGAGCGGCTGCCCGAGGGGAGACAGAGTCAAGGACAAACATAACACCGCCTTTCACATTCACGGTATTCCAAGCAAAGTCGTCGTCGTCGTCGCCGCCCTATAACCGTACTTGAAACAAAGCCAGCCCTACCAGCTCGCCTGAACCGACCCTTGCAGGCAGACAGACATCCATCTTCGAGCGCATCCATCCGCAACACCTACAGACGATCACCACAACTATGTCTGAGGCATACGAACGTGAAAGGTATACTCCTCGTCCTTTCACAAACTGCAAGCTCACCAACTAAGAACCCATCCACCAGGCAAAACAACGACTCCCTCGCCTCCCTACAAGCCAAAGTCTCGCAGCTGCGCTCCGTGACCGTCGACATTTACGACAATGCGCGCGACCAGCATGTCATCGACAACACCTCCGAGTCCTTTTCCAACATGACGACCAGTATCAAAGGCAGCGCGCGAAGGCTGGGAGTCATGGCGAGCCAGGGAAACAAAGTCGCCGTGTTCAAACTGGCGGGCATCATAATTGCGACAGTGGTGGTGCTTTGGTGGATATTGAGCTGGTTCTGGTGAGAGGTTGAAGTACCTGTGGAGGTTTGACTACGGGCAAAGGGTGAATTTCAGCAAGGCGCTATGGAGTTTTGATTCGTTACGGCCAAGGTGGTTTGGACAAACCAGGAGGCCTCGTGGGTGGATATGTGCCTGTCTGATTTCCAGACAGTTGTACTTGACAACGTCAAGGCAGCTCAAGGGGTACAGAATGTACAGCAAGCGAGGACTGAGAATATGACAACTTATAAAGTTGAAGCCATCTTCTGAGCAGCTCAATCATCGAATATACGATCATAATGCATTTGACACTTTCTTCTCACAAGCCAGACTACATGCTTTTCCAACCATGATCATACGCTAATGCACACCCATCCCGCCCAGATGCAGAAAACAGGAGGTCAACCCCACACATTGCCAAACAAGTCATCCTGTCCTCCACCGAAGTTTTGCTTGGGAGCAGCAGCCGGTGCGGCAGTAGTTCTGACTGGGCTGGCGTGACTCCAGCCACCGAACTCCTCTTGTTGCTGCGGAGCCGGAGCAGCGGTGGGCGTGGGCAGAGGACTGGCATGGCTCCAGCCTCCGAAGTCATCGTCGTCTTGCACGGGTTGCGGCGCCTGGGTTGGCTGGACTTTGGGTTGCGCCTTGGCCGGTGCGGGCGCAGGCTCAGGCTGGGCCCATGCATTGTCGTTACCCCATGGGTTACTGTTGCCGCCAGAAATTGAAAGTGAGTCCATTCCAAACGTGTTGCTCTTTGACTGTGTTGGTGCGGGCGCGGCAGCAGGCATGGGTTGTTGCCGAGGTGGCGAGATGTCTTTCGGCGGTGGTGCAGGCTTAGGGTCAAAGAAACTGCCACCACTAAGCGAGCTCTTCTGTTGTGCGTGGCCAGTGGGTGAGGCGAGACCGGAGAAAGATGATGCAGCGGGCAGAGGTGGAGACTGCATACTTCCAAATAGGTCGGCGTTCAGCTGTGGCTTCGGTGCTGCTGTCGTGGGAGGTGCGGATTGCATGGCACTGAAGTCGGTATAGTTCGCTTTCGGTTGCACGGGTGAGGTCAAAGGTGGAGACTGCATGCCGCCAAAAAGGTCCAGGTTCGACGATTTCGGTTTCGAAGGAGGAGCTCTTGCGGAAGACATGCTAGCGAACGGATCGCTTTTGACTGCGGGCTGTGCTGGCGCGGTCGGCGATTGCATTCCTCCGAAGAAGTCGACATTGGAAGTCGACGGCTGCTGTCTGTGCTGGGCTGGCGGTGCAGTTGCCGCTGGCTTCGGAGCTGATGCATAGAGTGACAAAATCGAGTTCTTGAGATCAGCTCTACCGCTAGCAGCAGGTGTGGTCATCCCTGAGGCTGCAGACGAAGGTCTCGGCGGTGCAGACTGGCTACTGCCAAAGAAGTCCATTCCGAGTAGACTCTCGCCAGCTCTGGTCTGCTTCGGCGGTGCCGCCGGTGCCTTCGAGGCACCGGCTCTAATAGCCGGCTCAGTTGTGCTAGGCCTTGCCGGTGCAGCCTCCTCCATATCCCCAAATAGGTCGACTTGTGGTCTCCTGGGCGGCTGCGGCATATTACCGACACCTGAAGATCCATTCCTGATACTGCCCGATCTTTCCAAGTTTGCCTTCTCCCGTACTACATTCAATGGCACGTCATCGTCGGCTGATGCGTCGCTCAATGTACTCGGGTCTGGCATCGGTCCATCCATCACCCATCTTTTGCTGTCGTACTTGGTCCGGATGAAGTTCTCAATCTTTGCCTCGTTGGGCACATGTCCTGGAGCCAGCTTGTCCTCCCAGTACTTGTTCGCCCGTCCATTGCCCCAGCGTAGCATTGACGCCAGTTGTTCATCCGTCCAGCTGTCGAGGTCGACCGATTTGACGCGGGAGATGTGAACACCCATAGAACGGTGAATTCCCGAGCATCGAATGCAAACAAAGACACCAATGTTCCAGGATGCCCATCTCGGGTGCTTGTTGCGCTTGCAGTCAGCGCATGTCTTGTTGTGCTCGAGTTTGACCAGCTGCTTGAGCGTGGCCTGATTTTGTGCGGAACGGTCGACAGGTCTTCTCGACATGACGCGTATGTGTTTGGAGTAATGTGGTATGTGGGAGATGTCAAAGTATGAAAGACGGTCAATAGAGGGCGATCTGTAAGTTACGCACTTGGCTCCTTCCCTGCTATACCCCACCAGAGCGGGATTGGCCGCGTCCGTGCCTAGCGATCTACTTTACCGGGTATCCTCCACTTCGCGACAACTTACCTATCCGACAAGAATTTGGTCCGTTGATGCAACTGTGATATGATTCATTCCAGTATCAACTACCCTCCATATTGCGTATGCTACTCCTCATGGCAAACTTCGAATCCATCGGTCATCACTGCCAGCCGTCTCAGAGCCCTTTCGTATTGAGAGCCAATACCTTCCCGCCGATGATACCAACAACACTCGGGTCGCTCAGACCACCGTTCGTCGTGATGTAAAGAACATCTTTATCTTTCTTCGTGCGACCAAAAGCTGTGGACGTCGTGCCTATCAAGGTGGGATCATCTGGTCCTCCAGCGATGAGCTTCTGCGTCTCCTTCCGAATGTCCAACTTCACCACACTCGACGACGCCGACGCGAGCCAAATGTTGCCTTCACTATCAAAACTAAAGTCGTCGGCTTGCCCGCGCCCTTCATTCAAGGGGAATGTCGCGGCCTTGAAGATGACTTCCACCGGACCGGATCTTGTGGCTGACTCGGGATGATAGGGCACGCGAGCTAGCAATGGTTGCTGAAATGTGTTGTCGAAATACAGCTGGTCTTGATGCACGTGCAAGCCATTTATGCCGAGCTTAACGGGAGCAGTCAAGTTTGGCTTGAGCGTGGGATCGTCCAAGAAGACGGACCACGATTTCTTGGATGTGTCGGTCCGATAGACGAGGCCTTTGCCCGAATCCGCCGTGAGGAGTATGCCCGGAGCAGTTGGCACGGCTGTCATCCCATTGAGGAACTCGGCGGATGGGATGTCCACGATTTTCTTGACGGAAGCCAGACCGCTGTGCTTGCGGTGACTATTGAAGTCGAGCCGCCACGTGCTCCAGCTGCCGATAGTAGCAAGACCGGTGGTGTCGCTGAAGTTGCCAACATTCTACGTTCGCAGTATCAGTGTTAAAATATGGTCTCGCCTGAGAGATAACACTTACCACTGCAAAGACGTCGGAATCATATTCGGCAATCCCCAACGCGCTGATCGCACGATCGAACTCGTGCACAAGCTCGACGGAATAGGTAGTTGGATCGATTTGCCAGACTTGAGATTTGTTAATCAGAGTGACCAAGATCTTACCATTGGACCGGATCGCTATGTTTTCGACCCACTGAAGATGATATCGTCAGCAGAAGATCTGACGAACCACAGACGAGGTCCAGTGCATGCGACACCTACGGTATTGTTAGGGAAGTGGTGGATGGTGCTAACACGAGCATCGGCATTGCGTTCGCCGACAACGAACCCATCAACGGCGTATTGAGTGAGGCCAAGAAAGAAAAACAAAATGCGCGTAATCGACAACATAGTCGGCGTCTTGTTGCTGAGTCTTGAAGTAGGTAGGATCTTTTGATCGCGGATTAATTGTATCGAACAGCCATCGCCGAGTTATATACTTGCGCACCCAGTGCAGATGGAATACTAGCAGGAGTGCGTGATGCTGACGATGTGTGCATACGTGTATATGTAAACACTGACTCAGCCGGCACGTTGGCGCGTTCGCCTACACGACTACCCATCCGTTATTCCACGTATATATCAAAAACGCCACGTCCATCTTACCGACAAATGTGGATTCTTTGTTGGAATGCATCAACTGAAACTGGACCCGATGTTACACAGTGTAAGTCGCGGCTTGCATTCAGATACATATGCAATCGTCAGCATACTGCATGCCCGCTAATTGGTGGCGTCCCGAAGACAGCACCTGGTCAATCAAATCACTATCGTCTCCTGCGAGGTCATCTCCTGCCCCTGAGAGATCCCGATATCATCTACCAAACTGCGAGGAGTTGAACGCCGCCCATGTTAACAAAATCTCGAACTTCTCGTGACCAAGGGCACCACTTTTTAGGATCGGTTGGGTGCATTACATGATACGGAACATTGTCATCTAGTCGCTACGACATCGGAAGAGCAGTCATGATGTTCTTTAAAGCACAAGGAGAAGGTTGCCGATGGCGTCGATGGTATCTCCACAAGAAGAAATACATTGCAAGAGCGTTGCTTCCCGTCAACTTCCTCTCGGCTACCAAATTGACGGGGAGTTGATGTGAGTGTTGTGTTGTGTTGGTTGGACCGGTCACTGTCTATGAGGATCCGGGGGGTATTTACAAGGGCTCAGTCACAGGCAGACACGTGCAGACGCGCGTGAAGGCAGGCACCATGACATACCCCCGTTGAGAAAAAGACCGCAATTGTCCTCACTTGCGTTCAATCCATCAAAGCCATTGCGTTAAAGGGTTGCCAACCTCGCCCACTTCTCACAGACAATCATGTGCCAAGAATAAAGTCAAAACCGAGCCGCGGTCGACGATGAACTAATACCATTCAGTGCCCCCCGCCCGAAGGCTCTGGCAGTATCACCATAACTTCGCCGCTGGGACTCGAGAACATATGGTGCGTCCTGATCACGTGCCATTTTTTTAACAACTCACGAGCTTATGATTCAAGCAATACCAGAGCCCAACTACACGCAGAGCAACATCTCCAAGAACCAGCGTGTCCAAGCCAGAGCACTGGATCAGTGGCTGCACCCATTACATCGCACGCGGCTGTTCGGGTCGACAGATCAAGATCGTGAACTTGCTATACAGCTCGACAAAGCGCAAAACGATCAATTCCTAGCTGTAGGTAGCAGCGCCGCCATGCTCTATTTGACGGCCAAGACTTCTCAATAGTATCAGACCAGTCGCGCTTATATGACTTGGGACCCGGTCGATGTCCGGCATCTGAACATCGTCGAATTCTGAGCCAGCGTCTTCCGGCCCGTAGCACTCGTCGGAGTCTATGACTTCCGGTCGTGGGTCATCGAGCGCGGACGACAGTGGTGGTGTTGTATCGTCGAGCATTACTCTCGAAGGGGGTTTCGTGCATTCCGTCACGAAGACACCGTCCCGGTTGGTGTGCCTGTGCGTGCGTTGGACAGAGAACTAAGATCCACGGTTAGCTGATAGTCCTATGGGCGCTGGGACAAAATGGCGATGTTGATGAGGGCAATAGCGGAAGCAAAGAGTCCCAGGGCAGTGGTCGCAGCTCACCGACAGGCGGGCTCGAATGATAGTGATAGAGTTGTCGGTGGACTCCATTCGGCGGTGGAAATGCCTGGTGTCGCTCTAATAATGAGCCGAGTTCAAATGCGGAACCGGATGTAGTGATTCTTCGAGTGGACGCTGCACGGTCTCTTCTTCGTACGAAGCCAAATGCTCTATCCAAAGTCGCAGGTAACAGCGCCATCACATCCTCTTTATCAACGCAGCCATTTCCGACTCTCTAGCACAGAATGCCGTTGCCGCCACCAACTCTCCGCAACTGGCGCTAGTGCGGTATCCGCTCTTCTCAATCTCGATCAAGAGTTGAGAGTGAAAGATGCCAGGACCGACACAACGGGTCGTGTTTGAAAAAGAGATGTAGTGGGTTTTGGGATGCGCGATCATCTCCTCGGGGCGGTGAGCGAAATCCTCCATTCGAGAGGAAAGATAGGAGCCCCAGCACCGTGAGACTGCTACTAGTAATGAGTAGACAGACGGAAGGAGACTGGGGATGAACATACTTGAGAGCAGAGGAGAATGTATGAGCTCAAGAATGACCTTTGAGGTGGAAGCTGCAGCCCGAAGGCCCGCTCTGGTGCGGGCGGGAGAGGAACAGACCGTATTTGGGTAGCTCCCTTGTTATTGGCCGAGTAAGAACAGGGCTGGGATCAGTATTTAGAAAGATAGGGGGTATGGTAGTTGTCGTATGCCAAGCATAAGTTTGAGGTCGTTTCATGTTGGCACTACAAGTCAACGACGTGTTTTTGGATGGATGGGTTATTCCGAGATGAGCGAGCGGGAAAGATACGTGAGATGCGTGCTATTTACAGTGAGCTCGAGCTATGGTCGGCTAAGGAAAAGAGAGATCTATGTGAGCCGCAGGAGGGCTACCCTACCAAACGGTGATAAATTACAGGTACAAATTTGTTGGAGATGCTAGGTCGTAAAAGCGATGGCGGCAGAATCAATGAAAAGATCACTTGCCCAGCCTTGCAGCAAGCATGGCATCGGGTCCTCTCTTGCCGATGTTGCTCGAGTTACGCGCAGCAGCTTGCTTGACGAGCTGAAGCGTGCGGGTGGGGATCCATACTCGGCTGCCGAGAAGGAAGACACCACTCAGCAGAGCCAGAGCACCGGCCTGGTGGGCGGCAGCCAAGGGGGTTGGTACCAGGTACCAGAGCGTGGTGATGCCCATGATGACCTGCAGCGAGACGAGGTGGACTACACCAAGTATTCCCTTCTGTGCGTCCTTGGGCAGCACGGCACGCACGCGTGGTGAGAAGCGACTATATGCCCAGAGCGCTATGATGGCGGTGAAGGTTGTGGTGGCGAGAATGCGGTGGTCAAGCTGAACGAGGACCGGGTTCTCGAGCATGTTGCGCCACCACAGGTCGGACTGATCTGGGACGTGGCTGTAGAAGGGATCGAGCATCTCGCGCTTGGGAGGGAGGATTCCTTGGCCCATCCAGGGGAAATCGTTGTAGATCATGCCAGCGTCGAGACCAGCGACAAGGGCGCCAGACATGGCAGTGGTGAAGACAAGAGCACTAAGAGCAGCTGTGAGGCGGCGGAAGGATCGAAGTGCAGGCGACTGGAGGACCTCCAGGGCCTTCAATCCTTGTTCAGGGTTGGCAAGAAGACGGTGCTGACGCAGAATTGCAAGACCGTTCCAGAGCATGTAGGTGTAGGCGATGAAAGCTGTACCCAGGTGGGTCGCGAGGCGGTACTGAGAGACGCGAGGCTGGTTGCCGGTCTCGAGAAGCTCATCCTTCAGACCAGACTTGACCATCCACCAACCGATGACACCTTGCATTCCAATGAGAGAGCAGATGCCAGCAAGACGCCAGGCCATGGGCTTGCTAACCTTCCGGCGCGCGACGAAGTAGATGGTCGGCAGCAGGAAAGTGATGCCGACGACTCTGCCCCACAGACGGTGTCCCCATTCCATCCAGTAGATCTGCTTGAAGTCTTCCAGGTTCATGTGGGAGTTGAGCATCTTGAACTCGGGACTGAGCTTGTAGCGTGTGTATTCATATTCCCAATGCTCCTGGTTCATAGGCGGTAGCGAGCCGGTGACGGGGCGCCATTCTGTGATGCTGAGACCGGATTCGGTGAGACGAGTGAGGCCGCCGAAGACGACAATGCCGAAGACACTGGCTGCGGAGCCGAGTAACCAGTATGCGACGCTCTTGCTGCTGGTCTTGGGGAAGGATGAGGATGAGGACTTGGCTTGCTGGCTGGCAGGCTGCTGGACGGACTGGCTCAATGCACCGAGCGGTGATGAGCTTGCATTTGAGGGCGAAGCTGCCGAAGAGCTGTGTCGGGGAGTGGGTGTGATGCGATAGTGACCAGGTTTGCGGAAGGCCTGGAGGAAGGGAGAGTCGCGGGCGGGCTTGGTGTTTGATTGCTGGTGGATGCATCTCTTGCACACTGCCGCTTCTTGCAGCATCGCACTCGCCCGGAAGGCTAGACGAGCACGTACTGGAGACATTGCCAATAAGGTGGCCATGATGGTCGTGTTACTGGGACTCGGGAAACAACTTCACACCTCCTTCAACTCACTTGAAGAGAAGAAAGGGCTTGCTAGAGTCTCGCGATGGTAATATCATGCTGACTAAGACGACTTCTCCCCCAAATCATAAGGGTCTTTCAACCACAGAACTCTCTGTCTCGTGGAAGCGGCGATATGCGGACTTCCTTACTACCAATTTAGGTAATTCACTAACACCAAAGACAGCTAGAGCAACGGTGGCGCGTCATAACCCCAATCCTGCACCTGAACCCTTGCTATCGGCGAGAGCTCGCGAGAGCACATGCAGAAAGAGGAAGCGAAAGGCAGCAACTCACTTTTGTAACTGCCCGGACACATGTGTCGCTGTGCGCTGAAGGCATTATCAGCACACGCATCATCCTGTGCGCTGGACATACAGGCTGATACCTACATCTCAAGGCCTTGCGAGTCCTCTGTCTGCTCACACTCTGCCGTCTGCGAACGTTACATGATTCTTGCGTGCACCCGACTCGCCTACAGTAGTAGTCACGCCCTCTCACACCCCACCACACACCGGCCAACTCAGCTGCCACCTTACACCCGCTGACCGACCAAGGGACCTTCCTTCCTTGCTTTGCCACTCCGTCATGAACGGCCGTCTTTTTGCTGCTTCCGACGACGAAGATGACGACCACCACACTCCCACCAACGACCCGGAGAGAACTTCTTGGATTCACTCACCTTCAAACGAATATTCACATCCACGGGATCGCTCAGCAGCATACTCACAGCCCACCACGCCCCACTCACGTCCGGCCTCGGGAACTGGTTCCATATTTGGCTCTGGAAGCGGCAGCCAGCGTCAACGACCTACTCTAAATATCCGACCACCCAGTGAAGAAGCCAGTCTGGATCCCGCACCGCAGTCGTCTGCTTCCGCCGCCATCTCGACCGCCAACAGCGCGGCCAGGCGGGAGCGTAGGTATGAGGATGAAATCAGAGCCACCGTCGACCGACGACGCATGCCCACCGTAGAGAAAGATGCCGACGACCCGACCGCAGTTCCTGCAGCATCCACAGGCCACGAGCGGCAACGCAGCTCTACCGTCACTACTCTCAGTAGACTTTTTGCAGTGCATGCCGCCACGAGCCCAGAGGCCAGCCGAGCCTCTTCCTACATGCAGTATGCAAAGCAAAATGCTTACACCAGGCAAATGCACGGAGAGACGGCTGCACTGCCCGAGCATCTGTACAGGAGGGGACTGCTAGAAGGACGACACAGCGACATCACCGTCCATGCCTTCGGGAAAGAATACAAGCTTCATCGCATTATCCTGGACCGGGCACCCTTCTTCGCAACCGCCTTGAGTGAGCCATGGCTTGAGTCCAACGCCAAAGAGATGACAGTCCGCCCGGAGGAAATCGATGCTAGCATCACACAGCACTCTTTTGAACTCGCTCTCAAAAGGTTGTACGGCTGTCCTGCTGTAGCCGAAGAGGATACACACGCTGTCGGTCTCTTCGCTACTGGCTGTTGGCTTGAGATGATCGATGTTATGGACTTGAGCGTCGAGAGCATGCTACGGCAGATGAGCCCGGAAACTTTGGCACCCCTGATCAATCTGGTCACTAAGAATTACTACGGGAGGTCGGGTGACAAGATTCTCGCGAGTGCCAAAGCCATGTTGTGCAGAGATGGGTGGAGGATGCCGCTGAGATTGTGGGACGGCATACCAGCGGACGTTGTGCGGGAGATTGTCGGTGGCGATGGCTTCTTCGTCGAAGGGGAATGGGAACGATGGATTCTTGCCAAGCGCATCCTCGATCGCAGACTCAAGGCCCGTGCTATTGAGGCCGGGTTGGTTGAACCTGGAACTCGCAGAAAGATCGCAAAGGCGCCGCCTATAATGGGCATGATGGCTGTTCGGTTTGATGCAGTAGCTCGCCGGGCATCGCCTGCTGCCTTCAGTCATGGGGTCCCTGACAACCTGGCCAAATATGTCAGCCTGTACACGCACCCCACAGTAGAGCCGCTTCTGGTCTTGCTGGACGAAGGGATACACTACATTCATCTAGACTTTGAGCAGCTGCAGTTCCTCCGCCGAACCAAGGACGTCATTGGCCTACCAGTGATGCCCGACAAGGTCGTGAGCAATGCTCTGTGGCAACAGATGGAACTTCGACAGCGCGTGATGAACGCACAAGAGACAGACATGGAGCTTGGGCTGTCTATTCAAGCTACAGAGGACGAATCTGCCCTTGAAACAGGACAGGCTTTGGGCGCCAAAGGCAAGAACCGGGCTACGGACTCGTCCGTTTTCGGTCTTGATTACGACCAAGACGAAGATGACTGCGACTCCCAATCCTGGGACGGAACTGGTCGGCCTCGCAAATTCTGGATACCCAGCAGCGACTGCAATATTGTCATGGGTGGCAATGCAGAGCCTTTCACAGCTACGTCGAACAGCAACAACATGCAACGCCAGGCTGCTCGTCTTTCCGCTTCAATCCACCCTGAAGATCTGACCTGGGCGGCTGATTTCGCCACGTCTACTACTGCCGCCCAGCCTAGGCCTGGTACTGCTGACAGCGATGCTCCTCCACCAGCGGTCAGCTACACGCATCTTCCACCATTCCGCTTCAGCGCAGACTTCCCTGCCCCACGCCTGCTCAAAGAGCGCAAACGTGTGTACTCTCGTACAGTCTTCTATGCTGGCTCGCTCTGGAACATCTACATACAGAAAGTTCGTTCCGCACGCAGCACGAAACAGCTCGGCGTTTACTTGCACCGCGCTAAAGAGCAGGAGACTGAGGAAGCAGTCTTCGGTGCTGCTGGAGCACCTCGCAGCGGTGGAAATGTAGAAGGCCGCATCGGCATGTTGGAGCGCGATATGGTCGCTGGCAGCCGCAGACACAGGCAACGTGCTTCACTCGACGAAGACGTCCGGCTTGAAGGTGATGACAGTAGTGGCTCCGCAGGCGAAGTGGGCGGCCGACCGCAGCACGATATCAACGCAGGCTCATCTTCACGCTACGGCGCCCTGCCAGACCGCACTGCTACCCGTCGCCACCGCAAAACTGGTCAAACGGATGTCCTTGCTTCCGCCTCACCCACAGACGCAAGTTTCGCCTCGCCAGCAAACTTGCTCTCAGCCTCCGATGAATCCTCCGACGACTATACGGACGATGAGATAAGCCCGCGTTACAACAATCCTCCACCACTCCAGCGCTCCGCTTCCAAGCCCGCTCTACCACCGTACGTCGACGCACGTCCAACTATCAGAACATACTTCAAGATATACTCTCCCTCACGCGGCGGCCGCATGCTGTCAGTCTACGAGTCCGCACCCGACCGTTTCAACTTCAGCCAAAGCTGGGGCTGGAAGAGTAGCACCCTTATGCTTGACGACGGAATGATGTCGGACGACGATGTTGACCAGCAGGTCGGCATCATAGACGTGCCACCAGACGGTTCGGACTCTGCAGGCCCGGGTCATCCTACTTCCGCCGCCAGAGACGGCAACAGCACAACCAGGCCAAAAGCCGGCGACGGCCGACTCCGATTCATGGTCGTCATCGGTAATATCTAGGCGCGGCTCGCCTGCCATTCTTCTTTCACATCCACTATGTGCTATGTATTAGCTTTATTTGAGGAAACGCTGGAGGACACACCCGACAACATCATTGTCGACTTTCATTATCCCCCCTGCATCTTATCTCTTTTTGCAGTTCGGTATTCTGCCTTGCAGCGTTGGAGCGGTTTGCCAGTTCCCCCTTTCCTCCTTCTTGCTAGTTTTCTAACGGCCGAATCATCACCCACATCTTCTCTTCTTCTTCCTGCGTTCATTGCATGCCAGATTTCCAAACCTCACCTTAACAGAACCACATGACACAAGTGCGCTGCATCTACCATATTTTAAGAGAAAACGTTTTCATGGAATGGAATGTGCAATATCCCAATCTTCAGCATGTCTTCTCTCCTTGTTTTCACAACAGCAGTTCTTTCTGTGTGCTTTGGGATATGTAGGGATGGAGAGGGCGTCTTCTTTACGGACATTCGAAATGCAGCATTGTTTGTGTGAGAGAAAGAGAGAGTGAAGGAAAAAAATTCGACATGGTGATATATACATTACAGCTAGCGAATCAAAATGACAACGCAAGCGAAAAAAAAATGAAGATAGATGAGTGGAGCTGATATCCGTCCGTTCGTCCTGCACCATTTCCCCAGCAGCGTGTGAAACAACCGATCGCCCGATTCTCGTACATCTTGAGCTATATAGTAAAGGAACTCTGCTTTCCGATGTTGATTTGTAGGAATGTGTGGTCGAATGATGTCTTCCCGTCCTCTCTCTTTCTCCCTCCCACCAGGTTAGGAGAAACTCCCGACCGATCCGTTCCTGTCGTCGTAGGGCCAGGGCGCCTGGATCCCGCCCATCTGGAAATCGCTCGAGCCGTTGTAGTCGTTCATGATCTGCTCCCAATCCACCCAGCTGGAGTCCACGGCAAAAGAGTCGATGACGAAAGGGTCTAGGTTCCCGAAGTCGCTGGGGTAGTTTTGCTGCTGCTGCTGCATTCCCAGCGAAGGGTCGAGGGTCATGTTTTCAAGTGGGAGGTTGTTGGCAGCCGTTGTGTCCATTCCAGGGTTGGGGAAAGCGTTTCCAACGGGAGCTTGATAAGGCTGAGACATCGAATAGGAGTTGGCGGATGTATTGGGTAGAGATGCGTCGGTCGTTGGTTGGGGCAGTGAGAAGTCGAAAATGGTGGGTGGTTGCACTTTGGGTGTGAACTCCTGGCGCTTGTTTGGTGAGGCGTCTCTGAAAGCTGTCGCTTTCTTATACAGCCTTTCGACGGGCCGCCAAAGCATTCCATTCTTGCTGTCGGCGACGTCTCCAGCAGAGGGTTCGTAGAGTAGCTCGACGTAATGCCATGTCTCCTCAGCAAGGGGTGTGTCGCGGATAGAGCAAAGGCCTGCCAATGCGACGGCAAGCGCGTGCCACTGTACCCAAACTTGCCATCTCCAGCGCTCTGGTGCTTTGTTCTTGACATTCTCGCCATTGCGCAGGCACTCCATTGCGATTCGTAAGACGTAGGGAGAGTCTACACGTGGCGGTATCGACGATACGTATTGTTGCAGTGGTCGGACGGCGCGGAGGATCATGGATGCTTTCATAGAATTACAGACAGCAATCCGGAATTCGTCGAAAGGGGTGCCATTGCAGAAGTACTGCAGATACTTTTCATCGACTCTTTTGCTGAAGTCCAGCGCAATCTGGTGCCGTTTTTCCCAGGTGTCCCCGCTTGGTTTGATTTCGGGCTTGAAAAGGGCCTCGATGACCGAACAAGCCTCGTGGCACGCGTTGACGAAGCTCATGTCGGTATCGCAATCCTCCAGCGCTGGGATGGTAGTTGAAGACTCGTTGAAGGCGTCGTCGTTTGTGAGCGTGGGTAAGGCTACTGAATACGATTCTGCTGCAATGAGCAGTTCGGAGCCACGATCTATGGAGCTGAAGACGTCCAGAAAGCGAATCCGCCACCAAAGACGCCTGCGTAGCTCGCGCTGGTAAGGTGAATAGTATGTGCAGTAGTTTGACGGCTCCCGGTGAAGATTCATGGCGGTTGCTATGCGTACAAGAATTGAAGTTAGTGTCCACATTCGGCGGGTGGTGTCATTGTTCCGTATCGCCGTCAAGTATGTAATGAAAGCTTGCACGGTGGCAAGCTCAGTCGTGTTCACTAGGTCTGCTTGTGCCAACGAGATACCAACAAGACGCCTGTAGTGGTTGAGAGCGTCCGGGCGCTGTTCGCCGGTTATCTCGAGGATCTCCTGCTGTGACATCGAGTTGATGCCTGACATCCACAAAGCACGTTTCAGCGCCTGATTCGCAGGGGCATCCCACGGCTTTCCGAGATATGAAGAACCATGACGCATGAAAGAGATCAGAGTCGGAGTATGGAATAATCTGTTAAGCGGCTCGACATTCGCCAAGTAAGCGTCAAAGATCTGGTTTGCGACACTGTCGGTAGGCTCCAGGAATGCGCCTGGCATTGTGTAGATTCTTCCTGGTGGACAGACGATCAGGTCGTACTCGACATTTGCTTGTTCTGGAGCAGGCGGAGGAGTAGGGTCGGAAAACGCGGATTCGGGTGTGTCTCCATCCGGGTCTTCTTCTTCCAACGCTTCCCTCAGAGCTTGTACCTCGCTGGTCAGCGATGACCAGAAAGGACTGGCAACATATCTTCGCATGGAAGGCACAGCAATGGATCCGTCGGTGGTCTTTTCCGGCGTCAGATCTGGTGGTGTTGTCTCGACATCGCCGGAAGACTGGGCAGCGTTCACATCGCCACTGAGACTGAGTACCAGATTCTCCAGCTTGGAAATGCGATTCTTGAGCTCGCTATCAACGCCTCTTCTAGCAGCGTGCCGCGCCCTTTGCTTGCGCGTACTCGCTGTGCATGTCAGGTTTGATCTCGTACATTGACCGCATGGATAGGTGCGGTCGCTTGATAGAAAGCCGTCAGCATCGGCTTGCCATTATGTATCGAAAGACGGCACGACAGTACTAACCATTTAATCTTCTTCCGTTGGCATGCTTGGCATGCTAGACGGCCGGTAGGGTGACTGTCATCTGTGCCGTGATCCATGGCCGTAGTTAACACTGATGGCGTAAGAATCGTTACAGTGGCGATGGTCGTATCAAAAGCCTACTTCAGACGTGTCTTTGAGTGGTGACGGTAGTTGTGGAGCCTCTGTGCCAAGGTAGGTATGTAGGTACTGTATCTATCTTGGATTCATGTACTTGTACTTGTACCTGCGCGGTCTGCTTCTATCCTTAAGGTTGGCCGCGGTAATTCACGTGTTTGGCATGCTTCTGAGGATCCAGGGGTGATGCTTTGAGATGTGAAAGAGGCACGTCAACGACTGTTGGTAGTCATCGGGCTCTCTCGCGCCAAGTGAGAGCGAAAGCGAGAGAGAGTTTCTTCCTTCAGCCTTGAGCCTTGAGCCTTTCCAATCGCTGTTTCACGTGCTAGCGCGTCAGCAGCCCAAAACCTTCTGCTGTAAGCTTGCTTGCTCGCACGCGACGAACAAAGCAGCTCTCCCATACAAATCACGATTCCGGCCTCTGGACGAAAGGGACAATCCATACATCACTACACTCGTCGCGAACATGCCCGAGGCGATTGCAACCTCGAAGCGCAAATTCCACAAACTCCTCGACTCCATCACATCCGCCTCCAACACACTTTCCTCGTCCCAGCAACGAGACAATGTTAGCGCCGCAAATGCAGATGCCGCCCTCACCGCCCGTGAGAAGATGGACCTCGCCAGCGATCGGGCACGAAAACGACTCCGCTCCAGCACATCGACAGCATCCCTTTCGGCAACGCTAGGATCTAGCTTCACTCGCACCGCCAACACATCGACCATGTCCCTCCCACACAACGTCCCGGGCATCAAGACAGTCACGGATAGCCCAAACGCAGACAGACACATCCCGAACTTTGCGCCCTGGTCACAAGAGACGTTCCTGGCACGTTTAAAGACATTCAGTAAAGTCAGCAATTGGCATCCTAAACCAGAGCCCATCAGCGAGATACACTGGGCAAAACGAGGATGGAGTTGCGTGGATCTTAATACGGTCGCGTGCAAGGGAGGATGCGAGAGGAGAGTTGTGGTCAAGCTAGACACAATGGGAACAGTCGTGAAGAAAGCGCTTGCAGGCAATGTGGAAGATGCTGACGACGATGAAGAAGAGGAGGTCGATGAGGCGGAGCTTGAGCAAGCGCTGGCGAAGAGATATAAGAATGAGATTGTGGAAGGTCACTCCGGGACATGCTTATGGAGGAAAGCCGCATGCAAGGACGACATATACCGGCTGTCTTTGGTACGGCCGATAGTCTGGAAGCCACAGCTACTGGAATCTTACATATCACTGCTCGGCATGTCGAAGTCGATCAAAGACATCGCAGTCAAATCGGCCAACAGTACCGACACTACCTTCTTGCCGTGTGAGAGGCTATTGACAGAGCTGCCAACAGACGTGATTCCCAACACCGACACAGAAATAAGTATCAAGACGAAAGCACTGGAAATCGCTCTTCATGGCTGGCGCGGCTCATCCGAGTTCCGCGCAGATCTTCTGCACTGCGAGACCTGTTTCCAGCGGATAGGTCTCTGGATGTATCAGCCCGGCTACAAACCCGGCAAGCAAACCGACGAACCTAACGAGAATGACGACGAAGACGGCAACGCAGTGATAGACCTGGTCGAGATGCACCGAGAACATTGTCCATGGCGCAACCCGACTACCCAAAACGCGACCGGCAGCCTGGCGGGACTCAACGCGTGTCAAATCCTACATCGCGTAGTTTCAACATACGCGCGAGAGCAGCGACGCAAGTCCGATGAACAAAGAGGCGTGTCCGGCGAGTCGGAGGTACCAGGAAGCCCATTGGCGGAGAAGCCCAAGCCGAGCAGAGAGGAGATCGAGCTTCAGGACAAAGAGAGGGAGTCGAAGTTGAAGAGGCTCAAGAAGATGTTCACGGTGAAACGGTCATCCAAGCTTGGAGCTCCACAGGCTAGTGGTTGATCGCTGCGAAACAGGCTGCACAAAACATGATCGGAAAAGAAGCAAGAACGGCGTTTGAAAGCATTTGATACCCCACTGAATAGACAGACTAATAGCACAAGCCGGTTCCTGGCCCGCTCCATGTTTTGAACATTGCATGTACAGTAGTACTACCACTGGTCTGGATTTCTGCAGACTTGCAGGTGAAAGAAGCGAAACCCATCAAGGCTGGAGATCCCTAGCGTGGTTTGGTGGAGGAGACCGACGCAGATCTCATCTTCGCAAGCACTGGTTCGAGCCTCTTGCTTTTGACTCTTCCGAAGGAATTAGCGTGACAATATTGCTCAGAGGACTCGCATGCGTATAATCAATCGATCAATCAATTAAACATCAAATGATAGCGACAAATTTCTCGCTTCGCTGCATTGATGTTGTGAAACGCATCTGTGAGGGCACGATTGGTTCAAACTAACGGCGCTTCGCTTCCACTGGTGGGTCTCTGTTCCATTTTGAGCACACCGGAAACGCCTCGTTCAGCTTGGAGCACACCACAAACTCCACCCTGCTCCATAGGTACCTACCCTTCTTTCTATCTCTCTTGCGAGCCTCGTCGAGAACAATAATATCAGCTTCTCTTCCACCATCTAACCACAAGTCTCGCCTTCTGCGCTGAGCGCAAGTACACTCGTTCGAACAGTAACCTCTATAGCGTAGAGCGCTATATCTGCACACACTGCGACCAGCAGCTTCAGCCTACAACGCGCGCGCCACCGAAATTGAGAAAAGCTACCCATCATGATCCAACCTTTCCACCGTCGCGCGAAAACCGCGCCATCTCATTACCCGAGAGTACCATTCCATCTACTACGCTTCGGTCAGCTCCTCTCGAGTCTAGTCGTGGGCGGAATCATGAGCTTCTTCATGTATCACTTGACACACGACCACTGGAAAACGCCTTGGACGTTTATTCTGGTAAATCTAACCCACGAAAACAATACCCTTTGGTTCGCTTTACTGATTGTACACGTGATGTAGCTCATGAGCTCTTCCTTTTTCTCCGTCGCTGCTCTTACTCTCACCATCGTCCTGCACTGCTGCGTAGGCCTCAAGCCAGATCTCAACATCGCGATCAACGGCTTCCTGGCTCTGGTCTGGGCTGTGAGCTGGAGTCTTCTGACTTGGTACATGGCTCCGACCTTGACTCACTACTGCGATGTCGAGCACTGGCAAGAGGACGCGGGCATCATGGTCTGCCGGATCTATAAGGCGCTCTTTGCTTTCGCCTTCCTTGGACTGTACGTCTGAAGCTTCAGACCTCCCAGTGTCCCCACTTATCATGTACTGACTTCTCCAAATAGTATCTCTACCCTCGCAGCTCTCTGCCTCGACTTCCACGTCCGCCGAAACAACAACAAACTCGGCATGTACCGTCTGCACGATATTGACACCAAGCAGCAGCAGCCGCATCAAGGCCCATCCGGAGCTCCGCGAGGTCCATTCACTGACGATGGCTACGGCTATGGTGCTGGTGGCATTGCTGAGCCGCGCGACAGTGAAGCTTGGGAGGCCCCGAGACCGAGTTTGGGACCGTATAGCGAGCAAGGAATGCATTCGAACGGCTATGCTGTGCCGGATGCTCAGTTTGGGTATGATGATACCAGGTACTATGGTGGGCACGACGATAGAAGATGAAACGCCCGATTGTATGCTTCGCGATCAGAAAATTCTGACCTAAATAATGAAATAGAACACCTCGAATGAGTACACAGGACACACGATCTCGCTGTTGTCAATATAACGACTAGACCGTCATCCTGCTAATTTCCTTCGTCGAGCTCACTCTCATACGCCCTACCGCCGCCTCCCTCTCCCATTCAAACGCGGATTCGCCGCCGGGTCCTTCAAAAGAGCATATGGGTACAAGCCAGCATCCAACTGCTCTTCGACAGTCCAAAAAGCGGGCTCGCTGCCGCTGCCATCGCCATTGCCCGGCGGAGGCGTCACTGCACGGTAAGAATGGCTGCCGTTGACACGTTCCATCCGGGGGCATATGCTATATCTCAGCATAGCTTCCACCTCCGCGTGCTCGACAAAGTGGCTGCCGCCGCCGCACAGGTATCCCTCGCGGACAGCGTACCAGTCGAAGCCCATCGGGCATGGGCCGCCAACCATCCGCTTGAGTTTGACGGAGACGTCCTGGTCGTATTGGCGGAGGCTCGCTGCGCCTTGGGTTGCGGCTTGACGACGAGAGGCGCTGCCGACGGTTTCGGTTGTCGAGGTCGTGGTTGTTTGGGTGTTGGAAGAGCTGGACGCTCCTCCCTGGGTAGATGCTGATGGCTGTGGAGCGGCTTGCATCAATTGCGAGAAATCCGGCCTCTGCTGCGCAGGCTGAGGCGGCGGAGCGGCCTGCATCAGTTGCGAAGAATCAATCCTCTGCTGGGTTGGCGAAGGTGGTGGCGGCGCGCTCTGCATCAGCTGCGAGAAATCTATAGCTGTCTGTTGTTGCGCTTGCTGCTGCTGCGGTGGCTGTTGCATCAGCGAGGCGAAATCCGGTTTACTTGGTGCTGTGCTTGGTTCTTTGTGGTCTTGGAAGGCTTGCCTCAACTTCGTGAACTTTTTGGTGGTCGTCGTGGTTGTCGTAGTGGTTGCACTGTTGGTAGCGGTCTGCGCTTGGATATGTGGTCTGACTTGGGAACATTGCATCTGTTGGTTCCAGTTGCTGGCCATTGGGGCTTGAGTACCCACGGGAACCATAGCTTGTTGGTATGATTGGAAGGTCTGTTGCTGTTGCAAGTGATCACTCTGCGTCGGTGACTGGGCAGCAAATTGCTGCATTGGAGGCTGGTTCATGTACTGGCCAGTATAAGCCTGCTGCGGATATCCTTGCTGTTGAGGGTTGGCATTCTGTGGGTGTTGCTGCTGGTTCTGCTGCTGGTACTGGTATGACTGTTGCTGGCCATCGAAGTTTGCATTACGATCCATTTTGAATGAAGTGGAAGAGCTCTCGATGAAAAATTGTATATAAAATTGAGTAAGAAAAGCTTTCGGATCTGAGGAAGGTGTAGGCATCGTTGGAGGAAAGCATTCAATGGGGACAAGAGGCATGGCGTGTGGTGAATAGGGTTCCAGTTCGAGGTACGCCTACTGTGAGCGTGTCCATGACGGAGGAGTTCTAGTGAATACATGTATGTATAGAGAGCGGGCTATCTTAGACTCAGATCATGCTCGAAGGTGGATGTGAGTCAATCGATGGATTGTACATACCATAGCTTCAAGTAATTTCTGCGCAGATAGAATATAAATTTTAGCAGTGTATGGCTTTACATTGCTCGTCAATGATTGATGGCGTACTCACCTTGATCCACGTATGTTACACCAACACATTCCAGCTCGCGCTGTCTGCTGACAATACCTAAATTTGGACATCTATTGCACACAAACGACCCCTTCAGGTGATACTGTGTCTTACAATCATTCAGTATATCTGTTCCCGGGCATCCATTAATGTGTAGAAGACTCACATTGTGACAGATTACGCAGTCGAAATCCGCAAACTGAAAACAACTGAAGCAACAAGATGCCGAATACAAACTTGGATCACAAGACTCACAAGAGCGATTGGCACCCGTGTGCTATCTGCAATTCAATGGTCTGCGACAACCTCTGCTCGGCTCAGCGTCGTGGATCGGCGGTATCGCAGATAGCAACGATTCTTTGTCCCCTCCGCCATACTCCAAGAAGGACAAGTCGGACAAATCGAGCAACTCAGACAGCAAGAGTGGCGAAGCTGCTAAACGCTAGGACGAGCATACTCAACACTTTTCGACCAGAACAATCGACAGAGTGGGCTCGCCATGGCCTAGATAATATGTGCTGTTGTCGCCGAATTCGCCTGCAATGTGCTGAATAGCGGGATTTGTCGCAGAATCGCTCTGTACTGGCCAAAGTCTTGTCGCTCTGATGGGCTCGAAACACCACGATACAATTTCTGGACAACAGCGATGGTCCGAAACTCGCAAAAAGATGTCAGTGATGGAATGTTGCTGATGCGACGCAGGTGAAGGCAGGCACAGTGGTGGTGTGAAAGCGTGAAGTGATGGCCGCCCCCGCCAAGAAGAACGCGCCGACTTCATCGCGTCCTCGACTCCTCAGGGTGTTTTACTTGGTATTCTCAATATTATTAACATAATTAATTTCACATCTTCTCCACGTCCTGCAACATGTCTGTACGTTTGTTCAGTCTGCCTGCCATTGTGCGGTGCGAACTGTTCGAGACGTGCCTTTCAAAAAGAAGCTTTTCTAGCACAAGCAGACTCGGTGGTCATGAGAACCCATTGGTAAGTGGTTCAGCCGCACTATCAATTCTGAAGACTCGCTGCCAATCAAGGACTTGTAGTCTTGGAAAATCACTATGCAAAGCCATGAATCAGTACTGATGAAGTCACAACATAGGGTCTACCACGTTCTGGCACGCCACCAAACCTCGCCGCACGCATGAAACGAGGTCTCCCCGAGAAACGACCCATTGCAAATGTGACCAAAGTCATCGCCGTCAGCAGTGCCAAAGGTGGCGTTGGCAAGAGCACAATAGCGACCAACATCGCCCTCGCCTGCGCCCGGCTAGGAATTTCCACCGGCATCCTAGACACCGACATCTATGGCCCGAGTATTCCCACTCTGCTCAACGTACGTGATAAAACACAACTCGACTGTCCATTGAATCATAGAATAACCGGCTTCTTCAATCTAGCTCGAAGGCCTCGAACCGGAACTAGACCCCAACAACCGCCTCCTCCCCCTAACCTCCTACGGCCTCAAAGCCATGAGCATGGGTTTCCTCGTCCCGCAAGACGCACCCATAGCCTGGCGGGGTCTAATGGTGCAGAAAGCCATGAACCAACTGCTCTTCGAAGTCGCGTGGCCAAAACTCGACCTCTTGGTCCTTGACCTACCGCCCGGAACCGGCGACGTGCAGCTCACCATCACGCAGTCCGTCTTGCTCGACGGCGCGATAGTGGTTTCCACGCCGCAGGATCTGGCGCTGCGGGATGCTGTGCGAGGCGTCGAGTTCTTCGACAAGACCAAGACGAAAGTGCTGGGGATGGTGCAGAATATGAGTACTTTCACTTGCACGAACTGCGGGCATCATCAGGATGTTTTTGGGCATGATGGTATGTAACGATTCTCGGTCTCTTCGAATCTGTAAGGGTCTCCAGTGGGTTTTGCTGACTTGCTTCTCCTAGGCGCTAAAAAGAAGTGTGAAGAGCTCGGCATCACTCTCCTAGGAGACATCCCTCTGCACGCGCAGATCTGCACTGACGCCGACGCCGGCAAACCGACCGTTGTCGGAAGCCCGGATTCGCCCCAAGCGGAAGCATTCACAAAGCTTGCGCGGGACTTGAAGACGACGCTAGGTCTCTAAGCGAGAGAATGCCGTGCTTGGTTGACGTCGCGGCGGCAATGGTGAGAGACGATAGTGGGGTCAACTGTGATACTGGAGTTTCATACGAGAAGATCGGATTTATGTACAAGTTAAGAATGTAGAATTATGTGTACGAACAAGTCGGAAACAGCCGTTTACTTATGCACATATTTACCAAAGAAAAACGAGAGGTAGAGAGTTCAAAATGAGGCTTTTCGCGCCCCAAGATGAAATAAGCACGGGGGTGAGGGTATCCGACGATCAAGAAAGCAAGGCGGCGGGGAGCACGCCAGCGCAACGAAACTCATCAAATCATGCCGCGGAAGAAGGACGGATGGATGGTGGAGTGGAAGTTTGTTTTCACTTCTACTCTTCGCACTCGTCATTCTTACCCTCTGTGATTTCGTGCAGGATGTTGAAGGCTCCCCATGTGGGCAAGACGTTGTTGTCTTTGGGGATCTCGACCTCGGAGCTGATCACATCGACCTTCAGGCCTGGGACGTCCTTGGCTTCTCTGATGCAGCCGGTGGAGTCGACGACGCGCCAGTCAATCTTGTTCTTGAGGTAGCTGCTGACGCCGCCGTTGGTCAGGTCGTCGAGGAGGCCTCCGAGGGTGCGCGAGAAGAGAGCGTCGGTGATGGAGATTCCGGCGCGAACCTTAGAGTCGGAGTCCATGGCGGTGGGCGAGGCGAAGAAACCGTGGAAGCCGATCATGTTCTTCTCCTCGTACCAGCAGCTCGCGTCTTCCTCGTTAAAGGGGCCGTCGAAGAGGAAGACAGTGAAGGAGCCGTTCATGCTCATCGCGTCGACTTCGACACTGGCGATGAACTCGGTAGTCTTGCCGTCGAGAAGCGGTGGGGTCAGCACGTTGGTAAGGTAGCCGCCGAGCGTCTTTGCCTCGCCACGCTTGGCGATGAAGCCCTGTTCGCTGCTGCCGGCCTTGAACTCTTGGCCCTGGTTGCCGTAGAGGGAGTTGATCAGAGGCGCCGCTCCTTGGCTGTTTAGGTCGTCATATACGTAGTTGAGCGTGTGGGTGTCGCGGAGAGTGTCGGAAGTCCACATCACGCCGTCCGCGGTTTGGTGGAAGGGCTCAAGACCGGAAGTGGCGTCCTTCATGGTGCCCTGGGTGTACCACATGCTTGAACCGACTTCGGCGGCCTGCTCGAGCCACTTTTCGGGGTATGCAGCCTGGTAGATGGCGAAGACGCGGTCGACATTGGTGTGGTGCAGCCAGAAGACGGGGTCATACGCGGACTGGGGCACAATGGTCATGTGGCCGCCGGTCAGAATGTGAATGTTGTCGTGGATGGCTTCTAAGCTGCTGGGGTTGAAGTTGCCGCCGTCGGTGGTGAGAGCCTGGGTGGCGAAAGCGTTGTAGATTTGGTTCGAAGACAGGACGGTCCAGAGGTCGGAGCGCAGCTGCTTGCGGTTGTCCAACGTGAATGTAGGCTTACGCTCGGTCGTGTCGCCGTTCATAAAATCGTGGGCCTCGGTGTCCTTGAAGTTGTAGCCCTTGAGGGGATTGGGGATGTTCATCTGACCAGTGGGTGAAAAGACAGAGACTTCATCGTCGGTGAACATGTTAGGGAACGGGTTCTCGCCCGCCGCAGGGAGCTGAGCCCAGTCCCAAAATGGTATCCTCAAGCTGCGAGCAACAGCCGTGTACTTGTCGTAATCAGTACCAGTGAACTCCTCGGCAACGGCGATCGCATTGCGCACGAGAGCTTGCTCGTAGAGCGCCAGGTAGGCGCGGTGCCATGTCGGAAAGAGAGTCGATGAATGAGTGCAGTAGCCAGCGGGTGAGCAGCCATCGCACTCGCCCATGTTGTCCCAGGCTACATACGGCTGGCCATGAATGGAGGCGATCTGGTAGTAAGATTGGGGGTCCGAGCCATCGACTTCCTTTAAGCGCGCAAGACCAAGAAGGTACATGTTCCAGGCGTCCGGGTCTTTCTGGAGTGTATGAATTTCCTTGCGGAATCCGAGTCCTCCATCGGTGACACCCTTTGTCTCGATGAAAGTGCCATTGGGACTTTGACGGCGCTCAAGGTCAGAAAGCGGAAATGTGGGAATTGCGGATACGATGCTGGTGATCGCAAAGAGAACACTGGCCTGCCGGAGTCCGAGCATATCTGCGGTTGATACAAGGTAATGGAGAATTGATCGAAAGTAGATAAATGTAACGAAGACTGGAGTGTGAGGCTAAGTGAGTGTCTGCGTCAAACGATGACGACGATCAATGAATGTGGTCTGCAGGGAATGCAGTAAAGGAGAGTGTGCAGGCAAACAGAGTGAACTGGTCGCAAGCGTTGGTGGTGAAGGAGGAATGGTGGCGGTAGTAAGAGGAGGCGCAGAGATCGACCTATATCAAGGGTGTGGACGTGCTACGGCACGCTACGTTCGCGTCAAAGTCGTCAACGGCAACTCTACCCAGGCATAAGCACGCTCGCACGCTCCACACGAATTACACACACCATCTGGGGCGGCGTTGGGCTAATCTTTTGCCAGTATATACAAGAAGTGTTGAAGCCGTCGAGGTAGAAATGAGAATCTGTTTGCGTCAAGAGCGCTGAGCAATCTCCCCGACCACATGCAGTAGTTGCACATCCAGAAGCAATTAGACAGCCACCTGCGATGCGGTTTCGGTAGATTGAACGGTCTACCGGTCTTTCTCGTCGGTCTGATGAAGTACGCTGTGACCCTTGTTGGCCTTGGGATGCTTTGATAAGCACTGGGTCGTTCCCACACTCCACGTACGATGGCACAAGTAGCCAAGGACAGAGTCAAGGCATGAGGCTGAGGGAGACGTGGGATAATGGAGTGCCGCGCTTCATCCGCTGCCTTTGCGTGTCGTTTCGAAGATCCCTATCACAAAGCCGGGTGTCTCAGTGGGCTGAGTCAAGTTTCGAGAAGGTCTCGGCCAATGGCATCCGACGAAGTCAAGGAGACGCAGATCTCTCAGCCCAGCAGACCCGGTCAACTCCACCCTATGGCAGGGGCATGATGGTTCGGCATACCGCCCAGAGTAGTAGTCGGCTTGATAATCGGTCTTCTGTTATTATTTCCAAAGGCGGAAATAACAAGAAGATGTGCTGTTGTTTGTGAGAGATAGATTAAATTGATGGAAAGAGGGAGTCTCGGAAGGAAGCCCTGTCGTCCGTGCCTCTCCCGGTGACACACGGTTTGGACGTCACCTCGACCACGAGTACACGGAATGCCTGCCAGAGAAAGACCTTCATCTCACGGCCATCCGCATGCCGCGAAGCGCTCAACAACAACTGCCGCCCCATGCAACCATGCCTCACACACTTATCGCGCTTCAGAGACGCGGCATCGGCCCACAGGAAGTGCCTTCATAAGGCCTACTCCATCCTGGGCCCAGCCGCGTCTGAACGCGTCAACGTACAGTGTAAAGGCAATGGCAGCATCTCGCTAGAGTAGGACCATCGTCGCAAACACCCAGCCCGCGTCTCGCTCACATACATGCTGCAGCATCTATCACCCAGCTTCAGGCCCGCCTCCTGCGTCTGGGCCTTCGACTGTGGTGCTTCTCTTGCCCAGAGGGCCTTTGCTTAGCAACGCTGGAAACGACGTTGCCAATGCCTCTTATCTCCGCAGCACGCTGCCATATACCGTCGTCCAAGTGAACTACCGCATGGGCAACGTGAACCAGTATCCAACGCCGGTCCACGACGTGCTTGCTGGCTACGACTGGGTTCATGAGCATCTCCTGCCAAAGCGGTCCATCACCCGCACCGGTAGATCCGAGCATGTCGGTCGCATATGTGTGTTTGGAGAGTTACTAGGTGGCTCACTCGCCACCATGCTTGCCGTGACGGAATGCCGTAAAGGCGAGCCCGGAATCGTCGCCGCTGCCATCAACAACCCTCTCGCAGACTGGGTGCAGCCCGAAGAGGAACTTCACGTGACCGCTCCCAAGTCCAGTCTTGCCAAATTCGGACAAACGTACAACGGCCTGGAAATTGCGGATTTACTCAGAGCTCGAGGCAACTACTTCCCCAAACCCGAGACCTATTTCGACCCGTTCGCGTCGCCTCTGCTATTCTTCCGTACCCCCGGTACCGCCGTACCGTCCAACAGTCGGACTGAGCTCGACGACCTCGAGCTGTTGAGCGCTATTGAAAGGGAAGACTTCCACCGTCAGCAAGCACTGCTGAGTGGCATGTCGAATGTCACCTTACAAGACATCGCGTCGGGCGCCGATGAGGCCAAGCCGGCGACTCCGACGAGGAAATCATCCCGACTGTTTCCCAATGCGAGCCTCAAATTGGACTTGCCCAGTTTCCATATTGCTACTGGCAATACGTCGCCGCTATCTGACCAAGCGCAGGAGCTCTCGCAAGTGCTACGGAAAAGTTTCATTCGACAGTATCGTGCGCATCACGGTCGACGTTCCGGGTTTGGACACAAGATCTTGACGGACCACGAAGCTGAGCAGATGGACGAGGAGCAAAGATTGGAGAAGCTTGCTGAGAACGCCGTGGCGGATGACAAGGTCAGTATGAATTGGAGCGAAGGCCTTGGTCTGTGGGACCAGACTGCTGCTGGCAGGAAGGGTCTGGAAAGTGCTACTGCTTGGTTGCGAGAGAAGTTGAGGTAACTTGAAACATGATTTTGCTCGTCGCTTTGATGATTCTGTCTGTAGTTGTCACCGTCCTGTCTCCCACTTCGAATTTGCCGGTGACATGTCTGCGGCATGCCATGCCAGAAACGCCACATTCGACTGCTGGTATCCCGGTTTCGCTTGGCTTGCACTCCGAAACCACCTTATCCTGTTGAAGCTCAACTCCCATTAATGCCACAATTACACTCATCCATGGCTCTCTCCGTCGCTACCGATATATGGAGTCGTGGTAGGCAACTGCCCTGCAGGGAATACGGTGTCAGTGGAGTTTTAAATGAGGTATTTGCGAGCACGAGATGTACCCCTTTGTGTCAACTGTGGTCAAGCTGATCAGCCGTCTTCTGTCACTGGCTCAAGAAATGTTGCAAGCTTTGATGTGAAGGATTTCACTGTGCTCGTTTCGATCTGCTTGAGAGACGCCACCAATATATCCCGTGCAAGCTCCGGTGAATAGCTCCCGACGTTCTCCGCCAAAGATTCACGACAGCAGCGCATGATGATCATCTCAGTGTACATCTTCCTGAGAGGTGAAGTGTGTGTCGTGCGCCTCCACAGTTTGTTCATCGTCGGCACATTGGGAAGACGTTTCAAGTCCTGCTGGCAGGTCTGGATTTCCATCATCTTGTTGCGAAAGCGAATGTCATCCAGGACATCGCCTAGAAGGTACAGCTCCACCGCCTTGCCTAACGCTACATCCTTTAAGTCGACTGGGTCGTCTTTCGAAGCTTCCATATGATGGTGTCCAGAGTACAGCCATGCGACATAGCTCTGGAAGACTTCAGGCTCTACTTCAGGCAAAGAGACCTTCTTTGTCTTCCTCTCGATCCAGCGCTCCGAGCAGGCGGCTTTGAAGAACTTGGACGATGCGCAGATCACATCCTTGTGGACCGAGAACGGCTACTCCTCGGCTCCCACCAGGACTATTACAATGTTGTTGTAGTCGTAGTCGCTGCGACATACTGTTAGTGCGCTGTTGTTTGGTTCTTATTGGTGATGAGCTCACCGGAAACGCTTTGCCATGGGTTCTGAATCGCCTGTCGACTCGTCTTTCTTGCGCTTTGCTGTTGCCATCTTTGCGATGGTGTTCGGTTCGAGGCTTGGTGTATGGGTTCGTGATGAGCGGATGTCGAGGAGAGGATGCAGAACCTTGGAAGGCAAGAGAGAAGTAGCAGCGAAGCCAATGACGAGGTCACCCTTTTGACATGTGACTCAGCGGTCTTCACTTCGTTCACATGCAAACGAACACATGGTATTGCTAGGCGCACATTTGCTTGAGAGTGGAGCTGAAAAAGATTGGAAGTGAAGAGGCAGTTTACAAATGGGAACTTTCCTCGATGGCATCATGTGACGAACGCTCTTTCCGTCCACTTGGCACAATTCGCACTTCACCCCAAGTATGGAAGGCGCGATTGACTCTTAAGACAGCAGTAACATTTGTTACACAACACTAAAATTCTAATACCTCATCAACAAAAACGCCCACTCCGTCAAACCATATCATGCCATCCTTCGCGGATTCACCCTTCACTCGACTTCCATTCTTCATTCTCCATTCGCTCGTTGGAGAGCAAATGTCTTTCAGTCTCGCCTTGGAATGTCTACCATTGCAGCCTTTGATGCGGCTTTCTATGGCCTCCACACACGGAAGAGCCACAAGTTAGGCAAGCAGGTTTTGGTGCCGGCGCTGGGTTTGGGCGACATAGTGGGAATGCCGACATTGCGTTTGATTTGCCCATGGTCTTGGAGCTCTTGGTTGATATGACTGCCTGTGAAGATGAGTTAGTGATCTGGTGGTAGTGAGGGCTTAGTAGATGGGATCGTAAAACCTTTTGGTTGTGGTGAGGTAGCGTTTGATGATTGCTTCTTTTTGACTGCTGTGGTTTGTTGTGGATCATTAAGAATTGCAAGTCGCTAGATTAGTTTTATGAAGAGGCTCCGGCAAATTTTGAATGCTCGCTGGTGATCTGGTAAATGGAGGTTTTGCTTTTCTGTATAGTACTCGTTGAAGGTTGGGTACATGCGTTTCTACACATTCTATGCAGTCAACCTGCTGGTGAAGAACATTGATATGTCGGGAGTCAGATGGGCAACTTTCAATGCTAAAACCCTACCATGTATGAGCTCATCAGTAGCAGATAGTATGAGTGTCATGTAGACCTCCCTCATGGATTACGTCGTGAGATATTCGTCATGACACGCCGAATACGATTACAGCTGTGGGTTAATAGGGTTGTACCCTCAAGATCAAACCACGGGCAAACATCGAATACTTTTCTGTTCACGATCAGACGAAGTCAGCCCGATGTGGCAGCTCATGCAATAACGAACTGCAAAGCGTCTTCTGCATCATACATATGCCGTTGGAGCCCAAGTCACATCGTTGTCCGGATTGCCACCGGCGTTACCTAGGTATGCAGGGCTGAATAGTTGCTGTTACGATCAAGAGGTTGCATCGTTCGATGGCTTCGTCGACAAAGCCCAAAAACTATGAGCGTGCGCTTCGCCAAAAATCAATCATTAATAATTCATTCAACGAAGTCAGTCATGAAGTTAGAAGTCCGTATGGGAGCAGCGATGTAACGATAAAAGGTGAGCTGAGCGTGGCGTGGCGGAGAGTTTGGGTGGAGTCAGCTAAAAATGGATCATGCGGGCGATTTCATCATCGTCCGGTGATCGGGCCGTCCAGCGTGTGTGGTCATCCTCTCACTTGCATCATGCTCGACTTGACAAGTGTAAAGGTCGCCTGCGAACACACGCCATCGCATCGCTTACACTAACAGTAAGGCGCAGTCGGCTGGCTCCGGCTGTTGAAAAGTCTCCGATCGAGGGGATGGGCATGCGTCTTCCATCATACGACGCAGACAGACCACGGTAGGCGCCTCAGACATCAACTACTACACCGGTCGAGGAAAGGCTCTTGTACCTCCCATACCCCAACCAGCCTCCGCCACCACTACATCCAGTCTCGAGAGGCCAGCCTTCTCTCTCGCTCACCCTCATATCTTCTCACCTACAGTAACCTACTACTCGAAAACCAAGTCAATCTATCAACATCTGAAACACACCAACTACCACGAATGTCAGCGCAAGACTACTACAACCCAGGCGGCAGTGCGCCTGCGCCTGCGCCTACTCAGCCCATACCTGTGCCGCAGCAGAACATCCAACAACCACCACCGCAGCCTGCTCCGCCACTCCAGAGCACGCCTCCATACCCGCTCTATGACGGTCCTCCACCACCCTACAGTGCCGGCTTCGACCAACGACCACACTCACAGCCTCCGCCGGCGCAACGGGTAGACGCGATCCCGCAACATCAACCACAGCCTCAATACAGACCCACGCACCTCTCAGCCCAGTACCGCCCTCAACCACAGCCGCATTCTTACAGCTACGAGTACCCACCCGAGAAGCAACCATATCCCGCCCACGACGACTACCGACGAGATCCCTACGCACAGCCCGCTGGGCAAAAGCACGACCGCCGCGCATCATCGAACTCGAATTACCCGCCATCACTCAACGGTGGGCAGTACTCATCTATTTACCGCGGGCGCAAAGACGACGACAAACGTTACTACGACGAAGACTACGAACGGCGGGATCGCAGTCGAAGTCGCAGCCGAAGCCGAAGCAGAGGGCGGGATCGTGATGTTCGACGAAAGCACGTCGAGCGCAAGAAGAGCAGTGGCGTCAATACTTTCCTCGGAGCCGGTGGTGGCGCTTTGATCGGCGACATGATATTCCCTGGTCTGGGAACCATCGGAGGAGCGCTTCTAGGCGGAGTCGGAGGCCATGAGTACGGCAAGGGCAAGAACAGAGGCAAAACCCATCACGAACGATCACCCGTCTCTTCTGGACGGAGGACGAGGCGGTACAGTAATGAGGAAGATGCCGAGTATCGACGGAGGAAATACTAGTGGCAAGATGATGATGTCGAGATGAATGAGTCAATGGACTGAACGATTTATGACTTTCACGGCGCTGGTCGCCTGGACGATCTTGACAACATGTATTCTCTATCTTGTGTAACCGCTTCATTAGTAATCAGCAGTTGTTCATGTATTTCGTTGCCTAGCTAATGCTTCTGTGCCTGTGATCACATCTTCAACTATAACAATAACACTACATGTACGACTTTCTTGAGTCTCGTGCAATAAAGCCATACCAGATGATCAGGAAGGGATTGCATTGATTTAGATCATCTACTGACACAAAAGACAATGAAACACCAATCGCTAATTCGAAACCCAAGATCCAAGGGAACACAATGCAAACCTATACCGTCTCACTTCCAAAATGCGCAAGTCTAAATCCCGGCACCTGAAGTGTTTCCGAACCACCACTCCCCCTTCCTGAACCCGTGCCACTATCGCCGCTCGCTCGAGGAAATCCCGAATTGCCTGCCTCGTCAATAGACGGAGCCCGGCCTCCGCTGATCCTCGAAGGACTGACACTGGAGTCTCTACGCCCCACATCCGACAGACGAAGTAGCGGCACATCACTGCTAGCCCGTGGACGGCCGGCGATGGACTGCGCTCCAATGTCAGAGTTCCGTCTAGAATGAGGAGGCGACGGTGATGGTGACTGCGATTGTGCTGCTGGCTCGACATTGGCAGATTTACTCGTCCAGCGAACACTGCGGCGGTTTTGACGGGCTGGCCTTGCTTGTTCCGCAGGGGATTGTTGGCTGCGACGGCAACAGCAGCAAAACTGGCGAAAGAGCGAAGATAGGGCTCTACGGATCACGTAGCTGCCTTCGATGAGGTAGTGGATGGTATCGCGGAACGGGCTCGTGAGCCATCGGAACCGTCTGGTATACCACAGGCCGTCCGTGGCATTCTCCAGCTTTGCGGTGCTGAGGTGGCTCTGCAGGCACCATTCGGTGACGATGTAAAGCATAGCGACTGCCATGATCGTGCTCGAGAAGACCGTCGCGATGATCCAGTTGATGCGCACAAAGGAGGAGGTGGCAGTGTTGTAATTGTTCCAGTCAATGTACCCGCCACCGCCGAACCAAAGCGAGGACTTGCACCTGCAATTGTTGTAATGGCCCGTGGTCTGCGACATGGTGATGTATGTCAGCCAGACGATGTTGAAGCACTCCACGGGCTTGAAGAAGAAATGGTCGACGGCCACCGATGCACGCTCGTATTTCTCACACTTCTTCTCAACGGCGCGAGAAAATTCCCGCGGAGTTAGGTTCCTGAGCTGAGTCCATATGAAGCTGCTGCAGGCCTCGAAGATTGCCGAGCGCTTTCTTATGAACGCGAGGTGCTTTTTTTCGTACCATGTGAACAGATCCTGGCCTCTTGGGTGATTCTCGGTCCACCTCCGTCTGTACTCTCTTATCTCTTGCTTGGATGAGTCAAAGGCCCACCAGAGTACCATTTCGACGAGGAGCAGGCCGAACGACACACTGCCGAAGACCATGTATCCTCCTGAACGGCAACCGACCCCGACTGTTGGGGTGAAGTACGACAGACAAAACGCTCCCAGTATGGTCCCTCCTACGATGACAACCGCGCTAAGCACCTGCCAAAGCTCACGAGGATCCAACCAGTCGAGCCCACCGGATGCGTCGCCCAGAACGAGATTGTTCCTCGCTTCCGCCTCGTTTGCGAGCCAATTGCGTCCCTTTTCGGCAATGTATGCCTGCTCGATATCCGTCAAGATCGGATGCGCAACGCCGTAGTGGAACCTTTTGCGGCCTTGTCCGGCAAACTTGACGAAAAAATCCTCGAGATCTGGACAGGCTCTGCTTCTTTTTTCGACTTCCCCGACCATTCTCGTCCGGTGACCTACGTCGTCAATGGTCCGAAGGTAGTGGTGCTTTACCGTGTTGTCCATGAGTGACATTCGCACGCGATCGATAAGAGCGTTGAGCTTGATGCGTATGTCGTTCGAAGCGACAGGGTTGCGGTCGACGATCGAAGAGAGTATGAGTACTGGAAGCCATGCAAGCAGCAGACCCAAGGCGAGATCATGGGCTTGCGCGTTCTCTCCCAAAAATCCAAAGGCGGCTTGGATAGACAGACCGAGCGAGAACACGAACCACAGCGTCGAAATGAATACCGGAACGACTCCTCTGCGTCGTGCGAAGCGCAGCTCGGAGGCCAGAGTTTGGCGAAGCTGGTTGAGTTCATCTCTCGACTCCAAGTCACCCTCTGAACGCAAAGGTCCGATGGGTACTTGTTCAGGTTCTTCCCAATACAATTGAGCGCTAGGATCTGCCCGTCGAAGGTAGGCGCGATATATTTCGCTATCAGGATCGACGCCTGGTTTGAGTAGTCGGAGATCTTTGGAAAACAATGCAATTCGGAGCAAGCCCTCTGCTTCCTTCTTCTGGAGTACATGCTCCTTCATGGTGTACTGATTCATCGTCATCAGTAGGTAGAACGAGTCGCGGATCGACAGGAAATTCTTGTTGTTGTTGCTTTTGTCCTCGTACTTGGTGGCCAGATCGACGAGCAAAGCACACTTGCCACTGACTTTAATGTTCCATAGGATGTAAGAAAGACTCGCCATAGGCGATCCAATCCATCTGGCAAGAGAGAAGATGGTCTCCCAAAAGGCGTTGCTGCTGAAAGGTGCTTGCACGAGGATGCCCACAATCGGAAGGACCCATGTAGTGATGGTGCTGGAGACCTGGCCCCAAGGATACAATTGACTGCCGCTTCCACACAGAGTCTCGCACCCATAGGTGCTTATCTGCGTGGTTTCGTTTCGCGGTATGTATTTGACAGGGCCTGCCCAGCCATATTTGGCGATGTCGTCAGCGCTCGGGTTGCTGTAGTCCAATCGACACTGTGTCAAATTAGTGCGCATCGCACTCTTCAACGACTTGGAAGCAAAACAGAGTGTGAATGGAGGTGCAATTACGCTGAAAGACTTAGCTATTACCCGAGGCGAGGCTATAAGAGACGGTGCCCATATATACGTTACCGACTACACGGCGAAATCTATC
>Ga0265780_10000196_pt1 | contig 98542 bp, 87 predicted proteins | sample P1T30metagenome_FD_192432 | JGI IMG/M metagenome (GOLD analysis project Ga0265780, IMG submission 192432) | Plant litter microbial communities from East Loma Ridge, Irvine, California - P1 T30 | ecosystem: Environmental > Terrestrial > Plant litter > Unclassified | place: USA: California...
AGACGCGCTACCGCGGCTTGCCCAAGAACACTGCGCAACTGTTTACACTGTTTGGCTTCGCCAATTTAGTGCTGGCTGGCCGGCGATTTAAAATCACTGAAACCCGAGTTGCGTCCTGAGCGCCGAAAGGCGCAAGCATTACCGCTAACTGCATACAAAAACGGCTGTAACGGCGTCAGAAAAACGGGATCGAACCTGGGATGCCGGCGCGTCGCTAAAAAACGTTGGGAGCACCAAAATCGTCAATTGATCAGCGCTTCCTTAGTAGGTCATATTATGTCAATCTTCAAAACTTAACTGCGGATTGTCGCCATAGTTGGAATGGGTATTGGTGAGACTGAAACGTGGAGCCATGTCATTGAACAAGATACCTTGCGGTGATATCCCCGCATGGTTCAGTCGCTTGATCGATTCATTGATTTCGTCTTCGGTTGTTACACCGGAACGCGTCACAATAAATACCGATCCAGCATGGGCGCCGATAATCAAGGCATCGGCTACGGCTAAAATTGGGGGTGGATCAATCAGGACAAGGTCATATTTAGGAGAAACTGCCTCGAGCAGGTTTCCAAAGTTGAGGTGCAATAAAAATTCCGACCGGTTGGGTGGCAAAGTACCAGTCGCAATAAAATCGAGGTTGTCGATGACGTCATGGTGGATCGCTTGCTCGACAGACAGTGACCCGCTCATCGCTCTGGATAGGCCAGGTTCACGTGAAACACCGAAATATCGATGCAATTGTCCATTACGCAGATCTGCATCAACCAACAGCACGCGCATTCCACTGGCTGCAACAACTGCAGCGAAGTTTGCAGCGATGAATGATTGGCCGAGATTGCGCGTCGGTCCCGTCAGCATGACAATATTATTTTTGAAGTGAGGCAGTGAGTAATGCAGGGCGGCGCGAAAGCTGCGCAAACTTTCAACGGCCGGATCTTCTGGAATCATTTGCGTCAATAATGGCATCGCCACGCTGTCCCCACGTGCTTTACGTGCCAGCTTGTCCTGCGAAACGCTATGTGGAATGGTGGCATACACGACCCTCGCTTGCAGTAAACGCTCGATCATCAGCGGATCATCGATTCCCCCTTTCAATGCCTTGCGGGCAAATGCGACGACGGTTCCCAGAAAAAGGCCTGTAATCAGCGCAAGCATGACAATCAGAAGGCGGTTCGGCTTCAACGGTTTTTCAGGGGCTATCGGCGCGTCAATCATGCGTACATTGCTGACACGCCCAACGGAAATAAGGCGCAATTGCTGCGCTGTGTTGGAAAGTGCTGTATACAGATCCGTATTAACCTTGATATCCCGTGTCAAACGCGCCTCATCTTGCTCGAGGACCGGCATTGTCTTGATTCGCGCCGCGATTTCACTTATTTCGCTTTCGACCTCATTGCGCTGGCGGTTAAGCGCCGCGACAATCGGATGATCCTCGGTGAAACGGGCCATTAATTCGTTTTTTTTCTGAATCAAATCGATTCGGCGGTTACGAGCGGCGACGGCCTGCTGCAGGCTCATACGTGCCTCCTCCCGCAAGTCGATGGTGCCGTGCGTATTGCGAAACTGGTTGTATCGGTCTTCCGACTCTTCCAGCTTGCGTTTCAATATGGGTAATTGCTGATTCAGGAAGGCCAGCGATTTCTCGGCCTCCTCCGTCTTGCGAGCGAGGTTCTGGCGCATATATTCACGGCCGAGTTCGCTCAGGAGCGCATTGATCCTGCGTGAATTTTCGCCCTGAAGCTTTACTTCGATAACCCCAGACTGCTTACCTTGCTCAGTAATTACCATGGCGCTCTGAATAGCTTCAATTGTGACCAGACGCGAGCGTCGTTTCAGGTAAAAAACGGCACCCGGGTTCGCTTGCAAATTATCGACCCGTATCTCCAAAGGCCCGTCCGGGGTCTGGACCAGGTAACGATCGCCGACCAGGCCGTCGAAAATAATCCGCTGCCCGCCACCGGAGACGCGGTAACGTTGTTGTCCCTGCGCCGTCAGCAGAAATTCACGGTTCAGCCACGAGTCAGGTACATCGAAAACAGAAATGTCAGCACGTTCACCACCCCATACGTAACCACCGTAACCAAACAGGCCGGGCGTCGAGAGTCCTGCAAGGTTTCTTTTGGCGAACCAGAATGCGGCAATCGGAAAATATTTCGGCTGTACGTCAATAAACAATTGTAAGTTGTCAACTGCCCGTGCGACGACCATGCGCGAGCGGAGTAGCTCCATCTCGGCAATCGCGGCTTTTTTGGTTTCAAATAGTGAAGACGCTTCGCTTAGAATGTTCTTTGAGGCGTTGGGGCTTTCTTCCTCTACATGAATCATCAAGTTGGCTTCATAGACGGGGCTGGCTACTAAAGCATACAGAACTGCAACGATCGTGATGGCGGCTGTAATGACGCCTATCAGCCAGCGGCTGTCGTACAAAGTGTTCAAATAGCTTTTCAGTTCAAAACCACTGTTATCACTGCTGTATTCAATAGGCCTTGGATCCCAATGCGCGCTTAGAATTGGTGGACTATGAACAAAGTTACTTAGAGAATGCTGATCGCCATGCTTGGTCATGAGATTCTCCCGAAACGTATCGCCCTCAGGGGCGAGACACGCCTACTGCGGACGTCAACGCACCTGGGAACAGCATGCTGATCTTGCGATTCCAGTTGGCAAGTGGGGTGGCGGCGACATACACGATATCTTTGGGCCGAAGCTCAAAAGATTCGGCCATGGCCATGGACCCAGTCAGACGTGCATCCAGCTGGAAAACCCGCGTGTTCTTCAACGTCTTGCGTACCACGTAGATCTGGCGCGCGTCACCACTCAGCGGACTGATACCGCCGGTTTCACCCAGCGCCTCGTTGAGCGTAAGACGGCCGTCGTGCATGGTCAGCGCCCGTGGCGCCACCACCTCGCCTGAAACGAATACTTTGCTTTCTTCCCGCGAATGCACGCGAACGACATCGCCATGCGACAGCATCAAGCTTCCGGGGTTGACTCCCGTTTGCACCAGCTCGCGCAAATTGATGGTGAAGCGAACATCGCCGCGTTCCAGGCCAATGCGGCTCTGGTCAGCAGTCGGCAACAGTCCACCGGCGCGATTGAGCGCCTCGACCAGGGTCATTGGCAAATCATTGATCGCCTGGATTCCTGCGTTCTTTACCTCCCCATCCACATACACCCGCTTGCTGCGGAACGCTTGTACGCGAAGTGTGACGTTTGGTGCTGCTATGTACTTCGCCAACTTGCGCGCGAGGACATTGCGCGCGGCTTCCTCTGTCAATCCGGCAACCTGCACTTGACCAGCGTAGGGGAACTGGATAGCACCGCGGTGGTCGACTGCAAAACCCTGCTGGGGCGCATTCGCAACCGATGAGCCAGTATCAGCCGCGGCTGCGGCGGCAGCCATTCCTGCACTCGCCAGTTCAGGATGGTCCCAGACAGTTATGGAAAGAATGTCGCTGTTGCCGATAGTATATGGTGGAGGATTGGCCTGGACCAGCTGGCGCCAATCCTGCCCGGCTGGCGACGCATGGACCATCTTTTCCTGCGCAATTAACTGCTCCGTAATCATTTCCGTGGGGGGCGCACTGCCCTGCCTGTCAACCTCTGGCCCCGAAGCGTCCTGGAGATGCACGCCAGACGCGCAACCCAGCATGGACGTGAAAAAGAGGAACGTGCAAAACAGGCGTACCGCACAAGAGTATTGAGAAGCCATGATGAATACCTGGTCAGGTGCACTGTCCGATGACAGCTCTGGTATTCAGGTTAAGTCGCGCGAAACTGCCGGACTTTGCTGCACGTCAAACGCCAGCAGGAAGTAAATTTGGCAAGGGTCGCTACACGCCCTGCAGAGGCGATATGGGCTTGGCGCGAACGGACTTGGCCTGGCGGGTTTGGGTTCCGGCGCCGCGGGTAATATGCAACATGCGGCACGGTACGGAAATCTTTGCGGTATGCCAGACGCCGCGTGGCACGATGACGGCGCCAGCGCCCGATAAAGCGATGATGCACACGCCCTCCCTCTGTTCGAGGTGGAGCGTCGCCTCGCCGGAAAGCAGATAGACAAACTCATCTGCATCGGGATGCGTTTCCCAGGTCGGCCAATCTTGCGCGAACAAGTATTCCGACACGAGCCAGCCCGTTGACGCTTGCGCCTGCTCCTTTTCGGGTAGTTGCCAGAATTTCTCGCCACCGGAAAATTGCGTCATGGTGCCGTCAGGTGTTAACAGCACATAAGTCTGTTGCGGGTCTAGTGGCATGATGGCTCCCAAACTTGCGTACGCGACACGATGCAATGAGAAATCGAGAATGGTCTGGAAGACTTGGCCTGCCCAACAGGAATCGAACCTGTGACCCTCAGCTTAGAAGGCTGATGCTCTATCCAACTGAGCTATGGGCAGTAATATCTCCTGGCACGGCAAGACAAGCCGCGCGCATGTGAAAACGGGCTGTCGCATGACAGCCCGTTTTCACATGCTTTCGTTCGAAACCCGAAAGGCTTCGAACTGTAAATTTTGGTCGGAGTACAAGGATTCGAACCTTGGACCCCCTGGTCCCAAACCAGGTGCGCTACCGGACTGCGCCACACTCCGAAGACGAAATTATAACGCGCTTGCCCGCGAACGTCAATGAGCAAGGCGCGTCCGGCTACTGTTCGACCCTGGCAGCGATACGGCGTGCGCTACTTTGGGCCAATTCTTCCGTCTTGGCCTCCACCATCACGCGGATCAAAGGTTCAGTACCGGACGCCCGGATCAGCACACGGCCGGCGTCGCCCAGTTCCTGCTCGACAGCGTTCTTCTCTTCAACCATGCCCGCGTTCCGCGTCCAGTCAAATCCCGCAGGCACCTTGACGTTGATTAGTGTTTGTGGATACAGCGTCAATTCGGAACAAGATTCAGCCAGCGTTTTTCCGCTCCGTACCAAAGCTGACAGAACTTGCAACGACGAAACGATGCCATCACCGGTTGTGTGCTTGTCAAGTGCCAGCAGGTGGCCGGAGCCTTCGCCGCCAAACAGCCAATTTTTCTCCTTCATTACTTCCAGGACGTAACGGTCTCCAACTTTGGCCCGCGCGAAGCCGATGCCAAGCTCTCTGAAGGCAACTTCGAGTGCCATGTTGGTCATCAACGTGCCGACGGCGCCGGCGACAGGGCCCGTCGTCATACGATCGCGCACCATTACATATAGCAACTCATCGCCGTTGTAGAGCCGCCCCGTCGCGTCGCACATGATCAAGCGGTCGGCATCGCCGTCGAGAGCGATGCCGAGATCCGCCTTGTGAGCAACGACAGCGGCTGCCATTGCTTGCGGCGCCGTCGCACCAAAGCCGGCATTGATATTGAATCCGTCAGGCGTAGCGCCGATGGAGATGACCTCTGCACCGAGCTCATGATAAACGTGCGATGCAATCGCATACGCCGCGCCGTGCGCACTGTCTACAACGATTTTCATGCCGCGCAAGTCAAGTTCGTTGGGAAAACTTCCCTTGCAAAATTCGATGTAGCGGCCCTGAGCGTCACGCAGGCGGTTAGCCCGGCCTAATTTTTCCGAAGGTACGCACGCCATGGGTTGATCGATGGCTTCTTCAATCTGCTGCTCGACGGCATCGGGCAACTTGGTGCCGTTAGCAGAGAAAAATTTGATGCCATTATCCTGGAAGGCATTGTGCGACGCTGAAATGACGACACCGGCAGACAAGCGCAGCGCACGCGTCAGGTAGGCGATGGCCGGGGTAGGCATTGGGCCAGCCAGCATGACGTCGACGCCTGCTGACGCAAATCCCGCCTCCAGTGCCGCTTCCAGCATATAGCCGGAAATACGCGTGTCTTTTCCAATCAACACGGTCGGATGGCCAGAGCCGGTGCGGCCCTTGGCGAGAACCGTGCCGGCAGCATGACCGAGGCGCATGACAAAGTCAGGCGTAATTGGCGATACGCCGACCAGCCCACGAATTCCATCGGTACCAAAATATTTGCGTGACATCATTTTCTTTTCTTGTTTAATTAATCGAATTTGCTGCGTGCCACACGTTGAGGGCATCCACAGTTTCCGTTACATCATGTACCCGCAAAATACGAGCGCCCTGCGCCACCGCAGCCAGTGCACCCGCCAGACTTCCTGCAAGGCGCTGCTCCACCGGGCGACCGACGATGGCGCCAATCATCGATTTGCGCGACAGGCCGGCCAGCACAGGCAGACCGAGTTCGCTGTGCATGCGTCCGATCCCCGCCAACAGGGCGTAATTGTGCGCCACCGTTTTTCCAAAGCCAAATCCCGGATCGATGCAGATACGCTCGCGCGCGATGCCCGCAGTTACCATTGCGGCAACACGCTCGCTCAAGAAACTGATCACCTCCCCAAGCACATCGTCGTAGTGCGGCTCTTCCTGCATTGTCTGCGGCGTCGCCTGCATGTGCATGATGCAGAGCCCACAATCACTGTCGCGCACAGCTTCAAGAGCGCCTGGCGCCCGAAAGCCGTTAATGTCATTAATCATGTCGGCACCGGCAATGATGACTTCGCGCATCACTTCAGGCTTGCAGGTATCGACCGACAGGGGAAGTTCCAGGCCCTGCAAGGCGTACACAACTGGCATGACCCTCCCCAGTTCGTCTGCCAGGGAAACGCCTGGCGAACCTGGACGGGTCGATTCGCCACCAATGTCGATCATGGCAGCCCCGGCAGCCGCCATTTCTTCAGCACGAGAGATGGCGAATTCAAGCTTGCTGAAATGTCCGCCGTCCGAAAATGAATCTGGTGTGACATTAAGTATGCCCATGACGACAGCTTTGCTGTCGAGCGAAAAGCCGAACCGGCCACATTGAAGATATTGACGCATGAACGAAAAGTGGGAGGTGTAATAAGAAAAAAGGCACCCCGGGGGATGCCTTTCAGGCCGACCGACAGCAGATCAGGCAGGCGCGGTCGCGTTTGGCGATACGCCGCCCGAACCGCTGTCCGCAGGCGGCGTGCGCTTTGTCACGGTTCCTGCCTTCGGCGGCCTCGGATCGTTGCCAGCCATGATGTCGTTAATTTGATCGGCATCGATCGTTTCCCAGTCGAGCAAGGCCTTTGTCATCTTTTCAACCTTGTCGCGGTTTTCTTCCAGCAAGCGGCGCGCAAGCGCGTACTGCGTGTCGAGGATGGCGCGGATCTCGGCGTCGACTTTTTGCTGGGTCGCTTCCGAAATCGTTTTGGTAGCGCCGCCGAAAAAGCCTTCATTCTCGCTGTCTTCGTAGACCATCACACCCATGCTGTCCGACATGCCAAAGCGGGTCACCATGGAGCGGGCAAGTTTGGTTGCACGCGAAAAATCGTTCGATGCACCAGTCGACATCTGGCCAACAAAAATCTCTTCAGCAATGCGGCCACCGAACAGGATCGAAATTTCTTCCAGCATTTTGTCCTTGTAACCAGACAAAGCATCGTGCTCCGGCAACTGCCATGTCAGACCCAACGCGTAACCACGCGGCATGATGGTGACCTTGTGAACAGGATCAGCCTTCGGCAGCAGCTTGGCAATCACTGCGTGACCCGACTCATGGTAAGCCGTATTGCGGCGCTCTTCTTCGCGCAGCACCATGGACTTGCGTTCCGGACCCATGAAGATCTTGTCCTTGGCATCTTCGAAATCGTTCATTTCTACCAGGCGCTTGTTGCGGCGCGCAGCGAACAATGCAGCTTCGTTGACCAGGTTGGCCAGATCGGCGCCTGAAAAACCTGGCGTACCGCGTGCCAGGATGTCTGCCTTGACGTCCGTACCGATCGGAACCTTGCGCATATGAACATTGAGGATCTGTTCGCGGCCACGGATGTCCGGCAAGCCGACCATGACCTGGCGGTCAAAGCGGCCTGGACGCAGCAAAGCTTTATCCAGTACGTCGGCGCGGTTGGTGGCAGCCACGACAATTACGCCGGAGCTTGCTTCAAAACCGTCCATTTCAACCAGCAACTGGTTCAGCGTTTGCTCGCGCTCGTCGTTACCACCGCCCATGCCGGCGCCACGATGGCGGCCTACTGCGTCGATCTCGTCGATGAAGATAATGCACGGCGAGTGCTTTTTCGCATTCTCGAACATGTCACGGACGCGGCTGGCGCCGACACCGACGAACATCTCGACGAAGTCAGAGCCGGAGATCGAGAAAAACGGGACCTTGGCCTCACCGGCAATCGCACGCGCCAGCAGGGTTTTACCGGTTCCTGGAGGGCCGACCATCAGTACGCCGCGTGGAATGCGGCCGCCCAGTTTCTGGAATTTGGTCGGATCCTTGAGAAAGTCGACGACTTCGTTGACTTCTTCTTTCGCTTCGTCGCAACCGGCAACATCGGCGAACGTGACGGTGTTATTGGTTTCATCCATCATGCGGGCTTTCGACTTGCCGAACGAGAATGCCCCGCCCTTGCCGCCGCCCTGCATCTGACGCATGAAGAAAACCCAGACGCCGATCAACAGGAGCATTGGGAACCAGGAAATGAAAATTTGCTGCAGGAACGATGGCTCTTCAGGCGGCTTGACGTCGAAATGCACGCCGCTGGCGACGAGGTCGCTGACCAGCCCACGATCGAGCAAGGTGGCCGTGGCACGAACCTTGGTGTCGTCTGCGCGGATGGCGGTGATGTTCTGGCCTTCGATGACCACATCCTTCAACCGGCGCGACTTGACGTCGTCCAGGAGCTCGGAATAAGCAATGGTCTTGCTGCCGCTGGTTGCCGTGTGATTGTCGAACTGCTTGAACAGCATGAACAACAGCAGCGCAACGACCACCCAGATGGCGGATTTGGAAAACATATTATTCACGAAAACTCCTTCGATGCGATACGCATCTTTACCTGTACCAAAATGCCGATTTTACTCGTCGATTTTACCCGGATTGTGCAGGCGGTGCCACACGTCCTGCGGCCAATGCCGAAATACCAATTTACGGAGATCATCGCCAGACATTATCTTCTGACAAATGTTGTTCCCCGCACAAACACAGTCCTACGCATGTGATGTGCGGGTGGCAGCTCAAATATCAAGGGCAGTTTGCTCGGGCTCGATGGTATTTCGTTCGACCGGATTCTTCAAACCCCGCCCAAGGAGAAAAATCTCGGAAGACTTGTCGCGACTTGCCTTTGGCTTGACCTGTTTGACGATTTTGAATTCGGCTCGAAACTTTTCAACGATCTGACTGAAGCCCATGTCCTTGAAGCATTTGACCAACAATGCTCCGCTCGGTTTCATGTGCTGTTGTGCGAACTCAATCGCCAAATCGATCAGATGCTCCATGCGCGCCGAATCCGCCGTCGGGATACCTGACAGGTTTGGCGCCATGTCGGACAGCACCACATCTGCCTTGCGGCCCGCGAGCAACACATTCAGTTCGCGCACCGGGCGTGCGTCGCGGAAATCGCCCTGGATGAAGTCCACATCGGCGATCGGTTCCATCGGCAACATATCCAGCCCGATGATGGTACCGGAGATGCCCCCGCCCTCGGACCCGGACAGCTTGCGCCGCGCATACTGCGCCCAGCTCCCCGGGGTACAACCGAGGTCGACGATGACCTGGCCGTGCTTGAGGAGCTTTTCGCTCTCGTCGATTTCCTTCAGCTTGTAGGCAGCTCGTGCCCGGTATCCGTCTTTCTGCGCCTGCTTCACGTACGGGTCGTTAATATGGTCGTGTAACCAGTTCTTGTTTAATTTTTTCTTTGCCATTCGCGTAGAATACTGCTTTTAAAGGATTTCAAAAAAGGTTTTAAATAAATACCATGCTTAAACTTACACCCGTCGAGCGCAGCGCCCTGCGCGCAGAAGCCCATGCGCTCAAGCCAGTAGTGATGATTGGCGAAGCGGGCTTGACCGATTCGGTCAAGAAAGAAATTTCGTCCAGCCTCGATTCCCATGGCCTGATCAAAGTGCGCGTATTCGGCGACGACCGCGAAGCCCGTGTCGAGATGTACAACACCATCTGCACCGAACTCGACGCCGCCCCGATTCAGCAGATCGGCAAACTGCTGGTCCTGTACCGCCCGAAAGTCGAAGTGGTCAAGGAGCGCAGCAGCAAGGCCGGTAAAGGCATGCGCGAAGTCACCATCGTCAAGGCCAGCGCCAGCGGCACCAAGCGTCCGAGCGTCACCAAGGTCATGATCAAGGGGAACGAGCGCGTCACGGAAGGCGGCACCATCAAGCGTGCCAAGCCGCGCCAGACCAGCCCGAAGAAAAGCGCGCTGGGGAAGTAACAGCAATAAGTACGAGCAATACACAGCGTCGCCTCCCGGTCGCGGGGGCGACGCAGAACGCCGATGCGGTCAGCGCATCCGGATCACCAGCACTGCCGCCAGCACACTTTCCACCACATACAGCAACTGCGACACGCCGTGCAGGATGGCGAACTGCGTCCATTGCGGGGACTGGCGCATGCTCACGCCACCGGCAGCGTCCTTCAGCGCCGCCATGGCCGGCTGGACCCCCAGGTAAATCGCCAGTGCGCACGCCAGCATCACGCCGATGACGATCGCCAGGCGCCGTTTTTGCACCGTATCGATTGAACGGGCCGTGCCCACCAGGACCAGCAGCAGCGCGGCGCACACGATCGACACCCACGCCTCGCGCGCCAGCAGGCTGCCGACGATCGTGCCGGCCAGCGCACTGTCATGCAGGGTCGCGAACAGCGTTGGCGCCACCAGGTAGCCGATGGTCCAGAGGCTACCTGCCCAGAACACGGCCACCAGCAACCGCATGCGCTGCAGTGCCAGGTCCAGCCACATCAGATGTAGCGCACTTCGAGGATTTCGTATTCGCGCGGGCCGGATGGCGCCTGCACTTCGACGACGTCGCCGGCATATTTGCCGATCAGTGCGCGCGCAATCGGCGAGGTCACCGATACCTTGGACAGCTTCAGGTCGGCTTCATCGAGGCCGACGATCTGGTAGCTGACTTTCTGGCCGCTTTCCAGGTCTTCCAGGTCCACCGTCGACGCGAACACCACGCGCCCTTCGGCGTCGAGCGTGGTCGGGTCGATGATCTGGGCGGCGCCCAGCTTGCCTTCGAGTTCCGCGATGCGGCCTTCCACGAATGCCTGGCGCTCCTTGGCGGCATCGTATTCAGCGTTCTCGGACAGGTCGCCGTGCGAACGGGCTTCAGAAATCGCATCGATGACGATCCGGCGTTCCTTGGTTTTCAGCTGGTGCAGCTCGTTCTTCAGCAGTTCGGCGCCGAATTTGGTCAGTGGGACAGATGTATTCATGGAGTTCTGCTTTATTCGGTAGGGTTGCAATCAGTACGTAAAAGCGAAAACCACAGAGCCGCGCGATGTGCGAACCGCGCGCTGCTCTGTGGTTGACGGGTACTGCCTGATGCTTAGTTTAAGGTTTTATGCAGGCCTTGTAAATCGTAGACCTGCATCTCGTCCAGATGACGCATGCCTTCGATGGCCGCTTCGGCGCCGGCAATCGTCGTGTACGTGACGCTGCGCGCAGCCAGGGCGGATACCCGGATGGTACGCGAGTCGACGATGGCGCTGCGCTTTTCTTCGACCGTGTTCACCACGAACGCGATTTCGTGGTTCTTGATCATGTCGACGATGTGCGGGCGGCCTTCGAGCACCTTGTTTACCGCAGTGACCGGAATGCCGGCGGCAGCGATGACGGCAGCCGTGCCTTTGGTGGCCACCAGGGTGAACCCGAGCTCCACCAGGTCGCGCGCCACCTGCACGGTGCGCGGCTTGTCCGAGCCCTTCACCGACAGGAACGCCTTGCCGGAAGTCGGCAGCTTGATGCCTGCGCCCAGCTGCGACTTGACGAACGCTTCGCCGAACGTCTTGCCGACGCCCATCACTTCACCGGTCGACTTCATCTCAGGCCCGAGGATCGTGTCGACGCCCGGGAATTTCACGAACGGGAACACGGCTTCCTTGACGCAGAAGTATGGCGGCACCACTTCCTTCGTGATGCCCTGCTGCGCCAGTGTCTGGCCGACCATGCAGCGCGCGGCGATTTTTGCCAGCTGCAGGCCGGTTGCCTTCGAGACGAACGGCACGGTGCGCGAGGCGCGCGGATTGACTTCCAGGACAAACACGGTGTCCTGCAGGGCGCCGTCGACTTCACGCTGCTGGATGGCGAACTGCACGTTCATCAGGCCGACCACGTTCAGGCCCTTGGCCATCAGTGACGTCTGGCGCTTGAGTTCAGCGATGGTCTCGTTCGACAGCGAATACGGCGGCAGCGAACAGGCCGAGTCACCCGAGTGCACGCCCGCCTGCTCGATGTGCTCCATCACGCCGCCGATAAAGGTCGTCTCGCCGTCGGAGATGCAGTCGACATCGACTTCGATGGCGTCGTTCAGGAAGCGGTCCAGCAGCACCGGAGAGTCGTGCGACACCTTGACCGCTTCGCGCATGTAGCGCTCGAGGTCGCGCTGCTCGTGGACGATTTCCATGGCGCGCCCACCCAGCACGTACGAAGGACGCACGACCAGCGGATAGCCGATCTCCTGGGCCAGTGCCAGCGCCTCGGTTTCAGTGCGCGCGGTACGGTTCGGCGGCTGGCGCAGACCAAGGGTCTGCAGCAGCTTCTGGAAGCGCTCGCGGTCTTCGGCTGCGTCGATCATGTCGGGCGAGGTGCCGATGATCGGCACGCCGTTGGCCGCCAGTTCGAGCGCCAGCTTCAATGGCGTCTGGCCGCCGTACTGGACGATCACGCCGACCGGCTTTTCCAGTTCGACGATTTCCAGCACGTCTTCCAGCGTCAGCGATTCGAAATACAGGCGGTCGGACGTGTCGTAGTCGGTCGACACGGTCTCCGGATTACAGTTGACCATGATGGTCTCGTAACCGTCTTCGCGCATGGCCAGGGCCGCGTGGACGCAGCAGTAATCGAATTCGATCCCCTGGCCGATGCGGTTCGGGCCACCGCCCAGCACCATGATTTTCTGTTTGTCCGTTGGATTGGACTCGCACTCTTCGTCGTACGTCGAATACATGTACGCCGTGTTGGTCGCAAATTCCGCCGCGCAGGTGTCGACGCGCTTGTAGACCGGGCGGATGCCCAGTTCATGGCGGCGCGCACGCACTTCGGCCGGTTTCACCTGCAGCAGGAAGGCCAGGCGGCGGTCCGAAAAGCCCTTCTGCTTCAGTTTGTACAGCAGCGGTTTGTCGAGCGCATCGAGTTTTTGCGTATCGAGCCACAGTTCGATGTCGACGATTTCCTTGATCTGCACGAGGAACCACGGATCGATGTGGGTCAGCTGGTGCACTTCTTCCAGCGTGAAGCCTTGTGCGAACGCGTCGCCCACGTACCAGATGCGGTCCGGACCCGGCTCGCCGAGTTCTTCTTCGATGGTTTCGCGGTCGCGCGTCTTTTCGTTCAGACCGTCCACGCCCACTTCCAGGCCGCGCAAGGCTTTCTGAAACGCTTCCTGGAACGTGCGGCCGATGGCCATCACTTCTCCGACCGATTTCATTTGCGTGGTCAGGTGCTGGTCCGCGGTCGGGAATTTCTCGAACGTGAAGCGCGGGACTTTGACCACGACGTAATCGATCGACGGCTCGAACGAGGCAGGCGTGGCGCCGTTGGTGATGTCGTTGCGCAGTTCGTCGAGCGTAAAGCCGACGGCCAGTTTGGCGGCCACTTTCGCGATCGGAAAACCGGTGGCTTTCGACGCCAGTGCGGACGAGCGCGACACGCGCGGGTTCATCTCGATGACGATCATGCGGCCATCGTCAGGGTTGATCGCGAACTGCACGTTCGAGCCGCCCGTATCGACGCCGATTTCACGGAGCACCGCGAGACTCGCGTTGCGCATGATCTGGTATTCCTTGTCCGTCAGCGTCTGCGCCGGCGCCACGGTGATCGAGTCGCCCGTGTGCACGCCCATCGGATCGAGGTTTTCGATCGAGCAGATGATGATGCAGTTGTCAGCCGTGTCGCGCACGACTTCCATCTCGTACTCTTTCCAGCCGATCAGCGACTCTTCGATCAGCAGTTCGGAGGTCGGCGACGCTTCCAGGCCGCGCTTGCAGATGGTCTCGAATTCTTCTTCGTTGTACGCGATGCCGCCACCGCTGCCGCCCATCGTAAACGACGGCCGGATGATGGTCGGGAAACCCATCTCGCGCTGGACGGCCCACGATTCTTCCATCGTGTGCGCCACGCCGGAGCGTGCCGAACCGAGGCCGATTTTCGTCATTGCCTGCTTGAATTTGGAGCGGTCTTCGGCCTTGTCGATGGCTTCCGGCGACGCGCCGATCAGCTCGACCTTGTACTTCTCCAGCACGCCGTTGTGGAACAGGTCCAGCGCGCAGTTCAGCGCAGTCTGGCCGCCCATGGTCGGCAGGATCGCGTCCGGGCGTTCCTTGGCAATGATCTTCTCGACCACCTTCCAGGTAATCGGCTCGATGTAGGTCACGTCCGCCATGTCCGGGTCGGTCATGATGGTGGCCGGATTGCTGTTGACGAGGATGACTTTGTAGCCCTCTTCGCGCAATGCCTTGCACGCCTGGGCGCCGGAATAATCGAATTCGCAGGCCTGGCCGATGATGATCGGGCCAGCGCCAATGATCAGGATGCTTTTAATATCACTACGTTTTGGCATTTAGTTCTTCTCCAGCGTTTTACTATCCGCCATCAGGCCGATAAAGCGGTCAAACAAATAGGCAACATCGGCCGGGCCCGGGGAAGCTTCCGGGTGGCCCTGGAAACAGAAGGCAGGCTTGTCGGTGCGCGCGAAACCCTGCAGCGAACCGTCGAACAGCGACACGTGCGTTACGCGGCAGTTGGCCGGCAAGGTGGCCGCATCAACGGCAAAACCGTGGTTCTGCGACGTGATCATGACCTTCTTCGAATCAAGGTCCTGCACCGGGTGATTGGCGCCGTGGTGGCCGAATTTCATTTTCAGCGTTTTGGCGCCGGACGCGAGCGCCATGATCTGGTGCCCCAGGCAGATGCCGAACGTCGGGATCCCCTTTTCAATCAGCTCGCGGCTGGCGGAAATCGCGTAGTCGCATGGTTCCGGGTCGCCCGGACCGTTGGCCAGAAAGATCCCGTCCGGGTTCAGCGCCAGCGCGTCGGCAGCGGTCGATTGCGCCGGCAGGACGGTGACCTTGCAGCCGCGTTCCGTCAGCATGCGCAGGATATTGCGCTTGACGCCGTAGTCGAAGGCAACGACGTGAAATGCCGGATCCGTCAGTTTGCCGTAGCCTTCGCCCAGCTTCCATTCGGTTTCAAGGAATTCGTACGCAACCTTGGTCGAAACGACTTTGGCCAGGTCGAGGCCGGCGAGGCCGGGAAACGAACGGGCCAGTTCCAGCGCTTGCGCAGCGGATGGCTCGTTGCCTTGCTGGCCCGTCAGGATGCACCCGCTTTGGGCGCCCTTTTCGCGCAGGATACGGGTCAGCTTGCGGGTATCGATGCCGGCGATGGCAACGATATTCTCGGCTTTCAGATAGTCGGAGAGCGACTGGCTGGAGCGGAAATTCGACGCCAGCAGCGGCAGGTCGCGGATGATCAGACCGGCAGCGTGCACCTTGGTCGCTTCAACGTCTTCCAGGTTCACGCCCGTGTTGCCGACGTGCGGATAGGTCAGCGTGACGATCTGGCGCGAGTAGCTCGGGTCCGTAAGGATTTCCTGGTAACCGGTCATGGCGGTGTTGAACACCACTTCCCCGGTGGTATGGCCGGCCGCGCCAATGGAAAAACCTTTGAACAAGGTGCCGTCGGCAAGAGCCAGGATGGCTGGAACGGCTGGGCCAGAAAAAAATGGCGGCAAGGTAACTCCCGAATAAAGTTACCGTAGCTGCGCCACGTCAGACCGACATCCAAGGTGACCCGACGGCAAAAAGGCCAGGTCTGGAAGTCGCATTGAATGAGGGATGGTGGGTAGTCGCTACGGCAGGTAAGTGAATGGCTAAACCTCCGAATTATAGCGCTTCTTGCCCTCTTCGGCAATCGCTGCCCGGCGCCGGACAGCGATTTTTTGCCCGGGTGACTGCCTTTACAAGCCCAGTGCGGCAATCCCCGCCTTGGCAATCTGGGCATCTTCCACCGATTTCACGCCGGACACGCCGACGCCACCTACCACGTGGCCGTCGACGATGATCGGCACGCCGCCCTCGAGCATGCCTTCCAGCTCGGGCGCACTCAGGAACGAGTAGCGGCCATTGTTGATGAGGTCTTCGTAGATTTTCGATTCGCGCCGGCCCAGGGCAGCGGTCCGGGCCTTGGCTGGAGAGATATGCGCCGAGATCGGTGCAGCGCCATCGTGACGTTGCAGCCACAGCAAATGTCCGCCATCGTCGACGATGGAAATGACCACGTTCCAGTTGTTCGCAAGCGCTTCAGCTTCAGCGCCCGCAGCGATTTTCTTGACGTCGGCCAGGCTCAGGTAAGGTTTGGTTTGCATCGGTGGCTTTCTACTGTGGAGAGGATGGTTGCTGCCTGGCGCGCAGCTTGGCTTTGATTTGCGGCATCATCGCGGCGGCAGCCTGCTCGCCTGCAAGGATGGCGCGGTTGCGCCCGGCGAAGTCGCTGCCGCCCATGGCGCCCAGCGCCGGGGCGATGACGATGTCGGCTTCCTTGAGTTCGTAATAATTGAGGCGCTGGCCCATGATGCTGAACGTTTGCATCAGTACTTCCAGCGAGCTGGCGGCTGCCTGCGCCTCGGTCTGCGTTGAAATATTCACGGCGATCACAAAATCGGCGCCCATGTCCTTGGCAAACTTGACTGGCACCGGCGCCACCAGGCCGCCGTCGACATAACTGCGGTTGCCGATTTTGACGGACTGAAACACGCTCGGCACGGCCGAAGACGCACGCACGGCCTGGCCGGTGTTCCCGCGCTGGAACAGGATCGGCTTGCCCGTGTTCAGGTCCGTGGCAACGGCGCCAAAGGGAATTTTCAGGCGTTCGATCGGCACGTTCCTGACCGCCTTGTTGACGTAGTTTTGCAGCGCATCGCCTTTCAGCACGCCGGACACCTTGCTAAAAAATGGCAACGCCCAGTCGGAAATGGCAGCCTCGTCCATGTCCATGGCAGTGCGCTGCAAATCGAAGCCATTGCTGCCGGCTGCATACAACGCGCCGACGACGCTGCCGGCGCTGGTGCCGACGACAATATCCGGAAAGATGCCCTGCGCCTCGAGCGCCTTGATCACGCCGATATGCGCAAAGCCGCGCGCGGCGCCACCGCCAAGCGCGAGGCCGATCTTGATTTTACGGGGTGGCGGCAGCGGCTGGACAGCAGCGACCGTGGCGGCCGGCGGCGCCACCGGTGTGGAGCCGCAGCCAGCCAGGGCAAAGCCGGCCAGTGCGGCCAGGGAAGCCATCGAAAAACGGCGACGAGTCGAGTTGAGCATACGATCCGAACAAAACAAGGTGAGCGATTGTACCGCGTCACGCCACCGCCTATCAGCTCGCGGGAAGCGACGCGGTAAACGTGCTGCCCTTGCCCGCTTCCGACGAAATCGACAGCTTGCCGCCGTGGCGCAGCAGTACGTGCTTGACAATGGCAAGGCCCAGTCCCGTACCCTGCGTCTCGCGCGAACGGCTCTTGTCGACCCGGTAAAAGCGCTCGGTCAGCCGCGACAGGTGCTGCAGGTCGATGCCGATACCACTGTCGGCAACGGAAAACTGCAGATCGTCCTCGCCACGCTGCCACGACAGCGCAATGCACCCGCCCGCCGGGGTGTAGCGCACCGCGTTCGAAGCCAGGTTGCCGAAGGCGCTGCGCAACTCTTCCGCATTGCCCATGACGTCGGGTCCATCGATATTGACGGTAATGTCATGGCGCCCGCCGGACAGGGCGCGCGCTTCGGCTGCCACCGATTCAACAACGGACTTCACATCGACTACCTCGCGCTTCAAGGGCGCATCGGTCGACTCGAGGCGCGACAAGGTCAGCATGTCCTCGATCAAACGCTGCATGCGCTCGGCCTGCTCCGTCATCAGGGTCAGGTGCGCCTTGCGCGTGGCGGCGTCCAGCCCCGGATCGTTCATGGCGATTTCCAGGAAGCCCACCACCACAGTGAGCGGCGTGCGCAGTTCGTGCGAGGCGTTGGCGATGAAGTCACGCCGCATTTCCTCGATGCGCTCGGTCTCGGTGGCGTCGTGCGTCACCAGGATCTGGCGCCGGTTTTCGAATGGAATGATCTGGCAGACCAGCTTGCGCCCGCGAATGGACAAGGTCAGCGGTTGCTCGTACCGGCCCAGGATGATGTAATCGATGAATTCGGGATGGCGGATCAGGTTGGTGACGCGGCGGCCTTTGTCGCGCTCGAGCGTGAGGCCCAGGTGCTTTTCAGCGGCGGGGTTGCACCACTCCAGGAACAGCACGTCGTCCATGATGGCGACGCCTTCGGGCAATAAATTCATGGCCTGGCGAAAGCGCGCCAGCCATTCGGTCAATTCGGCCTGGTTGCGCTCGTCGCCGCGGCGGATGCGGTACAGGCGTGCAAAGATATCCGTCCAGGCGCCCCACCCGTCCGGCAGGCTGCGGCTGTCGGGGTCGTTCAACCAGTCGCCCAGCTGCTTCAGGTAGAGCAGCTGCATGAACAGGGCCGTGACGACGATTGCCAGGGCCAGCGCCAGGGCCGGCACGGGCCCTGCAATCATCCATGCCACAACGGCCAGTGCCACGGCGCCGGCTGCCCGCAGCAGCGCAGGCACCCAGAAAAGCAATTTCGGATTCATGATTTTTCCGACAGCATGTAGCCAACGCTACGGATGGTGCGAATCAAGCCCTCCTGCTCTTTCAACGCCTTGCGCAAGCGCAGCACGTGCACGTCGACGGTACGCTCTTCGATCAGGCTGTGGTCGCCCCACACCTTGTCGAGCAGCTGGGCGCGCGAAAACACGCGCTCGCGATGCGCCAGCAGGAACTTCAGCAGCTTGAATTCGGCATTGCCGATATCGATCTTCTTCCCATCGATTTCAACCGACACGCTGGACGGATCGAGCACCAGGCTGCCTGCGCGCATCGGCTCTTCCGAATCATGCGGGCTCTTGCGGCGCAACAGTGCGCGCGACCGGGCCAGCAGTTCGCGCGGCGAAAACGGCTTCGTGACGTAGTCGTCCGCGCCCGTGTTCAGGCCGGCGAGCTTGTCTTCTTCCATGCTTTTTGCTGTCAGCATGATGACCGGAATGTCCGCGAAATTACGGTCGGCGCGCACGCGCGACAGCAGGCGCAGGCCGCTCTGGTCGGGCAGCATCCAGTCCAGCAGCATCAGTTGCGGGCGCTGGGTGCACAGTGCTGTCCAGGCCGCACCGGCACTGGACACCGACTGGATATTCCAGCCGGCTTCGCGCAGGGAGTAGCTGACGAGTTCGACAATTGCCGGCTCGTCTTCCACCACCAGCACGGTGGTATCCATGGCCGCCACCTTACGCTGGTCGCTCGGGCTCAGCCGGCTTGGTGTGGCGGATATCCCTGCCTTCGACGACATAAATGACGTATTCGGCAATGTTTTTTGCATGGTCGCCGATGCGTTCGATGGCTTTGGCCACCCACAACGTGTCGAGCGCCGACGAAATCGTGCGCGGGTCTTCCATCATGAACGTGATCAGGTTGCGCAGGATCGTCTTGAATTCGTGGTCGATCAGGGCATCCTGGGCAATGATTGCCATGGCTTGCTTGCCGTCGTTGCGGGCAAAGGCGTCAAGCGCATCGTGCAGCATCTCGGTGGTGGCCACGGAAATGCTGCGCACCATGTCGTAATGGTTCAGGCCATTCACGACGCCGCGGCTGTGCAGGCTTTTCGACGTGCGGGCAATTTTGCTCGACTCGTCGCCGATGCGCTCGAGGTCGGTGATGACCTTGATGGTGGCAAACACCGTGCGCAGGTCGTTCGCGGCTGGCTGGCGGCGCACGATCAGGTGGCTGCAGGCATCGTCGAGCGATACTTCCAGCTGGTTGACTGCATGGTCGTCGGTCATGACGCGGTCCGCAGTTTCGTCGTTGCCGACGCGGAAGCACTCCATCGCTTCCTCGAACTGGGTCTCCACCATGCCGCCCATCAGCAATACCTTGGAGCGGATCGCTTCCAGTTCGTGGTCATACTGTTTGGATGAATGCTCACCTATCATGCTGCTCTCCGTGTTGTTATGGGGGTCAGCCGAAACGGCCGGTGATGTAATCCTGGGTTTCCTTGCGCGCAGGATTCATGAACAATTGGTCCGTCTCGCCGAATTCAACCACTTCGCCCAGGTACATATAGGCGGTGTAGTCGGAACAGCGCGCTGCCTGCTGCATGTTGTGCGTGACGATGGCAATCGTGTAATCCTGCTTCAGTTCGCTGATCAGTTCTTCCACCTTGGCAGTCGAGATCGGATCGAGCGCCGAGGTCGGCTCATCGAGCAGCAGCACATCGGGTTTCACGGCAACGCCGCGCGCAATGCACAGGCGCTGCTGCTGGCCGCCGGACAGCGACAGGCCGCTCTTGTTGAGCTTGTCCTTCACCTCACCCCACAACGCGGCCTTTTTCAGGGCCCACTCGACGCGCTCGTCCATGGCCCCTTTCGACAGGTTTTCGTACAGGCGCACGCCGAACGCGATGTTGTCATAGACCGACATGGGAAACGGCGTCGGTTTCTGGAACACCATGCCGACCTTGGCGCGCAGCATGTTCACATCCTGGCCAGGTTCGAGGATGTTGTGGCCGCGATAGCGGATCGAACCTTCCGCGCGCTGGCCCGGATACAGGTCATACATGCGGTTGAGGGTGCGCAGGAGCGTCGACTTGCCACAGCCGGACGGGCCAATAAAGGCCGTGACATGCTTGTCGTGGATGTCGAGGTTGACGTTGGTCAGGCTTTGCGTCTTGCCGTAAAAGAAATTCAGTCCAGAAATTTCAATGGTTTTGGCAGGGCGCGCGGCGACTGGCGGAACAGGCATTGGCATCGAAGGAGTCATTTTATTCACAATCAATTAAGTCGGCGTTTTCTGGCTGAAGACGGTGCGCGAGAGTATGTTCAAGAGCAATACGCTGAAAGTCACGAGCAGTGCGCCACCCCATGCCAGGGCGCGCCAGTCGTCGTACGGGCTCATGGCAAACTGGTAGATCACCACCGGCAAGTTGGCCAACGGCGCGTTCATGTCGGAACTGAAGAACTGGTTGTTCAGAGCGGTGAACAGCAGCGGCGCGGTTTCACCGGCGATGCGGGCCAGCGCCAGCAGGACACCGGTGACCACGCCGGCCTTGACGGCGCGCAGGCGCACCATGGTGGCGACTTTCCAGCGCGGCGCACCCAGGGCAAACGCGGCTTCCAGCAGGCTGTTCGGTACCAGGCGCAGCATGTTGTCGGTGGTGCGCACCACGACCGGCACGGCAATCAGCGACAGCGCGATGGTGCCGGCGTAACCGGAAAAGTGATTCACTTTGGCCACATACAGCGCGTACACGAACAGGCCGATGACGATCGACGGGGCCGACAGCATGATGTCGGTTACAAAACGGGTCACCTGCGCGAACTTGTTGCGTTCGCCGTACTCGGCCAGGTAGACGCCGGCCAGGATGCCGATCGGCGTACTGACAAGGGTGGACAGGCCGACCATCATCAAACTGCCGACGATGGCGTTGCGCAGGCCGCCGCCTTCGGTGCCTGGCGCTGGCGTGTCGTGGACAAACATATTCATCGACAGGCCACCCAGGCCCTTGACCAGCAAGGTGCCCAGGATCCAGGCCAGCACAGCCAGGCCCAGCGCCATGGCCAGCACCGACAGGACGATGCCGATGCGGTGGCGCAGCAGGCGTTTGCGGTAGACCGGATTCATGGCGGGGTCAGCCGTTTTTTCCAGCGTGACGGATGCGTCGCTCATTTTGTGCCTTCCTGGCGGGACATCCCGGCCAACATGATTTTTGCTGCCGACAGCACGATGAACGTGATGGCAAACAGGATCAGCGCCAGCGCGAACAGCGACGACACGTGCAGCGGCGTCGACGCTTCGGCAAATTCATTGGCCAGCGTCGAAGAAATGGAATTGCCGGCTGCGAACAGCGACCAGGACAGTTTGTTGGCGTTACCGATCACAAACGTCACCGCCATCGTTTCGCCGAGCGCGCGGCCCAGGCCCAGCATGACGCCGCCGACCACGCCGGTACGGGTGTACGGCAGCACGATCTTGCGCACCACTTCCCACTTGGTGCAGCCGAGGCCGTATGCGGATTCTTTCAAGACTTGCGGCACCACTTCGAACACGTCGCGCATGACCGAGGAAATGAACGGGATGATCATCACCGCCAGGATCAGGCCGGCGGTCAGGATGCCGATGCCCATGATCGGGCCGGAAAACAACGGGCCGATGATCGGCAGCGGGCCGAGGACGCTCTTCAACACTGGCTGCACGTGATCGGCGAACAACGGTGCGAAGACAAACAGGCCCCACATGCCGTAAATAATCGATGGCACGCCCGCCAGCAGCTCGACCGCCATGCCCATTGGACGGCGCAGCCAGACCGGGCAGATTTCAGTGAGGAACAATGCAATACCAAAGCTGATCGGAAAGGCAATCAGCAATGCAATGAATGAGGTAACCAGCGTGCCGACAATGGCAATGGCCGCACCGTAGTGATCGTTGACTGGATCCCAGTCGACCGTGGTGATGAAGCCAGGCCCGAATTCCTTGAACGCGGGTGCGGCGCCAATGGCCAGAGAAGCGATGATGCCAAGCAGCACCAGCAGCACCGATGCCGCGAAGACCAGGGTCAGTTTGTGAAAAATGAAATCCTGGACACGCTGGGTGCGCATCGTCGCACGCAGCGCGGCGTATTCGGCCTGCGCCGTGGCGTCGGTCGCGGCAGCGTCGTGTGCGGCCGGTGAAATCGCGACAGAAGGATGTGCGCTCATGGTTCTGGTTCCAGGTAAGGGTAACAGCCGCGCCGGGGAAATTTCCGCGGGCGGCTGCAATGGTTCAGTACGTCTTTAACAAGCCTGGATTACCAGATTGCCTTGCCGGTGCTGTCTTTCAGGTTGGCCTTCCAGGCAGCGTCGACCAGTTTCGTGACCGACTCAGGCATCGGCACGTAGTCCAGTTCGGCAGCAGCAGCGGAACCGTTCTTGAAGGACCAGTCGAAGAACTTCAGGACTTCCCTGCCCTTGGCGCCATCAGCCTGGCTCTTGTGCATCAGGATGTACGATACACCCGTGATCGGCCAGCTGGCTTTGCCGGCAGCATCGGTCAGCACGATGGCGAAACCAGGCGTCTTGGTCCACTCGGCGCCAGCAGCAGCAGCCTTGAAAGCGTCGTCGTCAGGCTGCAGGAACACGCCATCCTTGTTTTTCAGCTGGGTGTGCGCCATCTTGTTTTTCTTGGCATAAGCCCACTCGACGTAGCCGATTGAACCCTTGATACGCTGCACGTTGGCGGCGACGCCTTCGTTACCCTTGCCGCCGACGCCGGTGGCCCATTTCACTGCCGTGCCAGAGCCGATTTTCGCCTTGAAATCCGGGTTGGTTTTCGACAGGAAGTCGGTGAACAGGAACGAGGTGCCCGAGCTGTCAGCGCGGTGGACGACGGTGATTTCATCATCCGGCAGCTTCACGCCAGGGTTCAGCGCAGCAATTTCAGGCGCGTTCCACTTGGTGATCTTGCCCAGGTAGATATCAGCGACGACCGGACCGGTCAGCTTCATCTGGCCAGGGGTGATGCCTGGCAAATTGACGATGGTGACGACGCCACCCATGATGGCAGGGAACTGGAACAGGCCGGCTTCAGTCAGTTCGGCAGCCGACAAAGGCATGTCGGAGGCGCCGAAATCAACGGTCTTGGCCTTGATCTGCTTGATGCCCGCGCCCGAACCGACCGACTGGTAGTTCAGGCCGTTGCCGCTGGCCTTCTTGTACATCTCGGCCCATTTGGCATAGATCGGGTAAGGGAAGGTTGCGCCAGCGCCGGTCATGTCTGCGGCGGAGACGATCGACATCGTCATGGCAGCCGAGGCGCCGACAACGAGGGAGGCAAACAGGTGCTTCATGCGCATAACAGTTCCTTAACAGAGGTGGGGTGAATGCGATGCAGTCTATACGAGCAATATGACAGGTTTATGACAGATAAAAAAGGCATGTCATAAACGGCGCACCCGACTTTGCCCGGAGAAACGCTCTCGTGTCACATTGCAGCCACACATACAGGACGCGCTTGCCAGAGTGATACTGTGTCTTCATCGCGTGCATTTTGTGGCATGTTTGCCCTTGCTTGTCGCCGGATGCCTGCTACCTTGTAGCATTCACGTAACGGAAAGGAGGAACGCTAGACAGCGTATATCGATGTTGATTGATTTGCTGGGCATGGCCATGTTGGCAGGGCTGGCTGGATTGGTTGCGTATGAAATCGTGGCTGAAGTGCGCGGCGCCAGTGAACCCTTGCACGATCGCTATCACGAATAGCAAGAAGGTCCGCAGGACCAATAAAAAAGCGGCGAGGCCCCTGGCGCTCGCCGCTTTCATTTCTTGCCATCTTTTCACTGCATGGGCCGTGGCGATGCCGCCAGCGACGACGGCGTGCTAATCGAGTTCGCGCAGTTTGTTGAAAGCTTCGTCGATCCGCTCGACGGCAACAATCGTCATGCCTTCGATCTTTTGTTTCGGCACGTTTGCTTTTGGGATCATGGCGATTGAAAAGCCCAGCTTGGCCGCCTCGCGCAGGCGCTCCTGGCCTCGCGGCGCCGGACGGATTTCACCGGCCAGGCCGATTTCACCGAAGACCACCAGGCCGCGCGGCAGCGGCTTGTTGCGCATCGAGGAATTGATCGCCAACAGCACCGCCAGGTCGGCCGCCGGCTCGGTAATCTTGACGCCGCCTACCGCATTGATGAACACATCCTGGTCGAACGCGGCAATGCCGGCATGGCGGTGCAGCACCGCCAGCAGCATGGCGAGGCGGTTTTGTTCCAGGCCGACCGACAAGCGGCGGGCATTGGGCAGATGGCTGGTATCGACCAGCGCCTGGATTTCGACGAGCAGCGGGCGCGTGCCTTCCTGCGTCACCATGACGCAGGCACCCGGTACTTGCGTATCGTGTTGCGACAGGAACAAGGCGGAAGGGTTCGACACGCCCTTCAACCCTTTTTCGGTCATGGCGAACACGCCCAGCTCGTTGACGGCGCCGAAGCGGTTTTTGATCGCCCGCACCAGGCGGAAGCTTGACTGCGGGTCGCCTTCGAAATACAGGACTGTGTCGACGATGTGTTCGAGCACGCGTGGGCCGGCCAGCGCGCCCTCTTTCGTGACGTGGCCAACCAGGATGATGGTGACGCCGGTCTGCTTGGCCACGCGTGTCAGTTGCGCCGCGCACTCGCGCACCTGCGACACCGAGCCCGGTGCGGACGTCAGCGCATCCGAATAGACGGTCTGGATCGAATCGATCACGGCCACTTCGGGCTTCAGGTCGGCCAGCGTCCCGAGAATCTTTTCCAGCTGGATTTCCGCTTGCAGCTTGAGTTCGCGCCCGTCCACGCCCAGCCGGCGCGCGCGCAAGGCAATCTGGGCGCCGGATTCTTCGCCGCTGACATATAAAGTACTCTTGGCGGCCGAGATATTGGCCAGCGCCTGCAGCAGCAACGTCGATTTGCCGATGCCGGGGTCGCCGCCGATCAGCACCACGCCGCCAGCCACCAGGCCGCCGCCCAGTACCCGGTCGAATTCCTCGATACCTGTGCCAAAGCGCGGTACATCGACCGCTTCGATGTCGGACAGCGACAGGACCGGCGCGGTTTGCGCCAGGCTCTTGTGCGGACCTTGCTGCGACAGGCGGTTCACGCCGGCCGTTTCCTGTACCGACTCGACCATGGTGTTCCAGGCATGGCACGCAGCGCACTGCCCCATCCAGCGGCTCGAGATGGCGCCGCATTCAGAACAGGTGAAATTTGTTTTTGGCTTAGCCATTGGTGCCCATCCGTCCTTCCAGCATGCGTACGCGCGGCGCCAGGGCGCACATCAACTCGTAACCGATCGTGCCGGCTGCGGCAGCCACTTCGTCGATCGGCAAGCCGTCGCCCCATAACGTGACCTTGCTGCCGACCCGCGCGTTGGGAATGGGCGTCAGGTCGACTGTCATCATGTCCATCGACACGCGACCGATCAGCGTGGTGCGCACCCCGTCGACAATGACGGGCGTGCCGTGCGGCGCATGGCGCGGGTAGCCGTCGGCATAGCCGCACGCCACCACCCCGACCGCCATCGCGCCGGCAGCCTGGAAACTGCTGCCGTAGCCGACACTGTCGCCTGGCTGCAGCTGCTGGATGCCGATGATTTCCGACGCCAGCGTCATGGTCGGGAGCAATCCGAACTCGGCAGCCGTTTTGCCGCCGGGCGTGCCGCCGTACAGCATGATGCCCGGACGCACCCAGTCGCTGGCCAGCTCTTCTCCCAGCACGGACTGCTGCAGCACGCCGCCCGAGTTCGAGAGGCTGCGCTCGCCCAGCAGGCCGGCCGCGCCGAGACGGAAGCGGCGCACCTGTTCGACAATGCGCAGGCGCGGATGTTCCAGTTCGTCGGCATTGGCGAAGTGGGTCATCAGCGTAATGTGGCGGATGCCGGGGATCGCGCGCAGGCGCGCGTGCGCGGCGGCGTAGTCTTCCGGCATGAAACCAAGCCGGTTCATGCCGGTGTTCATTTTCAGGTGCACATCGATCGGGCGATAGAGCTGGGTGTATTCGAGCATCTTGATCTGCTCGATGCAATGCACGGCGCTGTTGATGTTGTGTTCAGCCAGCAGGGCCACATCGGTAGGATCGAAGATTCCCTCTAATAATAGTATCGGCTTGATCCAGCCCAGCGCGCGCAAGCGCACGGCGTTGTCGGTTTCGATCAGCGCCAGCCCGTCAGCCAGCGCGAAGCCCTGCATGCCATGCTCGAGTCCATGTCCATACGCGTTCGCCTTCACGACTGCCCATATGTTGGCGCCGGGCGCAGACACGCGCGCGCGCTGGAGGTTGTGTTGCATGGAATCGAGGTGAATCGTGGCAGTGAGGGGACGCGGCATGGATGGGCAGGCAGAAGGATCGTCAAGTGCGTATTTTACCGGACCGCGCCTGCCAGCACAGCCGCGATTTGTTTTGGATTGCCTTCCGTTCATGGTATAAAGCAACCCAGACTGATTACCCAACTCTCGAATGAACCGTGGTTTTTACACCATCATGGCGGCGCAGTTTTTTTCGTCGCTCGCGGATAACGCGCTGCTTTTTGTAGCGATCGACCTCCTCATTTCCCGGAATGCGCCGGAGTCGCTCAAGCCACTGCTCAAGCTGTCGTTCGTGCTGTTCTATGTAATCCTCGCTGCGTTTGTCGGCGCGTTTGCCGACGCCCTGCCCAAGGGCCGCGTCATGTTCATCGCCAACCTCGTCAAGATTTTCGGGTGTGGCCTGCTGTTCCTTCACGTTCATCCCCTGCTGGCCTATTCCGTGGTCGGCTTTGGCGCAGCCGTGTATTCGCCCGCCAAGTACGGCATCCTGACCGAACTGCTGCCGCCGGAGAAACTGGTGGCCGCCAATGGCTGGATCGAAGGGCTGACCGTCATGTCGATCATTCTCGGCACCGTGCTGGGCGGGCTGCTGGTCAGCGTCAAGGGTTCCACCTTCCTGCTCGGCCTCGACATCCCGATGATCAGCACCGGCATCGACACACCCATCGAAGCCTCGCTTAGCCTGGTCGCTTTCATTTACTTGCTGGCGACGCTGTTCAACCTGCGTATTCCCGATACCGGCGCCCGCTACGCCAAGCAAAAGCGCGGCGCCACGCGCCTGATCCGTGACTTTGCGCATTGCTCGACGATCCTGTGGAAAGACAAGCTGGGCCAGATTTCGCTGGCAGTCACCACGCTGTTCTGGGGCGCCGGCGCCACCTTGCAATTCATCGTCCTGAAATGGGCTGAACGCTCGCTCGCCATGCCGCTTGACAAAGCCACCTCGCTGATCGGCGTCGTCGCCGTCGGCGTGGCTGTGGGCGCGGTCGCCTCGGCTAAAATGATCCCCCTGCAGCGTTCGCTCACCGTGATTCCGCTGGGCATCATCATGGGCCTGGTCGTCATGAGCATGACGATGGTCCACACGGTGGCGCTGGCGTACCCGCTGCTGGCCCTGATTGGTTTGCTCTCCGGCTTCTTCGTGGTCCCGATGAACGCGCTGCTGCAGCACCGCGGCCATGTCCTGATGAGCGCCGGCCACTCGATTGCGGTGCAGAACTTCAACGAAAACCTGTCGATCCTCCTGATGCTGGCCGTCTACGCCGTGATGCTGACGCTGAACGTCGACCTCGACGTCATCATCCTCATCTTCGGCCTGTCGGTTGCCGCCATCATGTACCTGATCATGCGCCTCCACGCCGCCAACCAGCGCGCATACGACTCCCTGGCGCTGATCGGCGAACACAAACACTAATTGCCCGGTGGCTCTTACCCAACAATGAGGGTCAGAGTCAAATTATTGAGCAATTGTTCCAACAAGTTGCCGCGCACCTCCGCGTCATTTCAGCAATATCCGCGAATCAATTGGCCAATTAATCTACTCTGACCCTAATTATTGGGTAATGGATTTTGGCATTTGACGTCGTGGGAAATCGTTGCAGCCAGGCGGTGGCATTGGTGCGCCAGATGAGGGGACATGATGCCGCAGTTACATGCGATGGTCGGCGAGCACAAACCCGCTTGCCACCCGGCTCTTACGCATCAATTAGGGTCAGAGTCGAATTATTGAGCAATTGTTCCAGTAAATTGCAAGGAATTACCGCGTCAGTTCACCAATATCCGCGAATCAATTGGCCAATTAATCTACTCTGACCCTCATTGTTGGGTAATGGATTGGGGGCATTGAAATTGCGCAGGAGTGTTACGGCAAGGCGGCGGCTTTGGTGCGCCAGGTTGTGGGGACGATGAAGCCGCGGTCGCATTCGATGACATGGCCGGCTGCGTGGCGCAGGCGGGCGACGAGGACCGGGCTGTCGTGGGTCTCGAACTGGGCGCAGAGGGTGGCGTGCAGGGCGGCGCGGGTGAGCGCGCTGGCGTCGGAAGTGTGCCGGTACGGCGCCAGCCATTGCAGCTTGGGCAGGATTACGTAATGCGCGTCGGGCAACTGGTCGATCTCGCCCACGGCGCACCAGAAACCGCGGCAGTGCGCCGGGTCGATGCCGCGCATCGGGGCGCTGGGGCCTGCCTGCAGCGGATAGAACAGCCAGCCCTTGACCAGCGCACGTGCACGCACCACCGGGCGCACCAGCACGGCCTGGGCCGCGGGATGCTGGCCGAGCACCAGTTGGCGCTGAATAATCTTGCGCATCTTGGCGCCCAGGCTGTCGGCCAGGTTGGGGCCGACCAGCGCGTCGAGGTTGCCGGGATCCTGGCGCTGCAGCAGGTAGAACTTGGTGGCGAACTCGATATGCTCGACGCCGTCCAGGCCCGCATCGAGCAGGAAATCGAATTCGCCCACGGTGTCGTTGCGGGTGGCACGCACCTGCAGGCCGTGCGCCACCAGCTGCCCCCGCGCGCTGAAATAAAATGCCATCAGCTTTTCCGCGTACAGTCCCAGGCGCGTATAAGTTCGCTCCCCCAGCGCAGCGTTCAGCGGCGCCGGGTCATGGTCGAGCGCGAACAGCCAGCGTTCCACTGCCGGCGTGACGGCGTCCAGTTGCAGCACCTTGCCGTGCCAGTGCGGATCGACGCCGTCGAGCAACCCGGGGGCGTCGAGCAGCCACGCCAGCGCACGCACGCGTGGATGGCGCAGGCCGCCCCAGCGGCGCTCGAAATGCGCCTGGAAGTTGTCGACTTCCACCTGTTCAGGCGGCAGCGTCATTGCCCGGGTCGCCCGGTTGCGCCGCCATGGCGCGGCACAGGTCGGCCCAGGCCAGCGCCTTGTCGGCGCCGCGGCGCAGCAGTTCGCCGGGATGGAGCGTGGCGACCATCACCGCGCCCTCCACGGAATGGACCTGGCCACGCGCGCCCGCCAGCGGCGCCTGCAAGGGCTGGTCGAGCATGGCGTTGTCCGCCACCTGGCCCAGCGTCAGCAGCACACCTGCCCCGGTCAACGCCAGTTCGCGCGCGAGGAAGGGCCGGCAGGCAGCCACTTCGTCGGCAGTGGCTGCACGGTCGCCGCCATTTGCGCTGGCAGGACGGCATTTGACCAGGTTGGTGACATACACGTCGCGCGCGCGGGCATGGCCGGCGGCGGCCAGCATGTTGTCGAGCAGCTTGCCGGCGTCGCCGGCGACCGGCAGGTTCGCCGCCTCATCGGCCACGCTGGTCGCGCCCGCCGCTACCATCCACACGGCCGACTCGGCGCCGGCGCCGTAGACGGGTTTGGCGCCCGGACGGCATGCACCGCACCGCGTGCAGGCGGCAATCGCCGCGCGCAATGCCGCCCAGTCCATCTGCGCGATATCGGGTTCGCCCGGGTCCTGGACGGCGCTGTCCGCTTCCACCGGCGCAGGCGCCACGGCCTCCTCGACCGGCGCGGCTGGCTGCTGCCGCAGCTGCCACAGAGGCGCAATGCCCATCTCGGCCAGGAAGGCGCTGTCGCGGTCGCTGACTGTTTTCATAAGACGTGCCTCATCACGATCGCATCTTCGCGCTTGCCCTCATGCGCCGGATAATACGCGCGGCGCCGGCCGATTTCGACATAGCCGTAGCGCCGGTACACTGCCAGCGCCCGCAGGTTCGACGGCCGCACTTCCAGCAGCACCGATTCGGCGCCGAGTCCGCGCGCACGTGCCGCCACCTTGTCGAGCAGATAGCGGCCCAGGCCCGTGCCCTGGCGGCTGGCCGCCACCGCGACATCGAGCAAGTGCGCTTCGTCGACGGCTGCCATCAGCAGGAAATAGCCCGCCAGCTGGCCATGCGCGTCGCGCAGCACCCAGGCGTCGTAGCCGCTGGTGAGCGAATCGATGAAATTCCCCCGGCTCCAGGGATGCGGAAACACGCTCTGCTCGATGGCGAGCACGGCGTCGACATCCTGCAGGCGCATGGGCGCATAGTCGAGCAGGTCGAAGACGGCGCTGCCATTCATGCGGCCATTCCTGCTGCCGCGGCCTTGGCCGCGTTGATGACCTGGCGCTCCGCGCTGGTGTAGGCAATCTTGTTGCGCAGGTAGAGCGGCTGCGCGGCCGCGGCATCGACCGCCTGCCCCGCCGCGAACGCCTGCGCCCCCAGGTCCACGAGGTCGCGCGCGTGCGGCGCGATATCCGGCATCGCGCCGGCTGCAAAAGAACTGTTGGCAAACGCCTCTGGGTATGCCGTCAAGCCATTGCCGCAGGCAACCAGGCCGGCAGCGCTCACTGGCGCCACTGCTTCCGGCGCGCACAGCGCGGGCGCCACCACTGTCTGCCAGCCACCGGCGTAACGGTACTGGGCCCAGTAGACTTCACCCATGCGCGCGTCCAGCAGCACCAGGATCTCGCTGGCCCCGCTGCGCGCGCGGCACGCCAGCGCCATCGCGTCCAGGGTGACCAGCGGCACGACCGGCAGGCCGGCGCCAAACGCCAGGCCCTGCGTGATGCCGCACGCAGTGCGCACGCCGGTAAATGAGCCGGGCCCGGCGCCAAACGCAATGGCGTCGACGTCCGCCAGTTTGATACCGGCGTCGGCCAGCAGTGCCTGCACCATCGGCAGAATCGCTTGCGAATGGGTGCGCACGCCCGACGATTCACGGGTGGTGACGGTGGTCCCGGTCAATAAAGCGCAGGAGGCGAGTTCGGACGATGTTTCAATGGCGAGCAGGATAGGCATGGGGCGTATTTTAACCCGCGCCCGGGGTGCGGCGAAGTGCGGCAATGGCAGGCCGGATGAATAGCCGGTCCGCAATCAGAGTAAAATTGCGCTCATGCACAGTCTCAGCCTCGATTCCACCAACCACGCCGACGTCGCGGCGCGCATCAGCGGCGCGCGCTGGGTCGTCGCCTGCCTGTGCGCCGCGTGGTGCGGCACGTGCGGCTCCTACCGCGCCGCCTTCGAGTCGCTCGCGGCGCGCCATCCGGACAAACAATTTATCTGGATCGACATCGAAGACCAGGCCGACGTGGTGGGCGACCTCGATGTCGACAACTTCCCAACCTTGCTCATCCAGCGCGACGACACGGTTGCCTTCTTCGGCGCCATGCTGCCCGATCCCGCCCTGACGGACCGCCTGGTCAAGGCGCAGGCGGCGACGCCGAACGACGAACTGGCGCGCCTGGCGCAATCGACCGGAGAGCGGCGCCGCTGGCAGGCCGAATGCAACCTGCGCACGCTGCTGGCCGCTGCCGGCTGACCGGCTGCCACCCACGCGCATTCAACGCATCGCCCGCCACTGCAGTTGCAACTGGTCGGCCGCCACCGGCTGGCCATAAAAAAAGCCCTGCGCACGGTTGCAGCCATGGCGCAGCAGAAACGCGACCTGCTGCGCGTTCTCCACCCCTTCCGCAATCACGGACAGATTCATGCTCTTGCCGAGCTGGATGATGGCAATCGCAATGGCTTCATCATCGGCGTCCGACGCAATATCCTGAATGAAGCTGCGGTCGATCTTCAGGGTCTGCACCGGCAGCTGCTTGAGGTACGCCAGCGATGAATAACCGGTGCCGAAATCGTCGATCGCCAGTTCGACGCCAATTGCATGGAGTTCATTGATCAGCGCCAGCGCGTCGCCGGTATTCATGATCACCGATTCGGTCACCTCGAGCTGCAGACGATGCGGTTCCAGTCCGGTTTCTGCAAGAATCTGGCGCACCAGGCCGGCGATCAGTCCGCGTTCGAACTGGCGCACCGACACGTTGACTGCGATCTTCGGCACAATCAACCCCTGCGCCTGCCAGCGCATCATCTGGCGGCACGCTTCGAACAATACCCATTCGCCCAGCTGGTTGATGAAGCCCGTCTCTTCGGCCAGCGGAATGAAACGGACCGGCGCGACCTCGCCCAGTTCCTGGTTCTGCCAGCGCACCAGCGCTTCGGCGCCGATCAGGCGGCCGCTGTCGATCTCCACCTGCGGCTGGAACTGCAGATGGATTTCGCCCCGCTCGATCGAGCGGCGCAGCAGTGCTTCCAGGCGCAGGCGCAGGACGCCGTCGCCGGTCATCGACGGCAAATAGAACTGGAAATTGTTGCGCCCGCGCGCCTTGGCCTGGTACATCGCCACATCGGCATTGCGGATCAACATGTTCAGGTCATCGGCGTCTTCCGGATACAGGCTGATGCCGATGCTGCCGGTAACAAACAACTCGTGCTCCGCCACGATGAACGGCTGCTCGAACATGGTCATCAGCTTTTCCGCCACCTGGGCCGCGCCCGCTTCACCCTCGACATTTTCCAGCAGCACAATGAACTCGTCGCCACCCAGGCGCGCAAGCGTATCGCCATGGCGCAGGCGCCGCGCCATCGCCATGGCGACTTTTTTGAGGAGCGTGTCGCCGACATGGTGGCCAAGCGTGTCGTTGACGTTCTTGAAGCGGTCCAGGTCGATGAACATGACTGCCAGCTGTTCGCCTTCACGGCCTGCGCGCGCGACCGCGTGCTGCAGGCGGTCATTGAACAGCAGCCGGTTCGGCAGCCCCGTCAGGGGATCGTGGTGGGCCAGGTGGTCGAGCTTGTCCTTGGCTTCCTTGACCTGCGTGGTGTCATTGAATACGCCCACAAAATGGCTGAGCGCGCCAACGTCGTCGCGCACCGCGGTCATGGTGAGCGCCTCGAGATAGGTGGTGCCGTCCTTGCGTGTGCGCCGCAATTCACCCTGCCAGAAACCGGTCTCTTCCAGCGTTTCCCCCAACGCGGCATGAAACGCGTCGCCCTCGAGGTTGCCGGGAAACCTGCCCGCGTTCTGCCCGAGCGCTTCCATTTCGCTGTAACCGGTGATACGCGTAAAGGCAGGATTGGTGGCAACGATGCGGTGGGCCTGGTCGGTGACCACCACGCCATCGGCGATCCAGTCCAGCACCGTCGCTGCCAGGCGCAACCTTTCGTCGGCCTGGCGGCGGGCGGTGACGTCGGCAAACACCCAGATGGAGCCGGCTGCCGGCTGGCCGGGATCGACCGCGCGCCCGCTTACCAGGCACCAGATCAGAGACCCGTCGCGGCGCCGGTACTGGCGCTCATCCGTGACGTCCCGGCCCAGTGCCAGCCGGGGCAGCTTGCGCGCGGCAGAATCGCTGTAAGCTGCCGGGTCGGGAAAAATGACTGCGGCCGGGCTGTCGACGAGTTCGCCACCGGCATAGCCGAACAACTCGTCGCAGCGGCGATTGGTCGACACGATATATTCGTCACGGACAAACATCACGCCGAACATGACGTTGTCCAGAATGGCATTCTGCTCGGCGAGCAGTGCCTTGATGTGCATCTCGGCGCGCTTGCGCTCGGAAATGTCGGCCACGATGCCGTCGACGTGGTAGCGCGGACTGCCCGGCAGGTCATGCGGCTGGCCGCTTTCCTGCACCCAGCGCTCGACGCCGCCAGCGTCGATGATGCGGTATTCAAGCGTGTATGCCTGGCCCGCCACGATGGCGGCGCGCACCGTGTGGCGATGATGGCGCCGGTCTTCGGGATGGATCATGTCGACCCAGGCGTCGGTTCCGCCGTGCATGAAGTGGCCTGCTGAAAACCCGGTGATGGCCGCCAGTGCATCGCTGACAAATTCGATCGGCCCGCCCGGCTGGGAGCGGAACACTGCCCCGGGCACCTGGCTGACGATGGTGCGGAACTGCTCCTCGTTGCGGCCGATGTCGGCAAACAGGGTGCGGATGGCGTCGCGCATCCGGTCCATCTGCCGGCCCAGGCGCCCGAGTTCATCGTCACCGGACAGCACCAGCGGCGCGTCGAACTGCCCGCGCGCCAGTGCGTCGGAAAACGCTTCCAGCCGGCGCAGCGGGTATTGCAGGCGGCTTTTCAGGAACAGCACGATCAGGAGCAGCGACACGGCCAGCTGGAGGGCCAGCACGATCAGGTAGCTGGCCCGGCGCGTATGGAGCTCCTGCTGCACCCGCGCATTGTCCATGTCGACGGCAATCCGGCCGATCCATTCGCCATGAAACACGATATCGCGTTCGGCGTGGGCCAGGCCGGGCGGCGCACCGGTAGCAGCAGCAGGAGCAGCACCTGTACCTGTACCCGTACCGGCGCGCACATCGATAAAGGCAGTGTTCGCGGGGCCAAGCACGCGCACGCGCTGCACGGCCGGATCGCGCATGACCGAGTCGACCAGGCCGCGCGCGCCTTCGAGGTTCATGTTCCACAGCGACTCCTGCATGCCGAACGCCAGGATGTCGGCATAGCGGCGCACCGATTCGTCGAGCCGCCGCGCAGCAGCCTGGCGCTCCTGCACGGCAATCAGGAAATAGCTGCCCGCCACGGCAGGCATGACCAGGCCGCCCACGACCACGAGCAGCAGCGCGCCGAACATGGAGCGGCTGTAAAGCGTGCCCAGCTTGGCAAGGACAGTGCGGGGATAGTTGCGGAGCATGCAATGCCATAATGTGGGCGGTTCGCGATGATTATGCACACTGTATTGCCGCATGTCATCTGTTTTACAGGAGAGTGTTGCACGCCTGGGTGGGCATCTTCACCCTGCCTGGTGCGAAACGCACGACCGCAGGGCCGCTGGCGCCAGGCTTGCTATCATGCAGGCACTTCAACCAAGGACTTCACCATGACATTTTCGATGTACTCCTCCTCCGTCCCGGTATTCCGCCAAGTCCTGACCGCCCTCTCTTCCGTGCTCGAGAAGGCAGAAGCCCACGTCATCGACAGGAAAATCGAGCCGGCAGCCCTGCTGCAGGCCCGCCTGTTCCCGGACATGTTCCCACTGGCGCGCCAGGTGCAGGTGGCGGCCGATTTCGCCAAGGGCGCATGTGCCCGCCTCGCTGGCGCCGATGTTCCGAAATACGACGATGTTGAAAACACGTTTGCCGAACTGCGCGCGCGCATTGCCACCACGCTCGCGTTCATCGACGGCCTGGACCAGGAGGCGATCGCCGCCAGTGCGGACCGTGCGATCACGACCGGAAGCGGTGAAAAGACGCGCCATTTCACTGGCCAGGAATACCTGCTGCATTACGCCTATCCGCATTTCTATTTCCATGCGACGACCGCGTACGCGATCCTGCGCCACAACGGCGTGGACATCGGCAAGAAGGATTTTGTCGGCAGCTACAAGTAAGGCAGCAGCATTTACTTGTTACGGCGGGGATAACCCTGCTCCAGGATCCGCGTCCACACCAGTTCCTTGTCGGCATCCGACATGGCGACCCAGTGCGCCACTTCGACGACCGTGCGCCCGCAGCCGCGGCAGACATCGTCGAACGTGGTCGAGCAGACCGCCACGCACGGCGTGTCCGGGCGGATCACGACCGGCGCATTGGCACCGGCGCCGTCAGGCTGGTCCGACATGCAGCGCATCCCAGCCGTCATGGCCCAGTTTTTCCATCGTCGCGATATTTTTCTCGAAAATTTCTTCCGCGTCAGGGAACGCCTCGACAGCCCGTTCGATGCTCTCTTCGCGCAGCAATTGCAAAATCGGGTAGGGCGAGCGGTTGGTAAAGTTTTCGATGTCGTTGATGTCGGTATCGGCAAACTGATAGTCCGGATGGAAGCTGGCGACCTGCAGCTCACCTTCCAGGGACATGTCTTCGATGGCGGCATCGGCCACATCGAGGAACTCGTTGTAATCGAGAAAATCGGTCAGCACGAACGGATGGATCAGCAACGTGGTGTCGATTTGATCGGCAGGCGTATCGGACAGCAGCTGCAATTCATCCATCAATTGTTCCAGCAGTGCCTCAGGCGTGCTGGCAGGCGACACGACATACCGCACCTGCTCCTTGACATGGACCGCCTTGGCAAACGGGCACAGGTTCAGGCCAATGACAGCCTGCTCGACCCAGCGGCGGGTGGCGGCAAGGATGGCATCGTCGTCGAGGTTGGGATCGGTCTTACGCATGATAAAAATTCTCAAAAATGGGGCGCGTGGCGCAAGTGGGGATTGTACGCACATTTGCGCTTGCTCAGAAATGGGGACGCCGGCACCGGTAACGTGAAGTGCATGCCAGCGCCATCGAGCCGTTATAAAACATGCAAGCACGGCGAAAGCGGTATGCGCGTCAGAGCCGCGCTTCGACGCTGGACGACAGTAAAGCCAGGCGCTACCAAAGCTGTTTGTATGGCAATGAAAATATTGGCATACCCCACCGGGTATCACTGAATCAAGCGATTTTCCAGCAGTAAAACAGCCAGGAAATCGAAATACCCCGTGTTTTGTAATGGCAAAAATATCATTCATTGTCAAAATGAACAGGCCATTTTTTTTGTAACCGTGCCGACATACTTCTTGACGAGCTTGACAAGTGGTCCGTACACTCGTCGCGTTAATCGAGGTCCGGCAGCGTTTTTTCGTCTTACCGGACGCACAATTGGAGAGCTATGCAAGCTACCATCCGCCCTACCCTGTCCCGCCCCGCCCGGTCGAACATTGCCCGCGCTACCGCACTGCTGGCTGTCACGATCGCCGCTACGTCCCCCCTGCTGGCCAAGGCCGCCGATGCGTCGCCTGGCAGCATGATGCAGGCCTCGTCGAGCACCGTGCTCGCAGCCCGCTCGGTCTTGCCGGGCACGCCGGTATTCAAAGCAGACGACTTCAAGGAAACGGATTTGTGGGGCCGCTTGCGCAGTGGTTATGCCATTCCGGACATTAACAACGATCTCGTTGCAAAGCACACGCAGTATTACGCCAAAAGCCCCGACAACCTGGCCCGCATTTCCGGCCGCGCATCGCTGTACCTGTACCACGTGGTGCAGGAACTGGAAAAGCGCAACATGCCAACCGAACTGGCATTGTTGCCAGTGATTGAATCGGCATTCAACCCGCAAGCAAGCTCATCGGCCAATGCAGCCGGCATCTGGCAATTCATGCCGGGCACCGGGCGCGACTTTTCACTCAAGCAGAACCTCTTCAAGGATGAGCGCCGCGGCGTGCTGGCCTCGACCGACGCGGCCCTGACCTACCTGCAGCGCCTGTACACGATGTTCGGCGACTGGCAGCTCGCGCTGGCTGCGTACAACTGGGGCGAAGGCAATGTCCAGAAAGCGATCAAGAAAAACCAGTCGCTGGGCAAACCGACCGATTTTGAAAGCCTGGCCGATTTGATGCCGGCTGAAACACGCAACTATGTGCCAAAGCTGCAGGCGGTAAAGAACATCATCGCCAACCCGGGTCAGTATGGCGTGTCCCTGCCTGCCATCGACAACACGCCGTACTTTACGGCAGTCGACAAAACCAGCGACATCGACCTGACTGTTGCCGCCCAGCTGGCCGAAATGTCGGTTGACGAATTCAAGGCGCTCAATCCGCAATTCAAGCGTCCCGTCATTACCGGCGACGAGCAGACCAAGATTCTGCTTCCCAAAGAAAACGCCGAAAAATTTCACCTCAACCTGGCGCAGTGGGGTCACGCACTGTCGAGCTGGACCACGCACAAGATTGTCGGCGCCCGCGAGAGCATGGCATCCCTGGCGCAGCGTCTGGGCACGACGCCGGAAGTCTTGCGCAAGGTGAACAATATCCCGGCCCAGTCGCGCCTGGTGGCAGGCTCCACGATCCTGGTACCGAAAATGTCGGCATCGGCTGGCGGCAGCAGCGCTGACAATATTGCCGAGGCAATTGTCGACAATGCCACGGTGGCGTTCGAAGCTGACCGTCCGGAACGCACGCGCCGCAGCGCGCACCCTACCCGGGCCCAGCGCATCAAGGCCAGCGCCGCCGGCGCCGTCGACGAAATCCGCAGCCGGGTCTCGCGTATCGCCAAAAAGAAGGAAGCGCCACGCGCGAACGGACGCAAGCATCGGTAATCCATCGCGCAAGCTAAACCGCAAAAAGGCAGCGCAATCCATACGGATTCGCTGCCTGTTTGGCATTCCTCCGCACGAAATATCGTTGTCCCTGTACAAGCACAGTGAAACTACTGTATAGTCTTGTTTGTGCACTGCAATAAGCAACGGCCACTACCGCCGGCTTCACCAGTACACCGAATCAAGCACTACCGAATCAAGCATTACCTCATTGCAGTAAAACTAGCAGCTTCGCAAGCCCAGGCCTGTCTTTTCGGACAGCCTCATAAAGCCCTCCCGCCTTTGGTGTCGCTCCTGATACCGTCCCGGCGCAAAGCTTTTGTGCCGAAATTTCTTTATTTCCGAGTCATTTCGTTGTGTTGGTTGGCGTTGCTATTTTGCGCTCGCAGCTGTTGCTCGGGCGCTGATCTATACCGAAAGAAAAGAAAACAATGACATTTGAATCATTAGGTCTCCACGCGTCCATCGTTCAGGCAGTAACCGACGCCGGCTACACCGTACCAACGCCAGTCCAGGCGCAAGCCATTCCTGCCGGTATCGCCGGCCGCGACATGCTCGTGTCGTCGCAAACCGGTTCGGGCAAAACCGCGGCATTCATGCTGCCTGCCCTGCACAAATTCGCTGTCGCCGAGCTGTCCGACGCCGCCAAGGCTGCTGCACAGGAAGCGCAAGCTGCCCGCACCCGCGGTGAGCGCCCACGTTTCAAGGCTGCCCAGCCAAAAATGCTGGTGCTGACCCCAACCCGCGAACTGGCCCTGCAAGTGACCAGCGCGACTGAAAAATACGGCACGCAAATCCGCCGTATCAAAGCTGTATCGATCCTGGGCGGCATGCCTTATCCAAAGCAGATGCAACTGCTGGCCAAGAATCCTGAAATCTTGGTTGCCACTCCCGGCCGCCTGATCGACCATATGGAATCGGGCAAGATCGACTTCTCGCAACTGGAAATCCTGGTGCTGGACGAAGCCGACCGCATGCTGGACATGGGTTTCATCGACGATATCGAAAAGATCATCGCTGCAACGCCGGCAAATCGCCAGACGATGCTGTTCTCGGCCACGCTGGACGGCATGGTCGGCAACATGGCCCGCCGCATCACGACCGACCCGCAGATCATCCAGATCGCCAGTTCGTCGAGCCGACACGAGAACATCGTGCAGCGCGTCCACTTCGTCGACGACCTGTCGCACAAGAATCGCCTGCTCGACCACCTGCTGCGCGACGAAACGCTGGACCAGGCTGTCGTGTTCACCGCCACCAAGCGTGACGCCGACATGATCGCCGACCGTCTGAACATCGCCGGTTTCTCGGCTGCTGCCCTGCACGGCGACATGCACCAGGGCGCGCGCAACCGCACGCTCGACGGCCTGCGCCGCGGTAACGTCAAGGTGCTGGTGGCAACCGACGTGGCTGCCCGTGGTATCGACGTGCCGAACATCACGCACGTCGTCAACTACGACCTGCCGAAGTTCCCGGAAGACTACGTCCACCGCATCGGCCGCACCGGCCGCGCCGGTCGTAACGGCCTGGCAATTTCGCTGGTGAACCACGCGGAAGGCATGAACGTCAAGCGCATCGAACGTTTCACCAAGCAGTTGATCCCGGTGAATGTCGTGGAAGGTTTCGAGCCAAAGCGTACCAGCTCGCCGGCACGCGCTTCGACCCGTCCAGGCGGCTGGAAGCCGGGCGACAACCGTTCGCCGGCCGCCAAGCCAGGCCAGCGTTCGTTCAGCAACCCGGCTGCGCCGCGCCGTGAAGCATCGGGCAGCGGCTACAAGGGTTCGCACCCGCGTTCGACCGACGGCGCGCGCCGCACGTTTGGCGAATAATCTCAGCTAGCCACGCTCACTGACACCAGAAAGGCTGCTCCGGCAGCCTTTTTTTACGCCTGCACGAAAGTCAGCGCAGATAACCCAGCTGCACGATGCACCGCATGGCGACGTCCACCACGCGCTGCTCGCCGGTCATGAAATCGGCCGCGACCTTGTTCACACAACTGCGCACCTCGAGGGCCTTGCTGCGCGCATCGATCGGGTCGCTGATGTTGAGGATCTTGACGACGATGTCAGTGAGCGTTGCCATCTGGTCGCGGGCCGGCTCCGCGCGCCAGGCGCGCAGGCTGGCGCCGTGCAGTGCGGCATTCGGTTCGAACTGGGCAGACGCGCTGGCGCATTCAAGCGCCAGGATCAGGGCAAGCACCATGCGCATGGCAGGCTCCTTCAGACTGGGATGCTCCGAGCCTAGCGCACATGCACCCGCGCCCTTTGTGCGTTCTTGAGTTACAGGACGCAGGTGCGGAAACCGCCAAAAAGATCGTCGCGTTCAGGCATGAAAAAATTGCGGAAGTACGGCGAGCGGAACCGCGCCGGCGTGGCGAACGATGCACCGCGCAGCACCTGGTGGGTACCAAACCATGGTCTTGAATATTCGAGGTAGCGGTCGGGTGCAAAGCCCGGATACGGTTCGAATGGCGTTGCCGTCCATTCCCACACGGCGCCCCAGTGAAAGCCCGGCTGGGACGAGGTGGCCGCATATTCCCATTCCGCTTCCAGAGGCAGCCGGCGCCCGGCCCAGGCGCAGTAAGCCTGCGCTTCGAACAGGCTGACGTGGCGTACGGCCTCAAACGGGTCGAGCGTACGCGCCTGGCCGAAACGGGTCGTGGTCCAGGCGCCGCCATCGCGCGACCAGTAGCGCGGCGCCGAGCGCTCCTGCGCCATCAGCCAGGCGCGCGCAGCCGGGGTCCAGAATTGCGGACGCTCGTAGCCGCCGTCCTGCACGAATTCACTGAACTGGCCATTGTTGACGGCGTCGGCGTCGATGGCGAATGGCGCCACGTAGCAGCGCTGCGCCGGCTGTTCATTGTCGAACACAAAGCCCCCGGCCGGCTGGTCGCCCAGCGTGATCGACCCGCCGGGGCAGGTGATTTCCGCTCCCGCGACGCGGCGCGGAACGTCCGGCGGCGGCGTCAATGGCGCCACCCCGAGCTTTTGCAGCGTGTACAAAAACGCTTCGCCGTGCATGTCTTCGTGCGCCAGCGCCAGGCGGAACGGATACAGCGACGCGTCGTCGCCAGGCGTGCGCTGCAGCTTTTCCAGCATCCGGTCGAGCACTTCCCGCGTGTAGGTCTTGATCGCGCCCGGGCCTGGCAAGTCCAGGCTCCAGCGCGATGCGTGCGCCACCAGGGCCGAATCGAACCAGTCGTCGCCGCGCGCCAGGAGCCCCGTGCGCTGGGCGCCGTCCGGGTGGCTGCTGGTGGCCTCGCGCAGCACGAACCACTCGGCGAACCAGGCCGTGTGGCCCAGCTCCCACAGCGGCGGATTGAGCGTCTTGATGCGCGGGACATTGACGGCATCGTCGTAGCCGTGCGCGGCGAGGGCGTCGAACAGGCCCAGCGTATAATCGCGGGCCTGCACCAGCGCTGCGGCAAGTTGAGCCGGCGGCGCGTGCCGGAATGAAGCGCCAGGAGTTTGATCAGTCATGCCAGATTTTAACCAAGTCGCGGACAAACCGCGGATTATCATTGCCAGCCCCGCGCTGGCAGCGCAAAACAATGGCAACTGGCAGACCGCCAGCCGCTGGGCAACGTTCCTCGGCGACGCATACACAGTGGACATCGTGCCGCAATGGCAGGCCGGCGACCCGGCGCCCGATTTGCTGATCGCGCTGCATGCGCGCCGTTCGGCGCCCTCGCTGGACGCCTTTTCGCAAGCCTGGCCGCAGCGCCCGTCCATCCTGGTCCTGACCGGCACCGACCTGTACCGCGATATCGCTACTGACGCCGACGCCCGGGCTGCATTGGAACAGGCCAGCGCACTGGTCCTGCTGCAGCCGGCCGGCCGCGCGTACCTGCCGGAACACGTGCGGGCCAAAGCCCATGTGATTTACCAGTCGGCAGACAGCACGCCGGCGCCAGCCACGCGCACGCGCGACGTGACCATGGTCGGCCACCTGCGCGACGAAAAAGATCCGCTGACATTCATGCGGGCGGCCAGCCTGGTCAGTCACGCGCTGGTCCACATCGGCGGCGCGCTCGATCCAACGCTGGAAACAGCGGCAAGGGCCACCGCAGCGGCCCACGCCAACTACCACTGGCTCGGCGCCCTGCCCCGCGCCGAAGCGAGAACGCGCCTGGCCGCCAGCCACGTCATGGTGATCACGTCGAAAATGGAAGGCGGCGCCAACGTCATCATCGAGGCGGTCACCAGCGGCGTGCCGGTGATCGCCAGCGCCATCGACGGCAACCGCGGCATGCTGGGCGGCGACTACCCCGGCTACTTTCCGCCGGGAGACGCCGCCGCGCTGGCCGCACTGATCGACCGCACCCTGGCCGACTCCGCCTTCCATGCGCTGCTGTGCGCACACTGCGCCATTCGCGCCGCACTGTTCGCGCCAGGCGCCGAACGAGCGGCGCTGCGCGAACTGGTGGATAATCTGCTGCATCCGCTTCCCCTCATTGAACAGGAATTCCCATGACCGACCATACCGCCAAGCCCCTCATCAAACTGACGTCGTTCTCGCACGGGGGCGGCTGCGGCTGCAAGATCGCACCGGGCGTACTGTCGGAAATCCTGAAAAATTCGGGCAATTTCCCGATTCCGAAAGAGCTGATGGTCGGCATCGAAACCGCGGACGACGCCGCCGTGTACCGCCTCAACGACACACAGGCGCTCATTGCCACCACCGACTTCTTCATGCCGATCGTCGACGATGCCTTCGACTTTGGCCGCATTGCCGCCACCAACGCCATTTCCGATGTCTACGCCATGGGCGGCACGCCGATCATGGCCCTGGCGCTGGTGGGCATGCCCATCAACCAGCTGCCGCTGGAAACCATCGGCGACGTCATCCGTGGCGGCCAGAGCATCTGCGCCGAAGCCGGCATCCCCATTGCCGGCGGCCACACCATCGACTCCGTCGAGCCGATCTACGGCCTGGTGGTCCTCGGCCTGGTGCACCCCGACCGCGTGAAACGCAATGCCGACGCCCGCGCCGGCGACGTGCTGATCCTCAGCAAACCGCTGGGCGTGGGCATCCTGTCGGCCGCACTGAAGAAAGGCGCACTCGACGCTGACGGCTACGCTGCCATGATCGCCAACACCACCAAGCTGAACAAACCAGGCCAGGCGCTGGCCGCGATGGACGGCGTGCATGCGCTGACCGACATCACCGGCTTCGGCCTGCTGGGCCACCTGCTGGAACTGGCGCGGGGCGCCGGCCTGGAAGCGCAACTCGACATGCCCGCCATCCCGCTACTGCCGAATGTCGCACAACTGGCACGTGACGGCTTCATCACTGGCGCGTCGGGACGCAACTGGGACGCCTACGGCAAGGATGTCACCCTCGACGCCAGCCTGGCGCCGCACCAGCAGGCGCTGCTGACCGATCCGCAGACGTCTGGCGGCTTGCTTGTGTCGGTCGATGCGGGCAGTGTCGACGCCGTACTGGCGCTGTTTGCCGAAGGCGGCTTTGGCGAAGCGGCAGTCGTCGGGCGCATGGCGGCGGGCGCTGCCCGTGTCATCGTCAACGGCTGAACGCAAACGTGCGTGGCACATGTGGTGAGTTTGTGTGATTAATTGCTGGAAACAAACATTTGTTGCTTGTTTGCCTGTATAATCCCGCCATTCCGCCACGTTGTCCGACGTGGTGCCCGACGCTTTCCCGACGCGGCATTCACGTTCATGCACACCATTCCTCCTTCCGCACGCGGCGCCCGCACGCTGCCGCCGCGCGCTGCCCATCCGTTGATTGACCTGCTGCTTACGCGCGACCCCAAGCAACGCCGTTGCATCCTGGTGCAATTGCTGACGGCTGCGCTGATGGTGGTGTGCGTGGGTGCGCTGGTGTACGCCGCCAGGGCGGGACTGGCCGACCTCGACCATGTCCTGATGCTCGGCCTGCTGTGCACCGTCTCGTCGCTGACGTTCTTTACCTTGATCCGCAGCGGCGTGAACCGGCGCTACCGCGATCCCACGCTGGCGTTCCCGCAGACCATGGTGGCGCAAACCCTGATCGGCTTCGGCTACGCGGTCGGCGGCCCGTTCCATGCCGCCGGATTGCTGATGTTCGCCCTCGTCATGGTGTTTGGCATGTTCAGCATGCGCGGGCGCGCGATTCGCATGGCGTGCCTTTACACCATCACGCTGCTGGCGCTGATCATGGCGTGGCGGGTGCGTACCGACCCGGTCCACTATCCACTCCACGTCGAGCTGTTTTATTTCATTTTGCTGGCGACCGTGCTGCCGTCCATCTCGGCCCTGTCGAGCAACCTGATGACCATGCGCCTGCGCCTGAAAACGAAAAAGCGCGCGCTGGAAGAGGCCCTCGAACAGATCCAGGCAATGGCCACCCGTGACGACCTGACCGGCCTGCCGAACCGCCGCGCGATGATGGCCCAGCTCGAAGAGCACGCCAGGCGCCGCGCCCGCGGCGGGCTGCCCTTCTATATCGGCATGGTCGACCTGGACCATTTCAAATCGGTCAACGATACGTATGGCCACGCCGTTGGCGACGACGTGCTGCGCGCCTTTGGCGTGCAGGCGCGCCAGGCGCTGCGGACGACCGACCTGATCGGACGCTGGGGCGGCGAAGAATTCCTGCTCGTCTTGCCGGAAACCCAGGTTGGGGAAGCCATCGTGGGCGTGGCGCGCCTGCGCAGCAACCTGGACCACGCCCAGGTATCGCCTGCCCAGCCACACCTGCGGCTGGCGTTTTCCTCCGGTTTCACGCGCTATGTCGATGGCGAGCAGATCGGCCACGCCATTGAACGGGCCGACCGCGCGTTGTACCAGGCCAAATCCGCAGGCCGCAACCGCAGCGTTGTCATCTAGGGCGCCGGCGGCACTGTTTTCATTGGCTGCGGCGCGGCGCCGGCATTTTTTTCGCCATCACGGCCCACGCGCTCGTATTCCGAAATCACCTGCGCCCCGAAGAGCAGCAAGGTCGCAATAATCTCCAGGCTGAACATGACGACGATCGCTGTGGTCATCGAGCCATACACCAGGTTTACTTTCGACAGCGTCGTGAAATACCAGACCAGCACGTGGCGCGCGATTTCCCACAGCAGCGCGGCGGTCACGCCGCCGACCAGCGCATGCGACAGCGACAGGCGCCCGGCCGGCATGACGAGATAAATCGACGTCAGCAGCAGGATCTCCCCTCCCAGTCCCAGCAGGTACAGCAGCGCACCGGACAGGCCGTCCAGCGACCACGCGTAGCCGAACAGGCGCACCTGCTCGCCTCCCATCACCTGCAGCGTCCCGGCCACCAGCGTGACGATCAGCAGGCCGAACCCCAGCGCCAGGATGTAGCAGTACGGCAGCACCGCAGAAATCAGGTAGTGGCGGCGCCGGATCGCGACGCGGTGGACGAAAATGACGCTCATCGCGTTTTCCAGCACCGTGAATGCCAGCGAGCTGAAAAACAGCATGGTGACCACCAGCACCCAGGTGATCAGGTCGCGCGTTTCCAGGAAATGCGCCACCTCCGCGGCAATGGCGGCGGACTGGCTCGGCACCAGCAATTCGAGATAGCGGCGCAGCGTGTCGAGTACTTCGGCCGGGCTGATGAAATGCGACAGCACCACCACGGTCAGCATCAGGAACGGCACGATCGACAGCAGCGCGTAATACGCCACGGCGCCTGCCAGCAGCAGTCCCTGGTTGGCGCGGAAGGCCTTCAGGCATTGCCATAGAAACGCCAGCGGATGGGCCAGGATGTACGCATTCGCGCGCCGGTTCAGCAGGCGGATGCGGCGGGTGTCCACCGGGCTCACCGCGCCAGCCTGATGCCGGAAAACTGCCAGCGCGTCCCGGCAGGGAAGAAATTGCGGTAGCTGGCGCGGGAGTGCCCTGCCGGCGTGGCGCAGGACGCGCCGCGCAGGACGTACTGGTTGATCATGAATTTACCGTTGTATTCACCCAGGGCGCCTGGCGCGGACGCATAGCCGGGATACGGTGCATAGCTGCTGGCGGTCCATTGCCAGCACCGGCCGAACATGTCGGCGAGCCCAGCGTGGCCGGCCGCCGTTTCCCACTCCGCTTCCAGGGGCAGGCGCGCGCCGGCCCAGCGTGCATAGGCGTCGGCCTCGAACAGCGAGACATGTTCGAGGGGCGCCGCCAGGTCGAGCGGCTGCAGCCCGTGCAGCGTAAAGGCGTGCCAGGCGCCGTCCTGCTGCACCCAGTACAGCGGATGGGCGACGCCGTTGGCAGCAACCGCGTCCCACCCTTCGGACAGCCACAAGGCGGGATCGCGGTAGCCGCCGGCGTCGACAAAGGCGAGGAATTCGCCGTTCGTCACCAGCTGCGAAGCCAGGGAAAAGGGCTGCAGCCAGACACGGTGGCGCGGCAGTTCATTGTCGAAGCTGAAACCGCTGCCGTTGAAACCGATATCGGCCAGGCCGCCGGCGAACGCGATCCATTCCGCTGTGCGCGCTACTGCGGGTGCAGCAAGTGCATGCGTTTCAGCCAGAAAATACGCAGGATACAGCGGGCTTTGCGCCAGCAGGTGCTTGACGTCGGTGAGGATCAGTTCCTGGTGCTGCTGCTCGTGCTGCAGGCCAAGCGTCACCAGCGCGGCCAGCCCTGCATCGTCCGCGTGTGCGGACAGCAGCGCCGCCATGCGCGCGTCAACATTGGCGCGATACGCCCGCACCTCCGCCATGGCGGGGCGCGTCAGCAGGCCGCGGCGCGGGCGCGGATGGCGGGCGCCCACGCCGTTGTAGTACGAATTGAACAGGACCCGGAACGCCGGGTCGAACGGCACGAACGACGCTTCGCGCGGCTCGAGCAGGAAGGTTTCAAAAAACCAGGTGGTGTGCGCCAGGTGCCATTTGACCGGACTCGCGTCGGGCATCGACTGGGCGCCGCAGTCTTCGTCGGACAGCGGTGCAGCCAGTGCCAGCGAACGCTCCCGCACCGCCTGGTACGTGTCCAGCAGCCCGGGTTCGGCTACCGCGTGCTGCATGCCGTCGTTCATGGTGCCGCTCCTGCTTTGGCGTGGATGACCGCGAACCAGGAAGCGGGATCGGTCCAGACCTGCGCGGCGCCGAAGCCAGCGCGCGCAAGCAGGCCGACGGCATCGGCGACGCGGTACTTGTAGCTGTTTTCAGTATGGATGCGCTCGCCCTCAAGAAAGCGGCGCGACCCGCCCGGCCAGCGCACCGTCTGGGCAACCCGCGCAGTCAGGTGCATTTCCACGCGCGACAGGGCCGCGTTATAGAAGCCTTCGTGGCGCCACTGGCGCACGTCGAAGTCCGCATCCAGCACGGCATTTGCATGGCGCAGGATGTTCAGGTTGAACGCACCGGTCACGCCCAGCGCGTCGTCGTATGCCGCATCAAGCACGGCGTGGTCTTTTTCCAGGTCGACGCCGATCAGGATGGCGCCGTCGTCACCGCAGGCATCATGCACGCGCTGCAGGAGCGCCAGCGCTTCCGGCGGCGCAAAGTTGCCGATCGATGAACCGGGATAAAAGAACAGGCGCTGCTCTGCCCGCACCGTGTCCGGCAGCGTCAGGTCGCTGGAGAAATCGACCCCCAGCGCCAGCATGCCGATCTGCGGGAAGCGCTGCTGCAGCCGGCTTACCGCATCCTTGACGAAGCCGGCCGAGATGTCGACCGCCACATACTGGCGCGGCGCCAGCAAGGGGAACAGCGACGCGGCTTTGGCGCAATTGCCGGCGCCCAGGTCAATCAGCGTCGTGCCGTGCCCCGCCACGCGCGCCATGGCAGGGCCATGGGCAGCAAAAATGGCGGCTTCGGTCCGGGTCGGATAGTACTCGGGCAGTGCGCAGATCGCCTCGAACAGGGTCGAGCCAAGTGCGTCGTACAGGAATTTGGGGGAGATCGTGGCGCCGTCCAGCAGGAGGCCCGCGGCCAGTTCGTCAGCCGCCGTGGCAGGCGTGGTTGTTTCAGGCGTGCAAGGCATCAGCATAAGGTTTATCATTCGTGCCGCCACGCAGCGCGGTCAACATGGTTAGGGGCAGGTTGCTGTTTTTGCTATGATAACCGAATGCTCATAACGCACAGTTGCCCTCCGGTGCGGGTGCGGTTCACGCCGCGACCCGGGATTAACCATGCCCTGAAACCCATGGTTTCCCACGATGTTCACACAACAAGAAAGTTCCAATGACCCAATTTTCCGCCCTGCGCTCCCTGAAATCCCTGCTGGCCGCCTCGATGGCTGCCGGCATGCTGCTGACCGCCGCCAGCGCCGCCGCCCAGAACACGCCCGGCGTGCTGCGCGTCTCGGCCATCCCTGACGAAGCGCCAACTGAACTGCAGCGCAAATTCAAGCCGCTGGGCGAGTACCTGGCCAAGGTCACGGGCCTGAAAGTCGAATTCACGCCAGTGACCGACTACGCCGCGTCGGTCGAAGGCCTGATCAACCACAAGCTGGACATGGTCTGGTTTGGCGGCTTCACGTTCGTGCAGGCCAACGACCGCAGCAAGGGCCAAGTGGTGCCGCTGGTGCAGCGCGTGGAAGACGAAAAATTCCGCTCGGTGTTCATTACCGCGTCGCCGGCCATCAAGACGCTGGCCGACCTGAAAGGCAAAACGCTTTCCTTCGGTTCGGAGTCGTCCACGTCGGGCCACCTGATGCCGCGCTCCTACCTGCTGGCGGCGAAAATCGATCCGGACACCGACCTGAAACGCGTGTCGTTCTCGGGCACCCATGACGCCACTGTCGCCGCTGTTGCCGGCGGCAAGGTCGATGCCGGTGCGCTGAACATCTCGGTCTGGGAAAAGCTGGTCGAATCGAACAAGGTCGATACGAAGGCCGTGCACGTGTTCTACACCACGCCGGGCTTTTACGATTACAACTGGTCGGTGAGCAGCAAGATGCCGGCTGCCCTGCAAAAGAAAATCACCGATGCGTTCCTGGCCCTGGATCCGTCCAAGCCGGCCGACAAGGAAATCCTCGACCTGCAGCGCGCGACCCGTTTCATTCCGACCAAAGCCGCCAATTACACGCAGATCGAAGCGGCTGCCAGGAACGCCAGGCTGCTGAAGTAATCCCGGCATGGCTGCAACCTACCGCCTCGCGCAACTGACCGTGCACCACCTGGCTGCGAAACAGCAGGGGGCGGCAGCGTTGCATGCACTCAACCTGGTCGTCGAGCAGGGCGAGCAGCTGGCCCTGATCGGCCCTTCCGGAGCCGGCAAGACCACCTTGCTGGCCACCCTCGCCTGCGCCCACCAGCCCACCTCCGGCCAGCTGCAGGTGCTGGGCACGGACCCGTGGGCGCTGGCGCAGGACGCGCGCCACCGGCTGCGCGCGCGCTTGTTCCTGGCGCCGCAAACGCCGCCGCTGCCGCCGCGCCAGCGCGTCGTGACCACGGTGCTGGCCGCGCGCCTGCCGCGCTGGACGCTGTGGCAAGCGTTATCGTCCCTCTTCAAGCCTGCCGAACCACGCGCCGCCTTTGAGGCACTGGCGCGCTTCGGCCTGGGCGACAAGCTGTATGCGCGCGTCGACCGCCTGTCCGGCGGCGAACGCCAGCGCTGCGGCCTGGCGCGCGTGCTGCTCTCCAGCGCCGAAGCGTTTCTGGTCGACGAGCCCCTGTCGGCGCTCGACCCCACCCTGGCGCAACTGACCTTGACCGCGCTGCAGCAGGAAGCCGCCGCGCGCCATGCGACGCTGGTCTGCAGCCTGCACCAGGTCGACATCGCGCGCGCCAATTTCGCCCGCATCGTCGGCCTGCGCGCCGGGCGCATCGTGTTCGACGCTCCGCGCGAACAGGTCACCGACGCGATGATTGACGCTCTTTACCTGAACGAATCGATGGAGGCGCCACAAGCAGCGTTCCACGAAACGCCGGAGCGGCTGGCGGTGGGCGCCTGCCTGTGATGGCCGCGCAGCGCCATCCCGATCCCGCCTTCCGCGGGCGCATTGCCACGGTTGTCGTGTGCCTGGTCTTGCTATGGCCGATGCTGGTCTACAGCGAATTCAAGCCGTGGATATTATTCGACGCGCAAAGCCTGAAGTCGACCGGCGCCTTCCTGGCCGATTTTTTGACGCCCGCGCACTCCCTCGAATTTTTACAGATGGTCCTGCACCAGACCTGGATCACGGTGGCGATCGCCACCTGCGGCCTGGCGCTGGCGCTGCTGGGCGCGATACCCGCCACGTTGCTGGTCACCGAACGGCTGTCGATCTCCATGCTGGGCACGGGGCGCATGCGCCTGCCCGCGCGCGCGCTGCGCCAGTGTGTGCGCATCGTGCTGATCCTGCTGCGCAGCGTGCCTGAACTGGTGTGGGCGCTGCTGTTCGTGCGCATCGTCGGCCTGGGTCCCACCGCCGGCGTGATTGCCATTGCGCTGACCTATTGCGGCATGCTGGGCAAAGTGTATGCCGAGATCCTCGAGTCGTCCGACGCCCACGCCAGCGACTCGCTGCTGGCCAATGGCAGCAGCCGCCTGGCGGCGCTGCTGTATGGCGCGCTGCCCGAGTCGGCTGCGGAACTGGTGTCGTACACCGTGTACCGCTGGGAGTGCGCAATCCGCGGCTCGGCCGTGATGGGTTTTGTCGGCGCAGGCGGCCTGGGTCAGCGCATGGACGAATCGATCAAGATGATGGCGGGCAGCGAAGTGGCCACCATGCTGATCATGTTCGTGCTGCTGGTGGCGGCCGCCGACCTGGTGTCGAAGTGGCTGCGCAAGGATCTCGTATGACCGGGATGCCCAGGCCGCCACCGCGCAACCGCGCCAGCCTGCCGCTCGCGCTGGGCCTGATCGTCCTGGTCGTGGCCAGCTTCTGGACGCTGGACCTGGACTGGTCCGGCTTCCGGAGCCCCGGCGCGCTGGCCACCACGCAGGACTTCCTGGCCGGCTTCGCGCCGCCCGAGACGGCCACGCCGTTTCTGGTGAAAACCTTCATTGCGACGCTTGAAACGCTGGCCATGTCGGCGCTGGGCACCATCCTGGCGGTGGGCGCCGGGCTGGCGCTCGCTCTGGTGGGCGCCGGCCGTTTCGGCGCGGCGCCACGCGCGGCAGTGCGCCTGGTCATGAACGTGATGCGCTCGATTCCCGAACTGGTATGGGCCACGATCCTGCTGGTGGCAGCAGGCCTGGGCCCGTTTGCCGGCATGCTGGCCCTGGCGCTGCACACCACCGGCGTGCTGGGGCGCCTGTTTGCCGACTCGCTGGAAAACGCCAACCTGCATGCGGAAAATACGCTCAAGACCAATGGCGCGGCCGCGCTGCCGGCGTTCGTATATGCCACGCTGCCGTTGCTGCTGCCGCAAATGATGTCCTACACCCTGTACCGCTGGGAAAACAATATCCGCGCCGCGGCCGTGCTGGGCGTGGTCGGCGCCGGCGGGCTGGGCGGTATGCTGAAATTTCACCTGTCGCTGTTCCAGATGCCTGAAGCCGCCACCGTCATCGTTGCCATGCTGCTGCTGGTGGTGCTGGTCGACGCGGCCAGCTTCGGCCTGCGGCGCACCCTTACCCGGTAGGTAAAACACCATGCTCGAACTGCGCAACCTCTCCAAATCGTACGCCGGCCGGCCGGTCCTGGCCGCGCTGTCGCATGTTTTCAAGGCTGGCGAATTTGTCGCCATCATGGGCGAATCGGGCGTCGGCAAATCGACGCTGCTGAACCTGATCGCGGGGCTGGACGTGCCGGACACCGGCGACGTGCTGGTCGACGGCCAGGCCATGGCGGCGCTGGACGACAACGCCGCCACGCGCCTGCGCCGCACGCGCATGGGCTTCATTTTCCAGGCGTTCCACGTGCTGCCGCATCTGACGCTGCGCCAGAACGTGGCACTGCCGCTGCTGCTGAACCAGGAAGCGACCGGGCGCGCCGACGCCATGCTCGATGCAGTCGGCCTGTCTGGCCGCGGCGCTGATTTTCCCAGCCAGTTGTCGGGCGGAGAGTTGCAGCGGGTGGCCATTGCCCGCGCGCTGGTGCACCGCCCCGCCCTGCTGCTGGCCGATGAACCAACCGGCAACCTCGATCCCGAGACAGCGGCCGCCATCCTGGCGCTGCTGCGCGCCGAAATCAAGGCGACCGGGGCGGGCGCCATCATGGTGACGCACTCCGTTGCTGCGGCCGCCATGGCCGATCAGGTGCTGGTGCTCACCCGTACTGGATTGCAGCGCGCCTGAGCAGACTCGGGCAAAAAACCACGGATGAGAATATAAATGCGGTTTGTACTGTTTTTGCTGGATTTGCGTAGTATTATCACAACGCGCCCACCAGCAAGAAATACGTGCTTTGTCACGGTGACGTTTTTTGCGTGGACATCCAAGGTTTGTACACTGTGGAGTCAACATGAACGTACGGCAGAAAAAACAGGAAATGCTTGAAGCAATGCACCGGGCCCGGGCCATGGAACCGTCGAGTTTCGTGCCGAATCCCCTGCTCGATACCCTGATCGACAAGCTCAAGCTCAAGAATGACGCGGAACTGTGCCGGGTGCTGGAAGTGCAGCCCCCGATCATCAGTAAAATCCGTCATGGCAAGCTCGCCGTCGGCGCGACCATCCTGCTGCGCATGCATGAGAAATCAAGCATCAGCATCCGCGAACTCAAGGAACTGTCGAGCACTGCCACGCACTAGCCGTGGCGGGGCATGGCCTGGCTGTTACAGGGCGGCCTGCTCGCTGCGCGGGCGCCCGGTTTTCAGTTGCGGCAAGCCCGCCAGCACCGATTGCAGGGTCGCAACGTCAAGCTGGCCGACCAGCGCCATGCCGATGCGCAGCAACTCGCTTTTCTTGATCTCGACGCCGGCCTGCAGGCAGCGCTGCTTGGCACTGGCGAAGACCGCGTATTCGGCTTCCGGCATGGTGAAACTGTCGCGCACCAGCGCTGGATTGGAGGCCGCTGGCTGGGCCGCCGCAGCGACGGCTTTGGCAGCGCGCTTCAATACCGCAGGAACGGCCGGTGCTGCCCGCTTTGCCGCTGGCTTTGCCACTGGCCTGGCGGCTTTGGCGGCAGGCTTGACGGCAACTTTCGGCGCGGCTTTTGGCGCAGCTTTGGGTGCAGTTTTTGCCGCAGCTTTTGGGGCAGCCTTGGCCGCAGGCCTGGCAACGGGTTTGGCGGCAGGTTTGGCAACGTTCTTTGCCGCTGGCTTGACTGCGCTTTTGGCAACCGTTTTAGGGGCGCTGGCAGCAGCACGCCTGGTGGCCGCGGCCGGAATCGGCGCCTTGGCGGCGCGTGGTTTGGTGGCCATGGGACACTCCATTGTTTAAAAAGCTAAACAATATAGTCGATTCTGGCCGGCCATGCATGTTCATGCTGTGGACGGCGTGGGCGGCGGCGCCCCGGCAACCCGGTTGCGGCCGGCCTCCTTGGCGCTACGCAAGGCCCCATCTGCACGCTGCAGCAGGCTGACCGTGCTGTCGTCCGGGCGGATCGTGGTCACGCCGATACTGGCAGTCATGCCGATCATGGCGCGCTCGGCTTTTACCGGCGTGGCGGCAACGGCCGCGCGGATGCGCTCGGCTACCAGCATCGCCTCGGGCAAGCCGGTGCGGGGCAGGAGAATCGCAAACTCCACACCCGCCATGCGCCCCATTGCATCGCTGTCGCGCAACTGGCGCCGGCACACGTCGACCACGCTGCGCAGGACCGCGTCGGCAGCGGCGTGGCCGTAGCTGTCATTGACGCGCTTGAACTGGTCCAGGTCGAGCAGCATGACCGACGTCGGCATGCCCGGCCGGCGCGCCAGGGCCATCCATGGCGCGAGCGCGGCCAGGAAGCCGCGCTGGTTCGGGGTCCCGGTCAACGGATCGACTGTGTCCACGCGCAGCAGCTCGTCCTGCAACTGCTCGCGCCCGAGCAGCAGCAAGCCGAAGGCGTTGACCAGCGCCAGCAGATAAAACGCCACCGTCGCCACCTGGCGCAGCAGCTTGTTGCCCAGCCACTCCCAGCCGCCTGGCGCAAACAGCACCATCAAACCGCGCGCGGCAATGGCCAGCGCCAGGACCAGGGTGGCCAGGGCCAGCATCCGCTGCAGCCCGCTGGCCCGGCGCCAGCCGCGCAGCAGGGCTGCAGCGCCCGCCAGGTACAGTCCGCCCAGCAGCAGCGACAGGGCGACCGGGCGCAACCCGGTCATGTCCACCAGGCTGCATGCCAAAAATACGACCCAGGCCGCGCCGATCAGCGGCACGGCCACCCGGCGCCAGCGCAGGCGGCCGGCTGCTTCCCACTGGGCGCCCGCTTCCCAGCCCACGCCGGCAATCAGCAGGCAGTAGCCGGCCTGCATCGCCAGCGCATCGGGCAGCACGCCCAGCATGCCCAGGTACAGCACGCCCCACGCGACGGTTTGCGCCTGGCGTGCGCCGCCCCAGGGCGACAGGCCGAGCGTGACGCCATCGCGGCCGGTAAAGCAGTACAGCACGGCGCACAGGGCGAGATTGCTCAGGGCCAGCGCCAGGATGATCGTGGTCGCGTCCATCAGTGCGCCGGCAGCGCAACGCTGGAAAAGCAGGGGAATTCGGGGTAAAACATCGTGAAAGTCTCCGTTCGGGTGCACGGCGACTGTAGCAGAGAATGTCCCCGGCCAACAAGGCGGGGCTGCCCGCAGCGCCCGGTTCCCGTACACTGGCGCGATGCCACCCGTTTCCGCTCCCCCCGCGCCTGCTGCCGCCCCGCTGGTCACCACCCGCGGCGACCGCCGCACGCTCGAGTTTGCGCCGGGCGACGTGCAGAGCGAAATGCGCCTGTCCCGGCCCTGGGCGCTGGTGCTGGCCTACACCCGCGCGATCATGTGCTTTGCCCTGTTCGTGCCACGCCCGCGCCACATCGTGATGGTGGGCCTGGGCGGCGGCTCGCTGGCCAAATTCTGCTACCGCGCATTTCCCCATGCACGCATCACCGTCATCGAACTGCGCGCCGACGTGATCATGTTGCGGGAGGCGTTCTGCGTACCGCCGGACGATGCCCGCTTTCAGGTGGTGCATGCTGACGCGGTTGGCGCGATTGCAGCCATGCCGGAAGCGTGCGATGTGATCGTGCTCGACGGCTTTGACGTGGACGGCCTGCCCCCGGTCCTGGCCAGCGCCGCGTTCTATGCTGACTGCCGGCGCGCACTGCTTCCCGGCGGCGTGCTGGTGGCAAACATGTTCAATTACGATCCAGCCTGGCAAGCCATGCTGGCGCGGCTGGAAACAGTGTTCCAGGGCCAGTTGTGCTGGTTCGACGGCATTGCGGGGAATAACCACGTCGTGTTCGCACTGAACGGCGCGCGCGGTCGCGCCAGCGTGCTGCAGCAACGGCTGCGCCGGCGCCATGGACGCGGCGCCGGGCTGCTGCACCGCGCGCTGGCGCGCATCGTGGTGGCGTGGCTGGCATACCGGCAGGTCGCCGTTGCACAACATACATCGTGAAATACCTTGCCTGATATCAATACAACATTGCAGCGCCGGATGCTTGTGTGACACACTTGCGTCATTAACAGCCTGGAACATCCCTTGTTCCAGCATGCTTATCGGGACCAAGATGTTGCGTCGGATGTTGCCGCTTTCCCTTACTGCTGCGGCCCTGCTCACGCTCGCTGGCGGCCTCGTCACCACTGTGGTCCTGTTTGCCGGCGTTGCGCGCCTGGAAGACGAAAACCTGGCGCTGGCCTTTGCGCAGCGTGCGGATGTCCGCGTGGCAACCCTGGCCCAGGGACTGGACGAAGCGGTCGAAGTCGTACTGGTGACCAACACGCTGTTCCAGGCTGTTCCGGCCGTTACACGCGACCAGTTCCACGCCTTCGCCGCGCCGCTGCTGGCCCGCCATCCCTTCATCCAGGCTTTCAATTACCGCCGCCGGGTGGCCGGCGCCGAACGCCCCGCCGTCGAGGCCGAACTGGGGGCGCTGCGCCCCGGCCTGGGGTTCACCCAGCTGGTCGGCACCAGCCTGGTTCCGGCGCCGGTCCAGGACGCTTACCACGTGATCACGCATGTCGAACCTTTCAAAGGCAACGAAATGGCGCTTGGGCTTGACGTCAGCAACAATGCGGCAGTGATGGACGCCGTGCGCCAGGCCGAAGCCACCAGGCGCCCGGTAGCGACCCGCCTGTTCGCGCTGGTGCAGAATCGCGTGCCGGAACCGAGCTTCGCGGTTGTCATGCCAGTGCTCGACGCGTCCGGCGCCAGCAGCAGCGTCCATGCCGAAACGGCGGTCGTGCTGCGCGGGCGCACGCTGGTCGAAAACATTCTGGCGCGCACCGGGCACCGCAACGACCTGGCTGTCACGCTGGCCGTGTACAGCGGAGACAAACCCGAGCCCGCGGCGCTGATTTACGCCAGCGACCCGGGCGCAGCTGCTGCAGCGGCGCCGGCGCCCTGGTACCTGCCCCACTGGCACCGGGAATTCGCCAGCGCGCGCACGCTGCAGGTGGCTGGCCGGACCTGGCTGGTCACGGTCAACGCCATCCCCCGTCCGTTCCTGGCCGACCATGTCGGCTCCCTGCTGGTGCTGGTGGGCGGCCTGCTCTGCACGCTGCTTTCCAGCGCCTTCGTGCAAGTCATGATGCAGCGGGCGCGCCGCATCAACCTGGTGGTCGAGCAGCGCACGGCCGACCTCAAGCGCATCAACGCGCGCCTGGTCGACGACGTCAGCGCCCGCCGCCGCACTGAAAAAGCGCTCCAGGAAAGCGAACAGCGCTTCCGCCAGCTCGTGGCCATGTCGTCCGACTGGTACTGGGAACAGGACGCCAGCCTGCGCTACACGTCAATTACCGGCGGCGTGTGGGCCAAGGGCGGCATCCAGGTCGAGTCTTTGCTCGGCCAGACGCACTGGGACCGGGTCCCCGGCATGCGCGAGTCGGAATGGGGCCAGCGCTTCATCGCCCTTCTGGAGGCCCGCCAGCCGTTCATGCATTTCGAATTCGAAGCGCCCGACGACGCCGGCGTGCGGCGCTGGTACGCCATCAACGGGGAACCGCTGTTCGACGGCCTGGGCCAGTTCCAGGGATACCGGGGCACCGGCAGCGACATCACCGAACGCAAGCAGGCCGAACAGCGCGTCCACCACGTGGCGCACCACGACGCCCTGACCGGACTGCCGAACCGCAGCCTGCTGCAGGACCGCCTGCGCCAGGCCGTGGCCGGCGCCGACCGTACCGGTTTGCCGGTCTGGGTCATGCTGCTCGACCTGGACCGGTTCAAGTTCGTCAACGACAGCATGGGCCACAAGGCTGGCGATGTGCTGTTGATGACGATCGCCGAGCGCCTCAGGAGCGCGCTGCGCGACACCGATACCGTCGCGCGCCTGTCGGGGGACGAATTTGTCGTGGTGCTGTCGGCGCATCCCGATCATCCGCTGGCGCCCCATATCGTGCAGCGCGTGATGGATTCGGTGGCGCGTCCCATCATGCTTGGCAGCACTGAATTTTTCGTCACCTGCAGCATCGGCGTGGCGGTTTATCCCCTCCACGATGCACCGCCCGGGAGCCTGATCGAACACGCCGATATCGCCATGTACCGTGCCAAGAAACTGGGCCGCAACAACTTCCAGTTCTATACCCCGGCGATGAACGAGGAGGCGCTGGAACGGGTGCAGATCGAAGGCGCCCTGCGCAATGCGCTCGAGCGCAATGAGTTCGTGCTGCACTACCAGCCCCAGGTCGACCTGGTCAGCGGCGAAATTGTCGGCATGGAAGCGTTGATCCGCTGGCGCCACCCGGAACTGGGCATGGTCTCGCCCGACCGCTTTATTGGCGTCGCGGAAGAAACCGGACTGATCGTGCCGATCGGCGCGTGGGTGCTGCGCACAGCGTGCGCCCAGAACATGGCATGGCAGCAGGCCGGCCTGGGCGAGCTGCGCGTGGCCGTCAATTTGTCGGCACGCCAGTTCGGTGCGGCCGACCTGGTGCCCAACCTGGAAGCGGTACTTGCCGACACGGGCCTGGCGCCGCGCTGCCTGGAGATCGAGCTGACCGAAAGCCTGTTCATGAGCGACATCACGCCGGCCGTGGAAACGCTGCACCGGATCAAGGCGCTGGGCGTGAACCTGTCGATCGACGACTTCGGCACCGGCTATTCCAGCCTGTCCTACCTGTCGCGCTTTCCAATCGACGTGCTGAAGATCGACCGCTCGTTCGTCAGCGACATCGGCAGCGATGGGATCGACTCGCCCATCGTGGCGTCGATCATCACGCTGGCGCACAACCTGAAGCTGGCCGTGATTGCCGAAGGTGTGGAAACGCTTGCGCAGCTCGACTACCTGCGCCGCATGGGATGCGACGAAATGCAGGGTTACTATTTCAGCCGCCCCCTGCCCGCCGATCAATTCGAGCAGTTGCTGCACGCCGGCCGCAGCTTGCCGCCGGCCGCAGCAGCCCTGCCGCAGGATATTGCTTGAAATACATCCTTGTTGCAAATTCTTGTAGCTGTTTCGATATCGTTGGCTTACAATCAATCGTCCGCCTGATGTGACGCAAAGTGCCATGAAGGGCATCCGCGCGTGATCAGCTATCAACGAAAGAGGAAACGACCATGAACACGACGACACAGCGCTCTGGTACCCGCATGATGCGCACCGACGTGCGCACCTGCGATTTGATCAACCAGGCCATCGCGTCGATTCCGAGCGTGGGCCTGCCGCGGGCTGCGGAATTCCTGGCGTCGATGAACGTGCCGGCGGAAATTGCAATCCGCACGCTGGTGTATCCGGCGCGCCGCCGCGCTTGACGGCAATCACGCCATCCACATGAAAAAAGGCTGCGCAACTGCGCAGCCTTTTTTTGCCCGTCACCAGCACTGGCTTATTTGATCTGTTCCTGGATGGCGATATCGGCCAGCGATTCGCGGCCACGCTCGGTCACATCGAAGCCGCCGGCTTCACGCGCAGCGATATGCGATTTTTTCATCAGGAACTGGGTCACGTCATTGTCGACGCTGGCAGCCGCATCTGCGCAGAGCGCGCGCAGGCCGGAGATGCACCGGCGCAGGAACAGGATCTGGTTGCCCTTCTCCGTCATCGTCACCGAGCCGTCGCGGCCGTAGGTGATCATTTTCAGCCCGTTCAGGCGCTTGGCGTTGCGTCCGACGCAGGCGTTGACCTTGTCGTGGCGGGCGCCGCGCTGGATGAATTCCAGCGCGTCAAATTCGTCGGTAGTCAGTTTTTCGTTTTTCATGCGCACTTTCAATGTAGGCCGCCATGGTAACCGCCTGACTGCGGCACGGCAACCTGCACTGCCTGCAACGAAAGCCGACCCAGCCGCCGCTGGCCTGTCAGCGCCAGCTGCTCAATACCAGCCAGGCGCCAGCCACGCTGACGATGGCGCCGACCAGCAGCACGCGCTGCAGGCGGCGCGCGCCTGGCGTCGCGTGGCGTCCCAACTGAATTTTATTGTGTAAGGAATTGCTCATTTGACTCCTCCTTGAAGTGATTTCCTGGATCGATTATAAAAACATTCGATCGTGCGTACGCGCCGCCCCTGCATAAATAAACATGACCTGTAGCCAAAAGGCAACGGCTGCTGCGCCGGCACAATCCGTATCGAACGGCGCGCCCGATCCGACTGCGGACTGTTAGGATGCGCAGGGATTCTTATTTATTTTTTACCAACAGGAGCAGAACATGAGCGCAGCCGAGACCAAAGACCAGCCGACCGAACCAGGCGCACAGGCGCCAGGCATGCTGCACGAAGCCGATATCGGCAGCGGCGAAAAAACGCCGGGCGAGAAGGAAACCGACGAGATCGTCAAGTCGATTCCCACGTCGCCCAAGGACCAGGCGCCGGCGGGCGGCAAGCAGTAAAAGAAAACGGCGCCCGCGAGGCGCCGTTTTCAATCAAGTCACATGTTCAGGTGCGCGTTGCTGTCATGCAGCGGTGCGCATGGGTTGCTCGGGCATGCCGGGTTCGGTCACGGGTGCGTGGGTGGGAGCAGGCACATCGTCGGGCACTGGCACGACAGGCGGCACGGGGACAGGCTGCGGCGGCTCGGTGGCGGGCGGCACATCGGGGTCGGGCGTGCTGTGTGCCTCGATGACGGAAGTGGCTAAAAAATCTGTCGGCGTCAAGCTGGCCTCCGGGAAGTAAGAGATGAAGGGCGACCCGCTGGTGCAGACCGCCCTGGCGGGATCAGTGCTGCTGCTGTTGCTTTGCGCCACCACCGGCGCCTTCATGGCTGCCGGCTTTTTCGCGCGAGGCATGGTCTTGGCTGCTCTTGTCAGCCTGGCCCGCTTCACGCTTGGCTTTGTCCTCCTCCGATTCCTGGCCGGGCTGGCCGGTGGTGTTCGATGGCGTGTTCTGGCTCATGTGCATCTCCAAAAAGGTGGCAAACGAATCATGCCCGGGAAGATTAGCATGGCGACGCGCCGCCACTGCGCACGCCAGTGCAATCGTGCGCAGGACATGTCGGCTTGGTATAGTCGGCCCACCCTCCACTTTTCCGCCCTGCCATGACCCTGTCCTCCCGCCTGTTGCCGCTGCTGTGCGCCACGTTATCCGCCACCGCGTTGTCCGCCACCGCCGTGGCCGCGCCCATGAAACTTGCCGACTACCTGGCGCTGAGCGGCCCTGCTCCCACTGCGACGTATGCCTATGGCCAGGCGCCGTCGCAATACGCCGAGTTGTACGTCCCGGACGGGCGCGGACCGTTTCCGGTGGCGGTCCTCGTGCATGGCGGTTGCTGGACCAAGAAATTTGGCGGGATCCGGCAGCTGCGCAACATGGCCGGAGCGCTGGCCACGCGGGGCATCGCGGTATGGAACGTCGAATACCGGCGCGTCGATGAAGATGGCGGCGGCTACCCGGGCACCTACCAGGACATCAATGCCGCACTCGACATGCTGGCCAGCCAGGCGCCGGCGCGCCGCCTCGATCTTGCGCGCATCGTCGCTGTCGGCCACTCGGCCGGCGGCCAGCTGGTGCAATGGCTGGCCGGGCGCAGCCGCATCGCACCGTCCAGCCCGCTGTACCAGGCCCAGCCCCTGGCAGTGCGCCAGATCGTCAGCCTGGGCGGCCTGGCCGACCTGCGCCACGAGCAGGCTTTGATCAAAAGCAGCTGCGAGCGCGACATCGTCGACCTGACCGGCCTGCCCAGCACTGCACGACCCGACGTTTTTTCCGACACCAATGCCGCCGAGCTCATGCCCAATGGCAGCCATACCGTGCTGGTCACGGGTGAACTCGACACGGTGTCGCCACCGCGCGTGGCGCATGACTACGCCGCGCGGGCGCACCAGGCCGGCGACCGGGCCGATGTCGTCATCCTGCCTGGCGCGAGCCATTACGACGAAGTGGCAACCAGCTCGCCGGCCTGGCGCACGGTGCTCGGTGTCATCGAACAAGCCCTCCAAACCGGTAAAAAATAAACAACCACAGTGGCGCCGGATGCAAAACAAGCGCAAATTTTTACCGGATTGACTGTTTTTTCGTTGCAATTCAACAACAACATGCGCAAATGGCATTTCATTTGCGGGACAGCCTGCGTAATGTTGACCTCTCGGGACGGGCAGGATGCCACGCCCATCTGTTCAAGATTGAGGAAAACATGTTTGCAACGATGACAGTACGTACCCGCCTCCAGAGCGGCTTCATGTTGGTGTCACTGCTTGGTGCGCTGGTGGCCGGCATCGGCGTGGTCAACATGGCGAAGATGAACGACCAGGCCGAGCGTGCCTACAAAGTCGACCTGCTTGGCATCTCCAGCCTGAAAGAAGCCAACATCAACATGGTCTACATGGGCCGCGAAATCCGCAGCGTGCTGCTGGCGCCGGACGCGACGCTGCGCGCGAAATTCGAGGGCACCACCGAGCAGGCCCACGAGCAGATCGTCAAACAGCTCAACATTGCCCGCCCCCTGTTTCACACCGAGCAAGGCAAAGCCCTGTTTGCCGACGTCGATCGCCAGTTCACCGTGTTCGAGACCAAATTTGCCCGGTTGCGCGAGCTTTCACGCGTGACGGGCGACGCAGGACGCGACGCAGCGGTTGCTTTCCTGATCAACGACTACAAAGCGGCGGCTGACCTGTTCGACGCGAAAATGTCCGTCCTGAGCGCACAGAAGGAACGCGCCGCCGCTGATGCCGCGGCCGAGACCGCGTCGATCTACCGCAGCGCCCGCGCAGTGATGCTGGCCCTGGTCCTGGGCAGCCTGGCGGTGGGCGTGGCCATCGGCCTGACGATTACCCGCAGCCTGACCCGCCAGCTGGGCGGCGAGCCGCAGTATGCAGCCGAAGTAGCCGGCCTGATTGCCGCCGGCGACCTGTCGCGCGCCGTGATCACCCGGCCCGGTGATAGCGGCAGCCTGCTGGCCGCCATGGAAACCATGCGCGCCAGCCTGGTCCGGATCGTCAGCGAAGTACGGAGCGGCACCGACACGATCGCCACCGCCGCTGCTGAAATTTCAAGCGGCAACCTGGACCTGTCGTCGCGTACCGAGCAGCAAGCCAGCTCGCTTGAAGAAACGGCGTCGTCAATGGAAGAACTGACCAGCACGGTGCGCCAGAATGCGGACAACGCGCGCCAGGCCAACGTCCTGGCGGCATCCGCTTCGGAAGTGGCACTGCAGGGCGGCGCGGTGGTCGCGGAAGTGGTCCACACGATGGCGTCGATCAATGAATCGTCGACCAGGATCGTCGACATCATCGGGGTCATCGACGGCATTGCCTTCCAGACCAATATCCTCGCACTGAACGCTGCCGTGGAAGCGGCACGTGCGGGCGAACAGGGCCGCGGGTTTGCCGTCGTCGCCTCCGAAGTGCGCAACCTGGCCCAGCGCTCGGCCTCGGCCGCTAAGGAAATCAAGGAACTCATCGACGACTCGGTCGGCAAAGTCGAGGCCGGCGGCAAGCTGGTCGACAAGGCGGGCCACACGATGACGGAAATCGTCGCGTCGATCACCCGCGTCACCGACATCATGGGCGAGATCGCCTCGGCCAGCCACGAGCAGACCATGGGCATCGAGCAGATCAATTCCGCCATCACCCAGATGGATGAAGTAACCCAGCAAAACGCAGCGCTGGTCGAAGAAGCAGCGGCTGCCGCGGGTTCACTGCAAGACCAGTCGGGCGTGCTGGCGCAACTGGTCGGCACGTTCAAGCTCGACCAGGCCCGTGCAGCTGCTGCGCCGGTCGTTCGTGCAGCAGCGCCAGCGCCGGTGCCTGCCCCGCTGCGGGCGGCAGTGCGAGCACCGGCCGCGGCCGCCCCGCACCGGAAACCAGCAGCGCCGGCGCCGAAGCTGGCAACGCCAAAGCAGCCGGCGCGGGACGACGCGGACCAGTGGGAAACGTTTTAACGCCGTCGTCACGTTGGATCGCACGGCCGGTTCCCGCCTGCGGGCGGGCGCCGTCAGTACGATGCCGCACAGACCAAAATTCCTGACGGCACTAAGGTGGTGGCATTGCAAACCAATGCGGGAACCACGTGAAAATTAGTCAACCATCGATGCTGTTGTCCGTCCTCCTGTGCGCCGCTGTCCCGGCGTTTGCGGCGCAGCCGCCTGCGCCGGTTGCGCCACCGGCCGCCGCTGTTGTACCTGCAGCCCCAACCGCCGTGGCGCCCGCAGCAGTCGCTGCCCCCGGCGCGGCGCCGGCAGCGCCCGGTTTTGCCTTCACCCCCGAGGTACAGCGCCTGCTGCACGCGCAGGTCCTGCTCGACCGCGCCCATTTTTCGTCCGGGGAAATCGACGCGGCGTCCGGCTCCAACATGAAAAACGCGCTGGCGGGCTTTCAGAAAGCGCGCGGCTTGCCGGTCACCGGGACGCTGGACGCAGCCACGTGGACCGCGCTGTCGCAGGACACGGCCGAGATGCTCGTGCCCTACATCCTGACCGATGCCGACACGGCCGGGCCGTTTGTTGCCATTCCCGAAGACATGGCGGCCAAAGCCGCCCTGCCGGCGCTGGGCTACGCCGATGCGGCAGAAGGCCTGGGCGAAAAATTCCACGTCAGCCCGATTCTGCTGGCGCGCCTCAATCCCGGCAAGGATTTCAACCGCACCGGCGAACAGATCATGGTCCCGAATGTCCTCGGCACCGAGCCGCTGCCAAAGGCGTCGAAGGTGATGGTCAGCAAGGCCGGCCGGATCCTGACGGTGTTCGACACGGCAGGCAAGCTGATTGCCCAGTACCCTGCGTCGACCGGCAGCAAGCACGATCCGCTGCCAATCGGTGAGTGGAAGATCAATGGCGTGGCGCGCCACCCGAAGTACCATTACAACCCGAAGCTGTTCTGGGATGCCAAAACCGGCGACAAGAAAGCCACCGTCCCTGCCGGCCCCAACAATCCGGTAGGCACGACGTGGATCGACCTGTCCAAACCCCATTACGGCATTCACGGCACCCCGGTGCCGCGCACCATCGGCAAGACCGAATCGCACGGCTGCATCCGCCTCACCAACTGGAGCGTGCAGGAAGTTGCCGGGATCGTGGCCCCGGGTACCCAGGTTGTGCTGACCAACTAAGGAGTTGACGATGAAATGGCTGCTCACCCTGATCATTGGCGCCGTGCTTGGCGCCGTTGGCCTGTTTGTCTACCTGCGCCAGGTGCCGCATGAAACGCCGGTCACCGGTGTTGTCGTGACCGGCGCGACCGCCCTGCCGCCAGCGGCAACAGCGCCTGATCCGTCCTCGGCTGCCGTGATCGACGGCCAGCTGCCAGCGGCGCCGGTCGTCATGCCCGACCTGACCGAAGCCGACCTGCCGGTACGGCCGACCGAGCCGGTTCCAATCACCGCCATCAACGGCACAACCGGCGACGTCCCTGCCGGCAAGCTGATGGTGCCTGTGGACGGCGTCAAGTTCAGCCAGCTGACCGACACCTACAACGCCCCGCGCGGCACCGAGCGCCAGCACCAGGCGCTGGACATCATGGCGCCGAAAGGCACCAAAGTGTTCGCTGTCGCGGACGGCAAAGTTGCAAAACTCTTCACCAGCGTCCCGGGCGGACTGACGGTCTACCAGTTCGAACCGACTGAAAAGTTTGCCTATTATTATGCCCACCTCGACAAGTACGCCGACGGGATCAAGGAAGGCATGCTGCTCAAACGTGGCGACCTGGTCGGTTATGTTGGTGTCACCGGCAATTCCGACCCGAACGCCCCGCACCTGCACTTTGCAGTGGTGCAGCTGACGCCGGAAAAGCAGTGGTGGAAAGGGACACCCGTCAATCCGTATCCATTGATGGCGAACTGATTGTCTCCCTGCTGCAGGCCTTAGTGCCGGACCTTGGCGCCAATGGCGTCAAGGAGCAGCGTCAACTGCGCGAAGTCGACCGGCTTCGTCAGGTAATGGTCGAAGCCGGCAGCAAACGCGTTTTGCCGGTCGGCTTCCTGGCCATAGCCTGTCACCGCAATCAGGATGACGTCTTCCAGGCCCGGCATGCTGCGCAAGTGCCGGGCCAGTGCGAGCCCGTCCATATCGGGCAGTCCGATATCGAGCAGGGCGACATCCGGGAGTGACAGTCCAGCTCGCTGCAGTGCATCACGCGCCCCGTTTTCGACGATCACGTCATGACCCGACGCTTCCAGCAGCATGCCCAGCACTTCAGCCGCATCCACGTTGTCGTCCACCACCAGGATGGTCAGGCGGGCCGGGCGCTCCTGTCCGGCCGCACCGGGGCCCGGCGCGCCAGCCTCCGCTGACGCAGCGTGCATGCGGGGCAGCGCCACGGTGAATGTGCTGCCTTTGCCGATCCCTTCGCTTGCCGCCGCCACTTGCCCGCCGTGCAGTTCGACCAGGCTCTTCACCAGCGCGAGTCCCACGCCCAGGCCGCCCGATGACCGGTCCGAGCTGCGTTCAGCCTGCGTGAACAGGTCGAATACCCGCTGGACCAGGTCCGGCGCCATGCCGATACCGTTGTCGGCAATTTCCAGCACAATCTGCGCCGCGCGCACGTCGATCGACAACGCGATATCGCCACCCGGCGGCGTGTACTTCGCGGCATTGCCGAGCAAGTTGGCGATGACCTGCACCAGGCGCTTGCCGTCGCCTGCGACCATGGCGTCGTGCGGCGGCATGTGCAGTGCGAGGCGATGCCGCTTCAAGTGGATCAACGGGTTGGCCTGCTCGACTGCATCGGCCACGACGTGGCGGACGTCCAGCGTTTGCATGTCCAGTTCGGCCAGGCCCCGCGTCACGCGCGATACGTCCAGCAGGTCGTTGATCAGGTTGGTCATGTGGCTGACCTGCCGGGAAATGATTTCGCTGGTTTGCCGGATCCTTTCCTCGTCGCCCCGCGCCGTGCGCAGCAATTCTGCGCCGGCGCTGATGGGGGCAAGCGGATTGCGCAACTCGTGCGCGAGCATGGCCAGGAATTCATTCTTGCGCACGTCCTCGGCCTGCAATTGCCGGATCGCCTGGTGCCGCTCTTCGCCAACGATTTTCAGTTCCTGGATATCGATATGGACGCCTTCCAGCACATACGGCGTATCGGGCTGCTCCCGGTACCAGTCCGCGCGCGCGGCAAACCAGCGGTAGGTGCCATCCTTCTGGCGCATCAGCATCTCGACGTGCATGGCGCTGGAAGGGCAACCGGCGCGCGCCCGCCCGAATTGCTGCTCGACGCCCTCCCGCTGCTCCGGATGAAGGAAGTCAAGCCAGCGCGCGAACGGGATGGTGGTCGCATCGGTATCGTGGCCCAGCAACGCCAGGAAATTCTCGCAGATATCGACCTGGCCGGTGTCCGGGTGCCAGGTCCATTTGCCGGCGTTTGCTGCACGCAAAACGCGCCGGGTTTCTTCCTTTTCCTTGACGCAGTGGTCAAGCAGCTTGTGCTCCGTCAGGTCCAGCGTAATTTTTGAAAACCCGAGGTGCTCGCCAGCGTCGTTGCGCAAGGCCGTCAGCAAGATTCGCGCCCAGAACAGGGTGCCGTTCTTGCGCCTGCGCCAGCGCTCTTCCCGGAAGAACCCGTGTTCCCTGGCGGCCTGCAAATTATGCTCGGGCCACCCGCGCTCCCGGTCTTCAAGGGTATAGAGTATGGCCAGGTGGCTGCCGATTGCTTCGTCGGCGGTGTAACCCTTCATCTCTTCGGCGGCGCTGTTCCAGCTGTCGATAAAGCCGTCGACATCCATGAAAAACACGGCGGCTTCCTTGACTTCCTCGATCATCAGCCGCGTCAGTTCCGCAAGGTGATGAGGAGGAAGGGACGTGGCGGCATAGGGCTTGATCATATGCATTGAGACGAAAGAGATTGATACGGCACTGGTCCAGGCACTGCCTGCCAACGACTCTGTAGTGATTGCTCGAACAACCAGTATAAACATCTTGCGCAACAGATTGCGCTCACTAGCCCTCTGGAAATACGACTGCATGGACGGGCCGATTCTTGCGATCGCTGCGGCGCCGCGTCCCGTCAGGCGCACATTGTCGATGCTTGGTGGGCGCGTTACGGGTTGACAAACTCGCTGGCTGCGCCGCAAAATAGCAGGCTATGCCTTTTTCACCCTCCCTTCTTGTCCGGAACACGCACGCAACGCCCGTGATCGACGCGGCGGTTTTTGCGACAAGAATGCCTGCGCTCGTCTCATATGCAGGCGCGGGAATGCCGCTCGGCCATTTCTGCTCCGTTACGCCGCCCTGAGTCCCTTCCCGATTTGATTTACCACGCGCCGGTCTCGCACACGACACCGGTGTCGGTATCTTTGCGCGTCCCCTGACCGTCGGGTCGAGCGCCACGCCGCCATACACGTCAATTCATTCCAGCCTTTAGTGCTGGGAAGGTAATCTTATGTCGATTCAAACCATTCGCCGGGACTGGCTTTCCAACGTCCCCAACGACCTGCTCGCAGGCGTCGTCGTCGCACTCGCACTCATTCCCGAGGCGATTGCTTTCTCAATCATTGCCGGCGTCGACCCGAGAGTCGGCCTGTACGCATCGTTTTCCATGGCGGTCGTCATCGCTTTTACCGGTGGCCGTGCAGGCATGATCTCCGCCGCCACCGGGGCGATGGCCCTGTTGATGGTGACACTGGTCAAAGAACATGGCCTGCAATATCTGCTGGCCACGACGATCCTCACCGGCCTGCTGCAAATAGTAGCCGGCTGGCTCAAGCTCGGCGCGTTGATGCGCTTTGTGTCCCGTTCGGTTGTCACCGGATTCGTCAATGCTCTGGCAATCCTGATTTTCATGGCGCAGCTTCCCGAACTGACCAATGTCGGCTGGCACGTCTACGCGCTGACGGCGGCAGGCCTGGGCATCATTTATCTGTTCCCGTACATCACCAAAACCATTCCATCGCCATTGGTGACGATTGTCGTCCTCACCGCGGCATCGATGTTCATGGGACTCGATGTCCGTACCGTCGGCGACATGGGCAAACTGCCCGACAGCCTGCCCGTGTTCCTCCTGCCGGACATACCATGGACCTTCGAGACGCTGCGCATCATCCTCCCTGTCGCGGCAACCCTGGCAGTGGTCGGACTGCTGGAATCGATGATGACCGCATCGATCGTCGATGACCTGACCGACACCGCCAGCAACAAGAATCGCGAATGCGTTGGCCAGGGAGTCGCCAACATCGCCACCGGCTTTCTTGGCGGGATGGCTGGCTGCGCAATGATCGGCCAGTCAGTCATCAACATCAAATCGGGTGGCCGCGGGCGCCTGTCGAGCTTTGCCGCCGGCGTTTTCCTGTTGCTGATGGTGGTGTTCATCGGCGACTGGGTGGCGCGCATCCCGATGGCGGCACTGGTGGCGGTGATGATCATGGTCGCGATCGGTACTTTCAGCTGGACGTCGCTGCGTCAACTGCGCACCCATCCGGCAAGTTCCAGCATTGTCATGCTTGTTACGGTGATAGTCGTGGTGGCAACGCACGACCTGGCAAAAGGCGTCCTGGCAGGTGTCGTTCTGTCCGGCTGCTTTTTCGCGCACAAGATCGGCCGCATCCTGCATGTCGGCACCGTTGATACACCAGAGGCAAACACCCGCACATACGTCGTCTCAGGACAGGTATTTTTCGCGTCGGCGGAAACGTTCATCAACGCTTTCGATTTCAAACAAGTCGTTGACCGCGTGTGCATCGACGTCAGCCGGGCCCATTTCTGGGATATCACGGCCGTCAGTGCACTCGACAAGGTGGTGCTGAAATTCCGCCGTGAGTCTACCGAGGTCGACATCATCGGCCTCAATGAAGCCAGTTCGACAATGGTCGACAAGTTTGCCGTACACGACAAGGAAGGCGCTGCAGAGATGCTGGCCGCACACTAAGGAGAGAGACGATGGATAACGACAAAAAAGTACTGGCATCGGTGGACCAGTCACACTGTGCAGAGCCAGTTGCAGACCATGCATGCTGGGCGGCGCGGCGCCTGCAGGCGCCGCTCACCTTGTTGCATGTCCTGGATCGCCACCTTGAGCGTGCCAGGGGCGATGACCACAGTGGCATGATCGGCCTCGATGCGCAGGAAAACCTGGCCGAAAAACTGGTGGAGGACGAGGCAAGGCGGATTGCCGCGGCCAAGGAACAAGGCCGCATCTTGCTCACGAACCTGCTTAACCACCTGGGCGACAATGCCGGCCGCGCAGGAGTGGCGAACGTGGAAACAGCGCTGCGTCATGGCGCATTCGAAGACGTCCTGGCCGGGCAGGCGCCCGCCGTACGGCTGCTGGTGCTGGGCCGCAGCGGCGCAGATGCAGATGCAGAGGCAGGTGCAGATGCAGGTGCCGGCCACGACAGCGTGGGCGAACATGTCGAAAGCATTGTCAGAACAATGCATGTCCCCACCCTCATCGTGTCCGGGCCATTTATCGAGCCGAAACGCATATTGGTCGCCTTCGATAACGGCCCTGCCGCCAGGCGCGCAGTCGAGATGATTGCTGACAGTGCATTGTTCGAAGGGATGAAGATTTTTCTCTTCATGGGTGGCGCCGAGTCGCCGGAGATACGCCGCCAGCTGGCCTGGGCAGAAGGCGTACTGCGCGCGGCAGGCCGCGACGTGCGCGTCATGCTCAAACCCGGCGATGTCGCCAGTTCCGTCACGACGGCGTTGCAGGAAAATGCGATCGACATGCTCGTCATGGGAGCCTTCGGCCATTCGGCACTGCGAAGCCTGATCTTCGGCAGCAAAACGGCGGCATTACTGCGTGCCGTCCGCATTCCAACCTTGCTGTTGCGTTAAAAAACTGTGTCCGCGGAACTGCTGGCGCGCTCTCGCGCCGGCATGACCGCGCCCGTTCTACGGCGCGTTTTTTCGAGAGAACCAACTTGACCACCATCCGCACCTCTGGCGCAGGTCCAGCCGCGCGCCAGGCCTGCATTCGCGCTACCGTCACAATCGGCGGCCTCGCCGTGTACTGGCAACTCGGCATGCAAGACCTCCATAGCCTGGGCAAAGCGGCAGCATTTATCCTGATCGCGAATTTTGGGCTGGCAGGCTTACTGTTGCTGCGCTGTCAGTGCAGGCTGGTCTCCATCGGCGCCTTGCTTATCAATAGCCTTGTCATCCTGAATGCAAGCGTCGAAGGCTGCCTGTTCTGGTTATACGGACTGGCGCCGAAGAGCATCGTTGTGGCCGACGCCATACTCGGCAGTAATCCCAACGAAACCCGCGAATTCATCGAGACGTACTGGATGCACTTGTCATTGGTCGCTGCGCTGTCGATCGCATTGATTGTCCTGTTATGCTGGGTTGAGCGCAGGCTCCGTACCCTGGCGCCTGCCATTGAGTCCAGCAACCGGCGCGGTCGCTGGCTGGGTATCGCCATGCTGACCTTGTTTGCTGCTTTGCACCTGAACAAGACCATGGCACATGAAAACCCACTCGTCTATTGGCCGGGCTATTTCGCCGGTTACCAAGAGCAACGTGAATTCCTGGACACCGTCAAAACCAAGGTTGCAAGCGACCTTGCCGCCGTCAACAAGGCTGACGCCATCTACATGGGTCCGGAACGGCACACCCTGGTCCTGGTTCTGGGGGAAAGCATCAACCGCAATAACTGGTCGCTGTACGGGTATCCCAGGAAAACCACGCCGCAACTGGATTTGATGCGCAAAGACTTGACGGTGTTTCAACATGTCCTGTCCTCGGACGCCTCGACGGCGGCATCGTTGCTGAAAATGCTCACGCCTGCCACACTCGACCATCCTGACGCCTGGACGTCCCAGCCGAACATCCTCGCCCTGGCGCGCAAGGCCGGCTACCACGTTGTCTGGTTGTCCAATCAGGAGAAAGGCGACGGCCAGATCCAGATACTTGCCGAACACGCCAATGAGCAGATTTTCGTCAATGATGGACATGGGCGCGCGACGCGCAGCCTGGACGAACGCCTTCTGCCCAAGCTTGCGGGCGTGCTGGCGGGGTCAGCGCCGCGCAAGCTTGTCGTCGTGCACATGCAAGGTGCCCACTTGCGCTATGACCTTCGTTATCCAGCAACGTTCGATCGATTCAGTCGTGCCGACGACAAGGTGATCAACAGCCTGAAGCAAGCCGGGCGACCATTCTGGATTCGTCGAGCGCGCAATGACTATGACAATGCGATGCTGTACACCGACCATGTGATTGCATCGATCATCCGGTCATCATCCCAGGCCTCATCAGCAGCTGCAACGACACTACTCTACGTGTCCGACCACGGGCAGGAGGTTGGGCACTATCGCAGTTTTGCCGGCCATTCATCGATAGACCCCAGCGGCTACCAGGTGCCATTGTTGCTGTGGAACAGCGGGACCCAGCCATTGTCTGCAGAGCGCGCCGCCTTGGAGCAGCGCCTGTATCGCACAGACAACCTCGACCATACCTTGCTCGGCCTGCTTCAGATACAGACGCGATTCTACGATGCCGGCAACGATCTTTTAAGCCGGCGTTTCGTCAGTTCGGATCCGAACCCTCTATCCCAACAATGATGACAAGTCAAAAGTGCAGCCCACCGGGCCTTGTTTGTAAAAGGCCCACCTCCCCCAGGACGCTTCACTGGCCGCATTCTTGAAGGCCCCGACATGACTATTCTTTACAATCTTACCCACCCCGGCATAGCAACCGCTGGCGGCGCTACGCTCGAGCGAGTAGCGGTACGGGCCATTGTGCTGCACGGCGATGACGTGCTGCTGCTCTACACACGGCGCTATGACGATTACAGTTTTCCAGGCGGCGGCCTTGATGTCGGAGAATCACTAACGGACGGCTTGATGCGCGAAGTTCAAGAAGAGACGGGCGCCATGGACTTCCGTATCGATGCGTACCTGGGATATGGTGACGAACTGCGCCCGGCGCGCGTACCCGGCCACGACGTTCTCATGATGCGTTCCCACTTTTATGTATGTCATGCAGCGCGCAATCTGGGGACCGCGGCGCCCGAGGCATATGAAGCAAGCAACGGAATGGCACCGGAGTGGATCAACATCCACGACGCCATCAGACACAACGAATCGGTTTTACGTGACAAGCCGCCGAGCATGGGCATGTCGATTTACCGGGAGACGCTGATGCTGCAATATGTGGCCGAACATTACGTGGCAGGTGGCAGGACAGCGTGATAACAAGGTGCCCGCCGGTTCCATGTCCAGTTCCGCCGTCTGCTCGGCGTCGCCGACTGCGATATCGCACGCCTGCCGCAGCAGGCGCATACCGCAACAACATGTCTCGTCAATCACCTACTCCGCCACATCGGCTCCCACGTTGATCGCTGCATACGCGCGCTGGACGGCAATGGCTTCAGGGCTGCCGGCGCCATACAGTTCCTGCGCCGACTCCATCATGTACGTGCGCGCGGCAGCGTAGTTGGTGGTCGACGTGAACTTGGTGGTGGCTGCCTTGAACCAGATCCGGTAGGCCTTGTCGAGGCCGACGCCGCGCATGGCAGCCGGGCTTTTGACGAGGTATTTGCTGTAATAGTCGCTGCCTGTGTCGGCCTGTGAACCTTGCGCCAGGAAGTAGAACATGCGGTTGTTGGGGCCGCTGCTGTAGTGGACGTCGAGCCGCTTCAGGCTGGTGCTCCAGGCGTCCGGGCTGGCGCCGTCCAGGCTGGGCCGGTACATCCAGCGCAGCGGCTCGCCCGACCTGCTGATCTCGGTGCCGAGCATCCAGTCATTGCCCGCCGCAGACGGCAGCTGGCCACCCTTGCCACCCGCGCGCGCGTAGGCCTCGACCGCTTCGCCGGCAATGTCCGAACTCGATTCGTTCAGGCCGCCCGACTCGCCCGCATACACCAGGTCCGACGTGGAAGCCGTCACGCCATGGCCCATTTCGTGGCCGATCACGTCGATGGCGCCAAGACTGTTGAACGCTGCGCCGTCGCCGATGAACATGCACTGGCAGGTGTCGCTGTAATAGGCGTTGTCATAGGCCGTGTTGACGTGGGCGGCGATATACGTGGCCGTGTTGTTGCCGTCGAGCGACTGCCATCCCAGCACATTCCTGTGCATGTCGTAGGTATTCATCAACCCCCACAGTGCGTTCACGGCGGCGGTCTGGCCGTTGGCATTGGTGGTGCTGCCGCCGTTGTATTGCTTGCCGTCGCCCCATGTATTGGTGGTGTGCGCGAAGACCTTGCCCGCACTGGTGCCATGGTTGGCGTTGGTGATGGCCATGCCGCCGAACTTGCCGCCGGTACCCCGTTCCGGGTCGATCATCTGGAACCCGTCCTTCACCGCCGTGGTGCTGACCGGCACCTGCCCGTTGTACTGGCTGTTGCCCTTGCCGGTTGCCGTCTGCAGCATGTTCCACTGGTCGATGACCTGCCCGGTACGGGCGTCGACCACTGTGTCGTGATAGACCGGGCGGTCGCCGTCGATCATCCGCGTGTGGACCAGGTAGCCGAGGGTGTAGCGCTCCACCACGTCCTGCACGTCAAGCGCATTCAGCTCACTGTCGCGCTTGCCCGCGGCGGCCGCCACGCGCTCGCTCGTCATGACCGGGTAGATGATGAGTTCGGCAGACGGCGGCTTGACGTGCTTCACGGCAATGGCGCGGGTTGCCATGGTTGCGAGCGCGGCAGCCACGGCCGCCTGCTCCGGGATTGCCGGCACCACGGCCAAATCGATCGTACCGCGGCGCAACTTGTTACTGCGGCCTTTGCCCAGGTTCAGGCGCCGCCCGGAACTGGACTCCGCCACGATCTGGCCGGCCAGATCGACTACCAGCACCGAATCCGAGCCGAATACCGGCACGCCCTTGTACGTGTGGACTGCGCGCACGACCTGCGTGCCCGCGACGCCCGGATGCTGGCGGGCCAGCACCACGCCGTGGTCCGGGTCGAGCCCGATGGCTGCGCGCCGCGACGCCAGTTGCGCAGCCACCTGCGCCGCCAGCGCCGGGTTCGGTAAGACCGGGCCATTCATCAACGGCGCCGCGCCCGCCAGCCCTTGCACCATCCACAGGGCGAGCGCGCTCGCCAGCATCATCTTTCGCATTGTCATCTCCCGTTGGGGCGGCCTGCCACAAAAGCGGGCTGGTCCTGTGTCGATGGTCGATGACTGATGCCGGTTGTCTTTGCTTAAACGCAAAAACCCTGCACGGCGCCAGCCATGCAGGGTTGCTCATGCAATCCGGATGCGGATTGTCAGCGGCTTACAACTGGCGCGCCTTGAAGGTGTCGCACTGCGCCACATCGCCGCTGTCGATGCCCTTCTTGAACCAGCGCACGCGCTGCGCCGAGCTGCCGTGCGTGAACGAGTCCGGCACCACGGTACCTTGCGACTGCCGCTGCAGCGTATCGTCGCCGATGGCAGTGGCCGCAGCCAGGCCGGCGTCGATGTCGCCCGATTCCAGGATGGAACGCGCCTGGTTGGCGTGGTTGGCCCAGACGCCTGCGAAGCAGTCGGCCTGCAATTCCAGCCGCACAGACAGGGCGTTCATCTGCGTTTCCGAACTGGTCCGGCGGGCCGCGTCCATCTTGTCGGTGATCCCCATCAGGTTCTGCACGTGGTGCCCGACTTCGTGCGCAATTACGTACGCCTTGGCGAATTCGCCGGCGACATTGAAGCGCTGCTCCATCAAATCGTAAAAGGCCAGGTCGATGTACACCTTCTGGTCGCCCGGGCAATAAAACGGGCCGCTGGCGCTGCTGCCGGTGCCGCATGCCGTGCTGACCCGGCCGGTGAACAGATGGAGCTTGGGCTGGACGTAGGTGCTGTTATTGGCGCGGAAGATTTCTGTCCACACGTCCTCGGTATCGGCCAGCACGGTGCGCACGAACCTGGTCTGGCGGTCGTTGGCTGGCGCCGGCGCCGGACCGGTTTCCTGCGCCACGGGCGCGCTGCCACCCCCACCGCCCAGGATCACCGATGGATCGATGCCGAAAAAGTACGAGCCGATCAGTGCGATGACAATGGTGCCGAGGCCGATCGATTTCCCGCCGATGCCAAAGCCGCCGCCGCCGCCGCCGCCGCCGCCGCGTCCATCTTCAACGTTATCGCTTTCGCGGTTGCCTTCCCACTTCATGCTTGCGCTCCCTTGCGCTCAATGCCTGCGCGCGCCATCACTGCGACCGCTTCAGGTTGGTCGACGCCGCGCTTTCGCGGGCATCCTTGCTGCGGTAGTCGTCGTCGGCGCCAAGGCTGGTACGTGCTTCGTCGTTCAGCGCGCGCTGGTAATGTTCGCGTTCCAGTTCGCGTTCGATGCGGCCGTTCAGTTCCGCAGCGGGCAGTTTGTTTTTCATGTCGATACTTTCATTCGTGGATACAGCAATGGCCGTCGGTGAGGCGCAGTATGCGAGAAGCGTGCCTGGCAGTATGTTCGACCTTTCACACAAGCAGCGCAATTTGTGTGGATCCAGAAAAAATTAATCCGGCGCGCACATGGCATATGTTCGATGGCGAACAGAGTTGAGGAAGGCGCCATGCAACAGTGTCGCCGTGTTCCCCTTTTTCCTGCACAGATCATCCATGACCTTGAACATCCGTGACCGCGACGCATTGTTCGCACTCGGCCGGGCGCTTGAAGCGGCCCACTATCGTTTCACTACCATTACGCCCGCCAGCCACCAGCGCATCAATGCGCGCCCGGACAATGCCCTGGCAACCGACCTGCGCGGCGTGTTCGGCTGGAGCCGGCCGTTTGATGCGGATGCCATCGACCCGGCCATCGTCAGCCTGATGCGGCGCGCCGGCGTCCTTGACGAGTCCGGTCCGCAATGGCGCAGCACGGTGCGTGCGTCCACGCTCGGCGAGCGCTGCTATTTCCACAGCGCGTTCCCTACCGACCAGTCCGACAGCGTGTTCTTCGGACCGGATACCTATCGTTTTGTTGCAGCCATCGAGCGCGCCTTGCGCAAACTCGCTTCGCCGCCAGCGCGCGTGGTCGATATCGGCTGTGGCGCCGGACCGGGTGCAGTGCAGATCGCGCGCCGCTTTCCGGACGCGGAAGTGTTTGCCGCCGACATCAACCCCGCCAGCCTGGCCCTGACGACCATCAATGCCGGCCTGGCCGGCGCGCGCAATGTCACGCCCGTGAAGTCGAATCTACTGGACGGCGTCGATGGCGAATTCGACCTGATCGTGTCGAACCCGCCTTTCATGCTGGACCCTGACGGGCGCGCGTACCGCAGCGGGGGCGGCTTGCGCGGCGCCGAGCTGTCGCTGCGGATCGTCGAGGCAGCCATGGCGCGCCTGCGCCCCGGGGGCAGCCTGCTGCTGTATACGGGCGTGGCGATTTCCGCCGACAACGACGCGTTCCAGGCTGCCATCGCCCCGGTGCTGGACGCGGCGTGCCAGGCATGGAGCTACGACGAGCTCGATCCGGACGTGTTCGGTGAAGACCTGGCCACCCCGGCCTATGCGGATATCGAGCGGATTGCCGCAGTCTGGCTGCACGCGGTGAAACGCACGCGCATGCGCAAGAGCGATCAATAAGAAGCTGACAACTGTGTTGTAAAAAGGCCGCTTCGGCGGCCAATGGTTGTATCTCTTGGGAAACAAAACAGCTTTTCGAGACAACTTTGCCGCTATACTTTCTGCAGGCAGGCGCCGTCATTTCCAACTGGCTGGCCTGTTTCGCACGGCAGCCGGCGCGCCGTTTTTGCGCGCTGGCGCAGTCACCTTTGTTTCTTTCCCAGGATCAGGCACGCGCCGCTGCGGCAAGCGTTGCCGAACACCCATGCATACTTCCCTCGCTGCCCTCCCAGTGATTGCAACCGCCCAAGGCTCACGATGATCTGCGGTGCTTCACGCCAGGACCTGCCGGCGCACCGGCACAAAGCTGTATCAGGCTGGCGACGGATACGGCACGCGACAGAAAGTATCCTTGTGCGAAATCGCAATCCATTTGCCGCATTAGTGCGTATTGCTCCGCCGTTTCGACGCCTTCGACGGTAACGCGCAAACCGAGGGTGTGGGCCATTGCCACGATGGCCTGGCATAACGCCCGGTCTTCTGCATCGGTCTCGATGTTGTCCACAAACGCCCGGTCGATTTTCAGGAAATCGATGTCGAATTTTTTCAGGTACGCCAGCGACGAATAGCCGGTGCCGAAGTCGTCCAGGGCGATCTGCATGCCAGCCCGTCCCAGTACGCCCAGGCTGGTGCGCACTTCGTCGGTCACGTCCAGCAGCAGACCTTCGGTAATTTCGATCGTCATGCCGGCCGGATCGATGCCGAGCTGTTTCAGGTGGCCCAGCCAGCGCAGCGGCAAGCCGCCATCGTTCTGGAACTGCACCGGCGAGACATTGATGCTGATTTCAAAATTCGGATCGACTTCGGCGCGCAGCTGCCCCAGCACACTGGCAGCCTGGTGGAACACCCAGTCGCCGATGGCAATGATCAGCCCGCTCTGCTCGGCCACCGGAATGAACAGCGCCGGACTGACTGGCCCGCGTACCGGGTGGTCCCAGCGCAACAGGGCTTCGGCCTTGTTGATGCTGTGGTCGCCCATCGCGACAATCGGCTGGAACAGCAATGAAAACTGGCCCGCCGCCAGCGCCCCGCGCAGGTCGAGCGTCAGCGCGGCGCGTTCATGGGCGGCGGCCTGGAGCGCAGGCACATAATGGCAATAGCGGTTGCGCCCCGCGCTCTTGGCTGCATACATGGCCTGGTCGGCATGGCGCAGCAATTCTTCGGCGCTCGCGCCCGCATCGGGATAGCGCGCCACGCCGATACTGGCCGACACGTAGACAATATCCGGACCCAGGTAAAACGGCTGGGCCAGGTCCTTGATCAGCCCGGCGGCCAGGCTGGCGACATGGGCTGGCGCCAGCGCTGCCTCTGCCAGCGGATCGTCGCACTTGAGCACAATGGTGAATTCGTCGCCGCCCAGGCGCGCCACCGTCACGCCGGTGGCCAGCGCTCCGCGCAGCCGTTCGGCCACGGCCACCAGCAACAGGTCGCCGATCGCGTGCCCCAGCGTATCGTTGACTTCCTTGAACTGGTCGAGGTCGATCAGCAGCAGCACGAACGGCAGGTTGCCCGCCTGTGCGTCGAGCAATACCTGTTCCAGCCGGATGCGGAACAGGTGCCGGTTCGGCAGGCCGGTCAGGCTGTCGAAATTGCCCTGCTCCCAGATCACCTGCTCGCGCCGTTTCTGGTCGGTGATATCGCGAATGATGCCCATCACCAGTGTCTCGTCGCTGCTGGTCACGATTTCGCCCGACATCTGGCCAATGCGCACTTCTCCCGACTTGATGCGAAAGCGCGCTTCCAGGTCGACCACGCGGCCTTGTGTACGGATGGCGTCGAGGTAACTGGCGCGGGCCGTTTCATCGACCCACAGGCTGGTGGCCGTGATCTCCGGACCCAGCAACTCGGCGCGTGAATAGCCGGTCATGCGGGTCAGCGAATCGGATACTTCCACGAAGCGCCCGCTCTCGAGCACGGTGAGCACGATGCCGTCCGGGCTGGCACGGAAAGCGGCCGCGAATTTCTGGTCCGAGCGGCGCAGCGCCGACTCCGCGGCAGCGGCTTTTTCGAGGCTGCGCCGCAGCACCAGGAACAGGCCGACAACGCCCATGCTGCCAGCCAGCCACAGGCCCATGACCAGGAAGGCAAAATGGCGCCACGGGCGCAGCAATTCATGCATCGACCGGCTGGTGGCCACCTGCAAGCCTGGATAGCCGGGCAACACCTGGCGCTGCGTCAGGTGCTTGATTTCGACGTGCGTGGCGCCGGCAGTCAGTTTGTTCAGCGCCATGGCGAACTGCATGCGTCCGGCGCCCGATGCCGACAGCGCCGCAATCACCAGGCCGTCGCTGCGCAGCAGGGCAATTTTGCCCTCGCGCCCCAGGTTGATGCCATCCCAGAGGGCGCTGAAATAGGCGGGGGACAGGCGCGAGACTGCAATGGCCAGGATGGCGCCGTCGGGCGCACGGCGCGCCAGCGCTGCATAGATGGTGGTTTTGCCGGCCACCTGCACCAGCTGGAACACGACCGCTGCCGGGGGCGTGGCGTGCACCCGCGCTACCACCGCGCGAATACCGGCCACATCGACCGGATCGATTTTCTCGGGCGTGGCGTCGACGCGGTTGCTTGAACTGAACAACACCTGGCCGGACGCATCGAGCAGGAACAGGCCCTGGCAGTGCGGCAGCGACGCACGCTCGACTTCAAGCATGGCCAGCGCGGCCGCACCCGTGGGCGCATGCACACCGCTGAACTGGGTACTGACGTGCAGCAGGCGATACTCCACCAGTCCCACCGAACGGCCGGCCTGCTCGGTCACGACATTGGTGACGGCGCGGCCCAGGTCGGTACTGGTGCGCAGCGCGGCATGGCGCGCGTACGCCAGCGCGGCAATGCACAGCACGGCAGATCCGGCAACGATCAAGGCGGGAAACCAGCTTTGCTGGGCAAACGGCCGGCGCGCATTCAACGGTGCATTCATTCTGTCCTCTGCGCGCACCGAGGGGCGGCGCCGGCGGCGCCCTGCCCATTTGCTTGGCATGCTGCCAATCAATTCTATCCTACGGGCAACTCTGTACGGCGCGCGCCTGGGTGGATTCCACGCAAAACCCACTAACAGTCACTGCACTGTTGCAAAATGGCTACTGCCTGGATTACGCAGCCCGCCGCAGCGCTTCGCGGATTTTTTGCGCCAGCTGCGCGCGCTGGTAGGGTTTGCTCAGCAGTTGCACGCCGTCCTGCAGGCGCCCGCCATGCGTCAGCGCATTGCGGGTGTAGCCCGACGTAAACAGCACTGCCACGTCCGGCAGGATGCGGCGCGCGTGCGCGGCCAGCTCCGTGCTTGACACCGGTCCCGGCATCACCACATCGGTAAACAACAGGTCGACGCGGGCCCCTTGCTCGAGCAGCGCCAGCGCACTGGCGCCGTCGACTGCGTCGATCACGTGGTAACCAAGCGCGCCCAGCGTGCCCACTGCAGTCAGGCGCACTTCCATGTCGTCTTCGACCACCAGAATACGCTCGTTGCCGCCAGCGGCCGTTTCAATCACCGGCAGCGGCATCGGCAGCTCGCGCTCGTTCGAGCGCGGCAGCAAAATTTCCACGGTCGTGCCCTGCCCGGGGGCGCTGACCAGGGCGATGTGGCCGCCGCTTTGCTTGACGAAACCGTAGGCCATCGACAGGCCCAGGCCGGTGCCCTCGCCCACCGGCTTGGTCGTGAAGAATGGCTCGAACGCCAGCGCGCGCACATCCTCGCTCATGCCGGCGCCCGTGTCGGCCACCGCCAGCAGCACGTAGTCGCCCGGCGCCAGGCCATGCAGCGCCTGCACGTCGCCCGGCCCCAGAACCCGGTTCTGCAGCGTGATCGTGAAAACGCCGTCGCCTTGCGCAGCCATCGCGTCGCGCGCGTTGATGGCCAGGTTCACCACGACGTTTTCCAGCTGGCCCGGATCGACCGAGATATTCCACAGCGGGTCATCGCAAACGTACGCGATGCGGATCGCTTCGCCCAGTGCGCGCTGCAACAGGTCGTCGCGGTTTTTCACAATGCGCAGCGGGTTCAGCGCCACCGGCTGCAACGGCTGGCGCCGCGCAAACGCAAGCAGCTGCGACGACAGCTTGGCGCCTTTTTCAACTGCCGCGGCAATGCTGCGCAGGCGCAGCTGCAGCTTGTCGTCGCTGGCCGGCGCAAACTGCAGCAACTGCACGTTGCCGTTGATGATTTGCAGGACGTTGTTGAAATCGTGCGCCACGCCACCTGTCAGTTTGCCCACCGCTTCGAGTTTCTGCGCATGCTGCAGGGCCTGGCGCGCCGCGTCGAGCGCATCGCTGCGTTCGCGCGCCTGGCGCTCGGCCTCCTTGCGTTCCGAGATATCCCGGATGAACGCGCTCACGGCAAACCCTTCCCCTTCCGGAAACGACGCCACGGCCAGTTCGGCCGGGACCAGGCGCCCGCTGCGGTGCAGCGCCTCGACTTCGACCACGCTGCGCGCCATGCCGCCGGGGCCGGTATCGACGAAACTGGCAAAGCCCGGGCCGCCGCCGCGCAGCGCCGGAGGCACCAGCAATTGCTCGAGCGGCTGCCCGATGGCCTCCGGCGCGCTCCAGCCAAACAGGCTTTCGGCACTGGCGTTCCAGTCGGTCACGATACCGTCCGGGCTGACCGCGACAAAGGCGTCGTGCGAGTGCTGCAGGATGACATTGAAACGCTGGCGCTCGCTGGCCAGGCGCGTGTTCGCGTCCAGCATCGCCGCTTCGTGTTCCTTGGTACGGGTGATGTCGGTGTGGGTGCCGATGGTGCGCAGCGGCAGTCCCCGGGCATCGCGGGTGACTGCCATGGCGCGCGCCAGGATCCAGCGGTAGCTGCCATCCTTGCACCGCATGCGGAACTGCGCTTCGTAGCTTGCGGTGGTGCTGGCAGTGTAGGCGCTGATGATCGCCATGGTAGGCGCCATGTCGTCCGGATGAATCAGCGTGCGCCAGGTGGCCGGCGTATTGGCCAGTTCGTCGTCGGCGTAGCCCAGCATGGCTTTCCAGCGCGGCGTGTACAGCACCTCGTCGCTGCCGGTGGTCAGGTCCCAGACGCCGTCGCCGGCGCCCTCGAGTGCATACTTCCAGCGAAATTCGCTGGCGCTCAGCTGCTGGGTCATGTGCCCGGCCAGGACGATGGCGCGGCGCCGGCCGGTGGCCAGGATCCAGACCAGCAGCGCAACCAGGGCGCCGGCGCCACCGCCGATCACGCCGATCAGGGCTGGTTTGCTGCCGTCGATGCGGTGTTCGAATTGCGGGGTGGAACGGATGTCGAGCGTCCACGGCTCGCCGGCCACCGTTAGGCTGGCAACGGTGGCGTACTGCGGCGCAAAGCGCGGCGGCTCACGGTTGGCGGCGCGGGCCAGCGCGCGCGCGTCGTACAGGCGCGCGGCATCCGCCACGGCAGTGCCGTCGTAGATCGAGAGCGTGACATCGCTGGCCCGCTCGCCTTCGAGTCCTGCCATCAGGTCATCCATCCGGAAGGGCGCACCGACCCAGCCCAGAATGCCCGCGCGGCGCGCGGCGACGTTCTCCAGCGCCGCGCCGCGCCGGTACACCGGGATGTACATCACGAAACCCGACTGCACGTTGCGCCCGTTTTCCTGGATCAGGCGCACCTTGCCGGAAGCCGCTGCTTCCCCGGTGTCGCGGGCGCGCTCCATGGCGCGGCGCCGCACCGGATCGGTAAACATGTCGAAGCCCGTCGCGCGCAGGTTCAGGCCCGTGTACGGCTCGATATGGGTAATGCTGGTGTAATGGCCGCGCGGGCCGGCCGGGCGGATTGCGTAATCCGGCAAGCCGTCTGCACGCATGCGGGCCAGATGGTCCGGCAGTTGCGCCGGCGTGACGATCCGGGACAGCGCGATGCCCTGGATGCCGGGGAAGCGCTGCTCGAGCTTGACCGATTCAACGAACAGGCGGAAGTCGGCGCGCGACACGTCCATCGACCCGAGCAGGAACGCCTGGGTGTCGCGCTCGACCTGTTCATACGTGCTCATGCGCTCTTCCAGGCGGCGCACGGCCTGGCGCGCCTCGAAATCGAACTGCGCCTGCCAGTGGCGTTCGAGCTGCTGGTGGGCGATGCGCCACGCACCCCAGGTTGCCCCCATTGCGAGGACGAACACCACCAGCGCCAGCACCAGCGGCCGGCGCCGGCTCAGCGACAGCATCCCGCGCAAATGGAAAAACGATGTGCGCGCCGGCGCGCTGGCGCTGGCGGACGAAGGACTGCGCGAACCTGGACCGGGGATAGACATGGCGTGGCTGGAAACAAGATGATCGTTGCTGTATGACAACCATTATGGCTGAAGCCAGGCCATTCGTCGCGGTGTGCGTGGGTCATGTGTAAAAATAGTGACCGGCGCGACAACGGTTTGCGCCTGCCGCCTGCCGGTCAGAACAACGTTTGCTGCGGGCTCGTCAGGAGCGTGAAATCGTCGTCGACAAACGGCAGGATGGCGTCGGCAATGGGTTGCAGCTGGCGCGTCAGGTAGTGTTCATGGTCGATTGGCGCGGACACGGCCTCGAGCGGCTGCGGCCCGGCCGTGGTCATCACGTACGCGATGGTGCCGCCGTTCTGGTATTGCAGCGGCCGCCCCTGCGCCAGGTTGAACGCGTCTGCCAGGCGCGCCGCGCGTACCTGGGGCGGCACGTTGCGCTCGTAGTCGTCGAGCGTGCGGCGCAGGCGCTTTTTATAGACCAGCAAGTGGTCCAGTTCGCCGGCCAGCGTCTGGCGCACGGTCTGGCGGATATAGTCCTGGTACGGCTCGGCGCGAAAAATGCGCCCGTACAGCGCCTGCTGGAACTGCTGCGCCAGTGGCGTCCAGTCGCTGCGCACGGTTTCCAGCCCCTTGTAGACCATCAGGTCGCCCCCGGCGTCGTCGCGCGTCATGCCGGCGTAGCGCTTCTTGCTGCCCTCGTCCGAGCCGCGGATGGTCGGCATCAGGAACCGCCGGTAATGGGTTTCGTATTGCAGCTCCATCGCGTTCGCCAGGCCGAAGGTGCGCTGCAGGTAATCGGTGAACCAGGCGTTGACGTGGGCGACCAGAGTGCGGCCGATGGCGTCGGCCACTTCGTCCGCGTGGGCGCGGCCGAGCCAGACGAACGTCGAATCGGTGTCGCCGTAAATCACCTGGTAGCCCTGCTCCTCGATCAGGCGGCGCGTGTGGTGCATGATCTCGTGCCCGCGCATGGTGATCGACGACGCCAGGCGCGGGTCGAAAAAACGGCAGCCGGGCGTGCCCAGCACGCCATACATCGCATTCAGGATGATTTTCAACGCCTGCGACAGCGGCTTGTTGCCGGCGCGCTTGGCAGCATCGCGCCCGGTCGAAATCTGCGTGACGATGGCCGGCAGGCAGTGGCGCGTGCGCGAAAAGCGCGCCTGCATGAAGCCTTCCACGGTGTCCGCCGGATCGGTGCTGCGCAGGCCTTCGACCAGGCCGACCGGATCGATCAGGAAGGTGCGGATGATGGACGGATACAGGCTTTTGTAGTCGAGCACCAGCACCGAGTCGTACAACCCCGACCTGGAATCCATGACAAAGCCGCCGGGACTGTCGGCCGGGACCACGTCGCCCAGGTTGGGCGCGACAAACCCCTGGCGGTGCATCACCGGCATGTACAGGTGCTCGAACGCGGCGACCGACCCGCCGCTGCGGTCGGCTGCCAGTCCGGTCACGCTGGCCCGCTCCAGCAAGAACGTCATCAAACCGGTGTGCGCGAAAATGCGCGTGACCAGCTCGCAGTCCTTCAGGTTGTAGCGCGCCAGCGCCGGCTTGTCTTCGGCAAAGCGGCGGTTGATTTCCGCCATGCGGTCATACGGATTGTCGATTGCCTTGCCTTCGCCCAGGAGCGTCTGCGACACGCTCTCCAGGCTGAACGACGGAAAACTCCAGGTAGCGCTTTTCAGGGCCTCGATGCCGTCCACCACCAGGCGCCCTGCTATCGCGGCAAAAAAATGGCCCTGGCGCCCGCCATGCTCGCGCCACTCCATGGCGCTGCCGTCGCGCCCCAGCCTGAGCGGCATGCGGAACTGGTCGGCGTGGCGCTGCAGGATGCGCAGGTCGAACTGGATCACGTTCCAGCCGATCAGTACATCCGGGTCGTGGCGGGCGATCCACGCGACGAACGCTTCAACCAGCTGCTGGCGCGTGTCGAGGTAAATCAGGTTGAAATCGCGCGGGCCGTCGACGCCGTTCGGGGGCCCCAGCATATACACATCGCGCTGGCCGCAGCCCTCGATGGCAATCGAATACAGCTCGCCACGCTGGGTCGTTTCAATGTCGAACGACGCCAGCGTCAGCGCCGGACGGTAGCCCTCTGCCGATGGCTTGACAATGCAGTCCAGGAGCGGCCCGCCTGGTTGCGGATTCACCTGGCCGGCAAACGTGACGGGCGCAGTGATGAAGCGCTCCATCAGGTAGCGCTCGGGCGGGCGGATATCGGATTCGTACACGTCGACGCCGTGTTCGCGCAGCCGCTTCGCCAGTTTCAGCAGGGTGCGGTACTGCCTGCAGTACAGGCCAAATACGGGGCGGTGCTGGAAGTCGAGCAGGGACAAGGGCCGCAGCGCGGCGTCGCCCTTGTCAAGCTCGGTGCGCAACACCAGCCCGGCCTGCTCCTTTTGCGCAAGCGGAATGAACGCCACCGCTGTCTGCAGCGGCAGGCGCAGCAGCTGCGCGCCCGCCTCCGTGGCGACCCACAGGTCCACCTCGGTCCCGTGCGGCGTATCGCGCCAGTGCCGCGTCAATAAAAACCCCTGCTGTTCCGCCATCTGCCTGTTCCGTGTGCGCCAGGCGCCATGATAAGGCAAGCACCCGCAAACCTGGGCGCCCGGCATTAATGCAAGTAAGTTGCGTTTACGGTGGCACCTGATTAGAATCGCTGCTGCCGCGTCGGGAGCCGACGCCACGAACTGCACAAGGATGCCGATGGAACCCGCACTGATCTTCAACACCGGCCTGGGCCTGATGCTCCTGCTTGGCCTGCGCCACGGCTTCGACCCCGACCATATTGCCATGATCGACGCCATGACTTACCGCGCGTTCGGCCAGCGCCCGCTCCTGGCGCCCTGGACCGGCACGCTGTTTGCCCTCGGCCACGGCCTGGCGGTCACCGCCATTGCCGTGGGACTGGGTGCGTGGACCAGTGGCGTGGCGTTACCGGTGCTGGCGCAAACCGTCCTCGACTGGCTGCCCACGGCCCTGCTGGTCGTGGTGGGCGCCGTCAACCTGCGCGGCCTGCTGCGCCAGCGCGCGTTCACGCCGCGCGGCTGGAAAAGCCGGTTCCTGCCGCGCCGGCTGCAGGCCAGCTCGCATCCGCTGGCGGTCTTCGGCATCGGCGTTCTCTTTGCGCTGGTGTTCGACACGGCAACCCAGGCTGCCGCCTGGGGTGTCGCCGCGAAGTCCGGCGCCGCTGCCGGTCCCCACGCCGGCAGCGCCATGGCGCTGCTGGCCGGCCTCGCGTTCACGCTGGGCATGGTCATCACCGATACGGTCGACGGCCGCATCGTGGTGCGCCTGCTGCGCCAGGCAGCCGGCGACGCCGGCATGGCCGCGTACCGGCGCCGCATCGGCTGGGTGGTGGTGGTGATGTCGTTCGCGCTGGCCGCCTATGAAATCGCCACGCGCTGGCGCCCCCATGCGGAACTGGGGGACCTGCCGATGACGATCATCGGCGCCACCCTGGTCGGCAGCGTTCTGGTGGCGTACATACTGGCGCGCCGGCAGACGGGCAGCCGCATTGCCTGATACAGTCCGGGTGCCTTTTAATTCATATGACAGGAACTCCATGATCATCGAACTGCGCGTCTACCACTGCCTGCCCGGGCGCCTGCCGGCCCTGCACGCCCGTTTTGAAAACACCACGCTGGCCCTGTGGGAAAAACACGGCATTCGCCAGGCCGGCTTCTTCACGACCCTGGTCGGCCCCAGCAACCAGACGCTCACCTACCTGCTTGCGTGGGACAGCCTGGCGGAACGCGAGGTCCGCTGGAACGCCTTTTCCACCGACCCCGAGTGGATCGCCAAGCGCGCGGCGTCGGAAGCGGCAGCGCCCATCGTCGAGCGTATCGAGAATTCGTTCCTGACGCCGACGCACTACTCCGTATTTCAATGATCGAATGATCGACATTCGCCCCGCTGCCCCAGGCGACTTTGCCGCCATGTGGCCCATCTTCCAGGAAGTGGTGGCCACTGAGTCGACGTACATGTTCGCCGCCGGCACCAGCCGGGACGATGCGTATGCCTACTGGTTTGGGGCAGGCGTGCGATCGTATGTGGCCGAGCAGGACGGCGAGGTCGTGGGAATGGCCAAGGTGGTGCCGAACCAGCGCGACCTGGGCGCGCACGTGGCAAATGCCTCCTTCATGGTGGCGGCGCGCGCCAGCGGCAAAGGCATCGGGCGCCGGCTGGGCGAACACTGCCTGCGGGAAGCGAAACTGGCAGGCTACCTGGCCATGCAGTTCAACCTGGTCGTCAGCACCAACACGGCCGCAGTGGGCCTGTGGCGCAGCCTGGGCTTTGCCATCGTCGGCACGCTGCCCAAAGTCTTCCGGCACAAGACGCTGGGACTGGTTGACGCGTACGTCATGCACCGGTTCCTGGACGACATGTGACCTGCGAGCTACCGTAACGGCCCCTCCGGACGGGCGGCAGCCAGCCTGCCGTTTGTATCGAGCCAGATTGCCCACCTCATGGTGCGTGTCGCGTAGCGCACCTCGTAGCGGTCCCAGCCCCACGCATCGACGCCGGCAAACGTGATGGCTTCCACCTTCCCTGCACGCTCATTGAAGCGGCGCTGGCGCGGCATCTCCACGACGGCATGGCGCAGGAAGCCTGGCGTGAAATCGGCCGCATGCAACTGGCCAGCCGCGCGCGCGCCTACATTGCGGGCGACAATCCCCGCGCCGCCGGGCAGCGCCTGGCCGCTGGCGCGGCGCGCTGCGACGTAGGCATCCGCGCGTTCAACGGCCGCCGCGTCGACCCGCGGGGCCGGCGCAGCGGCGGTGCCAAACTGGCTGACGGTCAGCGTACCGGCTGCGCGATCGAAATGCACGCGCAAACCAGTGGCAGGCAGGAAGTAACGGTCGGTCGATTCGGGACGCAAGCGCCATAAGGGAACCTCGAAAAACCCGCTGCGCGTTGCACTGGCGGTCTGCGATGCTCGCTGTACACCTGTACAGCTGCGCTTCTCAACCACCATTGCGGCCGCTCGCAATGGTTTTTAGAGGCCCCTATGTGAGCTCGATGTTGGTTTTCACTTCCAGGCCGTCCGCACTGGCTGCCACCGTGGCGACGCGGTGGTCGTCCAGCTGGTAATAGCCGGCCAGTGCCTGGCGCGATGCCAGCGGCACAACTGCCACCTGTGGCGTGACCGTATTCCGGGGCGGGACGATGCGCGCGGCCACCACCCCGATATCGGCTGCCAGCAGCAGCAGGATGGTCGACACGATACGGTGCCAGCGCGCTGGACGGCGCATCATCAGGCGGAGGCGCCGTTCCAGGAAGCCTGCCGAGACAGCCGGCGTCATCAGCGAGAAGCGCGCCGTCCCGGTCCGTGCGCCCTGGCTGCCGGCGTCAATCAGTGCCGCGCCATAATCGGCCAGCCGGTAGCCCTGCGCCAGCACGCGCGCATCGCAGTCGACCTCGATGGCCAGGCGCAGCCGGTGCAACTGGTACCACAGCGGCAGGTTCCACGGCATCGCCACCAGCAGCGCCATCATCACTGCCAGCAGGCGCTGGTCGCCGGCAGCAATGTGCGCCGCTTCATGCGCCATGACGATGGCCTGGCGCGCCGGGTGCGCAGCGAGGAGCCAGGCCGGCACCACCACCTGCGGGCGCAGTACGCCCACGACCGCGGGTCCCGCATCCGCGCTGACCAGTACCGGGAAGCCCGCCACGCTGCCGGGTTGCCAGGTGCGGCGCCGGCGGCCCAGCGCCACATTGGCGCCAGCCAGGCCGGCCAGCGTAAGTGCGGAAGAGAGTATCCACGCCAGCTGCGCAATCCGGTCGATGCCACCTGGCGCGCCGTCGTCCGGCACAGCGCGGGCCGGCAGCCAGGATGGCGTACGCAAGGCAGGCGTCGCCGGCAGGCCGGACAGGACCAGCGTTGGCGCCAGCGCCGGCGCGCCGGATGGCGCAGTCGGCGCCTGGCTGTCCAGCGTAGGCGCCAGCACCGGCACGGCCACCGTCAGCACCAGCGCCACGGCCCAGGTCCAGCGCCCGGCGCGGCGCGCCAGCCGCGTCCCCTGCTCCGCCGCCAGCGCCCCCAGCGTCATGACCGCACCGACCGCCACCGCGTAGACCATCCACTGTGCGCTCATTTCTTTGCTCCCTGGTCGTGCTCGTCCAGCAGCGCGCGCAGCCGGTCGGCCTGCTGCGGACTCAGCTGGTCGGTGACGAGATGCGTCAGCAACAGGTCCGACGAGCCCTTGAACAGCTTGGCAGTCAGGTGGCGCAGCGCACTCTTGCGGGCTTGCTGCGGCGCGATCAAGGCGTGGTAGCGGTGGCCCCGCCCGGCTGGCTCATGGCCGACGTAACGCTTCGTTTCCAGCGTGCGCAAGACCGTCAGCACGGTGGTATAGGCCAGCCGGTCCGTCAGGTGGGACTGCACGTCGGCCACCAGGCAGGCGCCGTGGTCCCACAGTACCTGCATGACATCGGCTTCCCGGTCAGTGAAGACAATCTCCATTCCAGCCCTTTCAACTAAATGTTTAGTTGATCGTAGCATCGCACTATCAGTGCCGTCAACTAAATGACTAGTTGACAGCCGCGATGGATGCCCGCATCGCGCGTGCGCTGCGACAGTAACTTTGCATCTATGCTAACTTTCATTTTTTTTCGGATACGGGTAATTCATGGTCAGCGCAGTTCCCCACGATGACGACGACGAGTTGGTGCAAAAAAACGGCAGTGTGGGTGTGAAAGCCGGAGGCGACGTCGAAGGCAGCATGTACAACCCGATGGGCAATCCTGGCCGGGAACACTGGAAGTCGGGCTATATCTCGCAGTCGGGTTTTGCCGACCAGGACAATATTTTCTTTGCCGCGGTCGAAATGACGCGCATGCCAATGGTTGTCACCGATCCGCGTCAGGCCGACAACCCGATTGTCTTCATCAACGGCGCCTTCCTGGACCTGACCGGCTACACCAGCGAAGAGGTACTGGGGCGCAATTGCCGTTTCCTGCAGGGTCCTGACACCGACCGCAGCACGGTCGACGAGTTGCGCACGGCGCTGGCCGACCAGAAGGCCGTGGCCGTTGACATCCTGAACTACAAGAAGGATGGCACGCGCTTCTGGAATGGCCTCTTTATCGGGCCGGTGTTCGACAAGGATGGCGTGCTGCTGTACTTTTTTGCGTCGCAGCTCGACATCACTTCGCGCCGCATTTCCGAAATGTCTTACACGCAGGCGCAAAAAATGGAAGCCATCGGCCAGCTGACGGCCGGGCTGGCACATGATTTCAATAACCTGCTCCAGGTGGCCATCGGCAACCAGGAAATCGCACTGAAAAGCCTGAACAACCCGGACCTGACAGGCAAGATGCTGGCCAAGAGCCAGGCGGCCCTGCAAAAAGCGACCAAGCTGACCCAGCAGTTGCTGGCATTTGCCCGCAAACAGCGCCTGGAGCCGCGCCCGGTCAACCTGAACACGCGGATCATTGCATTCAGTGAAATCCTGGTCAGCACCCTCGGGGAGCGGATCGACCTGCGCCTGGACTTGCGCCCCGCCCTGCCGGAGTGCTACATCGATCCGCACCAGTTCGAAGTGGCGCTGCTCAATACCCTGATCAATGCGCGCGACGCCATGCCGGAAGGTGGCGTCATCACCATCGGTACAGCCCTCCTGCGCGACAAACAGAAAATTGCAGCCCATCGCCTGCTGGGCGACCAGTACGTTGTCATCTGCATTTCCGACACCGGCGAAGGCATGTCGCGCGACGTGGTCGCGCGCGCCACCGAACCGTTCTTCACCACCAAGGGTCCCGGCACCGGGCTGGGCCTGGCGATGGTGCATGGTTTTGTCGAGCAGTCGCACGGACGCCTGGAACTTGAAAGCGAAGTCGGCAAAGGCACGCGTGTGCGCATGCTGTTCCCGGCTGGCGGCAATCCGCAGCAAACCCTGCCAGGCCAGGACGAGGCGAAAGCAGCAGCAGGCCAGGCGCAGGCTGCTGTCGTGGCCAGGCGGGTGCTGATTGTCGACGACAATGCGGATGTCCGCGAAATGTCGGCCGCATTTCTCTCCTCGCTCGGCTACGACACCATCGAAGCGGAAAGCGGTGAAGCAGCCCTGGTCATGCTTGCCTCAACCACGGTCGACCTGGTTTTTTCCGACGTCATCATGCCGGGTGGGATGAATGGCCTGCAACTGATCGACACGGTGCGCCGCACCTATCCGGGCGTGGCCACGCTGGCTGCCACCGGCTACGCCGAGAACGCACTGGAGCGGCCGGCCTCGGCGCCGGACTTGCAAATTTTGCCCAAGCCATTCAAGCTGAACGATCTGGCTGACATGGTCGACAAACTGACCCGCTGAGCCGTTATTCGACCATGCCGGCGCCGGTGCGCTGGCAACTATCTTTATGCATAACATCAATATCGATTCACTCGAAGACCGGCTGGTCCTGGCCAACCGGTTCACCCTGGCTGCCGGCATCCTCGACGTCGCGGCCAATACCCAGCAAGCCGCGTTCGTGCGTGGCGACATGACACGCGACGAGATGATTTCGTACGTGCGCTACTGCCAGTTCCGCATCGCCCAGTCACTGCGCTTCCAGCTCTGAAACCTGGCTGATCGGCCGGGCGCGCACGTTTGATGCAGCGCAAACGAAGCGCTGGGTGCACTTTTAACATCCCCGGATGGAGACTGTTTCCGGCGCCCCTGCAGAGGCACATTACCCCCGGCCGCAACTGGTACGCCCGCTCTGGTGCAGCCTGGATGGCCTGTGGGAATTCGCCTTTGACGACGCCGACACCGGCCTGGCCGAACGCTGGCACGACGGCCGCGCACTGCCACTGCGCATTCTGGTACCGTTTCCCTACCAGGCGGAGCACTCCGGCCTGGGCACCAGGGATATCCACGAGGTGGTCTGGTACGCCCGCAATGTCGTGGTGCCGGACCATTGGACGTTCGAACACTTGCTGCTGCATTTCGGCGCGGTCGATTACAGCACGCAGGTGTGGATCAACGGGAAGCTCGCCGGGCGCAACCGGGGTGGGCATGTTCCCTTCCATTTCAACATTGCGCCGCACCTCGCGGCAGGCGAAAACCGCCTTGTCCTGCGCGTGGAGGACCGCCAGGATCCCGCCCAGCCGCGCGGCAAGCAGTCGGCATCCGGGCGCCCCGTGCGCATCTATTACTACTGCACGACGGGCATCTGGCAAACGGTGTGGATGGAGCCTGTGGGCGCGGCGCGCATCGACCACCTGCGCCTCGTGCATGCCGGGCCCGACGGCACGCTGACGGTGGACGCACGCCTGCACGCGCCATTTGGCCCATGGGAAGCGACACTGGAGGTGCAGGCAGATGGCGCGCCCGGCACGGTGGTGGCCAGCTGCAGCGCCACGACACACTCAGCCTGCGTGCGCCTTTCAACACGCATCCCCAAACCGGTGGCGTGGGAACCGGACCGGCCCTGCCTCTACACGCTGCGCGTCTGCCTGATGCGCGGCGGACAAACCCTGGACAGCGTGGAATCGTATGCCGGCCTGCGCACCGTGACGCTAACCGACGGCAAGTTCTGCCTGAACGGCAAGCCCACCTTCCTGTTGATGGTCCTCGACCAGGGCTACTGGCCGCAGTCGCTGCTGGCAGCGCCGTCGGATGACGCGTTGCGGGCTGACGTCGCCTGGATCAAGCGCTTTGGCTTCAACGGCGTCCGCAAGCACCAGAAAATCGACAGCGAGCGCTGGCTGTACTGGTGCGACCGGCTCGGCTTGCTGGTCTGGGAAGAGATGCCGAATGCCAGGGCATGGTCGACGCGGGCGGAAGAAGACCTGCTCGCGGAATGGGAACGCGCCGTGCTGCGCGACATCAATCACCCATCCATCGTCACGTGGGTCACCGTCGTGGAAAGCCTGGGTTTTCCGGCGCTCCGGCGCCATCCCGAGCAACAGGATTTCATTGCCCGCATGGTGGCGCGCACCCGCCTGCTCGACCCCGCGCGGCCCGTCGTCGACAACGATGGCTGGGAGCACACCGACGTGACGGACCTGTGCACGATCCACGACTACACCCACCCGGCGGAAAAACTGCGCGCGCGGTATGCCGGCATGGAACAGACTGGCCACCCACCCCTGCACGGCTGGTACCGGGACAAGCCGCTGTTCCTGCCTGGCGCCCGCTACCGTGGCCAGCCGGTGGTCCTGAGCGAAGTCGGCGGCTTCCTGTACGACCCGGACGCAAACCAAGCTGAAAAGCGCGATCGCCTGTTCGATTACTACGACACCTTGCGCGACCCGGCCGAACTTGCCGGGAAATACAGCGCGCTGATGGAAAGCCTGGCGACGCTGGAATCTCTGGCTGGCATCTGCTTTACGCAACTGGCCGATACCGAGCACGAACGCAATGGCCTGCTCACTGCGGCCCGCCAGCCAAAGCTGGCGCCGGAGTGGCTGGCAGCGCTGCATGACCGGTTGTGGGGCCACAAAATGGCAGGTCAGTCCAGCGCCAGCCCTTCAGGATGCGCATAACAGACAAAATCCTCTCCGCGCGCAAAGGCAATCACGGTCATGCCGCACCCTTCGGCCAGCCGGATGGCTGCAGCGGTCGGCGCCGACACCGCCACCAGCGCGGCCACGCCCGCCATCGCAGTCTTTTGCGCCATCTCCACGCTGACCCTGCTGCTGATGAGCATGAAGCCGTGGGGGTCACGTTCTTTCAGGCCAGCCATGGCGCCAATGACCTTGTCGAGGGCATTATGGCGGCCCACGTCCTCGCGCACGATGACCAGGTCGCCGCTGGCGCTGCACCACGCTGCCGCATGGGTGGCGCCAGTTAGCCGGTTCAAAGGCTGTTCGCCTTTCAGCCCGGCAAGTGCCCGAACGACGGCTGACCGGGCCACGGGCGCGGCGCGGACCAGCACGGGCAAGCTGCGGTAGACCTGGTCCAGGCTGTCCACGCCGCACAAGCCGCAGCCGGTACGCCCGGTCAGCGAGCGGCGCCGTTCCTTGAGCGCCATGAAGGCGCGGCTGGCAATCTCGAGATGCACTGCCACTCCCGCTTCTCCCACTTCCACCTCGATGCCGTAGCACTCGCTGGCGCTGTCGATGATTGCTTCCGTCAGCGAAAAGCCCAGCGCAAATGCTTCCAGGTCGCGGGGCGTGGCCATCATTACCGCATGGGAAATCCCGTTGAAGACCAGCGCGACCGGCACTTCCTCGGCCAGGTGGTCGACCGCGCCGGCGACCGCGCCGGCGCGCAGGCGCAGCACGGCCTGCTCACGGGAAGGGGCTGGCAGGCTCGTGGCAAGGGGATCGAGAGGTTCAGTCATGAAATGAGAGGAAATAAATGAATATTGGAAAAAAAGCGCACAATGTCACTACGGAAAATTTCTGTTGCTGTCAAGAAAAATCTTGTGCTGTCTCATGAACCGTTTCTATTTTCACAGATTTCTATCAAGAAGGTTGCACTTAGTAACGAGGTTATGCAGCAGATGTTAAACTGTACCCGTTTTATTTTAGATTTTCCCCCTAGAGAGGCCCCTCTTATGAACCAGATGTCACGTCGCCAGTTCCTTAAGGTAACTGGCGCCACCGTCGCGGCTTCAAGTATTGCGGCGCTCGGCTTTCTTCCTGCCACGGCTTATGCCGAGGTACGGACGTACAAGCTGGCCCGCACGACTGAAACCCGCAACACCTGCCCGTACTGCTCGGTCGGCTGCGGAATTTTGATGTACGGTCTTGGCGATGGCGCAAAAAATGCCGCCGCCAGCATCATCCACATCGAAGGCGATGCAGACCACCCGGTCAACCGCGGAACCCTGTGCCCGAAAGGCGCCAGCCTGATCGACTTCATCCACAGCCCGAACCGCCTGACCGTGCCGGAATACCGCGCACCCGGCGCCACGGAGTGGAGCCCGATCTCCTGGGACGACGCGCTCACGCGCATCGCCAAACTGATGAAGGCCGACCGCGACGCCAATTTCATCGAAAAGAATGCGGACGGCAAAACTGTCAACCGCTGGCTCACGACCGGGATGCTGGCAGCTTCTGCCTCGTCCAATGAAGTGGGCTACCTCACGCATAAAACCATCCGTTCGATGGGCATGCTGACGTTCGATAACCAGGCGCGTGTATGACACGGACCGACGGTGGCAGGTCTTGCCCCGACGTTTGGCCGTGGTGCGATGACGAATCATTGGGTCGACATCAAGAATGCCGATGTGATCCTGGTCATGGGCGGCAATGCCGCTGAAGCACACCCGTGTGGTTTCAAATGGGTCACCGAAGCGAAGGCGCATAACAAAGCCAAGCTGATCGTTGTCGATCCACGTTTTACCCGTACCGCCTCCGTGGCCGACCATTACGTCGCGACACGTACCGGTACCGATATCGTATTCCTGGGCGCGATCGTCAATTACCTCATGACGACCGACAAGATCCAGCATGAATATGTCCGCAATTACACGGACATGTCGTTCATCGTGCGCGAAGACTTCACGTTCACCGACGGGATTTTTTCGGGTTACGACGAAAAGGCCGGCAAGTATTCGGACCGCGCCAGCTGGAACTACGAGATTGGCGAAGACGGTTTTGCCAAGGTCGATCCAACGCTGCAGAACCCGCGTTGCGTCTACCAGTTGATGAAAGCCCACTATTCCCGCTATACGCCGGCAATGGTGGAACAGATTTGCGGCGTCAAGCCTGCGCAATTCCAGCTCGTGGCCGACGCCCTCGCGTCGACCGCCGTGCCTGGCCGCGCCGGTACGATCCTGTACGCACTGGGCTGGACGCACCACTCCACCGGCGCGCAGACCATTCGCCTCGGCGCCATGGTTCAACTGCTGCTGGGTAACATCGGCATCGCCGGCGGCGGCATGAACGCGCTGCGCGGTCACTCGAACATCCAGGGTCTCACCGACCTCGGCTTGATGTCGAACCTGCTGCCGGGCTACATGACGCTGCCGTTCGAAGGCGAACAGGATTTCGACAAGTACATCGAAGCACGTGCTGCAAAACCTTTGCGCCCGAACCAGCTCTCGTACTGGAGCAACTACAAGAAGTTCCACGTCTCGTTCATGAAAGCCTGGTGGGGCGATGCAGCCACGGCCGAGAACAACTTCGCGTTCGATTACCTGCCAAAGCTGGACAAGCCGTACGATTTGCTGCAGGCCGTAGAACTGATGCACCAAGGCAAGATGAATGGTTACATCTGCCAGGGCTTCAACGTCCTCGCGTCGGCCCCGAACAAGCAAAAGGTGCAGGAAGGCCTGTCCAAGCTGAAGTTCCTGGTCGTCATGGATCCGCTTGCCATTGAAACCGGCGAATTCTGGAAGAACCACGGCGAGTTCCACGACGTCGATCCGACCAAGATTCAAACGGAAGTGTTCCGCCTGCCGACCACCGTGTTTGCGGAAGAACGCGGTTCGCTGGTGTCGTCGTCGCGCGTGCTGCAGTGGCACTGGCAAGGCGCCGAGCCTCCAGGCCAGGCACGCAGCGACCTGGAAATCATGTCCGGCCTCTTCATGCGCATGCGCAAGATGTACCAGACTGACGGCGGCAAGTTCCCTGACCCGATCGTCAACCTGACCTGGCCGTATGCGCGTCCGATGAGCCCGCAGCCTGAAGAGATTGCGATGGAATTCAACGGCAAGGCGCTGGTGGAAATTCCGGATCCAAAAGATCCTGCCAAAGTCTTGCTGAAAAAAGGCGAGCAGCTGGCCGGTTTCGCGCAGTTGAAGGACGACGGCTCGACCTCCTCCGGTTGCTGGATTTTTGCCGGTTCCTGGACTGCCGCCGGTAACCAGATGGGCCGCCGCGACAACAGCGACCCGACTGGCATCGGCAATACGCTGAACTGGGCCTGGGCCTGGCCGGCCAACCGCCGCATCCTGTACAACCGTGCATCGTGCGACACCAAGGGCAAACCGTTCGATCCAACCAGGAAACTGATTGGCTGGAATGGCGCGACCTGGTCGGGTGCAGACGTGCCCGACTTCAAGGCGGATGAACCGCCGGAAAACGGCATGAACCCGTTCATCATGAATGGCGAAGGCGTCGCACGTTTCTTCGCCCGCGGCATGATGAACGAGGGACCGTTCCCCGAGCATTACGAGCCGTTTGAAAACCCGGTCGGCAAGAACCTGATGCACCCGAACAACCCGCGCGCGACCAGCAATCCTGGCGCACGCGTGTTTCCGGGGGACCTGGCCCAGATGGGCACGGCCAAGGACTACCCGCACGTGGCCACGACGTACCGTTTGACCGAGCACTTCCACTACTGGACCAAGCATGCGCACCTCAATGCCATCATCCAGCCGGAACAGTTCGTGGAAATCGGCGAGGGACTGGCGAAGGATATCGGCGTAGTTGCCGGCGACAAGGTACGGGTTTCTTCCAAGCGCGGCACGATCACGGCCAAAGCAGTGGTGACCAAGCGTATCCGGTCGCTGCAGATCGATGGCAAAACAACGCACACGGTCGGCCTCCCGATTCACTTCGGTTTCAAGGGCTTGACGAAACCAGGATTCTTGACCAACACCCTCACGCCAGTGGTGGGTGACGGTAATTCGCAAACACCGGAATTCAAGTCGTTCCTGGTGAAAGTCGAGAAGGCATAGGGAGAACTTTTATGGCATTGCAATCTTTAGATATCAAGCGCATGTCGGCCACGACTGTGCAGCCTCCCGTTGCACGCTCGCCCGTCACCGGTACGGTCGCCAAGCTGATCGATGTATCCAAATGCATCGGCTGCAAGGCGTGCCAGACGGCCTGCATGGAGTGGAACGACCTGCGTGACGAAGTCGGCACCACCTCCGGCGTGTACGACAACCCGACCGACCTGACGCCGCAATCGTGGACCGTGATGCGGTTCTCGGAAGTGGAAAAGGACGACGGCAACCTCGAGTGGCTGATCCGCAAGGACGGCTGCATGCACTGCGAAGAC
>Ga0265780_10000197_pt1 | contig 98356 bp, 82 predicted proteins | sample P1T30metagenome_FD_192432 | JGI IMG/M metagenome (GOLD analysis project Ga0265780, IMG submission 192432) | Plant litter microbial communities from East Loma Ridge, Irvine, California - P1 T30 | ecosystem: Environmental > Terrestrial > Plant litter > Unclassified | place: USA: California...
GAAAAGCCGTGTTGCGGTGCACTTGCACCTCGTCCGCCGCCGCGCGCACCGGGCGTGACGCGCGCAGGGCGTCGAGGTAGGCCAGCCATTTTCCGCGCAGCCGCAGGCGCGCCAGGGGCGTGCCGGTGAGGTCGTTGAAGGTACGCCGGCACGCGCGGCAGCGATAGCGCTGCAAGTCGTTCGCGTGACCATGGCGATGCCAATGTTCGCATCGGCAATGCGGGCAGCGGCGCGTGGCGCAGGTGGTGCGCTCGAGCAAGGCGAGCAGCTCGTGCAGCCCAGCTGCGGGACGCAGGGCGTCGAGCACTTTGAGCCGCTGGGGCTGGTTCAATGCGGGGAGTGCTGCAAACCACTTCATGAAGCGCGGCGCTTTCATGGTCGTCCCATATCGTTGGCGATACGGGTTCGACCGGGATTGCGCTCAACAGTTCAATGCTGATCCATAGTTAATGGTAACAGCGCCTATAAAAAAGGAGCGCCGCAGCGCTCCCATTCACCGAACGAACCGGCCGTCGATTACCAGAAAATCACCCGTTCTTCCGGCGCCAGGTACATCTTGTCGCCGGCTTTGACGTCGTAGGCTTCGTAGAAGCCCGGGTGATTGCGCAGGCTGCCGTTGACGCGGAACTCCGACGGCGAGTGCGGGTCCGATTTCACCTGGGCGATCAGGGCGGCGTCGCGGGCCTTGCCGCGGCGGGCCTGGGCCAGGCCCATGAACAGGCGCTGCTCGGCGCTGAAGCCGTCGATCACCGGCGCCGGTTTGCCGCCCAAGGAGATCTTGTACGCGCGGCTGGCCATGATGGCGCCGGCGTTGTCGGCGATGTTCTCGCCCAGCGTCAGCTCGCCGTTCAGGTGGTAGCCCTGCACCGGGCTGTAGCCGGCGTACTGCGCCACCAGCACCTTGCCGCGCGCCGCGAACTTCTCGCCATCTTCTTTCGTCCACCAGTTGCGCAAATTGCCGTCGCCGTCGAACTGCGAGCCCTTGTCGTCGAACGCGTGGCTGATCTCGTGGCCGATCGAGATGCCGACCGCGCCGTAGTTCACCGCTGGTTCCGCATTCGCGTCGTACAGCGGCGCCTGCAGGCGCGCGGCCGGGAACACGACCTCGTTCATGCTCGGGCTGTAGTAGGCGTTCACGGTCTGCGGGCTCATGCTCCAGGCCAGGCGGTCGACTGGTTTACCCAGCTTGTCGATGCCGAACTGGTGGCCGAACTCGCGCGAGCGCATCACGTTGCCCACCAGGTCGCCGCGCACGATGTGCAGCGACGCATAATCGCGCCACTTTTCGGGGTAGCCGATCTTGGCGTTCATCTTCGAGAGCTTGATCTGCGCCTGCTTCTTGGTCTCAGGGCTCATCCAGTCGAGGGTTTCGATGCCTTCCTTGAAGGCGGCGATGAAGTTCTTCACCATCGCCTCGACCTGCGCCTTGCGCTCGGCCGGGAAGTGGCGCTCGACATAGACCTTGCCCACCACTTCGCTCAGCTCGCGGTTGACCAGGGCGATGGCGCGCTTGTCCAGCGGGCGGTTTTCCTTGGTCCCCGACAGTACCGTGCCGCGGAAGGCGAAGCTCTCGTCGACGAAGGGCTGCGACAGGTAAGGCGCGTAGGCGCTGATCAGGTGGAAAGCGTAATACGATTTCCAGGTGTCGACCGGCGTCGCGGCGATGATCTTGTCCAGCGCGGCCAGGTAGCTCGGCTGGCTGACGATCAGCGCATCGACCTTGCCGGCCGCGCCGACGTCCTTCAGCCAGGTGGTCCAGTCGAAGCCGGGCATCAGGGTCTTCAGCTGGGCGAAGCTCATCTTGTTGTAGCGCTTGACCGGGTCGCGGTTCTCGACGGCGCTCCACTGCACCTTGGCGATCTCGGTTTCCAGCGCCAGGATGTCGGCTGCCTCGGCGGCGGCGTTCTTGTGGCCGGCCAGCGCCAGCATCTTTTCCACGTGCGCCTGGTACTTGGTGCGGAAGTCCTTCATGCGCGCTTCGTCGGCCAGGTAGTAGTCGCGGTTCGGCAGGCCCAGGCCCGACTGGCCGACACTGACCACGTAGCGGGTCGAATCCTTGCTGTCCTGGCCGACGTACATGCCGAGCGGCGCCTCGCCGCCGATGCGTTCCATGTGGGCCGACAGGGCGGCGATGCCGCGCTTGTCCTTCAGGGCGTCGATGCGCGCCAGTTCGCTTTTCAGCGGCGTGAGGCCGAGCGCGTTGCGGCGCGCCTCGTCGACGTAGCTGGTGTAGTAGTCGCCCATCTTCTGCGCGTTCGAGCCCTTGGCAGCCCTGGTGTCGGCGGCGGCCTGCTCGATGATGGCGCGGATCTGGTTTTCCACGTTTTCCTGGGCCACGCTGAAGGCGCTCCAGCTGGAACGGTCGGACGGGATGTCGACCGTTTCCAGCCACTTGCCCTGGGTATGGCGGAAGAAGTCGTCCTGCGCGCGCACGCTGGCGTCCATCGCGGCCTTGTCGACGCCGGAGACGGCGGACGTGGCGGTGGCCGTCGACGGCGCGCCTGTGCCGGCCGCGTCATGCGCGCCGGCGTGGGCGGCGACGGCGAACAGGCCCGCGATGATGGTGCTGCACAGGGTACGCTTCATGTGAATCTCCGTTATTCGAATGGTTGAGAACAAAGGATGCTAACCCATAAAGCCGGCCCGCGCCAAGGGCCGCCGGCGCCTGGCCGGACCCACGCCTGCTCCGCATAGCGCCTGTATGTACGGGCCGTATGCAAAATGCGCTGGTCTTGCTGCGCGCCGCTGCCGCATCCGCGCCGGGGCCATTTGGGAAAGCGTGTCTGCATATTTCGCTGTTGCACGTTTTCTACGCCATAATGGCTGGACTTTCATCACTGGCCGCCCCCGATGCGCCCTTGTCCCCGCCACCTGCCAGCTTGCGCCGCGGCGCCCCTGCCCCACCCGCGTGGCGAGCCTGGAGCCGGGCGATGAAGACCACCTCGCGCGTCTCGCGCCTGTACGAGGTGATGGACCTGATGCTCGACTCGGTGGGCGACCCGCTGGCGCTGAAGAACCTCGCGGCCTCGGCCAGCTATTCCTCCTTCCACTTCGACCGCATCTTCCGCGAGCTGACCGGCTTTTCGGCCGTCGAATACCAGCGCAAGCGCCGCCTGCGCCGCGCCGCCCACCTGCTGCGCCACGAACCCGACGTACCGGTGCTGCACATCGCCCAGGACTGCGGCTTTCCCTCGAACGCGGCCTTTGCCAAGGCCTTCAAGCAGCAGTTCGCGATGTCGGCCAAGGCCTGGCGCGACGGCGGCTGGCGCACCTACATGGACCAGCAGGTCGGACGCGAGAGCGACGTCAGCTTCTTTGTCGCCGAGCCGGGCAACCTGGACGTGATCCTGGCGCCCTACTGCCCGCCCGAACCGGGCAGCGTGGCCGCGCGCATCCGCGTGCAGGCCCTGCCCGCCATCACACTGCGCTACCAGCGCTTCTTCGGACAATCGGGGGCCGCCTTGTCGATCGCCTGCAATAACTTCATCTGCGAGCGCGAAAGCAGTGGCGACATCACGCGCGCCGCCGCGTGGTACGGCGTGTTCGACGAAGACCCGGGGTTTACCGGCGAGCGCGAATACTGCTACGACTTCGGGTTTGGCGGTGACGCTGGCCAGGCCCCCGCGCCCGATCCCACGCTGGGCCTGCGCATACTGCCGGCCGGCGCCTACGCGGTGCTGGACTTTCGCGGCGACTGGCCGCGCTTTCGCTCGATGTACGAGGACTGGCTCGACAAGCAAGCCTTCTGGCGCCTGGACAGCACCCGCCCGCACATCCAGAAAGTCGAGCGCGACGGCGCCGGCAAATGGCAAGGCTGGCTGGCGCTGCCCGTCAAGAAACGTTAACAGCCGGGTCAGGTCTGGCATTCGGACACGAGCTCGGCTTTAAGCAACCAGGAAAGCGTACGAACATGATTACTTCGCCAGTCGATTTGTGGTGTGCATTGTGTAAAAGTGCCGGGCTGGAACTTCGCCTGCCGAGTGGGCGCCCCGGGCGCGATGCCGATGTCGAAGATGGCTTGCGGCTGGCGCTGGGCGTGCCGGCGAGCGCCGCTTCGCTGGCGGACTGGCTGGCCGCCGATGCCGCGTCTTCCAGGCCGGCGGTCGGCACCGAGCGCCTGCTGGTCGCCGTGCTCGAAAGCCAGGACGGCTATGCCCGGATGATGCGGGACATCCTGGACCTTCTCGTCACGGCCGAGGCAAGGCAGGCGTCGCATACGCTGAGTGTCGAATTCAAGTTCGACGAGGTCAGCAGCCCGATCAAGGCGACGCTCGAAGAATTCCGCGCAACGGTCAACCGTATCGAACACGTCCTCGAGAGGCGTCCGATCCTGCCCAACAATAATCTGATGGGGGTCCTGTCAAATTCTCTGTACGCCTTCTTTTCCTACCAGTACACAGAGAACTTTCCTCCGCTTGCCGCGCTGACGATGACCGGCCACGCCAAGCTCGATGCTCACCTGGCGACGATCGCCGCACTGGCCTCCGGTTTCCAGGCTCTGTGGAAACAACATGGCGCGACCCGGCCACAGGTCGGCCACGCCGGCCACGCCACACTCGACGATCCCGCTGCGGCGGTACTGCGCGGCCAGCTGTACCGTGCAACCGATTGCTGGGAGCTGGCCGTGCTGTCTGGAGCCCAGACCCTGGCGCAGCAGGTCGTCTCCGGCCAGATGGATCCCGAGGCCGCAAGCGAGCTACTGTCCACAGCGCTCCGCGACATCGAATGGGGAGAAAACTGGGTAGCGCACACGATCCAGGACTTGCTCGACGTGCTGCACCTGCCCGCCTGGCAGCGGCGCCACGAGCTGTATTCGGTCTGGGTCGGCACGCGGCTGCTGAAGGTGGTCGCACAGTGCGCCCCCGACATGCATTTTCATCCTGTCGACAACGTGCTCTCCTTCGCATTCGGCGGCAGCCGGCTGGCCACATTCAACTGGAACAACAAGCAGTTCGACGTCTGGGCCGAGCTGCGGTCGGCGCTGGTGGGCACAAGCGCCAAGCGCACGACAGCGATCCAGCCCGACTTCCGCATCCTGCAGCCATCGCTCGCGCAGCCGGCCGATCTGCAGACGACCTATGTCCTCGAATGCAAGCACTACCTCGCTGCCAGCGTCTCGAATTTCACCCAGGCTGCTGCGGACTATGCGCGCAGCTGTCCCAAGGCCCTCGTTCATCTCGTGAACCACGGCCCCGCGGACGACACGGTCATGCGCGCGAAACTGGCGGTCGCCCTTCAAACGCGCACCCGCTTCATCGGCGACGCCACGCCATTGGAGGAAGCGGCAAGCCAGGCCTTGAGCACTGCGATGCGCGACGCCGTCTTCCCCGGCTGGGTCCCCCCGCCCTCCCGCGCCCAACCGGCACCGGCAGCACCGATACGCGCGGGCGCAGCAGGCTATATCGCGCTCGTGTGGGACGCCAGCCTGGAAGACATGGACCTGTCGCTGCGCATACTCGCCCCTGACGGCACACGCACCCAGACCGTCAATTTTTCAGAAAAGGGCGCGTTGGATGCGCCGCCCTTCGCCCGCCTGGTGGAGGACGTCCAGGGGGGCCCAGGAGAGGAACGCATCGACATCGCTGCCTGGCATTTCAACCGCTACCAGATCGTCGCGACAAACTATTCGAAATCCGGACGCATGGCGCCTGACACACTCCACTGCCATATCGTGACCGACCAGGGCGTGACGCGGCTGGATTGCCCCGAGGGACTGCCAGCCATCCGCCACGAATGGAAGATTGCGGAACTCAGCTACGAACAGGGCGAGCTGACGATCGATCCCATCGATTGAAACGACTGGTACAGCCGAGCTCGTGTCCGAATGTCAGACCTGCCCCCCGCTATTGGTTTCCGGTTCGAGCCGCACGAAGCGCGTCAGCACCAGTACCGGCACGGCGCAGGCCAGCACCCACAGGAAGAAGTGGCGGTAGCCGAGCGCTTGCTGGATATCGCCGCTGACCATCTTGAACAGGACAAAACCCAGCTGCATGAAGCCGCTGCCCAGCGCGTAGTGGGCGGTTTGATAGGGGCCGCTGGCGATCACCTGCATGATGAACAGGATGATGCCGACGAAGCCGAAGCCGTAGCCGAACATTTCCACGCCGAGCGCGGTGGCGATCAGGGGCAGGGACTCGGGCTGGGCGGCGCTGAGGTACCAGAACACCAGGTTCGGCAGGTTCATCGCCAGGATCAGCCACGGCATCGCGCGCCGCAAGCCGAGCCAGGAGGTGAAGTAGCCGCCGGCGATGCTGCCGATTAAAAAGGCGACGGTGCCGGCGGTGCCGTACACGGCGCCGACTTCGGCCGTGCTCAGGCCCAGGCCGCCGACGGTGCGCGCGTCGCGCAGGAACAGCGGGCCGATGGTCTGGATCTGGCCTTCGCTGGCGCGGAACAGGATGATGAACACGATGCCGAGCCAGATGCCCTTCTTGGCGAAGAAGGCGCGGATCACGTCCAGCAGCGTGGCGGCGATGCTGCGCAGCGAATCGGTCTGCGCGCTGCGTACCGTCAGCGTGGCGGGCAAGGCGCGGGCGTGGTACAGCCCGAGCGCCATCAGCGCCGCGCCGAGCAGCGCAAACACCACGGTCCAGGCGGGCGCGGTGCCGATGCGCTCTTCCAGGTGGCCGGCCAGGATCACCAGCCCGCCCAGCGATAAGAACTTGGCGGCGTTGAAGAAGGCGCCCTGCCAGCCCGCGTAGGCGGCCTGCTGCTTGGCGCCCAGGCTGGCGATGTACAGGCCGTCGGCGGCGATGTCGTGGGTGGCCGAGGCCAGCGACACCACCGCCAGCAGCGCGATCGACAGCGCGAACCAGCCGGGCAGCTGCAGCGCCAGCGCCACCGTGCCCAGGCCGGCGCCGCCCAGCAGCTGGAAGGTGACCACGGCGCGCTTCTTGCTGCGCGCCAGTTCCAGGAAGGGGCTCCAGAGCGCCTTGAACACCCAGGCAAAACCGAGCAGCCCGGTCCAGCGTGCGATCTGGTCGTTCGGCACGCCCATGCTCTTGAACATCAGGCCGGCGACCAGCGCCACCGCATAGAACGGCAGGCCCTGGGCCAGGTACAGGGTCGGCACCCAGGCCAGCGGGTGGCGCGCGGCGGGCGGCTTCGTCAAGTCGACGGTGGCGGCAGCGGAGACTTCAGGCATCGGATACGTCCCTCAAATCAATGGTGGCAACGCGGCTGCTGCGTCCACGCGTGTCGAAACTGGCGACACCGAATATACGCGCATCCGCGGGGATGCTTAGCGGTGCGTCGTAGCGCGGGCTGGATGCATCGGGTGCGCCGCCGTCGAAGCGGTAGCGCAGCGCCAGGCCGGGCAGCGCCAGGTTGACGTGGATGCGGCCGTCCTTCAGCAGCACGCCCGGCGGCGGCAGGCGGTAGGCCCAGGCCAGCGGCGCCCGGTCCAGGCGCGGCAGCGCGCGCTGGCCGAGGCGGTTTGCGAACTCGTTCCAGTCGGCGTCGATGCGCGCCGCGCGCTCACCCGGATCGGCGATCGAACCCCAGCCGGGGTCCGGGCTCCAGGCGCGTTCGGCCAGCGCCAGCAGGCGCGGCGCCACCATGTACTCGATACGCGCGCGCGAGTGCGCGTTTTCTCCCCAGAGCTGGCCCTGCAGGCCGGCGATGCGGCCGCCATCGAGCTGCGCCAGGCGCGCCAGCGTGGCAGCCGGCACCGGGCGCCCCATCGGATCGTGCGCCGGCAGCAGCTGCTGGTCGAGCGGGCAAAAGGCGAAGGCCTGGCGCAGGCCGACGAAGCCGGCCCAGTAGTAGCCGGGTTCTTCCGGGTCCTTGGCGCAGGCCAGGTCGAAGTAGAGGTTGGCCGCGTTCGACAGCACCACGCTGTAGCCGGCGTTCGCCAGCCGGTAGGCGATGTCTTCCTGGCCCGAGCCCCAGGCGTTGTTCCAGACGTAGGCGTGGAAATCCGGGCCGGCAAAGCGCGGCTCGGGCGCCGGTGCGCCGCCGGTGTCGTGGGTCAGCGCGGTGTCGTCCCAGCCGGCAAAGGCCAGGCCGTGGCGCGCCAGGATCGCGCGGCAGCGCGCCACGAAATCGAAGCGCAGCTGGGCCACGTCGCTCCAGCCCTGCTGCGCCATGCGCGCGCGGCACACGGGCGAGTCGATCCAGGCGCCGTTCGGCACTTCGTCGCCGCCGGTGTGGATGGCGCGCAGCGGCACGCCGGCCTGGCGAAACAGCGCCGCCACTTCGCCGACCACGGTGTCGATGAAGCGGTCGACCGAGGGCAAGGCGATGCAGATCACATTGTCATGCCACAGCTGCACCGATTCGTAACTGGAGATGTCGTCGGGGTCGTCGAGGCGGTAGGCCCGCGCGCCTTCGGCATCGCCGGCGGCCAGCAGGCGGTCGTGGCGCACGCGCATCGCCTGCACCGCGGCGCGTGCATGGCCGGGCATGTTGAACTCGGGGACCACCTCGATGTGGCGCGCTTGCGCGTGGCGCAGGATGGCGATGAATTCTTCGTGGGTGTAGTGGCCGGTGCCGGGCGATGCATCGATGCTCGCGCCGGAGCCGAAGGACGGCGGCAGGCAGGGACTGCCGTCCGTGCTGACGCCGCGCCGGGCGCCGACCTCCGTGAGCTCGGGCAGCGCGGCGATCGGCAGGCGCCAGCCTTCGTCGTCAGTGAGGTGGAAGTGGAAGCGGTTCAGCTTGTAGGCGGCCATGCAGTCGAGCAGGCGCAGCACCGTGCTCACGCTGGCGAAGTGGCGCGCCACGTCGAGCATCATGCCGCGGTAGGCGAAGCGCGGCGCGTCCAGCACCTGGCCCAGCGGCAGGCGGCCGTCGTCATCGAGCAGCTGGCGCAGGGTCTGGATGGCGTTGAAGACGCCGTGGGCCGCGGCGCCGCGCAGCACGACTTCGTGTGTGCCGATGTCGAGCTGGTAGGCTTCGCCGTTTGGCGCTTCGCCTGGCACGGGGCCGGTTTCGAGGCGCAGCTGCACGCTGCTGCTGGCCGCGGGCAGATCGGCGAGCAGCGCGCGCAGGAAGGCGGCTTCGCTGGCGAGTTCCGGGCCGTGGGCGATGTGGGTGGCGGGGCCGAGCTGGCAGGCGCCGGCGCCGAAGCGCGCCGAGACCGGGCGTGGCGTGATGCGGCCGACTTGCGCATCGGGCAGCAGGTGCAGGGCGGCGTTGTCGGCGTGGCGCTGGACGGCATCGGCGGTCGGTACGCGGTCCTCGACATGGCGCATGCGCTGTTCGATGCGGGTAAACGGCAGGATGCGCGGGTCGCCGAGGGGGATGACGCCGCCCTCCTTCGGCAGCAGGTAGAAGCCGAGCGGAGCGTCGGTGAGGCTGATGACCCAGAACTGCGCCTGGTAGGTGATGGCGTAGGCCTCGCCCGGCGCCCAGGCTTGGTCGGCCAGGGCGGTGAGCTTGAACAGGTCGCCGTTGACGTGGTCGAGGGCGAAGCCTGCGGTGACGCTGTCCGCGATCACCTTGCGGCAGGCGTTGAAGCACAGCTGCCAGCCGGGGGCGATTACTCCATCGGAGACGTTGCGCACGCTGAGGCGCGCTTCGAAGACGCCGTCGCCGGCGAAGTTGCTCAGGCATTCCCATTCGATTGCAATGGGCGCCGTGCCTGGATGTGTGATCGGCATTGTGTTCCTTGAAAAGTCCAGGGAGGTATCCCGTACGGTGGGTACTCCGTGCCCACGCGGTTGCGTGCTCGGCCGGAGTTGGCGGCGGTGCTGATTCGCTCCGCGGCGCAAGGGATGAAACGCGGCGTTGGCGAGGCGCTTCTGGAGACGCCGCGAGCCGGCATCGTCATCGTCGAGCACATACGCCAACAATGATCATCGCTCCGCGTGGGCACAGGGTGCCCACCGTACGGTCCATATCTCGTCCAGAAGAATGAGATCGAGTCCCACCGGCCGAAAAAAGGGCAAGGCCATTGCCTTGCCCGAAACGCCGCGGAGAGTCAGCCCACGGACCTACAGCTTTCCACGTACCCCCAGGAAGAAGGTCCGTCCATTCGCATAGAACGCGCGCGGACGGTCCTTGTTTTCGGCGTACATCTTGATGGTCTCGTTGGTGAGATTGAGCGCATCGAAGGTCAGCGTCAGCTGTTCGGTGAGCTTGACGTTCACCGATGCCGCCAGCGACGGCATGTCGTCCACGTGCTGGCTGGCGCCGCGGTCCACGCCGGCCTTGTACGCCGAGCGGAAGCTGTAGGCCAGGCGTGCGCTGAAGCGCTCGTTCTCGAAGTAGCCGGTCAGGTTGTAGGTGCGCTTCGAGGAGTTCAGCAGCTCGCCGCCGTCATCGAGTTCGCCGTCGGCCCAGGTGTAGTTGGCCAGGAAGCCGAAGTTCTCGTACAGCGGCTGCTGCCAGCTCAACTCGACGCCCTTGTTTTTCCCGCCTGTGTTGAACGGCGAGGTGATCTGGTACTCGGCCAGCGCGCTGCGCTTGTTGTTGTAGTAGGTGCCGGTGCTGGTGCCTTGCGCCACGATCGAGCGCAGGTCCATGTAGAACAGGCCGGCCGACAGCGCCGCCTTGGGCGCGTAATACCATTCGGCCGAGACGTCGAAGTTGGTCGAGCGTACCGGGTCGAGATTCACGTTGCCGCCGCTGCCGCTCAGGGCGTCGTCGTTCAGCGACACCGATCCGCCCAGCGCCGAGTAGTCGGGCCGCGCCATGGTCTTGGCCACGGCCGCGCGCACCACCAAATCGGGGCGCACGTCGAACTTCACGTTCGCGCTCGGCAGGTAGTCGCGGTAGGTGCGCTTGAAGGTGGTCGGCGTGTAAGGACCGAAGGCGGAACCCGTCACCGGATTCGGGCCGCCGGGCAGGTTCACCACCGTGGTCTGCTTCGTCTCCACCGCGCGCAGGCCGATGTTGCCGCTCCAGCCCTCGCCGCCCGCTTCCAGCATGCCGTACAGCGCGGCGGTCTTTTCGCCGACCTGGAATTCGTCCATCCAGTTGTGGCGCAGCGTGTAGTCGAGCAGGCGGTTGCCCGGCACCGCGCCCCATGCGCCGAGGGCCGCGCCGTCGTACTTGAAGTAGTTCGAGGACAGGTTGCCGCCGATGTCGTTGGCGAAGTCGGACGGGTACATCTGGCCGCTCCAGGCCGGGCCCGGGTTGGAAAAGCCGAGCGGGCCCGGACGGGTTTCGAGCGGGTGCTCGGCAGTGCGCTCGTGGTCGGTAACGCGGGCGCCGAAGCGCACCGCGCTGAACAGCGCGCCGCGCAGGCGCCAGTCGGCATCGACCTGGGCATACTTTTCCTGGTCTACCGATTGCGCTTCGCCGCCGCCGGCCCAGGCGGTGGAGCCCGGCGACGTGGTGTTCCCGCCGGGGTAGGCGATGGTGGCCGGCGACAGGCCGTTCAGGCCATACACCATGCCGCCGTCGACGTTGTTCTGGTAGTAGACATCGTTGCGGTCGTAGCCCACGCCATGGGTCTTGCCGAGCCGGCCCGATACGCTCAGGTCGTCGTTGACCTTGAACTTGCCGTTGACGTCGAGGTACCAGGATTCGCCGCCGGCGTCGGGGCGGTAGATGTTGTCCACTTCGCCGTTGTTCACCGCGAAGCCGGCGCCGACCAGGGTGTTGTTGCGCACGACCGGGTTCTGCGGGATCTGGTTGGCGTTGTTGATGGAATTGGCGGGCGCCGCCAGCCAGTTGGTGTTCTGGTGGCCGGCTTTCAGCTCCGAGAAGAAGCCGTTCACGTCCAGCGACACGCCGCGCGCCGGGCGCAGCTCGACGTCGAAGGCGCCGCCGCTGCGCTTCTTGGTCTGCTCGAACAGCGAGGCGCCGATGAAGGTCGGCGCCGCCACGCCGGTCAGCGCCGGATTCGCGATGGCGGCGGCGCTGGTGGCGCTGATCGGGGTGTAGCCGAGGATCTCCTGGCCGTCGCGCCGCACCGCGGCTTTTTCGGAAAAGCCCTGCAGCAGGAAGCCGGCGGTGCCCGCCTCGTTCTTCATCGCCACCAGGGCCGACACGTGCGGCTTGGTCTTGCTGGATAAATCGTTGTAGTTGGCCTGGGCCGAGGCTTCGAAGGTCAGCGGCTGGCGAAAGTCGAGCGGACGGCGCGTGATGACGTTGATGGCGCCCGAGACACCGCCTTCGACCAGGTCGGCGGTAGCGCTTTTCTGCACCACGATCGAGCCCACCAGTTCCGACGGCAGCAGCGAGAAGCTGCTGGAGCGGCCGACGTTGCCGCCGATCTGGTTCAGCACGAACCAGTCGCCGGTGCTGATCGCATGGCCGTTGAACAGCGTCTGCTGCAGGCTGGGGCTGGTGCCGCGCAGGCTGACGCGGTCGTTCTCGCCGAAGCCGCCCTCGCCGCCCGCCGACGACTGCGTGTTCACGCCGGGCAGGCGCTGGATCGCGTCGGCCACGTTCTTGTCGGGCATCTTGCCGATGTCCTCGGCCGTGACCACCTCGACCACCGAATCGGCGTTGCGCTTCTGGCGCAGCGACTGTTCCAGTGCGGCGCGCACGCCGGTGACGACCACCGTCTGCATGGCCGGGTCTTGCGCCGCCTGCCCATCTGGGGCCTGCTGGGCCCGTGCCTGGAGCGCCGTGCCCGCCGCCAGGACCATGACTGCGGCCGCGATTGCGGTGTGCTTGGTGTGATGCCGTGCCATCAACTCGTTCATGTTCTCTCCAAAACATTCATGGTTTTCGATCCAACCCCGGTCTCGAATGCGGTGGACGCTGGCGCGCCTCTGCGGTTCGTATGGACGGCATTGTGTCGTTAGTTGAATGGCCATGCTTGTCAAATCTTGCTCAGCATCGGGTGCTGTCACATTTTGGACATGCGGCTGTGCTAGGGAAGCTGGCATGGACGGCGTTTCAGTGCCGCAAAGATCTTTCTCGGATTCACGAACGGATGAGTTGCTACATGCTGCGAAACCCCAGCTGTTCAGCGCGCGCGCGCCGCTGTTGGCATTTCGCGTAGACTTTATCTCACCGAATCGACAAGTATGGAGGTGTTATGGAAGCAACTTGGATCGTTACCGCGAACACTGGACGCGCGCGTATTTTTGCCGATGCAAAAGGCGCGGATAAACTCGAAGAAATCAACGACATGGTCAACGACGCCGTGCGCCTGCGCACGCAGGACACGGAAACCGACCGCCTGGGGCCGACCTCGGCCACGCAGAGCATCCACAATACCGGCGGCGCCACGCCGAACAAGCAATACGAGCCGCACCAGACGCCGGCCGAGCACCAGTCGGAGCTGTTTGCGCGCAGCCTGTGCGACTACCTGCTGCAGGCGCACCAGCAAAACCGCTACAGCCGTTTGACCCTCGCCGCCGCGCCGCAGTTCCTGGGCCTGCTGCGTAAACTGCTGGACCCGCAAGTGAGCAAGCTGGTCACCGTGGAACTCGACAAGGACTACACGCAGGTTGCACCGCACCAGTTGCGCGAACAAATCGCCGCACACCAGCAAAAAGCCTGACCGGGCTTGCGGGCAGCGCCAGAGCTGCCCGCCTTGCGGTCCAGCCCCGCCATGCACGCATTTCGTGCGGCCGTGTTCGCCACTACGCACTACCATGGACGGTATCGACATTCGAGGGCCATCCATGAACCGACGTCTCGCCCCCACCCTGCTCAAGGGCACCCTGCTCGCCTCCGTCATTGCCGTGGTCGGCATGAAGGCCTATGCCGCCGGCAAGGCTGCCGCCAGCGACCTGGAACCCATCCGCAGCCTCGACCTGGCGCGCTACATGGGCACCTGGTATGAAATCGCCCGCTACCCGAACCGCTTCGAGCGCGACTGCGCCGGCTTCACCACGGCGACCTATACCGCCCAGCCCGACGGCAGGGTCAGGGTCGAGAACCGCTGCCGCAAGGCCGACGGCAGCACCGACGTCGCCACCGGCGTGGCGCGCCAGTGCGGCCCGGCCGATTCGCCACGCCTGAAGGTGCGCTTCGCGCCGGCACTGCTCTCCTTCCTGCCGCCGGTATGGGGCGACTACTGGGTGATCGATCTCGACCGCAACTACGGGCTGGCCGCCGTCAGCGAACCGGGACGCGACTACCTGTGGATCCTGTCGCGCACGCCGCAAGTGGAAAAGCGCGCGCTCGACGCCTTGCTGGCGCGCCTGTCGGGCCAGGGTTTCGATCTGCGCCGGCTGGTGTACACGCCGCAGGAATGAGGTCTCGCCGCGGCTGTTCACGATCACTCTCAGTGTTGATTGCGCGACAAACATTCACCTCGTAAATGACTGGAATCGCGAATGTGAATTGGGATTCTGGCAGCGCAGCCGCCAGAATGGGCGCCCCAGGTTTCACGCCCGTTTCAAGATGCGGTGTCCAGCATGAACGATTGCAGCAGCTTCCCCTCCTCCAACTTGCCTGAGAGGACGGCATGATCGTCCGCGACCGCCCGAACGGCCTGCGCCTCTTCCTCACCATGCGCGGCTCGATCCTGCCGAGCATCTGGAAAAGCCTGTTCATCACGACCCTGCTCGCGGTGATCGTCACCTGGACCCATGGCCAGCTGTGGCAGCACAAGGTGCATCTCACCATCATCCCATTTACGCTGATGGGTCTGCCGCTGGCGATCTTCCTCGGCTTTCGCAATAACTCGGCCTACGACCGCTATTGGGAAGGGCGCAAGCTGTGGGGCGAACTGGTGCTGCGCAGCCGGAATTTTTCGCGCGAAGTACTGAGTCTGGTGGACACCGCGCCCGGCCACGAGCACATCCGCGAACGCATGGTCCGGCGCGCCATCGCCTATGCCCACGCCCTGCGCCACAATCTGCGCCGCAGCGATCCAGGCGAGGACGTGGCGCGGCACCTGGCCGAGGCCGAATGGGCCGCGCTGCGCCAGCGCCCGCATCTCGGCAACGCCATCATGCTCGAGATGGGCGCCGACCTGGCGCGCTGCCGCCACGCCGGCATGCTCGACAGCATCCGCGCCGTCACGCTCGACGCCACCGTCTCGGCGATGGTCGCCACCGGCGCCTCGTGCGAGCGCATCAAGAATACGCCGGTGCCGTTTTCGTACACGCTGCTGCTGCACCGTACCGCCTATTTGTACTGCTTCCTGCTGCCCTTCGGCCTGGTCGATTCGATCGGCTACCTGACGCCGCTGGTGGTGGCGATCGTCGCCTATACCTTCTATGGCCTGGACGCGCTGGGCGACGAAATCGAGGAGCCCTTCGGCGTGTCGCCGAACGACCTGCCGCTCGACGCCATCTGCCGCGCCATCGAAATCGATTTGCGCGACGCCCTCGGCGACGCCGACTTGCCGCCGCCGCTGCTGCCGGTAAATAACTGGCTGCGCTAGCGGCCCATACCGCCCGCACGGATCGGTCATGCTGGGTGGGTAGTTCTTTCTTCCACTACCAAGTAATTGTTAAAAAAACGTGGATACCACGCCACGTTTTGAACGAATTGCTTGCAGGAAAAATAAGTCTCGTCTGCTTTTCCGGCAAAACCTGCGAAAATCGCTCTCATTTCCACGCGGCAATAGCACCACGCCGCGCAGCCCTTTTCTTTTTCTGATTCAAGACTCTCCATGAAACTCGACAATCTCAGAATTCGTACATTGCTCATGGCCGGCTTCGGCACGATCCTGGCCGTGATGGTGATCCTCGTTGGGCTGGGCATCGGCCAGATGAACAAGGCCGACAAGCTGACCCGGAAGCTGACCGAGGAAAGCTTCAACCGCGCCTCGATGCTGCAGGAATGGCAGTCCATCATCGACGTCAACGCCGCCCGTACCCTGGCTGCGATCAAGCTGGCCGACGAAGGCGACGCCAAGTTCTTCCTCGACGCGATCTCCGTGTCGTCGAAACGATCGGACGTGCTGCGCGAAGGCATCCAGAAAAGCATCGCCAACGACCCGCAGGCAAACGCGCTGTTCGCCGCCGTCGACAAGGAACGCGACGCCTACCGCCTGGCGCGCAAGTCCGCGCTCGAGAAGAAGAAGGCCGGCGACATCGACGGCGTGCGCCACTTCCTCGAGACCGAGATGGTGCCGCGCGTGGCCTCGTATTCGGCCAGTATCCAGGCCATGGTGAAGTACCAGCAGAACGCCGTCGACGCCGATGCGAAGGGCATCAGCGACGAATTCCAGGCCAGCCTGCGCCTGCAGGTGGCGCTGACCGTGCTGGCCCTGATCGCCGGCGCCGGCTTTGCCATGTACATCGGCCGCCGCATCTCGGCGCCGCTGGTGGCGGCCGTCGGCGTGGCCCAGACCGTGGCCCGCGGCGACCTGACCAGCCGCATCGAAGCACAAGGCAGCAATGAAACCGGCGCGCTGATGGGCGCCCTGCGCGACATGAACGCGAACCTGGTCGATATCGTCAGCCAGGTGCGCGCCGGCACCGGCACCATCGCCGAAGCCGCCGACCAGATCTCGGCCGGCAACCTGGAACTGTCGTCGCGCACCGAGCAGCAGGCCAGCTCGCTGGAAGAAACCGCCTCGTCGATGGAAGAACTGACCTCGACGGTGCGCCAGAACGCCGACAACGCCCGTGAAGCGAATGCGCTGGCGCAGACCGCCTCGCAAGTGGCCGGCCGCGGCGGCGAGACCGTCGGCCGCGTGGTGCAGACCATGGATGCGATCACCGAATCGTCGAAGAAGATCGTCGACATCATCGGCGTCATCGACGGCATCGCCTTCCAGACCAACATCCTGGCGCTGAACGCGGCCGTCGAAGCGGCGCGCGCCGGCGAACAGGGCCGCGGCTTCGCGGTCGTGGCGTCCGAAGTGCGCAACCTGGCCCAGCGTTCGGCCGGCGCGGCGAAAGAGATCAAGGAACTGATCGGCAACTCGGTCGACAAGGTCGAGGAAGGCAGCCGCCTGGTGTCGGACGCCGGCGCGACGATGCAGGAAATCGTCGACAGCATCGGCCGCGTGACCGCCATCATGTCGCAGATCGCCATGGCCAGCGCCGAGCAGTCGTCGGGCATCGAGCAGGTCAACCAGGCCGTCGCCCAGATGGACCAGGTGACCCAGCAGAACGCCGCCCTGGTGGAAGAAGCCGCCGCGGCCTCGGACGCCATGCGCGAACAGGCGCAGGCGCTGGCGGCCCTGGTGTCGACCTTCCGCTTCGAGGAGCGCGCCGTGCAGGCGGCGGTGCAGTCGCTGCGCGCACAGGCGCCGGCTGGACGCCTGGCGCTGCAGGCCTAATCGTTTTGCCAGCACCGGCGCGGCCGGTGCACTCTTCAGCGCCGGGCGATGCCCGGCGTTTTTTTTGGGCGTCAGGTTCCTTGGTGAGTCGCTATCGGTGACCGTAGGGTCGGCACTACAAAGTGCTCCCCCTACGGTATATACTCTCCGCTTTGCTTTTCCTCTGCTCCCATGTCCCTGCCTCCCTGCCCCACCTGCCAGTCCGCTTACACCTACGAAGACGGCGCCAACCTCGTCTGCCCCGAATGCGGCCATGAGTGGCCGGCGCAAGCCGCCGCCAGCAACGCCGAGACCACGCGCGTCTGGCGCGACGCTTCCGGCACCGTTTTGCAGGACGGCGACACCGTCACCGTGATCAAGGACCTGAAACCCAAGGGTTCGGGCGGCGTCATCAAGCAGGGGACCAAGGTCAAGAACATCCGCCTGGTCGATGCCGACCACGACATCGATTGCAAGATCGACGGGTTCGGGGCCATGAGCCTGAAAACCGAGTTCGTGCGCAAGGTATAAAAAAGCGGCCGTCATGGCCGCTTTGCACATCACCAAAGAGGTCGCAACCCGGCCTCTCGCCATGCAGGCAAAAAAACACCAGCGTCGCGCGCTGGTGTTCCGTGGGAGGGCCGCATGCGGCCCTGGAGGCGAGGCGGATCAGTAGCCGCGGCCGCCGGTGCTGGTGCCCGAGGTACCGGTGGTGCCGGTCGAGCCCGAGGTGCCGGTCGTGCCTGATGTGCCGGTGGTGCCGGTGGTGCCGGTCGAACCCGAGGTGCCGCTCGTGCCCATCGAGCCCGAGGTGCCGCTCGTGCCCATCGAACCCGAGGTGCCGCTCGTGCCCATCGAGCCCGACGTGCCGCTGGTGCCCATCGAACCGCTGGTGCCGCTGGTGCCCATCGAACCGCTGGAGCCGCTGGTGCCCTGCGAATTGTCGAGGATGGCGCCGCCGCCGCTGCTGGTGCCGGTGCCGGTGGTACCGCTGCTGCCCGACGAGCCGCTGCTGCCCGACGAGTTCGAACCGCTGCCCGAGCCGCTCGAATTGCTGCTGCCGCTGGTGCCCATCGCGCCGCTGCCCGTGGTGCCGCTGCTGCCGCCCGTGGCGCTACCCGACGAACCCGACGACGAACCGGCGCTGCCGCTGGTGCCGCTGCTGGAGCTGCTCTGTTTCTTCTGCTTCTTGCCCGAATGCTTGGTGCTCGACCCGTCCTGGTTCGATGCCGACGAACCGCGTGCTTGCGAGCTGGTCTGGTCGGTGGTGTTGCCTGCAGTACTGCCTGCGGTGCTGCTCGATTGAGCGTGCGCGCTGAACGACGTTGCCATTGCCGCGGCAACGGAAGCACCAAGAAGGCCTTTCAACAGTTTATGCATTTTCATGTCGATCTCCTAATGTATTGGGGGCTTAATTCCTCAACAATATCAATGACATAATTGAGGAGGCCGAGTCTAAAGAGGTCGGCAGGATGGGGGCGCGCGTTAGCCGGGTGGAAAGATAAAAAAGAGGTCAGGGTGCCGCGACACCCGTGTTCGCCCTATGTGCCGGCACGCCTGCCGACTCCGCCGCCAGGGTGCCGAGCCGGGTGTACAGCGCCAGCACGTTGGCCTTGTCGTCGGGATAAACCCGGTTCGACAACAGCACGTAGAAACTGCGCGATGCCGGATCGATCCACAGGATGCAGCCGGTAAAACCAGTGTGGCCGAAGCTGCCCACCGGATACAAACTGCCGCGCGGACGCAAGGCAAAGGGCGAATCGATGTCCATGCCGAGCCCGCGCAGCGCGGCGATGCCGGGTGGGCTTTGCACGGTGGTAAGCAGGCGCACGCTGGCGGGTTGGAGGATGCGCACGCTGTCCAGTTCGCCATCGGCCAGCAGCATGCGCGCAAACCGGGCGACGTCGCGGCTCGTGGTGAACACGCCGGCCGAACCCGCCACGCCGCCGATGCGGCGCACCGTCGGATCGTGCACCACGCCCTGCAGCAGGCCGCCGGCCAGGTCCGCATGAGGCGAAGCGCTCGCCTCGGCGGCGAGCTTCTGCGTCGGCGCGATGGCGGCCCGGTCGATGCGGCGCAGCGGCAGGTAGCCGGTGTCGCGCATGCCCAGCGGTCCGAAGATGCGTTCCTGGGCAAACACGTCGAGCGGCTGGCCCGCGACCCTGCTTACCAGCTGGCCGAGCAGGATGTAGTTGATGTCGGAATAGCGGAAGAAGGTGCCGGGCGCATGCGTGACCGCCTGCGCGCAGGCCAGCGCGTGCGCCGCTTCATCGCCGCGCCAGGCCGGCTTGGCAGGCAGGCCCGCGGCCAGGCCCGAGGTATGGGTCAGCAGGTGGCGGACCGTGATCGCTTCCTTGCCGCCGCCGCTGCATTCGGGAAAGTAATCGACCAGCTTCGCTTCGAGGTCGAGTTTGCCCTCCTCGGCCAGCAGCAGGACCGCGGGCGCGGTGGCCAGCACCTTGCTCAGCGAAGCGGCGTCGAATACCGTGTCTGGCGTGACCGCAGCGGCATCGGCGTCGTAGCTGAAGCGGCCATAGGCCTGCTCGTAGACATCGCCGCCGCGCTCGAGGTGGAAAACGGCGCCCGGCAGGCGGCGTTCGCCGATCGCCGCGTTGATGGCGCTGTCGATGGCGCCGAAGCGGGCCCCGTCCAGCCCCGCCCTCGCCTGCGGCGCGCCGGGCGCTCCTGCTTCGGGCAAGCCTGCACAGCCGGCCAGAAGGACAAGGCAGGCACTGGCGACCAGGGCCTGGCGCCGGAGCAAGGTGTACGGGGAAATCGAACGCATGGGAATCCTCGGAACAGGGGCCAGGCGCCGGCCTGGCGGGGGCGGACGCAGAAGCCTTGAATAGAAGACAATCATTATCCTTGGATCGATCCCTTGGTCAATCTTTACACCCGGCGCGAAGCGGCGCGCGCGCCAGGAGCGGCCGCCGTTTTTGCGACCCGGACAGCGAGAAAAAATCCTTCGGCGTATCATGCGGCTCATGATTCCCTTTTCCATACTCGACCTCTCGCCCATCGCCGAAGGCAGCGATGCAGGCGCTTCTTTCCGTCATTCCCTCGACCTCGCCCAGCATGGCGAGCGCTGGGGTTTCAACCGTTTCTGGCTGGCTGAACACCATGGCATGCCGGGCATCGCCAGTGCCGCCACCTCGGTACTGATGAGCTATGTGGCGGCCGGCACCAAGACGATTCGCCTGGGCGCCGGCGGCATCATGCTGCCGAACCACTCGCCGCTGGTGATCGCGGAACAGTTCGGCACCCTGGAGTCGCTGTTTCCGGGCCGTATCGACCTCGGCCTGGGCCGCGCGCCCGGTTCCGACCACGTGACGGCGCGCGCCCTGCGCCGCAACCTGGCCTCGGACGCCGACGCCTTCCCGCAGGATGTCGTCGAACTGATGGATTACTTCAACGATTCGCCGCGCCGCCAGGTGAAGGCGGTGCCGGGCGCCGGCCTGAAGGTGCCGCTCTGGATCCTCGGTTCCAGCCTGTTCGGCGCGCAACTTGCCGCCGCGCTCGGCCTGCCCTACGCGTTCGCGTCGCACTTCGCGCCGCAGATGATGATGCAGGCAATCGAACTGTACCGCGCCAACTTCCGTCCGTCGGAGCAGCTCGAGAAGCCGTACGTGATGCTCGGCTTTAATGTGTTTGCCGCCGACACCGACGAGGAAGCGCATTTCCAGGCCACCTCGATGCAGCAGGCCTTCGTCAACCTGCGCACCGGCCGTCCGTCGCGCCTGCAGCCGCCGATAAAGGGCTACCTGGAATCGCTGGGCCAGGCCGAGCGCGCCATGCTCGACAGCGTGCTGTCGTGCTCGGCCATCGGTTCGCCGGAGACGGTGGCGTCCCAGCTGCAGGCCTTCATCGCCCACACCCGCCCGGACGAGCTGATGATCACCTCGCAGATCTTCGACCACGCGGCGCGCCTGCGTTCGTACGAGATCACGGCGGCGATTCACGCGGCGAACTGACGCGCTGCGACCACCGAAACGCCGCCGGACGCCTGTTCCGGCGGCGTTTTTCATTGGCGGGCTGCGATAGTTGCCTCAGGCGTCGCCGGTGCCAGCCTGCAAGGCGTCGATCACATGCGCCGTGCTGCGCACCTTGCCCATCAGGCGGAAGGTGTTCTTGCAGGCGAAGTCGTGGGCCTCGGCCGTGATGCCGCTCATCGCATCCTCGACGAATACCAGGCCATAGCCCAGGTCGTGGGCCGCACGCGCGGTCGATTCCACGCCGATGTTGGTAACGATCCCGCCCAGCACGATGGTCTCGATGCCGCGCCGCCGCAGCAGCTGGTCGAGCTCGGTGGCATGGAAGGCGCCCCACTGGCGCTTGGTAATGACCACGTCGCTCGCCTCGATGCCGGCATCCGGCGTGAACTGCGAAGCGTCCGGCGGCGGTGGCGGCGCGCCCGGCGCATGCAGGGACACGTCCGAAGGCGGCATCTGCAATTCGTTCAGCAGCACGCGCACGAACACCACCATGCCGCCGCGGCCGCGCATTTCCTGGGCCAGCGACACACAATTGCCCAGCACTTGCTGGCTGGAATACGGCGCCAGCTCACGCGCCATGTTGCCGTTTTGCAGGTCAATCAAGACCAGCGCGGTGCTGGCCGGGTCCATCGAAAAATCGTCCATCTTCTTCCTTTCGTAGGGTGGACGGCTCTACCGGATGGCTGGCATCGCCGCGCCGGTGACGCCGTCCACGCGTTCAAGCGCCTCCCGCTCGGCTGCGGATTCGACCGTAAAGAGGCAAGGCTTGCCAGTATCCGCGAAAGCGATCGACGGCGTCGTCCGCCTACGACTTCTCCGGCACAATCCGCAAAATGCGCGACTTGTCCTCGTCGGTCAGCACATACAGCTGCCCATCCGGCCCCTGGCGCACGTCGCGCACCCGGGCGCCGATATCCAGCGCTTCCTGGCGCACGGCCTTGCCGTCCTTGTCGAGTGCGATACGGCGCACATCCTTGCTGGCCAGGCCGCCACTGAACAGGCTGCCGCGCCATTGCGGGAAGGCCGTGCCCGTGTAGTACGCCAGCCCCGACGGCGCCGGCGATGGCGCCCAGGCCACCACTGGATCGACCATGCCCGGTACGCTGTGCTTGCCGATCGGTTCGCGCGAGCTGTAGTCGAGCCCGAAGCTTTGCAGCGGCCAGCCATAGTTCTTGCCGCCCTCGATACGGTTGATCTCGTCGCCGCCGCGCGGCCCGTGTTCGCTGGCCCAGGCGCGTCCTTCCGGATCGACCACGATGCCCTGCACGTTGCGGTGCCCATACGACCAGATTTCCGCCAGCGCACCGGCCTTGCTGGCCAGCGGATTGCCCGGCGCCGCCTTGCCGTCCACGGTCAGGCGCAGGATGGCGCCGTTGTGGCTGCCCAGGTTCTGGGCCTGGTCGCGCGCCAGCATGTTGCCCACGCGCTGGGGCGGATTGCCGCCGTCGCCAATGCTCATCAACAGGGTGCCGTCGGGCAGCCAGGCGATGCGCGAACCGAAGTGCTGGCCGCCGTTCTTCGAGGGCGAGGCCTGGAACAAGGTTTTTACGGAATGGACCTTCTTGCCGTCAAAAATGCCCTGGACCAGGAGGGTGCGGTTCTCGCTGCTGGTGCCGTTCGCCATCGTCATGTAGACGCGAGGATTGGCGCCCTTGTCGGCCGGATGGACCGCAATGTCCAGCAAGCCACCCTGGCCGCTGTCCATCAGGGTCGGCAGCTTGTCAATCGGCACCTCCGTGACTTGTTTGCCATTGACCAGGTGCAGGGTGCCGGCCTTGCCGGTGACGAGCATGCGGCCGTCGGCCAGCCAGGCCATGCCCCAGGCGCGCGGCAAGTCACCAGCAATGGTCTCGGCACGCCAGCCCTTGACTTCCGGCGGCGCGCCGGTGGCCTGGACCTGGGCCAGGACGGACGACGAGGCACTGGCCAGCAGGGCTGCAGCGACGAGGTAACGCAGCACCCCGTGAGGTTGACGCAGTTGCATGCAATTCTCCTTTAAAAGTTGTTATCTTTCAGTCATCGTGGCGCATTTACGTCGATTTCCTGCAGAATGAACGAAACCGCGGTATCATGGCGGTCTCCACTGAATTCGCGCAAGGATCCTCGATGAACCAACGACGCTCGTTCCTGAAAACCTCTCTCGCCCTCGCTTCCGTTGCCGGCATGCCGATGCTGGCCAAGGCGGCCCAGGCCGCACCCGGCGAACGCACGCTGCGCCTGTACAACACCCACACCGGGGAAACCGTGAAGAGCGTGTTCTGGGCCGACGGCCAGTTCATTCCCGATGCCTTGCAAGACCTGAACAAGGTCCTGCGCGACCACCGCAACAACCAGGTCGCATCGATCGACCCGCAACTGCTGGTGCTGCTGGACGAGGTGAGCGGCAAGTTCGGCGACAGCCCGCTGATCCACGTGATTTCCGGCTACCGCTCGCCGGCATCGAACGCCAAGCTGCACGCCAGCACCAATGGCGTGGCCAAGCACAGCATGCACATGGACGGCAAGGCCATCGACATCCGCCTGCCCGGCAAGGACCTGGCGCAACTGCGCAAGGCAGCCATGTCGATGCAGCGTGGCGGCGTCGGCTATTACCCGGATTCGCAATTCGTCCACATGGACACCGGGCGCGTCCGCTACTGGTGACCGCCATGCGGCCGCTCCTGCGCTACCGCCTGTCCTGCCTGTTCCTGGCCTGCGCCGCCACTGCTGCGGCACAAGCCCAGGAACCCCCTGTCGCCACCGTCAAGGTCAGCACCACGCGTGACCCGGTCGACAAATCCTACCGCAAGATGATCAAAGGCATGGAACGCTTCGAACGCGAGCATGCCTATGCCCCGGCCGCCAGCCTGCGCTTCCAGCTGCTGCCGCGCACGCCCGACGTGAAAATGGAAGGCATCACCCTGCGCGTGGCCGGCGACACGGTGTCGGTCAAGGTGAATGTCGAACCCGACAATAGTTTCGTTCTCCCACGCAACGAGCAGGCCCTGCGCGAAGACGCCGCCGTGCTTGCCAACCGCAAGACCACCAGCATGACCTGGCGCGCCACCATCGTCAGCCCCGGCCTGCCGCCCGGTACGCGGCGCCTGGGCGACATGCGCCTGGAATGCCGGGTCGGCGTCGAGGCCGGCCTGGTATCGAACAGTTCGCCGATGTTCGGCTGGCTGTCGGATGCCCTCACCGGCGCCGACGACGTCTGCAACAGCCCGAAGGGCAACTACCTGTTCTTCGCCGAACGCCCGGTATTTGCGGTGCGCCTGCGCGCCGGCGAACGCAGCGAAGTGCTGCCGTTCAGCTTCCTGTACGCCGGCGGCGGCCTGCCGCGCACCGAACTGCCCTTCTGCGACTGCCAGGTGCTGCTCGACCGCACCTATTACGTGCCGCTCTGGGACGCCAGCTGGCCCGACGACACCCTGGTCGAGTTCGACTACATGCGCGATGACGCGGAGGTGCAGCCATGAGCGCGCGCGCCCTTTTCCTTTCCCTGGCGATGCTGTCCGGCTGCGCCACCAGCCCGCTTCCGCCCGGCACCCAGGTCCCGGCCGAGCGCCTGCTGGCGTCCGTCGTGCCCGGCACGACCACCAAGGCAGAACTGGCCGCCGCTTTCGGCGCCACGAAGACCGTGGTCTTCGACAGCGGCTACGAAACCTGGCTGTACCAGTCGCCGGCCGGCGGTGGGCGCTATGCCGAATTCGTGATCCTGATCAATCCGCAAGGTGTGGTGGCCAAGACACGCCAGGGACCGGTCTCCGCGCCCCAGCCCTGAGGCATGCGGGGCCGCGGCCCCGTCAATTGCTCTGCCGCTAGCGTGCGCGCCGTGTCTTTACAAGCTGGCAGAATCCTCCCGTGGATGTGCTCATTCCTGTGGAGACCCAACATGCTGGTCGATCGCGCACGGAAGTTCCTGCTGTCCCTCCTGACTTTGCCGCTGATGGGTCTCCTGTTGCTGTCCGCCTGCGGCGGCGGCGGCGGCACGCCAGGCAATAACCCCGCTCCCGATCCCGGCGCCGCCACGGGCAGCCTGCAAGTGAGCATCAATTCCCTGCCCGCCGGCGTCAACGGCGCGGTACGCGTTACCGGCCCGAGCAATTATTCGCAAAACCTTAGCGCCTCGCAGACCCTGTCCAGCCTGGCGCCCGGCAGCTACACGGTCACCGCCACCGGCGTCGCAGCGGGCAGCGCCACCTATACGCCCAGCCCGGCGACGCAAACCGTCACGGTCGCGGCCGGCGCCACGGCAAGCGCCACCGTCACCTATGGCGCCGGCACGCTGACGCTGGCCCTGTCCCAGCTCGGCAATACCTTCGACAACCCGACTTTCGTCACCGCCCCCAGCGGCGACGAGCGCCTGTTCGTGGTCGAGCGCGAAGGCGTCATCCGCGTGCTGCGCAACGGCACGGCGCTCACCGTCCCCTGGCTCGACATCAGCGCGCGCGTGTTCACCGCCGGCGAAGGCGGCATGCTGTCGATGGCCTTCGACCCCGACTTCGCGCGCAATGGCTACTTCTACGTGTACTACACCGACCTGCAGCAGAACATCGTGGTCGAGCGCTTCGGCAGCTCGCAGCTGCCGAACGTGGCCGACGTCACCTCAGGCCTGGTGATCCTGCGCATCCCGCACCCGCAGTACACGAACCATTTCGGCGGCCTGGCGGCCTTCGGGCCGGACGGCCTGCTCTATGTGGGGACGGGCGATGGCGGCGGCGGCGGCGACCCGTTCAACAATGCCCAGAGCCTGGGCGCGATGCTCGGCAAGCTGCTGCGCGTGGACGTGCGCGCGGCAAACGCCGGCCAGCCCTACACCATCCCGGCCGGCAACCCCTACCTCAACCAGCCCGGTGCGCGCCCGGAAATCTGGGCCACCGGCCTGCGCAATCCGTGGCGCTTCACTTTCGACGGTAGCAGCCTGTACATCGCCGACGTCGGCCAGGACGCGCGCGAAGAGGTCAACGTGGCCGCGCTGGCCCAGGGTGGGCTGAACTATGGCTGGGACATCATGGAAGGCAGCAACTGCTATGGCGGCGCCGGCTGCAACCGCAGCGGCCTGACCCTGCCGGTTTTCGAATACGAGCACGGCGCGAACGACGTCAACGGCTGCTCGATTACCGGCGGCTATGTGTACCGCGGCAGCGCGCTGCCCGAACTGGCCGGGCACTATTTCTATTCCGATTACTGCCGCGGCTACCTGAAGAGTTTCCTTGCCAGCGGCAATGGCAGCAGTGGAAACGCCGGCGGCATCTCGGAATCGCGCGACTGGAACATCAGCGGCGCTGGCCAGGTGGTGTCGTTCGGGCGCGACGGGGCGGGCGAGCTGGTCATCGTCAGCGCGAGCGGCCGCATCTACCGCATCGTGCGAGGACCCTCGGCCTGAGAAACGTTACAATCGCCGGATGGCACGCCTACAACTCCACTTCCCCGAAGACCAGTATTACTATTCCACGCCGCTGACGGTACGCGTTACCGACATCAACGGCGCCAACCACCTCGGCAACGACTCGATGATCTCGATGATCTCCGAGGCGCGGGCCCGCTTCCTGTTCGAGTTCGGCATCGGCGAAAGCGAGCGCGACGGCACCGGCATCATCGTCACCGACCTGGCGACCACTTACCGCGCCGAAGCCCATGCGCGCGACCAGTTGCTGTTCGAAGTCGGCGTGATGGATTTTAACAAGTACGGCGGCGACATCATCTTCCGCATCACCCGCCCGCGCGACAGGACCCTGGTGGCCATGGCCAAGTCGGGCTTCGTTTTCTTCAACTACAAGACCAGCCAGGTGGTCGCCATGCCGGAAGACTTCCGCACCAAGTTCGACCGGGTCAATTGGCTGGATTGAAGACGAGCGGGACATAAAAAAACCGCAGGCGGCCCGGGTGGCCCGCAGTGCGGTTTTATTGCGGCGACGCGCCAGCGAGACGCGTCAGTTCCCCAGCAGGCGCTCAGCGGCGCGCAGCCCGTTCGCGCGGCAAGACATCTTTATAAAACCAGTCTTCGATCATGCGCTTTTCGTAGCGCAGCGAATCGCTGTCGCTGGCGCGGGTGATGCGATTCATGAAGTCCATGTCGCGCAGCTCGGCGTCGCCGCTGCGCAGCACCTGGCCATCCTGCACGATGGCATAGTGCAGGTCGATGCGCGGCCAGTCGACGCCATTGCTGCGCACCACGCGCAGGTCGCGCACGCCGCGGGTGGGATACTCGCGGCCAGCCAGGTCGACATCCTTGACGTCGATACGCAGGTCCTGGCCTGGTGGCAATTGCGCACCCAGCTTGGCGAAATACTCGGTCAATTCTTTCAAGACATCGTCGCGCTCCCCGGTAGCGAAGGGCACATCGGAAAAACGGTCGGGCTGGATATAGTTCACGGTGGTGTCGGCGGCGGCGCCACCGGCGGCCAGCGCGAGCACGCCGGCAGCGGCCAGGTGGCGAATCACGGTCTTCATGGCGATTCCTCTCTCATAGTTTGACTGTTCAAATCGTGTGACCATGGTACGCGCGTTGCGCGCGCAACGCTGTCGTGCATGCGTAAAAGCTGTGTCCAATTGTTAGCCTTCGCACAGCCGGGCTCGGCGTAAATCGCCAGAATGGCTGGAAGGAGATCGACCGTGCCCGAAGGACCATCGCTATTCATCTTGAAGGAAGCCAGCACCCGCTTCGTCGGCCAGGAAATCGTCGAGGCCGGCGGCAATGTGCGCGCCATCGATCCGGCGCGCCTGGTTGGCCAGAAGATCTTGTCCCTACGCACCTGGGGCAAGCACTTCCTGATCGAAACGCCGGAGATCGTGGTGCGCGTCCACTTCCTGCTGTTCGGCACTTACCGCATCGACGAACGCCGCGACAAACAGCCGCGCCTGTCGATACGTGTGGCCGATGGCGGCGAAATCAACTTCTACGCCTGTGCGGTGCGCGAGATCGAAGGCGATCTCGACAGCCAGTACGACTGGGCCGCCGACGTCATGTCGGATGCCTGGGATCCGAAACGGGCCCGCAAGAAACTCCGTGCCCAGCCAGACATGCTGGCCTGCGACGCCCTGCTCGACCAGGACATCTTTTCCGGTGTGGGCAACATCATCAAGAACGAAGTGCTGTTCCGCATCCGCGTGCATCCGTTGTCGACGATGGGCGCCCTGCCGGCGCCGAAGCTGCGCGCGCTGGTGGAAGAAGCGCGTCAATACAGCTTTGACTTTCTTGAATGGAAAAAGCAGTTCGTACTCAAGCAGCACTGGCTGGCCCATGCCAAGAAAATCTGCCCGCGCTGCGATATCCCCTTCAAGAAGGCAGTGCTCGGCCGTAGCCAGCGGCGCAGCTTCTTTTGCGAGCGCTGCCAGAAGCGCTACGAATAATTCGCCGCGATCCGCGCAAATGAGTCGATAAGGCAACACTTTTGGTGTTGCCTGGGCTGCGCATCTATTGCCTGTTGTTAAGGAACTAAACCCGTACTACAATCGATTTGCCTAGATATTGTTCCAGCGCAATGTCTTGTCGCACCAAGTCCTTACCAATTCGCCTCATTCTCTGCGCCCCTCAACGGTATCGGAAACGTCATGTCTTTTCTGTCTGCAGCCGCGCCCAAGCTCGCCCCTTGGAAAGTTCTTCTCGTCGATGACGAGCCGGATATCCACGACATCACCAAGCTGACGCTGAACCGTTTCCGCCTCGATGGGCGTGCACTGACTTTCCTGCACGCCTACAGCGGCGCCGAGGCCAAGGAAATCCTGGCGCGCGAAGACAATATCGCCCTGGTCTTCCTCGACGTGGTGATGGAGCGCGAGGACAGCGGCCTCGAGGTGGCGCGCTGGATGCGCCAGGACCTGGACAACCAGTTCAGCCGCATCGTACTGCGCACCGGCCAGCCGGGCCAGGCGCCGGAAGAGCGCGTGATCGTCGACTACGACATCAACGACTACAAGGAAAAGACCGAGCTCGACCGGACCAAACTGTTCACGACGACCTTCGCCGCCCTGCGCGCCTACCGCGACATCATGAAGGTCGAGGAGGCGCGCCGCGTCCAGCACAGCTACCGCGAAGGCCTGGAGCGCGTGATCGCCGCCTCCAGCCACATCTTCCAGCAGCGCAACCTGAAGGATTTCGCCAGCGGCCTGCTGCAACAAGTCGTGGCCCTGCTGCGCCTGGAACAAAGCATGCTGCTGCGCCTGAAGGGCGCCAGCGTGATCACGGGCGAAAGCCAGTACGAGGTGCTGGCCCGCATCGGCGACTTCGGCAGCGACAGCAGCAGCGAGGCCATCGGCCCCGAACTGCTGGCCCAGCTCGACGACGCGCGCCACAACCGCATCTCCAAGCTGCATGGCGACACCTATGTCGGCTACTTCCCGAACAACAGCGGCAAGGCATCCCTGCTGGTCCTGCACGGCGTGGAAGAAATTTCCGAGATCGATGCCCAGCTGCTGGAAGTCTTCTGTTCCGGCGTCGCCATCGCCTTCGACAATATCCTGCTGAACCAGGAAATCACCGATACCCAGGCCGAACTCATCCTGCGCCTGGGCGACGTGGTGGAGTCGCGCTCGAACGAGGCCGGCAACCACGTGCGCCGCATGTCCCAGGTCTGCCACCTGCTGGCCCAGGTGTCGGGCATGCCCGAAGAAGAAACCGCCACCCTGATGCACGCCGCGCCGATGCACGACGTCGGCAAGATCGCCACCCCCGACGCGGTGCTGCTCAAGCCCGGCCGCCTGACGCCGGAAGAGTGGGAGATCATGAAGCAGCACCCGACCGTCGGCCTGCAGATCCTGGACGGCTCGACCCGCCCGATCCTGAAGGCCGCCGCCGTCATCGCCCACCAGCACCACGAGAAATTCGACGGCACCGGCTATCCGCAAGGCCTGAAGGGCGAGGACATCCACCCGTACGCGCGCATCGTCGCCGTGGCCGATGTCTTCGATGCCCTCAGTCACGAGCGCTGCTACAAGGAAGCCTGGCCGATCGACCAGGTGACGGATTACCTGCGCGAAGTGGCCGGCAAACACCTCGATCCCTATTACGTCGACCTGCTGATCCAGAACATGGACAAGGCGGTGGCGATCAACCGGAATTGGCCGGATTGAGGCGGGCACTCGCCGGCCTGGTGCTTGCCGTATGGGTTGCCTGGCGGCGTCCCAGTCGCTGCCGACGCCTTCGCGCGGCGACCTCGAGATCCTGACGCTGGCGGGATCACTTTCTCCCGACGGCGCCCACCTGCACATGTCGGTGTCCGATGCCGACGGCCGCGTGACCGGCGGCCATGCCTGCGTTGGCTGCACAGTCCGCACGACCGCCGAAATCCTGATCGCCCTGCTGCCCGGACATCGCTTCCGCCGCATGCTGGACGACGACACTGGCTTTCCGGAATTGTCGATTCAAGCAGCGATTTTCTCTGCCCGCATGCTGCGCGGGAAGCGCAAGGCATAACGCAGCCCCTGCCCCGGACTGCTCTCCACGTGCACCGTACCGCCCAGCGCGCCCGTCACCAGGTTGAATAAAATGTGCGCCCCCAGCCCGCTGCCGCCGCTGCCGCGCTTGGTGGTGAAGAAGGGGTCGAACAATTTATCCAGCGCTTCTTCCTCCATGCCAGCGCCATCGTCGGCATAGCTCAGCGTCACTGTCTCGCCGTCGAGCGCCGCGCGAATCGCGATCCGGCCCGCCTGCTCGCGCTCGAAGCCGTGCACCAGTGAATTGACGACCATGTTGGTGACGATCTGCGACACCGCGCCCGGATAGCTGTCCAGCACCAGGTCCTGCGGGCAGTCGACCTCGACCTTGACTGGCCGGCCTTTCAGCTTCGGCTGCAGCGAGAGCAGCACTTCGTTCAGGTAGCTGCGCAAATTGAAGCTGCGGATGTCGCCCGAGGACTGGTCCACCGCCACCTGCTTGAAGGACCGCACCAGTGCCGCCGCGCGCTGGGTGTTGGTGGTCATGATGCGCAGCGACTGGTCGACGATGTCGAAGAAATTGCCCAGGCTGTCTTCGGTCATTTCGCCGTTGGCCAGTTCCTCGCGCGTGAGGCGCAGCTCTTCCACCAGGTGGCTGGTGGCCGTCACGCAAATGCCTAGCGGCGTATTGATTTCGTGGGCGACGCCGGCCACCAGTCCGCCCAGCGAAGCCAGCTTTTCCTGGCGCACCAGTTCTCCCTGCGCCTGCTTCAGCTGGGTCAGCGCCGTGTTCAGGGCGGCGTTCTGTTCTTCCAGCAGCTCCTTGGTGGCGCGCAGCTTGCGGTCGGCCTGCATGCGCGCAATGGCTACCGCAACATGACTGGCCATGAAGGCAAGCAGGTCGAGGTCGGCCTTGGTGTAGACCACGGCCGGGTCGTAACTTTGCACGATCAGCACCCCTTGCGGCTTGTCGTGCACCAGCATCGGCGCGCCCATCCAGCTGGCGATGTCGAGGTTGCCCAGCGGCTCCTTCACCTGTCCACTGGCCACCAGGCGCGCGAAGCTGCCGGCGTCGTGCAGTTGCGCCTGCTTCGAGTTCAGCAGGTAGGAACACATCGCTTTGCCGTAGGGGAAGCGCTTGACCGGCGCTGTGCTGTCCTTCTGGTCGACGAAATACGGAATGCTGAAGTCCTGCGTTTCCGGGTGGTACAGGCCGATCAGGAAATTATCTGCCACCATCAGTTCGCCGATGATGCGGTGCAGGCTGGCTGTCAGCGTGTCGGTGTCGAGGGCGCTGGCCGACAGGTCGGCGATCTGGTACAGGGCGTGCTGCACCTGCTCGGCGCGGCGCCGTTCGGCCACCTCGTGGGCGAGGCGCGCGGTGCGTTCCTGCACGGCGCGCTCGAGGCGGTCCATGCTTTGCAGGCTCTGCAGCGCCACCGAGACGTGGTTGGCGATCACCGCGAACAGGGCCTGGTCTTCGTCGCTGTAGCGGTTCTCCGGGGTATAGCTCTGGATCACGATCGCGCCCAGCGGCAAGTGCTGCTGGTCCAGCAGCGGACAGCCCATCCAGTGCTCGGCAGCACTGCCGGCGCCAAAGCGCGACCCATCGTTTTCGCGGGCGCGGAAGTCATCGGCCGTCACCACCAGGCTGCGGCCGTTCATGACCACCCAGGCGGTGGGCGACTCGTCCGGCGAGGCCAGGCGCACCGGCAGATCCAGCGGCGGGCCTTCGTCGGTTTCGTCGACGAAATAAACAAAGCGCACCGTGCCTTCGTCGCGGTCCGACAGCGCCACGTAGAAATTGGCCGCGTACATGATGCGGCCGAGCGCGCGGTGTACGGCGCGGATGAATTCGCTGATATCGCTGCAGCTGGTCGAGGTGCGCCCGATTTCGAGCAGCATCGACTGCACCGCTTCCAGCCGGTCGAGACGTTCCATGGTATTCGCCTTCCTTGCGCTGTTAAATGCACTAAGGAAATATTAGCAGCAGAATGGATCGCCTAGAAGCTGTTTGATGCGGCAGCGCCCGGATGCGACGGAAAGACAACGCGTGCCGATCTTGCAAAGTGCCGGACAAGGGTGCAGGATGAGTTGACGTACCTGAGCCAATCAATAAGGAGACCAGCATGATCAAGGTAAGCGTGATGTATCCAAACGGCCCCGACGCCCATTTCGACGCGGCCTATTATCGCGATAAGCACATGCCCATGGTAAAGGAGCTGATGGGCGATCACTGCAAGTCCTACTCGGTCGACCGCGCGCTCGCATCCGGTGCCGCCGATGCGAACGCGCCCTACATCGCCATGGGCCACTTGTTCTGCGATTCGCTCGAGGCGTTCCAGGCGGGCTTCGGTCCGCATACCGGACAAATCATGTCCGACATTCCCAACTACACCAATCAGAAGCCCATCATCCAGATCAGCGAAGTGCTGGTCGGCTGAGCGCGATGCGCGCCATGCTTGCGGTCCTGTGCGCGCTGCTCGCGCTATTGGCTATCGGCTGGGTGCTGTCTGTCAATGCGCGCGACCGCAAGCGCCTCGAGAAGGAGTTGCAGCAGCAAGCCGGGGACGACGCTGGCGTGTAGCACGGCCAGCCGGCGCCTGCCGGCCTACCGTACAGGGCTGTCCTGCTCATCAGTGCTAGCATGCATTTTTTACAACAACATGCCATGCCGAGCCTCCTTTTGCCCGATCACGACACCCTCGCCGCCCTGCGCAGCCAGCTGCATGGCCTGGCTGGCCTGGAGCCGGCGGCCGCGCTGCAGCGCCTGGCCGCGGCCGGCGCCGACCGCCTGCCCTTGCCCGGCCAGGGCGCCACGCTGGCGCGCTGGCGCGCCCTGGCCGCCGTCGGCGCCCACGACCTGGGCCTGGCCAAGCTGTACGAAGGCCATACCGATGCCCTGGCCATCCTGCACGAGGCCGGCCTCGCGACCGATCCGGGCGCAACCAGCTGGGGCACCTGGTGCGCCGAGCCGCCCGACGCGCGCCTGCGCCTCGAACGCACGGCGGACGGCTACGTGCTCGATGGCCGCAAGGCCTGGTGCTCGGGCGCGCGCAGCGTTTCGCACGCGCTGGTCAGCTGCTGGAATGCCGACGGCGAGCCCATGCTGGCCGCGGTCGCCCTGCGCCAGGACGGCGTCGCCATGGATGGCGGCAGCTGGCAGGCGGTCGGCATGCGCAGCTCGGGCAGCATCGACGTGCACTTCGCGCGCGTGCCGGCGCGGCCGGTCGGCACGCCCGGGTTCTACGTGCGGCGCGCCGGCTTCTGGCATGGCGGCGCCGGCGTGGCGGCCTGCTGGTTCGGCGCGGCCGGCGCCCTGGCCGATGCGCTCGCCCAGGCGATGCGCACGCGCCCCGACCCGCACCGCCTGGCCCAGCTCGGCGAAGCGAGCGTCGCCCTGCAAGGCAGCGCCGCCCTGATGCGCGAGGCCGCCGCCGCCATCGACCGCGATCCCGGCGCCGATGCGATGCTGGCCGCGCTGTCGGTGCGCCTGAGCGTGGAGGCGTCGGCCACGGCCACGCTGGCCGTGGTGGGCCGCGCACTCGGTCCCGGGCCGATGTGCAGGGACGCCGCCATGGCGCGCCGCTGCGCCGACCTGCCGGTGTTCATGCGCCAGAGCCACGCCGAGCGCGACCTGGAAGCGGTGGGCCGCATCGTGGCCGATGCCAGGGGAGCGCCATGGGTGCTGTAGGCCGCAACCGCCACATCGCCGGTGCCGGCACCGGAGCCGATGCCTGGCAGCGCGATGCCGGGCTTGCCGGCGTGGCGAGTACCGATGCCGATGCGCTGCTGCCGCCGGGGGCGCGCCTGGTGGTGGTGGCGCCGCATCCGGACGACGAGATCCTCGCCTGCGGCGGCCTGCTGCAACTTGCCGCCGCGCGGGCGCGCGCGCCGCTGCTGGTCGCGGTCACCGACGGCGAGGCCAGCCACCCCGGATCGCTCGCCTGGCCGGTCGAGAAGCTGCGCGCCGCGCGCCCGCAGGAGACGCTGGCCGCGCTGGCCTGCCTCGGCATCGCCACGCTCGACCTGCAGCGCATCGGCATCGCCGATGGCGGCGTGACGGCCGCCGAAGCGCAGCTGGCGGGCAGGCTCGCGTCCTTGCTCGGCCCGGGCGACGTGGTGGTCACCACCTGGCGCTACGACGGCCATCCGGACCACGAAGCCACGGCGCGCGCCTGCCTGGCGGCGGCCGCGCAGTGCGGCACGCGCGTGCTGCAAGCGCCGGTCTGGGGCTGGCACTGGAGCGCGCCGGGCGATGGCGCCATGCCGCTGGCCGGCGCCCGCAAGCTGGCCTTGCCGGCCGCGGTACAGGCGCGCAAGCGCGCCGCCATGGCCTGCTTCACGAGCCAGGTGCTGCCCGACACCAGCCGCGGGGCGGCGCCTGTCGTTCCCGAACACGCCCTGGAGCGCGTGCTCCTGCCCTTCGAACTGTATTTCACATGAGCCTGCACGCCCATTTCGAAGCGCTGTATGCGGCCGATGACGACCCCTGGGACGTGCGCGCCGCCTGGTACGAACAGCGCAAGCGCGCCCTGCTGCTGGCCAGCCTGGGCCAGGCGCGCTACCGCAGCGTGTTCGAGCCTGGCTGCGGCAACGGCGAGATGAGCGCCGCACTGGCGGCCCGCTGCGAGCGCTTGCTTGCCTGCGACGGCGCGGCCAGCGCGGTGGCAGCCGCGCGCCGGCGCCTGCAGGGCATGGCCGGCGCCGCCCTGCGCATCGAACAGCGCAGCCTGCCCGCACAGTGGCCGCAGGGCGAATCCTTCGACCTGGTCGTCGTCAGCGAGCTGGCATATTACTTCGCGCCCGCCGTCCTCCACGATCTGCTGGTGCGTACGCGCGGCATGCTCGCCCCCGGCGGCGAACTGGCGATGTGCCATTACCTGCACGACTTCGACGACCGCGTGGGCGGCACCGAAGCCGCGCACGCGCTGGCCGACGGCCTGCCCGGCATGCGGCGAACCGTGCACCACCTCGACCAGGATTTCCTGCTCCAGGTGTGGCAAGCGGGCGCGCCATGATCGGCGTCGCCGTTCCCGCCCACGACGAGGAAGCCTGCCTCGGCGACTGCCTGGCGGCGCTGCTCACGGCCGCCCGCGATCCCGCATTGCAGGGCGAAGCGGTGGAGGTGCTGGTGGTGCTGGATGCCTGCGGCGACGGTTCGGGCGATGTCGTCGAGGCCTGGCGCACGCCGTTCGCGCAAGCCGGCGTGGCCCTCGGCGCCATCGCCGTCGACGCGCGCCGCGTCGGCGCCGCGCGGGCGGCCGGTGCGCGCGCCCTGCTCGAACGCGGCGCACGCTGGCTCGCTTTCACCGATGCCGATACGCGCGTGGGTCCCGGCTGGCTGGCGGCACAATTGGCGCTCGGCGCCGACGTCGTCTGCGGCGCGGTGGCGGTGGACGACTGGTCGCCGCACGCCGAGCGGGCCGCGGCCCTGCGCGCCCACTTCGACGGCTTCTACCAGGACCGCGACGGCCACCGCCACATCCACGGCGCCAACCTCGGCGTGAGCGCGGCGGCCTACCGCGCGGCCGGCGGCTTCGAGGCGGTATCCTGCCACGAGGACGTGCTGCTGGTGCGGGCGCTGGAAGGCATCGGCGCGCGCTTCGCCTGGAGCGCCAGTCCGCGCGTATTCACCAGCGCGCGCACCGATGCGCGTGCGCGCGGCGGCTTCGGCGACACCCTGCTGCGGATGCTGGACGGTTCACCGCCCTGAGGCCGGTGCGTGCGCCGTGCATGCATCGAGCAGCAGGCGCAAGCAGGCCGCCACGGCTTCCTGCCCGTGCAGCCGAAAGCGCGCGGCCGTCGGTCCCTCGCTGCCGACCTTTACCGTCACCCAGTCCGGCGGCGCCTGGCGGAACACGGTTTCGTCGTTGTCGTCGTCGCCGATGAAGAACGCCGCGGTGCCCGGTGCATGGCCATCCGCCAGCGCCCGCAGCGCGCGGAACTTGTCGGCGGCGCCGGACGGCACCAGGTTCAGCACGCACTTGCCGGTCACGGCTTCCGGCGCCGGCTGCAGGACGCCAAGCTGCGCCAGCAGGCGCGCCTGCGCGGCAGGCCAGTCCGGCGCCTGGCGATAGTGCAGCGACAGCGAATAGCGCTTGTCTTCGAGGACGATGCCGGGGCCGCGCAGCGCCTCCGACTTTTCCAGCTGGCCGCGCCAGGCGGCGCACACCAGCGCCTGCTCGCGCTGGCGCGCCGGGTCGGCGCCCGGCAAGCCTTCGGCGCCGTGATTGCCGACCACCCAGCGCGGCGTGCCGTGCAGGCGCGGGCGCACGTCGTCCACGCCGCGCCCGGTGACCACCGCTACTGGCACGCGCCGCGTGAGCGCGGCAAAGGCGGCGGCCGTACGCGCATCCATCCGCACCTCGCCCGGCGTGGGGCGGATCGGCGCCAGGGTGCCGTCGAAATCGAAGCCGAAGATGGCCGGCGCCGCGCACAGGCGCGCCAGGGCGGCGCGGCCAGCGGCCGAAAACAGGTCGCTCATGCCGCGACTTCGGGAATCGGCGCCACGCGGCCCCGCTGCCTCTCGCTTGCCGCCGCCATGCCATCTTCCAGCAGCTGCGCCGCCCAGCGGAACACGGTGTGCTCGCGCACCACGGCGCGCATTGCCGCCATGCGCGCCCGCTGCGCGTGCGGCGCCATCGCCAGCGCATCCGCGATCGCATCGGCCAGCGCCGGGATGTCGCGCGGATCGACCGCCAGCGCCTGTGCCAGTTCGTCGGCGGCGCCGGCATGGCGGCTCAGCACCAGCACGCCTCGCAGGTCGGCGCGCGCGGCAACGAATTCCTTGGCCACCAGGTTCATGCCGTCCTGCAGGCTCGTTACCAGGCAGGCATCGCAGGCGCGGTAGCAGTCCGTCACGCCGGCCGCCTCGACGCTGGCCGCATGCAGCAGCACCGGGGTATAGCCGGCGCTGCCGAAACGGCGGTTGATGCGCGCGGCCAGCAGGCGCACGGCGCGTTCCAGGCGCTGGTAAGGCGCCAGCGCCATGCGCCCGGGCGCGGCGATTTGCAATAGAACCACGCGGCCGCGCGCCTCCGGATGCCGCTCCAGGAACAGCGCGAACGCCCGCAGCCGCTCGACCAGGCCCTTGGTATAGTCCATGCGGTCGACGCCCAGCAGCAGGCGCACGCCGTCCGGCACGCCGAAGCGGGCGCGGACACGCTGGCGGGCGGCAGCGCCGGCATCGGCTTGCGCGGGCCAGGCGATCGAGACCGGATATACACCCACCGCGGCACCCACGGCGGCGGCGCCGGACCCTGCCCTCCCCATGGCGGCGCGCGCCGCGCTCAAGCGCGCCAGGTCGCCGGCGGTCTGGACGCCGAGCACGGTGCTGCTCAGCAGCCCCTGCATCAGCTGCGCGCGCCAGGGGAAGCGGGCCAGGGCGTCCGGCCCGGGGAAGGGAATGTGCCAGAAGCTGACGATGACGGCCTGCGGCAACCGCGCGCGCACCATGTGCGGCACCAGCGCCAGGTGGTAATCCTGCACGAACACCAGCGGCCGCTCGCTGCGCGCCTCGGCCACCACGGCATCGGCGAAGCGCTGGTTGACCTGGCGGTAGCACGCCCAGTCGCTATCGCGGAACACCGGCTCGACGCCGGCCCGATGGCACAGCGGCCACAGCGCCTCGTTGGCCATGCCATCGTAGTAGCGGGCCACTTCGGCATCCGACAGCCACAGGCGGCGCAGGCGGTAGGATCCTGGCAGGTAGCGTTCCAGCACGTGGCCGCGGCTGTCGCAGGTGTCGCGGTCGGCCGTGCCGCTGCCGTGCGCGATCCAGCAGCCGCCCTGCGCTGCCAGCACCGCTTCCAGCGCCGTCACCAGCCCGCCGGCCGGGCGCTCGCCGACGATGCCGGCTTCGGTGTGGCGATGAATCCAGGGCGCGCGGTTCGCGGCGACGATGATGTCGCTGCAATCGAGCCGGGCGAGCAGGCGCGCAAGATCGGCGCCGTCGCGCACCTTGTCTGCGCCCGGGGAAGTGGCGATGACGGCCTGCTGGAATTCCGCTTGGGTTGGACTGACTTCTATCATGCCGCGCTGTTCCCGATTCCTGTGGTTGGATGGGTCAGCGTAGCGGGATCAAGCAAGCTCAACTGTTCGGACACGCACGTTGCCCAACGATCATCGCAATGGACGAGAGGCACGCGTCAACGACCAGACTGGCGCGAGGAAGAACTGGCCAGGTCTCAAGTGCCACGTGTTGTGGTGGGCGGAAAAAGCCCACAGTCAAGCCGGATTCCTGGTAGGCCCGTCCAGAGCTGTCGGAGCAAGTCTTGGCTCGGGTTACCGGCGTGTTGCCCACTTCCAGCAAGGCGTTCAAATGGCGCCGGAGTCCAAGCCGCTACTTCGATCACCTGGCGCATCCACGTTGCGGAATCCGGCGTTGATATGGCATCAGCCTTTACCGAACCAGGCTTTCCCATCCAGCCTTCCCCAAGGCACCGCCCCGATCTCCTGCTTCAATAACGCAAGAAAGCGCTCGGTACGCGCCGAGCGCCGTCCACGCTGGGCGCCCATCAGCGCCACGATGTCGGCCCCCGGCGCCTCGTGGTCGGGCAACACCTGCACCAGCCGCCCGCTGCGCAGTTCCTGCGCCACATCCCAGTTCGAGCGCTGCATGATGCCGTAGCCGTCCAGCGCCCAGCCCTTCACCACCCGTCCATCGTTACTGGCCAGCGCGGGCGTGAAGCGCAGCGATGCGAACTCCTCCGCCCCCGGCGGGCGCAGGCGCCACTGGCTCAGGTCTTGCGCATTTTCCCTCAGCATCAGGCAGCGGTGACGGCGCAGGTCGGCCATGGAGCGCGGCGTGCCATGCCGTTCCAGGTAGGCCGGCGCCGCGCACAGCAGGCGCCCGTTCCTGGCCAGCAGGTGGCGTTGCAGGCTGGAGTCGCGCAATTCGCCGATGTGGACCACGATGTCCCAGCCGTCGCCGGTGGCCAGATTCGGCCCGTCCGACAGTTCGAGCTCGACCGTGAGCGTGGGATGTTCGGCCTGGAAGCGTGCGGCCAGCGGCGCCACGTGGGCATGGCCGAAGCCGAGCGGCGCAAGGATGCGCAGGCAGCCGGTCATGTCGTTCTTGCGGTCGCCCAGCGCCTCGGCCAGTGCATCCATGTCGGCCAGGATGAGCCGGGCCCGGGTTGCCAGCAATTGTCCTTCGTCGGTCAGCGTGGTGCGCCGGCCGAAGCGGTCGAGCAGGCGCAGGCCGAGTTTTTCCTCGATGGCCTGCAGGCGCTGGGTGACGGACGATGGCGTCACCAGCAGCACGCGCGCCGTTGCCGCCAGCGTCGGCTGGCTCGCCACCGCGCAAAAGAAACGCAAATCCTCGCTGCTGAGCATGAAGTTCTACCTTAACAAAGGAGTGAGGCGACGTTAATCCTGGCCTTTATGCTCAACTATACAATAGCCGTTTCCCTCCTCCGAGAGCTTCCATGCGACCGCTTATCCGCCTCCTCGCCATCGGCATGCTGGCAGGCGCCGCCCATTCAGCCGAGCCCGCAGCTGCGCCTGCAACCGGGCAGTCGCCCACACCCGTGCTGAAGCCCGAGCAACTCCAGCAGGATGTGCAATTCATCCGCCAGACCATCGCCGAGATCCACCCCGATCCCGGCATCACGATCGCGCCGGCGCGGCTGGAAGCGGCTCTGTCCACGGCGCAGGCGCAGCTCTCGACACCGATGGACCGCGATGCGGCCTGGCGCGTGCTCGGCACATTGAACGCGCAGTTCGCCGACGCCCACCTGGCCCTGCTGCAGCCCGAGCGCGAGAAACAGGCCAAGGCGTATTTGGCGGCCGGCGGCGGCTTCTTTCCTTATGAGGTGCGGGTGACGCCCGAGGGCGAGCTGTTCATCCGCGCCGAACTGGGCGGCAAGGCGAGCCCGCTGGCGCGCACCCGCATCGACCAGGTCAACGGCGTGCCGGCGGGCCAGCTCGTGCACCAACTCATGCATTACATCCACGGCGACACGGCCGCCTTCCGGGCCGAGATCCTGTCGCGCCGCTTCTGGTTTTATTACTGGAAAGTGATCGGCGCCCCGGCCCGCTTCACGCTGGTACAAAACGGCCAGCAGGCCGCCGTTGCGGCCAGCGGCATGCTGCCGGAACTGTACAGCGCGGACGTCAACGATTTCAGCAAGGTCTACCGCTTCGAACTGCTGGGCAAGCGGGCAGCCCTGTTGACCATCAATGCCTTCCTCTGGCCGGACAAGGACAAGTTCTACGCTTTCACGAAGGATGCCTTTGCCAGGATGCGCGAGGCCGGCGTGACCGACCTGCTGATCGACGTGCGCGAAAACGGCGGTGGCGATGACGACATGTGGAAGAACGGCGTCCTGCCCTACATCGCCACCCGTCCCTATCGCCACACCTCGACCTACGTGAAGAAAGTGATTCCGGGCAGAGGCAGCGCCACCGAGCAAGTGGGTGACGTGATCCAGGGCAGCCAGGAAAATTGGGAGCAGCCGCAACCCGGCAATCCCCTGCTGTTCAAGGGCCGTGTCTACGTGCTGGTGGGTGGGATGACCTACTCGTCGGCGGTGCTGTTCAGTAACGTGATGCAGGACTTCGGCTTCGCCCAGCTGGTGGGGGCACGCGGCTATGCGCGTGCGCGCCAGAGCGGCGGCATCCAGATTCGGAGTCTGCCGAATACGACACTGGAGTTGGTCGTGCCGCGCTTCGTGCTCGACCGGCCATCGGGTGCGCGCACGCCGGAGCTGGTGACGCCGGACATCGTGCTGCCCGACGATCCCTTCGACGGGCGCGCCCTGGTCGATGCGCTGCTGCGGCGCATCGACCGGGAATAAAGCCTCAGGTCACGAACTCAGCGCGGCGCGCGGAAATCGTTTTCGATCCAGGCCAGGGCCGAGGCCGGGGTCAGCTTGAAGTTCGGCGCCACGCGGACCTTGGCCACCTCTTCGCCCATCTCGTCGGTGGCGGCCAGCATCGCGTAGGGGTCGTCATCGTCGGGGACGATGTCGAGCGTCACCTTCAGCTCGCCCTGTTCCGTCGACACCACGGTGCTCTTGTGCAGCATCGCATGCAAATGCTGCTCGTGGCGGCGGATGACTTCCGATGCCGTCTTGATCAGCGTATTGAAGGCATTCACGTCGAGCGGCTTCGGGTTTTTCTTGTCGCGGCCCATGGTCCAGGGACCGACCAGCGCCGGCTCGCGCTCGCCATCCTTGTACATGGCGACGGCCCAGCCTTCGTCGTCTTCGTTCTTGATGACCTTTGCGGTCCAGCCATTGCCTTGCCACAGGCGCGGCTCTTGTACGGGGGCGTCGTCGTCGCCCGTTTCCAGGTCGTTCACATCGTCATTCATTGCTCGCTGCTTCCATCTTGCCGGGCTCGCGCCCAAAGCAAGATCATAGAGGAAATCAGTCGAGCGAGTGCGGCGGATCACCGTTGCCGGACGCGGGCTCGTCATGGCGACGAACAGGCAGGCGAGCATGCAGGCGAAATCCGGGCAAGCGGGGCGGACGCACCGGCGGCGGCAAGGGCGTGCGCAGCGGGTCGATGTTCGGCTGCCGTGGCGCTTCGCGGCTGAACGGATTGATGATGATGGGCGGAATGGCAGGCGGCGCCGATGGCGGCGCCTTCGGTCCATCACCGGCCCACACTGGGTAGTGCGGCGAGTTCATCATGGTGCTGACAGGATGCATGAGGCCCTCCTACAACAAAGCAGGCTGTCAGTATAGGCGGCGAGGCGCGTAATGCAAGGTCAACATTCGGCGCCGGCGTTTATCGTCCTGGGCCGCAGTCCGGCATGCCAAACCTGCCGTTTATCGCAGGCCGCTCGCGGGGCGCCGGGCAGGCGCATACAGTAAGGCCATACCACCCGACTTCACGAGGAGAACACCATGAAAAAGACCATCCCCTATATCGTCCTGATCCTGTGCGCGTTGCTGCTCTGGGACCTGCTGTTCAGCTTTGGCGATGCGACGTTCACCATCGACGGCGACACGGTCGATGGCCCGGTCGGCGCCGCGCTCACCTTGCTGTTCGGGGCCGGCGGCGCCATCATCGGCGTGGTCGCGGCGGTCGTGGTGGGCGCGGTGCTGGCGGTGGTGTTCGCCGGGGTCGGGGTCGTGCTGCTGGCGGCGCTGGCCGTGGCCGGCGTGGCGGTGATGGCGGCGATCGTGCCCTTCATGCTGCCGCTGCTGGCGATCGCGCTGGTGTGGTACTTGGTGAGCCGTTCGCGCAAGAATCGGGCGGTGCAGGCGGTGTAACGCAGGGTGGGCAAAGTGCCCCCCTGCAAGAGCCCTTTTAGCCGCGGGCAGCCTTTTCCGCGGCGTACTGTTCATACCCCCGCGCCCGCAGCGCACAGGCGGGACAGGTCCCGCAGCCATAGCCCCAGTCATGGCGCGCGCCGCGTTCGCCCAGGTAGCAGGTGTGGGTCTCGAAGCGCACCAGGTCCACCAGCGCTTCCCCGCCGGCCTGCTCGGCCAGTTCCCAGGTCTGCTTCTTGTCGATCCACATCAGCGGCGTCTCGACCTTGGTGCGCGTGGCCATGCCCAGGTTCAGCGCCACTTGCAGCGCCTTCATCGTGTCGTCGCGACAATCCGGATAGCCCGAGAAATCGGTCTCGCACATACCGCCCACCAGCACGTTCAGCCCGCGGCGGTAGGCGACGGTGGCCGCCACCATCATGAACATCAGGTTACGGCCCGGCACGAAGGTATTCGGCAAGCCATTCGCCTGCATCTCGATCGCCACGTTGCTCGTCAGCGCGGTGTCGGAAATCTTGCCGATCAAGCCGAGGTCGATCATGTGGTCGTCGCCCAGGCGCGCATCCCAGTCGGGCGACAGCGCGCGCATCTGTTGCAGCACGTTCGGGCGCACCGCCAGCTCGATGGCGTGGCGCTGGCCATAGTCGAAGCCGATGGTCTCGACGCGTTGGTAACGTTGCAGGGCCCAGGCCAGGCAGGTGGTGGAATCTTGCCCGCCACTGAAAAGGACGAGGGCGGTATCGGGAGGCAGCATGTGTGGTACTCAGGAAGTTAATCGTTCGCCAGCTTTTTTGCAATTCCGTTAAGATGACCTCAGCATTGACACTGAATGGAGAGACATGGTCCTCGCACCATCCGAGCGGACCGTTGCGGCGCCACGGCGATTGCGGATTTTGGCACAAATCGTGCTGTCCGTGTACGCCGTGCTGGGCGCCCAGGCCGCCACTGCCCAGGATACCCAGGGCATCAAGTACAACGTGCGCATCGACGCGCCCCGCCAGCTGGACGACTTGCTCGAGGATAACCTCGACCTGTTGCGCTGGCGCGGCAATGCGCGTGTGGACCTCGAACAACTCCAGCGTCTGGTCCGCGATACGCCGGAACAGGCCAAGGCCCTGATCGCCACCGAAGGCTATTACTCGCCGCAAGTCTCGGCCGGCCTGGATACCAGCGGCGGCACGCCGGTGGCGCGCGTCATCGTCGAACCCGGCCAGCCGACGCTGGTGAGCGACATCGACCTGGTGCTGCAAGGCTTCGTGACCTTCGAGCAAGGCGGCGCGCCCTACGACGCCGGCGCCCTGCGCAACCGCTGGTCGCTGCCGGTGGGCGCCCGCTTCCGCCAGGCCGACTGGGAAGGCGCCAAGCGCGATTTGCTGCGCGAAGTCGTGCAGTCGCGCTTCCCGCGTGCCCAGCTGGTGGAAACCAGCGCCACGGTCGACCCGGAAACCCGCAAGGCTTCGCTGCGCGTGGTGATCGACAGCGGCCCGGAAATGCGTTTCGGCGAGCTGCGCATCCGCGGCCTGAAGCGCTATTCGTCCACCATCATCACCAACCTGAACAAGATCAAGCCGGGCGACCAGTACAGCGAGACGGCGCTGCAGGCACTGCAGGCGCGCCTCCAGGAAACCGGCTACTTCTCCACCGTGGAAGTGAGCGCCGACATGCGCGCCGTCCTCAACGCCGAGATCCAGGAAATGAAGGGCGACGACGATGATGCCCCGGGTGCGAACGCCACCGCGGGTGCACCCGGCGCATCCTCTACTACCCCGGCCGCCGACCCGAACGCGCCCGCCGTCCCCGGCCAGGCCGCCACCGGCGTCAAGCCGCCCACGCCCGGCCCGACCGTGCTGCCGGTGCTGGTGCGCGTGACCGAAAACAAGCAGAAGAACGTCGAAGTCGGCCTCGGTTTCTCGACCGATACCGGCGGCCGCGCCCAGATCGGCTACGACGACCTGAGCGTGTTCGGCAAGCGCATGAAGAGCGACCTCATCTACGAACAGAAGCGCCAGAGCGCGCGTGTCGATTTCTACTGGCCGACCACGCCCGACGGCTACAACGACAGCGTCGGCGGCGGCGTCGAGCGCGAGGATGTGCGCGGCGAGATCACCACCACCGCCAGCGTGGCCGCGCGCCGCGCCTGGGGCACGCCGGAACTCGAACGCAGCCTGACCCTGGAAGTGCTGGCCGAGAAGCGCGAAGTCGCCGGCCTCGACACCAACTACAGCAAGAGCATCCCGCTTACCTACAACGTCACGCGCCGCAAACTCGACAACCTGCTGCAGCCCACTCGCGGCTATGCGCTGAACTGGCAGGTGGGCGTGGCGCCGCTGCCGCTGCTCACCGACGAAAAATTCATCCGCGGCTATACGCGCGGCGTGTACTACCGCCCGGTCGGCGAGACCGGCACCCTGATCCTGCGCGGCGAAGCCGGCGCCGTGTTCTCGAAGGACAAGGAAGGCGTGCCGAGCAGCTTCCTGTTCCGTGCCGGCGGCGACCAGTCGGTGCGCGGCTATGGCTACCAGCAGCTCGGCGTGGAGGAAGGTAACGCCATCGTCGGCGGCCGCTACCTGCTTACCGCGGGCGCCGAGTACCAGTACTGGTTCCGCCCACCATGGGGCGTGGCCGTGTTCTACGATGCCGGCAATGCCGGCGACAAGTTCAGCGACCTGCATCCGAAGTCGGGCTACGGCGTGGGTGCGCGCTGGCGCAGCCCGGTCGGCCCGATCAACGTCGACGTCGCCTATGGGCATGCCGTGAAAAAGGTACGCCTGCACTTCTCACTTGGATTTACCTTCTGATGGACAGCGTCGACAACAACCCTACTTCGCCTGCATCGCCACAACCGGCGCCGCAGGCCCCCGTGCCCAAGCAGCGCCGCTGGCCGCGCCGCGTCGCCATCGGCGTGGTCGTCACCGGCGTGCTGGTTGGCAGCGCCGCCTGGTACCTGGGCCGCGAGACCACGCTGCAGATGATCGCCGAGCGCGCCGCGCGCGCCACCGACGGCAAGCTCACCATGACCGGCATCCGCGGCTCGATCTACGGCGCCATGCACATCGACCGCCTGGTCTGGCGCACCGACGAGCAGCTGGTCGTGGCCACCAACATCGACATCGACTGGTCGCCGCGCCAGTTGCTCTCGCGCGGTATCGAGATCAGCAAACTGCACGCCGCCGACCTGCGCATGGAAACCCTGCGCGAGTCGGAAGAGCCGACCACCATGCCGGCCACGCTCGAAGCCCCCTTCAAGATCGCGCTCGACGATGCGCGCCTGGCCAGGGCCACCTTCGTCAGCAAGGGCGGCAACACCGAGATCTCGAACATCCGCCTGCGCCTGCACGGCGACAAGCTGAAATGGCAGCTCAGCGACGCGGTGGCCAGCACGCCCTGGGGCCAGCTGGCGGCGAACGGCAGCATCGGCGCCCAGCGTCCGTTCAAGCTCGACGCCAATGCCAGCCTGTCCGGCACGCCGACCGGCGGCGCCACGCCCGCGCAGCTGAAATTGCATGCCGGCGGCGACTTGAACCTGACCCAGCTCGACGCTTCCGGCTCGGCCGGCCGCGCCGGCGGCCAGGCGCGCATCGCCCTGTCGCCCTTCGCCGAGATCCCCCTGCGCAGCATGGACCTGAACGCGAAGAACATCGACCCCGGCTTCTTCAATCCCGAGCTGCCGACGGCCGACCTGAACCTGACGGTCAAGGCCAGCCTCGACGAGAAGCGCAATATCTCGGGCAGCGTGAACCTGGTGAATGACGGGGCGACCGGCACCATCGACCAGCAACGCCTGCCGCTGCGCGCGATGCGCGGCGCGCTGGGCGGCAACCTGGATGCGATGAAGATCAGCGACGTGCTGGTGGACCTGGGCGGCGCCGGCAGCTTTACCGGCAGCGGCGGCGTCCAGCGCGGCAAAGATGAAGAAGGCCTCGGTACCGCCAACTTCGCCCTGCATACCGACCGCCTGGACCTGAAGCAGATCCACGGCAGCATGAAGCCGACAAAAATCGCCGGCGACATCGCCGTCGCGAACGCCGGCAATGTGCAAACGCTGAACCTGAACCTGGCCGACGCCGGTTTGCGCCTGGCCGCGCGCGCCAAGCTGGAAAACAACGTCGTCGCCATCGAAGAAGCGCGCCTCCTGGCCGGCAAGGGCGTGATCGCCGTCACCGGCAGCGCCAAGCTGGCCGACGACAAGGCCTTCAGCGTAAAAGCCAACGCCAGCCGCTTCAACCCGGCCGCGCTGGGCGACTATCCGCAGGCCGACCTGAATGCCGACATCAACGCCGCCGGCGTGCTGGCGCCCGCGTGGAAGGTGAATACCGACTTCGCCCTGCGTCCGAGCCGCCTGTTCGACCAGCCGCTGTCCGGCCGCGGCAAGCTGGCCGCCGACGCCAAGCACGTGAGCGGCGTCGATGCCACGCTCGCACTGGGCCAGAACAAGGTCGACTTGAACGGCGCCTTTGGCGCCCCCGGCGAAAAACTCAACTGGCGCCTCGACGGCCGCCAGCTCGCCGCCCTGCGCGCCGACCTGTATGGCGCAGTGAACGCCAGCGGCGTCGTTACCGGCACCATGCAGGCGCCGCGCACGACTTTCGAGGTCGACGCGAATGGCCTGGGCTGGGTCGCGGCCCAGCGCAAGGCCAACGACGGCAAGCTGCGCGTGACCGGCGAAGCCTGGCTCGCCGGCAGCGAAGCGGCGCGCTTCGTCGAGGTCAAGGCGAACGGCAGCATGAACCGCTTCAATCCGGCCGCCTTCGGCAGCCCGCTCCCGGGCAGCATCAACGGCAGCTTTGCCGCCAGCGGACGCTCCGGCGCCGACTGGCGCGGCGCCCTCGATTTGAAGGTCGCGGACTCCACGCTGTCGAAGTCGCCGTTCTGGGGCTACGCGCGCCTGGACGCCGACCGCAAGCACATCTCGAACGCCGACGTCGACCTGCACATCGGCCCGAACGTGATCGCGGCGAAAGGCAGCTTCGGCGCCGGCCGCGACCAGCTCGACTGGCGCATCGATGCCGGCCAGCTGGCCGCCCTGGGACAAGACTTCGGCGGCGCCCTGCGCGGCAACGGCACCCTGACCGGGACGATGGAGACGCCGTCGCTGACCGCCGCGCTGGAAGGCCAGAACCTGAAATTCCTCGGCACCCACACCGTGCGCTCGCTGCGCGCCAGCGCCAATCTCGGCTCCGGCCGCGGCGGCGCCGACCCGCTGGTCAGCGACATCCAGGTACGCGATTATGCGAATGGCGACACGCGCATCGCCGCCGCCAGCCTGCAGACGAACGGCACCCGCGCGTCGCACACGCTGCGCGCGGCCGGCCGCAGCGACGACTTCGACGCCCTGGTCGAAGTGCGCGGCGGCTGGAGCGGGAATGCCTGGAACGGCACCCTGGCCACCCTGCAGAACAAGGGCCGCTACGCGATGACCCTGGCCCAGCCGGTGCCGGTGAAGATCGGCGTGGCGCCCGGCGCCGGCGTGGCCGGCCTGGCTTCGCCCGAATCGCTCGCATTCAACGGCGCCGTGATCAAGCTGCCGACCGGTACCGTCAACATCGCCTCGCTCACCAAGCAGGGCCCGCGCTGGAACAGCCGCGGCGCGGCGGCCGGCGTACCGTTGAATTACCTCGCCCAGTTCTCGCCGGCGCTGCGCGAAAACGTGCAAGGCAATTTGACGCTGGGCGCCGACTGGTCGCTCGACATGCGCGTGGCCAATGGAAGCGCCACCCCGGCCCTGGCCGGCGGCGTGCACGTGTTCCGCGAAGGCGGCGACGCGATCGTCGGCGCCGACGTGCCGGTGGCCCTGGGCCTGCGCACGCTGGATTTGCGCGCCGACGTGCAGGGCAGCTCGCTGCGCACGCAGGTGGCGCTCGACGGCACCCGCACCGGCTCGGCGCGCGTCGACGGCACCGTGCAAATGCTTAACGGCCGCGTCGATGCCGACAGCCCGCTGCGCATGACGGCGACCGCCGACATGGCCTCGATCGCCTGGCTGGCCCCGCTGGCCGGCCAGCGCGACCTGGAACTCGACGGCAGCCTGAAGGCCAACCTCACCGGCGGCGGCACCATCGGCACGCCGTCGCTGAACGGCACCGTGAACGGCGACGCCCTGGCGGTGCGCTGGCCGGAACAAGGCGTGCGCCTGCGCAACGGTCAACTGCGCTCGCAACTGGAAGGCGACCGCCTGGTGCTGCAGCGCCTCTACCTGGAAGGCGTGCAGGGGACTGCCACCGCCGACGGCTCGGTGCGCTTCGGTTCGGATGGTGCGATCCAGCTGCGCCTGGTGGCGAACAAGCTCGAAGCGCTGTCGCGGCCTGACCGCACCGTCATCGTCTCGGGCGAAGCCAACCTGGTGCGCAATGCCCAGCGCTTCGCCCTGGACGGCAACTTCAAGGCCGACCGCGCGCTGATCGAATTCGCGCCGCAAGGCCGCCCGACCATCTCCGAAGACGTGATCGTGCTGGGCCGCGGCGCACCGGCCGCGCCGCAGAAGAAGGAAGCGGAGATGCCGCTCACGATCAACCTGGCGGCCGACCTGGGCGACGACTTCCACCTGCGCGGCCTGGGCATCGACGCGTATCTCGCCGGCAGCGCGCGCGTGCGCATGGTGGGCAACGGCGACCCGCGCGTGAACGGCACCATCCGCGTGGCCAGCGGCCAGTACGCCGCCTATGGCCAGAAGCTGACCATCGACCGCGGCGTGCTGACCTTCAACGGCCGCTACGACAACCCCGCGCTCGACGTGCTGGCCGTGCGCAAGCAGCCGGAAGGCACGCAGCTGAGCGAGACGAACGTGGAGGCCGGCGTGCAGGTCACCGGCACGGCCCAGTCGCCGGTGGCGAAACTGGTGTCGACGCCGTCGGTGCCGGATTCCGAAAAACTGTCCTGGCTGGTGCTGGGCCACGGCATGGAAGGCACGAGCGGCAACGAGAAGGATGTGCTCAGTGCGGCGGCCGGCGCCCTGTTGGGCGGCAAGGGCGGCACCGGCGGCATCACCTCGAAGCTGGCGAACTCGCTGGGCGTGGACGAACTCGGCGTGGGCCAGGGACGCAACGGCGACGCCGAGGGCCTGGCGAATACCGTGGTCACGGTCGGCAAGCGGATTTCCTCGCGCGCCTACCTGAGCTTCGAGCAGGGCGCGACCACGGCCTCGAGCCTGGTGCGCCTGCGCTATAAACTGAACCCGCGCTGGACCTTGCAGTTCCAGACGGGGACGAATACGGCACTCGACGTGCTGTATGCGTGGGCGTTTGATTGATTAGTGAATGCTCGGCTTCGGATCGGGGACCGGGTCCTCGTTCTGGGGCGTGTGGACGGGGGTGTGGTGCGGATGCGGCGTGTCGAAGGGGTCTTGCAGCGGCTCGTCGACGGGTACCGGGTCGGGCGCGCGATGGAAGCGCAGCGGCGTGTTCATTGCGGTGATCATGGCAGGTCCTCCTGAATAGTCGTGTTAACACCTTAGCATGTGCCGCCGCCGCCCGCCGCCCGCGTGGCATCGCTCGTCCCTCCCCTCGTTTACAATGGCCGCTTCGACGCAACCGGCCGCTTTCTACCCCGATGAACATCACCACCCTCGCCCTGCTCGCCCTGACGCCGATTCTCGTCTGGCGCATCTATTCGCGCCTGAAAACGCAGATGGCGCGCCAGCGCTCGATCCTGTCGCGCCACTACACGGGCCTGCTGGTGTTCGGCGCGCTGGTGCTGGTGCCGCTGACCCAGGTGCTCGCGCGGCCGATGGCGCTGGCGGCGCTGGCGGCGGGAACGGCACTGGGCGTGTTCTGGGGCGTGTACGCGCTGCGCCGCACGCGCTACGAGGACACCCAGGAAGGCTACTACTTCACGCCGCCGATGCGGCTGGGGATCGTGATCGCCATGGTGCTGGTGGCGCGCATCCTGTACATCGGCGTCGAGCTGTACACGCTGCAAGGGTCCGGAGCGACGGCGCCGCGGTTTACCGACAGTCCACTGAGCATGCTGTGCGTGGGGCTGACGGGGGCGTACTTCCTGGCGTATTCGGTGGGCTTGCTGGTGTGGCGGCGCAGGCTGCGTCGCGCTATCGAACAGGGTTGATCGCGCGATTGATCTGACGTTGCTTGAACGCGTGGGCACAGGGCGCCCACCCTGCGAACGCTAGCGTTACCACTCCGTCGTTATTTTCGAAACGCCAACCGACGTAGGGTGGGCGCCCTCGTGCCCACGCGCGAAGTCAGCGTTCACGCAGCTGTCGCTGTAGGGTGGACGGGGTGCTTCAGGCCAGTGGCCTGGAGCACGAACGTCCACGCGTTCAACCGACACCGGCCAACCGGTCGACATTTGTCGCACAAACGTTCGTTGAACGCGTGGACGGCAAAGCCGCCTGCGCGGCCCGGTCCACCCTGCCAGTACCCGCCAACACGCGGCCGCACCATGGAAAAGGGGCCCACCGGGCCCCTTCACTTATCAAGCGGCTTTCGCCTCTTCCTTCCTTCGCTGCAGCACGAAAATCGGCTGCGCCCACTGCGTGTCCTTCTTCTTCTTGCTCGTGATGAGCGTCAGTTCCGAAGGGTCGTACACGTCGGTGTTGTGCGTCAGCGGCGTGGTCATCAGGTACTGCGCATCGGTGTTCTTCAGGAACTCGCCCACCAGCTGGATGTTGCGGATATCCAGGTGCGCAAACGGTTCGTCGATGAAGACAAAACCGCCCGAACCCTCTTCCGACTTGAGCAAGCCAATCAAGAGCACCAGCGACTTCATCACCTGCTGTCCGCCCGAGGCCTCGCCGTCGTTCATCCCGATCTGGTCCTTGCCGTCGAACTTGAAGCGCACGTGCAGGCCGGCTTGCGCCAGTTGCACGTCGTCGTTCTCGAGGCGCACCGGGTCGGCCTGGACGTCGATGCCCGCCAGTTCGCCCAGCTCCTTGATGTTCTTCGAGTAGGTCTTGATCGTATAGCGCAGGCGCTCGATGTAGGCGCCGCGCGCGTTGCCGGTCGCTTCGATGGCGCGGTTGTTCTGGTAGCGGCGTTCCTCGGTCTCCGTCTGGCGTCCCGACAGCTGCTCGTTCAAGCGCGCGTACTGGTCGATGACGGTGGCGTCCAGCTCCCAGTCGTCGCGCGCCAGTGCATGTTCCAGCGACGACAAACGCAAATTCACCTGGTGTGCATTCTGGTGCTGGGCCACGAGCGCCGCGCGGCGCGCCGGGTTCTTCCAGCCGGCCGGGATGCTGCGCCATTCGCGGCGCATGCCCAGCAAGGCCTTGGCATGCTCGGCGCGCTGCTCGATCTGGCGGCGGTGGTTCAGGCGCAGGCCCGCTTCCGCTTCCGACAAGGCCATGCGCGCGTTCTGCCACACGGTGTCGGCGCGGGTGCGCGCGACCGTCGCGTTCTTGGTCAGGTTCTGCAATTCGCCCAGGCGCGCGCCCACTTCCAGGCGCTCGGCCTTGAGTGGCGCGATCGAACGTGTGGCTTCCTCGAATTCCGCCTGGCGCGCCGCCAGTTCCTTGGCCGCGTCGACGCCGGCGATGCGTGCCTTCAGGCCGCCCACTTCGGCGGCGAGCTTGCTGATGGCCAGCGTCAGCGCATCTTCCTTGGCTTCCAGCGCAGGCAGGGACTTCTGGATCGCTTCCAGGCGCTGGGTCTTGCCCGCCGCGCCGAAACGGTAGCGCGATGGCTCGACGTACAGCGAGCGGCCGCCGCGGCGTTCGCGGTGGTAGGCGTCCGGCGTGATCCATTCGTCGGTGCCCGACTTGAAGCCGGCATCGACCGAATCCACGCGGTCGATGCGCGCCAGCTGGTCGATCAGCCACGATGGCGCCGCGGCCGAGAAGTTCACCACCGACAGCAGGCTGTCGTCCTTCATCTTCGGCGCGTCGACGCAGTCCGGCACGATGAAGTGACGATAGCGTTCCTTCTCCGCCAAGCGATACGCCGCCGGCGCATCCTTGGCGCGTTCCAGCAGCACCACCGAGGCGTAGCCGCCGAGCACACCTTCGACTGCGCCCTGCCACTTCGGATCCGTCACTTCGACGATGTCCGACAGCATGGCGTGCGGGATGCCTTCGTCGCGCAGGGCGCGGCGCATCTGGCGCTGGGCTTCCGGCTCCGGCATCGCGCTCTTGCCCTGCAGCGCCGAGATGGTCTGCATCTCGACCGCGATCTTGCTCGACACCGATTCGCGCGCGGCGCGCTGGCGCGCCAGCTCGGCTTCCTTCTCTTCCAGCTGGGAGGCGACTTCCGCCATGTCGGCGCCGGCTTCCGCCGACAGCTTTTGCAGGCGTTCCTTCTGCTCCAGCAGGTTTTCCAGCGGCTTGAGTTTCTGGTTGATCGCGGTCAGGCGCGAAGCCAGCACCGTGCCTTCCTGTTCGAGCTGGGTTTCCTGCTGCTGCGATTCGGTCAGCGCGCGCTGCTGGGCCGCCAGCGCCTGGCGCTTCTCGGCCAGCTGGCTGTCGGCCTGCTGCATGGGTTTGCGCTGCTCGCGCAGGTGGCGGCTCATGGCGGCCGCCTTTTCGCGCGCCTCGTGGTACTCCAGGCTAGGCAGCACTTCTTCGCGCAGTGCGCCCTTTTCCTTGTTCAGGTCTTCCCACTGGTGGAAGTTGGCCACGCGCAGGCGCAGGCCTTCCAGGTTGATGCGCGAGGTTTCCAGCTCGGCCTCGAAGCGCTTCAGTTCCGTCTCGGTGTCGCGCTGGTGGCGCTTGGCTTCGTCGTAGGCGTCCAGCACTTCCTTGTCGCCGAAGACCTGGAACACCAGGTCGAGCAATTGGCGCGGCGCGTATTCGCACAATTTATCCGTCTCGCCCTGCTCCAGGGCCAGCACCTTCGACATCGCCGGCGACAGGCCGGCCGAGGCCAAACGTTTGCGGTAGTTTTCCACGCCGAGCCAGTCGGTCGCTTCGGTGACTTCCTCGATCTGCACATTCCCCGGACGCATCAGGTACTGGCGCTTCCAGTCGCCGCCGTTCTTCTGCACCTGGCAGAACAGCGTCACTTCGTCGTCGGCAAAGAAGCCCGAGTGGCGGAACGGGCGGTTCGACAGCTGGCGCCCGACCGGCTTGTTGTCGACCACGGCGCGCAGCCAGGCGCTTTGCTGGCCCGAGTGGCGTGCATAGTGCTTGTAGGTGCGGCCCATCGAGCAATCGAGCCCGAACAGGGTGCGCAAGGCGTCGAGCAGCGTGGTCTTGCCGGAGCCGTTCTGGCCGGCGATGGTGATGATCTTGGCGTCGAGCGGGATGTTCTTGATGCGCTGCCAGTAATCCCAGTGGACCAGCTCAAGTGATTTAATGTGGAACATGGTGTCTCAGTTCGCTCAGCTTCAATTATCGAGTTGTTCGGCGTCGGCTTCCGCGTCGTTGGCGGCGTCGGGTGCTTTACGCGGCACCACGGCCAGCGGCGCGCGCTTGAACACGTCCGACAAGGCGCCGTTGATGATGCGTTCCTTCAGCAAGTCGGTGTCCATCATCAGGTCGAGCAGCGGGCCTTCCAGGATCACGTCGCCGCGGCGTTCGATGAAGCCGAGTTTCGACAGCACGCCCAGGTTCATGTCCATGCGCGTCTTCTTGCCCAGCTTGTCGCCGAAGTCCGACAGCAGCGCCGTGTAGGAAATGCCGATCGACGCGTCTTCGGCGCGCGGGATCGGCGCGTCCTTGTCGAACATGTCGCTCTGGTCGTCGGCGAACGAGGTATGGGTTTCCTGGCGCTCGCGCTTGGGCAGGATGATCTGCGCCCACAGCACCACCAGCAGCGCCACGCCGTCGCGCGTGAGGCCGAAATTATTGTTTTGCCAGATGTCCTTGGCGCCGAAGATCTTCGGCTCCACGTTGCGGTGCAGGGCGATGGTGACGTGGTCGGCGTAGACGTTGTCGAGCAGTTTCAGGCCCGACTCCAGCAAGCGCTTGTCGACTTCACCGCGGAAGGTCTCGTCCGACAGCGCGCGCTTGACCATCTTGTCGTCGCGGCGCAGGGTCTGGTGGGTGAGCAGGCGCGCAATCAGGATTTGTGCATCGTCATTCATTCGGCGTGCCGCTTTCGAGATCTAGTGAGAGGGTTGCAAAGGACATGGCCGCCACTTCCGGGTCGTCGAGCTGGATCAGCTCGTCGCGCGCCTCGAAGCGCACCGGCAGGCGCGCCAGCTCCGCGGTGGCGCCTTGCAGGCTGGCCTCGGACGCGTCGCCCAAGAGCGGCAACAGCGAGGCGCGGTAGGACGCCACGGCGAAGGAGGCTGGCAGCAGCGACTCGTGCAGCTGCACCTTCTTCGGACCCGTGTCCGAGAATTCGGGGAAGTTGCCGAGATTGGCGAAGTCGGCCAGCTTGTTGATCCAGTCGTCGAGCTCGGCCTGCATGGCCGGGTTGTCGTCGATGGTGAGCGGCGCGTCCTGGCCGCTCGGCAGGCCTTTCGGGCCGACGGCCACGGCGCGCTCGAGCAGCAGCTCGGTCTCGGCGACGTCGATCATCTCGGCCGGCGTGCCGAACAGCGGCACCACCGGGCGGTCGATCGCGCCTTCGGCCAGGCTGGCCAGGTCGTCGTGAGCCAGCAGCCAGCGCTTCACATCGGTGGTCGACAGGCCGGACTGGCCCAGGTGCACGCGCTGGCGCTCGATTTGATTGAGCGCGCGCGAGAACATGCCCTGCATGTTGAGCAAGGCGCTTTGCGCGCGGCCGATCGCCTGCGCCGCCTTGTGCGTGGCCGAATCGGCGCGTTCGTCCGAGGTGATCGCACGCAGGATGACGGAACCCTTCTCGACCCAGTCGCAGGCCATGTGCCACTTCGCCTGCGAATGGCGCAGCTTGAATTCGGAGCCGGAGGCGATGGCATCACGGAACTCCTCGGTCAGTTCGACCAGGCGGCCCAGCAAATGCTTGAGCTGTTCGACGGTCACGCCGCCGACCGCCTGGGCACCCGCCACCTGGGACAGCAGGAAGCCCATCTCGGCTTCGTCGTCCTCGGGTTTGCCCAGCGCCAGCAGGGTGTCGAGCGCGGACAGCACATTGCGCGCCAGCGGCGTGATGCGGTAGACGGCGCTCGGCGCGTCCCAGGCCAGCAGGCCGTGGGTGCGCAGGCGGTTCAGCACCGTTTCCAGGCTTTCCGGGATCAGGTAGGCCAGCTTCTGGTTGATGTCGGCGCGGCTGAAGGCCGAGCTGGCTGTGTCGGCGGCCAGCTCGCGCAGCACCAGCAGGCGCACCAGCACGCCGTCCTGGCTGCCGTGGAACAGGGCAGAAAAGGCCGACAGCATGGGCTGGGCCTTCTTGAGGTGGAAGACCTGCTCGATTTCATCCGGCGCGATGCCGTTCTGGAAATGCACCTGGAGCGGATCGAGCTCGTCCTGTGCAATGCCATGGGGTTCCGCGGCGAGGGCCGCCTGTGTGTCGATCATGTGGGATACCAGTTTCGCAAGCGGACCGTTCTGCCGGTTGTGGGAGGCAGGAGAGGTGTCCGCGGGGGGCGCCAGTATAACAGTTCGGCCCGCTTAACCGTCAGCAATAATTCCCTGCTGCCAGTGCGGTTTTGTACAAACGACACACGCATCCTGGCCCGCCTAAACCATCGGACAAGCTTCTGGATGTGCTTTTCTTATGAGCTGTACATAGATATGCGTGCCGGTTTGACAGGCAAACAGCAGCGTAAGAAGCTGGCCATGACTGCGGGAGCCTGAGCCCCTCCCCGGTCCCCAGCCGCTGCGACACGACGGCGCAGCGCTCCACTTGCATCACCGTCGAATTACTAGGGGAGGACATCGATGAATAAAAAATTGGCAACGCTATTGTTTGCCATTGGCCTGGGTGCGGCAGCAAGCCCGGCCCTGGCCAGTTGCGAGTTCTACTGCGCGACCGACTACCGCGTGTGCATCGAAGGCGGCTGGTCGGCAGCGGAGTGCAACGCCGAACGGCTGGTTTGCCTGCGCGACACCTGCGGCTACGAATAGCGATCCGCCTGGAAGACCGGAGCCGGCGCCGCCGAGGCGCCGGCTTTTTTTACGGCGATGTCACCGTTAACGATGGATGAGCATTGAACTGCTGAGCTCATTTCGCCTTTCCACGGTGTGGCCTCGCGCTACCTGCCGAATTACCTGGGCTGGCGCCGGATGCTCGATGGCAAAAATTCACTTCTGTTGATCAATTGTTTCGCCTTGCTATCGGACCCATCCACAGTCAACGGTGACAGCGCCTTTTACTTCTTCGTGATACTCCTGAGCGTCTGCTCGATGGTATCGCGCTCGTCTTCGAAGCGGATCTTGACCGGATACCATTCCTGCGCCGGCGCCAGCCAGACCTCGACGCTGTCGCCACGGCTGTCGCGTGCTTCGCGCTTGACGTGGATGGTGTCGAGTTCGCCCATGCCGGTGCGCACTTTTTCCTGATTGATCACCTTGAAGGTCCAGGGTTCGGCGTCGCGCCGCCCGGCCACCACGAAGGTCCATTCGCTGCCCGGCTTGAATTTCGCTTCGCCTGCCGCGCGCGCCACCGCGGCCAGCTGCCAGGTCACCGAGGCACGGTCCTGCTCGCCGCCCTGCATGACGTAGGGCAGTTTGGCGCCGGTGAAGCTGATCACCTTTTCGTCGCGCACGAAGGTGGTGGTGGTCGCGTCCTTGCGGTAGCGCTTCTCGGTGAAGGTGTCCGGCGCCAGGCCATAGGCATCGACCGCGCCCTGGCTGCGGTATTCGTTCAGCTTGCCGAGCAACTGCACGCGGGCTTCGACGTTCACGTCGTACTTGCCGTCGGCGGCGCGCCAGGCGATCAGGGCGTCGCCCTTCAGGCCTATGCTTTTTTGCTGGGCGTTCAGGTCGTAGGCGAGGTCGGCCGAAGGCGGCAGTTCGACCGCGCGCTTGGTGGGCGCGGCCGGCGCGGCGATGGCAGCGGCGGCGCCCAGCGCCAGCAGGCCGCCGATCGCGCCATGTATCAAGTGATTGCTTCTCATTATTACTTTCCTGTATCACGTAAAGCTATATTATTCACCGTTTGCGTGGTCACTGCACCGTTGGCCTCCGTGTTGCGAATCTGCACCGGATACCAGCCATACGCCGGCGCCAGCCAGACGTCCAGGCGCGAACGGTAGGAACCCTCTTTTGGCGGACGCGCCAGGTGCCAGGTTTGCAGCTTGCCGAGCTTGGTGTCGATTGTTTCCTCGCCCACCACGATGAAGCGGAACATGGCGGCGTCGCGGTCTTCGCCGACCAGCATGTCTATATTTCCCGTCAATTGTCCAACATCCCCGCGCGCGATGGCGGCCAGTTGCAAAGGCACGCTCGCCTTGTCCTGGGCGCCCGCCGCCAGCGCGAAGCTTTGTTGCGAGGCCGAGAAGCTGATCTTGTTGGCGCCCCAGTCGAAATGGGTGGCGGTCAACGCACGGCCGCGGCGCTTTTCCGTCATCTTGATCGGCGCGAAGCCGGTCGCGGCCACCGCGCCGTCGCTCGTCAACACGGCCAGGTTCACGCGCGTAAACACCACGCGGATGCCGGCCTCGAAATTGATGTGGTAGGTATCGTCGCGGTAGGTCCAGTCGAGCTGGGCCTCGCCGCTCCACTGGGTGCCGTCCTTGTCGGTGCGCGCCACGTCCATTGTCAGCTTGGCCGGCGGTGGCATGTCGACCTTGTAGCGGCGCGGTTCGGGCGGCGGTGGAGCAGCCGGTTCCGGCTCGGGTACAGGCATGGGGGGTGTGACCGCCGCCACCGTGGGTGCGGCCTCGGCCGCTGCCGGCGTTCCCTCGCCGGTGCCGCCGGTGCCGGGCTCGACAGGCGGACCGATGGCATCGTCGGCCAGGATCGGCGCCGGGTCGGGCGGCAGGTCGGGCAAGGGCGGCGGCGGCAAAGGCTTAGGTTGCGGCAAGGGGTCGGTGTCGGGCGACGGCGTTGGCGCCGGCTCGGGCAGCAGGCGCGTTTGCAGCATGGCCGTGTCCGGCGGCGGCACGGTGCGCGGCGAGCGTGCATAGCCGCCGATCCAGGCAAGCAGCAGCGCGTGCAACAGCACGATCAGCGTACCCAGCACCAGCGCACGGCGCCGTCCAGCGAGAGTCGAAGCGATACCCATGGCCCATAGTGTAACCGGCCACGTACGCGCCTGCTGTCCAGCTTTGGCGGCCGGCCTGCGACTATCCTTTGAAGCGCTGTTTTTATCTGCTACGCTACGACGACAACTACCGGAGACCAACCATGCTGAAACCACCCTCGCAGAACATGCCGGGCATGACGGATACGCTCGAGTTTGTAAAGAATTTGTGGGGCGGCATGAACGTGCCGGGCATGGGCAAGCCGGGCATGGGCGCCGGCGGCCTGGGCGGCGGCCTGTCCACCGACGAACTCGACAAGCGGATCACCGACCTGAAAGCCGTGGAGAGCTGGCTCAACCTGAACCTGTCGATGCTGCGCACCTCGATCCAGGCGATGGAAGTGCAGCGCGGCACCATCGCGGCGCTGAAATCGATGAGCGACAGCATGACCCAGGCGATGAGCGGCAATGCGGGCGACCAGTCCGCCTCGCTGCCGCCCTTCTCCGCCTTCTTCACCGCCAGCGGCGCGCCCGAGCCAGGCACCAGTACGCCTGGCGCCGACCCGGCCGCCGGGCCTGGCGCCAGCGCGGCGGGTGGCGCGGAAGCCGCCATGCCCGCCGTCGCATGGTGGAACCTGTTGCAGGAACAGTTCCGCCAGGCTGTGGCCAGCACGATGCCGCCGGACAGCGCTGCCTATGCCGCCAGTGCCGCCCCCGCCGCCAGCGCAACCGACGCCGCGCCGGCCGGCGAACGGCCCGTGAAAGAGCCCACCGACATGGGCGCCCGCAATGCGCGCACCAAAGCCGATAAAAGTTAATTTTTCAGGCAATCCATCTTGCTGTCCGTCCGTCCTTTGATTTGACGGGCATCACAAGCGCCCCGGTCGTGCTGAACTTATCGGTACGGTCGGGGCGCTTGACTTTCACGCTTTCCCGTCCGCATGTTTTTAATTGGCTGATGTGGGAGGCGCCACGTGTCCACTTTCGATTTTTCCCAGTTGACGGCCGAGCAGGTGGGCGACCTGCGCCGCAAGCTCGAGAGCGCCGGCTGCGCCGTGCCGCCGTGCGCCTCCACCCTGGAAGAACTGGCCGGCGCCATCGCCGCCTTCCGCAAGGCGCAAGGCATCGCCGCCAGCGGCCCGCTCGACGAAGCCACCTGGCGCCGCCTCGATGCGCACAGCGGCAGCGTGTTCAGCGAAGTGTTCCAGAACGAGCTCGATTTGCTGCGCCCGCGCCCCGACGGCGACCCGGCCCGGCTGATGCCGGCCGCCACCTGCAGCTTGCTGCAGCGCTCGCACGATGGCAGCCTGGCCGGCCTCGCGCTCTCGGGCGGCGGCGTGCGCAGCGCCACCTTCAACCTCGGCGCCCTGCAGGCCCTGGCCGAACTGCGCCTGCTGCGCGACTTCGACTACCTGTCGACGGTGTCCGGCGGCGGTTTCATCGGCGGCTGGCTGTCGAAATGCATCCGCGAGCGGCGCGGCGACGTGCGCCAGGTCGAGGCCATGCTGACCCAGGGCACCGCCAGCCAGGCCGTGGCCTGCGAACCGGTGGAGATCCAGTTCCTGCGCCAGTACAGCAACTACCTGTCGCCGAAGAGCGGCACCTTCAGCGCCGACACCTGGACCCTGATCGGCACCTATGTGCGCAACACCTGCCTGAACCTGGCGATGCTGGTGGCCTGGCTGTGCGCCCTGCTGGTGCTGCCGCGCTTCGCGGTGTGGGGCGTGCACCGCATCGTCAGGCCAGACGGTCCCTGGGCCGCCTGGTCCGACGCCGCCTGGCTGCTCGGCATCGCGCTGTTCCTGGTGGCCGTGTTCTGCATCGCGCTGAGCATCTCGAGTAAACCAGAGAGTTCGCGCGGGCTGCGCCGCTTTCCGCTCGAGCAGGGGGCGGTGCTGGTCTGTATCAACCTGCCCTTGCTGGCGGCGGGCTTTTTGGTGAGCATCGGCCTGTGGCGCCATGGCGGCGCGCTGCCGGCGCTGTGGGACGGCGGGCTGCCGGCGCGCTTTGCCGGCTGGGGCCTGGGCTGGCTGCTGGTGCCGGGTCTGGTGTATTTCATCGTCTGGGCCTGCGGCTGGTACCTGGCGCACGACCGCACCAGCCCCTACCGGAATGCCGGCTATGTGATCTGCCTGGCCGGCGCCGGCGCGGTGCTCACCATGTCGCTGCAGGCGGCGCTGGCCTTCGCGCCCGCCACCGTGGCCTGGCTGATGCCGCTGGCGCTGGCGCAGATGCTGGCCTGGCCGGCGATCCCGATGCTGACCGTGGCGCTGCTGATTGGCGCCGCCGCCCTGGCGCTGGAGCGCCGCCTGGGCCGGCGCCGCTATCCGGCCGACGTCTCGCGCGCCGAGCTGCTGGAAGGCTTCAGCCACTTCGCCTGCGCCATCGGCGCGCTGGCGGTCGGCACCCTGCTGCTGCTGGCCGGCCTGGCCCTGCTGCCCGATCCGCGCCGGCACCCCATCCTGAACAACGCCATCGCCCTGTCGACCTTCGGCATGCCGCTGATGATGACGCTGTTCTCGGTGACGATGACGCTGATGATCGGCCTGATCGGCCGCCTGTACAGCGACGCCAGCCGCGAATGGTGGAGCCGGCAAGGCGCCTGGTCGACCATCTTCTCGATCGGCTGGGTGATCATGTTCGGCGTCGCCTTCTTCGCCGCGCCCCTGCTGCACTGGGCCTGGCTCACCTACGAACCGATCACCAACGCCGGCACCGCCGCCGGCTGGCTGGTAATGACCCTCATCGGCCTGAAGGCCGGCAGCGGCAGCGCCACCGGCTCCCCGGGCAGCAACTGCGCCAAGCGCGAAGTGGCGGCGCGCCTGGCGCCCTACTTCTTCACGATCGGCGTGTTCATGCTGCTGTCGTCCCTGGTCCAGGCCTGCGTCGCCATGCCGGACGTGCGCTGCCCCAAACCGGTGTCCCTGCCCTGCGTGTATGCCGCGCACGCGAACGCCACGTTGGCCACCGACGGCGCCACGCTGCTGCTGGCCTTTGGCCTCTTCCTCGGCGCCGCGCTGCTGCTCGGCTGGCGCGTAGACATCAACAAGTTCTCGCTCTACATGCTGTACCGGAACCGCCTGGTGCGCTCCTACTTCGGCGCCAGCAGCGGCGCGCGCAAGCCGCATCCCTTCACCGGCTTCGACCCGGAAGACGACCCGCAACTGGCCGACCTGGCCGACCAGCGCCCCTACCACATCGTCAACACCGCGCTGAACCTGGTCAGCGGCGAGGAGCTGGCCTGGCAGACGCGCAAGGCCGCTTCCTTCGCCTTCACGCCGCGCTACTGCGGCTTCGAGATGCCGCTGATGCCGGCACAAGGACCGAAACAGGGCCTGCGCGACGCCCAGCGCGGCGCCTACCGCCCCACGCGCGAATACGCCTCGAAGTCCGGCGCCGGCGACGACGACGCCAAGGTCCGCCTCGGCATGGCGGTGGCGATGTCGGGCGCGGCGGCCAGCCCGAACATGGGCACGCATTCGTCGCCGCCGCTGAACTTCCTGATGACGATGTTCAATGTGCGCCTGGGCCGCTGGTGCCCCAACCCGCGCACCGCGCGCTGGACCCATTCCTCGCCCGGCATCGGCTTGTTCAGCCTGATCGCGGAGCTGTTCGGCATGACGAACGCCGACGCCAACTACGTCTACCTGTCGGACGGCGGCCACTTCGAGAACCTCGGCATTTATGAACTGGTGCGGCGGCGCTGCCGTTTGATCGTGGCGGTGGACGTGGCCAGCGACCGCGCCATGGCCTTCGAGGACCTCGGCAACGCGATCCGCAAATGCGCCACCGATCTGCACGTGAACGTGGAGATCGACGTCTCGAAGATGGACCTGCTGCCCTCCACCAGCCTGTGCGGCGCCAGCTGCGCGGTGGGCGCGGTGCGCTACAGCCACGTGGATGCGGGCGGGGTCGACGGCACCCTCCTGTACATCAAGCCGGCCATCGTCGGCTCGGAGAATGCCGATGTGCTCAACTACCGCAAGGCGCATCCGGATTACCCGCACCAGAACACGGCGGACCAGTGGTTCGACGAAGCGCAGTTCGAGAGCTACCGGGCGCTGGGATACCACATTACCAAGAGCGCGCTGGCGGGGGCGGCGGCGGCATCGCTCAAGGCGGATGGGACGCATGATGTGGCGAAGCTGTGTGCGCAGTTGATGGCGGCGCATGGGGTGGCGGCGGCGCCCGTTTCCCCACCTTCAGGCAGCCGCGACGCGTTCCGGTAACGTCGACATTGCCGATGGCGGCGACCGTTCGGTGATCATCGTTGACGTTGGATCGTTACGCACATGATGCACGCTCGCGGCGCTGCCAAATGCGTCTCGCCGGCGTATCATCCATGACGACGTTTCGGGGCGAAACCTCACGGCCGCCGACCAAGGACACGCACGTAACCGCGTGGGCATGGAGTACCCACCTACGGCGATGACGCCGGCGGCGCCGATTCAGGTTCTGGCGCTACGGCTTCTTCCGCCTTCGGCGCCAGCGCCGCCAGCTGCTCCATCAACTGCGCAAACCGCTGCTGCCCCGGCTGCAAATGGTCTACATGCGCCAGCACCTCGTGCGCCTCGGCGGCCATCAGTTCGTCGTAGCCCTTTTCCTTCATGTGCGACACCAGCACCTGCGCCGCGTTGAACAGGATCCGCTGGTTGTTCGGCAGCTTGGTGCGCGCGGTGCGCATCCACGCCACGGCGTCGCGCAGCTTGCCGGTCTTCCAGAGCAGCACGCCCTGGTTCATCAAGTCCGACGCTTCCTTCTTCGCCGCGCGGATCAGCTCAGCCCCCTCCTCGCCCATGCGCGCCTTGTCGAAGATCGCCTGCACTTCGTCGAGCAGCACCGCGTTGTCGTGGTTGTTGCGGGCCACGTAGCACAGCAGCTCGACCGGCGCATCCTTGACGCCGACCGCGAACAGCAGGGTCGCCATCTCCAGGCAGGTCGGCACGTCGGGCCGTTCGGGGCGCGCGGCCAGCTGCGCTTCCAGCTCGTCGCCGGCCTTGCGCGCATGGCGGTAGTCGCCGCTCTCGTGGTACACCAGGCCCTCGGTGATCTTGGCGCGCAGCGGCATGTCGGGATGCTCGGCGCCGAACTCGCGCTGCGCGGCGCCGAGCAGCACCAGCGCCTCCTTCGGATCGTTCTTCAGGCCGCACACGCGCGCCAGCCCGAGATAGGCGTCCGGCGTCTTGCGCACCGAGTACTCGCCGATCGCGATGCACTTGCGGAAGGCCTTCTCCGCCATCGCCACGTTGCCCAGCTTGAGGCAGACGCGCCCCAGGTCGCGCTGGCGCGGCACCGAGTTCGGCGACAGCTTGGTCGCGCGTTCGAGGATGGTGCAGGCTTCCTCGTACTTGCCCAGGTGCTGGTAGACCAGGGCCAGCTGGTCGTAGGCGTCGATGTAGTAGCGGTTCTCCGCGATCACGCCCAGGAACATCTGGCGCGCCTGTTCCAGCTCGCCGTTGACCATGCGGATCTTCGCCAGGCCCGAGCGCGCCCACTGGTACTCGCGCCCGGCCAGCACGCGCTCGTAGGTCTCGCGCGCCTTTTCCGGCTCGCCGCTGCGCTCCATCAGGCGCGCCTTCATGCGCAGCAGCTCGGTCTCGTGCACGCGGCTGGCCGCGATCTGCTCGTCGCACAGGCGCGCCGCGCGCAGGTAGTCCTTTTCGGCATAGGCCTGGTCGATCGGGCGGAACACCTGCTTGCGGTGCCAGGCGCGGTTCAGGCGCGTGAGCAGCACGCCTTCGGTGATCGGTTTTACCAGGTAGGCGTCGGGCTGGTGCTCGGCCGCGCCCATCACGGATTCGACGCTCTTCTCGGCCGAGACCATCATCCATACGCTCGACGGCAGCAGGAAGTGACGCACGCGCGCCTCTTCCAGCACCTGCTGGCCGTTCTTGCCGTCGCCGAGGTTGAAGTCGCACAGCACCACGTCGTAGCGGGTTTTCGCCAGCAGGGCGATCGCTTCGCCGCCGCTCGCGGCCTGGTCGATGTTGCGCGCGCCGAGGCTGCGCAGGCTTTCGCGCAGCAGCTGGCGCACGCCGATGAAATCGTCGACCACCAGGTAGTTCTTGCCGGCCCAGTCGATCTGCTCGGCCTTGCGCTCCAGGGGGCTGTTCATGGCAGGGTCAGGATGAAGCAGCCGCCGCCCAGCAGGCCGCCGTTTTCCAGGCGCACCGCGCCATGCCGGCCGCGGTGGCGGTGCATGCGCGCGACTTCGCGGGCGAAGTACAGGCCCAGGCCGGCGCTGTTGGTGCGGAAGTCGACGCCGCTGGACACGCCGCTCATCGCCTCGGCGCCGGCATCCAACAGGGCTTGCGGGTAGCCGCCGCCGTTGTCCTCGACGCGGATTTCCAGCACCGTGCCATCATCGTGCGCGATCTGGCGCAGCGCCAGGCGGATGCGGTCGCGCGTGTAGTTGACGGCGTTGTTGACGGCATGCGAGACCACGCCGACGATCAGGTCTTCATCGAAGTGCCAGATCAGGTCCGGGTCGACTTCGACCTCGAAGGCAATGCCGCGCGACTGCAGCAGCACCCGGCCCAGCGCCGCCACCTGCTCGGCCAGTTCGATGGCGGGGATGGGCTGCACATCGAAGGGATACTCAGGCTGGCCGACCTGTTTATACAGCGCCAGCAGCTGCATCAGGTTGTCGTTCAGGCGGCGCGTCTGGTACAGCATCTGCGCCATTTGCGCGAACTGGGGATCGGCGGTGCTGGTTTGTGGTGAAGCGCCGTCGAGCAGGCGTTCGAGGGTTCCCGAGAGCACGCTGATCGAGTTCTTCATGTCGTGCGCGGTCGAGGCCAGGAACAGGGCGAGCTGCTGGGAGTGTTGGGTATCGTCCATCGCCGGCGCCCTCCTTCCGGCGCAGAAAAGTTGCTACCTGACAATTATACGCACAGAAGACGCCATGCTGGCGCCGCGCACACGGTGTTTATTCTGGCGCAAGGCCGAGAGCGGTTGCCGGTTACTGGGCATCAAGGCATGCGTAGTCGATATACCCTTGGGCATTGCCCCCAAAATAGCTGGCTGAATCTCCACGATTCAACGCCGCCTCCGTTCGCAGCCGCTGCGGCAGGTCAGGGTTAGCAATAAACGGCCGTCCGAAGCCGATCATGTCAGCCCATCCTTGCTGAATGGCTTCCTCCGCACGGCTGGCGTCGTAGTGGCCTGAGTAAATTGTCGCCCCAGAATAAACTAGTCTGAGCGCTTCCTTGAATACGGCGGACATAACAGGTGCATCGTCCCAGTCAGCCTCTGCAATGTGGATATATGCAATCTTTAACGCATCCATTAACTTCGCTGCAGCCAGGTAGGTTGCCTGAGGCGTGTCATCGATCGCGCCCTGGGCGGTTGTCAGCGGAGAAAACCGGACCCCGACGCGATCCGGACCGCAAATTGCAATCACTGCGCGCGCTACCTCATCGAGAAAACGCAGTCTGTTACTGAGCGTCCCCCCGTATTGGTCGGTGCGCTGGTTGGTGCCGGAGTCGATGAACTGGTTGATCAAGTAGCCGTTTGCCCCATGCAGCTCGACTCCATCGAATCCTGCAGCCATGGCATTGGCTGCCGCGACCGCGAATTGGTGAACCAGTGCGTCGATCTCTGCCGTCTCGAGTGCGCGTGGGGCCGAGTGCTGCACTCTTATTCCCTGTCCCGCAGCAGCGCCCAAGCCGTCTGGGTCCACGAACACTTGCACGCCATCCGCGACAAGCGCTGATGGGGCAACGGGAGCAGCGCCACCAGGCTGTAGCGATACATGCGACAGGCGCCCGACATGCCACAACTGCGCGAAGATGCGCCCACCGGCCCTGTGAACGGCCGCTGTGACGTTCTTCCATCCGTCTACCTGTTCGGGAGTGTGGATGCCGGGGGTCCACGCGTAACCCTGGCCCTGGGCGCTCACTTGGGTTCCCTCCGTAATGATCAGTCCCGCTGACGCTCGTTGCGCATAATACGTGGCCATCATGTCCGTTGGCACTTGTCCGGCTGCTGCGCGCGCGCGTGTCATGGGCGGCATCACGATCCGATTAGGCAAAAGCAGGCCAGACAGGTCGAATGGATCAAAGAGCATGCGTGTCATTTCCAGTCCTTTTGCGCGCTGGCGCTCGATTTCGCATTTTTGGCAAGCGATGTGATGTCGATGGCTTCGGCCATCGTGCGGTATCCCTCGTCTCCGGGATGAAGGTGGTCGCCTGAATCGAAGACCTTGCGTATCCTTCGGGGATTTGCCGGGTCCTGCAACAGTGCGTCGAAGTCAAGCACCGAATAAAATACGCCAGCCGTACGAATCCAGTCGTTGAACCGTTTGCGCAACTGCTCCTTGTCACGGCTATAGTGACCTGCGAAGGGCGTACCTTCGAGTGCGCCTTCGAACGGGGGCAGCGTTGCAGCGGTGACGCGGACGCCCCTGACACGCGCAGCAGAAACCAGTTGTCGGTAGGCGGCCGTAAGCCTGTCCAGCGTCATCGGTGCTTCGTTCGGTGCGAACGGGCTGCCAGGCCATCCGATATCGTTGATGCCGAGTAGGACAATCACATCCGATACACCTGGTTGGCTCAGCACATCGTGCTCAAGGCGAGCCAGGGCGTTCTGCCCCATTCCGTCGCTCACCAGCCGTGCTCCCGAAATCCCGGCATTCGCCACGCCGACGCCGTGGGGCGCGAGGCGTCTCGCAAGGTAGTCAGGCCATCGACGATTCGCATCCGGAGTCGATCCGTTCCCATCCGTAATCGAGTCGCCAAGCGCGACGACAGTTCGCCGTTTCTCTGCAGCTTCAACCATGACAGCACTTAAGAAGAAACGTCCTTCGACCAGCTCGCCGCCTTTTGCATCAGGCGCTTCGGCCGCTCTTCCTGCCATTACCTGTATCGTTTGCTGGTTCCCCCAGTGGAAACTATCGACACGCGTGCGCGACGGCAGATAAGTCGTCACGCTCAAGTCGGCAAGCGGTTTAACCGGCAGCGGCAGCGGATCACTGGTCGCTATCGCGCCTGGCAATATCGAAATGCCTGGTTGACCAGAGAACGACAAGCGCTGGCATGGCCGATTTTTATCCGGTACACCAACCCTGACTTCGCCAATGAGCACGGGCTCTTTTCCATAGCGATTTGAAAAAACGAGCCGGATGCGTTGTCCGCCAGCGCTCAGACGAACATTCTCACGCATGGACTGGTTGTTCAGATAGGCAGGCACATTCGTAGGTAGCACAAAGCTGGCACCCCAGCTCGGCTGGGGTGCCGCATACCAGGACGTTATCCAGTGCTGGTCTTTGCTTCCCAGGTCAGAAGCAGTTGCCAACGTCCCAGAACCTGACGCCATGGCGAGGCCGAGGGTCATGATCGAACCAAGTTTGTTCACGATTGCGTTCTCCATCCTTTTCAGAGCTTTCACATTAGGTCATGCGAAAGCGTCATGGAAGAGGGTAAAATGGAAGATTGCTTATTCCTTTTTAGAATGGCTGATGGACACGCTTCGATTAATGCGGACTTTCGTAAGAGCCGTTGAGTTAGGCAGTTTGTCCGCCGCGGCACGGGAAGCGGGAACGACACAGCCGACGGTGAGCAAGATGCTGGCGCAACTCGAGCAACAGCTTGGCGTTCGATTGTTCGAGCGCAGCACGCGTGGCTTGTCTTCAACCGAGCAGGGACAGCGTTTTTACGTGGACGCGAAATTGGTACTGGAACAGTTTGACGCTGCAGTAGCGTCGATCCAGGGGACGAATGCACAAGCTGCTGGTTTTTTGCGGATCAATGCCCCTGTCGCGCTTGGCCAATACCGTATCAATGCGATGGTCCAGCAGTTTCTTGCAGCGCATCCCGCGATCGAGATAGAGCTGATCTTGAACGACCGTTTCGTTGACCTCATCGAAGACGGTGTTGACGTTGCGTTTCGGCTAGGAGGCACGCTACCAGCAAACGCCTTTGGCAGACACCTGGCGACGATTCCCCGCTTCCTGGTTGCCTCGCCGGCCTATCTGGAAAGCCGGGGCGTTCCAGCAACGCCAGGTGATTTGTCTTCACATGATTTTGTACGCTTCGCATGGACTCCGGGCACGACGATCGAATTGTTTCGACAAAGCGAAATGATGCACGTTACGACCAATAGCCGCTATCGCGTCAACAATGCACTCGCGATCCGAGAGACAGTGTTACTAGGCGGCGGCGTGGCAGTTTGCCCAGACTGGCTGGTACGTGATCTATTGGACAGCGGCAAGCTGTTACCGGTTTTGAAAGAGTGGTCAGCACGTCCTCAAGATCTTCATCTGCTTTATCCTTCACGGAAGTACCAGCCGCTACGTACTAAACTCTTCGTCGAATTTGCGACTGAATCGTTTTCGTTCCTGCCGGGTTTTATGCAGACTCCGCGAAACGGCAAGAGAAAGACATGTCCAAGAAACGCTTCTTGACGCCACAGGAGAAGAAAGTTTTGTGCTACGAACAGGGCCGATGAAATGCCTGTCGCTGCGCGCGTTCCACTCGCCCCTGAAAGCTGATCAGGTAAAGGTATTGGTGCTCTCTGACACCCGGCTGCTGCGGCGTGCACGCAACACAAAGCGCGCCGGATCGAGGGCATCGACCAGGCTGGCCTCCAGCGGCAGTGGCTCGTTCTGCAGGCGCGCCGCCAGCAACTCGGCGCACAGCGGCGCCCAGATCAGGCCGCGCGAGGCGTAGCCGAGCAGCCCGTGCAGGCCGGGATAGCGCGGCACGTCGCGCAGGCGCTCGGTGCTGCCGGCGGCCTCGAAATCAGGCAGCGCGCCGACCAGCGGCAGGCGGTCCGGCGCCACGCAGCGGAAACCGACGCGGCCCTGCAGCGGTGCATCCCTGCCCGCCTCCGGGTCTGAAACCAGGGCCTGCAGGCGTTCGATGTTTTCCTGCTGGCTGGCCGCGCGCAAGGCTGGATCGGCGTCGAGATCGTAGGTGGCGCCGGCGCAGGCCAGGCCGTTCGCAGCGGGCGTCAAATAGGCTTCACGGCACAGCACATACGGGAGCGACGGCAGCGTGGATGCATCCAGGTGGGTCACCTGGCCGCGCAAGGCAGACAGCGGCAGCCGCGATGCCTGCGGAAAGGCGCCGGATGCCGCGCCGCCCGCCAGCACCACGGTTGGCGCCTGCGCGATGACGGCGCCGTCAAGCGCGCGTACCAGCCACTCGTCATTGACGCGTTCCAGCGTCACGCTGCCGACGCCGAAGCGCGCCGTCAAATGCTCGCCGCAAGCCGCCATCATCGCCGCGCACACGCTGCCGGGCCGCGCCCAGCCGCCCTGGCGGAACAGCCAGGCGCCATCCGGCGCCGGCAAGCCAAGCAAGGCCTCCGCCTCCTGCGGCTCCAGCCACTCGGCAAACTCCGGCGGGGTGGTGCCTGCCGCTGCGATGGCGCGCGAGGCATCGGCGTGGCCGGCGTCGCGCGCCAGCTGCATCACGCCGCAGGCCGCGCCTTCGATCGCACGGCCGATGCCGCCGATGCTGTCCCAGTAGCGCAGCGCGTACAGGTAGGCGGCGCGCGTCAGGCGCGTGGGGATGTTGTCGTCCTTCGAGAGCAGCGGCATGAAGATGCCGGCCAGGTTGCCCGAGGCTTCCATCGCCGCTTGCGGGTGGCGTTCGACCAGGCTCACTTGCCAGCCGCGTGCGCACAGGCGCTGGGCGGCGGCGCAACCGGCCAGGCCGGCGCCGATCACGATGGCGTGGCGTAGCGGCACGGCAGGCAAAGGCGGGCGCGGCTTGCGGCTGGCGAAGCGCGCACCGTTTTGATCGTCGTCGAACACGAAGCCTTGGGATGCCAGCGCGGCCACCTGCTCGTCGTCGAGCGCATCGGCGGCCAGGACCGCGTCGCTTGCCAGCAGCCGCGCCAGTGCACGCGCAAAGCCGGCTTCCTGCACCCCATGCACGTACGCGAAGTCGATCCTTGCCGAGAGCTGGGCCAGCGCCGTTTCCAGCGGCGCGCACAGCAGGTCGAGCGTGATGGCATCGTCATCCTGCGGCACGCGGTGAAAACCCGGCAGCAAACCCTCCGTCAGCGCCACGATGTGCAGGCGCGCGGGCCGCATCGGGTCGCGGCGCCAGGCCTCGGCCAGCGCCGCCAACCTGCTGCCGTCGCCATACTGCGTATCGAATACCGTATAGCGTTCGCGTCCCTGCCAGAGCGACGCTGGATTCACTTGGCGCCCGCGTAACGGAAGCAGTGCGGCGCGTGGTCGTCGACCATGCCGATGCCCTGCATGTAGGCATGGATGATGGTCGAGCCGACGAACTTGAAGCCGCGTTTCGACAGGTCTTTCGAGAGTCGGTCCGACAGCGCCGTCTTGGTCGGGCGCGTGCCGTCGCTCCAGTCGCCGACGATCGGCTTGCCGTCGACATAGGCCCACAGGTAGCTGTCCAGGGTCTGGCCTTCGGCGCGCAGGGCCAGGTAGGCCTTGGCATTCGAAATCGCCGCGGCGACTTTCAGGCGGTTGCGCACGATGCCGGGATTGGCCAGCAGCTCGGCCACCTTGGCGTCGTCGTAGCGGGCGATTTTCTCGGCGTCCCAGCCGTCGAAGGCGGCGCGGTAGCTGTCGCGCTTGTTCAGCACCGTTTCCCAGGACAGGCCAGCCTGGGCGCCTTCGAGATTGAGCATCTCGAACAGGCGGTTCTCGTCATGGCAGGGCGTGCCCCACTCGTGGTCGTGGTAGTCGAGGTAGCGTGGATTGGCCGGGTTGGCCCAGCTGCAGCGTGGGATCGTCATGCCCGGAAGTATACGCCAGGCCAGGGTGGCGGACGAAAGCGAGAGGCCCGTCCTGAAACGAAAAGAGCACGCGGACCCGCAGGCCGCGTGCTCTTGCAGGCTCCACCGGTCGTGATGACCGGTCGAGGCGCTTACTTGCCCGAAGTCGTGCCCGACTTGGCCATCGCGTTCTGTTCGGCGGCTTTCAGGTGCTGTTCGACGGTCGGAATCATCTTGCCGGCCAGTGCCTTGACGTCGGCATCCTTGGCCGCCTTTTCATGCTTCTTCAGCATGGCCAGGGTGTCCTTGTGGGCCTTGACGCCGCCGGTCTTCATGTACTCGCGGTCAAAGGCGTCGCCGGTCATTTTTTCCAGCTTGGCGGCCATGGCCTTGTGCTTGGCGTCGAGCTCGGTCGGCAGGGTCACGCCTTTCGATTGCGCCAGGGTCTGCACTTCCTGCAGGCCTTTGCCGTGATCGTCGATCATTTGCTGGGCGAAGGTTTTCACTTCGGCGTTCTGGCTCTTGCTTTGTGCCAGCTTGCCGGCTTCGACTTCGGCCATGTTGGCCATGGCCATGTCGGTGATGGCCTTGGTGTCGGCCTTGGCCAGCTTCGAGCTGGCGGTGGCGCCGGCCGCGCCCGAGGCGCCCTGCTGCATCGAGGACGACTGGGTGGTCATGCCGGCGTCCGAAGTGCCGGTGCTGCCGCTCATGCCGTGCGCGCCGTGCGACGAGGACGAACCGGTCTGGCCGGCGGTGCTGGAACCGACCTGGCTGCTGCGGTCTTCCATGCCCTGGCTGTTGGTGTTGCTGACGGCGCCGTCAGCGGCCGATTTGCCGGTCATGTTGGTGCCGGTTTGCGCGCCCTTGCTCTGCAGTTCGGTAGCGGTTTGTGCGTGGACGCCATAGCTTGCGAACATGGCTGCTGCTGCCGATACGGCGAGCAGTCCTTTCAGTGCTTTGTTTTTTTGCATGATGCTCTCCTGGGGTTGGGGAAGGCGCCGGCATCGCGTCTCCTGTGCCGGTTCCTTGTTCAATGTGACATCGGCATCTCCAGTCATCCACACCGCGTATGCAGTAATGGAACGACAACGGATTCGAGCCAGACCGCAGTGTATCGCCGCGTTGACGAACCCAGCGCGCGTTAGCCGCTTGGCAACATTTTTCGCATTCCTGATCGTCCCCGAGTGCCGCCTGCGCAAGGTCAAGGTTGCACCTCTTGGGAAATCTAGAGTGGACGCTTTGCGAAAACAAGTGGAGGCGAACCATGGTGATGCGTGCCGTGATCTGTAAAAGCGATCCGACCTCGCACGGGGGTGAAGTCCTGGAAGGCAATCCACGCGCGACCGCGAACGGGCGTTCGATCGCCCTGACAGGGCATATGACCCGCTGCCCGCAATGCCAAGGCGACTTTCCCATCGCGGAGGGCCTGGGCTTCCACAGTTTCGCCGGGATCGGTACGGCGGTCGAGGGCATGAAAACCGCATGCGGCGCCGTCCTGATCGCCAAGGCGGCCAAGGGCTTCATGATGATCGACGACAGGTCCGAGGCCGAAGCATCCGCGGTGGCATCTGCGCTAGCATCCGCAGCGCAGGCCGTCGCGCCGAACGCCGGTTCCTTCCGCGCAGTCGACAGGAACACCGGCAAGCCCGTGCCGGATATGCCCTACCGTATCGAGCTGCCCGATGGTTCCGTCTTGCGCGGCGTGACGGATGCCGACGGCTGCACGGAGCGCGTGACTGGCCATGACCCTGCCACTGTCAGGCTGCACTGGGAATCCGACCAGTCGGCCGAGGTCAAGTAAGGGCGGCGCAACCCCGATGACCGGTCCGGCGCCAGACGCAAGCTGCACCCTTTCCCCGGAAGGCGCCGTCACGACGGTCCTGGTCGGGGCGAAATGCAGGCTCACCTACGAATTCGACACCAAGGCAACCCATGCCGGCTTGGTCCTGCCCTATGTGGTGAGCCTCGACGGCCAGGTGCTGCCGGAGCACGTCGTGAATTTTCCGGCGAGCGATGCGGCGCCCAGGCTGGCGCTCAGGGTGGAGTTTCGCGCGGAGATGCAGGAGAACGTGCGCCTCAACACCACACATTGCCCCTGGCTGACCGGCATCCTGCCGCGCACCCATCCGTGCGCCTTTGCCGCGCTGCTGACCGAGGCGCATGCCGCCGGCGTCACGTCGGTCGCCGTGACATCGGGATGGCGACCCAGCTTCGGCTCGATCGCCCACCGTGCCGGCCTGGGGCTCGACATCACTTATCTCGAAGGCGGCGAGAAACGGGCCTTCCTGAACCGCGCGTTCCTGATCAAGGCGGGGGCGCCGCGTAATGGCAATGTCAGCGAGCGCGAGAAGACCTTGTGGCGGGATTATCAGGAGGTGAAGAAGGTGCTTGCTACTGCGGAAAAAGAGCGCGATGCGGCGCAAAAACGATTGAATAAAAACCGCGATCCCGAGAAAGCCTCCCAACTGGAGCAGGGGCTGGCAGATGCCAAAAAACATGCCCTCGCTTTAAAGGAACGAGAGACTAAGGCACAGGAGGAATGGGACAAAGAGCGCAATCGCAATGAACCTGAGCTCATCCGCAAGCTGCGCGACCGGCTGGGCCTGAACAAGTCCGTGAAGCAGCTGTTCGACCCGTGGTACATGGATGTCAACACGGTGGACAACATCCCGGCGGCTCCCAATGAACAGCGCGAAGCGAATGCGAACGAACGGACCCATAACAACCATCTGCACATCACTGTCCTGGAGCCAAAAATACTATGAGACATCCCATTCTTGCTGTCCTCTCAACCATGCTGGCCTTGGCTACACCGGTCGCACACGCCTCGCCAACACCACAGACATGGCTCGACCGACCTTGGGAAATTCGCTACGTGCTGTTCGCCGAAGAAGAAGAAAGAAGACAAATTCGAATCAGAGTAGGGAAGGAATTCAATGCGGAACAAAAAATGCTTGGGAAGGAGAAAGATCATTTGAGCGCCGCAGCACTATTAAAACCCACGTCCACGTTCGCCGTTCCTGGTGCGCGGCCGATTGCTGTCGTCCTGCTCGCATTCGACCGCACCGGCCGCATCATCAATCAACAGGGCACCCTTGGTAAAATGTCAGGCAAAAGGAATATGCTCGACACCCTTGTTCTGATCAGCGACGATGCTCCCGGCGCGGGGCCATATTATTTCGCCAAATGGTCGCAAGGCATTCCGGGTGATGTCACCTTTTCGCCGGCTGTGTGCAGCTCCGACGACAGGCGCCGCTACGAAACCGGCTGGGACAGCGACAGCTACACCGGGAGTTTCGGCTGCCGCGAATGGACCGCCCAGCTCTACGCGCGCGACCAGCCCCACATCGACGTCACCTCCTATGTTTCCCACGGCACCTTCATCGGCGAGCTGGTCGGCTGGTCGCGTTTCGACGATCCTCCGAAGCCGGTCATCGGACGCCACGGCAAGACCTGGCTCTGCCTGAACGAATGTCCGGCCGGCGAAAAGACCGGGGTTATCCCGAACATCAAGGCGTGGACCAAGAAACACGGCTACCCGATGCCCGAGCGCCCGCGCAAGCAGCCGCTCTATCCGAATGCGGATTATGCGGACGACCTCAACGAATGAAGGCCGCCGCGCCGGCCATCAACGGAAGCTCAGCGCCGCCGTCAAGTCCCCCGGCCCGCGCGCACCGCGCGACGCAAACGCCGCATCGCGCGCCGCCAGGCCTTCCAGCAGCGGCAGGCCGTGCAGGCGCGTGATCAGGCGCATGATCGACGTCGTGTCGTAGTAATTGTGGTCCACCGCGCCCTTCTTGGCGTGCGGCGACACCACGATGGCCGGAATGCGCGAGCCCGGGCCCCAGCGGTCGCCCTGGGGCGGCGCCACGTGGTCCCACCAGCCGCCGTTTTCGTCGAAGGTGATGACCACCACCATGTCTTTCCACTGCGGCGACTTCTTCAGGTGCTCGATCACGTTGGCCACGTGGGCGTCGCCCGACTCGATATCGGAATAACCGGCGTGCAGGTTGAGGTTACCCTGCGGCTTGTAGAAGGAGACAGCCGGCAGCGTGCCCGCCACCACGTCGGCGATGAAGCGGTTCGAGATCGGGCTGTCGCCCAGGCCGCCGTCGCGCAGGTGTTCCTCGCGCGCCTTCGTGCCCGGTGCGAACTGCTTGAAGTAATTGAAGGGCTGGTGGTGATGCTGGAAGTTCGGGCGCTGGCCGGCGCCGCGGCCGTCGATCGCCGCTTGCCAGGCGCCGCCATACCAGGCCCAGCTGACGTTGGCGCGCGACAGCAAGTCGCCGATGGTGTCGTAGCTTTGCGGCGGCAGCACCGACGGGTCGCTGGCGTCGGCCACGTTGGCGTCGCCGCCCGGCGCCGGACGCACCCAGCTTGGCTGGTAAGGCGGCGCCATGGTGTTGACCGCGTAACCGTCCGGCGTGATGGCGCCGGCATGCACGAACTTCGGTTTGCCGTCGAGCGCGCTCTTTGGCGAATCCGGCGCCACCGCCAGGCGCGTGCCCTGCGGGCCGTCTGCCAGCACCGCGATCTTCTTTTTCGCCGGCGTCTCGGCGGCATTGAAGAATTCCGGCGTGCGGCCGCTGATCAGGAACTGGTGGTTCAGGTAAGAGCCGCCGAACGCCGCCATGAAGAAGTTGTCGCACAGGGTGAATTCACGCGCGATCTGCCACAGGCCCAGGTGCTTGTCGGTCTCGCCGTAGTGGCCCATCACCAGCGCGCCGGAGTCGCCCCAGGCAACGAAGCCGTCGTTCTTGCCGCCGTTGATCTGCATCTGGTTGTGATAAAAATTGTGCACCAGGTCGCGCGTGACCAGGCCTTCCGGCAGCGGCTTGCCGTCGCCGTCGGTCAGCTTCCACGGGCCGTTCGGCAGGTTGGCGATCTTGTCTTCGCCGATCAGGTATTCCTTGCCGCCGATGTCCTGGCGGCCCGGCACCATGCCGCCCCAGATTTTCGGCAGCGTGGGCAGCACGGAACCGTCGCGGTCCTTCTGCGGCGCGCTGGCCGGCAGCGGTGCGGCCAGGCCGGGGAAGTTGGCGAACAGGTTGTTGAAGCTGCGGTTCTCGAGGTAGATCACGACCACGTTCTTGACGTTTGCCTTCAGCTTGGCGTCGAGCGAGGCGGGCTTGGCGGCGGCACGCCTGGCCGGCGCCGCGGCGGCTTGCGCGGTGGACGGCAGGCTGCCGGCGATCCCGGCCGCGGCCGCGGCCTGGAAGATGCGGCGGCGGCCCGGGCTGGCGGGCTGCTCGTTGTCGCCCATGTCGGCGCTGTGGTCGTGGTGGTCTTGCATTACTGCTCCTGTGTTCGCTAACCGGAAACGATGATTATCGTTTCTTTCTTTCCGGAGTGGAACCCATGGGGCAGGTGAAGACAGCGTATGGACGTCCGATAACAACATCGGGGCGCTAGCGCCTACGGTGCGGCAATGGCAGCCCAGGCCGGTTGGCAAAGGCGAACTCCTGGCCGTAAAGGCCTGAGCGTCTAGCCAGGCTTCAGTTGCGGATGGGGTAGGCGCGGCGGGCGGGCTGCGGCGCAGGCCGCAGGGCCGCCACCGCCTGGAGCAGCAGGCTTGGCGTCACCGGCTTGACCAGGTAATCGGTGAAGCCGCTGGCGCAGGCGCGGTCGCGGTCTTCCTTGCGCGCAAAGGCCGACAGCGCCAGTGCCGGCACCACGCACAGCGCGTTGTCGTCGAGGGCGCGCACGCGGCCGATCAGCTCGAAGCCATCCATGCCGGGCATGCCGATGTCGCTGATCAGGAGCTGCGGGCGCTGGGCGCGCAGCAAATCCAGCGCCTCCTGCGGCGTGCGCGCCACCGCCACCTGGGCGCCGGCCCCGGCCAGGATGGTGCGCAGCACTTCCAGCGAATCGGGATCGTCATCGAGCGCCAGCACGCGCATGCCGCTCAGGTCGGGCAAGTCGGCCTCGCCGGCGTCGGCATCCTCGGTACCAGGCGCGCCGGCCGGCGCCAGGCCCCAGTCGGGCAGCGGCGGCTGCACCGGCAACCGCACCGTAAAGCTGGCCCCCTGCCCTTCGCCCGCACTGTCGACCGCCACCCGGCCGCCGTGCAGCTCGACCAGCTGGCGCACGATCGACAAGCCCAGGCCCAGGCCGCCGTGCTGGCGCGTGGTGGACGTATCGGCCTGGCGGAAGCGGTCGAACACGTGCGGCAGGAAGTCGGGGCCGATGCCGGCGCCGTTGTCGCGCACGCACAGCACCATCTGCTCGCCCTCGCGCCACAGCGCCACCTCGACCAGGCCGCCTGCCGGCGTGAACTTGACCGCGTTCGATACCAGGTTCCACAGCACCTGCTGCAGGCGCCCGGTATCGGCCAGCACCGGGCCGGCGCCGGCAGACAGGCCGGCCTCGAGGCGGATGCGCTTGGCCATCGCCGTCGGACGCAGCGAGTCGACCACCGCGCCGGCCACGTCGGCCGGATTCACCGGCTGCAAATCGAGCCGCACCTTGCCCGACAGGATGCGGCTCATGTCGAGCAGGTCGTCGATCAGCTGGACCTGGACACGCGCATTGCGCTCGATGGTGTCGAGCCCCTTGCGCAGCATCTCCTCGCTCACCTTTTCTTTTTGCGACAGCAGCTGCGACCAGCCGAGGATGGCGTTCAGCGGCGTGCGCAGCTCGTGCGAGACGGTGGACAGGAATTCATCCTTCAACTGGTTCAGGCGCTCGGCCTCGACCCGCGCCTCGAGCTCGTGCAGGTAGAGGACCTTGCGCTCCTCGGCCACCGCCAGCGAGGCGTCCAGGCTGGCCGCGCGCGCCTGCAGGCGCGCATCGAGCACCGAGAACAGCAAGGCGACGATCAGCAGGCCGACGATGACGGCGGTGACGATCAGCGCCAGGTTGTGCTGGCTGATCCAGCCCGTGGCGGCGCGGCACACGCTGTTTGCGTGGAAGCCGGCGGCGGCCATGCCGGTGTAGTGCATGCCGGCGATGGCGAAGCCCATCACCACGGCGGCGGCCGACTGCGCCACCCAGGCCCCAGCCGCACCCTGGCGCAGGCGGAAGGCGATCCACAGCGCGCCGGCGGCCGACCCCACCGCAATCAGCACCGACAATGCGAACAGCCAGGGATCGTAGTCGATCGCGGGCGACATGCGCATCGCCGCCATGCCGGTGTAGTGCATGGCATTGATGCCCACTCCCATCAGCAGCGCGCTCGCCGCCAGCTCGCGCGCCCGCAGCACCGGGGCGCGCAACTGCCATAGCGCCATGCCGGACACCAGCACCGGCAGCAGCAGCGACAGCAATGTGAGGGGAACATCGTAGCCGAGCGGGATCGGCAAACTGTAGGCAAGCATGCCGATGAAGTGCATGGCCCAGATGCCGCTGCCCATCGCCAGCGCCCCACCCGCGGTCCAGATCCAGCTGGCATAGCCATGCGCCTGCTTGACGCGGCCGGCGACGCTGAGGGCGGTATAGGAGGCGAAGATCGCCACCAGCACCGATAGCAGCACGAGCGATGGATCGTAACGTCCGGTGAGCATGGATGGATGGGTCTCCTGGCACGGCGGCTCCCGGCCGCATCTCGTTATCGTCAATACATCCGCGTTGCGCAGTATAGCCTTGGTTCAGGCGGGCACGGCAAGCGCGTCAGATATTTCCATAAAGATACACTGGAATCGCCCGGGACCGGCTTACAGTTGCTTACGAATGCATAACCGCAGCTAACGCCTTGGCGCGCCAGAATCGGGGCAGAAAGGAATCCACCATGCCGATTCGCCGTCTTGCCTTGCCCTTCGCCTTGTCGTTTGCCGGCCTTGCCTGCGCGCCCCTTGCCCATGCCGGCGATGGCGCCTCGGTCTCCCTGCCCAAGGAAGAACTCGACCAGCTGATTGCGGCCTACGCCCTGGTCAAGACCCAGTATGTCGAGCCGGCCGACGAGCGCAAGCTGTTGAAGGCGGCCATCGGCGGCATGCTGGCCTCGCTCGATCCGCATTCCGGCTACCTCGATCAGGACGCGCTGGCCGAACTGGAACAGGACCGGGTGGGCGAATACGTGGGCATCGGGGTCGAGGTCGAAGTGGAGAACGGCCGGATGCAGGTGCTGGCGGTGGCCGACGACAGCCCGGCGGCGCAGGCCGGCATCGAGCCGGGCGACGTGCTGGTGTCCGTCAACGACGCGCCGATTACCCAGCTCGGTTCGGCCGAGGTGGCGAAGCGCATGCGCGGCGTGCCGGGCACCGCCCTGAACCTGGGTTTCCAGCGTGGCGGCAAGGGCGAGGTGCAGACCCGCGACATCGCCCGCGCCGCGCTGCGCAGCGCCACCGTGCGCACCCGCATGGCGGCGCCCGGCGTGGCCTGGATTCGCATTTCGTCCTTTGAAGGGAGCACCGCCGCCGACCTGGCCGCGGCCCTGTCCACGCTCGATGCCGCGGGCCGGCCGCGCGCCATCGTGCTCGACCTGCGCAACGATCCGGGCGGGCTGGTGGCCTCCGCGGTCGGCGTGGCCGGCGCCTTCTTGCCGCGGGATACCCTGCTGTTCTCGGCGCGCGGACGCATGGCCGGCGCCGACAGCCAGGTGACGGTCGACCCGCGCTACTACCGCGGCCCCGGCGAGCCCGACGCGCTGGCTGCCCTGCCGGCCTGGACGCGCACGGTGCCGCTGGCGGTGCTGGTGAACGGCAGTTCGGCGTCGTCGGCGGAACTGGTGGCCGGCGCCCTGCAAGACCATGGCCGCGCCAGGATTGTCGGCACCCAGACCTTCGGCAAGGGCTCGATCCAGACCGTGTTTCCGCTGTCCGGCGACAGCGCGGTGAAGATGACGGTGGCGCGCTACTTCACGCCCAAGGGACGCGAGATCCAGGCGCGCGGCATCACGCCCGACGTGGTGGTGGCGCCGCTGCACGGCAAGAGCGGCGCCGAGGGGCTGGCCTTGCGCGAGGCGGACCTGGAACATCACCTGGAAACGGCGCTGCCGGCGCCGGCGCAGGGCGGCACGGCGGCGGCGCGGCCGGCCCCGCGCGCGGCGCTGGAAAGCACGCGCATGTTCGGCAGCGGCGACGACCGCGCGCTGGCCACGGCGGTGCGGATGCTGGCGCCGGACGCTGGCCTGGTGCAGGCGATTTCCAACAGCCTGTAGCCGTCAGCAAACTGTCATTCGGCGGTCAAACGCCTGTCATATTCGTGGGCGAACATAAGGCCTGTTCGCACGAACACGGCAGCTCGCCTGCCCTACCGGCGCCAGCGGTCGGGAAACATACTGGCACCAATTTCTCTCTCCATGCCGACGGTGCGCCAGCTGCGCACCGTCGCTCCCCCGGTCTTCCCGACACCATGAACGGCAAGCGCGATGACCGCTTCACGCTGGGAACGGGACGCCTGTTTACAGGTTCCCGCGCAGCGGCGCCAAGCGCAGCACGGGGAACGCCGGGCCGTGGTCCGCGGGTAGCGGAGCTCGACGCTTACCTTCGAGCCTGCCCTTTGAAACCTTAGGCCAGCGCTCTGAAAGTCTGCAATGGGTCGGTTCCAGCCCTTCGTGACAATCTGCGGATTTTTCGCTTGGGCAGCTGCTATCCTGCTTCTATTAGCTGCCTTCGGCCAAGAGCGGACCTTGGACCAATCATCTAATGGTCCACGCATACGGCTTAATCGCCGAACAATTTTGCTTCGCCATGAAGAAAACCATACGCTACCTTGTCATACTCCTTATCTTCTTACTGCTCGCTCTTTGGATCGTCGCCCCCAGACAGTTCGAGTTGCTGCTGTTTATACCCTATGTACTCTTCCAGGCCTTGATAGACAGGTGATCCAGATAAGCTCACTAATGAGTTTCGCTTTGGGTCGTAAGCGGACGATACAATAGGTCCGTAATCGGCCAAGAGCGGCCATTCGGAATCGCTACTTGATCAATCGCGTTTATCGTTAAGCGATAAATACCCAAATACTGCGCGCCGAACCCGGTTTTGTACTGCTGCCGGATCAGTTTCGGCGGCGGAACCGGCGGCATCGACAATTCCCTTCATTATTGCAATCACATCCTGTGCAACCGTCTGGTCTTTGTCCCGAAAGCGAGGGCCAAGGCGTCCAATTATTTGCAAGACAACATTGGTAACACCATCGTTGATTTTTCGTGTCGCATCGTCAAAGGGTAGATGCGCTTCTTCAAAGTCCAGAATCCTTGCAAGCCTTGGCCTTTTGAATTGATGCTCGACTGCTGCTGAGATCAGAATCGAAAGGGCCTCTTCGGCAAGTGGCTGCTCAAGAGCTAACTCAGCATGTGAGAGAAGCTGCGCCGTTTCGCGAGCAAGAAGTGCTCCCAAAACTGCCTCTTTGTTCGGAAAGTATTGGTACAGGGTGCCGATGCTGACTCCTGCTTTGTGCGCCACGGCATTGGTAGAGAAGCCATTGTGCGCTTCTGTCTCCAAAATGCGAGCTGCCGCCTCGATGATGGCGCTCACTGTGTCAGCGGATCGAACCTGCTTGGGACTCTTGCGAGGCATAGGGCGATTTTTAGAAGTCGAAGGCATGGAAGCAAGAAGGCGAGTTGTTAAGGTGAGTTAAAGCTCGCATACTATAGCCTCTTTTACCACACATCAGGTTAAAAAAATGACTCAACAAACCGTTAACTTCGACGCAAAATTTACGGCGTTTTTTCTTGTTAAGACTTCACCAGAGTGGCTCGGCTTTTCATTTGAGGAACGACTCGCTCACGCGCGAGGAACGTTTCAGCCCATTCTCGAAGAATTTTCCACAGGCGTGAAATTGAACTGGTATGACACCGAGTTTTACACCGCAACAATTACCGATATCTGGATGATCGAAGCTAAAGATCACCAGAACTACCAGCTCTTCTGCGAAAAACTTCGAGAAACCCCTTTTTGGGACCGTTTCTTCTTCATCAAAGAGATTTTCTTAGGCGAAAAAAATGCTTGGGCGAAAAACTATGACGTGGCTGCCTTGACTGACTGACTGCCGCAGGTTCAGCTTATTTTTTTCAGAAATTTGCCCGCCAAGTTGCTGAGTATTGTGGCTACCAAGGCTGAACGACTACACATTATGGATGCGATTTTAATATCTACTCTATGACTGCTCCGGGTCGTAAGCGGACGATACAATAGGTCCGTAATCGGCCAAAGAGGACAGTCAAGCTCACAGATTGGGCCGAAAGGAAACGTGATCGCAATGGTCGAATATCGCACTCAGCCAGTCGAGCCCACCGTGCTCATCGAAGAGCTGTCATCGTTCTGCCATCTCGCAGCAACCAGAGGCCCGGACTCCGGGATGCGCATGTTTGGTTGGGATAGCAACTTGGAGATTGACGAAATGTGGCAGGACATCCCTTTGGCGCTAGCAGACATCGTTGACTATGTGCGAGCGGCAGAGCAAGCAGGAACGATCACTGTTGGGAAGTCGGACATTTTTGTGAAGGCTAATGGATTGGAGATCACCTTATGTCACGAAGGTGAGCTCCACAGCGAAGCCGAAGACGCTGCTGCACAGCCGTTCCTTGAGCGTTGGAAAAGCAAAGGTGGCCGCCAGATGCGACTGCGTTGCCATCGTCCCGCCGTTTCTCAGCCGGCGTGCTTGCACAGACACCCTTGACTTGTCGGAGTAAGGTAGAGACCGATCACGCGGGCTTGAATCTCAACGTATGCGAGACAAATCTCAACTTATGTGAGACCCAACGGCACAGCGGGGCCGCGAAAGCACTGCATCAATCAAACTTCGAAAAGTCCGGCTTGCGCTTCTGGAAGAAAGCGGTGAACGCTTCCTTGGCTTCGGCGCCAACCAGCATCGCGCTGAACTGCTTGTTCTCGACGCCGATCGTCTCGGCCACGATGCCGGCGCGTGGGCGCTTCATCAGGGCCTTGGTGGCGCGGATCGAGGCGGCGGGCAGCGCCACCAGCTTGGCGGCCTGGCCCTGGGCAAACGCCAGCAGCTCGGCAGCCGGCAGCACCTTCGCCACGATGCCCATCTCGAAGGCTTCCTGGGCGCCGAAGGATTCGCCCAGCATCAGTTTTTCGGCGGCGCGGGTATAGCCGGCGGCTTGCGCAACCAGCAGCGACGAAGCGAATTCCGGGCACAGGCCGAGCTGGGTAAAAGGCATCGAGAACTTGGCATTGTCGGCGGCGTAGACCAGGTCGCAGTGCATCAGCATCGTGGTGCCGATGCCGACGGCGGCGCCGGCCACGGCAGCGACGACGGGCTTGGTGCAGCCTTCCAGGGCTTTCATGAACTGGAACACCGGGCGGTCTTCGGTCATGGCGCCTTCGCCGGCGTTGTTCAGGAAGTCGTCGAGGTCGTTACCGGCGGTGAAGATCTCTGGCTTGCCGGTGATCAGGACGGCGCGCACTTGCGGGTCTTGTTCGGCGTCGAGCAAGGCGTCGGCCATGGCCTGGTACATGGCGCCGGTGATGGCGTTCTTGCGCTCGAGGCGGTTGAATTCGATGCTGAGGATGCCGTTGGTTTTATGCGTCTGGATCGTCATGATTCAGTCTCCGGGGTGTTTTTGGGGCACGAAAAAACGCGTGGGCAGCATTTTTGGCTAAATGCCAGAAATGCAAAGCGCCCACCCTGCGGTCATCAGCACCCGGGCCGAAGATATCGTAGGGTGGGCGCCCCGTGCCCACGCGGTGATAGTCGAGAGCGGCGTCAACACGATGGTCGATCTCGCCGCTTCAACTCGGGATTAAACGCGCTCGATGATACCGGCCGCGCCCATGCCGGCGCCGACGCACATCGTCACCATGCCGTACTTCAGGTTGTTGCGGCGCAGTGCGTGCACGACGGTCGCAGCGCGGATGGCGCCGGTGGCGCCCAGCGGGTGGCCCAGCGCAATCGCGCCGCCCAGCGGGTTGACTTTCGACGTATCCAGGCCCAGGTCGCGGATCACGGCCAGCGCCTGTGCGGCGAAGGCTTCGTTCAGCTCGATCCAGTCCAGCTGGTCCTGGGTGATGCCGGCGGCGGCCAGCGCGGCAGGAATCGCGAACTTCGGACCGATGCCCATGATTTCCGGCGGCACGCCGCGCACGGCGAACGACGAGAACTTGGCCAGCGGGGTCAGGTTGTGCTCGCGCAGGATCTTTTCGCTGACGACGATCAGGGCGCCGGCGCCGTCCGACATCTGCGACGAGGTCGCAGCCGTCACGGTGCCCTTGGCGGCGAAGACCGGCTTCAGCTTGGCCATGCCTTCCAGGCTGGCGTCGGCGCGCGGGCCTTCGTCGGTGTCGACGGTGCGGCGCTTGACGGAGATTTCACCGGTGGCCAGGTTCGGCGTGCGGGTGATGATCTCGACCGGGGTGATCTCGTCCTTGAAGTAGCCGGCTTGCTGGGCGGCGATGGCGCGGCGATGCGATTCCAGGCCGAAGGCGTCCTGGTCTTCGCGCGACACTTTCCATTGCTGGGCGACCTTCTCGGCGGTCAGGCCCATGCCGTAGGCCAGGCCCACGTTCTCGTCCTTGAAGGTCTCCATGTTGATCGATGGATGGTGGCCCATCATCGGCACCATCGACATCGATTCGACGCCGCCGGCGATCATCACGTCGGCTTCGCCCACGCGGATGCGGTCGGCCGCCATGGCCAGGGCGGTGATGCCCGAGGCGCAGTAGCGGTTGACGGTCACGCCGCCCACGGTGTTCGGCAGGCCCGCCAGCACCACCGAGTTACGGGCGATGTTGAAGCCCTGCTCGGCTTCCGGGAACGAGCAGCCGACGATGGCGTCGATGATCAGGGCCGGGTCCAGGTTCGGCACGGCGGCCATGGCGCCGCGGATCGCGTGCACCAGCAGGTCGTCCGGGCGGGTGGTCTTGAACATGCCGCGTGGCGCCTTGCCGATCGGGGTGCGGGTCGCTGCGACGATGTATGCGTCTTGAAGTTGTTTGCTCATGTTGGTCGTCCTGTTGTTCAGCGTTTAGTTGCGCACCGGTTTGCCGGTCTGCATCATGCCCATGATCCGCTCTTGCGTCTTCGGGTTGTTCAGCAGCGAGACGAAGGCCTTGCGTTCCATGTCGAGCAGCCACTGCTCGGACACCACGCTGCCCTGGTCGACATCGCCGCCGGTCACGATCTCGGCGATGGCGTCGCCCAGCTGGTAGTCGTAGGCCGAGATGAAGCCGCCGTCACGCATGTTGACCAGCTGGCCGCGGATCGTCGCCCAGCCATAGCGGCCGGTCACGGTCACCGGGCGCTGCGCTGGAGCGCGGTAGCCGGCGTCGAACATGGCGCGCGCCTGCACCTTGGCCACGTGCAGCAGCTCGTAGGCGTTGAAGACGATGACGTCGTCTTCCTTCAGGTAGCCCATGGCCTTCGCTTCCAGCGCCGACTTCGATACTTGCGCGGTGGCCGCGTTGGTGAAACCGGTCTTCAGGAATTGCAGGATGTCGTTGCCCTTCGCTTCCGTAAAGGCGCGCACTGCCGCTTCCTTCAGGCCGCCGCCGGCCGGCACCAGGCCGACGCCCACTTCGACCAGGCCGATGTAGGACTCGATCGAGGCCACGCGCTTCGATGCGTGCAGGGCCAGTTCGCAGCCGCCGCCCAGCGCCAGGCCGGCAACAGCAGCCACCACCGGCACGTTCGAGTACTTCATCTGCATGAAGGTGTCTTGCAGTTCCTTGACGATCGGGTCCATCGCTTTCGCGCCGCCGGCCATGAAGGCTGGCAGGGCCGACTGCAAATCGGCGCCGGCCGAGAAGGCGCCGCCTTCGGTGGCGTCGGTGTTCCAGATCACCAGGCCCTTGAAGTTGGCTTCGGCTTCCGCCAGGCCGCGCTTGATGCCCTTGATGACGCCATCGCCGATGACGTGCATCTTGGTCTTCAGCGAGATGATCAGGACCTCATCGCCGGTATGCCAGAGGCGGACCGAGTCGTCCTCGAACACGGTGGTGCCCGCGGTCTTCGCGTCTTGCGCGCCGGCGCCCAGCACTGGCGCACGGAAGGCCTGGCGCTCGTAGACCGGCAGGGTCGAACGTGGCACGTAGCTGTTCGATGCGGCCGAGTACGAACCTTCGGCGGTGTGCACGCCCTTCTCGGCGACCTGGCCTTCGAAGACCCAGGCTGGCAGCGGTGCATTCGTCAATGCCTTGCCGGCATCGATGTCTTCCTTGACCCATTGGGCAATTTGCGTCCAGCCGGCGGCTTGCCAGGTCTCGAACGGACCGACGCTCCAGCCGAAGCCCCAGCGCATGGCGAAGTCGACGTCGCGCGCATTGTCGGCGATGGTGTCGAGGTGGAACGCGATGTAGTGGAAGGCGTCGCGGAAGATCGCCCACAGGAACTGCGCCTGCGGGTTGGTCGATTCGCGCATGGCCTTGAACTTCTTGACCGGGTCTTTTTCTTTCAGGATGCGGGCGACGATGTCGGCTGCTTTCGCACCGCCGGCAACGTATTCGCCGGTAGCGAAGTCCAGGCGCTGGATCTCCTTGCCGACCTTTTTGTAGAAGCCGCCGCCGGTCTTCTGGCCCAGGGCGCCCTTCTCGATCAGCCTGGCCAGCACGTCCGGCGTCTTGTACAGGCTGAAGAAAGGATCGTCCTGCAGGGTGTCCTGCATGGTCTTGATCACATGGCCCATCGTGTCCAGGCCGACGACGTCGGCGGTACGGAAGGTGCCCGATTTGGCGCGGCCCAGCTTGGCGCCGGTCAGGTCGTCGACCACGTCCACCGACAGCCCGAACTTCTCGGCTTCGTGGATGGTGGCCAGCATGCCGAAGATGCCGACGCGGTTCGCGATGAAGTTCGGCGTGTCCTTGGCGCGCACGACGCCCTTGCCCAGGACCGAGGTCAGGAAGGTTTCCAGCTGGTCGAGGATGACCGGATTCGTCGACGTGGTCGGGATCAGTTCGACCAGGTGCATGTAGCGCGGCGGGTTGAAGAAGTGCACGCCGCAGAAGCGCGCCTTCAGCTCGTCGTCTAAGCCTTCGGCCAATTTATTGATCGACAGGCCCGAGGTATTCGAGGCGAAGATCGCGTTCGGGGCAATGTGCGGCGCGACCTTGGCGTACAGATCGTGCTTCCAGTCCATGCGTTCGGCGATGGCTTCGATGATCAGGTCGCAGCCGGCCAGCACGTCCAGGTTGTCTTCGTAGTTGGCCACCTGGATCAGCGCTGCGTCATCCTTGTTGCCCAGCGGCGCAGGCGACAGCTTCTTCAGGCCTTCGATGGCTTTCAGGACGATCCCGTTCTTGTTCCCTTCCTTTGCAGGCAGATCAAACAAAACGACTGGCACCTTGGCGTTGACGCAGTGCGCAGCAATCTGCGCGCCCATCACGCCGGCGCCCAGGACGGCGACTTTCTTGACGGTGAAATTGGTCATGGTTTTTATCCCTAGAAGCGGTTAGAACAGGTCGGCGTCGAGCGCCAGCAGGTTGCTTGCGCCCGAGCGTGCCTGGCGGATCAACATCGCGGTTTCCGGGTACAGGCGCGCGAAGTAGAAGCGCGCCGTGTGCAGCTTGGCTTCGTAGAACTTGTCGCCGGAATCTTTCTTTTCCAGGGCAATCTTCGCCATCTGGGCGAAGAAGTAGGAAAACACCAGGTGGCCGACCACGCGCAGGTAAGGCACGGCAGCCGCGCCGACTTCGTCCTGGTTGGTGAAGGCTTTCATGCCGATTTCCATGGTCAGCTTGGTGACTTTTTCGCCGAGTTCGCCCAGCGGGGTCACGAATTCCGACATCGATTCGTCCAGGCCATTGTCTTCGACGAAGGCTTTGATCTTTTCGCCGAAAGCGCGCAGCTTGGCGCCGTTGTCCATCAGGATCTTGCGGCCCAGCAGGTCCAGCGACTGGATGGTGTTGGTGCCTTCGTAGATCATGTTGATGCGCGCGTCGCGCACGTACTGCTCCATGCCCCATTCGGCGATGTAGCCGTGGCCGCCGTAAACCTGCATCGCTTCCGACGTGGCGATCCAGCCGTTGTCGGTGATGAAGGCTTTCACGATCGGGGTCAGCAGCGCGACTTCGCCGGCGGCTTCCTTGCGCACTTCTTCGTCAGGGTGGTTCAGCTCGCGGTCGATCTGCAGCGCGATGTACGAGGTCAGCGCGCGCCCGCCTTCGGCGTAGGCCTTGGCGGTCAGCAGCATGCGCCGCACGTCCGGGTGCACGATGATCGGGTCGGCTGGCTTGTCCGGTGCCTTCGGGCCCGACAGCGAACGCATCTGGATGCGGTCTTTCGCGTAGACCAGGGCGTTCTGGTAAGCCACTTCGGTCAGGCCGAGCGACTGCATGCCGACGCCAAGGCGGGCGGCGTTCATGAACACGAACATCGCGTTCAGGCCTTTGTGCGGCTGGCCGATCAGGGTGCCGACGGCGCCGTCCAGGTTCATCTGGCAGGTCGAGTTGCCGTGGATGCCCATCTTTTCTTCGATGGCGCCGCAGAAGATCGGGTTGCGCTCGCCGATTGAACCATCCGCGTTCGGCAGGAATTTCGGGACCAGGAACAGCGAGATGCCTTTCGAGCCTTCAGGGGCATCCGGCAGGCGTGCCAGCACCAGGTGGACGATGTTCTCGGCCACGTCGTGTTCGCCGGCCGAGATGAAGATCTTCGAGCCGGTGATTTTATAGCTACCGTCGCCTTGCGGTTCGGCTTTCGAACGCAGCAGGCCGAGGTCGGTGCCGCAATGCGCTTCGGTCAGGCACATGGTGCCGGTCCACTCGCCCGAGACCAGCTTCGGCAGGTAGAACTTCTTCTGGTCTTCGGTGCCGTGTTCCTTCAGGCACTCGTAGGCGCCGTGCGACAGGCCCGGGTACATGGTCCAGGCCTGGTTGGACGAGTTCAGCATTTCGTAGAACGAATTGTTCAGCGAAACCGGCAGGCCCTGGCCGCCGTATTCCGGGTCGCAGGCCAGCGCAGCCCAGCCACCTTCAACGTATTGCTTGTAGGCTTCCTTGAAACCCTTCGGCGTGGTCACGGTTTTCGTTTCCGCGTCGAAGTGGCAGCCTTCGCGGTCGCCGGAGTGGTTCAGCGGGAACAGCACTTCCTGCGTGAATTTCGCGCCTTCTTCGAGCACCTGGTTGATGATGTCGGCGTCGATTTCCTGGTATGCCGGCAAGTTCTTGAACTCTTCGGTGACATTGAGGAATTCGTGCAGAACGAACTGCATATCCCGGATTGGCGCGACGTACTGACCCATGGTTTTCTCCTGACGAAGGTAAGATTGTTTGGAACTGTTGAAGCAGGCTTGGTTCTGCTGAATGCGCTGCTAGTTGTCTTGAGTGGGATTACGGTAATTCTCGATCAGCCGCGCGAAGCCGCGGTTGGCACGCTCGAGCGCGCCAGGGACGCGCAGGAAGCGTGCGTCGTGGTGCAAGGCCAGGATCAGCCCGTACATCTCGAAGACCAGCTGCTGCGGATCGGTGCCCGTTTGCAAGGCGCCCGCATCGACGCTTTGCTGCACGGCGCGCAGCAGCGCCCCCTGCCAGGCGCGCACCATGGCCACCAGCGCTTCGCGGATCGGGCCCGGGCGGTCATCGTACTCCACCGCGCCGCTGATATAGATGCAGCCCGACGCAATTTCCACCGAAACGCGCTTGACCCAGCGTGCGAACATGGATTCCAAACGCGGCAAGCCACGCGGCTCCTTGACGCTGGGGAAAAACACTTCCTGCTCGAAGCGGTGGTGGTAGAGCTTGAGCACTTCCATCTGCAAGTCTTCGCGCGAACCGAAGTGCGCGAACACGCCCGATTTGCTCATGTTCATGCGGTCGGCCAGCAAGCCGATGGTCAAGCCTTCCAGACCGTTGCGGCTGGCCAGTTCGAGTGCGACGTCGAGGATGGCTGCCCGCGTCTGCTCGCCCTTGCGCATGAATTTTGCTGAAGTGTTGATGACTGTCCCCTGGGTGAATCGAAAATCCGAACGCTCGTACTATTATCTATCGGCGGGTGAATGTCAAACGGGAACTTAGAGGTGGGGTTCTATTGTGCGGGCGTGGCGATCCGGCTGTGTCGATGATGACGAAAACGTATGCCTCGCAGGGTGGGCGCCCCGTGCCCACCCGACGAACGCCACCGCTACCGTCCTACTCCCCTGCCCGTGTAATCGCCCTGCGGTCGCGCTTGGTCGGCCGGCCCTTGATGCTGCTGCCCGGCTCAGGGAACAAACGCCGCGCTTCCGAATCGTTCTCGCGCCGCGTGATGCTTTCCTGGGTTTCGCTGTACATCGTGCGCGCAATCGGCGCCCCGCCGCGCTTGTCGGAAATACCGAGCACGGTCACTTCCCAGCGGTCCGAGCCGTTGTCGATAAAAATCTTGTCGTTCAGCTTCACGGCACGCGCCGATTTCACCGGTTCGCCGCCGATACGCACCCGGCCGCGTTCCACCGCGTCGGCCGCCAGCGAGCGCGTTTTAAAGAAGCGCGCGGCCCACAGCCACTTGTCGATGCGTACAGTCTCGTTTTCCATTGCTTGTCCTTTGATGGTTCAAGCACCCCATATGCTGGCGAGACCGCGGTTTTTCGAGGCCTTTTCGACAGCATCACGCATAGCCGATGGCAAAGATCCGCATCGCAAATTTATAAGCCAGGTAAGCCGTTCCATACAGCGCCCGCCGCACCCAGCCGAAACCGGCGAATTCTTCCAGCCGCACCGGCACCCCGTCGGCCACGCCGCGCAGGATGTGGGCGCGCACGGCCCGTGCAAAGTCGGCATTCCGGACCACGATGTTGGCTTCCTGGTTCAGGAACAGCGACAGCCCGTCGCAATTGCTCGATCCCACCGTCGCCCAGTCGTCGTCGGCCACGGCGATCTTCGCGTGGAGCTGGGTCTTGCGGTATTCGACCACCTTGATCCCGGCCGCCAGCAGCTTCGGATAAAACGAGCGCGCCACCGCGTCCTGCATCTTGAATTCGCCCACGCCGATCAGGAGCGTGACCTCGACGCCCCGCGCGGCCGCATGCGCCAGGGCCTCGCGGAACTTGCGGCCCGGTGCAAAGTAGGGATTGGCGAGCAGCACGGATTTCCTCGCCTGCCCGATCGCCTGCAGGTAGGCGCGCTGGATGGTGCGGCGATTGCGCAGGTTGTCGCGCACCACGAAGGCGGCGCGCATCGGACGGTTGCCCTCGCTCGGCGGCTGGCGCCGCATCTCGCGGAACAGGCCGATGCGGCGGATCAGCGGCAGGTGGCCGGCACGCGCCCACTGGGCTTGCGCCTCCAGATGGATCTGCGCCAGCAGCGGCCCCTGTACCTGCACCGCGAAATCCCAGCGCGGCGCCGGCAGCGGACGGCGCGGCTCGTAGTCGCACAGCATGTCGTCGTTGATGTTGATGCCGCCGATAAAGGCAACGCTGCGGTCGACCACCGTGATCTTGCGGTGGGTGCGGGTGACGCCGCGCTTGAACCAGGGATTGAACACGCGGTAATGCACGCCGGCGGCGGCAAACGCTTCGGCGCGGCGGCAGCACACGCGGTGGCCGCTGCCGAACCAGTCGACCAGCACCCGCACCTTGACCCCGCGCTTGGCGGCCCGGATCAGCGCTGCCTCGATGCCGCGCGCCACCGCGTCCTCGGCAAAGATATAGGTCTCGAACAGGATGTCGTGCTGGGCGGCGTCGATGGCGGCTATCATCGCCGGAAACAGCTGGAGGCCGGTTTCGAGCAGGGTGATGTCGTTGTTCGCTACATAGCTGACCGGGCGCATGGCTAGGTCAGCTGCAGTTCCGCGACGATCGGTGCGTGATCCGAGAGTTTGGCCCAGATCGGGCCGGCCATGACTTGCGCGTTATCGACCTTGAAGCCGCGCACATAGATGCGGTCGAGGCGGAACCAGGGCAGCGCGGCCGGGAAGGTGCGCGCCGGCGCCAGGCGCGGCTGGCGGCCGGCCCAGCTGCGCACCATGTCGCCGAGGGCCGACTTGGGACCGAGCTCGTCGAACACCTCGGTCACGCCCAGGGCAATGCGCAGGCGGTCGCTCAGGGTATTGCGCCAGTCGTTGAAGTCGCCGGCGATGATGACCGGTTCGCCGTTCGACGACTGCTGCACCGCCTCGATCAGTTGCACCGTCTGGCGCCCGCGCCCGCCTTCGAACAGGCCCAGGTGGACCACGTAGCAGTGCACGCGGCCGGCCGGCGTTTCCAGCACGCAGTGCAAAATGCCGCGCTGCTCATAGGCATGATCGGACACGTCATGGTTATGACTGTTTTCAATCGGAAAACAGCTGAGCAGGGCATTGCCGTGGTGGCCGTGGTCGTAGACCGCATTCATGCCATAAGCCGAATGGTGGGAATCGCCGGCGAAATATTCGTACTGCGCCGTTTCCGGCCAGATGCGGTGTTCGCGCTTGTGATTGGCGTAACGCGCCAGATTACGGTCGTGCCTGCCTTGTACCTCTTGCAGGAAAACGATATCGGCGTTGAATTCAGCGATGGCTTTCTTCAGTGCCAGGACGCGTGGCGTGCTGCGCAGCGAGGAAACACCCTTATGAATGTTATAGGTAGCGACACGAATCTTCATGGGAACATTCTACCCCCATCAGTCCGTGACATTTTGGAACGACTTCCAATCGTGCGGCCTGGCGCCGCGGTACTGCAGGACACCTGTTACACAAGGTGCGGGGCCGGCTGGAAGCCGGCCCCGCGATGCGATCAATCGAACACGGGTGCGGCTTCCCAGTTGCTGCGGACTGCGGTATTACGGGGGGCCGCCAGGTGCTCCGCCTCATCCAGAGGCACAGCAATCAGGCGGGGGCCGCTCAGGCGCAAGCCACACTCGAGGTCGATATAAAAGCATTCATCGTCCACGCTCAGGGCTTTCACCTTTTCCTCGTGCTTCGGTTGGAATTGATCCATGCGTTCCTCCAGAATCCGTTGGTTGGACTGTGTTGCAATTATTAAATTTCGCTGAATGCGAATTGCTGACGATATTCGACCGGTTTATGATTGTCAACCGCAGTTTCTACTGTGCGATGGCTAACATAGCGAATTTCCTCAATGCATTTTTCCATGAGGAATTAATTACATTGAGTTAATGGCAAAGTTTCTCTCAGATCATTTGTTTGCTCAACGTGCATAGTAAGAAGCTGATGACACACTTTGCGTTCACGTTTCAAGACGACGAACGAACTTTCTCCTGATAATGCTTGCCAAAAGTTAAACAGGAGAATGACTCAGTTCTGGCAAGAAACAGAAAAAGGCATGATTGACGGAATAAGCGTTGTATTGACGTCCCTGAAAATAAACGCCTTGACTTCGGACGCGATGAATGCAAAAAAGGCAAGTGGCGCGCGCCCTGGAGTGCGCTGCATCGTGATCGCCGGACCTGCCTACAGGAGGTGGCATGACCTACCTGACCTTGCACCAAACCGTCGAGAACCTGCCGCCAGCCGATGGCATCTCGACATCGGCGTGTCTGGACGTGGGAGTCCTGGATCAGTTCGGACCGACCTGCGGCTTCTATTCCCTGTACCTGGTGCTCGATTACTGGCATCGCATGGGCAAGGCCGCTCGACCCTTGCCGCCGCGTTTCCGGCATAGCATCCATCGGGTACGCGATCCGGACAAACCCAATTCGCTGCGCGCCGTTGGCAAGAAAATCAGGGTAACGACGCAAGGGACGGTCCTGTCCACTGACAATCTCGGAAAGGTCGCCAGGGAAGCCGGCAACTTCGATTACAGGAACGTCGATACCGCAGGCATGGACGATTTTTTTAAAAAGTGCATGGCTGAAATTCAGGCTGGTTTTCCCATCATCATTGGCATCGATGTTGGAATTGATCCAGAGAACGGTGGCATGCCAGCCGTACGGGCAAGCCCCGCCACCGCCCAGGACCCGAACAAGGGCGGACATTGGGCCGTGCTGTGCGGCTTCCGAACCTATCCGGATTCAGCGCCGCGCTTCATTGCCAGCCACTGGGGCGAGTACTGGATATGGGAAGGTACAGCGCTCTACCAATCCAACCATGGGCTGAACTTTTATCCGCAAGAGCATTTCGTCAAAAAGAAAGTCCTGGCGCAAAACCAGTCGGGCGCCGACGTGACGCTGGGCGGCAAAACCTACCGTCCCGGCAGCCTGTACTTCTTCAATGATTTCGCGCTCGTCGATGGCTTGGTCGATATCGAGGATATCGGCCAACGACGCACGGTGCCTCTGAGCCCGATCGACGGCATGCGCGGCAAACTCCTGGTGGTCTATCCGCGCCAGGCGGATGCCCCGGCGGCTTCGTCGTCGAGCAGCGCCGCGCCCCGGCGTGGCCGGATCGACATCGGCTACGACAGCAACTGAACAGCCTCAGTGCCCGCCGAGCACGCAGTCCAGCAGCTGGCGCTCGAGGGCGGCAAAGCCGGCGCTACCGCGCTCGCGTGGGCGCGGCAGGTTCACCGCCACAACGTGGGCGATGCGGCCGCCGTCGACCGCCAGCACCGGATACGGCCGTGGCACCGACCCGGGGGGTTTCTTCTTCGGTGATCTGCATACACGCTCTTCTTCAACAGTTACTAGCGGTAAGCGTGCTGCTGGTGACGCACGACATCGACGAAGCCCTGTACCTGAGCGACCGCATCGTGCTGATGGACGGCGTGCCCGGTCCGGCGCGTGCCCGGTCCGGCGCGCGCCGAGTTCGAGGTCAACCACGAACGGCCGCGCGAACGCGCCGTGCTGGCCACATCACGCCTGAAACCGGCGAGCCTGCACGCGGTGCACGCGATCTAGGGAAGCACCGATTAATTCATGAGGGCGTGCTTGGCCCGAAGTGTAGCCATAAGCCTGGCCCGAGGCGGGGCCATAAGTGGCCCGAGGCGGAGCTGCAACGCACGCTCAGGCGCCGCGCATCAGCGCCTGGGTGACGTTGCTCCCGGCCGGTACGTTTTGCGTGAGCCACACATTGCCACCGATGGTCGAACCCGCCCCCACCGTGATCCGCCCCAGGATGGTGGCGCCGGCGTAGATGACGACGTCGTCCTCGACGATCGGATGGCGTGGCGCGCCCTTGATCAGGGCCCCATTGTCGTCGGTCGGGAAGCGGCGCGCGCCCAGCGTCACGGCCTGGTACAGGCGCACGTGGCGGCCGATGATGGCGGTTTCTCCAATGACGACGCCGGTGCCGTGGTCGATGAAGAAGCTCGGGCCGATCTGCGCGGCCGGGTGGATGTCGATGCCGGTGAGCGTGTGCGCGATGTCGGCCGCCAGGCGCGCCAGGAAAGGCACGCCGAGGCGGTGCAGGCAATGCGCCAGTCTGTGGTAGAGCACGGCGATGGTGCCGGGATAGCACAGCATGATCTCGGCCACGGAACTGGCGGCCGGGTCGCCGGCCAGCGCCGCCTGCACGTCGGACACCAGCAGCGCGCGGATGTCCGGCAGGCTGGCGGCAAAGGTGCGGGTGATCGCGCGCGCCTGCTCGGCCAGTTCCGCTTCGCCCAGCTCGTCGAATTCCGGACTGAAGCGCAGCGCGCGGCGCACCTGCTCGACCAGCCGGTCGAGGGCGACGTTCAGGGTGTCGCCGACGAAGTAGTCGATGCTCTCGTCGTTCAGGTCCGGACGGCCGTAGTGGGTGGGAAACAGCGCTGCAGAGATGCCCTCGATCACCTGCTTCAGGACATCGCGCGACGGCAGCTCGCGCACCCGGCCCTGGTGGCGGATGTTATGGGTGTTCTCGCGCGAATGACGCAGCGCTTCGATGATGGGGCCGAGCTGCCAGTGGTTGGCGCCGGCCGGGGGGAAGTGATTGTCGTTCATGCATCAAGCCTACTCCAGGCTGCCCCAAACACGAACGATTTTAATCACACTTCCTTATTCCGGAACAAGGCATTCGTGAGCTCTTAATAGTAGGCAATTTCCCTGATGCAGCAGTAATATGGGGAACGCAACATTGTTGAACCGGCAAGTTGTCTGGCCGGACATTACAGTTTGACACTTCTCTTACAGTGGCACTGACAACATTCGGCGCCGTTCGCTGGCACACTGTGTGCGTACGTACAGAGCCGAGCTCAGCCACACGTTAGCATCGACCCACGATTGAATACTGGAGTAATAAAATGAACCAACACATCCAACGGATTGCCCTCGTGCTGGCGCTGACCGCCGCCTCCACCTCCGCATTTGCGCAAAGCGCCGATTATCGCCGCGGCTACGACGACGGTTATGCCGCCGGCCAGCGCGACGCCCGAAATGGCGGCGGTGGCGGCCACGGCCGCGGTGGCTTGACTATCGAGGAAGCGACCTATGGCACGCGCGGCGCCATGTGCGATGCGCGGCGTGCGGTGCGCCAGGAAGCCGAGCGTAACGGTGGCCTGGTCAGGGCCGGTAACCACCTGTGCGGCGATCCGAAGCGCAATACCGAGAAGCGCCTGACGATTACTTACCGCTGCGGCAATGACCGTCCAAGCCAGATTTCGGCGCGCGAAAACGATACGCTGCGCCTGAGCTGCTGGCGCTAAGCGGTCTTCAGTTTTCTATGTGCCGGGGCAATTGCAGTAGCGCCTCGGCATTCGAGGAAGAGAAGCAGCGGTCGGCTGCCTCGAGCAGGGGCAGCCAGGCGTATTGCACGTGCTCGCGCGGGCTCAGCGTGATGGGAATGTCGCGCGGGACGCAGACTGAGAACACGTGTTCGGTGTTATGCGTGACGCCGGGTGCGTAGCGGTGGCGCCAGGTGGGATAGATCTCATAGATATTTGACAATCGCCAGTCCAGCAGGCGGATTGTATCGCCGTCGGCAACAATGCCGGTTTCCTCGAACAGCTCGCGCGTGGCGGTATGCAGCAAGGGTTCGTCGAGGGCGTCGAGCGAGCCGGTGACCGATTGCCAAAAGCCGGGGCGGTCGGCGCGTTCGATCAGCAGGATTTCCAGGTCGGCGGTGTGGATGACGACGAGGACGGATTCAGGGATTTTGTGGGGCAATGGCGCCTCGGAGTCATCGAGACCGGCACGGGCGTGGATGTGCTGGTTGAACGCGTGGGCACGGGGCGCCTGGCGCGGCCCGGCCCACCCTACGAAAACATGGCCGGTGGTCAGGCCATGTTTTCGATTCTCTTAACCTACCTTCGGTTCGTTACGCAGGCGGATGTGCAGTTCCTTGAGCTGCTTCTCGTCCACTTCCGATGGGGCGTTGGTCAGCAGGTCTTGTGCGCGCTGGGTTTTCGGGAAGGCGATCACGTCGCGGATCGACTCGGAACCGGTCATCAGCGTGATCAGGCGGTCCAGGCCGAAGGCCAGGCCACCGTGCGGCGGCGCGCCGTATTGCAGGGCGTCGAGCAGGAAGCCGAATTTCAGCTGCGCTTCTTCGGCGCCGATCTTCAGGGCGCGGAACACTTTGCTCTGGACTTCTTCGCGGTGGATACGGATCGAACCGCCGCCCAGTTCCCAGCCGTTCAGGACCATGTCGTAGGCCTTGGCGATGCAGGCGCCCGGGTTGGTCTCGAGCATGTCCTCGTGGCCATCCTTCGGTGCGGTGAACGGGTGGTGGGTGGCGGTCCAGCGGTCCGCTTCTTCGTCGTGCTCGAACATCGGGAAGTCGATCACCCACAGCGGCGCCCAGACGTCGTTGAACACGCCGGCCTTCTTGCCGAACTCCGAGTGGCCGATCTTCACGCGCAGCGCGCCGATGGCGTCGTTGACCACCTTGGCCTTGTCGGCGCCGAAGAAGATCAGGTCGCCGTCTTCGGCCTTGGTCAATTCCAGGATCTGGGCCAGGACCTCGTCCGAGATGTTCTTGACGATGGGCGACTGCAGGCCGTCACGGCCTTTCGCTTTTTCGTTGACCTTGATGTAGGCCAGGCCCTTGGCGCCGTAGATGGCGACGAACTGGGTGTAGGCATCGATTTCCGAACGCGGCATCGACGCGCCCTGCGGCACGCGCATGCCGACCACACGGCCGCCAGTCATGTTCGCAGCGGAATTGAACACCTTGAACTCGACCGACTTCATCAGCTCGGTCAGTTCGGTGAATTCCAGTTTCACACGCATGTCCGGCTTGTCCGAACCGTACATGCCCATGGCGGTGGCGAAGTCCATCACCGGGAACGGGTTCGGCAGGTCGATGCCGGCGGCGTTCTTGAAGACGACGCGCATCATGTCTTCGAACAAATCACGGATTTCCTGTTCGGTCAGGAACGAGGTTTCGCAGTCGATCTGGGTGAATTCCGGCTGGCGGTCGGCGCGCAGGTCTTCGTCGCGGAAGCACTTGGTGATCTGGTAGTAACGGTCGAAGTTG
>Ga0265780_10000198_pt1 | contig 98180 bp, 74 predicted proteins | sample P1T30metagenome_FD_192432 | JGI IMG/M metagenome (GOLD analysis project Ga0265780, IMG submission 192432) | Plant litter microbial communities from East Loma Ridge, Irvine, California - P1 T30 | ecosystem: Environmental > Terrestrial > Plant litter > Unclassified | place: USA: California...
ATCGTTGGCGATACGGGTTCGACCGGGATCGCGCTCAACAGTTCAATGCTCGTCCATAGTTAACGGTAACAGCGCCTTTTACTTCGCCGTACGCCGGCTTGATGACCATGGCGCAGCAGCCGGCCGCCACGCCGGCGGCGTCGCGCGCCACGGCAAACAGCACACCCGGACCAAGCAAGGAGGCGATGTCCAGCGCATACACGTTTTCCGGTGGATAGAGCGAATACAGGTAGGCGTCGAGTTCGTCGATCAGCCGGTGCACGTCTGGCTGATCCGGCGTTTCAAATGCAATGGCCATGGTTCGTCTCCTGGGCGACAAGCCCGGTTTAGAAGCCACAAGCCGGGTCAGGCCTCCGACCCCGGCTGTTTTATTATCCAGCCCCGAAAATGGTCATCAGCGCCGCTCGCGCCACCACAGGCATAGCATTGCCAAGGCGAACACAATCGCAAAAGGCCAGCCGGGCAGCATGCTCCGGGTTTGTTCGGCCGGCACGGGCGTACGCGCCGCATAGCGGGCCGTGGCATCGCGCCGCTCGGCTGCCTGCCACTGTGGCCAGTCGCCGGGCGCGTACACGTAGACCTGGCCCGTCACCGGCTTGGCGCCGCCGGTCTCCATGCGCAGCCAGCCGGCCTGGCGCGGCCATACCGCCACGCAGGAGGCGTCGACGCGGTCGCTGCGACGCTGCCAGGCCAGGGTCTGGCTCAGGTCCGGAAAATGGACAGTACCGCGCACGCCCTGGGCGCAGATCTCGGTGCGCTGGCTGGGCAGCGGCATCTCCTGCGGAGCCAGCCAGCTCACTTCTTCGATGCGCTGTACGCCGAGCGTGTCGAGCACGCCCTGCCACCACAGCGCCAGCGCACGCGGGTCCTTGATCGCCAGGCGGTGCCAGTCGGCGGCGCCGAGCCAGCCGATGCGGCCTTGATGCCATTCGCGCGCCCACACGCCGTCCTTGCCGCGCCAGGCGCCTGCCTGCACGCCGGCCGGGTTCAGGGGCGCGGCCGCCAGGGCCAACGCGCCGATCGTGGCGTCGGCTGGCTGCGCACGCAGTGCCAGCTGCAGCGACGAGGACCACACCGCGCTGTCGTTGGCATTCCCGCCCAGGACCAGCAGCGCGGCGCCGTTCTTCACGTCGTCCAGCAAGGCGCCACGCGCGGCGCCGGATGCGCGCTCGAACCAGGCGGCGTCGATCACCAGCAGGTCCGGCATGTCCATTTTCTCGCGCGCGGTTTCGCTGCGGGTGACGGTTTTACCCAGCGCCACCTGCCAGTCGATGACGGCGTGGCTGCTTCCCAGCAGTTCGTTCAGCACGCGCAAGTCGAAGGACGGCGCGCTGAAGCGGCCGCGCACCTGCAGCGGCGCGACCGCGCTCACCACCACCGGCACCGGCCCCTCGGCCAGCAGCTTGCCCTGCGCATCGAGCAGGCGCGCCTTCAAGTCCAGGGTTTCGGCCAGCGGCGGCAGCCACTCGACGCTCAGCGTGCCGGCGCCGCGCGCTTCCGCCAGCACCTGCCCATTCTCGGCCAGCAGTTGCAGGCGCGCCGGCGCCGCCGCCGTGCGCTGCACGGACAGCGTGAACATGCGCCCCAGCGCCAGGCGGCGCGGGAAGTCCAGGCGCAGCGTGTCGGATGCGGGCGCCGTCCAGGCGAGCGGACGCGCCGGCAGGTCCTGCCATTGCGCGGCGCGCAGACCGTCGCCCTGCAAGGTCAGCGCGCGCACGCCATCGAGCGCCGCCGGCGGGTGCGCAGGATCGATGGCCAGCGTGCGTCCCATCTCGCCCGGCAGCTGCCAGCCCGTGGCCAGCAAGACCAGCGCGCCGCTGGCGGCCAGCACCAGCAGCGCATCGATCACGCGCCGGCGCCACAGGTAGAGGAGCACGCTCGCCGCGCCGATCACGGCAATCACGATCACCAGGGCGCTCATTTCGCTTCTCCTTTGCGCCAGGCCTGCGTGAACGGCGTGCGTGCCACCGGCGTGGCCTGCAGGATCACCGGCGCCTGCGCAACACCGGCGCGCAGCCAGGCGCGCAGGCCCGGGCGGCAGCGCAGACAGCCGTCCAGCACATCCTGGATCGCGCGCTGGGCGGCGAGGCGCTGTTCATCGTCGGCCAGGCGCTCACCCACCCAGTCGTGGGCGGTGCGTGTCCACAGCGCCGGCAAGGGACCATCGCTTGATAAAGCCGTCACCAGCTCGCGCAGCGGCAGCGGAATCGCATCCTGGTCCTCGCCCTGGCCGCGCCGGTAGCTGGCCGCGCCGAGCACGTCGCCCGTCATGCGGATCTCTTCCTTGATCGGCGGCGGCACGAAGGCGGCCTTGTGCAGGTAGATGCGGTCGGCCTGCTGCAGTTCCTTGATCGCTTCGAGTGCCTTCAATTCCGGCGCCAGCGCCGACTTCGGCGTGACGGCGCGCAGGGCTTTTTCGGCATCCCACATCGCCACCAGCGCGCGGCGCAGGACTTTTTTCGTGCCCTCGTCGTACAGGGTCGCGTTCTCGGCTTCGTCGTGGGCATGGCCGAATTCGTGCAGCACGTCCATCTGGCCATTCGCCGGTGCGCTGCCATGGTCGTCGTGGTCGTCGTGTTCCTCTCCCCCGAACAGCGTCGATTCCTCGCCCAGGAACTGGCCATAGCGGCGGCGCAGCTGGCCCTGGTCGGCGGCGATGGCTTCGCTGCGCTCGCGCACTTCGGCGCCGGCCATGCGGGTGGACTTCATGTCGGCGATCAGCTGCTCGGTGTCGATGATGATCTGGCGCTGGCTGCGCAGGCTTTGCGGTTTCACCAGCACCGGCATCGCCGAAGTAAGGTCCTCTTCTTCCTGTTCCGGCGCGGGCAGGCGCAGCGTGTAGGTCGGCGATTGCACGGTGTGCGGGCTGGCGGCGTTGTCGACGGCGCGCACGAAGAAATACACTTCATCGCCCGGCTCCATGCCGAGTTCGGCCAGCGTCCATTGTTTGGACCAGTTGCGCACGCGCGGGTCGCTCGATGCCGGCAGCGGCATTTCGCGGTCGGTGAACTTGATGGTCTCGCCGCTGCCGCGCGCCAGCGTCAGGTGCAGGGTGGCGCGGCGCACGGCGTAGTCGTCGCGCACGATGAGCGCCATGGCGGCGGTCTTCGCATCGAGCCTGAGCTCCTGGATCATCTGGGTCGGCTGCGACACCGTGATCTGCGGCGGCGCGTCCGGCGTCACCTTCAGCGTGTAGCGCGCGCCGCGCCAGCGCCAGAACAGCGACTCGGTGGCGTTCATCGACGCGCACTTTTCGCCGACATTCAATGTGCGGCCATCGCTCAGTTCGAGGATGGCCTGGCCGGCCTCGGGATGCTTCAGGCACCACGCGAGCTTGCTCCCTTCTGGCAGCTCGAGGTGGCGCGGCGCGCCTTCGCTGCGGGCCAGGCCAGTGTAGGCGGGCGGGGTCGCGGTCAGGATCAATTCGGGGATCACGGCCGCCTTTGCAGCCGGCGCTGCCGCACCTGGCGCCGCCGGCTGGGCCGCGACGCCCTGCTGGCCGAGGTACCAGACGACGGCTGCAAAGACCAGCCAGGGTGCGAGCCAGCTCAGGCCCATGTCCACGTGGCGGCGCACGATGGCGCGCACGGCGCGGGCGTCGAGGCGTTCGGCGATGCGCGCCAGCAGGCGCTCGCGCTGCAGCCTGGCCAGCGGCGTATCGGCGTCGACCAGCAAGGCGCTGCTGTCTTCGAGTTCGGGCACGCTGGCATCGAGCCAGCCGACCCAGCCCTGGGACACGCGCTGGCGCAGGCGCGCGCCGTCCCACATGCACCAGGCCACCCAGGCCAGCAGGCCGGGCAGCAAGCGCAGCGACAACCAGGGCAAGGCGCCCAGCACCCACAGCGGCAGGCGCCTCAACAAGGCGGCACGCCAGATGCGCCGGGCGATGTCAGCGTCGGCGTGCATGGGTCAGTATCCTCTCAAGGGCAAACAGGGCGGCCAGCGCCATCATCAGGAAATCGCGCAGCGCGCCATCCGCGTGCGCCGTTGCCGGCACTGGCGCATTTGCCTGTGCTGCAAAGCTGCGCACGGGCGCGGTGTAGGGAAGCGGCGCATAGTGCAGGCTGCGCCAGGTTTCCAGCAGCCGGCGCGCGGCGGCCGGGTCGGCAGGCGGCCAGGCGCTGGACGTCCACACGCGGCCGCGCGCGCTGTCGGCGTAGCGGATACCGTCCACGCCTGGGGCCTTGGCCAGCTCGGGAAAGGCCGCCGCATCGGCGGCCCACCACAGCGGCGCACGCAGCGACGCCGGCGGCGCCCCGGGCTGGTCCCAGACGATCAATTCGGTTTTCGCGCTTGGGGCATCCTCGATCACCACGCGCAGCGGACCATCCAGGGCGGCGAACATGCGGCGCCATTCGCCGGCGCGTGCACCGCCGATGGCCACGCGCACTTCGCTCGGCGCCGCCGGTTTGGCCAGCGTGCGCAGCGCCAAGGCATGGCGGAACCGCGGCACGGCGGCCGGCATCGGGATATCGCCCAGCACCAGCAGGCGCGCCTCGGGTTTCCATTCGCGCTCGTGGGCACGGACCCAGTTCAACGCCGCGCCTGCTGGAAGCGTCAGGCGCGCCGCATCCTTGAAACCGGCAGCCTGCACCTGCTGCTCGGTCCAGCGCGCATCCGTACCCTCGGCCACGATGACCGTATTGCCGCGCCATGGCAGCACCGGATCGGCCAGCCACGCGACCAGGCATGCCAGCAGCAGGCAGCGCACAATCAGGAGGACCACATCGGCCCAGCGCCACACGCGCATCTGGCGCGGCTCGGTGCGCGGCAGGAAGCGTGCGCTGGCCAGGGGTTCGGCCGCAACCTGGACGCGCTTCTTGCGATGCCACCAGATCGGCAGCAGCAAGGTAGTCAAGGCCAGCCACCACAAACTGTTCATCGCCGGCCCGCCTGACGTAGCCACATTCTCAGTACCTCACCCGGCGCCTGTTCGATGCGCGCGTCCACCAGCGGCACGTCGGCGGCGCGGCAGGCGGCCGTCACTGCGGCGAAGTGCGCCTCGCGCTTGCGCAGGTAGCCTTCGCGCAGGTCGGCGCCGAAGCGGAACACGCCGTCATCGGCCTCGGGATCGCGGTAGGCCGGGCCGGCATCGAAGCCGCCCGTGCACTCGGCCTCGGTCTGGATGCAGGCCAGGCGCACGTCGTGGCGCATGTGGCGCAGGCGCAGCAGCGCTTCCGACAAGGGAGAAGGAAAATCGAGGAAATCGCTGGCCGCGAACACCAATGCGGGCGCACCCGCGAAGCGCAGGCCGGATTTCAAGGCGGCGGCATCCGGCAGCGCGCCTTCGGCCTGCGCCGCATCCAGGCGCGCCAGCACGCGCTGCAGCTGGCGCGGGCCGCGCGCGGCGGGCGTGAACTGCACGCGGCCACCGGACAGCACGACAAGACCGAAGGCATCGCCCTGGCGCTGGGCGATCGCCGCCACGCAGGCGAGCAGGGTGCGCGCATAGGCCAGCTTGTCGAGGCCTGGAATGCTGCGGCTCGGCTCCATCATCGAGGCGCTGGCGTCCAGCACCAGCCACAGGGCGACATGGCTGTCGCGTTCAGCCTCGCGCACGTAGTAGCGGTCGGCGCGCGCCAGCAGCTTCCAGTCGACGCGGCGCCATTCGTCGCCCGGCGCATAGGCCCGGTACTCGGAAAACTCGACGCCGGAGCCGCGTTCGCGCCCCGCGTGGATGCCCTGCCCCAGCCCGGCCAGCACGTGGCGGACGACGAGTTCGAGCCTGGTCGTGTGCGCGACCAGCGCCGCGCTGGTGAGACGTGAAGCCAATTCAGTCGACCTTGATCTCGCCCCGCAGCGCCTGCAGGATGTCGGCCATTGCCACGCCGTCGGCTTCGGCCTCGAAGTTGCGCACCACGCGGTGCGCCAGCACCGGCAGCAGCATGGCGCCAATGTCGTCGCGGGTCACGGCCAGCCGGCCCTGCATCAGGGCGCGCGCCTTGGAAGCCAGCACCAGCGCCTGGCCGGCGCGCGGACCGGCGCCCCAGCCGACATGCCGCTTCACCGCGGCCACCGTCGTTTCCTGCGGCCGCGTGGCGCGCACGAGGCGCGTGGCATAGCGCACCAGGTGCTCGCCGATCTCGATGTCGCGCACCAGCTGCTGCAGGCGCAGCAGGGTTTCCACGTCCATCGCGGCTTCGGCATCCTGCAGCGTGGACTTGGTCGTGGCCGAGACCATCCGCACCTCTTCATCCTCGGTCGGGTAGACCACGTCGATACGCAGCAGGAAGCGGTCGAGCTGTGCCTCCGGCAGCGGATAGGTGCCGCTTTGCTCGATCGGGTTCTGCGTGGCCAGGACAAAAAAGGGCCGCGGCAGCGCGTGGGTCTGGCCGGCGAAGGTCACCGAGCGCTCCTGCATCGCCTCGAGCAGGGCCGACTGGGTTTTCGGCGGCGCGCGGTTGATCTCGTCGGCCAGCAGCACCTGGGTGAACACGGGGCCGGGCTGGAAGCGGAAGGAGCGCTGGCGCGTGGCCTGGTCTTCTTCCAGGATCTCGGTGCCGACGATATCCGAGGGCATCAGGTCGGGCGTGAACTGCACCCGGCGGAACTGCATGTCGGTGGCCTGCGCCAGCGACTTGACCAACAGGGTCTTGCCGAGTCCGGGCACGCCCTCGACCAGCGCATGCCCGCCCGCCAGCAGGCAGGTGATCAACAGCTCGACCACGTTTTCCTGGCCGATGATCACGCGCCCCATGCTGGCTTTCAGGGCGGCGGTCTTCGCCACCAGGCTTGCCACTTCCGCTTCATTCCACGCTACCGCATCTTGTTCAGCCACTGCTCAAGCCCCTAACGCATATTGAATGATGTTCACCGCAAAGCGGGTGTTGTCGACCGCGAGAAAACGCTTGTTGCGGAAGTCGTAGTCCCACTCGCAGCCATAGTCCTTGTTCGAGTACAGCACGCGCACGCGCCCGCCGACCTCGATCGCCTTCAGGTATTCGTGCACCAGGTCGTCGCCCCAGCCGTTCAGCTCCACCGAGGTATTCGGCGGGCCGTCGAACTTGAAGAAGCTGGAATAGACGGCGTGGTTGTTCGGTATCTTCTTCAGGGCCGAGGCCCCGAAGATCTTCGCCATCTCGGCCTCGAACGACTTCGCAAACAAGCCGTCGATGTCGTGGTTGCAGTCGTCCACAAAGACGAAGCCGCCGCCCTTCACGTAGCGCTCGAAGTTCCTGCGCTCGGCCGGCGTGAACTGCACCAGCTTGTGCCCGGCCAGGTAGCAGAACGGCGCTTCCAGCATCTTCGGGTCGGACAGCGACACCATCCGCTCGGCCGGATCGACCTTCAGGGTGGTGTACTCGACCAGCGAATTGAGCACGTTGCTGGGCATGCGGATGTCCACGTCCCAGTCGCCCGACTCGTACATCAGGCGCGTGAAGTAAAAATCGAACCGCTTCATCTTGTCATGCGCTCTACACCGCGTCGGACAGCGAGGTGAAGTTAAAGTCGCGTACCTTCATCGGCGGCAGCACCATCTGGTACGGCACTTCGTCGCCGCCGATCACTTCCGGCTTGCCCAGTTCTTCCACGTTATTGAGGATGCTGACCGGGCTTTCGTTAAAGCGGAAGTTCTTGATCGGGTACTTGATCTTGCCGTTCTCGACGTAAAAGGTGCCGTCGCGCGTCAGGCCCGTCAGCAGCAGCGATTGCGGGTCGACCATGCGGATGTACCAGGTGCGGGTCACGACCACGCCCTTCTTGGTCGACGCGATCAGCTCTTCCAGCGACTTGCTGCCGCCGGCCATGATCATGTTGCCGTGGCGCGCGGTCGGCGCCACGCCCTGCTTCTTGGCCCAGTACAGCGAGTAGTCGAGCGAGGCGATGCGGCCGTTCTTGATGATGTCGGTGCGCTTGCGCGCCAGGCCGGTCTGGCCATCCCAGGGCGCGACCGGCACGTCCGGATTCCAGGGGTCGGCCCAGACGTTGATCTGCTCGTCGAACAGCTTGTCGCCCAGGCGGTTCTTGCCGCCCGACTTGGTGAGGAAGCTGCGCCCTTCGTCGGCGTCGCGCGCCTCGAAGGCGCCGAACATGTTACCCAGCACCTCGGAGGTGGCGGCCGGCTCCAGGATCACGGTGTAGCGGCCCGGCTCCAGGGCTTTCGCATCGACCGAGCGCAGCGCCTTTTCGATCGCGACGTTCGCCGCTTCGCGCGCGTCGAAACGCGACGCATCCACCGCCGAGCGGGTCACCCAGCCCGAACCGCGGCCGTCTTCGGTGCGCACGGTGCAGGTGTAGGCGAGGTCCGTCATCTCCTGGAAGCCGAACACGCCGTTCGAATTGGCCACCGCGTTGAAGCGGGTGCTGTCGTTGAAGAAGCCGGCGCAGACCAGCTTGTTCTTTTTCGCGGCCTCGATGCTGTAGGCCGCCACTTGGGCGCGGTATTCCGGGTCGATGGCGGCGGTGGCGCGCACAAAGGTCGGCGTGGCCTTGTATTCCTGCTTGCCGACGGCCGGCATGAATTCCGGATTTTCCGGCGCCAGGCGCGCGAGCTCCTCGGCGCGGCGCACGGCTTTTTCCAGCGACTTGTCGTCGAACTCATTCAGCTGGGCGATGCCCGATTTTTTACCGAAGGCGACTTGCACCGTCAGGGTCATGTCTTCGTTCAGGCCCGCGGTCGAGATGCTGTTGCGCGCGAAGCGCACATTGCCGGCGCGGTTGCCGCTGATGTCGACGCTGCATTCATCGGCTTTCGAAAAGCCCATGACACGGTCGCAGATGCGTTTTGCTTCTTCCTGGTTCAGCTGTTTCATGTGTTTTCCTCAACCGATCTTGCGTGCGGTGTTGATGACATTGATGCCGTTGAAGCGCGCCGTGCTCGACCCATGCGAGACCGCGCTGACCTGGCTCGGCTGGCCCTTGCCGTCGAAGAAGGAGCCGCCCATGCGCCAGTCGCGTTCATCGCAGATGGCGCTGCAGGCGTTCCAGAATTCCTGGGTGTTCGACTGATAGGCCACGTCTTCCAGCGGGTTCGTGATCTTGCCGTTCTTGATCTCGTAGAACAGCGTGCCGCCGAACTGGAAGTTGTAGCGCTGCTGGTCGATCGAATAGGAACCGCGGCCGACGATGTAGATGCCCTTCTTGACGTCGGCGACCATCTCGTCCGGCGTGAGCTTGGCCTTGCCGGCGGCCAGCGACACGTTCGGCATGCGCTGGAACTGCACGCTGCTCCAGGAGTCCGCATACGAGCAGCCGTGCGATTCCTTTTCGCCGATGATGTGGGCCTGGTCGCGCGTGGCCTGGTAGTTGACCAATACGCCGTCCTTGATGATGTCCCACTCTTTCGCGCGCACGCCTTCATCGTCGTAGCCGATCAGGCCCAGCGAACCCGGCGTCGTACGGTCGGCGATGAAGTTCACGCGCTCGGAGCCGAACTTGAATTTCTTCGTCTGCCATTTGTCGAGCGTTGCGAAACTGGTGCCGGCGTAGTTGGCTTCGTAGCCGAGCACGCGGTCCAGTTCCGTCGGGTGGCCGACGGCTTCGTGGATGGTCAGGAACAGGTGTTCCGGCGCCAGCACCAAATCGTACTTGCCCGGCTCGACGGATTTCGCGGAGAGCTTTTCGCGCGCCTGCTTGCCGGCCAGGCGGGCATCTTCCACCACGTCGTAGGACTTGGTGTAGAGCGTGGTCACGCCGCCGGCGGCGCGCACCTTGTCTTGCGCGCGCACGTCGAAGTATTCGTAGCCCATGCTCACCGGCGCGCCCAGGCCGCCGCGCGAGCGGAACTTGCCGGTGGCCTTGTCGACCGCGGTGGCGGTGACCGGCGCCCACAGGCGGTGGATGTCCTGGTCGATGTAGGAGCCGTCGGTGGAAGCGAAGTACTTTTGCTGGTTAATCTGGAACAGGTTGGCCGTCATGAAGCTGGCGCCCGCCTCCAGGCCGGCCTTGTTGGCGGCGATCAGCATGTCGGCCTTTTCCTTCACCGGCACCGCGCGCCAATCCTTCTTGATCGGCGTGGCCCAGCTGACTTCGCCCACACCTTTCACCGGCGCGAGCTGTACCGGCTCGGTTTGCAGCCTGGCGTTGGCCTTGGCGATTGCCACCGCCTGGCGCGCGGCGGCGGCCACGGCGTCGGGGTTCAGGCTGTTGGTGGCGGCAAAGCCGTAGGCGCCGCCGGCGATCACGCGCACGCCGACACCGGTCGATTCGGTGTTGGTGATGTTCTCGACGTTCAGGTCGCGCGTGGTGATGAACTGGTTCAGGTAGCGGCCGATGCGCACGTCGCAGTAGGACGCGCCGGCCTTGGTGGCGGCGTTCAGGGCGGCGTCGGCCAGGGATTTCTTGAAGCTGAGCGCCATCGGGTTGAGCAGGTCTTCGGCCGCGATCGCGTTGCCGAACACCGGGACCAGCATGGCGCCAGCGGTGCCGGCGCCGATTCTTAAGAAGCTACGTCGTTCCATCTTGTCTCCGTTGCCCCGCATGCTTCGGGGTTGTGCTTTTCGTACGACCGGTCATCGGTTTCCGGTCATATCAGGCGTATCGACGCCAGTTATTACACCGCGTCCGACAGCGACGTGAAGTTGAAGTCGCGTACCTTCATCGACGGAATCACCATCGGGTCCGGGCCTTCGTCGCCGCCGATCACCACCGGCTTGCCGATTTCCTCGATGTTGTTCAGCATGGCCACCGGGCTTTCGTTGAAGCGGAAGTTCTTGATCGGGTGCTTGATCTTGCCGTTCTCGATATAGAAGGTGCCGTCGCGGGTCAGGCCGGTCAAGGCCACCGATTGCGGGTCGACCATGCGGATGTACCAGGTACGGGTGACCAGCACGCCTTTCTTGGTGTTGGCGATCAGTTCGGCGGTGGTCTTGTCGGTGCCCGCCATGATGTAGTTGCCGGCGCCGCCGACCGAGCGCACGCCTTGCTTCTGGGCCCAGAAGCGCGAGTAGTCCATCGCGGCCACGCGGCCGTCCTTGATCAGGGCGGTGCGTTCGCGGGCGCGCATGGCCTCGTCCCATGGCAGCACCGGCACGTCCTTGTCCCAGGGGTCGGTCCAGATGTTCACCTTCTCGTCGAACAGCTTGTCGCCCACGCGGTTCTTGCCGCCGGCCTTGGACAGGAAACTGCGGCCCTCGTCGGCGCGGCGCGCGTCGAAGCCGTTGAACATGAACGCCAGCAGGTCGCTGGTGGCAGCCGGCTCCAGGATCACGGTGTAGCGGCCCGGTTCCAGCGCCTTGGCGTCGACCGAACGCAGCGCCTTTTCGATGGCGACATCGGCCGCTTCGCGCGGATCGAATTTTGCCAGGTCGCGCGCCGAGCGCTTGACCCAGCCGGAGCCGCGGCCGTCTTCGGTGCGGATGGTGCAGGTGAAGTCGAGCGAGGTCAGGACCTGGTGGCCGAAGACGCCGTTCGAATTCGCGATGGTTTCGAACGAGGTCGTGTCGGTCAGGAAGCCGGCGGCCACCAGGCCCTGCTTGCGGCAGGCCTCGATGCTGTAGGCGGCGGCCTGGGCCCGGATCTCGGGGTCGATGTCGGCGGTCTTCTGGACAAAGGTGTCCGATTGCTTGAACGCGGCCTTGGCGACGGCCGGCATGAATTCCGGATTTTCCGGCGCCAGGCGCGCCAGCTCTTCGGCGCGGCGCACCACGCGTTCAAGCGACTTGTCGTCGAACTCGTTGATGCTGGCCGTGCCCTGGCGCTTGCCGAAGGCGACGCGCACGCTGATCGCGGTGTCGTCGGTCAGGCCGGCGGTGGAGACGGCGTTGCGCGCGAAGCGGATGTTGCCGGCGCGTTTGCCGCCGATGCTGACGATGCACTCGTCGGCCTTGGTCAGCGACAGCACGCGGTCGCAGATGCGTTTGGTTTGTTCCTGGGTCAGGATGGTCATGTGCGGTTTCCTCAGCCGATCTTGCGGGCGGTGTTGATCACGTTGATGCCGTTGAAGCGCGCAGTCGAGGAACCGTGCGAGACAATCGAGATCTGCGGAGGCTGGCCCTTGCCGTCGAAGAAGGAGCCGCCCATGCGCCAGTCGCGTTCATCGCAGACGCCGGTGCAGGCATTCCAGAATTCCTGGGTGTTGGCCTGGTAGGCCACGTCTTCCAGCATCTCGCCGATCTTGCCGTCCTTGATCTCGTAGAACAGGGTGCCGCCGAACTGGAAGTTGTAGCGCTGCTGGTCGATCGAGAACGAGCCTTCGCCGACGATGTAGATGCCCTTCTTGATGTCCTTGACCATCTCGTCCGGGGTCAGCTTTTTCTTGCCGGCGGCGAGCGACACGTTCGGCATGCGCTGGAACTGCACGTTGCTCCACGAGTCGGCGTACGAGCAGCCGTGCGATTCCTTTTCGCCGATGATGTGGGCCTGGTCGCGCGTGGCCTGGTAGTTCACCAGCACGCCGTCCTTGATGATGTCCCACTGCTTGCACTTGACGCCTTCGTCGTCGTAGCCCACGGCGCCGAGCGAACCCGGGGTGGTCTTGTCGGCGACGATGTTGACGATCGGCGAACCATACTTGAAGTTCTTCGACTGCCATTTGTCGAGCGTGGCGAAGCTGGTGCCGGCGTAGTTCGCCTCGTAGCCGAGCACGCGGTCGAGTTCCGTCGGGTGGCCGACCGATTCGTGGATGGTCAGGTAGAGGTGCTCGGGGCTGAGCATCAGGTCGTACTTGCCCGGCGTGACCGACTTCGCGGTCAGCTTGCGCTTGGCGTCGCGGCCGGCGGCGCGCGCATCCTCGACGATGTCGTAGGACTTGGTGTACAGGGTGGCGACGCCGCCGGCGGCCTTGATCTTGTGCTCCGGACGGGCATCGAGGTATTCGTAGCCCATGCCGACCGGGGCGCCCAGGCCCGAGCGCGAACGGAACTTGCCGGTGGCCTTGTCGACCGCGGTGGCGCTGATCGGCGCCCACAGGCGGTGCAGGTCCTGGTCGATGTAGGAGCCGTCGGTGGAGGCGAAGTATTTCTGCTGGTTCACCTGGAACAGCATCGACTGCATGAAGTTGGCGCCGTTGTCCAGGCCGGCCTTGTTGGCGGCGATCAGCAGCTCGGCCTTCTCCTTGATCGGCACCGTGCGCCAATCCTTCTTGATCGGCGTGGCCCAGGCCACGTCGCCCACGCCCTTCACGGGCGCCAGCTGCACCGGCTCAAGCTGCAGCTTGGCGTTGGCCTTGGCGATCGCCACGGCCTGGCGCGCGGCGCCGGCGATGCCGTCGTTGCTCATGTCCGAGGTGGCGGCAAAACCGTAGGCGCCGTTCACGATCACGCGCACGCCGACGCCGGCGGACTCGGTGTTGACGACGTTCTCGACGTTCAGGTCGCGGGTGGTGACGAACTGGTTCAGGTAGCGCCCGATGCGCACGTCGCAGTAGGAAGCGCCGGCCTTGGTGGCGGCGTTCAGCGCGATGTCGGCCAGCGCTTTTTTCGCCGATGCGGCCATCGGGTTGAGCAGCTCTTCGGCCGCGATTGCGCGGCCGGCCACGGGAATCAGCATCGAGCCAAAGGCGATGGTGCCGATGTTGAGAAAGGTACGACGTTCCATTCTGTCTCCTGAATTCAAGCTGCTTCTTGGGGCGGCGTTCATACGGACCGTGCCGCGTATGTATAAGGTGAACTCGTGGCTGTCGCCTCGGCAGGCACGACGGCAAACCGCTAAACATTATCAGCAACCAAACGTTTTGAATAGGCAATCTTCGCGTCGGATACAAACTCGCCACACCGGCTCACCACGGCGTGCGCGCGCTTGCCACATCCGGGTGCGGTTTGCGTATTGACGCGCTCATCGCCGGTGCACGCGGATTCGCTTGACTGTGCGGTATGCATGCATGATCATCGGGCGCGACCTACCACCACACTGGAGACGAGACCGATGAAACGACTGATCCTGGCTGTAGCCATGGCCGCCGGCATGACGGGCGTAGTGCAGGCCGACGATGCGCTGAAAGCCGCCATCGCCGGCGAACACCGCGCCGCCACCAACAGCGCGCGCGACGCCTACCGCCACCCGTATGAAACGCTGACCTTCTTCGGCATCACGCCGAACATGACGGTGGTCGAACTGGTGCCGTCCGGCGGCTGGTACACCGAGATCCTGGCGCCTTACCTGCGCGACAAGGGCAAGCTGATCGGCGCCGGCCAGGAGATCGCGCCGGGCAAGCGCTCGGGCGAAGCGTTCAGGAAGAAGCTCGATTCGAACCCGGCGCTGTACGACAAGGTCGTGACCAGCGTGTTCGAGCCGCCGAGCCGCTACGAGATCGCGCCGGCCAACAGCGTCGACATGGTGCTCACCTTCCGCAACCTGCACAACTGGGTCGGCTACGGCGACGAGGCGGTGAAGACCACCTTCAAGGAAATCCACAAGGTGCTGAAACCAGGCGGCGTGCTGGGCGTGGTCGACCACCGCCTGCCGGTGTCGATGAAGCAGGACGAGAAGGCCTCGAGCGGCTACGTGCACGAGTCGTACGTGATCAAGATGGCCGAGAGCGCCGGCTTCAAGCTGGCGGGGCGTTCGGAAGTGAATGCGAATGCGAAGGACAAGGCCGACCACGACAAGGGCGTGTGGACGCTGCCGCCGGTGCTGGCCAACAAGGACAAGGACCGCGAGAAGTACATCGCGATCGGCGAGAGCGACCGGATGACCTTGAAGTTCGTGAAGCAGTAAGTATTGGCGAAGCTTGCCGGAGCCTGCTGCGTATCCCGTACGGTGGGCACGCCGTGCCCACCCTAGGGTTGAAGCCAGCATTGGCGCGGCAAGCATCGGGCCACTCACACTCAGGCACAACAATCAAGAACGGGGCCATCGGCCCCGCCGCTGTTACTTCTTCGCCTTCACCGGGGTGAACAGCAAATCATGGAAGTCGTAGCTGAAGTCGGTCTCCTCGGACACCGCCTTCATCTTCACGTGGTCGATGCTGCCGTCGTGGTCGAGCGAGAACGTGGCGTAGGCGTCGGCATTGAAGTTGCGTTCCTTCCAGCGCACGATGAAGGTGTCGTGCTGGAAGTGCTCCATCTCGCCGGTCAGGTCGGGCGTCTTCGAGAACGACATCACCAGCTTGTTCCCGTTGCGCTTGACGTTCATGACGCCATACCACGGATCCTCGTACTGGCCCTCGTAGGCCGACAGCGCCAGCGAAGGCTTGGACGTCGACGCGCGCGTGCTCGACGCCGACTTCAGGCGCGCCAGCTCCTTGGCGTGGGCCTCTTCCTCGATGTCGGCCACCAGCTTGATCCAGTCGGTTGGCGCGGCGCCGGTCATGTACTGGTCCAGCAGGCGGTACTGCAGCGCGCTCAGGGCGCCGCCGCTTTCGGCGTTCGTCAGGATGGCGATGCCGAGCTTCGATTCCGGCACCAGCAGCACGCGCGAATAAAAGCCCTGCAGCGCGCCGCCATGCATGGCCACCAGCTGGCCCTGGTAGTCGCGCAGCTGGAAGCCCAGGCCGTAGGCATAGAAATTCGGCTTGGTGGAAGCCAGCGGGCCTTTCGGGGTGCTGATCTTCATCGGCGTTTGCGCGGTCCACATCTCGCGCGACTGCGCTTCGCTCCACAGGCGCAGCTCCTTGCCATCCGCCCCCTTGGCGCCAGGCACACGGCCGCCGTCGAGCAGCACCTGCATCCACTTGGCGATGTCCTCGGCATTCGTGTTGATGCCCACCGCGCCGACCGCGTTCGCCACCGGCATCGACTTCACGGCGCTGATCTTGTCCTTGATCTTGCTGTGCGCGTTCGAGGCGTTCGGGTTGCCTGCGTTTTCCGCCAGGCTGGTGGTGGTGGCCGTCATGCCGACCGGCGTGAGGATGCGCTCGCGCACCGTGTCGCCCCAGGACTTGCCCGACTTCTGGGCGATGATCTTGCCGGCCACGATGTACAGCAGGTTGTCATAGGCGTAGCTGCTGCGGAAGCTCGTGGCCGGACGGATGTAGCGCAGCTTCTCGATGATCTCGTCGGTGCTGAAGTTCGTGGTCGGCCACCACAGCAGGTCGCCCGCGCCCAGGCCCAGGCCGCTGCGGTGGGTCAGCAAATCGCGCACCGTCATTTCGCGCGTCACGTAGGCGTCGTACATCTGGAAGTCGGGCAGGTGCTTGACCACCGGGTCGTCCCATTTCAGCTTGCCTTCGTCGACCAGCATCGCCAGGGCGGCGGCGGTGAATGCCTTCGAGTTCGAGGCGATCTCGAACAGGGTCTTGCCGTCGACCTTGGCCGGCTCGCCGAGTTTGCGCACGCCGAAGCCGCGCGCGGCGATCACTTTACCGTCCTTGACGACGGCAATTGCAATGCCGGGCACGTCGAAGGCCTGCATGGTGCGGGTGACGTCCTGCTCCAGGTTGTAGCCGCCGATAGGCGCGATGGCGGCAATGGCAGGCGCAGCTTGGGTCTGGGCCTGGGCGCCGGCAGCGGCGGAATATGCGACCAGGATCGCGGCTGCAAGGTGTCTCATCTGTTGCACTTTGAATTTCCTTTAAGCGTACGTTTGATGCGAGTTAGCGTGTCGCAAGCTCGAGAAACCGTAGCGAGCGGAAGGAGTTTGTCCGAGAAGCGCAGTCGGTTTATCGAGGTTGCTTCATCTGTTTGTCGACGCTGCCCTGGGTCTCCGGGTGATAGCGTTCGCGTGCGGACTTGTAGACGTTCTCGGCCCAGGCACGGTCCTCGGCGTTCGCGCGCAGTGCGGCGTACAGCGGCACCACGAACTTCTGGCGGCCGACGCTCATCAGGAAAGCATTCAGCTGCGGGCGTATGTCGCGGTAGCCGGCATGCACGGCGGCGCGGTAGAAGCGGAAGGCGACTTCGTTGTTACCGGTCTTGGCCAGGCCAAAGGCCACGTCCAGTTCCTTCAGGCGCTTGGCATCGGCCTTGTTGTCGATATCGTTCAGGAACTTCATCCACTCGGCCGCGGTCCACGCCTTGGTATCGAGCTTCGCGGTCGGCAGTTCGCCCTTCAGCCAGGCCGCGGTGCTGGTATCGAGGGCGCTCAAGCGTTGCGACTTGGCGTGCTTGGCGCTCGCCGGGATGCCGGGGCCGTACAGCCATTCGTCCAGTTCCGCGTCGCTCATCACCTCGGGGTGCTTCGCCAGCAGGTTGGCGCGCAGGTAGGTGATGAACTGGGCGGTGGTCACGCTCTGGAAGGCGTGGCTGTCGAACCAGCCGCGCAGGAAGGGGTCGAACACGGCGCGGCCGGCGCGCTGTTCCAGGGTGCGCAGGAACCAGGCGCCCTTCGGGTAGGCCAGGCCTTCGTCGGTGTAGGTGGCGGAACCGGTGTCGTCGTCGCGCGTGATGAGCGCCTGTTTCGCCGGCGGGATCTCCTTCAGCGAATCGATGGCTTCTTCCTGCTCGAGCTGGAGATTCATCAGCGCGACTTCTTCGCCGTACAGCACTTCGAGGATACGGGTGGTCACGTAGGTGGTGAAGCCTTCGTTCAGCCACCAGTGCTTCCACGAGGCGTTGGTCACCAGGTTGCCCGACCAGCTGTGCGCCAGCTCGTGGGCGATCAGGTCGACCAGGCTGCGGTCGCCGGCGATCATGGTCGGCGTGAGGAAGGTCAGGCGCGGGTTCTCCATGCCGCCGATCGGGAAGGACGGCGGCAGCACCAGCATGTCGTAGCGCCCCCAGCGATACGGGCCATACAGCGACTCGGCGGCTTCGACCATCTTCTCGGTGTCGGCCAGTTCGTATTCGGCGGCCTTCATGCGCAGCGGCTCGGCATACACGCCGGTGCGTGCGCCCAGGGTGCGCGCTTCGAGTTCGCCGATGCCGATCGCCAGCAGGTAGGACGGAATCGGCTGCGGCATGGTGAACTTCCAGCCGCCCTTGCCGGTCGCCTTTGGGTCGTTATCGGCGCTCATCACCACGCGCAGGCCTGCGGGGGCCTCGATGCGCGCGGTGTAGGTGAAGCGCACCGACGGCGTGTCCTGCACCGGCACCCAGGAGCGCGCGTTGATCGACTGCGACTGGCTGAACATGAAGGGACGCTTGCCGGACAGGGTCTGGGCCGGAGTCAGCCACTGCAGGGCGCTGGCAGTGGGGGCGGTGCGGTAGTGGATGCGCACCTTGGGCGCTTGCGCGGCCAGCTGCACGTGCAGGGCCTGGCCCTTCTCCTGGTCGAACTTGTCGAGGGTGTACCTGGCCGGGGTCCAGCGGCCTTGCGCGTCCTGGGCTTCGATCTTCGAGATCGTCAGTTCGCGCGTGTCGAGGTCGAGGGTGCGGGCGGACTTGTCGAGCCAGTCGAGGGAGAGTTCGGCGTAGCCGGACAGGGTCTTCTTCGCGAAGTCGGCCTTCAGGTCCATGTGCAGGGCGCGGGTGCGGACCTGGTCGAAATTGGCGTAGCTGAGCGGGTCGAGCGCGAGGGCTTGCGCGCTGGCGGCGCCGAGGATGGCGCACAGGGTGGCGCGCAGCAGGGTAGAGGTCGTCATGGTGTCTCGTTCTGGTGAGGGCCCGGGGTGGGTGGGCGGGGCGCTGGGGAGGATAGCACGCGCGAATCGGAGGGGAAAGCGCGGGGCGATCGGGTTTCATGGTGGTGGGTTCGAGAATCCAGGTGCCGTACCGCCAGTGCGTATTGACGCGCTTGTGCAGGGCTGACTCTGCTATGATCCGCGCTTTTGCCCGCACCACCTTATGGATGCCTTCCTGGTTGCTACCGGCATCGTCGGCCTCGCTGAAATCGGCGACAAGACGCAGCTCCTGGCCTTCCTCCTCGCCGCGCGCTTTCGCCGTCCGCTGCCCATCGTTGCCGGCATCTTTGTCGCCACCCTGCTCAATCACGCCTTTGCCGCCGCTGTCGGTGCGCTGGTGAGCGAGCTGCTGGGCGCTTCCGTGATGCGCTGGGTGCTGGGGCTGTCGTTCCTGGGCATGGCGGTGTGGGCGATGATTCCCGACGAAGTCGACGAGACCGAGGCCGCGCTGGCCAGGTTCGGCGTGTTCTTCACGACCGTGCTGGCCTTCTTCGTGGCGGAGATGGGCGACAAGACGCAGGTGGCCACCGTGGCGCTGGCGGCGCGCTACCACGAGGTGGCGGCGGTGGTGGCCGGCACCACCTTCGGCATGATGCTGGCGAACGTGCCGGCGGTGTACTTCGGCGAGCGGATCGCGAACAAGATTCCGCTCGGGCTGGTGCACGGGATTGCGGCGCTGATCTTTGCGGGGCTGGGGGTGGCGACGCTGATGGGCGTGGGCGCAGGGTTCGGATTTTGAACGTTGAATGCGTGGACGGGGAACCCGCCTTTCGTGGCCACCCTATACCGTTCGAGGCCGTGCCTTACCGCCAGCGGCCCATCCACTTGTCGTAGAAGCCCAGGTCGCGCGGGACGGCGCCGGTGACGGCGCAGATCGCGCCGGCGAATTCATTCGCGCGCGTGAGCGCGAGGTCCAGCGGCCAGCCGCGTGCGCGGCCCAGCAGGAAGATCGCCGAGAAGGCATCGCCCGCCCCCACCGTGTCGATGACGAAGGGCGGCGCCGGCGTGTCGCGGGTGTCGATCGTGACGCCGTCGCGGCCGAAGTACACCGAGCCGCGGTGGCCCAGCGTGACGATCAGCGCCTGCAAGCCGAACATCCGCAGCAGCCCGGCGCAGGCCGAGCGGGTTTCATCGGCGGCCAGCGGCGGGTCGTTCGGCCCGAGCTGGAAGTACCAGCCGAACAGCGCCTGCAGCTCGTCCTCGTTCACCTTCACGATGTCGGCCGCGTGCAGCGCGTGGAACACGGTGCGCTCGCCGTACTGGCCTTCGCGCAGGTTCAGGTCGAGGAAGCGCGTGGCCTGCGTGTTCGCCAGCAGCGCCTGCAGCGTGCCGCGCGAGCGCTCGCCGCGCTGGGCCAGGGTGCCGAAGTAGATGGCGGACGGCTGTAGCGGCGCCAATGCGGCCAGCGCGGCCTCGCGTTCGATGTAGTCGTAGGCCTGGTTCGGCACGATCACGAAGCGGTGGCCCCTGGCGCCGCGCTCGACCAGCACGCGGCCGGTTTCTTCCAGCGTGTCGTGCTGCAGGCCGGCCTGCGACATGGCGAAGCGCTCGAACTCGGCGCGCACGCTCTCGCCGTTGCGGTCGTTGCCGATGCGGGTGACCATCAGCTGGGGCGCCATGAAGGCGGCCAGGTGGCGCGCGACGTTGAAGGGCGCGCCGCCCACCACCTGCTCGGTGGCGAAGTCGTCGACCAGGGCTTCGCCGAAGACGAGGGTCGCTCCCTGGTCCATGGGGCTTACCGTGCTCACTGCGCTCACGGTGCTCACGCTTCGAAGGGCACGGTATCCTTGAAGGACGCGCGCTCGGATAGCTTGTCGTGCAGGCGGGCCAGGTTGGGGTAGGCGCCGCGCCAGTCGATGTCCGGGAAGCGGAAGCCCAGCCAGCCCAGCGCGCAGCCGATGGCGACGTCGGCCAGCGTATAGTGGTTGCCCATGCAGAAGGCGTCGTCGCCGAGCTTCTCCGACATGACCTGCAGGCCGGCGGTCACCTTGCCCAGCTGGCGGGCTATCCACTGCGCGCTTTGCTGCTCCGGCGGGCGCAGCGTTTTTTCCAGGCGCACCAGCACCGCCGCATCGAGCACGCCGTCGGCCAGCGCTTCCCAGACCTTGACCTCGGCGCGGTCGCGGCCATTGGCGTTGGCCGGAAACAGCTTGCACACCGGCGTGAGCGTGTCGAGGTATTCGGCGATCACGCGCGAGTCGTACAGGGCGCTGCCGTCTTCCATCACCAGGCAGGGCACCTTGCCGAGCGGGTTGGACTGATGGACCTGGGTCTCGGCGCTCCACACGTTATCGAGCTCGAATGCATAGTCGAGCTTTTTTTCCGCCATCACGACGCGGACCTTGCGCACATAGGGACTGGTGGTCGAACCGATGAGTTTCATAGATGCTCGGAAAGGATAATGTGATAAGAGTATAACATTGGCCCTGCCGCGGAAAAGCGCCGGGGCAGCCGCTTTCACCATGCCTGCAACACGGGGCGCAGGCCAGTCCAATGGTAAAATCGGCGTTTTTGCACGGACGCCCGCCATGACCGCTATCGCCCCCCTTTCCTCCCTGTCGGCCCTGTCGCCGCTCGACGGCCGCTACGCCGCCAAGACCGACAAGCTGCGCCCGATCCTGTCCGAGGCCGGCTTCATGCACCACCGCGTGAAAGTCGAGATCTCCTGGCTGCAGGCGCTGGCCCAGGCCGGCTTCGATGAAATCAAGCCGTTTTCGGCTGAAGCGATCGCCCACCTCGACAAGATGGCGGCGGACTTCAGCGAAGCGGACGCCGCGCGCATCAAGGAAATCGAAGCGGTCACGAACCACGACGTGAAGGCGGTCGAGTACTGGCTGAAGGAACAGGTGAAGGACGTGCCGGAGCTGGTGGCGGCGTCGGAATTCATCCACTTCGGCTGCACCTCCGAAGACATCAACAATACCTCGCACGGCATGATGCTGAAGGCCGCGCGCGACGGCGTGATCGTGCCGGCCCTGCAGGGTCTGATCGCCAGGCTGACCGAGATCGCCCACGTGAACGCCGAGCTGCCGATGCTCTCGCGCACCCACGGCCAGACCGCCAGCCCGACCACCCTCGGCAAGGAATTCGCCAACGTGGTGGCCCGTTTGCAGCGCGCCGTGAAGCGCATCGCCGACGTCGAGATCCTCGGCAAGATGAACGGCGCGGTCGGCAACTACAACGCCCACCTGTCGGCCTATCCCGGCTTCGACTGGCAAGCGTTTTCAAAGGACGTGATCGAATCGCGCCTGGGCCTGACGTTTAATCCGTACACCATCCAGATCGAGCCGCACGACTACATGGCCGAGATGTTCGACGCCATCGCGCGCGCCAACACGATCTTGCTCGACCTGAACCGCGACATCTGGACCTATGTCTCGCTGGGCTACTTCAAGCAGAAGCTGAAGGCTGGGGAGATCGGCTCGTCGACCATGCCGCACAAGGTGAACCCGATCGACTTCGAGAACTCGGAAGGCAACCTGGGCCTGGCCAACGCCGTGCTGCGCCACATGGCCGAGAAGCTGCCGGTCTCGCGCATGCAGCGCGACCTGACCGATTCGACCGTGCTGCGCAACATCGGCGTCGGCTTCGGCTACGCCCTGCTGGCCTACGACAGCTGCCTGCGCGGCCTGAACAAGCTGGAAGTGAACGCCGCGCGTCTGGCGGCCGACCTCGACGCCAGCTGGGAAGTGCTGGCCGAGCCGGTGCAGACCGTGATGCGCCGCTACGGCATCGAGAACCCGTACGAACAGCTGAAGGAACTCACGCGGGGCAAGGGCATCACCCGTGAAGCGCTGCAGGAATTCATCGGCAAGCTGGCGGTGCCGCAGGACGCCAAGGACCTGCTGCTGGCGATGACGCCGGCGAACTACACCGGGATCGCGGCGCAGCTGGCCAAGGCGATCTGAGTTTCGCTTGTTGAATAAAAGCCCGCGTCAGCGCTGACGCGGGCTTTTTTTTATCGCTTCGAAGCGCTTGTTAGCGGCGATGTTCTTGAAGGGTGGGCACTTGTGCCCACCCCGTAGAGCCGTTGATCAGCCGCAAGACAGTCGAGGATCGACGGCCATCGGTCATGGAGAAGCTTTTCGACATGCATCCGTGGCGCCGCGTGGGCTCGAGAGCCTTGCGCGGCCCGGCCCACCCTGCCAAAGCGGGTCGATCCAACGCCCAGGCCAGGCTCACCGCATCCACACCAGCTTGACGCCTACCCGCCGCTCCAGCGCCAGCCTGTTCTCCACCTGCCCATACTCTCCGTGGCTGCCGTTCAGGTTCTGCCCGACCACCGACAGCTCCAGGTTCGGCCGCAAGCGCCAACCAAAGCGCGCGTCGACCGCCCAGTAGCCTGGCACGGCCGGATTCTCGAGCGCCGCCACCTTGCGCAGCGCGACCTCCAGCTCGCGCCGCTCGTCGAACGCGTAGTGCGAGCGCAGCTGCAGCGTGTGCGCCGGATCCTTGCCGGCCGTGCCCGGCCCCGCCGCATCGTTGCTGCCCGCCTTCAGGCGCAAGCGTTCGCGCAGCGCGGAGAGGCCGCCCGACAAGCGCCAGGCGCGACTGAACTGGTAGCTGCCCCACATCTCGATGCCGGTCGCCCTGCCCTCCATCAGGCTGCCGAAGGTGAGGAAGGTGGAGGTCGGGTCGATCTCCTGGGTGCGCAGGTGGTCGTAGTCGTGATGGAACAGGGTGGCCGAGTAGGACAGCGCCGCCAGCGGCTGGCCACGGTAGCCGAGCTCGAACACCCGCGCCACTTCCGAGCGCACCGCGCGCCCGCCGCGCAGCAGGTAGGGCGGCTTGCCGGGTATCCAGGCGTCGACATCGAGCCGGGTCGGCGCGCGCACCGTGCGCGACGCCGCCGTCCACAGCGTATGGCGCGGGTCGAGGCGCCACGCGAGACGCGCGGTCGGCAGGAATTCGTCGCCGGTGTAGTCGTTGCGTTCGACGCGCGCGCCCAGGGTCAGGCTCAGGTCCGGGCGCAGGGCGATCTCGTCCTGGGCAAACAGGCTGGCCCAGGTCTGCTGCTCGCGCGCCGGCAAAAAGGCGATGGTGTCGCTGTTCGTGACGCGGTCCCAGCTGTGGCGGTAGTTGGCGCCCCACACCACGCTGTGCGCGCCGATCGCCGCCAGGGTGTGCTGGACCTGCAGGTCGGCGATCGACAGCGATTCGGCAAAGGTGGGCGGCACGTCGCGCCGCGTGTGGTCGAGATAAGCCTGCACGCTCAGGCGCCCGCCATCGGCCAGCGCGTGCTCCCAGCGGCCGGTGAGATTCGCGCCTTCGGTGTCGATGTCGTCCAGGCGCAGGTCGGCGCCGCCGACGGAAATGGCGCCCGGTTCCGGCTGCTCCAGCCAGCCGCGCAGCACATTGCCGTTGACGCTGACGCGGTCGGCGCCGCGCTCCCAGTCGGCACGAAAACCGGCTTGCGCCTGGCGCCAGGCGTCGTTCACGCGCGCGCCGCCGGCCGCTTCGCCGGCGGAACGGCGCAGCGCCTTGCCATACACGCGCCAATCGATGTCGCCGCTGTGCCCGCCCTGGCGGAAAGCCAGGTCGGCGCCATCGCTGGCCACGCCCAGCACCGCCAGGCTGCCCTGGGTCGCCTGCGCCGCGCGGGTCGTGATGTTGATCACGCCGTTCACCGCGTTCACGCCCCACATGGTGCCGCCCGGGCCGCTGATGACTTCGATGCGTTCTACGTCTTCCAGCAACACGTCCTGCATGTCCCAGAACACGCCGGAAAACAGCGGCGCGTACACCGAGCGGCCGTCGATCAGCACCAGCAGCTTGTTCGGCGCGCTGTTGTTGCTGCCGTTCAGGCCGCGCGCGCTGATGGCGTAACCGTAGCTGCTGGTCTGCGCCACCGTCAGATTGGGCGCCAGGCGCAGGGCTTCGGGCAGGCTGCGCGCACCGGCGCGGCGGATGTCGTCCGTGGTGATGACGAACACCGAGGCCGGCGCATCCTGCAGGCGCTCGGGTTTCCTGGAGACGGAGGTGACCTGGATGCTTGCCAGCTCTTCGATCGAGAGGTCGGCGAAATCGGCTTGCGGCGGCGCGGCCTGCGCGCCCGCGGCGCCGAGTGCAGCGGCGACCAGGACAGCCAGCGCGCGCGGACGCAACCCAGACGAATGATGGTGCATGGCTTCCTTTGCTACGGCACGGTGCAATCGCATGGATGGTCGGCCCCATCCGGCTGCGCCCAATTTTTTAAACTTCTGCTCGCCTTGATTTTACATTCGGCGGCGTCGCGGCTGTGCACGTTTAACAATGCTAGCTAGTGTACAGAAAGAAACTATTTGGACGCCAGCGTTGGTATGGCATATTTGTTATAGTTTGTTGCTAATCAGTACGAACTCGGACACCACCATGCAGCGTTATTCCTCTGTCGCCATTGCCCTACACTGGATGATTGCCATCCTGATCATCGGCACCTTCACGCTTGGCCTGGTGATGACCGATATCCCCGGCCTGACGCCCACCAAGCTGCGTTACTTTTCCTGGCACAAATGGGCCGGCGTGACGGTGCTGGCCCTGGCCGCGCTGCGCCTGCTGTGGCGCCTGCGTTCGCGCCCGCCGGCGTATCCAGCCCACATGCCCACCTGGCAGCGCCACGCCGCGCATTCCCTGCACGGCCTGCTGTATGTCCTGATGTTCGCCGTGCCCCTGTCCGGTTATTTCTACAGCCTGGCGGCCGGCGTGCCGGTCGTGTATTTCGGTGTGTTCCCGCTGCCGACGCTGATCGAAGCCGACGCCGCCCTGAAGCCCACCCTCGGCGCCCTGCACTACTGGCTCAACATGCTGCTGGCGGCCCTGGTCGCCGTCCACGTGCTGGCCGCGCTCAAGCATTTGCTGTTCGATCGCGACGGCGTGATGCAGCGCATGCTGCCCTCTTCCAAAACAAGGAGTTTCCGATGACATCCCTGCGCTTCCTGCTGGCCGCCGCCTTGCTTACCGGCGCTGCCGCCCACGCCGCACCACTGAAAACCGACCTCGCCAAAAGCAGCGTCTCGGCCACCTTCAAGCAGATGAACGTGCCGGTCGAGGCCAAGTTCAAGACCTTCAGCGCCCAGATCGACTACGATGCCGCCAGGCCGGATGCATCGAAGGCCACGGTGGACATCGGCACCGCCAGCATGGACCTGGGCGACGCCGAATATAACCGCGAGGTTGCCAAGAAAGAGTGGTTTAATACGGCGCAGTTCCCGAAAGCGACCTTCGTATCGACGTCGATCAAGGCCGCTGGCGCGGACAAGCTGAATGTTGCCGGCAAGCTGACGATCAAGGGCAAGACCGCCGATGTCGCCTTTCCATTGACGGTGAAGACGGCAGGAAAACAGCAGGTGTTCGAGGGCCAGTTGCCGATCAAGCGCCTGGCCTTCAATATCGGCGAAGGCGAGTGGAAAGACACCAGCATGGTCGCCGATGAAGTTGTCATCAAGTTCCGCGTTACCGCGGGCCAATAAACCAACCAAGGGATGTCCTCATGAAGCGCAAGTTCCTCGTCGCCGCCACCCTGGCCACCAGCGCCAGCCTGGCCTACGCCGCCGCCGATACCTACAAGATCGATCCCGGCCACACCTACCCGAGCTTCGAAGCCGACCACATGGGCATCTCGGTCTGGCGCGGCAAGTTCACCAAGACCGAAGGCACGATCACGCTCGACCGCGCCGCGAAAACCGGCAGCGTCGACATCACCGTGGACATGAGCAGCGTCGACTTCGGCCATGAAAAGATGAACGAGCATGCGCGCAAGCCCGACATCTTCGACGTCGCCAAGTACCCGACCGCCACCTTCAAGGGCAGCAAGCTGCAGTTCAATGGCGACACCCCGGTGGCGGTCGAAGGCCAGTTCACCCTGCACGGCGTGACCAAGCCGCTGACGCTCACCATCAACAAGTTCAAGTGCATCGACCACCCGATGCTCAAGCGCGAAGTGTGCGGGGCGGACGCGTCGGCAACCTTCCAGCGCAGCGATTTCGGCGTGAGCTTCGGGCTGCCGCGCTTCTCGCCGGAGGTGAAGCTGGCGATCCAGGTGGAGGCGGTGAAACAGTAGGGTGGCCGGCTTGTAATCCAGTCCCCCGGACTGGATTACCCAGGCGTCGATCGATAGCGGCGCCGATACGGCGCGATGATCTTGCTGTTACGTATCGACGCGTGGACGGCAGAGCCGCCTTCGTGGCGCGGTCGACCCCAGGGCGCCAGACAGGCAGGGTGGGCGATCAGGTCACAGCCTCAGCGATCATCTATTCGAGATAAAACAAAAAGCCCCGCCACCGGAAGGTGACGGGGCTTTTGTACAGTCAAACCCGATTACTTGCCGTCGCGGTCAGAGTCGCCTGGAATCGCGCGCTCGACGCGGTCCCATGCGGCGCGGCTGGCGACCTTGGCGTGGTCCCACGACAGGCGCGAGGAACCTTTGTTGCTGTTCCACTCGTCCGACAGGTAGGACTCGTTCTGGTCATAGCTGCCTGGGTAGCGGCCTTTGCCGTTGTAGCCCAGCGCGTAAGCCGGTGCGTAGTCGTCGTAGGTGTAGCCCGGGGTGTAATGCGACTGGGTCTGGTAGTTGTTGCGCCAGTAGTCGTCTTCGTGCGCTGGGTTCACCAGGCCGCCGACGCCCTTGCCGGCCATGCCGCCCACCGCGGCGCCGATGCCGGCGCCGACGACCATGCCGACCGGGCCGCCGACGGCGCCGACCGATGCGCCAGCCACCGCGCCGCCGCTGGCGCCCACGCCTTTGGCCAGGTTATGGTCATGCAGTTCGTCGCCGGGCGCGGCATTCGCCACTTCGCCCACGCCACGGCCAGCCGCGCCGCCTGCCAGGCCGCCGATCACCGCGCCGGCAGCCATGCCGACCGGGCCGCCGACCGCGCCGACCGCGGCGCCAGCCACCGCGCCGCCCGCGCCGCCCACGCCTTGCGCCAGGTTATGGTCGTTCAGGTCGTCGGTCGCTTTTGGATTGACCACTTCGCCGGCGCCACGGCCAGCTGCGCCGCCCGCCAGGCCGCCGACCACGGCGCCTGCGGCCATGCCGATCGGGCCGCCCACGGCGCCGATCGCGGCGCCGGTGGCTGCACCGGCGCTGGCGCCAACGCCCTTGGCCAGGTGGTGTTCGCCGAGGTCGTCACCGGTTTTCGGATTCACGACTTCGCCCGCGCCCTTGCCGGCGATGCCGCCGGTGACCGCGCCGATCGCCGCACCGGCGACCATGCCGACCGGACCGGCCGCAGCGCCGATGCCGGCGCCAACCAGCGCGCCCGCCGCGCCGCCGACACCGGCGCCGATCACGTGCGAGCCGCCGCTTTCGGTCCACGAGCGGTGGATGTGGCTCACGTCGTCGTCCGAACGGGCGTTCACGCCCATCAGGATGCCGCCGTTCTTGATGCCTTCTTCATAGTGCTTGGCGCGCTCTTCCGGAATGCCGGCGCCGATCAGTGCACCGATCAGGCCGCCGGTGATGCCGCCCGCGCCGGCGCCGGCCAGGGCTGCCGCCAGTGGACCGGCCACGACCAGGCCCAGGCCAGGCAGCACCAGGGTGGTGCCGACTGCCGCGATACCGGCCAGCACGGCGCCGATGGTGCCGCCGATGCCCGCGCCGATGCCGGCGCCTTCGGCCGCTTTGCTGCCCAGTTCAGTATCGGTGTCGCCGAAGTGGGTCTTGCGGGTCGAGTCCGACATCATCAGGTTGACGTCGTCACGGCCGTAGCCGCGGTCGGAGATCGAGTTGTAGGCGCGTTCGGCGCTGGCGCGATCGGGGAACAGGCCGGTGACCATGCGCGACTGCTGGTTGTTGTTGGTCGTGTCGTAGCTCATGATGAATCCTCTCAATAAAGGGGTCTGACCCGGAAATCGGGGTACAGCGCGCCGGGATGCGGGCGCTGCCAGTGGATGAACGATATGCTGTCGAGCTATGCGCTTCTGTTCGGTGACACACCCAGTCCAGGACATTCCAAGCGTCAACTTAAGCGGCAAACGCGCACCCGCTGGGCGGCATCAAACATGGCGCCGGAACAGGCGGGCCAGTTTCGTCGTCTAACGTTACTTGCCGCACCGACCCGCTGGGCAGGGAATCCGTAGACTTTTCTACATGGCCACTCAAACAATTGGCCTCAGGTAGATTTTTTCACTTTGAGGAGGAACTAAAAATGCTATTCATTATCTGGATCGTTGTCGGTGGTATCCTGGGCTGGCTTGCAAGCATGGTCATGAAGACCGATGCTGAACAAGGCATGATCCTGAACGTCGTGGTCGGTATCGTCGGCGCCTTCCTGGGCGGCTGGCTGCTGTCGCCGCTGTTCGGTTCGGGCACCATCAATTCGGACGACTTCAGCGTGTCGTCGCTGCTGGTTTCCTTCCTGGGTGCTGTCATCCTGCTGGCCATCGTGAATCTGCTGCGTCGCGGCCGCGTTCGCTAATACAGTGGTAAGCGATTACTAAAAACCAACGCCCTCACGCGTTGGTTTTTTTTCGCCAAGTTTCGCCCGGGGTTTCCCATTTCTTTTAAGTTTTGCCCAGCACACCATGCGCGCCAGAATCTTTACCATTGCCCTGATCACCAGCCTGTGCACCCTGCTGGCCGGCTTCCTCGCCCTGAATTTCATGCCGAGCGAAAAGAAGATCGAGACCCAGCTGACGCGCCAGTACGACATCCACGACGCCCAGTTCCGGCGCTCGATGGGCGTACTGCTGGGGCCGCCCATCATCGAAGGCAACAAGGTCGATGTGCTGCTCAACGGCGACCAGATCTTCCCGGCCATGCTCGACGCGATCCGCAAGGCCAAGACCAGCATCACCTTTGAAACCTATATCTACTGGTCCGGCACCATCGGCCACGAATTCCGCGATGCCCTGGCCGAGCGCGCCCGCGCCGGCGTCAAGGTGCACGTGATGCTCGACTTCGTCGGCAGCATCAAGATGGACGACGACTCGCTGAAAACCATGCGCGACGCCGGCGTGCAGGTGCAGCGCTACCACAAGCCGGCCTGGTGGAAGCTGGCGCGCCTGAACAACCGCACCCACCGCAAGCTCCTGATCGTCGATGGCCAGGTCGGCTTTACCGGCGGCGTCGGCATTGCCGACCAATGGCGCGGGAATGCCCAGGACGAGGATCACTGGCGCGATACACATTTCCGCGTGGAAGGCCCGGTGGTCGGCCAGATGCAGGCCGTGTTCACCGATAACTGGACCAAGGCCACCGGCACCGTGCTCGATGGCCCCGACTACTTCCCGCCGCTCAAGGCGCAAGGCGAGATCCCGGCCCAGATGTTTTCCAGCTCGCCCACCGGCGGCAGCGCCAGCATGCACCTGATGTACCTGATGGCGATCACCGCCGCGCGCCAGTCGATCCTGCTGTCGGCCTCGTATTTCGTGCCGGACGAGCTGGCGATCAAGGCCCTGGTGGCGGCCGCCAAGCGCGGCGTCGACGTGCGCATCATCACGCCGGGCAAGGACATCGATTCCGACCTCGTGCGCGTGGCCTCGCGCGAGCGCTGGGAGCCGCTGCTGGCAGCCGGCATCAAGATCGCCGAATTTCAGCCGACCATGTACCACGTGAAAGCGCTGATCGTCGACGACATGATGGTCTCGGTCGGGTCCACCAACTTCGATAACCGTTCGTTCAGCATCAACGACGAAGCCAATTTGAACTTGCTCGACCCGGCCTTTGCCAAGTCCCAGCGCGCGGTGTTCGATGACGACTGGAAGCGCGCCAAGCCGATCACGCTCGAGGCCTGGCGCAATCGTTCCATCACCGAAAAACTGGCCGGCGAACTGGCTTCGCTGCTGGGCTCGCAACTGTAGCCAGCGATGTCATTACCACGCTTCTTTGCGCGTCATTACCGCTTGTCACGAAACGGAAATATTGGTTGACGTGGCAACTGTGGAGTACCCATACTCCGGGGTGCTCCGCGGAGCCGATGCCACTTCATAACCATCCTGACACGCGAATGAAAAAGACCCTTCTCTCGCTCGCCATCCTGACCAGCTTCGCCGCACAAGCGGACGAAGGCATGTGGATGCCGCAGCAGCTGCCACAAGTAGCCCAGCAACTGAAAGCCGCCGGCCTGGAACTCGATCCGGCCACCCTGACCCAGCTGACCGAATTCCCGATGGGCGCCATCGTGAGCCTGGGCGGTTGCTCGGCTTCCTTCGTGTCGCCGCAGGGCCTGGTCATCACCAACCACCACTGCGTGTACAACAGCGTGGCCGTCAACTCGACGCCTGAACGCGACCTGCTGGCAAATGGCTTCCTGGCCAAGACCCTGGGCGAAGAAGTGCCGGCCGCCCCGGGCAGCCGCGTTTTCGTGACCGAGGAAGTGACCAACGTCACCGACCAGATCATCGACAAGAAAGTGGCCAAGCTGAACGGCAAGGCGCGCATCGACGCGATTGAAAAGAACCAGAAGGAAATGGTTGCCGCCTGCGAGAAGACCCCGGGCTACCGTTGCACCGTGGCCAGCTACTACGGCGGCCTCGAGTTCTACCGCCTGAAACAGCTGGAAATCCGCGACGTGCGCCTGGTGCACGCGCCGCCGTCGGGCGTGGGTAAATTCGGTGGCGACACCGACAACTGGATGTGGCCGCGCCACACCGGCGACTACGGTTTCTACCGCGCCTACGTGAGCAAGGACGGCAAGGCTGCCGACTTCGCCGCCGACAATGTCCCTTACGTCCCGAAGCACTTCCTGAAGCTGGCCACCGAAGGCTCGAAGGAAGGCGATTTCATCATGGTTGCCGGCTACCCCGGCCGCACCAACCGCCACCGCCTGCCGTCGGAAGTGCAGTACACCTTCGACTGGAACTACCCGGCCTTCGTGCAAGCCTCGGGCGAAGTGCTGGCCATCATCGAACGCGAAACCAAGAACGACCCGGCCGCCAAGCTGAAGTACGCCGGCCAGATCGCGAGCGTGAACAATTACTACAAGAACCGCAAGGGCATGCTGACCTCGTACGGCGACAGCGACTTCCTGCAGCGCAAGACCGCCGAACACAGCGCCCTGAAGGCATGGGTGAACGGCGACGCCGCGCGTAAAAAGCAGTTCGGCGCCGACATCGACACCGCCGAGAAGCTGATCGCCGAGCGCGACGCCCACACCAAGCAAGGCTTCTACCTCGGTTACGCCCAGCCACGCTTCCTGAGCTCGGCACGCAGCCTGTACCGCCTGGCCAACGAGCGCACCAAGCCGGACGCCCAGCGCAAGTCGGGCTACCAGGAACGCGACATGGCGCGCGTGACCTCGGTCATCACCGGCCAGGACCGCACCTACGACGAAAAGGTCGACAAGGCGCTGGTCATGAACTTCCTCACCAAATACCTGGCCCAGCCAGCTGGCGAGCAGGACAAGGCCTTCAACGACGCCCTCGGCATCCGCGCCGGCATGCGCCAGGAAGAACTGAAAGCCGCGCTGGACAAGGCCTACGCCGGTTCGAAGCTGGCCAACAAGGAAGAGCGCACCGCCTGGCTGAAGAAGTCGCCTGCCGAATTCAAGGCCAGCAACGACAGCTTCATCAAGGCCGCCGTGGCCATGTATGACGCCGACCTGAAGGACGAAGCCAAAGAGGAAGAACTCGCCGGCAAGATCCAGAAGGCTTACGGCGGCTACATGAAGGCCAAGATCGCCTACATGAACAGCAAGGGCCAGGCCGTCTACCCGGACGCCAACGGCACCCTGCGCGTGACCTTCGGCAAGATCATGGGCCGCGACCATGGCGCCGACGGCACCGGTTCCTGGACCGCGTTCACCACCGTCAAGGGCGTGGTCGCGAAAAACACCGGCGAAGGCGAGTTCAATGCACCGGCGGCCCAGCTGGCCGCGATCAAGGCCAAGGACTTCGGCAAGTATGTCGACCCGACGCTGAAGACCGTGCCGGTCAACTACCTGGCAACGCTCGACATCACCGGCGGCAACTCGGGTTCGGCAGCGCTGAACAAGCGCGGCGAGCTGATCGGCCTGGCCTTCGACGGCACCCTGGACTCGATCATCTCGGACTGGGACTTCAATGCGGCCAATACCCGCGACATCCAGGTCGACGTGCGCTACATCCTGTGGAACATGAAGCACGTGGACAAAGCCGACAACCTGCTGAAGGAAATGAACGCGCTGTAATCCAGATCGTTCGATAGCAGTACAAGCAGTCAAACGCCACGCGCCTTTCGGTGCGTGGCTTTTTTCATGCCTGTTTTCCGTCCCAGGCGTACCAGGATTTTTTGCCGATTTCCAGCATGGGCGATGTCGACATCGTTTCGAGAACGGACTGTCCAAAGGCAAGCGCGGCAAACGTTGTTGGGGAAAGCGCGATGCCATTCCGTGGGCACGTGCCGGATAGCCGCCGCCTGGTACGAAGCCGAGGTAAGCGGCGTGGCTGCCTGAAGCAGCAAGAAATCGTTCGACACGCCGGAGCTGTCACGGTAGGGTGGGTTCTCGAACCCGCCACTGCGCGCCACGCACGGAGACCACGATGAAGCCCATTCTGCCGCTCTGCCTCACCTTGCTCGCCCTGTCCCCCGCCCAGTCCCAGGAAGCCAAGGACTACGCCAGCGCCCGCGCCGCCATCGCAGACCTGCAACGCATCGTCGCCCCCGCCGGCATCCAGGAGTCGTACAAGACGCAGATCGGCGGCATCGGCCAGTGGCTGAACGTGCGCGGCCAGGACCGCGCCAATCCCATCATTCTGTTCGTCCACGGCGGCCCGGCCGCGCCCATCGTCCCGACCATGTGGGAATTCCAGCGCCCCATCGAGGAATTTTTCACGGTCGTGCACTGGGACCAGCGCGGCGCCGGCAAGACTTTCCTCGAGACCGACCCGGCCCAAGTGGCGCCGACGATCCGCATCGAACGCTATGTCGACGACGCCATCGAGGTTGCCGAGTACGTGCGCAAGCGCTACGGCAAGCGCAAGCTGATCCTGGTGGGGCACAGCTGGGGGACGATCGTCGGCATGGGCGCGGCGCTGAAGCGGCCCGATTTGTTCCACGCCTACGTGGGCATCGGCCAGGTGATCAGCACCCGTGAGAACGAGCGCATCAGCTACGAATACGCGCTACAGCAGGCGCGACTGCACAAGAACGAAGCAGCATTGAAGGAGCTGGCCACGATCGCGCCCTACCCCGGCAATGAACCGATCACGCGCGAGCGCATCATCGTGGCGCGCAAGTGGCCGCAGCACTACGGCGGCCTGAGCGCCTTCCGCGCCAGCTCCACCTATTACTTCGGCGGCCCGCTGCTCTCGCCCGACTACGACGCGGCCCAGGTCAAGGCGATCGACGCCGGCAGCCTGTTCACGCTGGGACGCCTGCTGCCCGAATTCGTGCAGGTCGATTTCTCGCAGGTGAAGACCTTTCCGATCCCGGTGGTCATGTTCCTCGGCCGCCACGACTACACCACGCCCACCGCACCCACCGTCGCCTGGCTGGATCAGGTAAAGGCGCCGTCGAAACAGGCGGTCTGGTTCGAGCGCTCTGCGCACATGGTGCCGTGGGAAGAACCAGGCAAGACCCTGGTCAGCCTGCTGGATTATGTGCGGCCGCTGGCTGATTAAGCGGCTGCCGGCTCACGCTGTGGCGCTGTGTCCGACAGCAGCCTGCGCACCGCCGCCGCCAGCTCTTCGCGCGCATACGGTTTGCTGAGCAGTGTCACGCCTTCGCCCAGGCGGCCGTTGCGGATCACGGCGTTTTCCGTGTAGCCCGAGGTGAACAGGACACGGATGCCGGGATGGCGCAGGCGCGCATGCGCGGCCAGCTCGGTGCTGCTCATGGCGCCCGGCATGATGACGTCGGTGAACAGCAAATCGATATGGGATTCGGCGTCGAGCACGGGCGCGGCGGCGTCGGCGCTGGCCGCTTCCAGCACGCGGTAGCCGAGCTGGCCCAGCATGGCGGCGACGTTGGCGCGGATCTCGGCTTCGTCGTCGACCACCAGGATCGTCTCGCTGCCGCCCATGACCGGCGCCGCCTGTTCCTGCTTGCGCCCGCTGGCCGCCTGTCCGGTGCGCGGGAGCAGGATGTGTACCGTCGTGCCCTGGCCGGGCGCGCTCTCGATGTCGATGTGGCCGCCGCTTTGCGTGACGAAGCCATAGGCCATGCTCAGGCCCAGGCCGCTGCCCTTGCCCACGCCCTTGGTCGAAAAGAAGGGCTCGAAGGCGCGCGCCTTGACCTCCTCGCTCATGCCGGCGCCGCTGTCGCGGAAGGACAGGCGCACGAAGCCGGCATCGCCTTCTTCGCCTGGGCTGTTGACGCCGGATACCACGAAGCTGCCGCCTTCAGGCATGGCGTCGCTGGCGTTCAGCACCAGGTTCAGGATCACGTTTTCCAGCTGCTGCGGATCGGCCTCGACGTTCCACAAGTCGGGTCCGAAGTCGAAGCCGACCTCGACCCGCTCGCCTAGCGCGCGCTTGAGCAGCAAGTCGATGCCATCGAACACGTCCGCCAGGCGCAGGGCGCTCGGCTGCAGCGGCTGCTTGCGGGCAAAGGCGAGCAATTGCGACGACAGCTTGGCGCCGCGCCGCACCGCCGTCTGCGCCGACTGGCAGCGCTCGGTCACCTTGGGGTTCGCGGCGCTGAACAGCTTGATCAGGTCGAGGTTGCCATTGATGATGTGCAGCACGTTGTTGAAATCGTGGGCCACGCCGCCGGTCAGCTTGCCGATCGCTTCCAGTTTTTGCGCGTGCATGAGGGCGGCCTGGGTGTCTTCCAGCGAGCGCGTGCGTTCCTGGACCAGGCTTTCCAGGTGGCTCTGGTGGCGCTCGAGTTCGATGCGCGCCAGGTGCTCCTCGGTCACGTCCTGGCCCTGGATGAAGACCCCGGCCAGCTCGCCGTCCGGGCCCAGGTTGGGCTGGAACAGTACGTCGATGATGACTTCCTCGGCGGCCCCGCCGGCGCGTTGCAGCTGCAGCTTCATGCCGCTTTCCACGTGAGGCTTGCGGCTGTCGCAGACCTGGTCGAGCAGCTCGAACCAGCCCTGCCCCGCGAGTTCCGGGAGCGCCTTGCGGATCGGCCTGCCAACCAGCTCGCGCGGGCCGACCAGGCGGCGGAAGGCCGCGTTCACGATCTGCAGGTGGCACTCGTCGCTGCCGAGCACGGCGACAAAGCCAGGCGCATGCTCGAACATGTTCAGCAGGCGCGCGTTTTCGCTTTCCAGGCGTTCATGGGCCCGGGCCAGGAGTTGCGCATGCTCGGTGGCGCGCAGATAGACGCGGTTGATTTCTTTCAGGTACAGGCCCAGCATCACCAGCGCGGCGAACAGGGCATTCAGGCGGCCGACGTACCAGCCGACCGACAGGCGCGTGCCGCCCGCCATCGTGATGGCATTGTCGAAGGCAAGCGCCACCATCGCCACGCCGATCCAGGCCGCGATCGGCGTGCGGAAACGGGTAGCGCGCCACATCATGAGCAGCGCCGCCATGATCACGGCCTGGATGAAGGGAGCATAGCCGCTGTGCGTGATGCGGTTGAAGTCGCCGTTGATGTCGACGACCGGCAGCGCCGCCTCGAACACGGTCACCGAGGCCAGCGTGACGGCGATGACGGCGCCGGTCCAGGCCTGGGCCTTCAGGAAAGCGGCGCGGGTGTCGTCCACGCGGCGGCCCGGTGCGCGCAGCTCGGCCAGGGCGTAGCAGAACAGCATGCCCGTCGCCCCCAGGTGCCAGAAGAACCACAGCCAGCTGGTGGTCTGTCCGCCGCCCAGCAGGCGCTCGCCGGGCACAAAGGCGCCCGGCACCGACAGGAACTGGGCCAGCAGGATCAGCGCCGTGTAGACCGAGCCGCTCCACAGGTAGAGCACGGCGTGGGTGCGCGTCTGCTTGAAGTAGCCGTACAGCAGGTAGGCGGCCACCGTGTAGGCGACGATGATGGTGCTCTGGTAAGCCGGCAGGAAGGCGGGAATCGCCGGCCACTTGTCGGCCGCGACCGGCATCAGCGCCAGGGTCAGCGCGGCAATGGCCAGCGCCGTGAGGGCGGCATAACGCTGGAAAGGCAGGAGCGCAGGCGCGCCGCCAGTGGTGTGGATGTCGTTCATGCTTGTCTTGGTGATGGTTCTCGACGCGGGCGAGACGGACAATGTCAACGGCAGCCGTGCGGAATGTTGCAGATTAACACCGATTTCGTGGTGTACGTGATCATCTGTGATTCTTTCTGGCAAAAAGACGCCGCGTCTGGCGCGGCGTTTTGTGATGCGAAGACCTTAGTTTTTCCGGTTCAGCCGGCTATGCCGCACGCTGTACAGGAAATAGGTCGCCACCGCCGCCGCCATCCAGATAATGAACACGCGGTAAGTTGCCAGCGGCAAGTCCTTCATGATGTAGAGGCAGGCGAGGATCGACAGTCCCGGCACCACGTAAGGGCCGAACGGTACCTTGAAGCCGTGCTCGGCGCCCGGGCCCTGCTTGGCGCGGATCACCGGCACCGCGATCGACACCACGATGAAGGCGGTCAGCGTGCCCATGCTGACCATGTCCCACAGGAAGGTGGCATCGACCAGGCCGGCCACCAGGCCCACCACCAGGCAGACGATCAGGGTGTTCGACACCGGCGCGCCGGTGCGCGGGTTGACCTTCTGGAAGGTCTTGGGAATCAGGCCGTCGCGGCTGATGGCGTACAGGATGCGGGTCTGGCCGTAGATCGTCACCAGGGTCACCGAGAACACGGAGATCACCGCGCCGGCCGACAGCACCAGCGCCGGCCAGGCCTTGCCGGTCACGTTCTGCAGGATCACCGACAAGCCGGCCTGCTGGCCTTCGAACAAGTGGGCCGGCTGGGCGCCCATCGCGGCCATGGCCACCAGCAAATAGAACACGGTGACGATGACCAGCGCGGCCAGGATCCCGATCGGCACGTTGCGGCGCGGGTCTTTCACTTCTTCGCCGGCGGTGGCGATGGTGTCCAGGCCGATAAAGGAGAAGAACACGGTGCCGGCGGCGGCGGTCACGCCGGCCATGCCGGCGAAGCCCTTGCTGTCGTCGGTATTGAAGAAAGGCGTGAAGTTGTTGGCGTCGAAGCCGGTGAAGGCGATCGCCGCGAAGAAGGCCAGGATCGCCAGCTTGATCACGACCATGACCGCGTTCGTGGTTGCCGATTCCTTGGTGCCGCGCACCAGCAGGATGCAGCACATGATCACCAGCAGCACCGGCGGCAAATTGAAATTGCCGGAGTGGACGGTGAGGTTGCTGTGGTCGGACACGAACATCGGCGAGCGCAGCGACGCCGGGATCTCCCAGCCGAAGGCGTTCTGGAGGAAGTTATTCAAGTAGTCCGACCAGCCGATCGCCACCGCGCTGCCCGCCAGGCCATATTCCAGCAGCAGGCAGGCGGCCACGATGAAGGCCGCGAATTCGCCGACAGTGGCGTAGGCGAAGGAATAGGACGAACCCGACGCCGGCACGCGGCCCGCCAGTTCGGCGTAGCACAGCGCGGTCAGGCCGGCGGTGAGCGCCGCGATCAGGAAGGAGAGGATGACGGCCGGACCGGCCTTCGGCACCGCTTCCACCATGGTGAAGAAAATGCCGGTGCCGACCGTGGCGCCGACGCCGATCATGGTCAGCGGGAACAGGCCCAGCGTGCGGTTCAGTCCGGGGCCGCCGTGGGCTTGGCTGTCCTCGTGCGCGCGCTCAGCCGATTTGGTGCGAAACAGCTTCTGGCCCAGTGTCAGATTCACGAAATGTCCTTTGGTGTTGCCAAAAAAAAGGAAAACGGCTGAGCACGGAGGGACAGCCAAAGTTCGCGATTATAGGACTGTTCTGCCGAGCTTGAGAAAATAGTTTTTCGAAAATATGTATAGGCAAAAGGCCGCGCCTGCAGGCCGGCTTCTTGAACCCACTACTGCAATTCCATCCAGGATTTGTTGACGAGACCGGCGGCAGTGACCGTACGGTTCAGGCCGCGGGTCGTTGCAGCGGCTCGCTGTACGTTCACATCACCTGCACCCCACGCCCATTGATCGTGCGCTGCGCCGGCTGCCCGTACACCCGGATCGGGCCCGAGCCGCTGGATTGCGCCACCACCGACTGGCGCACGGTGGCCGAGATGCCGCCCGAGCCGCTGCTGCGCAATTCGCCCTGCTCGCTGCTGAGGTTGACCAGGTCGACGCTGCCCGAGCCGCTCACGCTCACGTTCAGGCGCTGCACGGCGCCGCCGGCCTCCACCCGTCCCGAGCCGCTGACCGAAGCGCGCGCATACTCGCCGCGCACCTCGCCCACGCTCAGGCGCCCGGAACCGCTGACGCCCATGCGTGCGCTGCCGGCGCGCAGTTCGGTCGCCTCGATCTTGCCCGAACCGGCCACGCTGGCTTCGAGTTCGGCGACGTCGCCATATAAACGCGTCACGCCCGAGCCGCCCTGGCGCACTTCCAGCGCATCGCCGTGCAGGTCGCGCACGGTCACGTGGCCGGAGCCGCCGGCGCGCAGCTCGGTCAGGCGCGGCGTGGTGTAGATGACTTTCAGCGGCGTGGTGCTGCGCAGGCGCCCTTCGGTGCCGATGTGCAGGGTCGCTCCGCGCGTTTCCGTTTGCACGTAGCGCACCAGGTTGCTGTCGCCCTCGACCACCAGCGACGGCGCCGCGCCAACGCGCACCTCGACGATCATCGCGCCGCCGACATTCAGGCCGGTCAGCGCGCCCACGCTGCGCACATCGCGCGTCGCCACGCCGTCGCCGTCGACCGTCTTGCCGCTGAACGGCGTGTGGACCGCATACTCGCCGCCCGGCGGCGCGGCGACGATGATGCAGCCACCGAGGGTGGCAGTGAAAGCAGCGGCACAGGCGAGAGCGAGCAGAGTACGCATGGTGGGACCTTTTCTTGTCGTGGTGAAGCGCCGCAGCGCTGATGTTGCCACTTTAGAATGTGTCCAACCCATTGTCGCGCACGCTGCGACAGACTGCATGTTTGCCGGGTCGAAGCGTGCAAAGACGCGGATCAGCGTTGTCCGAGCCGGGTATCGCCGAACAGGTTCTTGAACTGGTGCGGCTGCGAGCGCCAGTACTGCTGCGGCGCGGCTACCTGGGCGCCCAGTTCGGCGGCGGCGTGCCACGGCCAGCGCGGGTTGTAGAGCATGGCGCGCGCCAGCGCCACCATGTCGGCCTGGCCGGACTGCAGGATGTGCTCGGCCTGCTGCGGCTCGGTGATCAGGCCCACGCCGATTGTCGGCATGCCGGTCTCGCGCTTGATGCGCTCGGCAAAGGCGATCTGGTAGCCGGCGCCGACCGGGATCTTCTGCAGCGGCGACAGCCCGCCGCTCGACACGTGGATGAAGTGGCAGCCGCGCGCTTCCAGCGCCTTGGCGAAGACCACGCTCTCTTCCAGGGTCCAGCCGCCCTCGACCCAGTCGGTGGCCGAGATGCGCATGCCGACCGCCATCGATTCGGGCACGGCCGCCTGCACCGCCTCGAGCACCTCCAGCGGATAGCGCATGCGGTTCTCCAGCGAACCGCCGTATTCGTCGTTGCGCCGGTTCGACAGCGGCGACAGGAACTGGTGCAGCAGGTAGCCATGGGCGCCGTGCAGTTCGATGCCGTCCAGGCCGAGCGCGGCGGCGCGGCGGGCCGCATCGACGAAGCCCTGCTTGATGCGTTCCAGGCCCGCGCGGTCCAGCGCCAGCGGCACGGTCTCGCCTTCGGCATGCGCCACGGCGGACGGCGCCACCGTCTGCCAGCCGCGCGCTTCATCGGGCTTGATGTTGGCGCCGCCCAGCCAGGGCGCCGCGCTCGACGCCTTGCGGCCGGCATGCGCCAGCTGCACCGCGACCTTGATCGGCGCGTGCTTGCGGATGGCGGCGATGATGGGTTGCAGGGCGTCGAGGTGGGCGTCGGTCCACAAGCCCAGGTCGTCGGGCGAAATGCGGCCCTCGGGCGTGACGGCGGTGGCCTCGATGATCAGCAGCGCCGCGCCGGACAGGGCCAGCTGGCCGAGGTGGATCATGTGCCAGTCGGTGGCCAGGCCTTCGTCGGCCGAGTACTGGCACATCGGCGCGATGGCGATGCGGTTCGACAGCGCCATCGGACCGAGTTGATAAGGGGAAAACAGCATGCTACTCATGAACGGCTCCGGTCTTGTGCAAAGCACAAAGTCTATCGAAGCTTGTTCAATTGTGCAGGCGCAACGCCGTTTTGGGTCACTTCAGGGGTGCCCACCCTACGGGAACCGCCAACGGAATAAAAAAAGCCGCGATCACCCGCGGCTTGCGTCTAACGCACGCGCACCACCATCAGGCCGGCGCGCAATCCCACCCGCACGTCGGGATTCGGAAACACCACCAGCTCCTCTTCATGGAACACGGTGTACACCGTCTCCCCATCGGTGGCGATCACGTCGCCGCGTTTCAGCGCGGCGAAGTTCGGCGTCTCTTTCGAAAAGCCCATGGTGAAGCCATCCGACAGCTTGAGCACTTCCTGCGCCACCTTGAACACATGCGGTGCGGCCCTGGCGGCGGGCGCCGGCAGGCCGCGCAGCAGCGCGTCCAGCGCAGCCGAGGCATCGGCAAACTGGGTCATGTCGTTCTGCCCCAGCGTGCCGACCCGTCCCAGCTCCACCGTGCTGCCGGCGGCGCCGTGGTGCTCGCTCGAATAGTAGCTGTAGGTGCCGGCCGACTTCGGGTTCATGATGACGGCCCCGATCGCCGCCTCGCCCAGCCACCCGATCAAGGCCGACTTGCGCTCCTCGGCAATCAGGTCCGGCACGATCGCGAACATCGGATAGTGCGAGGCGCGGATCGCGGTGTGCAGGTCCAGGTGCCAGCGCACCGGACCGGCATCCGCAAAGAAGGCGTCGGTGGCGGCGATGATCTCGTCCGCCCGTGCGCTTTCGAAGCTGCCGGCCAGCGCACCGCGGTCCGCCTTGAACATGCGGTTCAGGTCCGCATCGATGAAGCGCTTGCCGGCGGCGATGGCGTCGATGTTGCCGACGCAGAGCATCAGATCCACCGCCAGCTGCGCGGCCTCGCGCGACAGCGCCTCGATCACGTAGGCGACCATTTCGATCGGCCCGGTCTCGTCGCCGTGCACGCCGACCGACAGCAGCACGGCAGGACGCGGCGCGCCTGAACCCTTCACCGTCAGGATGCCCTTGGCAGGCGTCCCGACCGCAAAACCCGCGTCCGCGAAGCGCTGCGCGACCGGGCCGAAATCGGCCTCGGCCAGCGCGCGCACCGCGTCCGGCACACCTGCCTGGTCGGATGCGCGCATCGCTTATGCCGCCAGGCGTTCTGGGTTCGCGCCTTCCGACAGCGCCCAGACGTCCAGCATCGCCTGTTCGAGGTCGGTCACCGGTGCATAGCCGGTGAGGCCCATGCTGGTGGTGACCGCGTCGACCGCCGCCAGCGCATCGCCGCTGCCGGCACGCGCGATCACCTGCAGCAGCAGGCGCTGCTGGGTGCGGCGCAGGGCCTGCATCGCGTAGTTGCGCAGCTGTTCCTGCGACTTGCTGGTGGCCGGCAGTTTCAGGCCGCGCTCCAGCGTGTCGATGCCGGCGCGCTCGCGCAGCGCCATGCCGACCTGCAGGAACTGGGCCAGCGACATGCCCGCTGGGCGCTGCACCGAGACCGCGGCGAACAGGAAGGTGGCCAGCGACTCGATGGTCTCGACCGCCTTCCAGGCGCCGACGAAGTTCTTGCTCAGGCCAGCGTGGCCGTCGGCTTCCGACTTGGCCGGCATCAGCTGGCGCAGCTGGTCGCCATTGCTGAACAGCGCCGACAGTTCGGCCATGCCGTCGGCTCCCTGCGGCAGCGACAGCACGCCTTCCATCACGGCGCGCAGCAGGGCGCGGGTGCGGGCGTCGACCGCGATCGACACCTCACGCGGCACGTTCAGCGCGTCGGCGTCGAGCGCATCGAACACCGGCGCCAGCTGCAGCGCCGACCAGCCACGGCCCCAGGCCTTGACCACTTCGGCCTCATCGACGCGGTGTTCGGCGGCCAGGTCGCGGATCATCAGCGGACCGCAGCGGTTGACCGCCTCATTCGCCAGCACGGTGGCCAGGATGGCGTTGGCCAGCGGGTGATCGAGCGGATCGCGGGTGGCGACCAGCTGGGCCGGGAAGTAAGGACGCAGCACCGTGTCGGCCCATGGTTCCTCGGTCAGCGGCAGCGTGGCCAGGATGCGCTTGAAGCGGTTCTTGACGTTGGCAACCACCACAGCCAGTTCCGGCGCGGTCAAGCCTGCACCCATTGCCTTGCGGCGCTGCAGTTCAACGTCCGTCGGCAGCTGTTCCAGTTCGCGCGACACGGCGCCTTCGGCTTCCAGGCTGGTGATCAGCGCGGCGTAGGCGTCGACCGTCGAAGCGTTCGACTGGGCCTGCACTTCGCGCGTCAGCAGGTGGGTTTGCTGGGTGTTGTCGCGCAGGACCAGCTTCTCGACGTCGCCGGTCATCTCGTTCAGGATGCGGTTACGGTCGGCTTCGGGCAGCTTGCCGAGGTTGACTTCGGTGTCGAGCCAGATCTTGATGTTCACTTCATGGTCCGAGCAATCCACACCGGCCGAGTTGTCGATCGCATCGGTGAAGATGCGGCCGCCGTTCAGCGCGAACTCGATACGGCCGGCCTGGGTCGCGCCCAGGTTGCCGCCTTCCGACACCACCTTGCAGCGCAGTTGGTTGCCATCGACGCGGATACGGTCGTTGGCGCGGTCCTTCACTTGCGCGTGGGTCTCGTTCGAGGCCTTGATGTAGGTGCCGATGCCGCCGTTGTAGAACAGGTCCACCGGCGCCAGCAGGATGCGGTGCATCAGCTCTTCCGGCGCCAGCGCGGTTTCCTCGATGTCGAGGGCAGCGCGGATCTGCGGGCTCAATTCGATCGAACGGGCCGAGCGCGGGAACACGCCGCCGCCCTGCGAGATCAGCGACTTGTCGTAGTCTTCCCATGACGAGCGCGGCAGCGCGAACATGCGCTGGCGTTCGGCGAACGACACGGCCACGTCCGGGGTCGGATCCAGGAAGATGTGGCGGTGGTCAAAAGCGGCCAGCACTTTCAGCTGGCGCGACAGCAGCACGCCGTTGCCGAACACGTCGCCGGACATGTCGCCCACGCCGACCATGGTGATCGGGGTCGTGCTCATGTCGTGGCCCAGTTCATAGAAGTGGCGCTTGACGGCTTCGAACGCGCCCTTGGCGGTGATGCCCATCTTCTTGTGGTCGTAGCCGTTCGAGCCGCCCGAGGCAAAGGCGTCGCCCAGCCAGAAGCCGCGCTGCACGGCGATGCCGTTGGCGATGTCGGAGAAGGTTGCGGTGCCCTTGTCGGCGGCGACCACCAGGTACGGATCGTCCTGGTCGTAGCGCACGGTGTTCTGCGGCGGCACGATGGCGCCGCGCTCGCGGTTGTCGGTCACTTCCAGCAGGCTGGAGATGAACAGGCGGTAGACGGCTTCGCCTTCGGCCGCCACCACTTCACGCGCGGCGTCTTTCGGCATCTGCTTGCACACGAAGCCGCCTTTCGAGCCGGCCGGCACGATGACGGCGTTCTTGACCATCTGCGCCTTCACCAGGCCCAGCACCTCGGTGCGGTAGTCTTCCATGCGGTCCGACCAGCGCAGGCCGCCGCGGGCGACCGGGCCGCCGCGCAGGTGCACGCCTTCGAAGCGGCGCGAGAACACATAGATCTCGCGGTAAGGACGCGGTTCCGGCGCCAGCGACAGGTTGCTGGTGTCGAACTTGAAGATGATTTTCTCGCCGCTGTTCTGGAAGTAGTTGGTGCGCACGGTAGCCAGGGCCAGTTCGACCAGGGCCGCCATGATTTCCTCGGTGTCGGCGTGGTTCACGCTCGACAGGCCGGCCTTCAGCGCGGCCAGCTTGGCGCTGCCGGCGTCGTGTTCCGACTGCGACAGGCCTGGATCGAAGCGCTGCACGAAGCCGCCCACGAATTCCTTCACCAGGGCCGGCTGCATGCGCAGGGTCTCGGCCATGTAGCGCACCGAGAATTTCGAACCCAGCTGGCGCCAGTAGCTGATGTAGCCGCGCACCAGCTGCACTTCGCGCATCGACAGGCCGCCTTCGATGGTCAGACCGTTCATGCGGCCGTCTTCGGCTTCGTCGTTGAACAGCGCGGTGAACAGTTCTTCGGCCACGGTGGAGATGCCGGCCTTGACCAGCTTGGCGCCGCTTTCGTCGTCGACAGCCAGCGCGGTCACGTGGTGGCGCACGCCGTCGGCGGTGGTGAGCGACCAGGTTTGCTCGCGGTCGACGGCAATGCCGGCGTTCTGCAGGGCCGGCAGGATGCGCGACAGCGAGGGCACGTTGTCGCCCGAGTACAGGCGGATCGAGGCGTCGCGCGCGGCGTTGCCTTCGCCGCTGCCCGGCTCGATGCGCACGGCCACGCGCTCGTGCTGGCCGATGTTCAGCATGGCCTGCAGGTCGCGGAAGGCGACGTCCGGCGCGGTGGCGGTGACAAACGACACCGGCAGGTTGGCGCCGAGTTTGCGCAGGCTGCTGCGCTGGGCGTGGTCGGCCACGTCGCCGGTCATGGCGGCGAAGCGGTCGTGCCAGCCGTCCAGCACGGCCAGCAGCGGCTGCTGGATGTCGGTTTCGAGGTCGAGCGGATTGCGCGCGGCGTGGGCGATCAGGTACACGCGCGCCAGCGGACCGTCGGCCACCAGGGTCTGCACGCGCACGTCATGCGCGCCCGAGCTGTCCTTCAGGGCTTGCGCCAGCGAGGCGGCCATCGTGGCGCTGTAGCGCTCGCGCGGCAGGTAGACCAGGGCGTTCAGGTGGCGGCCATACACGTCGCGGCGCGCGAAGACTTTCGGGCGCGGCTGCTTGTACAGCGAGACGACCGAGCTGCAGACTTGCGCCAGCCATTCCGGATCGGCTTCCAGTGCTTCGGTGCGCGGCAGCGACTCCATGATTTCCAGGAATTTCTCGGCGCGGAAGCCTTCCTGGCGCACGCCGGCCAGGCTCAGGACCTTGGCCACGCGGCCGCGCGCGAACGGCAGGCGCGCCAGCGGGGTCGAGGTGGCGGCGCGGGTGAACAGGCCGACGAAGCAGTGCTCGCCGAGGATGTTGCCTTGCGCGTCGGTGTTGCGCACGCCGATGAAGTCCAGCGGCTGGTCGCGGTGCAGGGTGCCTTCGACGTCGGCCTTGACGATCGACAGGGTTTCGGCGCGGTTGGAGAGCGTATTCAGTTCGCCCGGGATGTTGGCCAGGCAGGTGCCGTACACAGGGTGCCCGGTGTCCTTCAGGACGCCGATGCGGCTCGGGATGTCGCGCACCAGCTGCGGCTGACCGGCCTGCACTTCGTAGTAGGCGTAGCCGAAGGGCTCGAAGCCTTCGTTCTTGGCCCACTCGAGGAAGGCGGCCACTTCCTGGCCGGCCGGGGTGCCGTGGGCACTGGCCGCGGCGGCGACTTCGGTCATGCGGTCGCCCATGGCGACGGCGTCGCGGTGGACGATGGCGGCATCGTTGGCGACCATGCGGATGCGCGCGGTCAGCTTGTCGAGTTCTTCAAAGGCGAGTTCGTCGTTCAGCAGGACCAGCACATAGGATTCGAGCGGCGAACCGGCGGCGCCGACACCGGCGACCATGCCGCCGGCATCGCGCTGCACCGGCAGCACGGCGTTCATGACGCCGGCGGCGGTGACGCGTTCCTTGCGCAGGGCCATGACGAAGGAGTCGACCAGGTAAGGCATGTCGTCGTTGACGATCAGCAGGGCGGTCGCGGTGCCGCCCTTGGTGTCGTTGTAGCGCAGCTGCGCGATCTGGCAACCCTGGGTGCGTTTCGCGGCCTGCGTGAAACCGTCCCACAGGACGGGCGCCAGGGCTTGCGGCGCGATGCCGGCCAGGTCTTCCTCGTCGAGCGAGCGGATCCAGGCGGTGATCAGGGCCGTGACCGGCGCGCTGGCGCCGGCTGCCGGCTGGTTGGTGACCAGTGCCAGGGTCTGGGTGCGCAAATCTTGCGTCATGTCGTTCATTGTGCTTCTCCAAGCTTGATGTTGTCGCTTGTGCGCGCTAGGGCTTGTGGCTTTGCATGCACCGCGTTTGGTGGACGGGGTTGTCCCGGCCAGGTCCTTGGCTTCCTTGTCCTGGAAGCGTGTAACTCGTTTGTCTGTCGATGCCGGCGCGGGGCGCTGGCGTCGGTTCTTTGCTGCGTTGTCTCTGTGCTGCCGTCGTACCGCGTGGACTCGGCAGTCCACCCTACATGACACCGCTGTTGCAGGGTGGGCACCTGAGCCCACGCGGTCTCACCGGTTGATCATCGGCGCCGTCAACCGAAATCGTACAACCCCGGCAAACCGAGGATCCGCTCCAAGGCTTCGAGCGCCGTATGGCACTCGATCGCCAATTGCGGGTCCATCAGATCCTTCGGCTCCACGCGATCCCGGTAATGCTTCTCGACCCACTCGACCAATTGCGCGTACAAGGCCTCGGTCATGATCACGCCGCCGTGCATGGCGGCCGCCTGCTCGTCGGTCAGCGCCACGCGCAGGCGCAGGCAGGCCGGCCCGCCGCCGTTGCGCATGCTCTGGCGCAGGTCGAATTCGATCAGTTCGTCGATCGGCCCGCCGCTCGCGACCAGGCCGTTCAGGTAGCGCGCCACGGCATCATTCTCGCGGCATTCGTGCGGCACCACCAGCGCCATCTTGCCATCCGGCTTGGACAGCAGCTGGCTGTTGAACAGGTAGCTGGCCACGGCGTCGGCCACCGGCACCATGCCGGAGTCCACGCGCACCGGCACGAATTCGAAGCCGACGCCCGCGCTGGTGCGGCGCAGCGTATCGATGGTCGCGGCTTCGTCGGCAAAGGCCTGCTCGTGATAGAACAGCACGTTGCCGTTGCCGACCGCGATCACGTCGTTGTGAAACACGCCCTGGTCGATCACGTCCGGGTTCTGCGAGGCGAACACGGTGCGCGATGCATCCAGCCCGTGCAGGCGCGCGACGGCCTGCGAGGCTTCCAGGGTCTGGCGCGCCGGGTATTTTTTCGGCGCTGGCGCCGACGGGTCGAACTCGACGCGGCCATACACGAAGAACTCCACGCCCGGTGCGCCGTGGTCGGCGGCAAAGCGCGTGTGGTTCGCCGCGCCCTCGTCGCCAAAGGCCGGCGTGGCCGGCAGCGTGTCGTGCACCACGAAGTGGTCGTGGCTGGCGAAGATGTGGCGCAGCGTGCGCGTGGCCTGCGCGTGTTCTTCCGAGCGATGCAGCTTGTTGTTCAGGTTGGCGGCGGTGAAGTGCACGCGGCCGTCGCGGGTGTCGCTTGAAGGGCTGACGGTGGCCGCATTCGCGGTCCACATCGGCGCGGCCGACCAGGCGCAGGACAGGATCACCGGCGCCTCGCGCCAGGCTTGCGCCAGCACGTCGGCATCAAGGCCCGAGAAGCCGAGGCTGCGCAGCAGGCGGAAGTTCGGACGCGCCTGCGGCGGCATCACGGCCTGGGCGAAGCCGCGCGCTGCCAGCGCCCGCATCTTGGCCAGGCCCTGCAAGGCAGCCTGGCGCGGATTCGAAGCGCTCTTCACGTTGCTGAACGAAGCGACGTTGCCGAACGAAAGGCCGGCGTAGTTGTGGGACGGGCCGACCAGGCCGTCGAAGTTGTATTCGCGTGCGTTGTACATATCAGAAGTTCAGTCCCGGCGACAGCTTGGCCGGCATGTCCAGTTCGGAGGTTTCGATCGAGGCGACCGGGTAGGCGCAGTAGTCGGCCGCGTAGTAGGCGCTCGGGCGGTGGTTGCCCGATTTACCCACGCCGCCGAACGGCGCCGAGCTGGCCGCGCCGGTGGTCGGACGGTTCCAGTTGACGATGCCGGCGCGGGCGCGCATCGCGAAGCGCTTCCAGAGTTCTTCCGACGGCGACAGCAGCGCCGCGGCCAGGCCGAATTCCGTAGCGTTTGCCACTTTCAGCGCGCTGTCGAAGTCCTTGACGCGATTGACCTGCAGCAGAGGACCGAACCATTCTTCGTCCGCGATGCCCTGCGCATCGGTCACATCGACGATGCCGGCGGTGACGAAGCCGGCGTTCGGGTCGAGCTGGCGCATCTGCAGCAGCACCTTGCCGCCCTTCTGCGCCATCTCGGCCTGGGCCTGCACCAGGCGCGCGGCCACGGCGCTTGATACCACTGGCCCCATGAAAGGCTGCGGCTCGGCGTTCGAGGCGCCCACCTGGAGCTTGCTCGCCACGTCCACCAGGCGGTCGATGAAGGCCTGGCCTGCCGGCGTGTCCTGCACGATCAGGCGGCGCGCGCAGGTGCAGCGCTGGCCGGCCGAGATGAAGGCCGACATCACGGCATGGTGCACGGCGGGGTCGATATCCTGGACATCCCAGACAACGAGCGGATTGTTGCCGCCCATTTCCAGCGCCAGCATCTTGCCCGGCTGGCCGCCGAACTGCTTGTGCAGGGCGGCGCCGGTCTGGCTGCTGCCGGTGAACAGCACCCCGTCGACCAGTGGATTGGCGCCCAGCGCAATCCCCGTGTTGCGGCCGCCGTTCACCAGGTTCAGCACGCCCTTCGGCAGGCCGGCCTGCTCCCACAGCTGCACGGTTTTCACCGCCGTGCGCGGCGCGTATTCGCTCGGCTTGAACACCACCGTGTTCCCGGCGATCAAAGCCGGCACGATGTGGCCGTTCGGAAGGTGGCCTGGGAAGTTATAGGGACCGTAGACCGCGAACACGCCGTGCGGACGGTGGCGCAGCACGGCGTTGCCGTCGGCGACCTTGGCATTGGTTTCGCCGGTGCGCGCGCCGTAGGACTGGACCGAGATATCGATCTTGTTGGCCATGGTCGCGACTTCGGTGCGCGCTTCCCACAGCGGCTTGCCGACTTCCTCGGCGATGATCGCGGCCAGTTCCTCGCTGTGTTCCTTCAGCAGGTCGCGAAAGCGCGTGCAGACGGCGATGCGTTCTTCCAGCGGCTTGAACGCCCAGTCGTCGAAGGCGTCGCGGGCGGCCTGCGCGGCGCGCGCCACGTCGTCCGCGTTCGATTCCTGGCTGGTCCAGGTCTGGCGGCCGGTGGATGGATCGACCGTGACGAGTTCCGCGCCGCTGCCGGCGAGCCAGTCGCCGTTGATGTAGTTAGACAGATTAGCCATTGTTCTTCCTGACGTTGAGTGAGAGCGTGCGCACCGTGTCGCCCGCCTCGCAATGCAGCAGCGCCAGCTCGTCGGCCGACAGCGCCACTTCCGTGCCCTCGATCGTGGTCTGGGCCAGCACCATGCGGAAATCGTGCAGCTTGGTGTTCGACACCAGCAGGCATTCGAGCTCGCCCTCGGGCTTGCCTTCGACCGCCACCCGCAGCACGCTGTCGCGCACCGAGCGCAGGTCGGACACGCGGCCCTGCAGCACCGGGCCGGCGTCGAAGATGTCGACGTAGCCGTCGTAGTGCATGCCTTCCTGCTCCAGCAGCTTGCGGGCCGGCAGGGTCGAGCGGTGCACCTGGCCGATCACTTCACGCGCCGAATCCGGCAGGTAGTCCACATACAAGGGCTGGCGCGGCATCAGCTCGGCGATGAAGGACTTCTTGCCGATGGCGGTGAGGCCGTCGACGTGGTTGAAATCCATCTTGAAGAAATGGCGGCCCAGGCCTTCGTAGAAGGGACTGGTGCCGTCTTCCAGCAAATAGCCGCGCATCTCGGCGATGATCTTCTCGGTGAACAGCTGCTGGAACTGGGCGATGAACAGGAAGCGGCTTTTCGACAGCCACTTGCCGTTGTAGCCGCCGCTGCGGTAGTCCGGCTGCAGGAACAGCGAGCACAGTTCGGTAGCGCCGGTGAGGTCGTTCGACAGGTACAGGGTTTCCATGCGCGTGAACACGTTCAGTTCGCGGCTGGAATGCACCAGGGTGCCGATGCGGTAGTTGTAGAAAGGCTCGGTCAGGCCGACGGCGCCCTTGATGGCGCAGATGCCGGCCAGGCGGCCGTTGCCGGTGTCTTCCAGCACGAACATGTAGTCGCGCTCTTCCGGAGGAATGGTCTCGGCAAACGAGGCGACGGCGCAATCGACGCGGTCGCCCAGCATCTTGCGGTCGGGCTTCAGGGTGGTCATGCCGCTGCCGACCTGGGTGGCCAGGTCGATCAGGGCGTCGAGGTCGGAGGCGGCGATGGAGCGAATGACGAGCATGGTGCCTCTCTCAGATTCTGACGCAGATGACGGTGTCGCCCGGCGCCACGCCCAGCGCGCGCTGGGCTTCGGCTGGCAGGCAGATGGCGTCGGACGTATCGCAGGGCGGGCAGCTTACCGTGACGGCGCGGAAGCGGTCGGCGGCGGTGGCCACGGCGTAGGTGACGGTGGCCCCGGCGCCGCGCGATGCGCTGTCGACGCGGCGCTGCTGCGAGCCGCAGAACGAGCGCAGCGACAGCTTGTGCGCCGCCAGGATCGGGCCGCCGTCGAAGATGTCGACATATTCGTCCGCTTCGAAGCCCTCTTCCGTGAGCAGCTTGAAGGCCAGCTGGCCGCTCGGATGGATCTGGCCCATGGCCGCCTGGGCATCGCCCGGCAGCAGCGGCACGTAGACCGGATAGTGCGGCATCAGCTCGACGATGAGGGTGCGGTTGCGCGCCCCGCCGATGATGCGCTCGGCCTCGAGGAAATCCATCTTGAAGAACTTGCGGCCCAGCGCATTCCAGAACGGCGACTGGCCGTCGCCATCGGTCACGCCCGGCATCGGCACGAAGAAGCGGTCGCCGAAGCGGTGCGGCGCCAGGGCCGCGTACAGCAGGCGCGCACGCGACAGCAGCGCGGCCTCGATGCCGGCGCGCTCGCGGTTGCGCATGTTGAAGCCGGCCAGCTGCGAGCAGGCCGTGAGTTCCGAGCACAGGGTGAGCGCGTGCACGCTGTGGCTGATGTTCAGGTCGCGCGAGACTTGCTGGATGACGTCGTTGCGGAAGGCGAAATAGGTGCCGTTCGAGCCGGCCGAGGCGTGCACGGCGGCGGTGCCGACGACATCAAAGCTGGCCGTGTCTTCCAGCACGAACAGGTAGGACTCCTCGCTCGGGATGTCGACCTGTGCCGAGAACGAGGCGATGGAACGTTCGACGAAAGCGGTGATCGCGTCGCGCGTGCGCGGCAGCGTGTGCACTCCCGGCGTCGTCACGGCGGCCAGGCCTTCCAGCGCGCCGATATCCGACAGTTCTACCGGACGGACAACATACATGTGAACTCCCCACTCAGTGCGAACAAGCCATGGCCCGCGCAGGTGCGCGGGCCATGAAGGACAGCCGTGTGCATCACGGCCTTTCGCGGATCAGGCGGCGGCCAGGAACTCGTCGACGGCGGCGCGCATGATGCGGTCCGCTTCCGCGATCTGCTCGTCCGAGACGATCAGCGCCGGCGCCAGGCGCACGACGTCGAAGCCGGCGACCAGCAGCATCAGGCCCAGCTTCTCGGCGACCTTGGTCAGGTCCTTGGCGCGGCCCTTGTAGCCTTCGGCCATCGGCAGGCCGATCAGCAGGCCCATGCCGCGTGCCTTGCCGAACAGTTGCGGGTAGTCGGCGGAGAGCTTGTCCAGGTTCGCGAAGATCTTGGCGCTGGCGTCCTTCACGCGCGCCAGGAAGGCCGGCTGGTTGATCGTCTCGACCACGTTCAGCGCGACGGTCGCCGCCAGCGGGTTGCCGCCGTAGGTGGTGCCGTGCGAGCCGACATTGAAATGCGCGGCGATGGCTTCGGTGGTCAGCATGGCGCCGATCGGGTAGCCGTTGCCCAGGGCCTTGGCGCTGGTCAGGATGTCCGGCGTGACGCCGGTTTCCATGTAGGTGTACAGGGTGCCGGTACGGCCCACGCCGGACTGCACTTCGTCGAAGATCAGCAGCGCGCCGGTCTTGTCGCAGAATTCGCGCAGGGCTTGCAGGTAGGCCTTGTCGCCCGGGATCACGCCGCCCTCGCCCTGGATCGGCTCGACGATCACGGCCGCCACGTCGTCGAGGATGGCGGCGCGCGCCGCTTCGATGTCGTTGTACGGGATGTGGTTGATTTCCTGCGGCAGCGGCTCGAAGCCTTCGGTGTACTTCGGCTGGCCGCCGACCGACACGGTGAACAGGGTGCGGCCGTGGAAGGACGACAGGCAGGAAATGATGCGCGACTTGTGCGGGCCGAACTTGGTGTGCGCATATTTACGCGCCAGTTTCAGTGCCGCTTCGTTCGCTTCCGCACCCGAGTTGCAGAAGAAGGCGCGGTCGGCGAAGGTGGCTTCGGTCAGGGCCGTGCCCAGGCGCAGCACCGGCTCATTGGTGTAGCCGTTGCCGAGGTGCCAGAGGGTGTTGATCTGCTTGGTCATCGCGTCGACCAGCACCGGGTTGCAATGGCCCAGGCTCGAGACGGCGATGCCGGAGGTGAAGTCGAGGTAGCGCTTGCCTTCCTGGTCCCACACGTCCAGGCCCGATGCGCGCACCGGCACCATGGCGGCCGGAGCGTAGGTCGGGACGAGGACTTCGTCGAAGGTCTGCCGAGTGACAGGCCGCGTTGTGACACCCGAATCAAGCTTTGCGTTCATGACTTTTCCTCATCCTAAGATCGTGACAGGCGCACGGAGGGCCGGGCGCCGAGACTGGTCATTATAGGTAGCCTACCTGGCAAGTTCTTGCAGAAGTGCGACGGGGATTTTCATTTTTGGCCGGGAGGCGGGTGGGGATTGCCAGGCGCACAGCCACGCGATAGAGGAACATACTGGATCAGCGTGGGCGTCGCCCTGCTGGTTGTTTGCGCGGCAGCGGTGGGGATTTTCTATCTTGCGCTGACGCGCTTTGCACGCGGACGCTGGTAGGGATTGCAGCCCCTTTACCGGCGGCTGCGCGGGCTACCAATCGACAAGGATGTCTTGCCATTCCGGTTCTTGCTCCCGCTGGCTTTTCTTCGCGGTCTGATCTCATCCGCAAGCGTCCATGTGTTGGTATCTGGAAGAAGTATCCAGATGACCTTCCACGCATTACGGCGCGGCCGGGACGCTGGTTCGATTGCTACTCGGCCAGACGCCGCTGCCGCTCTTCTCTTGGCGTATTCCCGAACAGCGCCCCGAACGCCGTCGAAAAATGCGAGCCCGACGAAAAGCCGCACATCAGCCCCACCTGCACGATCGAGTAATTCGTATCGAGCAGCAGCTGCCGCGCACGCGTCAACCTCAGCTCCAGGTAATAGCGTGACGGCAAACTCCCGAGATACTGCTTGAACAGCCGCTCCAGCTGGCGCCGCGACACGCCGGCCAGCTGGGCGATCTCGTCGGTGGACAGCGGCTCCTCGATGTTTGCTTCCATCAGCGTCACTGCCTCCGTCAGCTTCGGCTGCAGCGCACCAAAACGCGCCTGCAGGGCCACGCGCTGGCGCTCTTCCTTGCCGCGCACGCGGTCGACGCAGAGGATTTCCTTCACTTGCGCCTGCACGGTCGAGCCAAAAATGATCTCGATCAAGGTCAGCGCGAAATCCACGGACGCCGCCCCGCCGCAGCAGGTCAAACGTTCGCCTTCGATTTCGTAGAGGTGGGGCGTGAAGACGGCCTGGTCGGCGCGGCTGTCGGCGCCGGCGTACAGCGACCACGGCAATGCCGTGCGCACGCCGTTCAGGGCGCCGGCTTCGGCCAGCCACAGCACGCCGGCGCCCACGCCGCCCCAGAACGGTGCGGCGCGGCAGCGCTCGACCAGGGCGCGAAAATTCGCGGGTTTCAGGCCGGCCTGGGCTTCATCGGCGGCGAGCAGCACCAGGTGCCAGTGGCGCTGGGCATCGCTGGTAAATTTATCAGGGCTGCGCACGTCCACGTGCAGGCGCTCGGGGCCGAGGATTTTCGCGGCCAGGCGCAGCGGCTGGGCCAGTCCCGACCAGCTCATCGTGTCCGGCTCGCCGGCGTTGATGAGCAGCACGCGCAGCGGCTTCTCCTGCGCCAGGCGGGACAGTTCAGCTTGCGGCATTGACACAGATCGGGAGGTTGTTCACTCGGGAGCAAGCGCGGCGGATGGCCGGCGTTCGGAATTCCATTGACTGACTATCATACCGGAGATCAACAGCAGGCCGCCGAGCCAGCCCCGGGCCGTCAAGGCTTCGCCCAGCCAGAAGTAGCCGAAGAAGGCGGCGGCGGCCGGTTCGAAGGCGTACACCACCGCCGCTTCGTTGGCCGAGGTGCGCGACTGGCCCCAGGTTTGCAGCGAGATGATGGCAGCGGTGGCGACCACGCCCAGGTAGGCGAAGTTCCAGCCATGCTGGCCGAGATTGACCCACACGCCGTCGAGATAGGCGGCGCGCGCCGCGGCGTCGCCCGGGAGCTCGCGCGCCAGCAGCCAGAGCGCGGCGCACAGGCCGACCGTGGCGATCTGGGCGGCGGTGACGGTGAGCAGGCGCGTGGCGCGCCGGGTCTGCACTTCCATCACCTTGATGTACACGCCGAAGCACAGCGCGCTCATCAGGGCGAGCGAGTCGCCCGTACCCCAGGCGCCGCCGTCCCAGCAGAGGGCGGCCAGGCCGGCGATCGACATGAGCAGCGCCAGCACGATGCGGCGCTCCGGCAGGCGGCCGGCCAGCACGCCCAGCAGCGGCACCACCAGCACGTTCAGGCCGCAGATGAAGGCGTTGCGGTTCGAGCTGGTCAGGGCCAGGCCCTCGACCTGGAATGCGAAGCAAAAAAACAACAATCCGCCGAGGATGGCGCCGGCGCGCATGTCGGCCAGCTTGCCGCGCCACAGGAAGGGCGACAACAATAAGGCGGCGAGGACAAAGCGCACGAGGATGATCCAGACGGCCGAGAAATGGCCGGTCAGGTCTTTCATTGCCGGGAAGGTCGTGCCCCAGACCAGCGTAACGAGCAGCAGAGCGAAGATGCCGTGGAGATGGCGGGTCATGTCGTGGAGCGCGGGCAAAAGGCGTATGGTACGCGCCCCAGGTATAAAAGGCGAACCGTCGTGGGCTCCCGGCTGCACGCGGCTATAATCTCGCTTCATGGGGGAACGATATCCAACGAGCGTCCGCTTGCTGGCCGAATGCCTGCAGGGCTTCGAAGGGTATGCGGGTGAAGCAGTGCGCCAGTACGGTTCGACGCACGCGCAGTTCGACATGATCGCCACGCTGGGCAATACCAGCGGCATGCCCAATGCCGGCGACGCGGTGTTTCGCGCTGGATTTTCGAAGGTGGTTGCACACGGAAAGCAATTATTCGAGGATGTCAGCGATGCCGAATTCGACGCGGTCGACGGCGCACTGAAGAAACTGCGCGAACGGATACGCGGGGCAGGACGCCCCTCCTCTTCATCAACAAAATAAAAGGAATTATCTTGAAAACTTCCCTGATCGACGGAAAAAAACCCGCCCATTTCGACAAGCACATCATCGGCAACCTGCTGCTCGACGTTGCCCCGGAAGCCGAAGTGCGCGAGGAAGCCATGCTGATCGGCGTGCGCAACGAGGACGGCGAGATCTACCGCCTGATCGGCGCCACCAAGCTGAACAGCTTCATGAACGCCGTCGAGGAATTGTTCGACCTGGGCCTGGCGGACGAGCTGCAAGACACCGAAGAGCCGAAGGAAGACTGCGACGCCATTTTCAGCGAGCCTTGAAGGAAACGCTGGCGTTGCAAAAAGATACTCTGGAGCAAATAACTCCAGAGCGTGCCTGTTCGTTGGGAGTATAATTTTTCGATGGACAGACTAGACGCCCTCAAGAGCATTGCCGCCCAAGCCATTCGCGGCGAACTCAGTTTCCCGACGAATGTCGACGCCACGCTCAAGCTGCAGCGTGCGTTGAGCGACCCTGATTGCCACGCCGACGTGGCAGCGCGCCTGGTGCAAGCCGAGCCGCTGCTGGCTGCGCGCACCGTGGCGATCGCCAACTCGGTCACCTACAACCGCGCCGGCAACGACGTGACCAACGTGCGCGCCGCCGTGCAGCGCGTGGGTTTCCGTACGCTCGGTGCGCTGGCGGCGTCGGTGATCGTGCGCCAGCTGAGCAGCGAGATCAGCGATCCGATCCTGCGTGCCAAGGCCGATCAACTGTGGCGCCACTCGGCCCACGTGGCTGCGCTGGCCCAGGTGATCGCGCGCCGGGTGTCGTTTGTCGACCCCGAAACGGCGATGTTTGCCGGCATCGTGCACGAAGTGGGCGGGTTCTACCTGCTGTCGCGGGCGCACGCGTTCCCCGGCCTGCTGGACGGCGGCGCCGAGGATTGGCTCGAGCATGGCGAAGTGGCGATCGGCCGCGGCGTGCTGCTCAAGCTGGGCGTACCGGCGCCGGTGATGGGCGCGATCGAGGCCATGTGGAACGGCATGCGCGCGCTGCCGCCGGAGACCCTGGGCGATACCTTGCTGCTGGCAAACGATTTGTCGCCAGAGCACTCGCCCTTGCTGGAACGGCCGGGTGCGACCAGTGCGCAGTCGGCGGCCACCATTGATTTTGCGGTCGGTGACGGGACCTTGGCGCGGATCATGGAAGAGTCGGCGGAAGAGGTGCAGAGCCTGACGTCGGCGTTGTTGTAGGTTTTGGGGTTTTAGAACCGTACGCAACAGGCAACGGCCCCAATAACATCCGCATCCTGCCCGCAACAAATCCACAACACAAAAAAAACGCCCACTCCAAAGAGCGGGCAAAGTCCAAAACTAGGGATGTCCTGAAAGAGACAGCTCCACTATAGTTCCCGGTACCCGCACACTCTGTGCGCCACTTCACATTCATGTAACATTTTCTACTAGTTGCCGCGTCAGCCGAGCGGGCAAAAAAAAACCCGCTCCAAACGGAGCGGGTGAAGTCCAAAACTAGGGATGTCCTGAAAGAGACAGGTTCACTATACGGTTCGCCCCTGCCCTTCCTCTGTGCGTTAACTCACACAACACCAGGAAATGTCACATATCGGCAAGTTCCCTGTAAAAATCGAGGTGCAGAAATCTTCCACTGATAAAAAAAGCCGCCACGGCATCAACCGTGGCGGCTTCTTTGTATGAACCGGATCGATTACACCACGGCGCCGTCGGTCTCGTCTTTTTCCTTGACCGGCTTGATCAGGTCTTCGCGCTTGACGCCGAACCACATCGCCAGCGCGGCGGCCACGAACACCGACGAGTAGATACCGAAGCAGATACCGATCGTCAGCGCCATCGCGAAGTAATGCAGCGACGGACCGCCGAAGAACAGCATCGAGAGCACCATCATCTGGGTCGAGGCGTGGGTGATGATGGTCCGCGAGATGGTGCTGGTGATCGCGTGGTCGATGACCTCGGTCACGCTCATCTTGCGCTGCTTGCGGAAGGTTTCGCGGATCCGGTCGAAGATGACGACAGATTCGTTCACCGAGTAGCCCAGCACCGCCAGGATCGCCGCCAGCACCGTCAGCGAGAATTCCCACTGGAAGAAGGCGAAGAAGCCCAGGATGATGACCACGTCGTGCAGGTTCGCCAGGATCGCGGCCACGGCGAATTTCCATTCGAAGCGAATTGCCAGGTAGATCACCACGCCGACCACGACCATGATCAGGGCGTGCAGGCCGGATTCGGCCAGCTCGTCGCCCACCTGCGGGCCGACGAAGTCGACGCGCTGCAGGCTCACCACCTCGGCGCCGGCGGCATTCGCGCAGCTGGTGCGCTCGATCTGCTGGCCCTTTTCCGTCACGCTGATCTGTTTCGGGGCGCCGCCTTCCGAGGCGCACACCGCCTTGAAGGCTTCGCCCGATACGGTCGAGCCGACCGCGGTCTTCACCGGCGGCAGGCGCAGCATGATGTCCTGGGCGGTGCCGAAGCTCGCCACTTCCGGCGCTTCATGGCCGATCGAGCGCAGGGTGGCGCGGATCTTTTCCTGGTCGGCCGCATGCGGGTAGCGCAGCTCCATCACGGTGCCGCCGGTGAATTCCACCGAGAAGTGCAGCGGCTTGGTGATCAGGAAGAACACGGCAGCCACGAAGGTCAGCGCCGAAATCGCGTTGAAGATCAACGCGTGGCGCATGAACGGGATGTCCCGCTTGATTTTGAAAAATTCCATGACAGTTCCTTGTCCTTATTTCTTTTCAGCAGGCAGGCCCGGCGTCCAGACGGTGCCGACCGACAGCTTGGTCACTTTCTTGCCGCGGCGGCCGTACCACAGGTTCACGAAGCCGCGCGAAACGAACACGGCCGAGAACATCGAGGTCAGGATGCCCAGAGTGTGCACCACGGCAAAGCCGCGCACTGCACCGGTACCGAAGATCAGCAGCGCCAGGCCGACGATCAGGGTGGTCACGTTGGAGTCGAAAATCGTGTCCCAGGCGTGGCTGAAACCATGCGTGATCGCCTGTTGCGGCGTGGCGCCGGCACGCAGTTCTTCGCGGATACGCTCGTTGATCAGCACGTTGGCGTCAATCGCCATACCGAGGGCCAGCGCGATTGCCGCGATACCCGGCAGGGTCAGCGTTGCCTGCAGCATCGACAGCAGGGCCAGCAGGAACAGCACGTTGGCGGCCAGCGCCACGGCGCTGAAGACACCGAACATGTGGTAATAGATGATCATGAAGACGGCAATCGCCACGAAGCCCCACAGGGTCGAGTGCAGGCCGCGCGAAATGTTCTCGGCGCCCAGCTGCGGGCCGACCACGCGTTCTTCGATGAATTCCATCGGCGCCGACAGCGCGCCCGAGCGCAGCAGCAGGGCCAGCTCGTTGGCTTCCTGGGCGTTGCCGATGCCGGTGATCTGGAAGGTGGAACCAAGTTCGCTCTGGATGGTCGGGGCCGACGGCACGGTGTACTTGCCCTTTTCCTTGAGCAGGATCGCCATGCGCTTGCCGACGTTTTCGCGGGTCACCAGGCGGATCTTGCGGCCGCCGTCGCCGTTCAGGTCGACCGAGACGGCCGGCTGCTGGTTCGAGTCGAAGCTGGCGACCGCGCCGGTGATGTAGTCGCCGGTCAGGATGATGTCTTTCGACACCACGACCGGGGAGCCGCGGCCTTCGGTGAACAGCTCCGAGTTCAGCGGGATCGTGCTCGTCAGTTCCGTGCCCGGGGTCACGCTGTTGTCGACCAGGCGCAGTTCCAGGGTGGCGGTGCGGCCGATCAGGTCTTTCGCACGGGCCACGTCTTGCACGCCTGGCAATTGCACGATGATGCGGTCGGCGCCCTGGCGCTGGATGACCGGCTCGGTCACGCCGAGTTCGTTGATCCGCTTCGACAGGGTCGAGATGTTCTGGTTGACGCCTTCTTCCACGATGCGCTTGAGTGCATCGGCCTTCATGGTGGCGATCAGCTTCAGGTCGGTGCCGTCGGCGGCGTCGGCCAGCGTCAGGTCGGGCATCTGCTTGGTCAGCACGGTGCGCGCGGCAGTACGGGTCTGCTCGTCGCGGAAGTTCACTTCGATGGCGTTGCCGTTGCGCTCGATGCCGGCGTGGCGCACGTTGGCGTCGCGCAGGATGCTGCGGACACTGGTCTGGGTGCTCTTGATGCGGGTTTCGAGCACCTCTTTCGAGTTGACTTGCAGCAAGAAGTGGACGCCGCCGCGCAAATCGAGGCCGAGGTTCATCGGCAGCGCGCGCAGGGACTGCATCCAGGCAGGGGTGTTCTTCACCAGGTTGACGGTGACGATGTAATCGGGGTCGGCCTGGTCGCGGTTCAGTTGGCGCTCCAGCGCGAGCTTGGCCTTGAACTGGGCGTCGGTGGTGTCGAAGCGGGCGCGCACGGCGGTCGAGTTGCCGCTGCCGTCGAGCGTGACCTGGTTGGCCGGAACACCTTCGCGTTTCAGCACGTCGGCGATCTGCGCCGAGGTGTCGCTCGTGATCTTGACCGCGGTTTTACCGGTCGTCACTTGCAGCGCCGGCGATTCGCCGAAGTAATTGGGCGCCGTGTACAGCGCGCCCAGCAGGAGCGCGACAGCGATCAGTATGTATTTCCAGAGCGGATAGCGATTCATGATGTTCCAGCGTTCTATGTTGAGCGGCGTGCGGCCCCCGCTTGCAAGGGCCGCAGCGCTTGGCTTACAGGGACTTCAGGGTGCCCTTCGGCAGCAGCGTGGTGACGGCGTTCTTCTGCACGATCATCTCGGTGCCGGCAGCGATTTCCAGGGTGACGTAGGCGTCTTTCACTTGCACGACGCGGCCCAGGATGCCGCCGGCGGTGACCACTTCGTCGCCCTTGGCCAGCGCGTCCATCATCGCCTTGGCTTCTTTCTGGCGCTTCTGCTGCGGGCGAATCATCAGGAAGTACATGACCACGAACATGATCAGGATCGGCGAATAGCCGAGCAGACTGCTCATCATGTCTGGATTGGCAGCGGCCGCGGTTTGCGCGTAAGCGTTGGAAATGAACACAAGGACTCCGATTATGAGATAAAAAAAACAGCGCTGTATTCTAGCACCGGCGCACTGGCAGCGGCCATTCCGCCGCATGTGGGGTTGGCTGTAAAAAATGCAAGTAGGAAATTCACAACAGCGACCCGGGGAGTGACCCGGTCACCATGTGGTTTTGTAGGGTGGGCATGCGTGCCCACGCGGTCGTACCCATGCGCACCCTGCAGGGCGTGCTCGCATCGTTCGATTGATCATGCGGGTACAGCGTGGCTGTAGGGCTGGCTAAATGTTAGCACGACGAATGCCTATCCTGCTGAAAGTGGGTGCTTACACTCAGCGGTCGCCAGCGAAAAATATCCGCCCCGGTTATCATCCCCGTCCCGCGCCGCCAAGCTCAACGGCCGCGCCCGACCAGCTCATTTTTCGCAAAAGAACCCACCTTATGTCAGCACTCTTCACCCCCTACACGCTCAAGGGCGTTACCCTGCGCAACCGCATCGCGGTGCCGCCGATGTGCCAATACAGCGCCACCGACGGCTACACCAACGAATGGCACACCACCCACTATGAAAGCATCGCCCGCGGCGGCGCCGGACTGGTGATCGTGGAAGCCACCGGCGTCTCGCCGGAAGGCCGCATCACCCCGGGCTGCCTGGGCCTGTGGTCCGACGAGCACGTACCGGGCCTGGCGCGCATCGCCGCCGGCATCAAGGCGGGCGGCGCCGTCGCCGGCATCCAGATCGGCCACGCCGGCCGCAAGGCCAGCGCCCAGCGTCCATGGGAAGGCGACGACCACATCCCGACGACCGACCCGCGCAGCTGGGAAACCATCTCCCCGTCCGCCGTCGCCTTTGGCGCCAACCTGCCGCAGGTGCCAAAAGAGATGACGCTTGCCGACATCGAGCGCGTGAAGGCCGACTTCGTCGCCGCCACCCGCCGCGCCCTGGAAGCCGGCTTCGAGTGGCTGGAACTGCACTTCGCCCACGGCTACCTCGGCCAGAGCTTCTTCTCGGTGCACGCCAACAAGCGTACCGACGCATACGGCGGCGACTTCGCCGGCCGCAGCCGCTTCCTGCTCGAGACCCTGGCCGCCGTGCGCGCTGTCTGGCCCGAGCACCTGCCGCTGACGGCCCGCTTTGGCGTGATCGAATTCGACGGCCGCGACGAAGAGACGCTCAATGAGTCGATCGAACTCACGCGCCAGTTCCGCGCCGCCGGCCTGGACATGCTGAACGTCAGCGTCGGCTTCTCGACGCCGGATGCGAGCATCCCCTGGGCCACCGGCTTCCTGGCGCCGATCGCCGAGCGCGTCAAGCGCGAAGCCGGGCTGCCGGTGGCGTCCTCGTGGAACATCGATTCGCCGGCGGTGGCCGAGCGCGTGGTGACCGAGGGCCAGATGGACCTGGTGATGATCGGCCGCGCGCACCTGGGCAATCCGCATTACGCCTACGCGGCGGCCAAGGCGCTGGGCGTGGACAAACCGTCGTGGACGCTGCCGGCGCCATATGCGCACTGGCTGGAGCGTTATCGCGCGGCGGATTGATTCGTCGGGATGGAATGGAAAACGCGGCTTGAGGGCCGCGTTTTTTTATGGGTTGCGTGGGTATGCGAGCGTGCGTTGACGCGTGGGCACAGGAGCGCCCACGCGGTCAACAGGCGCAAGCATAGCGCCAACATACCCACGCGCAGCCACTCAGCTGTTACACCCCGCGGCTACGATCCGCCGCAAACTTCAACCGGAACGCATGGAACCCATCCGCATCGATCGCATCGCGCATCTCCTGCATCAGGTTCAGGTAGTAGTGCAGATTATGGATCGTGTTCAGGCGCGCCCCCAAAATCTCGTTCGAGCGGTGCAGGTGGTGCAGGTAGGCGCGCGAGAAGTTCTTGCAGCAGTAGCAGTCGCAGGACTCGTCCAGCGGCCCCATGTCTTCCTTGTAGCGCGCGTTCTTGATCTTCACGTCGCCAAAGCGCGTGAACAGCCAGCCGTTGCGCGCGTTCCGGGTCGGCATCACGCAGTCGAACATGTCGACGCCGTTCGCCACGCCGTCCACCAGGTCTTCCGGCGTACCGACGCCCATCAAATAGTGCGGCTTGTTCTCGGGCAGGCGCGGGCCGACGTGGGCCAGGATGCGCTGCATGTCTTCCTTCGGCTCGCCCACCGACAGGCCGCCGATCGCCAGGCCCGGGAAGTCGATGTCTTCCAGGCCGGCCAGCGATTCGTCGCGCAGGTGCTCGTACATGCCGCCCTGGACGATGCCGAACAGCGCGTTCGGATTGCCGCCGCCGGTGAATTCGTTCATCGAGCGCTGGGCCCAGCGCAGCGACATGCGCATCGACTTCGCCGCTTCCTCGGCGGTGGCCGCGCGGCCGTCGATCTCGTAGGGCGTGCACTCGTCGAACTGCATCACGATGTCCGAGTTCAGCGCGCGCTGGATCTGCATCGACACTTCCGGCGACAGGAACTTGCGCGAACCGTCGATCGGCGAAGCAAAGGTGACGCCGTCTTCGGTGATCTTGCGCATCGCGCCCAGCGAAAACACCTGGAAGCCGCCCGAGTCGGTCAAGATCGGCTTGTCCCAGCCCATGAAGCCATGCAGGCCGCCAAACTTGTTGAATACCTCGACACCCGGGCGCAGCCACAGGTGGAAGGTGTTACCGAGGATGATCTGCGAGCCCACGGTCTTGAGTTCGGTCGGGTCCATCGCCTTGACCGAGCCATAGGTCCCGACCGGCATGAAGATCGGGGTTTCGATGGTGCCGTGATTGAGTTTCAAACGGCCGCGGCGCGCATGCGACAGGCCGCTGGTGTCTTTCTTCAGGAGCGTAAATTCGAGCATCGTTGCCTTAGCGTGATTGGGTAGTCAGCAGCATGGCGTCGCCATAGCTGAAGAAGCGGTATTCGTTGGCGATGGCGTGCGCGTAGGCCTTGCGGATCGCGGCGTAGCCGGCAAAGGCCGACACCAGCATCAGCAGGGTCGACTTCGGCAAGTGGAAGTTGGTGATCAGGCGCGTCACGGTCTTGAAGGTGTAGCCGGGCGTGATGAACAGCGCGGTGTCGGCGCTGCCGGCCACCAGTTCTCCGCTCTGCGAGGCCGATTCCAGCGCGCGCAGGCTGGTGGTGCCGACCGCCACCACGTCGCGGCCGGCAGCCTTGGCGGCGCGCACCGCGTCCACCGTCTCCTGCGCGATGGTGTACCACTCGGTGTGCATCTGGTGCGCGGACAGGTCTTCCACGCGCACCGGCTGGAAGGTGCCGGCGCCCACGTGCAGGGTCACATACGCGAAGTTGATGCCCTTGGCGGCCAGCTTGTCCAGCAGCGGCTGGTCGAAGTGCAGGCCGGCGGTCGGCGCGGCGACGGCGCCCGGCTCCTTCGAGTACACGGTCTGGTAGCGCTGCTCGTCGAACTCGTCGGCGTTGTGCTCGATGTAGGGCGGCAGCGGCAGGCGGCCGTGGGCCTCGATCAGTTCGAAGACGTCGCCTTCGAAATGCAGGGTGAAGAATTCGCCGGCGCGCTCGCCGGTGGTCACGTCGAAGGCATCGGCCAGGCGGATGCGGTTGCCGGGCTTGGGCGACTTGGAGGCGCGCACCTGGGCCAGCACGGTGCGGCTGTCCAGCACGCGCTCGACCAGCACTTCCACCTGGCCGCCGGTCTCCTTGACGCCGAAGAAGCGGGCTTTCAGCACGCGGGTGTTGTTCATCACCAGCAGGTCGCCAGCTTGCAGCTGGTCGAGGATGCCGGCGAAATGGCGATCGGTGATCTGCTCGCCATCGAGCTGCAAGAGGCGCGAGGCGCTGCGGTCGGGCAGCGGCAGCTGGGCGATGCGCTCGGGCGGCAAGTCAAAATCGAAATCGGAAAGCGAGTACATTCTGTTCATTTCTGTGAAAATGGGGGCTGGCAGCTTTACAATACGGGCTGCAGCGCGTGCGGCGAACCCTCTATTTTACGTCAGCCCGCGCCAAATTGCCGCAGATATGCCACCGCCAAAACCCACTTCCGCCCCGAAAACCACAGAAAGCAAGCTCGCCCGCCTTGGCCTGCGCACCGACATGGACCTGGTGCTGCACCTGCCCATGCGCTACGAGGACGAGACAAGAATCGTGTCGATACGCGAGGCCTGCCTGCGCGGCGGCCATGTGTCGCAGATCGAGGGCGTGGTCACGAAAAACGAGATCAGCTTCAAGCCGCGGCGCCAGCTGCTGGTGACGATCGCCGACGAATCCGGCGACATCCTGCTGCGCTTCATGAACTTCTACGGCAGCCAGGTCAAGCAACTGGCCGAAGGCGTGCGCGTGCGTGCCCGCACCGAAGTCAAGCACGGCTTCTTCGGCGCCGAGATGGTCCACCCCACGTACAAAGTGGTCAACGAAGGCGCGCCGCTGCCCTCGTCGCTGACGCCCGTCTACCCGTCGGGCGAGGGCCTGTCGCAGCCGATCCTGCGGCGCGCGATCGGCGACGCCATGAAGCGGGTCGACTGGGCCGACACCGTGCCGCCGGCGATCCGGCGCCAGATGGGGCTGGGCGACTTCGAGCCCTCGGTGCGGCTGCTGCACTACCCGCCGACCGACGCCGACGAATACGCGCTGATGGAAAAATCCCATCCGGCCTGGACGCGCATGAAGTTCGACGAGCTGCTGGCCCAGCAGCTGTCCTTGAAGCGCGCCCAGCGCGCCCGCCGCGACAAGGGCGCACCGACGCTGCGCACGGTGGGCGCGCTGTCGAAGGCCTTCCTGCAGGCCCTGCCCTTCAAGCTGACGAATGCGCAGGCGCGCGTGGTGAAGGAGATCAGCGCCGACCTGCGCGAGGGCTACCCGATGCAGCGCCTGCTGCAGGGCGACGTCGGCAGCGGCAAGACCGTGGTCGCCGCGCTGGCGGCCGCGCAGGCCATCGACTCCGGCTACCAGGCCGCGCTGATGGCGCCGACCGAGATCCTGGCCGAGCAGCACTTCCGCAAGATCGCCGCCTGGATGGAGCCGCTCGGCGTGAAGGTGGCCTGGCTGACCGGCAGCCTGAAGAAAAAAGAAAAGGCGGCGGCCAGCGAGATGGCGGAGACCGGCGAAGCGCACCTCGTGATCGGCACCCACGCGCTGATCCAGGACTCGGTGCAGTTCGCAAAGCTTGGCCTGGTGCTGGTCGACGAGCAGCACCGCTTCGGCGTCGGCCAGCGCCTGACCTTGCGTAACAAGGGCAGCGACGGCCTGGTGCCGCACCAACTCATGATGTCGGCCACGCCGATCCCGCGCACGCTGGCCATGACCTACTATGCCGACCTGGAAGTATCGGTCATCGACGAGCTGCCGCCGGGCCGCACGCCGATCGTCACGCGCGCCATCGACCAGAACCGGCGCGACGAAGTGATCGAGCGCGTGCATGCCGCCGCTTTGGAGGGGCGCCAGGCCTACTGGGTCTGTCCGCTCATCGAAGAGTCGGAAGCGCTGCAGCTGCAGACGGCCACCGAAACCTACGAGACCCTGGCCGAGGCCCTGCCCGATCTGCAGGTGGGCCTGGTGCACGGGCGCCTGAAGCCGGCCGAGAAGCAGGTGATCATGGACGCTTTTTCCGCCGGCGCGATCCACGTGCTGGTGGCGACCACCGTGATCGAGGTCGGCGTGGACGTGCCGAACGCCTCGCTGATGGTGATCGAGCATGCCGAGCGTTTTGGTTTGTCGCAGCTGCACCAGTTGCGTGGACGCGTGGGCCGCGGTTCGGCGGCCAGCGTCTGCCTGCTGCTGTATCAAAGTCCGCTCGGCCAGGTGGCCAAGCAGCGCCTGCTGACGATGCGCGAGACCACCGACGGCTTCGAGATCGCCCGGCGCGACCTGGAAATCCGCGGCCCCGGCGAGTTCCTGGGCGCCCGCCAGTCGGGCCAGGCCATGCTGCGCTTCGCCGACCTGGAAACCGACCAGTGGCTGGTCGAACACGCCCGCGACATCGCCGCCAGCCTGCTCGAAGACGCCACCCCCGCCAGCATCGCCATCGTCGACGCCCACCTCGCCCGCTGGCTCGGCGGCCGCGAAGAATTCCTCAAAGTCTGATCCAACGGGAGTGGCTGGACGCCTTTTTTTTGTGCAGATGTGACAATTCGATAGACATTTGGGCCCTGTTTGGCGTTACCTTTGCGCGCTATCCCGATAACAACAACAGGACTCGGCCATGCCTTTTCTCGGTCTCGGACTTCACATCATCGTCGCGCTCTTCTTCGCGGTCCACGCGGTGCGCACCGGGCGCCAGCTGTACTGGCTGCTGATACTCTTTTCCTTTCCCCTGCTCGGCAGCATCGTCTACTTCGCCGTCGTCTTCCTGCCGCACTCGCAGATCGAGCGCCAGGCGCGCCTGGCTGGGCGGGCGATCGGCCGTACCCTCGATCCGGGCCGCGAAGTGCGGGAAGCGCAAGCCGACTTCGACCTGACGCCGACCGCCTACAACCAGATGCGCCTGGCGGGCGCCCTGCTCGACAATGGCCAGAGCGCGCAAGCCGTGGCGCAGTACGACGCCTGCCTGCAGGGACCGTTCGCCGGCGACCCGGAAGTCATCTTCGGCGCCGCGCGCGCCAGGCTGGCGAACGGGCAGGCGGAGGCGGCCCTGGCGCTGCTGGCGCCGTTGCAGGCCAGGCAGGCGGGCTTCCGCGCGGAAGAAGTCGGCCTCGCGCTGGGGCGTGCCTATGCGGGCTGCGGCCGGCAGGATGAAGCGGGCGCGCAGTTCGAAAGTGTGGTGGCGCGCTTCGGCGGGATCGAGGCGCGGGTGGAGCTGGCGTTGTGGGCGCTGGCGAACGGCAAGGCCGGCGTGGCCGAGCGCGAACAGCAGGACATCGCGCACGCGCGCAGGCACATGACCAAGTACACGCGCAGCTTGCACCAGGAGTTGTTCAAGCGGCTGGATGTGGCGATGGCGGGGAAACGCGGGTGATTCCGTAGTCACTCACCGCATGGTGGGTTCGAGAACCCACCTTCCGCCCTACGTGCTGATCGCTGTCGTGAACGTCAACCGGTTCCCGAACGGGTCCTTGACCGACATGTCCCGCGTCCCCCACGGCATCGTCTCGATGCCTGGCCTGGCATGCCCATATTCCCTGGCCGCCAGCTCGGCATGCAGGGCATCGATATCGCCGACCGCGATGCGCAGGGCCGCGCCGGGACAGCAGTCGCCATGGTGCTCGCTCAGGTGCAGCACGCAGCCATCGCGCGAAACCTGCAGGTACAGCGGCAATCCAGGCTCGAAGCGGTGCTCCCAGTCGACCTGGAAGCCGAGGAAGCCCACGTAGAATTCGCGCGCCTTCGCTTCGTCGAAGATGCGCAGGATCGGGGTGACGGGGCCCAGCATCATGGCGCCTCCGCCAGGTCGGCCGCGTAGGCCACGCCGACCTGGCGCCGGATCTCGTCCATCACCCGCATCAGCGCCAGCGTCTCGTCGTGCGTCATGCCGGGGCTTTCGGCCAGCCCGGCGCGCCAGCAGCGCTGGGCCTCGATGACCTCGTGCACGTAGCCATTGCCGAGATAGGGCGTATCGACCGTGCGCGTGCCGTCTTCCAGCGCCACCGTCACCGAGCGCGCGCGGTGGAACATGGTGTTCATGCGTACGTGCCCGCGCGTGCCCGACACGGTCAGTTCGCCCGGCGTGCGCGCCAGGAACGAGCAGCTGCACACCGACATGCCGCCGCCTGCGTGGCGCAGCGTGAAGCCGGTCTGGACGTCGACGCCGGTCGGCCCCAGCTGCGCCTCCGCTTTGACCTCTCGCACCGGCCCGAGCAGGCTGGCCGCGATCGACAGCGGGTAGATGCCCAGGTCGAGCAGCGCGCCGCCGCCCAGCGCCGCGTTGAACACGCGGTGCTCGGGACCGAAGCTGGCGGTGAAGCCGAAGTCGGCCACCACCTGGCTGACTTCACCGATCTCGCCGGAAGCGATGATGCGCTTGACCTCGGCCAGCGCCGGCAGGAAGCGCGTCCACATCGCCTCCATCAGGAACAGCTTTTTGGCACGCGCCAGCGCGATCACCTGTTCGGCCTCGCGCGCATTCACCGTGAACGCCTTTTCGACCAGCGCGCCCTTGCCCGCCTCCAGCACCAGCAGCGCATTCGCCGCGTGCTGCGGGTGCGGCGTGGCGATGTAGACCAGGTCGATGTCGCCGGCCGCAGCCAGGGCCTCGTACGAACCATAGGCCGCGCCGGCGCCGAATTCGCCGGCAAACGCATCGGCCTTGTCCTGGCTGCGCGAGGCCACGCCGGCCAGCACGGCATCGGGCACGTCGCCCAGCGCGGTGGCAAAGGCGCGCGCGATCTTGCCGGTGCCGAGGATGCCCCAGCGGACGGGTTGGGTCATGTCAGGTTCTCCGTTTTGGCCGGAACACGCCGGCGTCTGCATAAAAAGCCGCGTCCTGCTGCGGCCACCAGCCCGGCACGCCCAGCACCGGCAGCGGTGTGAAGCTTGACGTGGCCAGGGGCCCCTGCGCCAGTTCGGCGGCCACGCGGGCATCGATCCAGGCGCGCTGCTCGCCGGCCGATAGCGCGAAATACGCGTCGTCGGCAAACACCACGCGCGTATGCGCCGTGATCGCCTTGCGCGGCGCCACCAGCTTTTCCATCAGCGCGTGGCCGAACAGCCAGACCTGGGCGTCGGGGCCGAACATCGCGCGCTTCTCGAACAGCGCCGCATCCCAGCAGTGGGCGCGCAGTTCGTCGACCAGCGCCCGGCCCGCACGCGATGCGCGTACCAGCAGCAGGGCCGCGTTCTCGTCGAAGATGGTGGCGGCGTCGCGCGCCGCCCCGCGCGACTGCCCGACCCCGCCGGCCGCCGCGATCTGCGCCGCCTGCAAGGCGTTCAGCTGGCGCTTGATGAGGGGGAAGGTCTGCCACACGAGGCCATTGAAGAAGTCATGCAGGTTGTCGCGCGTGGGCACGCCACCGGTGGCGCTGATGAACGCCTCGTAAGCCGTCCCGTCGGGCAGCGCTTCCTGCGGCACGAAGCTGATCGGCAAATCGCGGTGGTTGAGCAGGCCGAGGCGGGCCGCATTCCGGGTAAAAGCGGCGCTGAAATCATCGCCTTCGATGCCGAGGCCCTCGAAGGCGGGACGGACGGCGTCGTACCAGGGACGCGACCAGTCGATCTGCGCCAGCATGCTCAAGCCTGGACCATCTTCCAGCCCATGCTTTCGCCGGCGTTCAGCGGTACCAGCCGGTCTTCGCCCATCGGCACCGTATCCGGAATGGTCCAGTCTTCGCGCACCAGGGTGATGCTGCCCTCGTTGCGCGGCAGGCCGTAGAAGGCCGGGCCGTTGAAGCTGGCGAAGGCTTCGAGTTTATCCAGCGCGCCGGCATCGGCAAAGGCTTGCGTGTACAGCTCCATCGCGTGCAGCGCGGTGTAGCAGCCGGCGCAGCCGCAGCTGGACTCCTTGGCGCCGATGGCGTGCGGCGCCGAGTCGGTCCCGAGGAAGAAGCGCTCGTCGCCGCTGGTGGCGGCCGTCACCAGCGCCAGGCGGTGTTCCTCGCGCTTGAGCACAGGCAGGCAGTAATAGTGCGGGCGAATGCCGCCGCGGAAGATCTCGTTGCGGTTGTACAGCAGGTGGTGGGCGGTGATGGTCGCCGCGATCGGGCCTTCGGCCTCGGCCACGTACTGGGCCGCGTCCCTGGTGGTGATGTGCTCGAAGACGATGTTCAGGGCCGGCAGGTCGCGCCGCAGCGGACGCATTACGCGCTCGATGAACACGGCCTCGCGGTCGAACAGGTCGATGTCGTGGTCGGTCACCTCGCCGTGCACCAGCAACGGCATGCCGACTTCCTGCATCACTTCCAGGGTCTTGTAGCACTTTTTCAGGTCGGTGACGCCGGCCGCCGAATTCGTGGTGGCGCCCGCCGGGTAGAGTTTCACGGCGTGGATGAAACCGGTGTCCTGGGCGCGGCGGATCTCGTCCGGGTCGGTGTTGTCGGTCAGGTAGAGCGTCATCAGCGGCTCGAACGTGACGTCTTCCGGCAGCGCGGCCAGGATGCGCTCGCGGTAGGCTGCCGCGTCGGCGGCGGTGGTGACCGGCGGCTTCAGGTTCGGCATCACGATCGCACGCGCGAACTGGCGCGCGGTATGCGGCAGCACGCTGGCCAGCGCCGCGCCGTCGCGCAGGTGCAGGTGCCAGTCGTCGGGGCGGGTGATGGTGATGGATTGCGGGATCTCGATGGTGGACATGGCGGCTCTCGGAATGCGGACGGCGGTATTTTACCTGTATGAAGGATGCAGAGCGCGCTTGCGTCCTGATGTCACCCGTGCGAGACTGCATCGCAATTGCAATGCACGGAGACGCACATGAAAACCTCGACCATTCCTTCGTTACGTGTCAAACCGGAACTACGGTTAGCAGCTGAAAACGTCCTCCAGGAAGGAGAAAGCCTGTCGAGTTTCGTCGAGCAGTCCTTGCGCCGGAATATCCAACACAGGAAAGCCCAGCAGGAATTCATTGCGCGCGGCCTGGCGTCGGCGGCGCAAGCCGAGCGTACGGGTGAATATGTCGATGCCGACGATGTCTTGCGCGAGCTGGACGTCATGCTCGAAGACGCGGCGACAGCACAAGAATGAGCTTCAAGGTCCGCTATACCAGGGCGGCGCGCGAAGACCTGCATCAGTTGCATGCGTATCAGCTGCGGCACAGCCTGCAGTCTGCCCGGCGGGCGCGCGACACGATCGCGAAAGGTACTGAGGTATTGAAGGAGTTTTCCTTCACCTGCAGAAAGGCGGACGCGGACAATCCTTTCCTTCGCGAGCTCGTCATTCCTTTCGGTAGCGCGGGCTATGTGGCCTTGTTCAAGATCGACGACAAGGAAACGGTGACGATCCTCGCCGTGCGCCATCAGCGCGAGGATGATTATCTATAAGCGATGATCCGTGAACGGTCTCGCGTGGATGGATCTTCGCCCCGCTATTTGCCGGCCTTCTCGATTTCGAACATGTTTACGACAGTAGATTCGGCTTCCTGGGCGTGCTTGACAGCACTAACGGTGCCTAGGATACTGCGGAACTTGCCAAGATACTCAGAACGCATTCCGTTCGCACGCAGAACCACCCCATTTTGCCCCAGCCTCGCCGGCGCCAGGACCACGAATTCCGGCGCGCGCGGGATAGAACACAGGCCGACCACAGGAAGCACATGAACAACCGAAACCGTCTCACTACCTATATCCTGATCGCCCTCGTGCTAGGGGTCATCGTCGGCTACTTCGTCAACGCCAATACGGCCAACCCGCAAGGCTTCGCCGACACGATGTCGCTGGTGACGACCCTGTTCCTGCGCTTGATCAAGATGATCATCGCGCCGCTGGTCTTCGCGACCCTGGTGGTGGGCATCGCCAAGATGGGCGACGCCAAGGAAGTCGGCCGCATCGGCGCCAAGGCGCTGGGCTGGTTCATCATCGCTTCGATCCTGTCGCTGTCGCTGGGCCTGGTGCTGGTGAACCTGTTCCGTCCGGGCGACGCCATGGCGCTCTCCGGCCACCTGCCGGCGATCGGCACCGATTCCGGCGTCACCGCCACCGGCCTGACCATGAAGGACTTCATCACCCACCTGGTGCCGGTGTCGATCGCGGACGGCATGGCCAAGAACGAAATCCTGCAGATCGTCGTGTTCTCGGTGTTCTTCGGTATCGCCGCGGCCGCCGTCGGCGCGCGCGCCAACCCGATGATCGAGGCCATCGACGGCCTCGCCCACGTGATGCTGAAAGTGACCAGCTATGTGATGAACTTCGCGCCGGTCGCGGTGTTCGCGGCGGTGGCCGGCATCGTCGCCAAGAGCGGCCTGTCGGTGCTGCAGACCTATGGCGTATTCATGGCCGAGTTCTACCTCGGGATCATCCTGCTGCTGCTGGCCCTGGTGGGCATCGGCGGCCTGTTCCTCGGCAAGCGCGTGCTGCGCCTGGTGGCCGAGCTGCGCGGCCCGGCCCTGCTGGCCTTCTCCACCGCGTCGTCGGAAGCGGCCTTCCCGAAAACCCTGGAAGGCCTGGAGCGCTTCGGCGTGAAGAACCGCCTGGCCGCCTTCGTGCTGCCGGTCGGTTACTCGTTCAACCTCGACGGCTCGATGATGTACTGCACCTTCGCCACCGTCTTCATCGCCCAGGCCTACGGCATCGAGATGCCGCTCGGCACCCAGCTGATGATGATGCTGGTGCTGATGGTCACCTCGAAAGGCATCGCCGGCGTGCCGCGCGCCTCGCTGGTGGTGATCGCCGCCACCCTCGGCCAGTTCAACATCCCGGAAGCGGGCCTGCTGCTCCTGCTGGGCATCGACCACTTCCTCGACATGGCGCGCTCGGGCACCAACGTGATCGGCAACGGCATCGCCACCGCCGTCGTCGCCAAGTGGGAGGGCGAGCTGGGCGAGTCGGTACCGCACAAGGACGTGGCCACCTCGCCGCTGCGCTGATCGTGCATGGAGAGACACCGGGGCCTTCCAGCAATGGAAGGCCTTTTTTTATAAAAACGCGATGGAGGAGAACACATGAAACAGCTGGTCGCAGCGGGTTTGCTGCTTTCCCTGAACGGCGCCCACGCCGCCACCCAGACGGTCGACTGCGGCCGCCTGCTCGACGTGAAGAGCGGTACCTGGCGCGAGCGCGTCAGCATCGTGATCGAGGACGGCACCGTGAAGTCGGTGGAGCCGATGGCTTCCACGCCCGCATCGGCTTCCGCATCTGCGTCCACCACGGGCCGCATTGATTTGTCCGGCAAATCCTGCCTGCCCGGCCTGATCGACATGCACGTCCACCTGACGAGCGAGACCCAGCCTGTGGTCGACGCCTACCGCGACCGCCTCACCGCCGACCCGGCCGACCTGGCCTACCGTTCGGTGAAGTACGCCGAGCGCACCCTGATGGCCGGCTTCACCACCGTGCGCGACCTGGGCGCCGAGCAGGCCCTGAACGTGTCGCTCAAGCGCGCGATCGCCGCCGGCGCGATTCCGGGGCCGCGCATGTTCACGGCCGGGAAGTCGATCGCCACCGCCGGCGGCCATGCCGACCCGACCAACAATTTGTCGCACTTCCTGAGCCACGCGATCGGCACGCCCGGCCCGGCCGAAGGCGTGATCAACAGCCCCGACGAAGGCCGCCAGGCCGTGCGCGAGCGCTACAAGGAAGGCGCGGACCTGATCAAGATCACCGCCACCGGCGGGGTGCTGAGCCAGGCCGCCAGCGGCCAGAACTCGCAGTACACCGAGGACGAGCTGCGCGCCATCGTCAGCACCGCCAAGGACTATGGCTTTCGGGTGGCGGCCCATGCCCACGGCGCCGAAGGCCTGAAGCGCGCGCTGCGCGCCGGCGTCGACTCGATCGAGCACGGCACCCTGATGGACGACGAAAGCGTGGCCCTGTTCAAGAAGACCGGCGGCTGGTACGTGCCGACCATCTCGGCCGGCCGCTACGTGGCCGACAAGGCCAAGGACCCGAACTATTATTCGGCCCTGGTGCGCCCGAAGGCGGCCGCCATCGGCCCGCAGCTGCAGGCCACCTTTGCCCGCGCCTACAAAGCCGGCGTGAAGATCGCCTTCGGCACCGATGCCGGCGTGTTCCCGCACGGCGAGAATGCGAAGGAGTTCGGCTACATGGTGGAAGCCGGCATGACGCCGATCGACGCCATCCGCACCGCCACCCTCCACGCCGCCACCCTGCTCGACCAATCGAAACGCCTCGGCATGCTGGAACCGGGCTACGCGGGCGACATCGTGGCGGTGGACGGCGATCCGCTGCGCGACATCAAGCTGCTCGAACAGGTCAAATTCGTGATGAAGGAAGGCGTCGTCTACAAGCACCTGTAGGCAGCTTGTTGATGCGCGCCCGTTTTTAAGGAGAAGTCCCATGCTGTTCCCACGCTCTTCCCGTTCGGCCGCCGCGCTGTTCGGTTTCCTGTACTGCCTCGCGTGCGCGGCCCAGGCCCAGACCGCGGCCAAGCTGCCGAACGTGGCCATCCTCGCCACCGGCGGCACCATTGCCGGCACCGGCGCCACCAGCACCACCACCGTCGGCTACACCGCCGCCACGGTGGGCGTGCAGGCGCTGATCCAGGCCGTGCCCGAGATTACCAAGGTGGCGAACGTCAGCGGCGAGCAGGTGTTCCAGATCGCCAGCGAGAACATGGGCAACGAGCACTGGCTGACGCTGGCCAAGCGCGTGAATGTGCTGCTGGCGCAAGCCAACGTGGACGGCATCGTCATCACCCACGGCACCGATACGCTGGAAGAGACGGCCTACTTCCTGAACCTGGTCGTGAAGAGCAAGAAGCCGGTGGTGATGGTGGGCTCGATGCGGCCATCCACCGCGCTGTCGGCCGATGGCCCGATCAATTTGTACAACGCGGTGCTGCTGGCCGGTTCGCAGGAGGCGGTGGGACGCGGCGTGCTGGTGGCGCTGAACGACCAGATCCAGAGTGCGCGCGATGTCACCAAGACGAACACCACCACGGCCGACACGTTCAAGGCGACCGAGCTGGGCATGCTCGGTTATATCCAGGGCGGCAAGCCTTATTTCTATCGCTCGCCGACACGCAAGCATACGACCGAGACCGAGTTCGACGTGAGCAATCTGTCGGTCCTGCCGCAGGTGGAGATCGCCTACGCGCATGCGAACGTGGGGCCGGTGGCGGTGGAGGCGCTGGTGGCGTCCGGCGCCAAGGGGCTGGTGCATGCGGGCGTGGGCAATGGCTCGCTGCCGGCCAAGGTACGGCCTGCGCTGTCGGCTGCGCGCAAGAAAGGCGTGGTGATCGTGCGGTCGAGCCGCGTTGGCCAGGGCATCGTGGCGAGGAATGGCGAGGCGAACGACGATGAGCTGGACTTCGTGGCGGGGGATAATTTGTCGCCGCAGAAGGCACGCATCCTGTTGATGCTGGCGTTGACCAAGACGACCAATACGCGCGATATCCAGAAGATGTTCGGGACGTATTGAGACGTTAAGGGGGCTGTTGGCGAGTTTCATACGAAACCCGGACCACCACCGATAACGGGTGAATCATACGGAACACGGATACGTAACGTCTTCCGTACGGTGGGCACTCCGTGCCCACGCGGATCACGCAAACCGCTACATCAACACGCAACAGCGCCACGTCCCCGCACGGGAAACGGCCAGGCTCACTCCCCCTGCAACTCCACCGGCACCGACGCCAACTCCTCATCCGGCCGCGCCAGCTGCCGCTCCCACATCTGCGCATACAGCCCCTGCGCCGCCAGCAAACTGCCATGCGTCCCGCGCTCCACGATCCGCCCATGATCGAGCACGATGATCTGCTGCGCATCCGCGATCGTCGACAGCCTGTGCGCAATGACCAGCGTGGTGCGATTCTTCGCAATCTCCTTCAACTGCCCCTGGATCGCCTGCTCCGACTTCGAATCCAGCGCCGATGTCGCCTCGTCGAAAATCAGGATCGCCGGGTTCTTGAGCAGCGTGCGTGCAATCGCCACCCGCTGCTTCTCCCCGCCCGACAATTTGAGGCCGCGCTCGCCGACCATGGTGCGGTACCCATCCGGCAAACTCTCGATGAAATCGTGGATCGACGCGGCCCGGGCCGCCGCCACGATGTCCGCATGGCTCGCGCCCGGCCGCCCGTAGGCGATGTTGTACTCGATGCTGTCGTTGAACAGCACCGTGTCCTGGGGCACGATGCCGATCGCCGCGCGCAGCGAGGCCTGGGTCACATTCCGGATATCCTGGCCGTCGATGCTGATCGACCCGCGGTTCACGTCATAGAAGCGGAACAGCAGCCGCGACAGGGTCGACTTGCCCGAACCGCTGTGCCCCACCACCGCGGTGGTGGTCCCGGCCGGAATCGCGAAGTCGACGTCGAACAAGATCTGGCGCTTGGCCTCGTAGCTGAACTCCACGTGCGAGAACGCCACGTGCGCCCCTTTCGTCAGCAGCGGCTTGGCGCTGGCTGCATCCGCCACTTCGCGGTTCTGGTCCAGCAGGCCGAACAAGCGCTCCATGTCGGCCAGCGCCTGCTTGATCTCGCGGTAGATCACGCCCAGGAAATTCAGCGGGATGTACAGCTGGATCATGAACGAGTTCACCAGCACCAGGTCGCCCAGCGACATGGTCCCGGCGATCACGCCCTCGGTCGCGCGCCACAGGATCAGCGTCACGGCGGTGGCGATGATCAGCGACTGCCCGGTGTTCAGCACCGACAGCGAGGTCTGCGAACGCACCGCCGCGTTTTCGTAGTGCTGCAGGCCGGCGTCGTAGCGCTTGGCTTCGTAGTCTTCGTTGCCGAAGTACTTCACGGTCTCGTAGTTGATCAGCGAATCGATGGCCTTGGTGTTGGCTTTCGAATCGAGCTCGTTCATGGTGCGGCGGAAGTGGGTGCGCCACTCCGTCACCACCACCGTGAAGCTGATGTAGGCGGCCAGCGCGCCGGCCGTGATGATGGTGAACCAGATGTCGTAATTGAAGGCCAGGTAGCCCAGCACCAGCGTGATCTCGACCAGGGTCGGCAGCACGTTGAACAGCGAATAGGAGATCAGCGAATTCACGCCGCGCGTGCCGCGTTCGATATCGCGCGTCATGCCGCCGGTCTGGCGGTTCAGGTGAAAGCGCAGCGACAGCGCGTGCAGGTGGCGGAACACTTTCAAGGCGATGGTGCGCACCGCGCGCTGGGTCACGCGCGCGAACAGGAATTCGCGCAGCTCGGTAAACACCGTCGTGGACAGGCGCAGCGCGCCGTAGGCCAGCAGCGCGCCGACCGGCAGCACCAGCAGGGCCTGCGGATGGGCCGGGTCGATGGCGAGTTGGTCGATGAGTTGTTTCAGCACCAGCGGCACGCCGACGTTCGCCAGCTTGGCGCCGATCAGCGCGCCGAGGGCGGCGGTCACGCGCCATTTATAGACCCAGAGGTAAGGGAACAGGGTGCGCAGCGTGGCCCAGTCGGTGCGTTGCCGCTCCTTGTTGTCTGGTGGTGGAAGGGATGAAGCAGAAGAGCGTCGCATGACAGGGGTCCGGGATTTATGGTTCAATTCGGGTCGATTGTAGCTTTTCACGAGAATTCACGATGACCACGCCAGAAAAAGACGATACCCCCACCAACCGCCTGCCGGAAGGGAAGATCCCGCAGCTGCGGGTGATGCCGGGCGCCCCCGATGCCAATATCTATGGCGATGTGTTCGGCGGCTGGATCATGGCCCAGGTCGACATCGCCGGCTCGCTGCCGGCCACCCGCCGCGCAAATGGCCGCGTGGCCACCATCGCCGTCAACTCCTTCCTGTTCAAGAACCCGGTGTTCGTCGGCGACCTGCTGTCGTTCTACGCCGATATCGTCAAGGTCGGCAACACCTCGGTCACCGTGTATGTCGAGGTCTACGCCGAGCGCAACCGCCTGCAGTCGAACATCGTCAAGGTGACGGAGGCGACCCTGACCTACGTGGCCACCGGCCCGGACCGCAAGCCGCGCCAGCTGCCGCCGCTCGAATCGCTGATCGCGCACCACGAGCAATGAACGAACAGCGCCGCGCCCTGTTGCTGGACGCGGCGCGCCTGGCAGCGGCCGGCACCGCCGGCATCGGCTTCACGGCCAGCGCCGGCGCAGCGGGCCGCGCCTATCCCTTCAGCCTCGGCGTGGCCTCGGGCTCGCCATTGCCGAACGCGGTCATCCTCTGGACACGCATCTTGCACGACCCCTTGAACGGCGCGGCGACGCCCGCACTCGCCTTGACGGTACGCTGGGAAGTGGCCGAGGACGAGGCCTTCCGCAAGATCGCCGCCAAAGGCAGCGCCGTCGCCGCCCCCGCCCTTGCGCACAGCGTGCACGTGGATGCGACCGGCCTGCAATCCGACCGCCCCTACTGGTACCGCTTCATGCTGGGCGATGCGGTCAGCCCGGTCGGGCGCACGCGCACCGCGCCGGCGCCGGGTGCGCTGCCCGCCATGCTCAAGCTGGCCGTGGCCTCCTGCCAGCACTGGGAGTTCGGCCACTACGCGGCGCACCGCCACATCGCCCAGGCCGCGCCCGACCTGGTGGCCTTCCTCGGCGACTACATCTATGAGTGGGGGCCCTACCAGCTGCGCCACCCGCCGCGCGCGGTGCGCGTCGACGAGTCCTTCACCCTGGCCCAGTACCGCGCGCGCTATGCGCAATATAAAAGCGACCCGGACCTGCAGGCCGCGCACCATGCCGCGCCCTGGATCGTGACCTGGGACGACCACGAGGTGGCCAACGATTACGCCGGCGACGTCGACGAGCGCCTGGCCGAGGATTTCGCCACGCGCCGCGCGGCCGCCTACCAGGCCTTCTACGAACACATGCCGCTGCGCCTGCCCGTCCCCAAGGCCGGATTCGGCTTCTTGCGCATGCACCAGCGCTACGACTGGGGGCGCCTGGCGCGCTTCCACGTGCTCGACGACCGCCAGCACCGCTCGCCGCTGGCCTGCCCGAAGCCCGGCCGCGGCGGCTCGAACGTGGTGCTGGCGCGCGCCTGCGCCGCGTTGCGCAACCCGGCGCGCACCATGCTCGGCGGCGAACAGGAAGCCTGGCTGGCGCAAGGCCTGTCGACCTCGAAGGCGCGCTGGAACCTGCTGGCCCAGCAGACCCTGGTGGCGCAGTCGAGCGGCGTGCCGGTGCAGGCGCCGGGCGACGGCCGCTTCTGGACCGATGGCTGGGACGGCTATCCGGCCGCGCGCCGGCGACTGATCGACGCCATCGCCAACAGCGGCGCGCGTAATCCACTGGTCCTGTCGGGCGATGTCCACACCTTCTATGCGGCCGAACTGCGGCGCGATTTCAACCAGCCAGTGTCGAAAGCGAATCCGGTGGTCGCCGCCGAATTCTGCGGCACCTCGATTACCTCGAGCTCGCGCCCGCAGGCGCGCACCCAGGAAAACGTCGCGCGCAACCCGCACATCCTGTATGGACGCAGCGACCGGCGCGGCTACATGCTGCTGGAGATTTCGCCAAAGACGGCGCAGGCACGCTTCATGGCGCTGGACGAGGTGCGCGCCCCGGCGTCAAAACAGTCGCTGCTGGCCGCCTTCGCCGTCGAGGACGGATCGCCGGCGCTGCGCCAGGCCGGCGGCGCTTGAGAAACCAGCCGCATGGTGTGGACAAAAAGTTGAACGGTTACAAGTAACTTTTCCTATTTCGCTTAGAATGGCCGGTCCGCCGCTGTCCTCATAAAGTCTCGCCATGCCTGATTCCCTTCCTCCCCTGCCCGCCCCGAACGACGACCTCGGCTGGCTCACGGGCGGTGGCGACATGGGCGCGCTGATCCGCAGCATGGACTGGACCAGGACGCCGCTCGGCCCGCCCGCGACCTGGCCGCAAAGCCTGCGCACCTCGGTCAGCCTGTGCCTGTCCTCGACCTTCCCGATCCTGATCGCCTGGGGGCCGGATGACATCCAGATCTACAACGACGCCTACCGCCCGATCTGCGGCGACCTGCATCCACAGTCGATGGGCGGCGCCTTCAAGGAAGTCTGGGCCAGCGCGATGCCGGTGGTGGGCGACGCCTTCGAGCGCGCGCACCAGGGCGAAGGCACATATATCCGCGACCAGCGCATGTTCCTCGACCGCTACGGCTACCTCGAGGAAGCCTTCATGACCTTCTCGTTCTCGCCGATCCGCGACGAGTCGGGCAAGGTGGGCGGCATCTTCCACCCGATCTCGGAAGCCACCGCCACGGTGCTGAACGCGCGCCGCACCCAGGCCCTGCGCGACCTGAGCCTGGCCATCGGCGACGCCCGCACCATCGGCGACGTGGCGCGCGGCGTCACGGCCCAGCATCCGCACATGACGCTCGACCTGCCTTTCCTGCTGCTGTACCAGATCGATGCCGACAGCGGCCAGCTGCAGCTGTGCTGCCAGGCGGGCCTCGACGGCCATGCCGCGCTCGCGCCGCAGGTGCTCGAATCCGACGACGCCCTGTGGCCGTTCGCGCGCACCGCCGCCGAAGGCAAGGCGCAGCGGGTCGACGGCCTGGCGCCGCGCTTCGGCGAAGCGGCATGCGGGCCTTACCAGCATCCGCCCGGCTCGGCGATGGTGCTGCCGCTGACCCTGCCCGGCCAGGAAGCGCTGTTCGGCTTCGCGGTGGCCGGCGTCAGCGTGGCGCGCGCGCTCGACGCCGACTACGAACATTTCTATGAAGCCCTCGGCGCGGCCATCAGCACCGCCGTCGGCAACGTCGTGGCCTATGAAAAGGAACAGCGCCGCGCCGAGGAACTGGCCCAGATCGACCGCGCCAAGACCGCCTTCTTCTCGAACGTCTCGCACGAATTCCGCACCCCGCTGACGCTGATCCTCGGCCCGCTCGACGACGCCCTGGCCGATACCGCCGAGCCGCTGCCGCCGGCCCAGCGCCGCCGCATCGACGTCACCCACCGCAATTCGCTGCGCCTGCTGAAGCTGGTGAACTCGCTACTCGATTTTTCGCGCATCGAGGCCGGCCGCGTGCAGGCGACCTATGTGCCGACCGACCTGGCGCGCCTCACGGCCGACCTGGCCAGCGTGTTCGAATCGGCCATGGCCAAGGGCGGCCTGTCCTATGAGGTCGTGCTGCACGACCCGGGCCAGCCGGTCTGGGTCGACCGCGACATGTGGGAAAAGATCGTCTTCAATTTGCTCTCGAACGCCTTCAAGTTCACGCTGAAGGGCGGCGTGCGGGTGACGCTGGGCGTACACGAGGGCATGGCGCGCCTGAGCGTGCAGGACAGCGGCAGCGGCATTCCGGAAGCGGAACTGCCGCGCGTGTTCGAGCGCTTCCACCGCATCGAGGGCACGCCAGGCCGCACCTTCGAGGGCACCGGCATCGGCCTGGCGCTGATCCAGGAGCTGGTGCGCCTGCATGGCGGGAGCATCGCCGTGCACAGCGTGCTGGGCGAAGGCACGCGCTTCGACGTCGACATCCCCTTCGGCCATGCCCACCTGCCGGAAGAGCGCATCGCCGCCAGCGACGTGGCCGATGCCGCCACCGGCGCCGGGGCCGCGCGCATGGGCGCCGCCTATGTCGAGGAAGCGCTGCGCTGGCTGCCCGACGAGACGGCGGCCACGGTCGAACGCACTGTGCCAGGCAGCGCCTTGCAGCCGGCCGCGCCGCTGCCGCGCATCCTGATCGCCGACGACAACAACGACATGCGCGCCTACCTGAAGGCCCTGCTCGATCCGCATGCCGAGGTGACGGTCTGCGCCGATGGCGAAGCCGCCCTCGAGGCGGTGGGGCGCGAGGTTCCCGACCTGCTGCTGAGCGACGTGATGATGCCGCGGCTCGACGGCTTCGGCCTGATCGCGCGGATCCGCGCCACGCCGGCCCTGCGCCATCTGCCCATCATGCTGCTCTCGGCGCGCGCCGGCGAGGAAGCCAAGGTCGAGGGCCTGCAGGCCGGCGCCGACGACTACCTGGTGAAACCCTTCGCCGCCAGCGAACTGCTGGCGCGCGTGCGGCGCCAGGTGGAACTCGGACGTGAGCGCCAGCTGCAGCTGGAAGCGTCGAGCATGCGCGAATCCTACTTCCGCTCGCTGATCGACTTCGCGCCGGTGATGCTCTGGACCACCGACAACGATGGCCTGTGCACCTACCTGAGCCAGCGCTGGCACGAATTCACCGGCCGCAGCTGGGAACAGGACCAGGGCATGGGCTGGCTCGAGAACATCCATCCCGAGGACTACGAACAGGCGCGCGATGCCTTCCTGGCTGCGAATGCCGCGCGCACCCCGTTCCGCATCGACTACCGCTTGCGCCGCCACGACGGCAGCTACCGCTGGTTCATCGACGCCGGCACGCCGCGCTTCGACGATGCCGGCCGGCCGAACGGCTACGTCGGCACCGTCACCGACGTCCACGTGCGCACCCTGCTGCAGCTGCGCCTGGAGCGGGTGGCGCGCGCCGGCGACATCGGCGTCTGGTATGCCGACACGCCTTTCCAGGAATTCCGCCTGAACGAGCAGATGGCCGCCCACCTCGGCGTGAGCGGCGAGCGCGCGGTCGCCGTCGACGCCCTGCTGGCGGCGGTGGATGCCGAGGACCGCGCGCGCCTGGCGGGCGGCATTGCACGTTCGCTGCGCGACGGCAGCACGCTCGACGTCGAGTTCCGCCATACCCCGGCGCAAACGCGGGGCGCCGTGGATGGGCGCCAACCGGAAGCGCGCTGGCTGCGCGCGGTCGGCTGGTGCGAACTGAACGAAGGCGGCCAGCCGCTGCGCTTCGACGGCGTGACGCTCGACATCAGCCGCCACAAGGTGGCCCAGCAGGAGCTGCAGCGCCTGGCGTCGGAACTGTCGGAGCGCAACCGCATGCAAAGCGAATTCCTGTTCACGCTGGCGCACGAGCTGCGCAACCCGCTGGCGCCGATTCGCACCGGGCTGGAGCTGATGCGGGTGAATCCGGCGCTGGCCCAGTCCGGCGACGTGCAGGGCATGATCAAGCGCCAGGTCGACCACATGGTGCACCTGGTGGATGATTTGCTGGACATGGCGCGCCTGTCCGAGGGCAAGGTCGAGCTGCGCCGCAGCGCCGTGCTGCTGGACGAGGTGGTACAGGACGCGGTGGAAATGAGCATGCCGCTGGTGAGCGCCGGCGGCCACCGCCTGGAACTGCGCCTGCCTGATGCGCCGCTGCCGCTGTATGTCGACCGCCACCGCATCGCCCAGGTGCTGAGCAACCTGCTCAACAACGCGGCCAAGTACACGCCGGCCGGCGGACGCATCGACGTGGACGCCACTGTCCGCGATGGCGAGGTGGCGATCGGCGTGACCGACACCGGCATCGGCATCGAGACCGGCATGCTGTCGGCGATCTTCGACATGTACGCGCAGGTGCAGGAACACGCGACCATGGCCCAGGGCGGCCTGGGCGTGGGCCTGAACCTGGTGCGGCGCCTGGTGGAACTGCACGGCGGCCGGGTGACGGTCTACAGCGCGGGGCTGGGCGAAGGCAGCCGCTTCACGGTGATCCTGCCGTGCGAAGCGGTGGTGCTGGAAGCGGATGGGGTCCCTGCCGCCGTGCCCGATGCGCCGGCCGTGACAACGCCCGACCCCGAGCCGGCCGGCGACGGCCTGCGCATCCTGGTGGTCGACGACAACGCCGACGCCGCCGATATGCTGCAGGCGGTGCTGGAAATGTACGGCCACGCGGTGGCGGTGACCTACGACGGCAGCGCCGCCCTGGCGCGCGCCGCCAGCTTCCGTCCGCACGTCGTCTTCCTCGACATCGGCCTGCCCGACCAGAGCGGCTTCGAGGTCGCCCAAGCCCTGCGCCGCATCGGCGGCATGGACCGCGCCACCCTGGTCGCCCTGACCGGCTGGGGCGCGAGCGAAGACCGCCAGCGTTCGAGCGAAGCCGGCTTCGATGCGCACCTGACCAAGCCCGCCGACCTGGCGCGCGTGCACGACGTGCTGCGCGATGCGGCGCGGAAGGCGGGGCGGTAGATAGCGGCCCGCGGCCGGAAACGGGATATCGGCCTGCGGGCGGCCCACCCTGCGAATCCATCGCCGCCATGCCGCCTGAACGAAAAAAAACCGGCATCTTCATGCCGGTTTTTCATTCACCCCTCAAGCCGTCTGCTTCTCATCCCGCAGCTCTCTGCGCAGGATCTTGCCGACATTCGTCTTCGGCAGGGTCTCGCGGAATTCCACCAGACGCGGGCGCTTGTAGCCGGTCAGTTCTTCCTTGCAGAAGGCGAGCAGTTCCTCGGCGGTGAGCTTTGGATCCTTCTTCACCACGTAGAGCTTCACCGCTTCGCCCGAGTGCGGGTCGGGCACGCCGACGCAGGCCACTTCCAGCACGCCCGGGTGGGCGGCGACCACGTTCTCGACTTCGTTCGGGTACACGTTGAAGCCCGAGACGATGATCATGTCCTTCTTGCGGTCGACGATGCGGGTGTAGCCCTTCTCGTCCATGATGCCGATGTCGCCGGTCTTCAGGAAGCCATCGGCGGTCATGACCTTGGCGGTTTCGTCGTCGCGCTTCCAGTAGCCGGCCATCACCTGCGGGCCGCGCACCGCGATCTCGCCGGACTGGCCGAACGGCACCGGCTGGTCCGACTCGTCGAGGATCCGCACCTCGGTCGACGGCAGCGGCAGGCCGATGGTGCCGGTAAAGGCCGTGATGTCGCAGCGGTTGGCGGTGACCACCGGCGAGGTCTCGGACAGGCCGTAGCCTTCGACGATCGGCGTGCCGGTGATCTTCAGCCATTTATCGGCCACGGCCTGCTGCACCGCCATGCCGCCGCCCGGGCAGACCAGGTAGCTGGAGTGGTCCAGGCTGGCGAACGCCGGCTGGTTGACCAGGCCGTTGTACAGCGTGTTCACGGCCGGGAAGACGTTGATCTTGTACTTGCCGAGTTCCTTGATGAAGCCGTCCATGTCGCGCGGGTTCGGGATCAAGACGTTCATGCCGCCCAGGCGCATGCCCAGCAGCGCGCAGACCGTCAGCGCATAGATGTGGTACAGCGGCAGCGCGCACATGAATTCGAGCTGCTTGCCGGCCGGGGCATTGCCCAGCGAAGGGCCGAACCAGGCTTCGTTCTGCAGCACGTTGGCCAGCACGTTCTTGTGCAGCAGCACGGCGCCTTTCGACACCCCCGTCGTGCCGCCGGTGTACTGCAGGAAGGCGATGTCGTCGTGGCCGAGTCTTACCGGCTTGAAGGTATAGCGCGCGCCGTCGGCCAGGGCTTTCTTGAAGGGCGTGTGGCCAGGCAGCGACCAGGCCGGCACCATCTTTTTGACTTTGCGCACGACGAAGTTGACGATCGCGCCCTTGATCCCGCCCAGCATGTCGCCCATGCTGCCGACCACCACATGCTTGACCTGGGTTTGAGTAATCACCTGCTCCACGGTATGGGCAAAGTTTTCCAGCACGATCAGCGCTTCGGCGCCGGAGTCGTTCAGCTGGTGCAGCAGTTCGCGCGGGGTGTACAGGGGATTCACGTTGACGATGGTGTAGCCGCCGCGCAGGGCCGCCGCCATGGCCACCGGGTACTGCAGCACGTTCGGCAGCATGATCGCCACGCGCGCACCCTGCTGCAGGCCGCGGCTTTGCAGGAAGCCCGCCAGCTGCTGCGACAAGGCGTCGAGCTCGCCGTAGGTGATGGCCTTGTCCATGCAGGCGAAGGCCTTCTGGCCGGCGTACTTGCGGAAGGATTCTTCCAGCAAATGGGTCAGGGAGCGGTACTGTGTCGGGTCGATTTCCGCCGCCACGCCTGCCTGGTACGACTTGCGCCAAAACTTGTCCATCTGTGCCTCGCCTTCTTGATTCTGTATGTCCAATAAAATGCAAAACCGCCCGGAAAGCCCCGGGCGGTTTTTGCCGGCCAGCCAAGCGCCGTATTACCGCGTCAGGCCGCTTCTTTCTGTTTCTGTTGCTGCTCGTCGCGCAGCGCGCGCCGCAGGATCTTGCCGACGTTGGTCTTCGGCAGCTCGTCGCGGAATTCGATGTACTTCGGTTTCTTGTAGCCGGTGAACTGGGTCTTGCAATAGTCCAGCAGCACGGTTTCCGTCAGGTTCGGGTCCTTGCGCACCACGAAGACCTTCACCGCCTCGCCCGAATGCTCGTCCGGCACGCCGACGACCGCGCATTCGAGCACGCCGGGGTGGCCGGCGATCACGCCTTCGAGTTCGTTCGGATAGACGTTGAAGCCCGACACCAGGATCATGTCCTTCTTGCGGTCGACGATCTTCACGTAGCCGCGCTCGTCCATGACGCCGACGTCGCCCGACTTGAAGAAGCCGTCGGCCGTCATGACCTTGGCCGTTTCGTCCGGACGGTTCCAGTAGCCGGCCATCACCTGCGGGCCGCGGATGCCGATCTCGCCGGTCTGGCCCAGCGGCAGGATATGCCCGTCGTCGTCCAGGATCGCGATGTCGGTCGATGGCACCGGCAAGCCGATGGTGCCCGTGAACTCGTGCTCGTCGGCGCGGTTGCAGGTGGCGACTGGCGAGGTTTCCGACAGGCCGTAGCCCTCAATGATACTCCTGCCGGTGACCTGTTTCCACTTGTCATTAACCGGCTTCTGCACGGCCATGCCGCCGCCGTTCGAGATCTTCAGGCCCGACAGGTCGAGCCGGGCAAAGTCGGGATGGTTCACCAGCGCGTTGTACAGGGTGTTCACGGCCGGCAGCATGTTGATCTGGTACTTGCCGAGTTCCTTGATGAAGCCCGGGATGTCGCGCGGGTTCGGGATCAGGATGTTCAGGGCGCCGACACGCATGCCCCACATGGCGCAGGCCGTCAGGGCGAAGATGTGGTACAGCGGCAGCGCGCAGACGATGGTCGGGAACTCGACCACGGGCGGCTCGGCCATGGCCGGCTTGGACCAGGCTTCCGACTGCAGCACGTTGGCGATCACGTTGCGGTGCGTGAGGGTGGCGCCTTTCGAGACGCCGGTGGTGCCGCCGGTGTACTGCAAAAAGGCGATGTCGGACGCGGCCAGCTCGGGCGCCGTGTACGGCATCTTCGCGCCCTGCGCCAGCGCCTCCTTGAAGCGCACCATGTTCGGCAGGACGAACTCGGGCACCATCTTCTTGATGTTGCGGACGACAAAATTGACCAGCATGCCCTTGGCGCCGCCCAGCAGCTCACCCATGCTGGCCACTACCACGTGGCGCACCGGGGTGTTCTCCAGCACCTGCTCGACCGTGTGCGCGAAGTTTTCGAGCACGATGATCGCCTCGCTGCCCGAGTCCTTCAGCTGGTGCTCGAGTTCGCGCGCGGTGTACAGGGGATTGACGTTCACGACCGTATAGCCGGCGCGCAGGATGGCGGCGATCGCGATCGGGTTCTGCAGGATGTTCGGCATCATCACCGCCACCCGCGCGCCCTTGGCCATGCCGCGGCTTTGCAGCCAGGCGGCCAGCCGCTTCGAGCAGGCGTCGAGCTCGGCGTAGGTGAGGAACTTGTCCATGCAGACGTAGGCGTTGTTCTGCGCATACTTCTGCATCGACTCTTCCAGCAGGTGGACGAGGGACCGGTACTGGTCCGGATTGATTTCAGCCGGTACGCCAGCTGGATACGACTTCAGCCAAATCTTGTCCATCAGATGCCCCTGTCTCCAATAGTATCGTTGTCGCCCAGCTTGCATTGGCAAATTATATTTGCAAACCGAACGTGCGTGCTTATGCCTTTGCTATTGCTGCATATGATGCTATCGGGCAGCGCGCTCGCGTGCAAGCGCTTTTGACCTTATTGGAACAGGCCCTCTACGGCTGGCCCCTATGGCATGGCGCTGGTACTGCGCTGCACCATCACTGGCCCACCCGGCGTTGTGGCGTCGAACACCTTCAGCATGGCGGTGCGTTCCGACTTGTCGCGCTTAGCCAGCTGGGTGACTTCTTTGTAGAAAGTACGGAAGTCCTTGTCGCGGCGCAGCATCGCGCGGAAGGCCGGCACGTAGTCGCTGTAGGTGGCGATCGAGGCCAGGTGGGCGTTCGACAGCGGCTCGGCGAAGAAGCGGTCGTAGCCGGCATACCCGCCCCAGTTCGCCTTCAGCACCTGGTATTCGTCCTTCAGCGCCAGGAACAGGCGCGCCTTGGCGATGCGCTTGTCCTCGTCGCCGACCGGCGCGGCATAGGCGCGTTCGAGTTCGCGCCGGTACTTCAGCAGCAGCGCCAGGAAGCCCTTGCGCCGCACCGTGTAGCGCTCGTAGGCGTCGCGCATGGCCGGGTTGCCGAACTGCTGCAGCCACATCTCGACGCCGGCTTCTTCCACCGCGCTGGCGAAGGACTCGTTGAAGCGCGAGTCGCCCGGCACGTAGACCACCTGGTGCGCCAGTTCGTGGAAGATCAGGCGCGCCAGTTCGGCATCCGGGTAATTGATGAAGGTGGAAATCAATGGGTCGCTGAACCAGCCGAGGGTGGAATAGGCGCTGACGCCGCCCACTTCCACGTCGCGGCCCTGCTCGCGCAGCTCTTTCGCATAAGCCTGGGCGTCGGCCTTGTTGTAGTAGCCGCGGTAGTTCACGCAGCCGGCCACCGGGAAGCACCATTGCAGGGGTTTGAGCGACAGCTCGGGGGTGGCCACCACGTTCCACAGCACGTACTGGCGTTTCAGGGCGGTGTAGTTTTTATAACTGCCGTTGTCCGGCAAGCCCATCTTCTGGACCGCGAACAGGCGGATCTGGCGCGCGGTTTCCAGACGGTGGCGCAGGGAGGTGTTGGTGGCGGGGTCGGCCAGCCAGTCGTCGATGGGCCTTGCGTCGGAGAGGAGTTCAAGCTGGCCTTGCGCCGCCTGGGTGTAGTAATTCAGAGTAGAACAACTGGCAAGCATTCCGGCGGCAGCGCCTGCCATCAGCGCGTGCCGGAGAAATCGGGGGAGCCTAAGGAGTAGTTTCTTCATGTCCGGGTCGGGGCGCGGCCTTTTCGACCTGCACCAGGGTGTCGTAGAAAGTAGGCGCCCGTCCCATGTCGGTCAGGCGCTGGCTGGTCACTTCATTGGCGTTCTTGCCGTCGCTGGCGAGTTTCTTCCACCAGATCGACAAGCCCACCACGAGGCCCGGTCGCGCTTTCTCGGTCACACGCGCCTTGGCAACAAACGAGCCGCGGTCGTTGAAAATACGTGCCATGTCACCGTGATGGATGCCGCGCGGGACGGCGTCGTTCGGGTGGATGTCGAGGTGCGGCTCGCCCTCGGTTGCACGCAGGCTCTGTACATTGACAAACGTTGAGTTCAGGAAGTTCCTTGCCGGCGGAGAAATCATCGCCAGCGGATATTTTTTGGCCAACACAGGATTCGAGGCCACCGACTCGTACGGCGCGATATACGCCGGGAGTGGATCCAGGCCATCGCGCGCCATCGCGCTCGAATAAAACTCGCACTTGCCCGAAGGCGTAGGGAAGCCGCCCTCGGCAAACGGCGCGTCCGGCATGTTCAGCTTTTGCCAGCCCTTCTGCTTCAGCGATTCCCAATCGAAGTGGACCGCACGGCTGTGGGTCTTGTCGAAGGCCTGGGCCGCGAGTTCCTCGTCGCTCTCCCCGAAGCAGGGATCGTCGAAGCCCATGCGCGCGGCCAGCAGGCGGAAGACTTCCGTGTTCGGCTTGGCTTCGCCCAGCGGCGCAATCGCCGCGTTGTTGGCCAGCATGTACAAGTGGCCATAGGCCAGGTGCGCATCCACGTGCTCGAGCTGGGTCGTGGCCGGCAGCAGGATGTCGGCGTAGTCGGCACTATCGGTGCGGAACTGTTCCATCACCACGGTGAACAAATCCTCGCGCTCGAAGCCGGCCTGGACCTTGGCCGAATCCGGGGCAATCGCCAGCGGATTGGCGTTGTAGACGATCACGGCCTCGATCTTCGGGCCGAATTCAGGCGAGGCGTCTTTCAGGAGGTCGTCGCCGATGGTGGTCATGTTGATGGTGCGCACCTGGCGGCCGGCCAGCAAGTCCGGGCGCTGCAGGACCGCGCGGTTCGCCGGGAACGAGCCCGAGGTCGACAGCTGGATGCCGCCGGCCGCATGGCGCCAGGCGCCCACCAGGGCCGGCAGGCAGCTCATGTTGCGTACGGCCATGCCGCCGCCTTTTGCGCGCTGCACGCCGTAGTTGCAGCGGATCGCCACCGGTTCGCCGCGCTTGGCGGTGCCGCCGTACAGGCGCGCCAGGTCGATCACTTCCTGGGCCGTGATGCCGCAGGTGTCGGCGGTGCGTTCCGGCGTCCATTCGGCGGCGCGCTCCTTCAGCTGGTCGAAGCCGAGGGTGTAATTGGCGATGTAGTCGTGGTCGAGCAGGTCTTCATCGATGAGCACATGCATCAGGCCCAGCGCCAGCGCCGAGTCCGTACCTGGCAGCAAGGCAATGTGCTGATGGCACTTTTCGGCCGTCAGCGAGCGGTAGGGATCGATGGCGATGAGTTTCGCGCCGCGGCGCTTGGCTTCCTGGGCGCGCATCCAGAAGTGCAGGTTGGAGGCGATCGGATTCCCGCCCCAGATCAGGATCAGCTTCGCGTCCTGGAACTGCTCCATGTCGGTGCCGATCGAGGCGCCGATCGTGTACTTGTAGCCGGTAAAGCCGGCGGTGGCGCAGATGGTGCGGTCGAGCAGCGAGGCGCCGAGCTGGTTGAAGAAACGCAGCGACATCGACTCGCCCTGCACCAGACCCATGGTGCCGCAATAGCTGTAGGGCAGGATGGCTTGCGGGTCGCGTTCGGCGATCGGCTTCAGGCGGGCCGCGATCTCGTCGAGCGCCTGCTCCCAGCTGATCTGCTCGAACTTGCCTTCCCCCTTCTTGCCCACGCGGCGCATCGGATGCAGCACGCGGTCCGGCGAATAGGTGCGCTCGACGTAGCGCGAGACCTTGGTGCAGAGCACACCTGCGGTGGTCGGATGCTCCGGGTCGCCGCGCACCGCAGTGGCCACGCCGTCCTCGACGGTGACGAGCATGGCGCAGGTATCGGGGCAGTCGTGGGGGCAGGCGGCGCGGACTTGGGTGATGCTCATTCTGAATCGGTTCCAGGGAAAAAAACGGCGGGAATCCACTACTTTATCCGATTCCGGCGGGCTTCGTTGCGGACCGGCCCGGCTTTTCCTGCCGGGCTGGATTTCATCTGGCGACAAGGGCTACAATGGTTTGACAGGCCACCATGCTGTTAGGGAGAACAAGATGAGACTGGTAGAACCTATCCTCGCTTTCCAGACCGAACTGGAACAGATCCGGCGCGACATCCACGCCCACCCGGAACTCTGCTACGAAGAACAACGCACCGCCGACGTGGTGGCTGCGCGCCTGGCCGAATGGGGCATTCCCGTCGTGCGCGGGCTGGGCATTACCGGCGTGGTCGGCATCATCAAGCATGGCGACTCGCCGCGCGCGATCGGCCTGCGCGCCGACATGGATGCGCTGCCGATGCAGGAACTCAACACATTTGACCATGCGTCGCGCCACCCCGGCAAGATGCATGCATGCGGTCACGACGGTCATACCGCGATGTTGCTGGGTGCAGCCCACTATTTGTCGCGTCACCGCAACTTCGACGGCACGGTGTATCTCATTTTTCAACCCGCCGAAGAAGGCGGCGCCGGCGCGCGCAAAATGATCGAAGATGGTCTGTTCGACCAGTTCCCGATGGACGCCGTGTACGGCATGCACAACTGGCCAGGCCTGCCGGCGGGCAGCTTCGGCGTCATCCCGGGGCCGATGATGGCATCGAGTAACGAGTTCCGCGTGACCGTCAAAGGCAAGGGCGCCCACGCCGCGCAACCGCACCGCGGCATCGACCCGGTGATGGTGGCGGTGCAGATTGCGCAAGCCTGGCAAACCATCATCTCGCGCGAAAAGAATCCGCTCGAAACGGCGGTGCTGTCGATCACGCAGATCCACGCGGGCAGCGCCACCAATGTGATCCCCGACGAGGCCGTGCTGATCGGCACCGTGCGGACCTTCTCGACCGAGGTGCTGGACTTGATCCAGCGGCGCATGGAGGAGATGGCTTCTGGTGTGGCGGCCGGTTTCAATGCAACGGTCGACTTTGGCTTCAAGCGCAACTACCCGCCGCTGATCAACGATCCGGACAAGACCGCGTTCGCCATCGAGGCGATGCGCGCGGTGGTGGGGCCGGAGGCCGTGAATACCGCGGTCGAGCCGACCATGGGGGCGGAGGATTTCGCTTTCATGCTGCAGGCCAAGCCGGGGTGCTATGTGTTCATTGGCAACGGCGACGGCGAGCACCGCACGGGTGGGCACGGGCTGGGGCCTTGCCAGCTGCACAATGGCAGCTATGACTTCAACGACGGCTTGCTGCCGATCGGCGCGAGTTATTGGGCGCGGCTGGTGGAGATGAGTTTGCCGGTGGGGTGATGGTGGCGGGGTGATGGTGGTGGGTTGCAAACGGTGACACGGTGGGTACAAGTACCCACCCTACGAAAACCGGTATGTCACGCCTCCGGCAACCGGTCCTCGCCAGAACCCAACCTCACCCCCGGATTGATCCGCTCCAAGGCCAGCAAGGCCGCCGCGTGGTCCGCCCCACCCAATTCCGCCTCGATCGACGCATAACTGCGCGCCGCCGCCGCCGCCATCGGCAAACTCACCCCCGCCTCCCCGGCGGCCGCCAGCACATTGCGCAAATCCTTCAACTGGCTCTTCACCTGCCCGCCCGGCACGAAATTCCGGTCCAGCATGCGCTGCCCGTGCAGCTCCAGGATGCGGCTGCCCGCAAACCCGCCACGGATCGCCTCGCGCACCGCCGCCGGGTCGGCGCCGGCCGCCTGCGCCAGCAGCAAGGCCTCGGCCACCACGTTCAGGGTCGCGCCGACGATCAATTGATTGCACAGTTTGGCGACTTGCCCGCTGCCCGCGGGCCCCACCAGGCGCGCGCTGCCGAGCACATCGAACAGCGGCAGCGCGGCGTCGAAGTCGCGCAGGCTGCCGCCGGCCATGATCGCCAGCGTGCCGTCCTCGGCGCCGGGCACGCCGCCCGACACCGGCGCGTCGAGGAAACGTATACCGTGTGCAAGGAGCCGCGCATGGAAGGCCAGCGCCTCGTCGTGCCGGGTCGAACTCATGTCGATCCACAATGTTCCTGGCGCCAAAGCCGGCAAGGCGGCGTCCATCGTCGCGGCCACCGCCGTCCCCGCTTCCAGCATCGACACCACGATTTCGGCGCCGCGCACCGCGTCGTCCAGCGATTCGCATACCTGGGCGCCATGCGCGGCAAGCGTGCGCGCTTTGGCTGTGCTACGGTTCCAGGCGCGCAGGGGAAAACCGGCCTGCGCCAGGCGCGCCGCCATCGGCCGGCCCATCAGGCCGATGCCCAGGAATGCAACAATCGGGTAGCTCATGGGACTCCTTTTTCGGTTTGGGGTGGTGCGCTACGCGTTTTCATTTACACCAGTAAAATATTCGGCGATCGCCAGCATGGATTGGCGACTATTTATGAAAGCGATTATGTTCTCTAATAAAAAAATCGGCAGTATCCTCGCTGCAGTTGTCCTGATGAGCAGCGGCCACGCCTTTGCCGCCGACGGCTGGGTCGATTCGGCCACCTTCGAATTCGGCACCGGTTCCAAAGTGCGCATGGGCCGCGTGGCCGTGCAATCGAACTGGGACAAGCAGTGGTTTTCCTCGAACGGCCGCCACCTGGGCGGCTACTGGGACTTGTCGGCCGCCTACTGGCGCGGTTCGGCCTACCGCAATGTCGATGGCCAGCACCAGGACATCGGTGTGATCGGCATCACCCCGGTGTTCCGCTACCAGCGCGACGACAAGCTCGGCTTGTACGTCGAAGCCGGCATCGGCGCCAACCTGATGTCCGAGCTGTACAACAACAGCGACAACCGCCTGTCGACCGCCTTCCAGTTCGGCGACCACCTGGGCGTGGGCTATGTCACCGCCAACAAGTGGGACCTCGGCCTGAAGTTCCAGCACTACTCGAACGGCAGCATCAAGAAGCCGAACAGCGGCGTCAACTTCGTGATTGCCCAAGCGCGCTACCAGTTCTGATCGCCGCTTCTGGAGAGGTCCGGTTGAAATCGGACTTTTCCAATTTATGTAACAATTTGGCCAGGCGCCGCAGCCGCGCGCGCCGCGCCGAATGAGGCTTGCATCGATTGGACAGCTCCGCCGTCAAGACGTATCTGCCATGGCTGGTCGCCACTGCCCTGTTCATGGAGCAGCTCGACGCCACGGTCGTCAACACCGCCATTCCCAGCATCGCGGCCAGCCTCGGCGTGACCCCGCTGAGCCTGAAGTCGGTCGTCACCAGCTACATCCTCGGCCTGGCGGTCGGCATTCCCGTCAGCGGCTGGATGGCCGACCGCTACGGCACCCGGCGCGTCTTCCTCACCGCGATCGGCATCTTCACGTCGGCCTCCGTGCTGTGCGGCCTGTCGGCGAGTGCCGAGATGATGACCGCAGCCCGCCTGCTGCAAGGCCTGGGCGGCGCCATGATGATGCCGGTCGGACGCCTGGCCATCGTGCGCACTTTCCCGAAATCCGAATTGCTGGGGGCGATGAACTTCGTCATCATCCCGGCCCTCATCGGCCCGCTGCTCGGCCCCACCGTCGGCGGCCTGATGGTCCACTGGACGTCGTGGCGCGCGATCTTCTTCATCAACGTGCCCTTCGGCCTGATCGCCATGTATTTGGTCTGGCGCCACATGCCCGACTACCACGGCGACGAGCGCCGTCCGCTCGACGTGCTGGGCCTGGTGCTGTTCAGCACTGGCACCGCCATCCTGTCGTGGCTGCTGGAAATCTTCGGCGAGCACACGCTGGGCGGTCCCACCATGGCCCTGCTGCTGCTGGTGTCGATCGGCCTGCTGGCCACCTACGCCCTGCACGCCAACCGCATCACGTTCCCGCTGCTGCGCCTGACCTTGCTGAAAGTGCGCACCTTCCGCATTTCCGTGGTCGGCGGTTTCGTTACCCGCCTCGGCGTGGGCGGCCTGCCCTTCCTGCTGCCGCTGCTGTACCAGCTGGGCCTGGGCTTGCCGGCCTGGCAGTCGGGCTTGCTGATGATGCCGTCGGCGGCGGCGGCGATGGGCATGAAGCTGATCGCGCCCAAGGTGCTGGCGCGCTTCGGCTACCGCCAGGTGCTGGTGGCCAATACCCTGTGCATCGGCGTCACGATTGCGCTGTTCGGGCAGGTAGGGCCGAGCACGCCGCTGGCGGCGATCGTCTGCATCAGCCTGATGCAGGGCTTCTTCAATTCGCTGCAGTTTTCCAGCATGAACACGCTGGCCTATGCCGACATCGAGACCAAGGATTCGAGCATGGCAAGCACGATCGCCAGCTCCTTCCAGCAATTGTCGATGAGCTTTGGTTTGGCGGCCGGTTCGCTGGTGACAGCCTGGTTCCTCGGACGCGTGCCGCAAACCAACCAGGTGCTGGTGACCGGCGCCCTGCACCATGCCTTCGATTTCCTGGCTGTGCTGACAGTGATATCGGCGATCATCTTCTGGCGCCTGCGCCGCGAAGACGGCGACAGCATCAGCCGCGGCCGGGCGAAAGCGACCCAGGCCGAGCCGGTGGCCCAGCAGGCCTGATCCGGTAGCCATCCTCTCCGGATGAAGAGTAGACAGCCGCGAAAGGTCGCGGCATCATGACTATGAATTTTGGCAACTAGTTTCGACAACGAGGCTGCGTTAGCAATTTCACTCCATCAGCGTTTGCGCAATGCATGCTGTAAAGACCTCTCTAGAATGGCAGGCGGTTTCCACCCATGTTCCCAGGAGAATCGTCGCATGATGAGTACCCGCCTCGCCATCCTCGAGCTGACCGCGCGTCACCGGCTCGACGCGCCGACCCTGCATGCCCTGTGGCGCCTGGCCCGCCTCGGCGCGCCGCCCCAGGACCTGCCCGCCCTGCTGCGCCGCGGTCTCGGCGCCCTTGCCGCCCTGCTCGGCGGCCTGGGTGTGGTCTTCCTCGTTGCCGCGAATCTCGACGCGCTCGGGCGGCGCGAAAAATTCATCCTGCTGCAATTGCTGGCCGGTGCAGCCTGCGTCGGCGCCGCCGCCCTGCCGCGCCTGCGCATGCCGCTGGCCCTGCTTGGCTTCCTCGCCATCGGCGGGCTGTTCGCCTATTTTGGCCAGACCTACCAGACCGGCGCCGATCCCTGGCAGTTGTTTGCCCTGTGGGCGGCGCTGGGCCTGCCGCTGGCGCTGGGCACGCGTTCCGATGCCGTCTGGTGCGCCTGGGTGATCGTGGCCAGCACCGCACTGGCGGCCTGGGATGCCGCCCAGAGCGGACGCTGGAGCGTCTCCGCCGACGACCTCAGTGTCCACCTGCTGGCGGCCCTGATGGCGGCCGCCCTTGCCGTGCTGATGGGCCAGCCGCTGGCGCGCTTCAGCGGCGCCGGCAAGTGGGCCTTCAACCTGGCCACCCTGCTGGCGACGCTGTCGGTGGCCGGGGTCGGCATGATGAGCCTGTTCGCGTGGAACGGCAACTGGCTGTTCTACCCGCTGGCCCTGTGCGTGCTGGGCCTGGGCGCCGCTTTCCTGTGCCAGCGCCGCTATTTCGACGTCACCGCGCTCAGTGTCATGGCCCTTGGCCTGATCTCCCTGGTTGCCACCGGCATCGGGCGCGCGGTCCTGAGAGGCGGCGACGAAAAAGCGGGCCTGCTGTTGCTGGGCGTGGCCGCGGTTGCGCTGCTGGCGCTGGCCGTGTGGGGCATCCTGGCGCTGCTGCGCGAGTACAGCCTGCAGGATGGACAAGGAGACGTAGCATGAGCCAGCATCTCGACGCGGTCCTGCGCGCGGCAATCGACCAGGGCGTGCTGGAGACGGCGACGACCGACCTGGCGCGCCAGCAGCGGCCCTGGCAAGTGCTGGTCATGACCGCGATTGCCGCCTGGTTCGCCGCACTGCCGTTGGGCCTGCTGGTCGGGCTGCTGTTCCTCACCGGTTCGCATTCGGAGACGATTGCCCTGGTCATCAGCCCGATCCTGCTGATTGGGGCTGTGCTCTGCCTGCGCAAGGCCGGCTTGGCGCTGTTTCTCGAACAATTGGCGATTCCCTGCCTGATCGTCGGCGCCGCCCTGCTGTTCTATGGCCTGGGCGGTTTCGATCACTACGGCCGGTACGAGATGCTGCTGGGGGCCGTGGCCATCGTCCCCTTTGCCGTCGCCCTCCTGGTTCCGCAAGACTGGCTGCGGGTGCTGCTCGGTGCGGCCGGCGCCCTGCTGGCGGGCCTGGCCCTGCCGTACGGCGCCGGCCTGCCGGGGGTGTTGATGCTGTTGTCATGGGAATGCCTGGCCGCAGCCTGGCTGATCGGCCTGGCCGTGCTGGCGCGCCTGCAGGAGACGCCGGCGCATGCCCGCAGCGCCGCCGTGCTGGAAGCCGTGCTGTCCGGCGTTGGCGCCATGGCCCTGCTTGGCCTGGCCTACCGTTCCGGTCGTACTTTCCTGCTCAGCGCCAGCCTGCCGGATAGCTACTTCGATTCCGGCATGGGCGCAGCGCTGGCCAGTCATGGCGACGCCTTTTCGGTTGCTTGCGCCTGCGCGGCGGCCGCCTGGTCGGCCTACCGCTGGCCAGTGCTGCGCGCCCCCTGGTTCGGCGCGCTGGCCTTGACCGCCGCGCTGCTGTGCTGGTTCATCGGGTGGATGGGTGCGGTCCTGCTGATGCTGGCCGTTTGCGTCACAAGCGGGCGCCGCAACCTGGCCGTGCTGGCGGGCGGCGTCGCGCTGTGGATGATAGGCGCCTTTTATTACCAGCTGCATTGGCCGCTCATGCACAAGGCCTTGCTGCTGATCGGCTGCGCCATGCTGGTCGGCGCCATTGCCCGCTTCGGCCTGCCGCGCGCCTTGCTCGCGCCCGAGCCCATGCCGACGGCCGTGCCCGCGCCCCAGCCCGCCCGCGACCCGCGCTGGAAACGCGGCCTGGTCGCCGGCGCCGGTGTGCTGGCGCTGCTGGTGGCGAATGCGGCGATCTGGCAAAAGGAAGACCTGATCCGCGGCGGCAGTCCGGTGTTCGTCGAGCTGGCGCCGGTCGACCCGCGCTCGCTGATGCAGGGAGACTACATGGCGCTCGACTATGCCTTCCCGCAGGAAATACAGGCCCCAGAGGGCCGCGCCATGCTGGTGGCGCGGCGCGCGCCGAACGGCGTGGCCACCCTGCTCGAACTGCACGACGGCCGGCCGCTGGCCAAGGACGAACTGCTGATCGAAGTCATCGGTAAACGCGGGCGGCCTTTGATCGTCAGCGACGCCTGGTATTTCAAGGAAGGCGAGGCCGAGCGCTGGGCCAAGGCCCGCTATGGCGAGTTCCGCGTCGACGCGCACGGTAAAGCCCTGCTGGTGGGCTTGCGCGGACCGCAGCTGGAAGCATTGTGATGCCTGGCGCGGCGCCGCGGCCGCGCCTTCATCCCGCCTCGTCGGCG